>Ga0310811_10000053_pt1 | contig 186394 bp, 161 predicted proteins | sample YCmetagenome_FD_207642 | JGI IMG/M metagenome (GOLD analysis project Ga0310811, IMG submission 207642) | Soil microbial communities from experimental microcosm in Duke University, North Carolina, United States - YC | ecosystem: Engineered > Artificial ecosystem > Soil microcosm > Unclassified... | reverse complement strand
CCTTCGAGCTGCTGATCCTGGACGAGCTCAAGGGCGAGGAGAGCCAGCGCTTCTTCGACGTCGAGAGCTGGCGGGTCATCGTCGAGCAGCGGCAGGACGGCAGCCACATGAGCGAGGCGACCGTGAAGCTGCACGCGAAGGGCGAGCGGATCATCTCCGTCGGCGAGGGCAACGGACCGGTCAACGCGCTGGACACGGCGCTGCGCAACGCCATAGAGCAGATCTACCCCGAGCTCGCCGAGCTGGAGCTGCGCGACTACAAGGTCCGCATCCTCGAAGGCGACCACGGCAGCAGCTCGCGCACCCGGGTCCTGGTCACCACGACCGACGGCCGCGACGAGTGGGCCACCGTCGGCGTGCAGGAGAACATCGTCGCGGCGAGCTGGAACGCGATCGTCGAGGCGGTCACGTACGGGCTGCTCAAGCTGGAGGGCTGAGCGCGAGGAGGTCGGCGGCGTATATCGCGCTGCCGACCTTCCGCCAGCACCTAGACTTGAGGCCGTGCGTATCGCGAGATTCTCCCTACCTGACAGCGCCGCCGACGCCGGGGCCGTTCGCTTCGGTGTGATCGAGGGCGACGCGGAACAGCCCGAGGCGATGGTGATCGCCGAACTCGAGGGGCATCCGTTCACGCCGGACCGGCGGACCACGGGCCGCGTCTGGCCGCTCGCCGAGGTGCGGCTGCTCGCGCCGGTGCTGCCGAGCAAGGTCGTCGCGGTGGGCCGCAACTACGCGGACCACGCGAAGGAGCTCGGCAACGAGGTCCCGGCCGTGCCGCTGACCTTCCTCAAGCCCTCCACCAGCGTGATCGGCCCGAACGAGACGATCGCGTACCCGAGCTTCTCGCAGGACGTGCAGCACGAGGCGGAGCTCGCGATCGTGATCGGCCGGCTGTGCAGCCAGGTGCCGCGCGAGCGGGTCGCCGAGGTCGTGCTCGGCTACACCTGCGCCAACGACGTCACCGCCCGCGACGCGCAGAAGGCCGAGGGGCAGTGGGCCCGCGCCAAGGGCTTCGACACCTCGTGCCCGCTCGGGCCGTGGATCGAGACCGAGCTCGACCCGGCCGACCTGGCCGTCACCTGCACCGTCAACGACGAGCTGCGGCAGGCCGGGCGCACCAGCCAGATGATGCGCGGCGTGGAGGAGATCGTCGCGTTCATCTCCGAGGCCATGACGCTGCTGCCCGGCGACGTCATCCTCACCGGAACCCCCGCGGGCGTCGGCCCGATGCAGGTGGGCGACCGGGTCTCGGTGAGCATCGAGGGCATCGGCACCCTGACGAACCGAATCGTGAAGCGGTAGAAGGCAGCAGTCATCGTGAGCATTGATCCTTCCAAACTCGACAACAGCGTCCGGGTGCGGTTCCCGCCGTCCCCGACCGGCGACCCGCACATCGGCCTGGTCCGCTCCGCGCTGTTCAACTACGCGTTCGCCCGGCACTACGGCGGCACGCTGGTCCTGCGCATCGAGGACACCGACGCGGCGCGCAACACCGAGGAGTCCTACCGGGCCATCCTCGACACGCTGCGCTGGGCCGGGATCGAGTGGGACGAGGGCCCCGAGGTCGGCGGCGAGCACGGCCCGTACCGGCAGTCCGAGCGCGGCGAGATCTACGCGGAGATGGCCGGCCGGCTGCGCGCCGAGGGCCGCGCGTACCCCTGCTACTGCACGGCCGAGGAGCTCGAGGCGGCGCGCGAGCGGGCCAACGCCGAGAAGCGCGCGCCCGGATACGAGGGCACCTGCCGCGATCTGACGGCGGAGCAGATCGCCGCGTACGAGGCCGAGGGCCGCAGCCACGTGCTGCGCTTCCGGATGCCGCAGAACCGGACCATCGCGTGGGATGACGTGGTGCGCGGCGAGATCTCCTTCGACTCGGCGAACGTGCCGGACTACGTGCTGGTGCGCGCGGACGGCTCGCCGCTGTACACGCTGGTCAACCCGATCGACGACGCGCTGATGGGGATCACGCACGTGCTGCGCGGCGAGGACCTGCTCTCCTCGACCCCGCGGCAGATCCCGCTGCACGAGGCGCTGGTCGAGCTCGGCGTCTCCAAGGCCGTCCCGGCGTTCGGCCACCTGCCGTTCGTGATGGGCGAGGGCAACAAGAAGCTGTCCAAGCGCGATCCCGAGGCGAGCTTCAGCTTCTACCCGCGCACCGGCTACCTGCCCGAGGGCCTGGTCAACTACCTGGCGCTGCTCGGCTGGTCGCTCGGCAACGACGAGGAGATCTTCGGCATCGAGGAGCTCGTCGCGGGCTTCGACGGCACCCGGATCTCGGCGAACCCGGCGCGCTTCGACCCGAAGAAGTGCGAGGCGGTCAACGCCGTGCACCTGCGCAAGCTGGAGACCGAGGACCTGGCCAAGCGGATCCTGCCGTTCCTGGACCGCGAGGGCCTGCTGCTCGGCGGCGAGGACGGCCACCTGGCGAACGACGAGGAGTGGCGCACGCTGCTCGCCGCCGTGCCGCTGGTCCAGGAGCGGATGACCGTGCTGTCCGAGGCGATCGGCATGCTCGGCTTCCTCTACACCGGCGACGGCTCGGACGCGCGGCACGCCTTCGCGCTGAACGAGGACGACGCGGCGAAGGTGCTCACGGCCGACGCGTGGCCCGCCCTGGCCGCCGCGACCGCCGCCCTCGACGCGCTGCCCGAGTGGACCACGGCCGCGATCGACGAGGCGCTGCGCACGGCGCTGATCGAGGGCCTGGGCCTGAAGCCGAAGAACGCGTTCACGCCGGTCCGCGTGGCCATCACCGGCCGCCGCGTTTCCCCGCCGCTGTTCGAGTCGATCGAACTGCTCGGCCGCGAGCGCACCCTGCGGCGGCTGCGCGCCGCCGACGCGAGGGCGCGGGCGAACTGATTTGGGCCTCCGGGCGGCGACCGCTATAGTTATGCGAGCGGCGCCGCCCGGGAAACCGGCCGACCTGCACACCAGTGGGGTATGGTGTAATTGGCAACACGACAGATTCTGGCTCTGTTGTTCTAGGTTCGAGTCCTGGTACCCCAGCTTTCGGGCGTATCGCTTCGGCGATACGCCCATTTGGCTTTTCCGGGGCGCGCGACGTGTGCTGCGCGCCGAATATCGGATTTATGGAGCAGAACGACGACTGGCCGACGGAGCCGGGTGGGCGACGCAGCGGCGGCCGGGAGAAGTGGTCGCTGCGCAAGAAGCTGGTGGTCTGGGGGTGCGGTGCGCTCGCCGTGGTGATCGTGGCGGTGGCGGTCGGGGTGGGGGTGGCCTGGCGGCACCTGAACGGCAACATCAAGACCGAGGACGCCGGGCTCAAGCCGTCCTCGATGGGCGGCAAGCAGGACATCCTGTTCATCGGCTCCGACTCGCGGGCCGGGGGGAACCAGACGCTCGGCGGGGGAGACGTCAGCGGCGCGCGCTCCGACACGACGATGGTCTTCGACAGCCCGGCCGACCGCAGCAAGGGCACCGAGGTGTCCATCCCGCGCGACTCGATGGTGCAGATCCCGGACTGCGCGGGCACGAGTTCGGGCGCGGCCACGATCGCGGCGAATTTCGGCATGTTCAACAGCGCGTTCACCGAGGGTGGCGCGCCCTGCACCGTGAAGACCGTCGAATCGCTCACCGGCCTGACGCTCACGCACTACATCGCGATCGACTTCGAGGGCGTGGTCGGCGTGGTCAACGCGCTGGGCGGGGTGAAGGTGTGCGTCACGCAGGCGATCGACGACACGGACTCCGGCCTGAACATCCCCGCCGGCACGACGACGCTGAACGGGACGCAGGCGCTCGCCTTCGTCCGGGTGCGGCACGCGGTCGGCGACGGCTCCGACCTGGAGCGGATCCAGCGGCAGCAGTACTTCCTGGACCAGCTGGAGCAGCAGGTGCGCTCCGCGGGCCTGCTCACCGACCCGGTCAAGCTGTACAAGGTGCTGGACGCGGCGACCCAGTCGATCACCACGGACCCCGGCCTCGGCACCGTCACGGACCTCTACGACCTCGCGCAGACCCTGAACGGCATCCCGAGCGGCAAGATCACCTACGTGACGGTGCCGAACGAGCCGTACCCCGAGGACACCAACCGCGTCGTGTGGACCGAGCCGGACGCGACGAACCTGTGGAACAGCCTGCTCACCGAGCCGGGTTCGACCGGCACGTCCGCCACCTCGACGACGGCGACCCCGGCGGCACTCGGCGGCCGCGAGGCCACCACCGCCGCCGAGATCGCGCTCAGCCGCTTCGAGGGCGTGATGCGGCTGGCGCTGCTGGCCGACACCCCGACGGATGCGGCCGGCAGCGCCAGCGCGAGCGCGACCGGCACCGGAACCTCGTCCCCGGGCGGCGCCGAGGTCGGCACCTGCCCGGTGAGCTAGTCGACGGCCGCGACTGCCCGGTGACCGGCTAATCCCGCGCCGTCAGACCCCTGCGGACGAGGAGCGGCTCAATGTCGGGCTCGCGGCCGCGGACGGCGGCGAAGGCCTCCATCGCGTCCTTGCTGCCGCCGCGGGAGAGCAGTTCGGCGCGGAAGCGGTCGCCGTTCTCCCGGGTCATGCCGCCGTTCTCCTTGAACCACTCGACCGTGTCGGCGTCCAGCACCTCGGACCAGATGTACGAGTAGTACCCGGCGCTGTAGTCGCTGGTGAAGATGTGCGCGAAGTAGCCGGTCCGGTAGCGCGGCGGGATCTCCGGCAGCGCGAGGCCCGCCTTCTGCAGCGCGGTCGCCTCGAAGGCCTCGATGTCCTCGCCCGGGTCCTCGCCCGCGGACAGCTTGTGCCAGGCCCAGTCCAGCAGCGTCGCGCCGAGGTACTCGACCGTGCGGAAGCCCTCGCCGAACTGCTCGGCCGCCTCCAGCTTCGCCACCAGTTCGGCCGGCATGGGCTCGCCGGTGCGGTAGTGCTTGGCGTAGTTCGCGCGCACCTCCGGCCAGTCCTGCCACATCTCGTTCACCTGCGAGGGGAACTCGACGAAGTCGCGCGGCACCCGGGTCCCGGCGAACAGCGGGTAGTAGACGTCCGAGAACAGCCCGTGCAGCGCGTGGCCGAACTCGTGGAACAGGGTCCTGACCTCGTCGTGCGTGAGCAGGGTCGGCTCGCCCGCGGGCGGCTTGGCGATGTTCAGGTTGTTGACGAGGACCGGCTTCGTGCCGAGCAGCCTGGACTGGTTGACCAGGCCGTTGCACCAGGCGCCGCCGCGCTTGGACTCGCGGGCGTACGGGTCGAAGACGAACAGGCCGAGCCCGCTGCCGTCCTCGTTGAAGACCTCGAACACGCGCGTGTCCGGGTGGTAGCCCTTCAGGTCGGGGCGGGCCGTGAAGGACAGGCCGTAGACCTTGTTCGCGGCGAAGAAGACGCCGTCGTGCAGCACGCTCTCGAGTTCGAGGTACGGCCGGAGCGCGGCGGCGTCGATGTCGTACTCGGCCTTGCGCACCTGCTCCGCGTAGTACTGCCAGTCCCACGCGGCGATCTCGGCGCCCCCGTTCGCGGCCCGCAGCGCCTCGGCCTCGCGGCGGGCGTTCGCGACGGCGGGCGGCACGACGCGGCCGAGCATCTCCTCGACGTTCGCGACCGTGCGCGCGGTCTTGTCGGCCACCGCGTACGCGGCGTGCGACTCGAAGCCCAGCAGCGCGGCCCGCTCGGCGCGCAGCCGCACGATCGAGCGGATGATCTCGGAGTTCACCGAGAAGCCGCGGCCGAGCGAGGCCTCCAGCAGGCGGCGGCGCACGTCCCGGTCGGCGAGCGAGCCGAGTTCGCTCTGGTTCGTGAACAGCTTGAGGCTGAGGACGTATTTGCCCTCGTGCCCGCGGGCCCTGCCGTTCTCCGCCGCCGCGGCGATCGCGTCCTCCGAGAGCCCGGCCAGCGCCGAGGCGTCGTCGAGCACGAGCGCGCGGGCCTTGGTGTCGGCGAGCAGGTTGCGCTGGAAGGTGGTGGACAGCGAGGCCAGCTCGGCGTTGAGTTCGCGCAGCCGCTCCTGCTCGGCGGCCGAGAGTTCGGCCCCGGAGCGCACGAACTCCTCGTGGTGCTTCTCGATCAGCCGCAGCGACTCGGCCGCGTCCGCGGCCGCGGGCAGTTCGATGCTCTCGCGTGCGTCATACAGGGTCTTGATCCGGTCGAACAGCGCGGCGTCGAGGTGGATGGCGTCGCTGTGCGCGGCCAGCTTCGGGTTGACCTCGGCCTCGATCTCCTGCAGTTCGGGGCTCGTGTCGGCCGAGGCCAGGTTGTAGAAGACGCGGGAGACGCGGTGCAGCAGCTGCCCGCTGCGCTCGAGCGCGAGGAAGGTGTTCTCGAAGTCGGGCGCCTCGGCGGACGAGGTGATCGCGGCGATCTCCGCCAGCTGCTCGGCCATTCCGCGCTCGAACGCGGGCAGGAAGTGCGCCAGCGTGATGGTCTCGAACGGTGGGAGCTGGTACGGCAGGGTGGAGACCGAGAAGAACGGGTTCGCCTCCGGCGCGGCTGCCTGGGTGGGTGAGGGTGTGGGCTCTGTAGGCATACCCGGAGCCTAACCAAAACGGCCGGGGGTTATCCCCGTAGCGACGACACGGTGACCTCAAAGCGTCGCGATGGTGCTCTTGACCTGCTCCGACAGCGGCAATGTGGCCGAATCGCGATTATCGATCAGCACGTGCGGCACCGGCGGCGGCACCTCGGGCGTCATCCGCGCGAGGAAGGCGTCGAACGCCTCCAGCTTGCCGGTGTCCCGATGGCTGCCGCGTGCGAGCAGCCGGCTGCGCAGCGTCGCCGCGTCGCTCTGCACGTAGACCAGCGTGACCGGATCCCCGCCGAGCGCCGCGACCCACTCCGCCCAGCGCGCCGCGGACCGGATCTGCCCGGTGAACGGACCGGACAGCAGCACCGGGCAGCCGTGCGCCCGGATCTCCGCCGCGGTCGCCGTCAGTCCGGCGTATTCATAGGACTTCACGTGGGCGTCGTACCACTCGCCCTCCCGCTCGCCCGGCTCCCGCCCGCCCGCGGCCAGCGTCGCCGCCACGAAGCCGCCGTAGACCGTGTCCTTGTCGAGCAGCGCCGGCGTCGGCTCGAGCGCGTCGAGCAGCAGCGTGGCCACGGTGCTCTTCCCCGCCCCCGGAGCCCCGGCCACCACCCACACCCGGGCTCCGCCTGGTCTACCTGCTCCACCGGCCATGCCCGGAACTCTAGCGTTAACCGATTTGGCCGTACGCCGTCCGGTCGCCTATAGTTAAGCCCGTTGGCGAGCGGGAGTGATCACCGCGGACCACGGCTAGGGCCCCGTTGTGTAGCGGCCTAGCACGCCGCCCTCTCAAGGCGGTAGCGCGGGTTCGAATCCCGTCGGGGCTACGGTGAGACCTCGTCAGCATCGCTGGCGGGGTTTTTTCGTTCTCTCCTCTCCTGTCCGTCAGGTAATCGCACGAACGCGGTGCGATAAAGGAGAGAGCGAAAGATGACGGAATACGAAGAGGGCCCCGAAGCGGTCGCCACGGTCGACACCGTCGCCGGTCAGCTGGTGATGCCGTTCTACATCATCTGCGACGTGTCGTCGTCCATGTCCGGCGACATGGGCGATCTCAACAAGGCCTTGAACGACCTCGTGAACGACATCATGCGCAGTCCGGTGGTCGACGACCTCGTGATGCTGAGCGTGATCACATTCGGGTCCACCGCCCAGACGGTGGTCAAGCTGGCCTCGCCGAGCTCGATCACCCTCCCGACCCTGACGTCCGGCGGCGGCACCGTCTACGGCGCGGCGTTCCGCGAGTACGACCGGGCGTTCACCGCGGACCGTGCCCGGCTCAAGGCCGAGGGCAAGAAGGTGTACCGGCCGTGCGTCTTCTTCCTCAGCGACGGCGCCCCCGGCGACCGCGACTACAAGCAGACGTTCCGTTCCCTGTTCGCCTACGACCCGGAGACGAGGCAGGGCAACAAGGCCTTCCCCTACGTGGTCTCGTTCGGCTTCCGGGACGCCCCGGAGCAGGTCATGAAGGACGTGGCCTACCCGGACTTCGGCAAGTCCAGGGGACGCTGGTTCCTCTCCAGGTCGAACCGCATCGGCGAACTGCTGAAGTCGATGACCGACTCGATCGGCAACACCGTCCTCAGCTCGGGAAACAGCGCCGGTGCCGGGATGCCGCAGATCATCCCGCCGACGGTACCCGCGGGCCAGGACATGCAGTTCGGCGACGCGGGCGACTTCGTCGATGACTGACAGCGCCCCCGGCTACGACGCGTACTCCGGCGTGCCGTCCATCGGTGCGCCGGGTCGTGCCGCGACCGAACTCGCCGCGGGCAGGCCCTGCGACGTCGCCTACTCGGCGGATCACGAGCTGAGCGCCGGTTCGTTCCCCGGGGTCGAGATCCGGGCGGCCAGCATCCGCGGACTGCTGCACCGCTACCGCGAGCAGCCGCGGCAGGACCGCTACTCGCTCCACCACCTGACTTCGTCCGACACCCTGCTGGTCTCGGTGTGCGACGGCGTCGGCTCGCTCGACCAGTCGCACGACGCGGCCCTGTTCGTCGCCCGGTGGATGCCGGACGCATACGCGGCGCACGGGGCATGGCCGAAGTCGATCGCCGACGTCAACGAGTGGCTCGGCCGGTACGCGGACGAGGTGGCGAGGAACGCGGCGGCCGACGCCGAGCCGCACACCTACGGGATGGCCACCACGTTCGTCGGGGTGGCCCTCGAACTGTCCGCGCGTCCGAGGACCGCGTCGATCGCGTGGACGGACGACAGCACGGTCTGGCTGCTCGACGCGAACGGCTGGACGAAGCTCACCGACGAGGCCGCGGCCGCCGGGTCCGGCCCGCTGCACCACACGAGCGTCAGGGCCCTGCCGCACCCGGAGCCGCGCTTCCACACCGCCGAGGTGCCGGCCGAACGCGGCGCCCTGTTCGTGATGACCGACGGCGTCGGAGTGCCCCTGGAGAGCGGCGCCGACGTGCGCGAGGCCCTGGCGGAGTGGTGGGCCACGCCGCCGGACCCGTTCACGTTCGGCAGGCAGGTGGGCTTCGCCCGCCGCAGCCACATGGACGACCGGACCGTGGTCGGAATCTGGTTCGACGAGGAGAGCAGTCGGCAGGTGCGGTGATGAGAGTGCCGAAGAGCAGGCTCGGACCGATGACCCCCATCGCCAAGGGTGCGGTAGGGCAGGTCTACCGGCTGCAGTCGCCGAAGATCGCGGGGCTGAACCAGGCGCTGGCCTACAAGGAGATCCTGCCGGGACTGCCGGCGCAGGCGCGTGACGAGGCGGTGCACTCCATGGAGGCGACCGTAGCCATGCGCGACGCCATGGACCCGGCCGACCGGGCCGAACTCGACCGGATCACGACGTGGCCGCTCGCCGTCGTCGAGGAGCAGGGCCGCACGGTCGGGACGCTGATGCCGCTGATCCCGTCCGAGTTCTTCGTGACCGTGACCATCGGCGGCAACCCTCCGGAGAAGGAGGTCTTCGCCTACGGATACCTCTCGTCGGCGCAGGACGCGATCAGCAAGATGGGGATCGACCGGAGCCTCGCGGACGATCCGCTCGTCCGGATGTCGCTGGCCGCCCAACTGGCGTACGTGATCGGCCTGCTGCACAAGCACGGCATCGTCTACGGCGACATCAGCCTGCAGAACGTCGCGATCGCCCTGGACGGCCACCCGAGGCTGCTCGTCCTCGACTGCGACGCCGCGGCCCACGTCAACGACCAGAAGCGGCACCAGTACCACTCGCCCGCGTTCAGCCCGCCGGAGAACCTGAGCGGCGCCCAGCAGAAGCAGGACCTCAAGACCGACGTCTACAAGCTCGGCCTCTGCGTGCTCAGGGGCCTGCTGACCGGCCGCGGCGTCACGCAGCTGACGGATCCGTCCGTGCTCGACAAGGTGCTCGACCAGCAGGGCGTCGCGCTGATCACGCGCGCCCTGTCGAAGAACCGGGACGACCGGCCCACGGCCAAGGAGATCTGCCTGTACCTCGAACAGCTGGTGGTCGCTCGGGCCGAACCGCCCGTCATCCACGAGGCGAGCCTCAACCGGCAGGCGGTCCTCCGGGGCCAGGAGGTCGTGGTCTCGTGGAAGGCCGAGCGCGCGGCGAAGCTGAGTATCCAGGGGCTGAACGGCTTCTCGGTTCCCGTCAAGGACCCGGGGGCGCACCCGAACGGCTATGCCATCACGCCGATCTCGTCAGGGCCGATATTCGTCGAGGTCGGCAACCGCTACGGCTCGCCGGTCCCGGTCGAGGCCGGGTACGTCGACCTCTACGAGCTGCCGGATTTCGAGATCGGCGAGACGACCCTGCCGCGGCCGGAGATACCGGCGCTCACCCCCGTGCAGATCCCGTCGATCATGTCCAACCTTCCCGCGGTGCCCTATGCGCACTCCGGCGCCGGTGAAGTGCCCCGCCTCGACCTGTCCGGCCTGACCGAGCTGTACGCCGAGATCCACGACCGGCAGGCGGGTGACCAGGCGCATCGCCTCGCCGAAACGGCCAGGGGCACCACCAATGCCCTGATCGGCGCGATGCGCGAGGCGAGCAGCGCGGCGTCCGCGGAGCTCCATAGGCAGATCCTCGTGAATCGGCCGAATCTTCCCGCACAGACCCGGCGGACGCCGTGAGTCCGCACCGTATATCCGAGACGATCCGCGAAGGTGGGCGAATCTGAATGTTCTCCGAGACACTGGGATCCCTCATCGCCCGCCTGGGCGGTGCGAACAAGGCCGTGCTGGACCAGGTGCCGCAGGCCAAGAGCCGGTTCCTCCAGATGGGCCTGGTGCTGCTGTCCACGTCGGGCGTCGCCGTCGTGTCGATGTCGTTCGCGCTCACGATGGCGCTGCGGGCCAGGCTTCCCGTCGCGATCCTGCTGGGCTTCGTGTGGGGGTTCATCATCCTCAACATCGACCGCCTGCTGATCCAGAACATCCGGCTGAACGCCGGGGTGTGGCGCACGCTGGTCATGGTGCTCACCCGGTTGGCGATCGCCGGCCTGCTGAGCGTCGTCATCTCCACGCCGCTGGTCCTGCAGGTGTTCAGCCCCGAGATCCAGACCCAGATGACGCTGGACAACGCCAACCAGATCAACCAGATGGGCGACACGCGTGCGAAGAGCCCGGCCGCGGTACGGCTCGCCTCCGACACCACGCGGATCGCGACTGACCAGGCGATCCTGCGCGGCGACCAGTCCGCCGTGACCCCGGCGAACGTGGCGCAGGCCCAGACCGCGCTGAGCGGGGCGCAGTCCGACCTCACGGCGGCCACCTCGGCCGCCAACGACGCGTACCAGAAGATGGTCTGCGAGCTGAACGGGCAGACCTGCGACGGCGCGAGCGGAAGCAAGGGGGACGGGCCGCGCTACGAGGCGCTCAAGAAGCTGTACCAGATCGCCGAGACCAACGAGGCCGACGCGCAGCAGACCGTGGCCAAGGACCAGCAGGCGCTGCAGAACGCGCAGTCCGCCGCCTCGCAGACCAGCGCCGCCGCACTCGCCCAGGCGCAGACGCAGGCGAGGAACGAACTCCCCGGGCTGATCAAGGACCGGAACGCGCTGCAGGCCGTGCTGGCGACGCAGTCCGCCTCCGACAGCAGCGTGGAGAGCGCCGACACCGGTCTGCTCGCGCGCATCTCCGCGCTGAACGACCTCGGCCGCGCCGACACGTCCGCGCTCCTCGCGCACTGGGCCGTGGCGGCACTGCTCTTCATGATCGAACTGATGCCCGTGCTGGTGAAGGTGCTGATGACGCTCGGCCCGCCGACACTCTACGACCGGGTCAGTGAGCTGATGGACGACAGCGCCTACGACGCGGCCAGCCAGCAGCGCAACTTCAACCGCCGACGGATCGAGCAGGACTCGAAGAAGACCAGGGAGATCGAGGACGACATGCGCAAGCGCGAGGTCGCGCTCGGCATCGAGGCGAACAAGCACGTGGCGGGCAAGATGAAGGAGATCCTCGACGTGGCGCTGGTGGAGTGGAGCAACCAGCTCTCCCACACGATGCAGCAGGCCACGGCCAAGTCGCAGCAGGCCTTGGCCGCCAACGGCAACGTGCAGTCGGCGAAGCCCGCTCCGAGCAAGCAGAACGGCAGCGCCTCGCAGGCCGCGGTCCGCTCCCAGTACAACCTTCCGAACGGAGGCCGGCTGTGACGGTCATGGCGGTCGACGGGGCCGCCGGCAAGGACTGGACCGGATTCGTCCTGCTCATCGTCCCGGTGGCGGGGCTCGCAGTGGACGCCGACGCGCTGTTCCGCGACGTTCAGGACCAGGTCGATCGCGACGTGGTCCTGCAGGACACGGTCCGCGTCGGGATCAGCGCCGACATCGCCCTGGGCCGCGGCGCCGGTCCCGTCGTGGAGGCACTGTCCAGCACAGTGCTCAATAGCGGCGGCGCGATGTTCGCCCCGAGCGCCGTGTTCGGCTGCGCGGTCGTGGGCAACGACGTCGCGGAGGCCAACCGGGTCGCGGAGGATCTCGCGGACGCACCGATCCTGCGGCGGCTGAACGTGTTCTTCTACGGCGTGGCCGCTCAGCCGGATGAGTCGGGTTCCGGGTTCACGGACGACTCCTCGATGGAGGACACGATCTCCCTGAGGCCGATACGCGGTCCGGGTTCGAAGCCCCGGCCCGATGCGGTGACGGTCGCGTCGGTCGTCAGCATGGCCGTCGCGCTGATGGAGAAGCATGAGCGCAATTCCGGCTACGCGATATCCGGGCGGCAGTTCGCCCAGATGACTGCGCGGCCGCCCGCGCCGGTCGCCGCCCCGAGAGAGGTCAGCGCGAGTACACGCGCCATGCCGACGCCGCCACCGCCCACCACGTATTCGGACCCTGCTGACGATCCTTATGCGCGAAGGCCGCGGCTGTTCGAGCGTATTTCGGCCGTCACCTCGAGACCGGGCCCTCCCACGCAGGCAGAGGCGCTCGATCGGCTGGCCAGGGTGACGGACGCGGTCCAGCTCGTGTACATCGTCATGCCGATGGACGCCGGCAAGATGGGCCGAGCCGTGCATCGCAGGCGTGCGGAGCTGGTCGTCGAACTCGACCGGGCGCTGGCTTTGGCCACGGCGGATCACGCGGCGCCGGGTGCCGGCGCGGAGGCGGCCCCGAGCCGGATCTCCGCACAGACCGTCCTGCTCTCCGCGGGGCGCCGGATGACGCGGTCCGGTCCGATGACCCCGGTCGGGAAGCTGTCGGTCGACGCGGTCCCCAAGCTCTCGGCCGGCCACTTCGACCTCGTCACCTGTATCGACGACTTCGTGGGGATCCAGGAGCGCGACGCCGCGTCGCTCGCGCGCCGCGGCGTCGACCTGATCGGCGTCAACGTGGTCTTCGTCTCGACCGGGGCTCCGCTCGCGGACGCGGTCTCCGTCGCCCGGCTGGAACAGCTGACCCATGTCATGGACGTGAGCTGGATCCTGCTCGGCGACGCCTGGGAACTGATGTCCGAGGATTTCGCCGCGATCGGCGTGCGGTCCTTCGAGGGCCACGCCGACGTGGCCAACGAGCTGGTCGCGACGGCGTTCACGATCGTCTGAGACGGCGGCGGAGGCCGTTCAGCGTCCGGCGTGCACGAAGCCCGCCCAGGAGGCGATGCCGCCGGACGCCGCCGTCGCCCGGGCCCGGTCGCGCAGTTCCCAGGGCATGCAGGGCGGGGGTTCGCCGTTCTCGAGCATCCAGAGCTGCGCGGCGCAGAGGGCGTCGCCGGGGGACATGCCGGCTTCCCTGAGGAAGAAGTGGAACATGTACATCAGGACCGAGGTGTCCTCGTCGGGGACCGGCCACTGCGCGCTGACGACGGAGCGGACTCCGTGCGAGAGCAGGACGGTGCCGAGGTTGAAGGCCTCGTCGTAGCCGCGGCCGGATTGGGCGGTGCTGCAGGCGGCGAGGACGGCCAGGGCGATGTCGTGCCCCGCGTCGGCTCGCAGGGAATTGACCAGCTCCTCCGCCGAGAGCCTGGCGCCGCCTTCCAGCAGGACGAAGGAGGTCTCGACGCGTCCGGTGCCGGCGGGGGTCGAGCCGTGGCAGGCGAGGTGCAGGACGGGGCCGCCGTCGGGGTCGGCGAGCCAGTCGAGGACCTCGCGCTTCGTGCCGGCGCCGTCGGGCGAGCGGGTGCCGTCGGGCAGGCGGCCCAGATAGCGGCCGTCGGGATAGAAGGACTCGATGATCGAGACCGCCTCCTCCCGGGCCGCGTGGAGGTCGCGGCGCTCGCCCCGGGCGTCGGGGTCGCCGATGACGAGGCCCGCGTCCGAGATCGGCACGGGGCGCCGGGCGGCCACGTCGCACAGGACGCGGGCGGAGGCCGCGTAGGAGAACGCCGCGAAGTGGATCGCGTGCCGCACTCCCAGGTACGTGCCGTCGACCTCGCCGAAGTCGTTTCTCGCCGCGTGCCAGGGGATCAGCGCCAGCTCACCCATGGGCACCAGTACGAGGCGGACCGGACGGGGCGGGTACTGCCTCGTCACCCGGTCCGGCAGGCCGGTTTCCCAGAGGTAGCCGAGGATCTGGTCCATGGCCGCGCGCCAGGCCCAGTCGCAGAGCGCCGTCACCGAGGCGTCGGCGTCGCGGGCCGTGGTTCCGGCGGCGTCGAGGTCCCTGGCCGCGCGCGAGAGCGAGTGCACGACGTCCTCGAACGCCTCGGCCCGCGCCGTGTCGAGGTCGGGGAGGGTGAGCCGGATCGGATCGCTGTGCGCGCCGACCACGATCGCGAAGCCCTGCTGGGTGCCCTCGCCGGGCGCGAGGTAGATCAGCGCGTCCTGGTCCAGCTCGCGCAGCGCCGCCTGGATCTGCGGGATCTTCGGCGGGTTCACGAGCTTGCGCGCCGCCTGGAGGATGTCCGCCTCGGTGCTGCCGTCGGAATCGATGGGCACTCCGGCCAACGCGCAGAACGCGCGCACCCGCAGCCGCGCCGGAATCGACTCGACGCCCACCGACGCGACCGCGCGGTTCCACTCGTCGGCGAGTCCCGCCTCCCCGATCTCCCGCAGCCTGGTCGCGATGTTGTCCGTCTGCCGCGCCGCGAAGACGATGAGCGCACGTCCCGCCTCGAGGATCCGCGCCGCGCTGGCCGCGTCCTCGTACGGTGTCAGCGAACGTGCCGCCATGAGTGCGTAGGCGGCGGCCTTGCGGATCACGCTGTGCACGTCCGGCGCGTCGTTCTGGATCAGCGCCAGCCATGCGAATCCGGTCAGGCCGCGCAGCGTCGCGTCCACCGCTTCGCCGTGGCGCCCCGACCACCAGCACGCGACGGCGAGCACCTGGTGGAGCTCGCTCGAGTCGGCCCGCAGGTGTGAGGCCGTGGCGGCGATCGCCCGTTCGCAGTACTCGATGGACAGGTCGAAGTCCGGCCGGCAGTCACGGGCGATTCCGCGGAACAGGTACGTGGCACCCGCGATCTTGAGCAGCTCCGGGCTCGGCCCGCCGACCCGGTTCGCCACGTCGATCGCGTGCTGGATATCGCGCACCGCGCCGTCCAGCGCGACCGGGTCGTCTCCGGCGCTCATCGCGGATACGTGGGCGATCCCTTCGGCCGCCTCGGCTTCGGAGAATTTCGTGCTGGCCGTCACCTCGCTGTCGACCGGCGAACCGGCCCGCACGCGCTCGAACTCTTCGAGCAGCGCCGTGGACGCCCGGGTGATCTCTTCGACTATCTCCGGCCGCAGAGCTCCGGCGGGAAGCCGGTCGATCAGCTCGGCATGTCTCCTCAACTGGGCGGCGAGGGCAGCTCCATCGTCCTGAGTGCCCGTCAGCGCAGCCTGTTCGTCGGACTCCGCGTAGTCGGCGAGCAGGTTCGTGTAGTCGACGGCGAACGCCGTCGCCGGTGTCCGCGGCCTCAGGGAGAGCCGCCGCGAGAGATCGCGCGCCTCGTCGGCGATGGCCCGCAGCGTCCAGCGGTCCGCGCCCGGGTCCACGCCCGCGTAGCGCAGGCAGATCGCCATGAGTTCGGCCCAGATCTCATTGTCGTCGTCCGCGGTCGCGTGGCGGTGGGCGAAGTCCACGAGGGTCCGCGAACCGCTCGTGTCGTATTTCTCGGGACCGGCCCAGAGGGCGGAGGCCAACGTGAAGACCAGGAGGCCGAACTCGTCCACGAGGCTCGGTCCGTTCGTGGCGTCGGCGACGTCCACCATGTTCGAGCCGCGCTTCAGGTACTCGTTGAACAGCGCGTTCGCGGCGGGCAGCGACAGCTTGGCCATGCGTTCGGCGAGTTCCTCGCGCTCGGGCCACTCGCGCGGGATCCGGCCGAGGTCCGCGAAGAGCTGCCGGTACTGCTCGTGGGTGCCCTCGTTGTCGGCGAGGAAGTCGAGCATGGCCAGGCAGCGTGCGAACGCGCTCGCAGGGTCGTCGGCGTCCATGGGAGGCGGCCCTTCGTGCGAAGAGAACAAGTCATGGACTACTGACGGACGGCGCTCAGTCCCACTCCCAGCGGAAGCCTTCGAGGCCCGGGGCGCTGTCCAGGACGACGATGTTGGCGGTGCCGGAGGCGCTGACCGGCAGGTCCGCCACGTGGCGCGGGGTGGCGGTGCCGGGGCGCTTGGTCACGTGGCGGCAGCGGGCGGGGAGGGCGCGGGGGTCGAAGTGGGTGCGCAGGGCGATCTGGCGCACCGGCTGGCGGGCGGCGTGCTCGTAGCGGTCGATGCCCACCGCCGGGGCCGAGGGTATGTATTCGTACTCGAAGACGTGCGGGAGGCCGGCGGCGAGTACGTGGTCGAAGACGAGTTCCGCCGCCTGGAAGCCGGTCTCCGGGTCGGCCTGCACGCGGCCCAGGCGGCAGCCGCTGATCGGGCGCAGCACGGGCGGGGACTGGCCGGGCACGTCGGGGACGTGGATGGCGACGAAGCGGTCGGCGCGGTCCTGGCGGGCGGTCACGACGCGGCGCACGCGCTCCAGGTACCAGCTGCGGTCCTCGCCGAGCCAGAGGTCGCCGTGCATCCCGAGATGCTGGAAGCTCAGGTTCACCGCGGCGTCCACGCCGTCGAGCACGCGGGCCAGGCCGGTCGAGGGGCCGAGCAGGTCGGTGAACTCGGGCGGGCCGCCGTTCGTCGCGGCGCGGCGTCCGCGGGGGCGGGGCGGTCCGAGCAGCGCGACGAGGCTGGCGCGCGGCAGTTCGAGGATGCCCTCCACGGCCATGACCACGCGCAGGGACTCGGGCCGCTCCGGTCGGCGCAGCCCGCGCTGCCAGTAGCTGAGCGCGGCGATGCTGATCGAGTAGCCCTCGGCGCGCAGCCTGCGCTGCAGGGATTCGAGGCTGAGTTCGCGGCGTTCGAGGGCGGCCCGCAGCGCGCGGTCGAAGGGGCCGTGCCGTAGTGCCTGTTCGAGCGTGACCGTGGCCTTCGACTTCACAGATCGAGCCTGTCAGGGGGGCGGTTCAGGAGTTGTTCGCGCCGGGCAATGTCCCGTCAAAATAAGGTGCGTCCCGCGAGCCCCACAGGTCGCTCGCGGGACGCACCCGATCAGAGGTCGCAGCAGTGCGTCAGATCACTGCGACGAGAAGACGCAGCCGCCGGCGCTGTTGCTGTACAGCGGCTGCATCGCGAAGGTGCCGGTGCCGAAGGACACGGTCTGGTCGTTGTCCCAGGCGCACAGGTCGCCGATCTCCTCGCCGTTCGAGTCGACGTAGCCGCTCGACGGTTGGGGGTCGGTCACCGCCTCGGCGTACTCGTGGCCGCCGACGATGCTGAACCCGTCGAGCTGGTTCTGCACCGAGTTGGCGCCGCAGCTGGAACCGGCGTCGAGCACGTACGGCATGTTGGTGTAGCCGACCGTGCCGCTCCAGTCGTGCCAGGCGCAGAATCCGGCGTTCGGGAAGTTGTCCGGCTGGGTGCCGCTCGGGCTCAGCACGAACACGTCCACGTCCGGGCCGGAGACGCCGAAGTGGGAGGCGGCGTTGTCGGCCTCGGCGGCGAGGTCGGCCTGGCTGGCCGAGCCGGGCGCGGCGGACGAGTCGTCGACCCAGGATCCGGCGAGCACGGCGCCGCCGAAGCTCGGCGAGCTGCCGTTGCCGTCGGTGTACTGGCTGGTGACCGTGGACCACGTGTCACCGGAGGCGCCGAGTCCGCTGAACAGGTTCTGCATGTAGCTCTCGACGCCGTTGGAGTCGCTGTCCCACTGGCTGCCCCAGAAGTCGAGGTAGATCTGCGGGTTCAGTTCGAGCGGACCGCCGCCGTAGTTCAGGCCGCTGGTCGAGGTGGTGGGCGGGTAGACGGTGGCGTCGGTGCTGCCGTGGCGCACGCGGGAGGCGTGCGGCCCGGCCATCGTCTCGTGCGACCTGCTGGAGTTCATCGGCATGATGCCGGTCGGCTTCTGCAGCGAGACGTGGTAGGTCCTGCCGTCGAGCCGCACGGTCGCCGTGGCAGGCGAGGCGTGCGACGCGGCGCTGGGGGCGGCGGCCTGCGCGTGCGCCGGTAGGGCGCCGGCGAAGGCCGTGGCGAGCGCGGCGGCGGAGACGAAGGCGGTGACCTTCGCGAGCCGCGAGCGCTTCGGGGCGGGGTGGGTCCCCGGTATTTCCTTCACGGGTGGTGCTTCCTTCCGAGTGGGTAGTCGGACGTGCCGCATCGTGCGGGAACACCGGGCCGTCGACAACGAGGCGGAACGCCGCTCGGAGAGTTATGTGAAGGAAGGCTTAAAACCGCATGGTGCGGCCACGCTCAGGGCATCGCCGTGCGCCGAAGCGGTGAAGTTTCACAGATTCACAGAAGTGCGCCGCGGGATCCGGACGGACGCCCGGATCGGCCACGCGGGAGCGCTCCCGGTGTCCAGCCGACGCATCGCGCGCAGCACGGACGAGGGAGAGACCTGATACCCCTGCGCCCGCAGCGCGCTATGCACCTTGCGGTGGCCGTCGTCCGGATGGTCCTCCAGGTGACGCTGCACCGCGTTGGTCAGCCGGTCGACGACGGGCGCGGGCCACGGACCCTTCTGCGCCGCCACCGAGGACTCGACCTTCGCCTTGTCCAGGTACCGGTAGTAGGTGCGCCGCGGCACCCCGACCAGCGTGCAGAAGCTGACGACGGAGATTTTCGCGTCGCGGCGCACGGCGTCGAGGTCGGCGAGCCGGCCGAGCTGGTTGTCCATGGCGTGCTTCCAGACCGCGAGTAGCGTCTTGGCCTCGCGCAGCGACTTCCGCAGGCTTCGTACCTCGGCCTCGAGTTCGGCGACCCGGCTCGGCGAGGAGGTCAGCGCGCCGAGCGAGCGGGCGCCGCCCTCGACGAACTGCCTCTTCCACTTGGCCACCGAGGCCTCGCTGACCTTGTATTCGCGGGCTATCTGCGCCGCCGGCGCACCGCTGGTCAGGGCGGCCAGCGCCACCTGGAGACGTTGCTCGGCACGCGCGTCGAGCTGCGGCATCATGCTCCTTTCTCCGCACATCGCAGGGATCGCCGGCGAACACGGATAGGCCGCGACGCCGGGGTGGGACCGGCGGCGGCTTTCCGGGGGGAGAGGGAGGCCGAGCGGGTACTGCCTGCTGTGACTACAGAACTCAGGGGGAGGGTGAGTGCTCAGTATGTTAGGCGCCGCCGGGGCGATGTGGTTGACCTTTCACTCGAATGAGCCAAAGTCCCCGCGGGCACGTTTAACCGCTGGCCGGGGGATTCCGGGTGCTTTGTCCCGCGGTCCGCGGACGCCCCCTTGCCGGATTGTTCAACAATCCGTACGTTGAGGGCATGGGGACTTCGATCGAGGCGAGGGCGGCGTTCCGGGACGGTGCGGTGGTGCCGACGAGCGGTCTGGCGCTCGGGCACACGCAGGCGAACCTGATCGCGCTGCCCCGCGACTACGCGTACGACATGCTGCTGTTCGCGCAGCGGAATCCGAAGCCGTGCCCCGTGCTGGAGGTGACCGAGCCCGGTTCGTGGACGTCCGTGCTCGCACCCGGCGCGGATCTGCGCACGGACCTGCCCGCGTACCGCGTGTGGGAGAACGGCGAGGTGGTGGCACGTCCGACCGACGTTGTGGACGCGTGGCGCGAGGATCTGGTGACGTTCCTGCTCGGGTGCAGCTTCAGTTTCGAGACGCTGCTGCTGGACGCGGGCGTGCCGCTGCGGCATGTCGAGCAGGGGGTCAACGTGCCGATGTACGTGACGAACCGCGAGTGCGTTCCGGCCGGGCGGATGCGTGGTCCGCTGGTGGTCTCGATGCGTCCGGTGCCCGCCGACGCCGTGGCCCGCGCGTCGGCGATCACCGCGCTGATGCCCGCGGTGCACGGTGCTCCGGTGCACGTCGGGGCGCCGGAAGTACTCGGTATCGCAGACCTCGACAAGCCCGACTTCGGCGACCCGGTGCGGTTGCGGGTCGGGGACGTGCCGGTGTTCTGGGCATGCGGGGTCACGTCGCAGGCCGCTGTGATGCGTGCCGCGCCGCCGTTCGCGATCACGCACGAGCCGGGACATATGTTCATCACCGACGCGCGTGACGTCGACTACCGGATCGCCTAGGAGAAGCGCCATGAGCACGATCGATCTCAACTGCGACCTCGGCGAGGGTTTCGGCGCGTGGACGATGGGCGATGACGAGGCGCTGTTGTCCATCGTGACCAGTGCGAACATCGCCTGCGGTTTCCACGCCGGCGATCCGAGCATCATGCGCAGGCTCTGCGACGTGGCCGCGGAGAACGGTGTCGCGATCGGCGCGCACGTCGGCTACCGGGACCTGGTCGGCTTCGGGCGGCGGAACATCGAGATGTCGGAGAGCGACCTGGCGAACGAGATCGTCTACCAGATCGGCGCGCTCGACGGCTTCGCGCGGATGGCCGGGATGCCGGTGAGCTACGTGAAGCCGCACGGCGCGCTCTACAACACGATCGCGGTGGAGCCGGTCTACGCGCGTGCGCTGGCCGAGGCAGTGCTGCGCTACAACCCCGCGCTCAAAGTCGTCGGCCTCGCGGGCTCATCAGGGTTGCGCGACGTGCACGATGCCGGGGTGAAAACCGTCGCCGAAGCGTTCGCCGACCGCGCCTATTCGGTGGACGGGCATCTCGTGCCGCGCGGTACGACCGGCGCCGTGCTGCACGACGTGGACGCCATCGCCGCACGCTGCGCCGAGTTGGCCCGCAGCGGCGAGATCGAGTCGATCGACGGTACGAAGGTGCACGTCAGCGCCCAGACGATCTGTGTGCACGGTGACACTCCCGGCGCCGTCGCGATCGCGCGCCAGGTGCGCGAGACCTTGGTGGCCGAGGGGATCGAGCTCAAGTCGTTCGCCGACGCCAAGGCCGCCGGATCCGAGGCCGCGTGATGCGGATCAGGGCGGCCGGATCCGGCGCGCTGCTCGCCTGTCTCGATGACGCCGAGCAGGTCACAGGCCTCTACCGCGAGCTGGAGGCCGACCCGCCGAAGGGTTTCGTCGACGCGATCCCGGCGGCGGAGACGGTGATGGTCGTATTCGATCCCGCGCGCACGGAGGCCGCCGCGCTCGGACAGTGGCTGCAGGGCGCGGTCGCGCGCGCGGGCAAGCACGAGGCGGTCGCCGATCAGGGCCCTGTCGTCACGATCCCGGTGACCTACGACGGCCCCGACCTGAACGACGTGGCGATGCGCGCGGGCCTGAGTATCGACGAGGTCGTACGCCGCCACGCCGCAGGTGAATACGTCGTCGCGTTCTGCGGCTTCGCTCCCGGCTTCGGGTACCTGACCGGCCTCGATCCCGCACTGCGGCTGCCGCGTCGCACGGTGCCGCGCACGCGCATCCCCGCCGGATCTGTCGCGATCGCGGACCGGTACACCAGCGTCTACCCGACCGCCTCGCCCGGCGGCTGGCACCTGCTGGGCCGCACCACGACGGCCATGTGGGACATCGATCGACAGCCTCCGGCGCTGCTCACGCCCGGTACGCGCGTCAGGTTCGAGGCGATATGACCGGCATCGAAGTGCTCAGTCCCGGGCCGCTGACGACCGTTCAGGATCTCGGCCGCCCCGGCCTCGCGCCGATCGGGGTCGGGCCGTCCGGCGCCGCCGACCGCGCGAGCCTGCGCCTGGCCAACCGGCTCGTCGGCAATCACGAGGACACGGCCGCGCTGGAGCTGACGTACGGCGGCCTGCGGATCCGATTCGACGCCGCCGCCACGATCGCGCTGACCGGAGCGCCGTGCCCCGGCGTCGCGATGAACGGTCCCGTGCACATCGGTGCCGGTCAGGAACTCGTGGTCGGCATCCCGAGCGAGGGACTGCGCACGTACCTGGCCGTGCGTGGCGGATTCGACGTCCCCGAAGTGCTCGGCTCACGCTCGACCGACGTGCTCTCCGGGATCGGCCCGGCCGTGCTGGAAACCGGGATGCGGCTGCCGATCGGCACTCGCACCAACGGCTTTCCGAACGTCGATCTCGCGCCTCCGCTCGGTCTCGGCCCGGCGATTCTGCGCGTGCTGCCGGGACCGCGCGACGACTGGTTCGTGTCGGACGCGCTGGCCACGCTCGTCGGATCGGCCTACGTGGTGACGAAGGACAGCAACCGCGTCGGCGTGCGGCTCGACGGCCCCGAACTCAAGCGCGAGGTACACGAGGAACTGCCCTCGGAAGGCATGGTCAGCGGCGCGCTCCAGGTGCCGCCGGGCGGCCGGCCGATCCTGTTCCTCGCCGACCATCCGGTGACCGGCGGCTATCCCGTCATCGCGGTCGTCGCCGATAAGGACCTCGACCGCGCGGGCCAGCTGCGCGGCGGCGACACGGTGAGGTTCTGCCTATGAGCAGCGCCGCGGAACGCGTGGCCGTGATCCTGCGCGACCGGATAACGGCCGGGGAGCTCACGCCGGGCACGCGGCTGATCGAGGAGAGCCTCGGCGCCGAGCTCGGCGTGTCCCGCAACACGCTGCGCGAGGCCTTCCGGCTGCTGACTCACGAACGGCTGCTGGTCTACGAACTCAATCGGGGGGTGTTCGTGCGAACCCTGTCGGAACAGGACGTCGTCGAGCTTTACCGCGTACGCCGGATGATCGAGCTCGGTGCGCTGCGCGACATCCGCGAGCCGGTCCTCGGCAAGGTCGCCGAGGCGGTGGACGCGGCGGAGAAGGCGGCCGAGGCGAACCGCTGGCAGGACGTGGGCACGGCCGACATCCAGTTCCACCGCGCACTCGTCGAGTTGGCGGGCAGCGCGCGGATCGAGGAGTTCATGGCGCTGATCCTGGCCGAGCTGCGCCTCGTGTTCGACGTGATGAAGGACCCGCGGCGTTTCCACGAGCCCTACATCAACCGGAACAGGGAGATCCTCGCCGCGCTGGAGAACGGCGACGTCGCGCGTGCCGAGGAACTGCTCAAGGCGTACCTCGACGACGCGGAACGTCAACTGCTGGCGGCCTACGGCTGAACGGGGGACGGGCGCCACAGCGTCTGCGGTTGTGTCTGCGGCTGCTGTAGCTGCTGCGATCGCTGCGGCTGGCGCGGGGGAGCGGCCTCGACGAGACCCGCGCTCTGCGCCTCCCACAGCTCCGCGTACTTCCCGCGAACGGCCGTCAATTGCCGGTGTGTGCCGCGCTGCACGATCCGGCCGCCGTCCACGACCAGGATCTCGTCCGCGTCGTGCGCGAGATGCAGATCGTGGCTGATCAGGATCGTGGTACGGCCCGCCATCAGCCGACGCAGCGGCCCGATCACCTTGCGCGCGGCGACCGCGTCGAGACCGGTGGTCGGCTCGTCCAGCACGAGCACGGACGTGTTCCGCAGCAGTGCGCGGGCGATCGCGAGCCGCTGCCGCTGACCGCCGGAGAGATTGCCGCCGCCCTGGCCGACGATCGTGTCGTAACCCTGCGGCAGTCCCTCGATGAAGCCGGCCGCGTCCGCCATCCGCGCCGCCTCGACGATCCGGTCGTCGGTCGCCGTCGGGTCGCCGTACGCGATGTTGTCCCGGACCGTGCCGTCGAACAGCATCGTCTCCTGGAGCATCAGCGTCACGCTGCTGCGCAGCCGACGCAGCGTCAGGTCGCGGATGTCGGTCCCGTCCAGCCGGATCGAACCGCTCTCGGGGTCGTGGAAGCGCAGCAGCAGTTGGGTCAGCGTGGACTTTCCGGCGCCGCTGGACCCGGTGACGAGCACGAGCTTCCCAGGGGCGGCGACCAGGCTCACGTCGTGCACGGCGGGCTTCGGCTGGTCCGGGTAGCGGAAGGTCACGGAGTCGAACTCCACCCAGCCGCCCTGCGCGTGATACATGCCGGTCTGTGCGAGATCCGCCACGGCCGGACGCGTCTCCAGCACCTCGAACAGCCGCTGCGCGCCCGCGCCCGCCGAGGCCTTGAGCACGGCGAACGAGCTCATCGACTGGATCGGCGGATACAGCATGCCGAGGAACGCGGCGAAGGCCAGCAGCCCGCTGAGCTCGATACGGCCCGCGCTCAGTTCCCACACCCCGACGCCGAGGACGGCGAGCACGCACACGGTCTCCGTCAGCAGCACCGCCGGACCGTAGAGCGCGGCGAGCCGGGCCTCGGCCATCCGCGCCCGCAGCCACTCGACACCCGCCGCGTGCACCCGGTCGCGCTCGCTGCTCGGCCGGTTGTACGCCTGAACGAGCATCATGTTCTGCACGTTCTCCTCGACCACGGCCGCGATCGCGCCGTTGCCCGCGCGCTCCCGCCGCGACGCCTTCGCGAACGGCGTGGTGAATCCGCGCGTGACGAGCCAGAACAGCGGCGCCACGGCGAAGGACACCAGCGCGAGATCCCAGCGCAGGTAGATCGCCGTGCCCGCGAACATCAGCACGCCGATGACGTCCGACACGATCGAGATGACGCCGCCGATCACCAGGTTCTCCACCGCGTCGATGTCCCCGGTGATCCGCACGACCAGGTCCCCGGTGTCGCGCGAGGAGAAGAAATCAGGTGACAACTCCTGCACATGGGTGAAGACCTTGTCCCGCAGCCGGAGCAGGAAGCGCTCCGAGCAGAGCGACGTGAGCAGGTCCTTGCCGAACATCGCGACCGCGCCGATCGCGGTGACACCGACCCACATCAGCGCCGGATGCCAGAACGCGTGCAGGTTCTTGGTCTCCAGGACGTCGTCGGTGATGACCATGAACACGAGCACGACGGCCGCCTCGGTGGCCGCCGCGACCGTGGCCAGCAGACAGGCCAGCACCATCAGCGGACGGTCCATCCGGGCCAGCGTCCGGAAGCGGTCGAAGACCTCGCGGGCGCGGATCGCGGGCGGTTCGTCGTCGGGGTCGATCAGGGATTCGAGGGCGTGCGAGGACATGGGCGGGCTCCTGGCAGTCGGAGGTCCTTCGGAACAGGATGCGGACACGACTCCGGGGGCCGGCGATCCTACTCATCGCCGGCCCCCGGAGGGCTTGAGGTGTGGTGTGGCGGTGGCTGCCCGGCCGCGGTTCGCTCGCGGCCCCTGAGTCAGCCCCGCGGCATCACTTGTGCGGCAGCGGCTTCGGGGGGACGCCCTTGCCGGCGCCCTTCGGGGCCGGGCCGAGCGGCTTGGCACCCTTGGGGGCCGGGCCCTTCGGCTTGGCACCCTTGGGCAGCGGACGGGGGGCGGGCAGCTTGACGCTCATGGGGATCGCCTTTCGTCAGGAGCTTTCTTCGTTTCCGCCGCCGTGTTTCTCGGCGACGAGAAGAACACTAGGGACCGATTCTTGGGAAGCGGGCCCCGGTGAGTGAGCGGAGAGACAGATTTCGCCCTCGTATTCACTGAGCCGGCACTGAGCAACCTGAAACGGGTTTCAGGCTGCTCTCAGCTATCGCGGCGTCAAAAACGCGAAAAGCGGCCGAGATCGGACAATTCCGAGCCCGGCCGCCGTCGCGGACCAGGTACCGCTACGAGATCATGAACTGGCTCACCGGCAGCGCGCGGTCCACGATCCGCACGTCGCCGATGCCGCCGTAGAAGACCTGGTTGATCGAACCCTGGTACTCGTAACCGCCCAGCATCCACGGCAGGTTCAGCGTGACCAGGCCCTTCGCCGGAGTGGCCGGGTTGCGCGCCACCTCGCAGCCGTCCACGTACATCTTGGTGGTGGCGCCGTCGTTGACCACGGCCACGTGCCACCAGGCGCCGAGCGGCAACTCGTGGCCCCAGTTGGTGGACTCGTCGTCGAGGTTCAGCGGATAGACGCACCACTGCAGTTCACGGTCGCCGGACAGGCTCAGCGTGACGATCGGCTCGTTCGGGTCGGTGTTCCCGGCGCTGCGGCCCGCCTGGCCCGCCGTGCCCCACCGGCTGAGAATCCCGCTCCACGCGTTCTGGTCGGAATTCCAGTCCGCGGGGAGGTAGAAGAATGCTTCGAAAGTGTATCCGTGTGCGAATTCATTGCCGTTGATCGGCGCCTTCGGCACGGTCTGGAAATACGAACCCTTCGTCGGCGATCCCTGCCCGGCGAAGTTCACGCTGCCGTGCCCCGGCTGGTCCGGGTGGTACGCGCTGGACCACGTCAGCGCGCTCGCCGGGGTGCCGGAGACGGTCTCGAACACCAGGTCGTTGCCCAGGCCCGTCTGGTCCTTGATCACGGTGCTGCCGCCCACGCTCGCGCCGTTCAAGCCGAGCCCGTCGAAGCGCCAGTAGGCCACCGTGCCGCGCACCAGCATCTGCTTCGCCGGGCGGGACGGACGCGGCGCGACCGGTGCGAAGCCGTCGAAGCGCTGGTCGAAGTCGAGCGCGATGGAGAAGCGGTCCACCTCGGAGGTCAGCTGCGCCTCCTGCACCGCCAGCGCGTTCGCCTCGCCGGCCGCCATCAGCTTGTTGATCCACGGGGAGAAGGTCTCCACGTCGATCGTGCCGCGCTCCAGGTCGAAGCGGTAGGCGCGGATCATCGCGGCGCCGCCGTAGTAGCGGTTCTGGTAGTTGGTGATGTGCAGGAACACGTCGTTGCCGGCCGTGTTCTTCATCGTCGTGCTGCCGGGGGGCCAGTAGTGGCCGTTCAGCGTCAGGAAGATCTGGTCGTTGTCCTTGATCAGGTCGTCCCAGAGCTGCTGGCCGTAGTCGTCCAGGTAGGCCGCGCCCGAGTCGTCCGCGTAGACGATGTCGTGCGTCGTGACGATCACCGGCAGCGTCGGGTTCGCCTTGATCACCCCGTTGGCCCAGGCGAATCCGGCCGAGGACATCCGCCAGTCGAGGGACAGCAGCAGCCACTCGCGGCCGCCCGCGCGGAAGACGTGTGCGTTGTTGTAGCCGTCCGCGCTGGCGCCGTGCCACGTCGAGGACCTGGCGAAACGCTTGGGGTTGAAGGTGTCCAGGTACGGCGTGTCCCCGCGCTGGTCCGTCGTGGACGAGTTCACGTCGTGGTTTCCGGCGAGCACGCTGTAGGCCACGCGCTGCTCGTCGAGCAGGTCGAAGACCTTCGTGGCCGCCGCGTACTCCTCGGCCAGGCCGTTCTGCGTGACGTCGCCGAGGTGCGCGAGGAAGACGATGTTGTCGTCCTGCAGGCCCCGCCGCTGCGCGCAGCCGAGTACGTACTCGAAGGAGGTCTCCAGCGGCACCGGGTGGATCCGGTCCTGGTCGAACAGGTACTGCGTGTCCGGCATGACGATGAGGGTGAACTGCGCGCTCTCGCCGTCCGGATTCCACCGGCCGCGCGCGGCGGGCTGCATCGTCGTCTGGTCGTACGGGTCGCTGCCGCCGTGGGCGCTCGCCGCGTACGCGGGCGCGCCGCTGAGCAGCCCCAGCGAGGCGGCGCCCACTCCGGCGCCGAGCAGTCCGCTGCTGCGCAGGAAGGAGCGGCGGCTGGCCGCGGCGGCGCTGTCGCCGTCGAGGTCCGCGGTCCGCGGGCACTCGCAGTCGGCGGCGTGCCCTTCGTGTTCGTCGTGCATGGGCGTCTCCCAAGGTCGGGGGCTGACGGCCATGCACATTAGGCCTCAACCCCATACCAAAGACCGGGCTCGGGGCGCCCCCCAGGAATCCGGCCGCGGAACGCTCGGTGAACTCTGCCGCCCGCCCCTAGCTCTGTTAGTGGGCTCTCATAACAATCGTTAGCGTCATGCCCGTGCAGTTGCCGCACGGGTCAGGTCTTTGACGAAGGGCTTCTCCTATGTCACGTCGCATGGCGACGGCCGGGGCGGTCGGGGTGGCCGCGCTGGCCTGCGTCCTCGGCACCACCACGGCGTCGGCGTCCGATCAGGGCGGCCGCGATGGCGGCACCCTGACGTACAGCGTCGGCACCCCGCAGGTGGACGAGGTCTCCGGCGGCCCCTGGACACTCTCCCAGGGCGACTCCTCGTACGGCGGCTCCCTCACCGTGGACGGCGTCACGTACCCGAACGTCGCGGTGGACCCGGCCGGCACCGGCTCGGTCCCGGCGCAGAGCGGCGTGACCGGCACCCCGGGACCGCTCACCGGCTACTGCTCGCAGGACGACGGCACCGGCCCGGCCACCGGCAGCGTGCTGCGCGAGCCGGTCGGCGCCAAGCTGGCCATGCAGCCGTACTACTTCCCGTTCGTCACCAGCACCGACGGCGGCAGGACCCTGACCGGCTACTTCGACTACCGGCCGAAGGACACCGACGAGGCCGTCGTCAGCGCCGTCTCGCACGACCACGGGAAGACCTGGTACTACACCGGCGAGGCGCTCGAGCAGAACGCCGGGCTGTGCGCCGACGGCAACACCAACGACGACGGCCAGGGCCACGCGTTCGTGCTCACCGTCCCGGACGCGAACGGCTCCGGCCGCTCCGGCCAGGTGCTCTACACGCTCAGCCGTCCCAGCGGCGACGCGCTCGGCGTGAACCTGATCGTGCACAAGCTGACCCCGAAGGGCGGCGACCCGCTCTACGGCCTCCCGGCGACCGAGCCGGTCGGCATGGGCGGCAGCACCACGGCCGCCGCGGCGGTGACGGTCCCGGCCGGGCCGACCGGCGACGGCGTGAGCATCGAGGTCGGCTCCACCGCGAACTTCGAGCAGCCCGGCCACTTCAACGTCGACGGCCACATCGTCGACTGCAACGACGCCAGCGCGACCGCGACCGAGTTCACCGGCTGCACCACGCGTGACGGCAGCGGCGTGACCATCAACGCCGGCGACGCCGTGACGGCCGACTCGGTCATCCCGGCCGACGCCGACCAGACCTCCGGCCTGATCGCACCCGACGGCATCGTCAGCGTCCTGCCGCACTACGAGAACGCCCCCAAGGGCAGCGTCGCGGTCCTCTACACCGAGAAGATCGTGAACTACTACACGCCGACCACGACGACGGCCGCGGTGACCCTGCCGGCCGCCACGATCCCGGTCGCCGACACCTCCGCGCTAACCCTGAGCAGCGGCTCGATCGACGTCTACCTGGGCACCGGCGGCGGCATCGAGGACGTCACCTGCACCGGCCTGACCGGGACCAGCCTCACCGGCTGCACCGGCGGCACCGGTTCGGTCGCCAAGGGCAGCGACCTCGGCGCGCCCGGCGCGGCGGTCACCCCGTACGCGCAGCTCGCGCTCACCGGCGAGGGCAAGAACAAGCCGAAGTCGCTGTACGGCAACAACGAGGACTACACCGTCGCGCGCGTCGCCTACACCTACGACGGCGTGCACTTCACCGACCTCGGCCAGGTCTCCGGCCTCAACGACCCGGCGAGCAACAGTACGACGACGCTGCGCTGGATCGGCTCGCGCGGCACGGTCATCACCAACCCGGACGGCAGCTACGGCCTGTTCCTGTCCGGCGCCTACGCGGCGGACGGCGACAGCGACGCGTTCAACCAGATCTTCTACTCGTCCTCCAAGGACGGCGTGCACTGGAGCGCGCCGCAGAAGCTGATCGGCACCGACTACACCTTCTCGGCGCTGCAGCAGCAGACCGTGAACGGCGGCGCCCTCGGCATCACCGGCTACTACTCGGGCCGCGTCTACGACCCGACCGTGGTGCAGAACTCGAACGGCACCCTGACGATGCTGTTCGCGGGCTACTCGACGCCGAAGCCGCTGCCCGCCACGGGCTCGGTCGTCGGCACGAACCCGAACGCGCTGTACACGGTCCCGGCCGCGCAGGCCGCCGAGTACCGCACGATCCTGAGCGTGACCCTCCGCCCGGAGTGGACCTGCTCGCACTAGCACCAGGGCTCTGAAGACGGCGGGGCCGCCGCGTCGGGTGACGCGGCGGCCCTGTCTGTGTTCTGTGTCGCTCTGTGTGTCTACCTGCTCCGCGGCTCAGGAGGCCGGGAGGGTGATGATGTCCGCGGCGGCCGGGGCCGAGATCTTCGTGGGCTCGTTCCAGGTGAAGACCATGGTGCCCGTGTTGTTGGCGCCCGACTCCTGGATCGGCAGCGGGGTGCCGGTCAGCGGGATGTCCAGCGTGCTGGTCGTCGTGGTCGCGGACGCGGACGCGCTGCTGGTGCCGTCGCCGGTGTTCTTGGAGACGTCCTTGTACTGGGCGACCGGCTGGCCGTCGACCGTCGAGGTGCCGAGGTAGCTGAAGGTGTCGCCGGAGCCGGTGCCGAGCTCCTTCGTCATCTCGCTGAAGTTCGTCATGCTGCTGAACCCGTCGGTCATCTGGCTGCCGACCGCGGACTTCGAGGAGATCCACTTGCCGACGATGATCTTCGAGACCAGCGAGGCGTCCGAACCGGCCGAGGCCTTGATGATCGAGGCCATGCTGGAGGTGACCTGGATGTAGTCCACGCCGTCCACCGCGATCATCGGGATGGTCATGCCGCTCGACACGATCGTGCCCTGGGCGGAGCTGTCCTTGTTGATCTGCATGTCCATGGAGAAGCTCTCGCCGCTGTCGGACATCGTGCCCTTGATGTGCAGGGCGGTCACGCTGGCGAGCGCGGTCTTGAAGCGGGCGAGCAGTTCGACCTGGGTCAGGTCGGCGTTGCTCGGTCCGGAGGCGGCGGCCGTGGTCGCGCCGCCGCTGGAGACCGAGACGGCGGTCCCGCTGTTCGAGCCGCACGCGGTCAGGACGAGGGCGCACGGTATGAGGGCCGCGGCGAGGGCGGTGCGACGCAAGGGAAGCTCCCGGGTCAAGAAGTGGATGCCGGCCACGACGTGGCGGGCGGCTCACCCTACCAAGGGGCTTTGTTCGCTCACCTGCCGTTTTTCGACGGGGTGGCCCGAACGTTACGCATCCGCAATTCAGCCTTGCTTCAGCTCTGCGCCGTCTCTGCGAGTTCGAACCCTGAGCACAGCTCCGGCACCCGGTCGTGCGGCACGGCACGCGAGTACAGGAAGCCCTGCGCCCGCTCGGCTCCGAGGTCGCGCAGGATCGCCGCCTGCACCTGGGTCTCCACGCCCTCGGCGGTCACCGTCATGCCGCAGGCGTGCGCCAGGGTGATCAGGCTGGTGACGATCGCCTCGGCCGAGTCGTGCCGGGTGACCGCGGGCTGCGTCAGCGCCTTGACGAAGGAGTAGTCGATCTTCAGCGTGCTCGCCGGGAGCCGGTGCAGGTACGCGAGGTTCGAGTAGCCGGTGCCGAAGTCGTCGATCGCGATCCGCACGCCGAGCTCCGACAGGGCCCTGAGCGTCTCCAGCGCCGGCCGGCCGCTCTCGCCGGGGCTCATCACCGCGCTCTCGGTGATCTCCAGCTGCAGCAGTTCGGCGGGCAGGCCGGAGGACTCCAGCGCCTCGGTCACGTCCGCGCACAGGTCCGGCTCGTGCACCTGGCGCACCGCCACGTTCACCGCGACCGCCAGTCGACGTCCGTTCGCCGCGGGAGGCCAGGCGGCGGCGTCCTCGACGGCCCGGCGCAGCACCCAGCGCCCGAGCGCCACGATCATCCCGGTGTCCTCGGCCAGCGGCACGAACTCGCCGGGGCCGAGCAGTCCGCGCACCGGGTGCTTCCAGCGGACCAGTGCCTCCATCGCGTACGTGGTGCCGTCGTTCAGATCCACGATCGGCTGGTACTCCAGGAACAGCTCGCCGTGCTCCAGTGCCGCGGGCAGCGCCTGGGACAGCGCGTACCGGGCCACCTCGCGCTCGTTGCGCTCCTGGTCGAACAGCGCCCAGCGCGCCTTGCCGTCGGACTTCGCCCAGTACAGCGTCATGTCCGCGGCCCGCAGCAGTTCCACCGGCTTGGCCCCCGCCGCCGGACGCTCCACCAGTCCCAGACTCGCGGTGATCGAAAGTCGGCGCCCATCGAGAATGATCGGCTCCTGCAACGCGGCGAGCGCGGCCTTGGCCACGTCCGTCACGCACGCCGAGCTCGTGGTGTTCTCGACCAGGATGACGAACTCGTCGCCGCCCATCCGGGCCACCAGGTTCCGCTCCGGGTCAGTGGCCTGACTCAGCCGACGGGCCACCTCGGCGAGCAGCCGGTCCCCGGCCTCGTGCCCGAGCGTGTCGTTGACGCCCTTGAAGCCGTCGAGGTCCAGGAAGGCGATGCCGATCCGCTCGCCCGGCTTGGCCTCGTCCAGCAGTTCGGAGAGCCGGTCGAGCAGCATCGTGCGGTTCGGCAGGCCGGTGAGCGAGTCGTGCGTGGCCTGGTGCAGCAGCTTCTGGTTCATCCGGCGCTGCTCGGTGATGTCCTCGAACATCATGATCAGCAGCTCGACCGAGCCGTCCGCCGCCCGCACCGTGCTGGCCTGCATCCGCGTCCAGGTAACAGTGCCGTCAGCAGCCGTGAACCGCTTCTCCGCGCTGTAATGCCCGCGCCGACCAGCCAGAAGATCCCTGACCGCAGTACAGAACTCCGGCTTGTCGTCCCCGTCCCGGAACTCGTCCACGGTCCGCCCGCGCACGGCCGGAGCGTCCCGCCCCAGAATCCGCGCCAGCCGCTCGTTGACCTCGAGCACCCGCCCGGTCCCGTCCACCACGCCGATCCCCAGCGCCGCGTTCCGGAACACCGCCCGGAACCGCCCCTCGCCGGTGCGGTGCGCGGAGAGAACCGCCTGCCGGATCAACTCCTGCTCGGCCCGGGTCCGCTCCCGCAGCGCGTTCGCATACCCCGAGGCCAGCCCGGCGTACAGCGCGGTCCGCGACTCCCGGCTCAGTTCGTCCGGCAGATTCTGCTCCAGCACGGCCACCGTCATCGCTATCGACTCGGGCTGCGTGTAGTTGCCGTCCACCAGCGCCCGCCCGGCCGCCGCCCCGAGTTCCCGCATCGGTTCGGTCTTGTCCGGAGCGCCCAGAATCCGCCCCGCGAGCTCCTGCAAGAGCCCCCGAGACCGCGCCGCGCTCCCCGGCACCCCGCCGATCTCGGCGAGAGCCTTGAACCAGGCCGTGGCGATCCGCTGCGGAGACGGAGACGTCGGCATGCCGTTCACAACGCCGCGCCCCGGAAAAGTAGTCCGCCGCCCCGACGCCCCGCCCCAACCGCCGCCACGCCGCCGCCGACCGCCCCGCAGCCGGACGCGCTCGCGCCGCCGCCCACGCCGATCCGCACGCCGCTGCCGGATCGGCCTGCGCCGCCGCCCACACTGCCCCGTGCGCCGCCGCCAACGGTGCCCGCAGCGTCGCGAAAACAGCCTCGCACGCCGCAGCCAGATACGCTCGCGCCGCCGCGCAGACTGCCTCGTGCGCCGTCGCGAGACGTGCTCGCTACGCCGCCCTCGGACGGACCCGGTACGCCGCGCAGGAGGCCTCTCGCGGCGTCCGGGCGGGACCACGGTTCGTCGTCGCGAGCATCGTTGTGATCATCAAGGCCATGCGGTCGCGCGCTCTCCGGCACCCCGCGCACGGTCGGGGAGGAGTGCGCATGGCCCGCGGCCGCGAAGGCCGAGGCGGGGCGGTGGCGCATCTTCCATCCCCTTCTTTAGGGCGGTATCGGCAGGTCACCGCCCTAAAGGGGTGAACGGTCCCGCCGCTGCGCGGATGACAGGCCTTCACGTACTGTCATCATATGGCTACAGGGGTTGCGACCGTCCAGCCTTGAGGCGGATGTTGTCACGATCCGGCTTACCATCGCCGAGGCGTCGCGCGCAATCGGCGCACGGTGTCGGGTCGCCGCCGCCGGGCGTCGGCGGGCCGCACCCGGTCGGCGCGGGCTAGCCCTTTCGCGCCCTTTCCGCGACGTACCGCAAGGCCTCGGTCAAATCGGACGCGCTCGGAAATCTCTCCCGATCCATCAGGTACTGGGCGACCAGTCCCGTCATCAACACGCTGTAGAACGCGCCGACCTGCTGCGCGAGTTCCCCGTCCGCCGCCGGGTCGAGCCCGGCCAGCGCCTCGGCCAGCCCCTCGCGCCCCTCCTGCACCGCGTGCGACATGAACTCGCCGAGGGACGGGTTGTGCATGCCCTCCAGCCCCATCTCCATGTTCAGCCGCAGCAGCGGCACCCGGTCCGGGAAGGAGGTGATCACCTCCTCGAAGAAGGCGTGGAAGCGCTCCAGCGAACCGGCCGCCGCCTCCTCGTGCCGGTCCTCCTCGTCGTCCTCGAACCACTCCTCCATCGCGGTCATGAAGGCCTGTTCGAGCAGCGACTCCTTCGAGCCGTAGTGGTAGCCGATGGCCGCCAGGCTCACGCCGGCCGCCTCGGCGATGTCCCGGGCGGTGGTCTTGGCGTAGCCCTTCTCGAGCAGGCAGCGCTTCGCGCCCTCCAGCAGAGCTTCCCGATTTCCCATGTCAAACAGCCTAGCACGGTCTCAGACGACCGTCTTGCACAACTGTACTAGACAAGCGTCCAAGACGCATGTACCGTTTCCGGCATGACGAAGACTCAGGAAATCGAGAGCCGGGGCGAGGCCGCCGCGAGCGCCGGCCGCCGGGAGTGGATTGCGCTCGGGGTGCTGCTGCTCCCGCTGCTGCTCGTCTCCATGGACACCTCCGTGCTGCTCTACGCGGTGCCCTTCATCACGAAAGCGCTGCACCCGAGCAGCACCCAGCAGCTGTGGATGTACGACGTCTACGGCTTCGTGCTCGCCGGCCTGCTGATCACCATGGGCGCGGTGGGGGACCGGATCGGGCGTCGCAGGCTGCTGCTGTTCGGCGCCTTCTGCTTCAGCGTCGCGTCGATCGGCGCGGCCTACGCGGGCAGCGCGGGCGAGCTGATCGCGGCGCGCGCGGTGCAGGGGATCGCGGGGGCGACGCTGATGCCCTCGACCCTCGCGCTGATCCGCAACATGTTCCACGACCCGGCGCAGCGCAAGAAGGCGATCGGCATCTGGACCGGCGGCACGATGTCCGGCGTGATGCTCGGTCCGGTGATCAGCGGTCTGCTGCTCGAGCACTTCTGGTGGGGCTCGGTCTTCCTGATCAACGTGCCCTTCATGGTGCTGCTGCTGGCCCTCGCGCCCTTCCTGCTGCCGGAGTACCGCTCGCCGCAGACCGGCCGCTTCGACCTGCCGGGTTCCGCGCTGTCCTTCGCCGCCGTGCTGCCGATCGTCTTCGGCGTCTCGGAGATAGCGGAGAACGGCGTGAGCGGGATACGGCTCGGCGCGGTGGCGGTCGGCCTGGTGATGGCGGTGCTGTTCCTGCTCCGGGAGCGGTCGGCGGCGCATCCGATGGTGGATCTGAGCCTGTTCCGCAGCCGCGGCTACACCGGTTCGCTGGCCACCAGCCTGATCGCGATGTTCGCGACGCTGGGCAACGCGATCTTCCTGACGCAGTATCTGCAGTCCGTGCTGAACATGAGTCCGTTCACCGCAGCCCTGTGGTCGCTGCTGCCCTCGATCGGCGTGGGCGCGGCCATCGGCGTCGGCGGCGCGCTGGCCAAGGCCTTCGACCGGGCGTACGTGATCGCGGGCGCCTTCCTGGTGATCCTCGCCGGGTACGCCGTTCAGGCGACGCTGCTGCACGCCGACTCGCATCTGTGGGTTCTGATGATCGGCGCCGGGCTGCTGGCCAGCGGCGCGGTCGCGGTGATGGCGCTCGGCAATGAACTGATGCTCGGCGCGATCCCGCCGGAGCGGGCCGGCGCGGCGGCCGCGATGAACGAGACGATGACCGAACTCGGCGGGGCGCTCGGGATGGCGGTGATGGGCAGTATCGGTACGGCGGTCTACCGCCACGCGCTCGGTACCGGCGTCCCCGGTCCGGCTCGCTCCACCCTCGGCGGCGCGGTGGCCATTGCGGCGCGTGAACCCGCGTCGGCGGCGGCAGGACTGCTGGACTCGGCCCGGGAGGCCTTCACACACAGTCTGAACGTGGTCTCGATCGTCGGCGCCGGGATCATGGCCGCGGCGGCCGTGCTGACGATCCTGTTCCTGCGCGGGCTGACCGCCGAATCCCCCGCGGACGAACCCGCCGCCCGTCCCCTGGAGGCGGCCACCACATCTATATAGAAGCTTTCGCGCTGAGCCCGAGCCGACCGGATGGACACCGTTGTCTGTATCGGCTCCGGGCTCACAGCGTTCGAGCGATTCGTCGACGTTGACGACCGCGCACGAGAACTCGGCGCGCGGATTTCGGGACTGCTAGGAGGTGCGTTGAACGGCTTCGGACAGACGGGCGGCGGCCTCGAGGACCGCCTCGGCGTGGATCTTCCCGGGGTAGCGGGTCAGCCGCTCGACCGGGCCGGAGATCGACACGGCGGCGATGACGCGGTTGTTCGGGCCGCGCACCGGCGCGGAGACCGAGGCGACGCCCATCTCCCGCTCGGCCACGGACTGGGCCCAGCCGCGGCGGCGGACGCCGGCCAGCGTCGTCGCGGTGTAGCGCGCGCCCTGCAGGCCGCGGTGCAGCCGGTCCGGCTCCTCCCACGCCAGCAGCACCTGCGCGCCGGAACCGGCGGCCATCGGCAGTGCCACGCCGACCGGGACGGTGTCGCGCAGTCCGGTCAGCCGCTCGGCCGCCGCGACGCACACGCGCATCTCGCCCTGCCGCCGGTAGAGCTGCGCCGACTCGCCCGAGACGTCGCGCAGATTCGCCAGCACCGGTCCGGCGGCGGCGAGCAGCCGGTCCTCGCCGGCGGCCACGGCGAGTTCCGACAGCCGCGGGCCGAGCACGAACCTTCCCTGTATGTCCCGGGAGACCAAGCGGTGGTGCTCCAGGGCGACCGCGAGCCGGTGCGCGGTCGGCCGCGCCAATCCGGTCGCGGCAACCAGTCCGGCGAGCGTCGCCGGACCTGCTTCCAATGCGCTGAGGACGGAGGCGGCCTTGTCGAGCACGCCCACGCCACTGGATACGGTGTCCATGGGGCGATATTGCCATCTCATTGCCTGAGACACAAGTGCATCGTTCAGTGAGACGGTGCAAGGCTGGGCGCTACCGGACCGCGATGCACCGCGACTCAAGCGCCTTCTACCCGGGGCGGAAAAACACCACGACATGGAGCGAAGCCCGATGACAGCCGCACACGCAGCGCCAGTGCAGCCGCTGACGCTGGCAGAGAAGATCTGGGAGGCGCACGTCGTGCGCCGCGCCGAGGGCGAGCCCGATCTGCTCTACATCGACATGCAGTTCATCCACGAGGTCACCAGCGCCCAGGCCTTCGACGGCCTCCGGCTGGCCGGACGCCCGGTGCGTCGCCCGGACCTGACCATCGCCACCGAGGACCACAACACCCCCACCCTCGACATCGACAAGCCGATCGCCGATCCGGTCTCCCGCACCCAGATCGAGACGCTGCGCCGCAACTGCGCCGAGTTCGGCGTGCGGCTGCACTCGCTGGGCGACGCGAACCAGGGCGTGGTGCACGTGATCGGCCCGCAGCTCGGGCTGACCCAGCCGGGCATGACGATCGTCTGCGGCGACTCGCACACCTCCACGCACGGCGCGTTCGGCGCGATCGCCTTCGGCATCGGCACCAGCGAGGTCGAGCACGTGCTCGCCACCCAGACGCTGCCGCTCAAGCAGTTCAAGACGATGGCGATCAACGTCACCGGCTCGCTGCGCCCCGGCGTGACCGCGAAGGACATCATCCTGGCCGTGATCGCCAAGATCGGCACCGGCGGCGGCCAGGGCTACATCCTGGAGTACCGCGGCGAGGCCATCCGCGAGCTCTCCATGGAGGGCCGGATGACCGTGTGCAACATGTCGATCGAGGCCGGGGCCCGCGCGGGCCTGATCGCGCCGGACGACACCACGTACGCCTACCTCAAGGACCGGGCGCACGCTCCGCAGGGCGAGGACTGGGACGCGGCCGTGGCCTACTGGTCCACGCTGCGCACCGACGAGGGCGCCGCCTTCGACGCCGAGGTCACCATCGACGCGGACGCGCTCACCCCGTTCGTCACCTGGGGCACCAACCCCGGACAGGGCGCCCCGCTGGGCGATTCCGTGCCGGACCCGGCCGCCTACGCCGACCCGAACGCCCGCCAGGACGTCGAGCGCGCGCTGGAGTACATGGGCCTGACCGCCGGCACGCCGCTGCGCGAGATCTCCATCGACACCGTCTTCCTGGGCTCCTGCACCAACGGACGGCTCGAGGACCTGCGCGCCGCGGCCTCCGTCCTCAAGGGCCGCAAGGTCGCGGACGGCGTGCGCATGCTGGTCGTGCCCGGCTCCGCACGGGTGCGCCTGGAGGCCGAGGCCGAGGGCCTGAACGAGGTCTTCGAGGCCGCGGGCGCCGAGTGGCGGTTCGCCGGCTGTTCGATGTGCCTGGGCATGAACCCGGACCAGCTGGCCCCGGGCGAGCGCTCCGCCTCCACCTCGAACCGCAATTTCGAGGGCAGGCAGGGCAAGGGCGGGCGCACCCACCTGGTGTCCCCGCTGGTCGCCGCCGCCACCGCCGTGACCGGCCACCTGTCCGCGCCCGCCGATCTGCCCGAACTGCAGGGGGTCTGAGTTCCATGGAGAAGTTTGTCAGCCACACCGGAACGGCCGTGCCGCTGCGCCGTTCGAACGTGGACACCGACCAGATCATCCCGGCCGTGTACCTCAAGCGGGTCACCCGCAGCGGTTTCGAGGACGGCCTGTTCGCCGCGTGGCGCACCGACCCGGAGTTCATTCTGAACAAGCCGGAGCGGCAGGGCGCCACGGTGCTGGTGGCCGGCCCCGACTTCGGCACCGGCTCCTCCCGTGAGCACGCCGTGTGGGCGCTGCAGAACTACGGCTTCAAGGCGGTCATCTCGGCGCGCTTCGCGGACATCTTCCGCGGCAACTCGCTCAAGGGCGGGCTGCTGACCGTGGTGCTGCCGCAGGAGACCGTCGAGCAGATCTGGACGGCGATCGAGGCCGATCCGGCCGCGAAGGTGACCGTGGACCTCGAGGCGCGCGAGGTGCGCGTCGGGGATCTCGTCGCCCCCTTCGAGATCGACGACTACACCCGCTGGCGGCTGCTGGAGGGCCTGGACGACATCGGCCTGACCCTGCGCAACGTCGAGGCGATCGACGAGTTCGAGACGACCCGCCCCGCCTTCAAGCCCGCCACGCTCTAGGCCTCCTAGGCCGCGATCGAGACGCGGTGTCGGTCCGCAGCCGGATCCGACGCCGCGTCTGCGCCGTTCCCCACGATTTCTGCGACACGCCGCCGGTGCCGCAGAATGGACGTATGTCCCAGGCACCGGCGGCGGATGGCGGATCCGAGTCGCTCGACCCCGCCGAACTGCGCGCGCTGTCCGGCTACGCCCTTCTCGCGCAGCGCCTCAAAGAGGCCCACGATGCCTTGCGGGACTTGGATTTCCCGCCCGCGGAACGCGCGGAACTCAACCGCCGTCTGCTCGTCATCACCGCCGCCTCCCGGCACGACCAAACGGACGCGATGCGCCGTCTCGAGGCCTTCCTTGACGCTCTCGTATTGCGACACAAGGGTGATTAAGGACTTTGGTGTTTGATTAAGGCGATTGCGGGGCCTAACGTGCGGATAGGAAATCCTCCGCATGTGTGGTGCAAACCGGCGCCGCACCTACCCCCAAGGGGCACATCGTGAACAAGGCACAGCTGATCGACGCAGTCGCCATGAAGCTCGACATCTCCCGTCGTTCGGCAGGCGACACCGTCGACGCCGTTCTGGATGGCATCACCGGCGCGATCATCGGCGGCGACAAGGTGTCGCTGACCGGCTTCGGCACCTTCGAGACCACCCGCCGCGCCGCCCGCACCGCGCGCAACCCGCGCACCGGCGAGTCGGTGGCCGTCCCCGCCGCGACCGTGCCGAAGTTCCGGCCCGGCCAGGCCCTCAAGGACGAGGTCAACACCACCGGCGGCCGCAAGCGCGCCGCGGCGAAGAAGACTGCCGCCAAGAAGGCGGTGGCCAAGAAGACCGCCGCGAAGCGCACCGCGACCCGCGTCGCCGCCTCGGCCGCGCGTCCGGCGACCAAGGCCGCCGCCAAGAAGGCCACGGTCAAGCCCGCCGCCAAGAAGACCACCGTCAAGGCCGCGGCGAAGAAGGCCGCTCCGGCCAAGGCCGCCGCCAAGAAGACCGTCGCCAAGGCCGCGGCGAAGAAGACCGTCGCGAAGAAGGCCACGGCCCGTCCGGCCGCCAAGAAGGCCGTCGCGAAGGCTCCGGCCACCAAGGCCGTGGCGAAGAAGACCACCGCCAAGAAGGCCGCCGCGAAGAAGACCACCGCGCGCAAGCGTTAAGACCCGCGCGCACGTGTCAGGACCCGCGCGCAAGCGGTAGTCCGAATCGTCAATGTCCCCCATCGCCAGGCGCCGGCGGTGGGGGACATTCGCATTCTGCGGGGCCTGTAGACGACCCCTGAATCATTGTTCGCGCTATTCGAAGTCAGTCGCGGCCGGGATATCGGAATGAATCAGTCCGGCAACGGGAGCGTCGCGAGCGTCAGGGCCGTGATGCGCCCGGCGGTGTCCGCGCGCAGCGCCACCCGCTGGCCGATCCGGGCCAGCCGCAGCCCGCCGGCGTCGAAGGCCGCCGCGTCGTACGGCAGCTCCGTGCCGTCGTCGAGCAGCACGGTGCCGCCCCGGGTGGCCGGGTCGAAACTCCTGACGGTTCCCTGCATCAGCCCAAGTCCGATCTCGTGCGCGGTGTGGACGCCGACTCCCAAGCCTAACGCCGTCTCCAGGTCGGCCAGGGTGTCCACGTCCTGCCGTACGGAGCGGCCCACGCCGAACAGCTCGGCGGCGCCGCTGTGCGCGTGCCGGGCGCGTGATTCCGGGCCGAAGCGCGGATCCAGCGTGCCGTCCGCGGCCCCGAGCAGCAGCGTGGTGCCGCTGCCCGCCGCGTCCGGCACGAAACTGCGCCCCTCGATCGCCGCGGCCAGCTGCAGCACCGCGCCGAGCTCCTCGGTGCGCAGCGACGGCAGGTCGCCGGTGAGCGCGCCCACCCGCAGATCCGGCCGCTCGCTCCTGGACCGCCCGGCGCCGAAGACGATCGCCGCGTTCAGCCGGTCCGCGCCGTCCGCCGCCTCGGGTTCCGCCGCGATCCGCGCGCCCAGACCCGCGAGCCCGCGCGCCGCAGCGTCGTCCGCCGTCACCACCAGGACCTGCCCGACCTGCGGCGCGGCCAGCGCCGCCGCCACGCAGTCGTGCACGAACGCCAACGCCAGATCGGCCCGCCGCCCGGTGGGCAGCGGGGCCAGCCGGGTCTTCGCCGCGGACAGCCGCTTGACCGGAATCACCAGGGACCACACCGGTCCAGTTTTCCATGCCCGGCGTAGGGCCGGGATCAAGGTTCACCGGGGCCGCCTTGGCACAAGCCGGAGCGAGGCGCGAGGATAGGACTCGTCCGTCGTCTCCCCAAGCCACAGAGCACCGCTCTCGGAAGGACCCAAGGTGGCCCGCCGCAACCCGCCCGCCGGTTTGGCGTTCCTGTTCATCGCCGCGATCGCCCGGCCGCTGCTCACGCTGCTGACCAAGCGGGACTGGCGCGGCCGGGAGAACCTCCCGAAGACCGGCGGCGCCCTCGTCGTCGCCAACCACTACTCCTTCTTCGACCCGATGGCCGTGGGGCACTTCGTGGTGGCCAACGGCCGCACGCCCCGGTTCACCGCGAAGTCCGGCGTCTTCAAGCACCCGCTGCTCGGCAAGCTCTTCGTGGCGGCCGGCCAGATCCCGGTGCACCGCGGCACCCGCGACGCCGTCAAGGCGCTGCTCGCGGCGCAGGACGCGATCAAGCGCGGCGAGGTGGTGATCTTCTACCCCGAGGGCACCATGACGAAGGACCCTGAGCTGTGGCCGATGGTCGGACGCACCGGCGCGGCCCGGATCGCGCTGCGCACCGGCGTCCCGGTGATCCCGGTCGCGCAGTGGGGCGCCCAGGAGGTCTTCGCCCCGTACTCGACGAAGCCGAAGTTCTTCCCGCGCAAGACGCTCAAGGTGGTCGCGGGTCCGCCGCTCGACCTGTCGGCCTACCTCGGCCGCAAGGACCGCGGCGTCGAGCAGGAGGTCACCGACCTGATCATGGACGAGATCACCAAGCTGCTCGAGGGGCTGCGCGGCGAGAAGGCCCCGGAGGTGCGCTTCGTGCCGCCGCCCAAGGAAGTGGAGCCGTCCGCGGCGGAGGCGGAGGTGGCGGAGTGACCCGCGCCGCCGTCTTCGGGACCGGCAACTGGGGCACCGCCTTCGGCATGGTGCTCGCGGACGCGGGCACCGACGTGACCCTCGTGGGCCGCCGCCCGGAGCTCGCCGAGGCCATCAACACCCGGCACGAGAACCCGGACTACCTGCCCGGAATCCCGCTGCCCGAGGGCATGCGCGCCACGACCGACCCGGCCGAGGCGCTGCGGGACGCGGACTTCGCCGTGCTCGTCATCCCCGCGCAGTCGCTGCGCGCGAATCTCGCCGAGTGGGCCCCGCTGGCCGAGCGGCGCACGGTGTGGGTCTCGCTGATGAAGGGGGTCGAACTCGGCACCTGCATGCGGATGAGCGAGGTCATCGACGAGTGCACCGGCGTCGGCCCCGAGCGGATCGCCGTGATCTCCGGACCCAACCTGGCGCATGAGATCGCGCACCGGATGCCCGCCGCGGCCGTCGTGGCCTCGCAGTCCCTCACCGTCGCCGAGGAACTGCAGAAGGCCTGCCACACGCAGTACTTCCGGCCGTACACCAACACCGACGTCATCGGCTGCGAGCTCGGCGGCGCCATCAAGAACGTGATCGGCCTGGCCGCGGGCATGGCCGACGGCATGGGCCTCGGCGACAACGCGAAGGGCACGCTGATCACCCGCGGCCTGGCCGAGGCCACGCGTCTCGGCATGGCCGTCGGCGCCGACCCGTACACCTTCTCCGGCCTCGCGGGCCTCGGGGACCTCGTCGCCACCTGCGGATCCTCGCTGTCCCGCAACCACATGTTCGGCGTGCACCTCGGCCGCGGCCTGAGCGTCGAGCAGGCGACCGCGGAGGTGCGGCAGACCACCGAGGGAGTCAAGTCCTGTAGGTCGGTGCTGGAACTGGCGGAACGTCACGGCGTGGACATGCCGATCGCGCGTGCCGTGGTCGGAGTGGTGCACGAGGGCCACGCGCCGAAACAGATGCTCGCCGCGCTGATGGCCAGATCCGCGAAGTCGGAGGGCTTGTACTAGGGTCTGGGAGCTATGAACGACGAGTCGGCAGCCCCGCAGTCCAAGATCCGAGTCGCCGTCGTGTTCGGCGGACGGTCCAGTGAGCACGCGATCTCCTGCGTCACGGCGGGGAGCGTGCTGAAGGTGCTCGATCCGGAGCGCTACGAGGTGGTGCCGGTGGGCATCTCCACCGACGGCCGCTGGGTGCTCGCGGAGGGCCTCGGCGAACAGCTCGCGATCACGGACGGGAACCTGCCGCCGCGGATCGACGAGACCAGCGGGGCGCTCGTCACCATGGCCGCCGACCCGACCGCGCGGGAGCTGACCGTGCACGAGCCGGGGGCGGTGCCGAAGGTGCTCGGCGACGTGGACGTGGTGCTGCCGCTGCTGCACGGCCCGTACGGCGAGGACGGCACGCTGCAGGGGCTGCTGGAGCTCGCGGGCATCCCGTACGTCGGCTCGGGGGTGCTGGCCTCCGCGGTCGGCATGGACAAGGACGTGATGAAGCGTCTGCTCGCCGCCTCCGGCCTGCCGATCGGCCCGTACGTGGCGCTGCGGGCGCGGCAGTGGGACAGCGAGGAGGGCCGCGGCCGGGTGCTCGCCGCCGTCGCCGAGCTCGAATACCCGGTGTTCGTCAAGCCCGCGCGGGCCGGTTCGTCGATGGGCATCTCGAAGGTGCACGACGAGTCGGAGCTCGCCGCCGCGATCGAGTTCGCCCGCGGGCACGACCCGAAGATCGTGATCGAGGCGATGCTGCGCGGCCGCGAGATCGAGGTCGGCGTGCTCGCCGGACGCGACGGGGGCCGCGCCGAGGCCTCGCTGCCGGCCGAGCTGAAGGTGCTGGGCGGCCACGAGTTCTACGACTTCGAGGCCAAGTACCTGGACGGCACCACGGCGGTGGACCTGCCCGCGGTGCTCAGCCCGGAGCAGACCGCTGAGATCCGGCGGCTGGCCGTGGAGTCCTTCGAGGCGCTGGAGTGCGAGGGCCTGGCCCGCGCTGACTTCTTCCTGCTGGAGGACGGCCGCTTCGTGGTCAACGAGATCAACACGATGCCGGGCTTCACCACCACCTCGATGTTCCCGCAGATGTGGGCGGCGTCCGGGGTCTCCTACGCGGAGCTGGTGGACCGGCTGATCACCGACGCGCTCTCCCGGCCGGCCGGGCTGCGGTAGGCGTTATGCGGGGCTGACGTCGGCGCCGGACTTGCCGTCGGTGGTGGGCGTGCCCGCGATGACCGCGGGGGACAGGTCGGTGGGCGCGTCCATCCCCGGGTTGCCGTCGGCGAGGTTGTACGAGGAGGGCACGAAGACCTCGACGTACACCTCGCGCTGCGTCGTGTAGAACTCGTACCCGTTCGACACCGGCACCGGCAGCCAGGCGACTCCGTTCGCGTACACGGCCTGGGTGGACGGGTCGTAGTCCTTGCTGTTCGGGTTCAGCACGTCGGGGGTGCTCGCGCCGCAGGTGAGCACGATCGGGCTCTTGCCCCATGCCGCGGTCAGGTTCGAGTCGGGGGAGACCTTGTCCCGGCTCTGCCCGTCCACGGTCGCGGGCAGACGGGAGTGCAGGTCCGCGCAGACCTTCGCCACCCCGGCCGTGACGTTCGGCGGGGTCACCGCGACGGCGCGGTCGGCGCTCAGCAGGAGCCACGCGCACGCGCCGCCGACGGAGGCGGCGACGACCCCGGCGGCGGGAAGCAGGACGCGTAGTTTGTTCACCCGGTCATCCGAGGTTGACCACCGGGCAGGTCAGGGTGCGCGTGATGCCCTCGATGACCTGGATCCGGGCGACGATGAGCTTGCCCAGGTCGTCCATGGTCTCGGCTTCGGTACGCACGATCACATCATAGGGGCCGGTGACGTCCTCCGCGGAGACGACCCCGGGCAGTTCGGTGATCTGACCGGCCACCGCGGCGGATCGGCCGACTTCGGTCTGGACGAGAATGTAGGCCTGAACCACTTCGGAGCCCTCCACTCGGACTACGTGCGTATAGTCAATGAGAACTAGACAATGGCGAAACGTTACCGGCCCGACCCGGGGCTGCCGCAAGGGGGTCCCGGATGGTTACACACGTGAGGGTGGTTGCGGTGGTGGAACCGCCGCGCGGCGGTCCCTCTACAGTGGGACCCGTGACTGAGCGCAGCCCGGGGTCCAGCGGTGATTACACCTTAGGCCAGATCGGTGAATTCGGCCTGATCAACCGGGTGGCCAGGACGGTTCCGCAGGGCCGCGCCGTGCTGATCGGCCCGGGCGACGACGCCGCGCTGGTGCGGGCCGCCGACGGCCGCGTCGTGGCCAGCACGGATCTGCTGGTCGAGGGCCGCCACTTCCGCCGCGACTGGTCCACCGGCTACCAGGTCGGCCGCAAGGCCGCGGCGCAGAACCTCGCCGACATCGCCGCGATGGGCGGGGTCGGCACCGCGCTGCTCGTCGGCTTCGCCGCCCCCGCCGACCTGCCGCTGAGCTGGGCCGCGGAGCTCTCCGCCGGTCTCGCCGACGAGTGCGCGCTGGTCGGCGCCTCCGTGGCCGGCGGCGACACGGTGAGCTCGGACCGCCTGCTCATCGCCGTCACCGCGCTCGGCGATCTGGGCGGACGGCCGCCGGTGACGCGTGCGGGCGCCCGTTCGGGGGACATCGTGGCCTACGCGGGGGAGCTCGGCTGGAGCGCCTGCGGCCTGGACCTGCTGCTGAACGACGCCGACGGCCCCAAGCTCGCGTTCGCCCGGCACCGCAGCCCCGAACCCCCGTACGAACAAGGCCCCGCCGCGGCACGTGTCGGAGCCACCGCGATGCTCGACATCAGCGATGGCCTGCTCGCCGATCTGGGCCACATCGCCGAGGAATCCCGCGTGCTCATCGACCTGGACGCGGCCGGCTTCCCGATCGACGATCAACTCCGGGAAACCGCCCGGAAACGCGGCGTCGACGTCCTCGACTGGATCCTCACCGGCGGCGAGGACCACGCCCTGGCCGCCTGCTTCCCGCCGGACGCGCAGCTGCCGCCCGGCTGGCACGTCGTGGGCCGCGTCCTGGAGGCGGAGGCGGAGCACAGCCGCGGCCAGGAGCCCCCTGAGACGTCGCGCACGGCACCTTCGGCATCCGCGGCACCTTCCGCCCCCCTGGTGACCGTCAACGGCGCCCCCTGGGCCACCTCGGCCCCCGGCTGGGACCACTTCGGCTGATGCCGTCGTCCGCGGGCACCGTCGCCAGGGTCCTGACGATCGCCGGATCCGATTCCGGCGGCGGCGCGGGCATCCAGGCCGACCTGAAGACCGTTCAGGCCCTCGGCGGCCACGGCATGAGCGCCATCACCGTCGTCACGGCGCAGAACTCGACGGGTGTCCAAGGCGCCTGGCCGCTGCCCGCGGCCGCCGTCGAGGCGCAGTTCCGCGCCTGCGTGGACGACATCGGCGTGGACGCGGTGAAGACCGGCATGCTGGGCGGGCCCGACCTCGTCCGCACCGTGGCGGGTCTGATCAATACTCTGAACGAGCTAGTCCCGCTGGTGGTCGACCCGGTAGCCATCTCAAAGCACGGTGACACCCTGCTCACGTCCGACGCCCGAGAAGTCCTGCTCGGCGAACTGCTCCCGCGCACCACGGTCCTGACCCCCAACCTCGACGAGGCCGCGTGGCTCACCGCCACCCCCGTCCGCGACCGCGAAGACATGCGCACCGCCGCCCGAACGCTGCTCGAATACGGCCCGAGCTGGGTCCTGCTCAAGGGCGGCCACCTCGCCCACGACGACGCCGCGGACTTCCTCACCGACGGCACCGCCGAACACTGGCTGGTCGCCGAGCGAATCCCCAACCCGCACACCCACGGCACCGGCTGCACCTACGCCAGCGCCATCGCCACGCACCTGGCCCAGGGGCACTCCGTCCCCGAAGCCGTCATCGCCGCCAAGAACTACGTGACCCGCGCCATCGCCGCCGGATACCCCCTGGGAGCCGGCATCGGCCCCGTAGGTCATCCGGCGTCCCGCTAGCGAACTGTCGGTAGGACCCTGCCACACTGGTTTTGAATACTCGGACCTTGGGGGTGCGTCAGATGGATGAGACTTCGAGCGGGGCGGTCATGCTCCGCGCACTGGGGTACGGAATCTGCATGGGGGCGGTGACGGGCGGGCCGGGGATTGCGACGTTTTTCGCGTCGAGTGCGGTGGTCGCCGGGCCCGGGGTGCTCGGGTTGAGCCTGATCGTGACCGTGATCGGCGGGGTGCTGGGCGGCCTTGTCGGTCTGGCCGCCGCGGTGCTGCCGGGGATCGTGGTGGCGTCGGCGAGCGACTACTTCCGCAGGCACCTGCTCGTCGCCCGCCTCTGCACGGCGTTGATCAGTGGCCTCGAGGTAGACGTGGTGTTCGTGATCGGGCACCGCGGCTTCGGTGCCGCGGCCTCGACGGGTGGCGGTGTCGCGTTCCTCGTCGGCGCCTTCAGCCTGTTCGCGGCAGTGGGTGCGTACGGCACGAAGTATGTGCTCGATGGTCGGAAGTGCCGGGCCGCCGTCCGCGCGCTCAGGTATCTGCGGCGGATGTGCCCGTGCCGGCGATTCCGGGTGAGCGGCCTTTCCGCAGCAGCCGCTTGAGCGTTTTCGGGCAGCACTGAGGGCGGTGTCGCCGGGAGAACCCGGGGACACCGCCCTCAGCCAACTGCTCGCGCTAGCGCTGTGCTTCGGTCGGGGGCTCCCTAGCGGGAGACCTTGCCCGCCTTCAGGCACTTGGTGCACACGTTCTGCCGCTTCGGCGTGCCGTTCGGCAGGGTGGTGCGGATGTTCTGGATGTTCGGGTTGAAGCGGCGCTTCGTGCGGCGGTGCGAGTGCGACACGTTCATGCCGAAACCCGGACCCTTGCCGCAGACGTCACAAGTGGCAGCCACGGGACACTCCAAAAGCCGTACTTACAGGTGGACTTGCGCCCAGGCGTGTTCCGGGCAACCTCGCCAGGGTAACCCACGGATCCACCGCAGTGCCAATCCGGGGTGTGTACGCCTAAGGTGGGCTGGACTCACCGGCATAGCGACCAACGAAGAGAGAAGGGCCCGCCTCGTGCTCGAAGCCGTCGACGGGCTCGCGGTGCGCGCCTGGGCCAAGGCCAGTCTGGCCGCTCTCGGCCGGGCCCGCGAGGAGATCGACGCCCTCAACGTCTTCCCGGTGCCGGACGGCGACACGGGGACGAACCTGTACCTCACCTTCGACGCGGCCTGCGAGCGGCTCGACGCGACCGCGGTGTCGCCGTCCGGGAACGCGGCGGTCGGCGCGGCGGCGGCGCTGGACGCGCTGGCGGCCGGGGCGCTGGAGGGTGCGCACGGGAACTCGGGCACGATCCTGGCCCAGCTGCTGCGCGGTCTGGCCGACGAGCTGACCGAGACGGCGCGGGTGCACGGGCAGATCGCCCCGGCGGCGCTCGCGGCCGCGTTGGCCAGGGCGGATGACGCGGCGCGGTACGCGGTGGCGGTACCGGTCGAGGGGACGATGCTGTCGGTGGTCAAGGCGGCGGCGACCGCGGCGACGGAGCTCGTGCAGTACGCGGGTCCGGTGCAGCCGCCGTTTCCGGCCGTGGCCGAGGCGGCGCGGCAGGCGGCGTTCGACGCGCTGACGGCGACGCAGCACCAGCTTCAGGTGCTCGAGGACGCGGGTGTGGTGGACGCCGGGGGGCTCGGCGTCTGCGTGTTCTTCGATGTGCTGGCCGCTCTCGTCGGCGGCTATGACCCGCGTCGGGTCGCGCCGCGGGATGCCGGGCTGGCCGCGCTGTCCCTGCCGCGCCGATCGCTGCTGCGGCCGGAGCGCGGCGGGGCGAAGGCGATAGCGCCGGTCACGCTGTACCAGTCGCATCCGTTGATCGTGCACGAGCCCGGCCAGGGGGACGGGGTTCCGCAGGCTCCCGGCCTCGAACTCGTCTTCCTCATCGAGACCGACGCGGTCGACGCGCTGCGGGCCGAGCTGGAGCGGATCTGCGCGGTGGACGGCGGGGACTCGCTCGTCGTCGCGGGCGGCGCGGGGAAATATCGCATCCACGTGCACCTGCATCAGCCCGGTCCGGCGATCGAGGCGGCGCTGGACTACGGCCGTCCCCGCGACCTGCGCGTGACGGCGCTGACCGAGTGCGTGGACGTGCGCGGCACGACGGCGCCGCAGCAGCCCGTCGTCCCGGTGCCGGAGCTCCGGCCGGGCCGCGTCGTGCTCGCGGCGGCCGCCGGACCCGGGCTCGCGGAGCTGTTCGGCGAGGCCGGGGCGGTGCCGCTGGCCGGGCCGGGCGGACGTCCGCCGACGAGTGCGCAGCTGTCCCGGGCCGTGCTGGAGACCGGGGTGCGCGAGGTCCTCATCGTCACGGCCGACTCCGAGGGCCTGGCCCCCGCCTTCGCCGCCGCCGACCAGGCCGAGCGGGACCTGCCCGGCGTGCGCATCGCGGTGATCCCGGGGAAGGCGGCCGTGCAGGCGGTGGCGGCCATAGCGGTGCACGAACCCGGTCGGCGCTTCGACGCGGACGTGGTCGCGATGACGGCCGCGGCCGGTGCGACCAGGTACGGAGCGCTGCGGGTGGCCGAGGACGACGCGTGGACCATGGCCGGCGTCGCGCGCTCCGGGGACGTGCTGGGCTTCATCGAGGACGATGTGGCGCTGATCACCAGGACGGTGCTCGACGGCGCGTTGGCCGTGGTGGACCGGATGGTGTCGGCGGGTGGTGAGATGGTGACCCTGGTGACCGGGGCCGACCTCGGCCTGCCGACCGGGGATCTGGTCGACGCCGTCACGGCCCGGGTCCTGGCCCGGCGGCCGGAGATGGACGTGGTCGCCTACGAGGGCGGCCAGTCCGGTTGGCCGCTGCTGATCGGCGTGGAGTGAGATGAGCGTGGAGCGGGACGCGACGGCGGCCCGGCTGAGCGAGGTGCTCGGCGACCGCACGGCGAAGGTGCTGGCCAAGGGCCTCGGCCTGGCCACGGTCGGGGACCTGCTGCGGCACTATCCGCGGCGCTACGACGAGCGCGGCGAGCTGACCGACCTGTCGCAGCTGCCGCTCGACGAGGAGGTCACCGTCCTCGCCGAGGTGGAGAAGGTGACCAAGCGCCAGTTCCGCAGCCGCAGCGGTTCGCTCGTCGAGGTGGTCATCACCGACGGGACCGGCTCGCTGCTGCTCACGTTCTTCAATCGGCCGTGGCTGGACCGCGAGCTGCGCCCCGGCAAGGTCGGCCTGTTCGCGGGCAAGGTCAACAGCTTCCGCGGCCGCCGGCAGCTGGCGAATCCCGACTTCCAGCTGCTCGCCGAGGACGACGACACGGACGAGACCGTGGAGCGTTTCGCCGGGCGCCTGCTGCCGATCTATCCGGCGACGGCGGGCCTGCAGTCCTGGAAGATCGAACAGTGCGTCGGCATCGTGCTGCAGTCGCTGCCGGAGATGGACGATCCGCTGCCCGAGGAGATCCGTGCGCAGCATCGGTTGCTGGATCTGCGGACGGCGCTGGAGCAGGTGCATCGGCCGAAGGACGCCCGTGAGTGGAATGCGGCGAAAAAGCGGCTCAAGTGGGACGAGGCGCTGCCGCTTCAGGTCGTGCTCGCGCAGCGGCGGTCCGCGTCGATGCAGGATCGGGCGCATGCGCGCACGGCGAAGCCCGGCGGCATCCTCGAACGCTTCGACGCCCGGCTGCCGTTCACGCTGACGAGCGGGCAGCAGGAGGTCGCCGCGGACATCGAGCAGGATCTCGCGCAGACGCATCCGATGCACCGGCTGCTGCAGGGCGAGGTCGGCTCGGGCAAGACGATCGTGGCGCTGCGGGCCATGCTCACGGCCGTGGACAGCGAGGCGCAGGCCGTACTGCTCGCGCCGACCGAGGTACTGGCGCAGCAGCATCACCGTTCGATCATCGAGCTGCTCGGCCCGCTCGCGCGTCCGGGGCAGTTCGACGGCGACCCGGACGGCACGAAGGTCGCGCTGCTCACCGGATCGCAGGGGGCGAAGGAGCGCAAGGCGAACCTGCTCGACGCGCAGTCCGGCGAGGCGGGCATCGTCATCGGCACGCACGCCGTGATCCAGGACAAGGTGCAGTTCCACGATCTCGGCCTGGTGGTCGTCGACGAGCAGCACCGGTTCGGCGTGGAGCAGCGGGACGCGCTGCGGGCGAAGGCGAAGGGGGACGAGTCGCCGCACCTGCTGGTCATGACGGCCACGCCGATCCCGCGCACGGTCGCGATGACGGTGTTCGGCGACCTCGACGTCTCCGAACTCAAGGTTCTGCCGTCCGGCCGCTCGCCGATCCAGACGCACGTGGTGCCCGCGAAGGAGAAGCCCGCGTTCCTGGCCCGCGCGTGGGAGCGGATCCGCGAGGAGGTCGGGAAGGGGCATCAGGCGTACGTCGTGTGCCCGCGGATCGGCGGCGACGCGGGGGACGAGGCGGACGGCGACGGGACCGCGCCCGCGAAGCAGGCCGACGCCGAGGAGCGCCGTCCGCCACTCGCCGTGGTGGACATCGCCGCGGAACTGTCCGCCGGACCGCTGAACGGACTGCGGCTCGGCGTGCTGCACGGCAGGTTGACGCCGCAGGAGAAGGACGAGGTGATGGGCAAGTTCAACGAGGGCGAGGTGGACGTGCTCGTCGCCACGACCGTCGTCGAGGTCGGCGTCAACGTGCCGAACGCGAGCGTCATGGCGATCCTCGACGCCGACCGGTTCGGCGTCTCCCAGCTGCATCAGTTGCGCGGACGTGTCGGCCGCGGCAGCGTTCCCGGCCTGTGCCTGCTGGTCACCGAGGCCGATGCCGAGTCTCCGGCGGCCGAGCGGCTCAAGGCCGTGGCGGGCACGACGGACGGCTTCGAACTCGCCGAGATCGACCTGAAGCAGCGGCGCGAGGGCGACATCCTCGGCGTGGCGCAGTCGGGCCGCCGTTCCTCGCTGCAACTCGTCTCCGTGCTCGACGACCAGAAGCTGATCCAGGACGCTCGGCAGGCCGCGACCGGCCTCGTCGAGCGCGACCCCGACCTCACCGGGTATCCCGCCCTGGCACAGGCGGTGGCCGCGCTGACCGAGTCCGATCAGGCGAACTTCCTGGAGATGACGTAGCCGACGGTTAAGAGGTCGCGGTCAGCGGAGTGTCAGCTTGAAGACGCGGGCGCCGTGCTGCCAGGCGTTGCGCATGTCCTCGGGGACGGGGTTGCCCGCGGCGTCGAAGCCGACCTTGTTGAACTTGGCGAAGTTGCGATTGTCGCGGCACATCACGTCGAGCAGCGCGACCACGTCGGTCTCGTCCTTCGCGACGACGACGTCGGCGGTGCGCGGCTTGCCCTTGTAGGTGACCTGGAGCGGCTCGCCGGTGCGCAGGTTCTTGCCCCACGCGAACGGCGTGCCGACCAGGATGCCGCCCTCGTGCAGCGTGTACGCGACCGGGATGTCGATGTGCTTGCCGGACTTGCGGCCGACGACGTGCAGCGTGATCAGGCGCTTTCCGACGCCGCCGGAGATGCCCGGCGTCTTGAGCAGCGTGCGGATCAACGCGTTCAACGGCTTCTGGATGACCATGGTCTGCGCGAGTGGCGCGTTCGCGGAGTTCGTCTCAGGGCTCATATCCCGACGCTATGCCCGGGCGTACGGGGCGGGCAACGATATCGGGCGATTCCCGGCAAGTCCCCAGTCCGCGCACAGCCCGCTCACAGCTCCGGCGGCGCGCTCACCGTCCTGACCTCGAAGAACCGGTGCCGCCGCGGGCTGAAGTCGAGCAGCACGAAGTCGCCGACGGACAGGTCGTGCCAGATCCGCTCCGGGATCGCGAAGGTCCAGGTGAAGCTGGACGCGCCGTCGTCGAAGGCGCAGCAGTACGCCGGATCGCGCTCGCGGCCGCCGGGCACCGACCAGCGCTTGACCAGCTGGCACGGCAGCACGCGGCGTTCCGGCATGGATTCGCGGACCTGGCGCGGCAGCCGCCGCGAGTCGCCGAACCGGGAGCCGAGGCCGACGACCCGCCACACGCCGCCGTAGCTGGACCAGACGTGGTTCGCGGACAGCGGCATGATCCCGGCCCGGACGGCCTCGGGCATCGAACGGGGCGCGTCCGGGGCCGTCGCCAGGGACGCGTCGGCCTCCTGCACCGTCCGCCTGCCGGACTCGGACAGCCGCCAGTCGGACAGCCGGCCGACCGTGACCGACAGCAGGATGAACCCGAACAGCGCCGTGGCCAGCGCGGCGCCGAAACCGGGGCTCGGCCGGAACAGCACCGCCACGACCGTGCCGACCGCCGCGGCCGCGAGCAGCGTCAGACCGCAGACCACTGCCATCGTCTGCCGGGTGCCGAGCCGGCGCTCGATCAGACCCTGCTGCTCGGCCTGCTTGAGCAGCCCGGATTCGAAGCGCAGCCGCCAGTCCCAGAAGTCCGTGCCGTCCACGGTCGTGAGCACCGACAGGGGAGTGGGCGCCTCCGGCAGCGCGCGGGACTCCAGGCGTTCGAGCACTGCCACGCTCCACGGCGCGAGCCCGGCGCGGTCCGCGGAGCCCGCCGCGGGGGCCACGGTCGGGAAATCGCCGTCGTCGTGCTCGACCAGCAGCCGGCCGGAGCCGGCGAGCTCGATCACCGCCTGCGCCGCCACGGCCGGCGCGTACCGGATCCGGTTGCGCAGCAGCGCGGTGACCACCGGGTCGACACCGCCCGCGTTCAGCTCGGACACGGACCGCCTCCCTTCGCCCGTAGACTGGCCGGGTGACCAGGATCATCGCAGGCCGGGCCCGGGGAAGAAGGCTGAAGACGCCGCCGGGGCAGGGCACCCGCCCCACCTCCGACCGCGCCCGCGAGGGCCTGTTCTCCGCACTCGGTTCGCATCTCGGCGATGGCATGCCCGGGATCCGCCTCATCGATGCCTACGCGGGCTCCGGAGCCGTCGGACTGGAGGCCCTCTCGCGCGGAGCGGCCGCCGCGCTGCTGATCGAGTCCGACCGGCGGGCCGCCGACGTGATCCGGGAGAACCTGCACGCCCTCGGGCTCGCGGGCGGGCGGCTGGCGGCCGACCGGGTGGAGCGGCTGGCCGCCGGACCGTGCCCGGACGAGCCGTACGACGTGCTCTTCCTCGACCCGCCGTACGCGCTGGAGGCCAAGCCGCTGGCCGAGCTGATCACCGCCTTCGCCGAGCACGGCTGGCTGGCCGCGGACGCGCTGGTCTGCGTGGAGCGCGCGTCCCGCGATCCGGAGTGGGTCTGGCCCGCGGGCTTCGAGGGGCTGCGGGCCCGGGCGTACGGCGAGGGCATGCTCTGGTACGGTCACCGCCGTGAGCAGTGACGCTACGAACGAACCCCGCGCGGTGCGGCGCCGGGTCGTGTGTTCAGGTTCCTTCGACCCGGTGCACAACGGGCACCTCGACGTCATCACCCGGATGACCGGGCTGTTCGACGAGGTCGTCGTCGCGGTGGGCAAGAACGCCGGGAAGAACGGCCTGTTCTCGTACACCGAGCGGATGGACATGATCAGCGAGGTGACCGCGCATCTGCCGAACGTCACCGTCGGGGTGGTCGAGGGCCTGCTGGTGGACTTCTGCGCCGAGCGCGACATCCGGGTCATCGTCAAGGGGCTGCGAGCGGTCGGCGACTTCGACTACGAGCTGCAGATGTCCCAGATGAACCACCGGCTCGCCGGGGTCGAGACGCTGTTCGTGGCCACCAATCCGCTGTACAGCTTCATGTCCTCCTCGCTGATCAAAGAGGTCTGCAAGCTCGGCGGCGACGTCTCCGGGCTGCTGCCGGAATCGGTGCTGGCCAGGCTCACCGAGCGGCTGCGCAAGGACTAAGCGGACAGACCGTCACGTGTGCGCCACAGTACGCAATGCTTTGGTATATCGGGATAAAAGTCACTAGTCCCCCTGGGCCATACTTCCGCCTCGCCGTTCGGGGTACCGTGGACCGAGCGCCGCCACAAGGCGGCGCCCAGCCATGCCAGGGAGTGCAGACCGTTGGACGTCAACGCCAAGATCGATGAGCTCATCGAGATCGTGGAGAGCGCCCGCGCGATGCCGATGTCCACATCGTGCGTCATCAACCGGGCCCAGGTGCTCGAGCTGCTCGACGTGCTCAAGCACGGGCTGCCCGAGGAGATGGACCGGGCCCGCCGGGTGCTCTCGGACCGCGAGTCCGTGCTCGAGGAGGGCCGCCGCGAGGCCGAGCGGATGCTGGAGCGCACCCGCGGCGAGCGCGATTCGATCATCAACAACACGGACATCTCCCGCGAGGCGCAGGACGCGGCGAGCCGGATGCTGAGCCAGGCCCGACGCGAGGCCGACCAGATCCGCGCGGACGCCGACGAGTACGTGGACCAGAAGCTGGCCAACTTCGAGGTCGTACTCACCAAGACGCTGCAGGCCGTCGGCCGCGGCCGCGACAAGATGCGCGGCAGCAGCAACCCGATGGAGGAGCTCGGCCGGCATGTCGACGAGCAGGACGCGGTGGCGGCGGAGCGCAAGCGGTCCCGCGACTTCTCCGGCACCGGCGAGATGCCGAAGGTGCGCGAGTACGAGGAGGAGCCCGCGTTCGGCCAGGGCGGCGGTTACCAGGACAACGGCTTCCAGGACAACGGTTTCCAGGAAGGCGGCTTCGAGACCACCGGCGAGTTCACCCGGGTGGCCTTCGAGGAGGCCGACCGCCCCTACGAGCCGCACGCGCACGGCGGCTACGGGGACGAGCAGGGCTACGGCGAGGAGCAGGGCGGCGGCTACCAGGAGCCGTACTACCCGGCGGCGCAGAACGGCTACGAGCACCAGGGCTACGACCAGGGCGCGGTCCAGGGCTACGGCACCGGCGAGTTCGCCGAGCAGCCGCAGTACCAGGACGGCTACGACCAGTCCGGCCACTGGAACACCGGCCAGCAGCAGGCCCCGGCGGGCTACGGCGCCCCCGGCCAGCAGCCGCAGGCGCCCGGCGACTACCCGGCCGACGACACGTCGTACTTCGACACCGGCCTGATCGACGTCCGGCAGTTCCAGCAGCAGCACTACGGCTGAGCCGCCTGGACATCCACAGCCTGTGCACGGCGGGCCACCGACGGTAAACGTCGGTGGCCCGCCGTCGTGCGCCGTAGAATCGTCCTATGCCTCCCGTAGCCAAGCCGAAGCGTCCCGACGCGCGTTCACCCTTCGTCTTCGAGGTGCGCGAGTTCGGCCGGCGCCCCGGCGCGATGCGCCAGTTCGACCGTGATCTGCCCGCCGAGCAGCTGCTCGCCCGCGAGGGCGGCTCGCTGGAGGACCTGTACTCCGCCGAGGGCGCGGACCTGCTGCTCGATCTGCGCCTGGAATCCGTCGTCGAGGGCGTGCTGGCCACCGGCCGGGTCTCCGGCTCGCTGGTCGCCGAGTGCGTGCGCTGCCTCGACCCGGTCGAGGTGGAGGTGGACGCCGACTTCCAGGAGCTCTTCTACTACGACCTCGAGGACCTCACGGCCGAGGAGCTGGAGGAGGCCGTCTCGGTCGTCGAGGAGCTCGTGGACGTCGAGGCCCTGGTGCGCGACGCCCTGATGCTCGACCTTCCGCTGCAGCCGCTGTGCGAGCCGGACTGCCCCGGACTGTGCGCCGAGTGCGGCGCCTCGCTCGCCGAGGATCCGGAGCACCACCACGACTCCGTGGACCCGCGCTGGGCCGCCTTGGGCGCGCTGACCGGTGAGAGCACGTCCGCGGAGGACTGATTTCGTAAGACCCGCCGACTTCCGGTAAAGTCATCGGGTACACCTGATAGACGTTTGCAGTAACTGACCAGGAGTTTGAAGCCGTGGCCGTTCCGAAGCGCAAGAAGTCCCGCAGCCGTACCCGTTCGCGGCGCGCCCAGTGGAAGGCCGCCCCGCTGACCCTGGTCGCCTGTGACCGGTGCCAGGAGACCAAGCGTCCGCACACCGTCTGCCAGAACTGCGGCACCTACGACAAGCGCCAGGTGCTGGCCGTCTGAGCCGGCCCATGGCCCCCGCCTGACGGAAGACGGTCGTGACCGATTCCCTCAAATCGCCCACGCTCCTGGAGCAGCGGCTCGGTCTGCCGATCGACCCGGTGCTCCTGGAGCAGGCTCTGACGCACCGCTCCTTCTCGTACGAGAACGGCCACTGCCCGACCAACGAGCGGCTGGAGTTCCTCGGCGATTCGGTGCTGGGCGTGGTGGTCACCAGCACGCTCTACCACGCCCATCCGGATCTGCCGGAGGGCCAGCTCGCGAAGTTCCGCTCCCACGTGGTCAGCGCCAAGGCGCTCGCCGCGGTCGGCCGCGAGCTCGAACTCGGCGACTTCCTGCGCCTGGGCAAGGGCGAGGAGGCCACCGGCGGCCGCGACAAGTCCTCGATCCTCGCGGACGCCGTGGAGGCGGTGCTCGGCGCCGTCTACCTGGACCACGACCTCGACACGGTCGGCGACCTCATCCACCGGCTGTTCGACAAGCTGATCGAGGCCTCGGCCGGGCTCGGCGCCGGCCTGGACTGGAAGACCTCGCTGCAGGAGCTCACCGCGGAGCACTCGCTCGGCGTCCCGGCGTACCTGGTGGACGAGGACGGCCCGGAGCACGACAAGTCCTTCACCGCGCGGGTGCGCGTCGGCGAGCAGGACTACCCGTCGGGCCAGGGCCGGTCCAAGAAGATCGCCGAGCAGATCGCCGCCGAGCACGCGTACCGCTCGATCCGCAAGGAGCACGGCTCCGCGAAGGCCGAGCCGGACGTGCCCGAGAAGTCCAAGCAGGGCAAGCCGGTCAGGGACGTCGCCGGTGCCTGAGCTGCCCGAGGTCGAGGTCGTGCGCCGCGGCCTCGAGCGCTGGGTCGCCGGCCGCCGCGTGACCGACGTCGAGGTCCTGCACCCCCGCGCGATCCGCCGGCACCTGCCGGGCGCGTCGGACTTCGCCACCCGGCTCTCCGGCCAGCGCATCGTCGCCGCCGCACGCCGCGGCAAGTACCTGTGGCTGCCGCTCGACGGCGGCGGCGCGCTGCTCGGCCACCTCGGCATGAGCGGGCAGCTGCTCGTCCAGCCCGCCGACGCCGCCGACGAGATCCACCTCCGGGTCCGGCTGCGCTTCGACGACGACGGCCCGCAACTGCGCTTCGTGGACCAGCGCACCTTCGGCGGCCTGAGCCTGGAGTCGATGAGCGACGACGTGCCGCTGCCGATCGTGCACATCGCCCGCGACCCGCTGGACCCGCTGTTCGACGACGAGCTGTTCATCAAGGCTCTGCGGGCGAAGCAGACCGGCGTCAAGCGCGCGATCCTCGACCAGAACCTGATCAGCGGCGTCGGCAACATCTACGCCGACGAGTCGCTGTGGCGGGCCAAGCTGCACTACGAGGCGCCGACCTCCGCGCTCTCCCGGCCGAAGGCGCTGCTGCTGCTCGCCTCCGTCCGCGACGTGCTCACCGAGGCGCTCGGCCAGGGCGGCACGTCCTTCGACTCGCTGTACGTGAACGTGAACGGCGAATCAGGGTACTTCGCGCGCTCGCTGAACGCCTACGGCCGTGCCGACGAGCCCTGCGGCCGCTGCGGCAGCCCGATCCGGCGCGCCGCCTTCATGAACCGCTCCTCCTACTACTGCCCGCGCTGTCAGCGGAAGTAGGACGTGGCCCGCTCGGCGGGATGGAACAATGTCCCCATGAGCAGCGAGCACAGCCAGGAGATCGAGGCGCGGTACCGGGCCGCCGAGGCCGAACTGCTACAGCGGTGGCCGGAGACCCGGATGGAGCCGTCCAAGGACCGCATCGAGGCGATCCTCGACGTCCTCGGCCGCCCGCAGGACGCTTACCCGTCGATCCACATCACCGGCACCAACGGCAAGACGTCGACCGCGCGGATGATCGACGCGCTGCTGCGCGAGCTCAACCTGCGCACCGGCCGCACCACCAGCCCGCACCTGAGCGAGATCCGCGAGCGCATCTGCGTGGACGGCGAGCCGATCAGCCGCGAACGCTTCGCCGAGGTCTACACCGACCTGCGCCCGTACGCCGAACTGGTCGACGCGCGCCAGCCGTTCAAGCTCTCCTTCTTCGAGATGACCACGGCCATGGCCTACGCCGCGTTCGCCGAGGCGCCGGTGGACGTCGCGGTCATCGAGGTCGGACTCGGCGGCACCTGGGACGCCACGAACGTGATCGAGGCCCCGGTGGCCGTCGTCACCCCGATCTCGCTGGACCACACCCACCTGCTCGGCGACAACGTGCGCGACATCGCCGAGGAGAAGTCCGGCATCATCAAGCACGGCGCCGTCGCGGTCCTCGCGCAGCAGCCGGTCGAGGCGGCCGAGGTGCTGATGCGCCGCGCGGCCGAGGTCGGCGCCACCGTCGCGCGCGAGGGCATCGAGTTCGGCGTGCTGGAGCGGCAGCTCGCTGTCGGCGGCCAGCAGCTCACGATCAAGGGCCTGTCCCAGGAGTACGCCGACCTCTTCCTGCCGCTGCACGGCGCGCACCAGGCGGGCAACGCGGCGTGCGCCGTCGCCGCCGTCGAGGCCTTTCTCGGCGCCGGACAGGGCGGCGGTTCGCTGGATCCCGAGGTCGTGCGCGCCGCCTTCGCCAAGGTCACCTCGCCCGGCAGGCTGGAGGTCGTCCGCCGCAACCCCGCCGTCATCCTCGACGCCGCGCACAACCCCGGCGGCGCCGAGGCCACCGCGCAGGCGATCGGCGAGGAGTTCACCTTCGAATACCTCGTCGGCGTCTTCGCGGCGATGAAGGACAAGGACGTGCGCGGCGTGCTCGAGGCCTTCGAGCCGGTGCTCAACGAGATCGTCGTCACCCGCAACTCCACGCTCCGCTCGATGCCGGTGGACGAACTCGCCGCCCTGGCCGAGGACGTCTTCGGCGAGGACCGCGTCACCCGCGTGGAGCGCCTCGACGACGCGATCGACCGCGCCCTGGAACTCGCCGAGGCCGGCGTCCCCGACCCCAGCCTGGGCGGCGCCGGGGTTCTGGTCACCGGATCGGTCGTGACCGCCGGAGACGCGGGCCGCCTGCTGCGCGGCTGAGCCGATGAAGTAGCGTGGTGTCCCGCGGGTCCGTAGGTCCGTAGGCCAGCCCGTCAGCCGAGAGAAGGTGCGAGTCCCCATGCGACGTATGGCAGCAGCCGTCCTCGTCTTCGAGGCCTTCATCGCGCTGTTCTTCGGCCTCGTCGCGGCCAAGCTGGCCCCCGGCGGCGGCTGGCAGCTCGCGGTCGGCCTCGGCGTGGCCAGCGTGCTGCTCAGCGGTCTGCTGCGGTACCGCTGGGCCTACTCGCTGGGCTGGGCCCTGCAGGTCGCCTTCATCGGCGCCGGCTTCTGGGTGACCATGATGTTCCCCGTCGGCGTCGTCTTCGCCGCCCTGTGGTGGGCCGGCCTGCACTACGGCGCCAAGGGCGAGGCGATCAAGGCCGAGCGCATCAAGGCCTGGGAGGCCGCGCACGGCGAGTAAGGGCCGATTCGTCGGTATTCCCCCGGGGAGTCGGACCCCGGGTGTGACCTGGCGTGACCTAGGTCATAACATCTGTTGAACGCACCTCGTCCGCGACGACGGGGATCTTGGACCGTGGGCGCCTCGACGGTGGACGCCCACCACGCACGAAGGGACATACAGGTGGCGACCCTCGTGGAGCGCTCGCTCGTCTTGGTCAAGCCGGACGGCGTCAAGCGTGCCCTCACCGGCACCATCATCGAGCGGATCGAGCGGAAGGGCATCCGGGTCGTGGCCATGGACCTGCGCTCCCTCCCGCGCGAACTGGTCGAGGAGCACTACGCCGAGCACCAGGGCAAGCCGTTCTTCGAGCCCCTCGTCTCCTTCATGCTGAGCGGCCCGGTCGTGGCCATGGTCATCGAGGGCCACCGCTGCATCGAGGCCTTCCGCACCCTCTCCGGCGCCACCGACCCGGTCAAGGCCGCCCCCGGCACCATCCGCGGCGACCTCGCCACCGACGTCGGCACCACCGTCGTCCAGAACCTCGTCCACGGCTCCGACTCCCCGGCCTCCGCCGAGCGCGAGATCAAGCTCTTCTTCCCCGACCTGGCCTAACCTGGTCATTTCCGCAGGTCAGCGGCCTTGATCATTCTGGGCTGATGGCCCTGTTCCGTCCCTGTTCCGTCAGGCGATCGGCTGTTCCGTGAGGAAGGCGCCTCCCATGCGCCGGTCGATCGCCTTGATGGCTCGGTCGTGTGAGCCGGGGAGCATGTGCGCGTAGACCCGGAGTGTGAAGCCCGGGTCGGCGTGCCCAAGGTAGGCGGCGAGTTCCTTGATGGAGACGCCGTCCGCCAGCAGCACGCTCGCGTAGTAGTGCCGCAGCGCGTGCATCCCATGCTCCCGATCGGTCGCGTACTGCTTCCGCCCTCTGACCTTCTCGGCCGGAGGCTCCGGGATCACGGCCGCCTTCACGAGCGCCGGCTTCCACACGAAGTCGTTGAACGTGTTGGCCCGCAGCGCCTTGTCGTCGCTCCACCGGAACAGCAGGTTGTGCGTCCGCAGCTTCCCGTCGAGCTTCTCCCAGGGCAGCGTGTACGGCCCCGGCCGATACGCCTTGGCATGAGCCCTGAGGATGCTGGCTGCCCAATCGGATAGCGGCACCACCCGCTCCCGATCGTTCTTAGGCAGAGCGAAGACCTGCCCACCGCGGAGCTTCTTCACCTGACGTCGAACCCTGAGCACCTGCTCCTCAAAGTCGATGTCTTCGAGCGCGAGCCCGAACAGCTCGCTCTGACGCAGCCCACAGGCCGCCCCGATCGCAGGTATGGCTCGGTACATCCCCGGATGCGCCTCGATCAGCAGCTGCACCTGCTCGTCCGCCCAAGCCTCGACCTCCTTCCCAGTCGACTTCGGTACCTGGACGACCCGCGACTTCGTCGGATTCTTCTTGATCGACTCATCCGCGACCGCCAGCTCCATCACGCCCTGAAGCACGTGAAACGCCGTCATGATGCTCGACGGTGAGAACGCCTGCGCCATCTGCCCAATCCACGCCTGCACGAGCGACGGCGTGATCACCTTCAGCGGCTTGTGCCCGAACTCAGGAAGCACGTGCAGCCGGTATGACGCCTCGTACTTGATCATCGTGGACGGATCCACGACCCGAGAGTCCAGCCACCGCTGCCCGATCTCCGCGAACACCGTGAGCCCGGCCTTCGGGTCGATGTAGTCGCCCCGCACCGTGTCCACAGACATCCCATCGGCATGGTTGTCCGCGTCGATCTTCTTCTGGAACGCCTTCGACTTCTCCCGACCCTCCGGATCGACCCACACAGCCAGCCAGCGCTTACCGCGCCCGTGCCGCTCGGTCTTCTCCTTCCACGTCTCGCCAGTCTCGTCGTCCCTGTTGGTCGTGAACCACAGATCCTTGACGAAAGCCATCAATCCTCTCCTTTCTACTCATTCTTCTGAACTTCACGCAGCAGGGCCTGCAGCTCCTCTCCAGTCGCGCCACTGCTGATCGCCTGATCCAGCCTCTCGGCGAGAGACGACACTCTCTGCGCCGCCTGGTCGGCAAGCTCCTTGGTCTGAGCGTTGAGCTGACCGACGATCTCGCGAGCCTGGTTCTGCAGGACGTTGCGGGTGTACTCGGCTAGCGTCTGCTGCCCGTCCGGCGCCTGAACGTGCTCCAGCGTCGCCGCGAAGAAGCCACGTGGGTCGACGCCAGGCAGCGTCTGATCCCCGCGGATCCATCGCAGCATCAGATTGGGCCCGTCCACCCGCGCACCCGGAGCCACTTCGACCGGCGTCTCACTGTCCTCATCCGGCACGAGCAGGTGCACCGGAGGCACTCCGAGCACGTACGCGATGAGAAACAACTCGTCGACGCTCACTTCCCGCCGCCGCTTCCCATCCGCCTTCCGTCGCCCCGACTCGATGTTCGAGATGACGAACATGCTCAGCTCGGGAGCACCCGCTGCGGCAAGCTGGTCAGCAAGCTTCTGCGCCGACCATCCGCGCCGCTTCCTTGTGGCGCGGATGCGGTCGCCCACGACGTCGCTCATGGTCGCCGCAGGCGAGGCGTTCGGCGAGGACTTCCCGCCGGTCTCTGTAGTCATAGCGACTAGTTTCAGCGTTTAGCTTACATATTTCAAGTCCTTGGGTCACGATGAAGATCGCGCCGTACTTGCGGGGCAACTAGTCGAAACAACGAAAGAGGTCGTCATGACTACGTCAGAGCCGCTGTGGAGCCACCAGCAGACCGCCGATTTCCTCGGCATCCCGGCCGCCACGCTCTACCAGTTCAACCACAAGCGCACCGGCCCGCGGTCGTACAAGGTGGGCAAGCACCGCAAGTACACGCGCGAGGACGTGCTCGCCTGGCTCAAGACCCGTTCGTCCGACCCGGATGGCGAGTAACCGCCCACCAGGAGAAGCTGATCAAGATCAGCTTGCGGTGGTGACGAAATTGACGGAGGCAGACGTGGCCGAGGCGGTGGAAACGCTCGACCACATCACTATGGGCCGTGCCCTCATCGAGGGCACGGCCGTCTGCCTCTCCCGCTTGATCACCCGCTTCGTCCGCTACCAGGACGCGTGGTGGGGCAATGCCCCGTTCGCATGGGTGAAGCTGACCGACCGGGAATTACTCACCGACCTGGACACCATGGCCGTGAAGCTCGCCGCCGCCGACGCAGGCGTACGTAATTCAGCAGAACGGCACGCGCCGCTGAGCCACGGAGCAGGGGAGGAGGGTCGGTGACGACCATTGCAAGCTACGAGACCTTGGCCGCGCGCGCCGAGCGTGCAGTCCTCGGCGCACTGCTGCTGCGCCCCGACATCTACAGCGACATCGCCTACCTCGAACCGACGCAGTTCGCCGAACCGGCCAACGCCGCCCTGTTCGACGCGATCCGCGCCGAGTTAGCCCGAGAGTCCGACCAGTCCAGCAGCGCGCTGACGGCTCACCTTCAGGCCGCTCACGCGGCCGCAGGCGCCAGTTCCGACCTCGACCAGTTCATCGACGCCTGCCCGGATCCCGTCGGCGCGGCGGCGTACGCCCGCATGCTCGTCGAGGCAGACCTCTTCCGCACGATGGACGCCCACGCCGTACGGCTCGCCAGCGGCGCAGCTCCCGAGAGCCCGGAGTACCTGCAAGCCCTCGCGATCTTCCACGATGGGCCAACCCTCTCCCAGGAGGCCGAGCAGGCGCCAACTCCCGGGAGTTGGAAGGGGCACCGGTCCAATCGCGAAGAGCACATCCTCGCCGACCTCGTCCAGCACCCCGACCAGATCGAACCGGTCAGTGAAGTATTCAACGCAGCCATGTTCACGGCCGCAGCCCGCGACGCCCTGTTCGAAGCCCTTGTCAGCCTCAGCAAGCGCGGCGAACCCGTGGACACCCTCACAGTCGCGTGGGAACTTGACCGCATCCAGGCTGCGGGCCCCCACAGCGCCGGTGTCGACCCGACCGCCTACGTGGAGCGCCTTGCCGGCGTCCCCGTCGAACCCGGCACCGCTCTCGAAACCGCCCAGTTGATCGCCTTGCAGGATCAACTTGTCGCCGACCGCCAGGCGCGAGCCCGCCAATCAACCGGCCCGACGCACGCCGGCTACGTCGCCGAACGCGCCGTCGGCAGGGAGATCAGCCGCCGTCAGCAGCACGAGCAGCATTACCAGCCCCCGACTTACCACCCGCCGTCCCCTGACATCGAGCGCGGCCACGGCCCGCGCATGGGCCACTGATCCACCGGTTCAATCAAGGAGCCGCCCGGGAAGGATCTCAGCAAAACAGATTGCTGCGATCCTTCGGAGGCTGTGGTGGCGAAGCGCGACGACCGGATGACCCCCGCTCAAGTGATCCGGGAGTTGGCGAAGCAGCAGCAAGCCGAGAAGAGACGCGAGGCCGCCGAGGCGAAGAAGGCCGCCGATGCAGAGGCCAAGTGCCAAAGAGATGAGGCGCGGCGTCTGGAGGCAGAACAACGTCGCGCTCAGCGGGCGGAGGAGAGCCGAGAGGCAAAGGAGCGAGCGGAGAACGCGAAGGCCGTTGCCGCTGCGCTCCGCGGGATGGACAGCCGCGAGGCCCAGCGCGAACGCGAGGCCAAACGGCAGGCTGAGGCCGACGAACGTCAACGGAAGGCCGACGAGGTGCAAGCGCAGCGCGACGAGGCGGATCGGCTCACGGCCGAGGTCGAGGGCGTCGTCGTTCTAATCGACCGCATTTTGGCTGACCGTGACCGCGACCTATCGCATCTGAGGATGTCCACCGACGTTGACCCGATGGCCGACGACGGACAGCTGTTTGCTGACGCGGTCACCGAAGCGCTGACTGGCCTCAACTACCTGCAAGGCCGCGATGTGGTGACCGGGACGTACGAACCCGAAGCCCGTAGGCTCGTTCTCCAGGTTGATCTCCCGCCAAGGAATCGGATTCCGTTGGCGCGCGAGTACAAGTACGTGGCGTCCAAGCGCTCGATCGACCCGGTCGCGCGCAAGGACGCCGACGTGCAAGCGCTCTACCGTAGGCTCGTTGCCGGCATCGCCCTGAGCGCTCTCGACTACGCGATGCAGGTCACAACGCCCGAACTCGTTGCCGAGGTTGTGCTGAACGGGCATGCCCGAGAGGTCGATCCGGCCACCGGCCAGAAGATCAATCCGTGTCTCGTCACTGTTCAGGCCGAGCGTGCGCAGTTCGAGGCGCTCGTGCTCGACGCCCCGGAGCTCGACCGGATCCAGTGCCTGCATCACTTAAAGGCGCTGATCACCGAGAACCCATACGACCTGGTGCCGGTGACGCCGATCATCGACCTTGAGTTCCTCAAGAAGTACAAGCTCGCCGGCGAGGTTGGCGCACTCGCCGCGCTCGACCACCGCACGGACCTGATGACGATCTCGCCATACGAGTTCGAGCAGCTCATTCAGCAACTCGCCGAGGCCATGGGCATGAAGTCCTGGAACACCCAGTCCTCACAGGACGATGGGATCGACGCCATCGCCTATCGCGAAGAACCCTTCAACACAGGCGTCTGCGTCATCCAGGCAAAGCGGTACAGCAAGACCGTACCCGTCGAAGCCGTGCGGGCGCTCTACGGAAGCATGGCCCAGAAGAAGGCCGCTACCGGGATCGTCGTGACCACATCCACATTCGGCAAGGCCAGCTACGACTTCGCCAGGGACACCGGCCGCATCACACTATATGACCGCACTCACTTAAAGGCGCTCCTACTCGAACACATGGGCCTCGATGTCCTCATCGGTCCTGGCGACTCAAGGAGCGGGCGCTGACATCAATTGAGGTGCTGCGGCCAAGGGTGCCGTGACTTGGTTCGGCATCTGGTGGTCGAATTTGCTGCTTGGCACCTATGGGTGCAGGCGTCCCAACCAGCGACGCTTGGCCATAGCGCTGGCTGTCCACCGTGCTGATGTAGGTCGCGGACGGCTTGGCGCACATCGAGCTTGCCGATCTGCAAGATCCGTTGCTGTATCGAGCTGCCGTAACAGTTAGACGTACTGCTGGATCCGTGTGAGCAACTCAAGCTGAAGCCTCGTCGCTAGACCGGCCCTCAAAACGATCAAGCGTCGCTGAGAGTCGTTCCACTTCCTTGTGGCGGACCATCGCGGCTCGCCAGCGTGGCCGAACGAAGAAGATCGCCTGTACAGGCTCAGTCATCTCGACGATCATGCGCTGCCGTTCCTCTGCGCTCCGTTCCGAGATCCATACCATCCGGACCGCGAATGAGTACCGAAGCAGCAAGTCCCGGTATCCAAGGAGGTTGAGGTAACTGAGAGCGACACGCTCGAGGTTGTCGATCATCCACTTCGTGGCATCATCGATCTGAGCAACCCACCGATCGCGCTCATGCTTAAGCAGTTGGGCTTCGGCGTATGACCGCTCCGAGCCCGATGCGGTGGCGTTTAGCTTGGCGCACGCAGCAAGGATAGTGATCACGTAGCTGTTGAATTGGCGCCGATCTTCGTGAACCACCTCTGTCGCCTTGGTTCGGGCATTCGCTGCTGGCACGATCCGGTAGGAGCCCACAACGACGATCGCAAGGGCGATCACCACACTCCACACATATGACATGCGCCTATGATGGCGTGTCCGTCTGCGGGCGTCTGCTGATCCGCGCCAAAGCGCGCGATACCATGAGAGCTCAACTACGGCCTTGCACGTTCGCTCCGGACTCACGCGCGTCAGCGCTTTCGTATGCTAGTGCCCATCCGGCCGTGCCGTGCAATTCCTCCTGTCGCCGTCAGACCGATATCCGGACTGATTTCGGCGCTCCCCAAGTGGCTGGGTGTTACCGTCTGTAGCGCGCTCGCGTCCGAAGCCTCGAATTGTCGTAATGAGAACTGCCGTAAACTCAGGAGTATACGACGTTAGTCTGCATAGTGGTAATGCTGTGGCCCGCCGGATTTCCCAACAGCGTTCGGGCCATGGACTGCCGCTGCATCCTTTATGAGTGTCCCCATCCTCACAAATGAAGGCATTCGCAGATCAACCACCTTGCCGCTTGCGCTTTTGGCTTTGGCCCAGGGTAGATCAGCCTCGCGGATGCCATGCGGAGAAGGAAGACTTAACCTCCCATGAGCGTGCAGCAGCTTGCCCCGCTTGGCCAGCGAAGTGTATATCGTGTGGAGCATCCAGCCGTCCAGATCCTTCAGCTGGGTAACATTGTCCAGGGCGGGAAAATAGGACATAACCCCCGGAAAATTCATTCTGGTGATCCCGGCATCTCGGAATCGCGATATCCTTTCTTCGGTAAGATTTCCGTAGAGATACCGACGTATCTGCTTGATCATTACTAGATAGTCGCGGTCAATAGTTTGGGTTACGCGAGACGGGACGTGGTTTCCTTTTTCTATCTGCTCAAGGAGGTTTGCCCAGATTATGTATGATATTCTCTTCTTTATCCGGGCGGCCACGCTCTTGCGCATTCCGGTCGTTTGATGAGTAAAGCTGTATCCGACGAACTCGACCGAAGATTTAGTCTTCATTTCGACCGGCGCATCATTGGGTGCAAATATGCTCACGCCGCCCGACTTCTTGAGGTTGATCTTCGCGCCAATTTTGTCGCCAAGGACAGTCAGCGTATTAACTGCTTCGCATATGCGACCGTAGTCGTTTGACCAGATCAGAGTGTCATCGGCGTACCGCGCGAAGCCTACACCTAGCCGCTCGAGCGCTCGGTCTATCTCCCAGGCGGCGACGTTGGCAAGGAATAGGGAGATGGACGTACCTTGCGGAATTCCGACTCCGGGTTCTTTGAGCGCAGAGCTTACACGCTGGTAGGAGGCCTGTTCCTGGGGCTCGGTGTTCAGGTAGGATTCGAGAATGGACTTCTCGGAATCGGTGACGAAGAACTTCTTGTCCGATATGAGCTGCCAGAGGTAGCCGTGTGAAATTGAGTCGAAGTACTTCGTAAAGTCATACTCGGCTAGAAATATTCTCTTCTGATCTGCGAAGTCTAGTGCAATATGCTGGATCGCATCGTGTACAGTCAAGTCGCTACGGTAGGCGTAGGAGTAGCTGCTCATGCGAGATATGTTCTTTTTCAGAAGCGTCTTGTACACTTGCCGGCTTATTGTTGCATCCGCGATATTGAACACGCTCGTTTGACGGGTAGATCCGTCGGACTTTGGCACCGAGTATAGGACTGGGTTGAATGGTTGATAATTTCCATTCTTTAGGCCCATTCCGATCGCTCTGGATATCGACGCCGATGCCGCCCTCACTAAGAAGGGGTTGAATAGCCGGTCAGTATCCCAGTATGCGGGCCGGTGGATAGTGCCTCGGCTCAGCTTGCCGGACCTTCGTTCACGACGAAAGTCTTCTTGCCTTAGCTCGTAGGCATAGCGTTCAAATCGCCTGATGAGCTTGCCGCACTCGATCAGCAAGCTGCGCTCGAAATCCATGGCCTCCCCACCAATTTTGAGCGGCCGACTCGGGAATAAATTACATCTCACGCGGCGTCAGTTCTGACAAACGACGCTTCTGCTGGGGGAAGGACGCGTCCTGTTGCCCACATCAACCCGAGCCGGCCTACCCGCCCCTGGCGGGCTGACAGCAAGCCTACAGCCTGATTTTCGCATCTGCTGCCTGAGCTGCTGGATGGCCGATGGCCTGCTGAAAGGTTACGGCGCGCTGGGCTGTGGACATCCTATGCGGGGGCTAGACGGCGTCGCTGGAAAACAAACCGCTGGCACGTGTCGGCCTGCGTCGGAGCCTCCCTTGACACTGCAGGGCGGCGGCCCTGCTGTATCAGCCCTTGGCGTTAGAGAGCCGAAGCAACTAGCCGGGCAACTAGCGAGTTCACGAGTCGTACGTCCTTCTCGGACAGCCGTTCGACCTTCGCCGTGAGCATGTGAGCTGAGTTCGGCGGTGGTGCCACGCCGTACCACTCTTCGGCGATCATCGCGGCTACGTCTGCTTCGCGCCTCTTGAGCAGCTGTGCCATGCCTGGAAGGCACTTCGGCGGCGGCGGATTCACCGTGTCGCCTCTTATAAGAGTGCTGAACCAAGCACCCGATCGAGCATCCTCGGATGCGCGCGCAAGCTGGGACAAATTCATGTGGTCGTGCTCGTGGAGATGTCGGATGGCGTCCGTAAACGGCTTTTCGCTCATGCAGTACATTTTGATACGATATGATCCAATTGTCCACAGGTGGGCTTACTGCTCACGACCTGCGCGTATGCCTTGCCCTGAGCCATGCCACTCATTCCGGAACGCCAGCCCTGCCCATGGGACCACCCCATCCCCGAGCGCGACCTGCTGGAGGCATCTGCTTCTTCCTCCCATGCCCATCGCTTCGTCTGCCACTAGCCTGGCGCGGATTGAGGCGACGGCGCGGTGTTCCCAGCAGAACACGAGCCACGCGCCGGAATCACGCCGGCGTCTGCGTGGGCTGTTCGAAACTACTTTCGGATCCAGTTGCGCATACTATTTTGTCCCCGAGGATGCGGAGGTCGCTCCCAGTTCAAGCGGATCAAGCAGCGGATCGCGAGGTCGTTCCTACGGGCAGAGGAGTTGGACGCGGAGGAGTCAGGGATGCGCACCGAAGGCGACCAGCTCTACTACGAGACGCCCGGATGGAGGCCGTACGACCCCGCTGCACTCGAACGCACTGGGGTTCCGCAGGACGCAGTCGCCGCCCTCGGCGCGCGCGGACTGCCGCGCAACGCGTACGAGATCTTCATCCGTGACCCAGAGCGCGAGCTGACCGTGGCCGACCTGCCCGGCTGTGGGCCGGCGGCCCTCCTCGCCAACTACACCGACGGGGACAACAGCTACTGGATCAGCTTGACCGACGGCTCGGTCTGGATGCGCTGGGGCAGGCTGGACGAGCCTGCCGACGACAGTCAGCGCATCAACACTGGGGTTCCTGGCCTACAGGGCGTCCTCGCCGCTTGGTGCGACCTGAAGGCCACTGGTCTCGACGAGAACGACGAGGAGGAGTACGAGCAGGCCGTCAACTCCGCAGTCGTGAGTGCCGTCAGCAGCGACCCGGCTGCGTTCACTGATGACGAGGGCTGGTGGTCGAACTTCTTCCTCGAGCTCGAGTTCACCCTTCCGCGGATGCTGATCGGAGACGCCCATCTCTATCAGCTCGTACACCAAGACGAAGCAGGCCAATGGGTGCTCAACCACCCCGGCTTTGAGGACGACGAAGACTGACCCGCGTGCGCGGGCGATGTGCTAGCCGCGGTACTCACCGATGGCAGCGCTGAGAGCCTTCTTCGCTAGGTCGGTTGAGAGGAGGACGGAGTCGAGGAGGGGCTCCGCCAACTCTCCGACTCCAAGTCCGGAGGATGCGGCGAGTTCGCTGAGTGCTCGGTGGTCGCTTGCCTGCAGTTGGACGCCTACATTCGTGCGGCCGAGCAGCTCGCGGGCCGCGTATCCGTCTGCCGATTTCAGTGCCATCTCGACGGTGTGGGCGAGTGCTCGGTTCGCGGCCTTTGGGTGCAGTTCGGCCGCGAGGGCGACGACAGTCATTCCGAGTCGTGCGTGGTACGGGGCGTAGCCGGGGACTGGGTGCTGTTCCAGGAAGTTGTTCACCGTGCTCTCGGCGTCGGCGGCGGTGGCCGTATCGGCGGCGTGGAGGCACAACATCCTCAGACAGTTCGCGACATCGCGTTCCCATGGCTGAGTCAGGATGCTCGAATCCAGCAGTTCGACTGCTGTGCTGTCCTGGCTGTTCAGACACGCTGCGACGATCGAGGCTTGGCGTCCGTCCATGAGGTGTAGCCCGATTCCGCGGTGGCGGGCTGCGTGGCTGACCGCTTCGTCCCAGCGGGCATGGTTGGCGAAGGCGCGGATGCCGTCGGAGAGGCATGCCTTCCAAGCCCATTCGTGGAGCTTCTTGTGCTCGTCTCGTGTCCCTACGATCTTCGCGAGCTGGAGGGTGCGTCCATCGAAGTCGAGATCGATTCGCTCTTTGACGGCGTGGACCATGCGCTCCAGCAGGTCTACGACTTCGTCTGCGGCTCCGTCGCGGATATCGAGTCGGGCGAGGTTGAGGACGGGGGCGAGCATGTATCCGGCTTCGCTCACGCTGAGGGCGGGGCCGACGTCGCGGAAGATGTTGATCTGCTGCCAGCACAGGTCGCGGGCGAGGTCGGTCAGCCCGCAGTCGCTGACCAACAACGCGGCCTTGTTCAGGGCGTGTGTGCTCTCGGCGAGAACGTCAGCGCCGTCTCGCCGGGCATCTAGGGCGATTTGGGTGATCTCCGTGACGCGTTCGGCGAGCGTCGGGCAGGCGGGGCGAGGTCGGCTCAGCAGGGGGAACCGGCGGGAGATGGCCGCCAGAGTTGTCTTGTCCATGCTCAGACTCGGGGGAGGATCGCGAGCGCGGCGGCTCGTGCCAAGGTGCTCTGGGTGGTGGCGGAGAGGCCGAGGCGATTCCAGTGGAAGATCAGAACGTGGGTGAGGATGGCACGGATGCCGCGCTCCAGGGTTCCGTTGGTGGCCGCTTCGCCGAGCTCTCGTCCCGCCTTCTCGAACGCTGCGAGCCAGGGTCGTGCGTACCCGGCCGGGCCGTTAACTGCGAACAAGGGCGCGCCTTGATCGGTAGGCACGTTGAGCAGCACCTGTACATTGGCGGCAAGACCGCCGATCTGGGCGAGCGCTGCGGTGGTCAGGGCCGGCCTGAGGCGGGTGACGCGGTCGAAGACGTCGCCCCGTTCGAACAGGTCGAGCCCAGCGGCTTTCATCATGGCGTTGCAGAGCATGATGGAGATCTCGCGTCGGCCGAGTGCAGGACGCTCGCGCTGCGTGTAGTCGAGTACACCGCGGCTGTCGGCGCAGAAGAGCTCGTGGACCGCGTTGGTTCCGATGCCGCCGCCGAATGCGGCGATCTCGGGTTCGTAGATGGTCGGCCACCAGCGTTCGAGGACTCCGGCTGCCACCAGCTCGTTCAAGACGTGTTCGGTAGCCGGGGCCGGGTCGCTTGCTGTGCCGCGGATGCGTAGGCGCCAGCATGGGTGCTTACGGAGAAACCACCAGCCGGCAATGGCGCCTGCATCTTGGAGCTGGTTGAGGCGGGGGCCGAGTTCGCGCGCACCGACGGCTTCGGCCTGCTGCCAGTCCTGGAACTGGACGCGGACTTGAAACCAGTCGTGTTCGGCGCGCTGTTCGAGGGCGTTGTAGCCGGCGGCCTGGTAGGCGCGGATCGCTTCCTCCAACTCCTCGCTACTCGCGCCGACCCGCGCGGCGATCTGCGGGAGGTCGCCGCCGGCGAGCACGGACAGGACTCCGTTGGCGAGGTCGTAGGTGGGCGTGGTGGTCAGTTGATCAGTAGGCATGAGTCCCATCCCGATTTCGGTGCTGTGCCGTAGCGGAGGGTTTCGAGGGCGAGCTGAATTCCGGCGTGGCCGGTCAGGAGTCCGTCGTCGTCGGCTGCTGCTTGGCTGTGGTGGGTGAGGTGGGCGGCGAGGTCAGCGAGGCGGTCGGAGATCTCAGGCGTTATCGCGTCTTCGGCCATTCGCCAGGCTGTTTGGTAGAGGCCGGCGATGCCATGGCATAGGCCGGTACTATCGGTGCGCGCGAGCTGGGCATCGTTGAGGTTTGCCGCGAGGTCTCGTTCGGCCTGTTGCTGCCGTGAGGGATCGCCGAGGGCGACCGCGGCTAGTTGGAGCGCGCGGGTTATGCCGGGCGAGCCATAGCACCAGGAGAGCCGTCCTGGCGTGGGCTGGCTGGTGCGGCCAGTTCGCAGGTCGTCGTGGGTGAGCCACTGGGGCCACCATGGGCCGTTCGGCCCATCCTGGCGCCAGCTGTCGAAGAGGTCGATGATGCGGACGACCGCTTCGCGCTGGCCTTGGACCTCGATGCCCCGCCGGGTAGCCAAGGCGAGCGTGGCGAGGAGTCCCGCGGCGCCGTGGGCCATGCCGAGGTTGGCGTGTCCGCCGGGGGTGGGCATGATCGGGTCCGGGTCGTGGTCGACCCACCAGCCGGGGACAAGCAGATCGTCCTCCCGGCGTGGCTTGCTGAGCTCGACGAGGTAGGTGAGCAGCTCAGGGAGCACGGCGCTGTCGGGCATGGAGCGCACCATCAGGGAACAGATTCCGGCCAGGCCGTAGAACAGGTCGTAGTCCTTGAAGGTGAGTGCGATGCCGTGGGATCGGCGGTCGATGGCAGCTTTGACCCTGCGTTCGGTCACGGCAGCGACGTGCCGGTCGGCGACCTTGGTCGCTGTTTGGAAGCGGGCGCTGCCGTCGGAGCTTGCGGCGTGCAGTAGGAAGCAGATCGCGGGGACTCCGTAGTAGAGCCCAGCGTGACTGGCTGCGCTGATCGTTCCGGAGGTTGCAGTGCGGATGTGCTCGGCTGCCGACGTCCATGAGGCGGTGCCGTGCAGGGCGTGTTCGACATCGAGCAGGGCGGCGCCGGCGGCACCCGAAGCGAGTGATTGAGCTCGTGCCTGGTCGAGTTCGGCAGCGTCGATGGTCTCAGTGGTCATCGGTTGCTCATCTCGGTCAGGGCCAGGCGCCGCAGCGCGCACGAGCGGGCGAGCCTGTTCGTTGTGGCCTCGAACTCCGGGTCGACGCCGAGAGCGAGCACGTGGTGGTCGTGCAGGAGTGAGCGCAGCACGGTGGACGGATCGCGCTGCGCTGCGAGGACGCGGTGGTAGCGGGCCAAAGCGTCGTCCCTGATCAGCCAGGTTTGGGCGACAGCCGCACCGCCCGGCGTGGTGGCGAGCTCGCGGTACTGGTTAGACGGGTCGGCCAGGCGGAGAGTGGTCTCGCGCAGATGGCGGTCCAGCGGGCCGGTTTCCTGCTTGATCGAGTCCTTGAGCAGGCGGCAACCGGTGGCTGGGTCGGGGGCGAAGGCGGCGGAGAGGGCGGTCATCGACGCGGCGGCCAGTGCCTGAGCCGGGATCGAGGTTGCCTTGGCCATAGCGATCTCCGCGACGGCCGCGGCCGTATCGGTGGCGAATACGCGCTCTGCCACCCGGAGCGCCGTGTCCTCGCCGTACCGGCCCGGCTGCTCCTGGTAGGAGACGATCGCCATGCGCGAGAGCAGCCCTCGGGCTTGCAGGTTGTTTCCCCATTGCGCCAGCTGGTCGGCGACGGTGCCGTAGTGGCTCGCGTTGGTTAGTCGGATGCAGAGCGAGATGTGCTGATCGGTGTCGAGCCGGATCAGATCGCGGTAGCGGCGTGCCCACCAGCGCAGCACGCGGTCATCGCCGAGGCTGGCGATGGCGTTCGGCAGATGCTTAGAGAGGATCTCGTCGAAGCGGGCCGGATTGCCGATCAGCTCGACGTGGAGCACATCGCCGTGGCCAGCGTTCAGCGCGGAACTCGGTCGCACGAGCCTAGCCGGTGGCCGTCTTGCTGGAGGGTCGCTGAGGCACAGCGAAACCAGTAGTTGAGCTGGGCGACCAAGCCATCCGTCCACCTCTGGGCCACCGGCTTCTCGGAGCTCAAGCCGACCTGCGCGGTCGAGGTGCGTGCGCAGGAGGGTGCGATCGATCGGCTCGGAGAGATCGAGCGGCAAGCGCAGTTCGCCGTCGCACAGCACGACGTGATTGGGCACCCGCCACTGCTCGGCCCAATCCTGTAGACGCTTGTCCCAGTCTGCGGCCCTGTTGTTGCCGAACTCGGTGGGGTCCAGCAGCCAGCGGGCCGGGGCAAGGATGGTGCGCCGATACCTAATCCGCGGCGTGTAGGGCAGGGTGCGGGCTGCTCCGAAGTTGAACGGCGCGTACACGGCGCTGCGGGCTTCGGAGACTTCGGATAGGAACCGGGCCAGCGGAGGCGTGTGAATAGTGGCTTCGAGGGCGTGGGGCGTACGCGTGGTCACGCGTCGGCCGGTGGGCGTGTGGACGAGGTAGAGCTGATCGGCGTCCGCAGTGACGCCGAGCTCTTCCACTGTTATCGCGCTCGCCGGATCCATACGGCCGAACTCGGAAAGCTGGATCACGTTGGGAAGCAGTTGGGGGACGCGCACGATGTTCTCGTTATGCAGGCGGCGTGGCGGAAACGAGAGCTGCACTGTCACCGCGTTCGGGGCCTCGGCTTGAAAGGACGCTGCGAGGCGCTCTCGTTCGTGCTCGTCGAGGAGGTAGGCGAAGCGGCCGGCCATGCTGCTGCCTGATCTGGGCACGGCATCGATCCACAGCTCGAACCGGCCTCGGTCGATATCGCTGCTCGTGGTCGCGTGCAGGTCAAAGGCCAGCTCGACACGTTGCGGCGGAATCGACTCTCCGCGCTCTGCCGCTGTTAGGGCTTTGATCGTGGATTCGGTCAGCTCGATCTCGTCCGACCCCTCGCGCTCGGCTCGCTGGATCAGCGCGAGAAGCGCCGCGTCGCGCTCGGTGATCATTCGCCATGTCGGCCGGGCTTTGGGGGCACCGAGGTATCCGGCTGGGTATCCGAGGCCGGAGTCTGCGACAAGTTCGCGAACGGGTACGACGGCGCCTGGACCATAGCGCGCGAGAAAGCGCGCCTGGTAGTTGAGCCATGCCGAGGTGCCGAACGGCTTCGTGCTCAGCCGAACAAGGACGTCTGCGGCGGCAGCCACTTCCTGGAACACGGCGTCGGGGATCGTGATCCTCGCATCCAGTCGCGTATCGACAGCCATTGGATATCCGGGCTCATCCGGGACGACGGCTCGCATCATCGCCGCGATCGTTAGTCGTGCGCGGGTCGCCTCGCTCCCGAACCCAGGCTGCTCGACGGATCCCAGGGCAGCGGCGATCTGCTCGAGCTGAGCCATCAAGGCCTTCAGGTCTGGCAGTTCGGGGGCGCCAGCGTCGTGCAGGGCATCGAGCAGATGCGTGAAGCCGTCCACGCATGTCATTGGCGCACGCAGGCTCGTCGTCAATACCTGCTGATCGATCAGGTCGAACAGAAGCCGGTCGATCTTCTCGGCCGCCGTCTTCGAGAACTGCGACCGCAAATTCTCGATGAGCGCGTCGAACCGGACCGGCCGAACGCATGCTGCGATTGCGGCCTGCACGGGCCTGGTGTTGAGCACCGATAGTTCGAGCACAGGTCCCGGCACCTCCCCACGGTGCGGGCGCCCGGCTACGATCACGCGGCCATCACGCACGATGAGGCTGCTGTCGGCCGAAATGACCAGGCGGCGACGCAACTGTGCGTGCTGCTCAAGCTGATCGACCAGCGTGGCGAGCCATTCCGCATCAGCGCGCAGGAACACTCTGTGGTCGGTACCCAGACAGCTTTCCGCGTGCTCGCCCGTCGTCACGGCAGCGATGCCGGCGAACAGCCCGAACGGCGTCGTTCGCCGCTGCCAGCGCACCAAGTAAGAGATGGCGGAGAAGATCAGGCGACGAAGATCGCGCGCGCTGACCCGAGACGTGTCGGAGAGCGCTGAGTCGATCTGCGCAGCCAGGGCAGGGCTTGAGATGCCCACTGCTTCACGGAAGATCCCGTGCGCCCATATACGGGCCAGCCACGCGCGGCCGTCGCCCGCCAGCGCCTCATCGTCTTCGAGATCGATGTCACGGGGAAGATCGACGTCAGCCGCAAAAGTCGTGGCTCGTACGAGCACCAGATCGGCGGGCCGGTATCGCGACGGTACGGACACGCTGCATCTCTCCTCGTCAAGCCACGAAAGGGGTGTGCCGTCGGCGTCCAGCGCCGGACGCCGACGGCACAGGGGTTAGGACGGGTCGTTGGAGCTGGTAGAGCACGCACTGTTGGAGCATGTGCTGCCGCAGCCGTCGTCCGTGCTGCACATCAGCACGACGATCGGCGTCGTGGCCTCGACGACCGTCATGTCGAGTTCGAACTCGTCGTCGCCGACCTCGGTGTCCAGGTCGGGCGCGTCGAGCAGCAGAGCGGGGGACATCTGGTTCTCCTTTACATCGGTGCGTTGTGGTACCTGGCCCGCGCGGGCGAAGTGCGGTTCAGCCCGCAGCGGGCCAGGAGATCGTGATCAGGCTGTGGTCCTTCGTGACCACGCCCGTGCGCTCCGGGAACGCGGAGCGGTCGGTGTTGATTGAGTAGACCCCGAAGGTCGGGGCCGGGCCGTTCCGGGCGATCTCGTCCCATGCCTGGATCTGCTCGGCCAGTGCCTGTCCGGCTTCCTCGGCGTGCAGGCCGTATGCCAGGGCACCGAACTCAACACCGTCGGCCGCGGGTCGGACCACGAGGTAAGCGAAGGAGTCATCACGCACCGCGCCGAACGGAAACCAGCTCTCGCCCTCGTCGGCCATCGAGATCCCGTCGTCGGCGGCGATCCTGCAGAACCCGTCGAGGAAGCTGGCGAACCACAGGTGCAGCGTCGCGAATGAGGTGGAGCGCCCGATCGTGGCGCCGGACCACACCGCCTTGCGCTCGGTGGCCAGCACCTTGTCGAGGAGGTGCGGGTGCTCCAGTTTGCCGTCGTCGAAGCGGAGCTTGATCGCGCGGCCGTGGCCGTTCGGGAGTTCGTAGACCTTCTCCGCGTGAGCCCCGTCGCCCTGCATGGCAACGAACCCGGCCACCTGGGCGGAGGTACTGATGAGGCGGTCACCGTCACGGCGGAAGGCGATCGTGCGGGTCACGCCCTTCATACGCAGCGGCAGCACGATTCGCCCGCCGTCGGCCAACTGCTCCAGCCACGACGGCGCGATCTCCCAGGCGCCGACCGTCACGATGATGCGATCGAAGCGCTCGACATCGGGCACGCCGTGCTCTGCATCGCCCAGCACGACACGGACGCGAGCGCCGTAGCCCGCCTCAGCGAGAGCGGCCTTGGCTCGGTCGGTGACGTCCTTGTCGATGTCCATGCTCACTACGAGCCCGTCCGGGCCTACGACCTCGGCCAGGAGCGCAGCGTTGTAGCCGCCGCTGCCGACCTCCAGCACGCTCATGCCGGACTCGATCTCGGCCTGCTCGATCATCTGCGCCTGGATGAACGGCGCCGAGACGGACGAGATGACCACGCCGTATTCGTTCTTCTTGGTCGTCACCGCGTCGTCGGCGTTGTAGACGACCTCCAGGGGCGTGCCCATGGGGGTGAACGTCGCCCGGGGTACCCGTCGGAAGGCGCTCTCCACGGCCGGCGCCGTGATCATGCCGTCCGCCAGGAGCTTGTCCACGAGCGCGTCGCGGAATGCCGCCTCGCTACCTGCTTCTTCAACCACGTCAACCGCCTGTGTCACGTACGACTCCCTATCGATTCCACACATGCTCGATGGTCGTGCTGGTCTCGGCTGTCCATCGGTCCTCGTATTCGGATGCGTCGACCGAGGTGCTTCCGACCGCCCCAGTACAGCGCGCCCTGCAGACACTCAGAGAGCGGCGCGCAGATGACGGAAGATCCAAAGGCGGCGACGGCGAGGGTGCCGACTGGCCGGGGTCGGCTCGAACGCGGCGACCCTCTGAAGCACAACGGTGTCGGCCAGCGGAGCGGCGAGTTCGGCCAACTCGCCCAGATGGATGCGTTGGATCTCCGAGCAGGTGAATGCGACGGAGCAAGGCAGCAGATGGCCACATGTACAGAGCCCATTGCCCGCGTTGAGATGGCCAGCGAGCACTTGATTCGCCGTGTCGACTTGGCGTCGTGCGAACTCCGCCACCGCGCGCGGATCGTGAGCTTGTCGCATGATCGGCTCATCTCGTGTGAGGCGTCGGGAGAAGTGCCCGACTCAGCGACGCCGAGTTCCTCGGCCGCAAACGGTTCGTCTGAAGCGGCGTCGAGATACCGAACGAGGAAGTGGACGGATGTGCTGTCCTGCCCGCTTTCATGGCCCCAGTCCTCCGCCAACTCTCCGACGAGCAGGAGCCCTCGACCAGACTCGGCGAGGTCGGCGGGATTACCTGCCTTGGGCTTCCACTCGGCCCCGTTGTTCCGAACATGGACGAGCAGGCCCCTGGCGGTCTCCTCAAGCTCGACCTGCACCCACGTGTCGACACGGTCCGCAGGTGCGCCGTACAGAATCGCGTTCGTGACGATCTCGCTCACCAAGCGTTCGACGTCTCCTAGGCGGACCGGCGTCCTCCAGTCACGAAGCTTGCCGATCACGTCGTGCCGGCACGTCCGTACGTGACTCGGGTGAGCCTGGAACCGCAGCACTTCGTGATGGCGGGTTTCGCCGACCTGCTCAACAGATACGAGCGTCACCTGACATCACCTCCAGTACGCATGCAGTGAGTGAGCGCTACGGTGGGTAGCTGAACTCTGTGATGCCAGCGTCGTGCGTTCCGGCACATCACCGCCAGAGCACGCGGGTAGCACGTGGGTGCCACCGAGGTGTCACCTTCACTTGAGGGGTGGTCGCTGGAATCAGCGGGGGAATACCGTCAGCAATGAGCTTGGGAAGGAGGCACTGCGCATGGGCGAGGCAAACCGACTGCGGGAACTGGTTGCAGATAATGATTGGACCTACCAGGCGTTTTCCGCTCAGTTCGAGCAGGCTGCGCGCCGTGTCGCAGAGCGCGACAAGGAGCCGCGTCTCGCGCGCGTGTCCGTCTCCGAGTCCACCTTCCGAAGGTGGACCGCCGGCGCGCTGCGCACGAGCCCGAACGGCGATGTACGCCGTGTCCTAACCGAGCTCTTCGACTGCCCCGCTGACGAGTTGTTTGCCCCCGCACCAGTAGTCGTGCGGGCACCTGCCCCGGCGGTAGAGGCACCTCGCGTATCGATAAGGGAGAACATTGCCATGGCCGCCCGCAACGCCCTCCGCTTCACCGCCATGTCGCAGACCGGCACAGACTCCGCCGTGATCGAGGATCTAATGGCCGAGGCCGCCCGTATCGCTGCGCTCTACCCCACCACCCCGCTCTATGAATTCCTCGGTGATCTGGTCAATCTTCAGGAAGTCACCTATCAGCTGCTCGAATCCCGGCAGCGCATCAAGGTGCAACGCGACTTGCATCTGATCGCCGCGCTATCCAGCGGCCTGCTGGCTAAGGCCTCGCATGACCAGGCGGACCCGCGTAACGCCATGATCCTGGCCCGCGCCGCGTACGTCTCCGCCGAGGACGCAGGACACCCTGGCCTCCAGGGATGGATCCGCGGAATCCAAGCGCTCACCGCCTACTGGGCGGGATGGACCCAGCAGGCTGCGGACTTCGCCGCCCAGGCTCAGAACGAGACGCTGGCCGGGACAGTCACCGCCTGGCTGCCCGCTCTCGAGGCCCGCGCTCACGCCAGCCTCGGCGACCACGACCGGGCGCATGCCGCGTTGAAGAAAGCCCAGACCGCGCGGGACCACCTGCATCTGTCCGACCTCGACGAGTTCGGCGGACTACTCACGTTCCCCGCTGCCCAGCAGCTCTATTACAGGGCCGAGGCCTTGGTCCTCGACGACCCGACCTCTCCCGCCGCGCTTGAAGCAGCCAACCAGGCCGTCACCGCGTACAGCGATCCCGATCAAGGTCACTGGGCTTTCGGGGACGAGGCCGGCTCGCGCGCCCACCAGGCCGTCGCGCTCATCGCGAGCGAGCACTTCGATGGAGCCGCGGAGAGCCTTGAACCCGTCTTCAATTTGCCGACAGCCCAACGCACCCACGGCATCGCCGTATGCGTCCAGCGCGCGAAAGAGGCACTGCCCGCGCCCGCCGCCGGCCAGACTCGGCTGATCAACCAGCTACGCCGCTCCGCCGAGGAATTCGACCACTCCACCCTTAAAGCCCTGACCAAGTAAGGTACGGCCATGGCCTACCCCGTCGTTTTGATCGGCGCGCGCGTCTCGCTGCGCGAGTTCGCGCCGACGGATCACGCGGACCTTCTCGCGATCTACGGAGACGCTCGTACAACGGAGCACCTATCGTTCGAGCCGCGCACGGCCGAGCAGATTCACGCGCTCCTCGAACGGATCGCACAGGGCGCCGCCGTGCAGCCCAGGCTCGACTACACGCTGGCCATCACGCTGAACGACACTGAAGCGTTGATCGGAACCGGCCGACTCGCCCTTGGCACTCCCGACCAGAACGGACCGAACGCGGGCCTTCGGGCGGACAGCCCTGCCGCTCAATTCGGCCTGGCTATCCACGCGCCGTACTGGCACATGGGGTACGGACGCGAAGCGCTAGACCTGCTGATCGACTATGCGTTCAACCGGCTCGATGTTGAGGAAGTCTGGGGAGCACGAGGCCCGGCCAATGAGGCATCCGCAGCGCTGATGAAGAGTGCTGGCTTCACCGAGACGATCACCATCCCGAACCACATCACCAAGTACGGCAAACCCAGGGACTCCATCGTCCACGTGCTATGCAAGGAGTCTTGGGAAGAGAAGAACCGCTGACCGCAATCTTGGTCAGCGGAATCTGCCGCTGATGAAGTCGGCGTGCATCACTCACAGGTCTCGCGAGCAGAGTGGGAGCCCCCGCATGAGCCGGACTCTGTACGTCATCGTCTGCGGCGCCGGTACAGCCGGCGACGTCGGCGGTCTGGTCGGCGCCGCAATCGAGCAAGGCTGGGACCCATACGTCGTCCCCACGCCTTCAGGAGCGGACTTCATCGATGCCGCGGAACTGGAGAAGCTCACCGGTCACCCGATCCGCAGCAGGTACCGCAAGCCCGGCGAAGCGAGCAAGCTCCCGCACGCTGACGCGGTCATCGTCGCCCCAGCTACGTACAACACCATCAACAAGTGGGCGTTCGGCGCGAGTGACACCTTCGCGCTCGGCCTACTCGCGGAGATGACCGGCCTCGGTGTGCCGACCGCGGTGCTTCCGTTCGTCAACACGGCCCTCGCGGCGAACAACGTCTACAACGAGAGCCTGCATCGGCTGGAGGCTTGCGGCGTCACGGTGCTAACCGACAACGTGGGCAACGCGCCACACGCCCCCGGTACCGGAGACCGTGCGCGGTCGCAGTTTCCATGGGCCGCCGCGCTCGACGCGGTGAAGCGGGCATAGATCTGGGCCGCTAGCGCAGTAGCTCTACATCGACGACCGCGCTCCAAGATCTCGGGTTGAGTCGGCGATCACTGGACCGAACACACCGAGGGGCGCACTCAGGCTGCACCGTTGATCCCAAGGAAGGTTAAGCGTGTGGAGAGCTCCGAGGCAGACCGGATTGCACAGTTGATCCACGAGGCTGGAGTCCTCAAGCTTCTACCGCGCACGGGCTGGGCCTACTGCGGGATCCGCAGTCCGGAGTCCGTCGCGGAGCACAGTTTCCGTACAGCTCTCATCGCCGGACTGATCGCGAAGGCGGAGGGTGCCGACCCGGCCAGGGCGACCTACCTCGCCGTCTGGCACGACACCCAGGAAACGCGCGTGCTCGACATCCCGCACCTGGGCCGCAAGTACCTCGACGCCGCCTCGAACGAGACAGTCACCGCCGACCAGGTGTCCGGTCTCCCCGAGGGGGTTGCGGCTGATGTGAGGGCGTTGGTCCGCGAGTACGAGAGCGCGGAGACCTTGGAAGCCAAGTGCGCCCGGGACGCCGACAGGCTGGAGTGCCTGTTCCAAGCCATCGAGTACCGCGACGCCGGAGCCCGCAACGTCGATGGCTGGATCGAGAGCAGTCGTTCAACTCTGCGCACGATGACAGGCAAGCAGATCGCCGACGCCGCGATGAGCCAGGAGTCATCGCAGAAGTGGCACTCTGAGGCGATCCGCTAACACGACCCCTTGAATCGAGCGGAACGGAGAACCCATGCGTGTTGGTGTGACCGGCCATATGAACCTGAGCGACGAGTCAGTGCCGCTGGTAGCCGAGGCTGTCCGCGCTCACCTCGCCACGCTCGATGTGCCGTCGCTTGTTGGTGTCAGCTGCCTGGCCCGGGGCGCGGACAGCGTGTTCGCCGAAGTCGTGATCGAGCTCGGTGGACGACTCGAAGTCGTACTGCCTTCCAGCAACTATCGCGAGGCGAAGGTCAAGCCGGACCACGTCCCACAGTTCGACCGGCTACTCACCCAGGCCTCCGAGGTGAAGACGATGCCATTCGACACGGCCAACCGCGACGCCTACGTAGCAGCCAATGAAGCCGTCCTCGGGACCGTTGACCAACTGGTCGCAGTCTGGGACGGCCGGCCGTCGCCCGACAGGGGAGGCACCGCTGGCGCCGTTGAGGAAGCGCGGGCGCGTGGCGTGAAGGTCAAGGTGATCTGGCCAGAGGGCGCGACTCGAAGCTAGACGGAACGACGATCAGGACGCGGTCACGGCACACGCGGGGACCTTGCAGCTGACGCCTTCGATATCTAGCCCAAGGTGGGACCATGTACGAGTTTCACGGCTGGTTTGAGATCTCCGAGTCAACGGACGAATCTGACACCGGCACCTTGTCCGAGGGAGTCGCCGAACTGCACGCCATGGTGGAGGCGCTCGGCTGGCGCACCGCGTCGGCCACGCTCCGCGTGTTCAACGGCTCTCACGTACTCAACCTCGACGGCCTCACAAACCGCCGTGGCACTGAAGCGGACGAGCTCGACTCGCTTCTAACGCATGTGTGCAAGCGCTTCCCCGGCTCATACGGGCTCATCTACGACCGCTCTGACAACGACCCAGAGTTCGTCGGCGGACCGAACGCCTTCCGCGTCCGCGTCATGGCGCGTGGAGAGTTCGTGGCCCATCAGGACCCCTTCCTCTCGCCGATCCAGCCAACCATTGAGGCTGCGGCGGGAGGCGGGAACGCTGACCTAGACCACGGCGCACAGAAGAGAGCGACATGATCGAGCGAGTCCGCGCCATTCTCGTCACCGACGCCGAGCGCCTTCTGCTCATCAAGCGCACACGCCCCGGTGTACCGCCGTACTGGGTGCTGCCTGGCGGACAAGTCGAGTTGGACGACGACGACCTTGAGTCTGCACTCCACCGCGAGTTGCGTGAGGAGATCGCTGGCGAAGCGGAGATACACGCCCTCGTCCAAGTTCTCGACGCCGACGACGGCTCCGGCAGCCAGTACTTCTATCTCGCGCGCATCCACACCTGGCACTTCGAGGAGCGCTCCGGCCCCGAGTTCTCCGATCGTGACCCTGCCCGTGGAACGTACGACCTCGACCAGATCCCACTGACGGCTGACGCTCTCGCGGCCATCAACATCAAGCCCGGTCCAACCGCCGCACTAATCCGTGAGGCAGTCGCCGGCCCAGGCTTGTTCGCCCTCGCCGACCTCCGCACCTCCTGACTAACGAGTCATGAGCGACGGACTGCGTCACCTTGCGACCCACGGTGTCCGCACCGACTGCGCGGCTGTCCACTGAAGCCGCCGATGCGTAGTACGCCGGGGCCGCCCGCTCTCTGGACGATGGGGCCGCACAGGCGCCGTCAAGGGCGGCTGCGCCGTCGCTGTCGCGATGCGCTGCGCGCACCCTGGACAGCTCCCGCACGACCCGACCAGATTCAACCGGCGGGCGGCCCTCCGAGGGAACTTTCTTGAATTCATCCAAGAGCGCCTCAATCACCCTCGATGAAGCCTCGAACGACTCGCCAAAGAGAAGCATCAAAAAGCAACCAGAATAGTCCACCTACAAAACACGCCGCCATCCACAAGTTTCCAGAATCCTATCCATCAGGCCAGCTCAACCCACTAGCAAGCCCAACCAGACACCTCTTGCAATTCCGGTCGCCGACCCGGTTTGGGTCGTGCTACAGTCTCAAATAGGGCGATCGGGGAGTGGTGGGAAATGGTGCTGAAAATGCGATTCAGCGCACCGCTACCCTCGACAGATTTCGGGTCGCTGAGGGGCGGGTGGTCGGTGTGATGACCATCCACAAGCTGACGGCCGGGACCGGCTATACGTACCTCACCCGTCAGGTCGCTGGCGGCGATGTGCAGCGCGAGCGGGGCCAGTCGGCGGCGGACTATTACACCGCGAAGGGCAACCCGCCAGGGGTGTGGGCCGGGCGCGGTGCGCCGCTGCTTGGGCTTGAGAGGCAGCAGGTGACCGAGCAGCAGATGTTCTATCTGTTCGGTCTCGGCATGCATCCGGATGCCGAGCGCCTCGCAGATGAGTACGTTCAAGCGCACCTCGACAGTCTCAAACCAGGGCGCGACGCGCTCCCTCTGGTCCGGCGTGCCTACGCGTCGGCGGCGCTAGGCCGCGCCTTTCCGGTGTACGAGGGACTCGACGACTTCGAGACGCGGGTGTCCGAGCGTCTCGCTCGGATCGCTGCCGAGACCGGTCGCGCCGTGACGGTCGCGGAGACGAAGAAGGTGAAGGCGGAGGAGGCACATAGGCAGCGCGCGGCGGTCGCCGGATTCGATGTCGTGTTCGCGCCGGTGAAGTCCGCCGCGATCCTGTGGGCACTCGACGAACGTGCGGAGGTGCGTGCCGCCGTGCGTGCGGCGCACGAAGCTGCTCGGGACGCCGCGCTCGAACTTCTGGAGCAGCACGCGGCCTTCACCCGTACCGGCAACAAGGGGCAGGCACAGATCGAGACCCGCGGGCTGATCGCGGCCGTGTTCGATCACTACGACTCACGGGCCGGCGACCCGAACCTGCACAGCCACGTCGCAGTTAGCAGCAAGGTACTCGGGGTGGACGGGAAGTGGCGGGCGCTGGATGCGCGGGGCCTGTACCGGATGACGGTCGCGGCGTCGGAGTTCTACAACACCCGCTTCGAGACCGAACTGGCGGCCAGACTTGGAGTCACGTTCGCGGCTCGGCCGGACACGGTTGCGGGCCGGGAAGCCGTGCGCGAGATCGCCGGCGTACCGGTCGCGGTCATTGAGCTTTTCTCGGCCCGTCGTAGCGAGATCGAGGCGCGCTACGAGCAACTCGTACGCGAATACCGGCGCGAGCACGGGCACGATCCGTCCGCCGGGGTGTGCCATAAGCTCGCCCGCCAAGCCAACCTCGACACCCGTGAAGGGAAGAAGGCGCCGCGCTCGCTGCAGGAGATGCGCGCGGATTGGACTCAGTCGGCGGCCGACGCGTACGGCGTCGATATCGTCACGAAGATCATGGCCGCGGTCCCCGCCCAGACCTCGATACCCGCTCCGTCCGTGGTGCTCGACCCAGCCGAAATCGCCGCTCAGGTCGTGGCTAACGTCGCCGAGGCCCGCTCCACATGGACGGTATGGAACCTGCGTGCTGAGGCCGAGCGCCTCGCCCGCATTGAAGGTTCCTTCACCTCTGGCCCGGAGCACGCGCAGTTCGTCGAGCAGGTGGTCGAGCGTGCGATCGGTCCGGCCCTCTGCGTGCGCGTGGACTCGGTCGCGCTACTCAATGAGCCCGCACGCCTACGTCGTACGGACGGCGCTTCGGTGTTCACCGAGCACGCCGCCGCCCGGTACACCAGCCCGCTGATTCTGGGTGCCGAAGCCCGTCTAGTGACCGCGGCGACGACGGTCGCGTCGGGTGCTCCCATCCCTGCTGTGGCCGCGAACGCCGCCATTGCCCGGTTTGAGTCCGAGCACGGTGAGCTTGACCCAGGACAGCGCCGCCTGGCCGTCGCCTTCGCGACCGACCGGAGGCAGCTGAGCGTCGGACTGGGCCCCGCCGGGTCCGGTAAGACCACCGCGATGCGTGCGTTCGCCGAGATCTGCGAGGCATCGGGCCACCGCGTGATCGCGCTGGGCACCTCGGCGGCTTCGTCCGCTGTGCTGGGCGAGGAACTCGGTGTGAAGGCGGAGAACCTGCACAAGTTCCTGTGGGAGCACACCTACGGACCGGCCGCCGACGCGCTGCGTTCAGGCCAACTGGTGTCCGCAGGCCGCGCCAGATTCCGCATCGGTGCAGGTGACGTGATCCTCCTCGACGAGGCCGGAATGGCCGGGACCCTCAACCTCGATCGGCTTGTGGCGCTCGCTGCAGAACGCGGTGCGACAGTGCGACTGCTCGGCGACCACCGTCAGCTCGGCGCCGTCGAATCCGGCGGCGCACTGCGCCTGCTCGTGAACGAGGTAGGTGCCACCGAACTCACCAACCTGCACCGATTCCGCCAGCCGCGCGAGGCCGAAGCCACCCTCAAGCTGCGCGATGGCGACGCGTCCGCGCTCGAGTTCTACCAGCAGCACAACCGGATCATCGGCGGCTCACGCGAGGCGATGATCGAGTCCGCCTACGAAGGCTGGCGCGCGGACGTACTCGCTGGCAAGACCAGTCTCATGGCCGCCGCCACCAATCAGGACGTGAGCGCCCTCAACGCCCGTGCCCGTGACGACCGCGTCGTGGCCGGGCATGTCGAGGCGACAGGCGCGCCTCTGCGCGACGGGACAGTCGCCGGCACGGGGGACTGGATCGTCACCCGCCGCAACGACCGGCGGCTGACCGTCTGCTCCGGCCGCGACTTCGTCAAGAACGGCGACGCGTGGACAGTGACCGATCGACGCGAGGACGGCTCTCTGATCGTCAAGAACCAGAGCCACGGCGGGCGCGCAATCCTTTCCGCCGACTACGTCCGGGCACACGTCGAACTCGCCTACGCGACCACCGCCCACCGCGCCCAAGGCTCGACCGTCGATACCGCTCACCCCCTGATCACCGAGGAGATGAGCCGCGAGAACCTGTACGTCATCGCGACCCGCGCCCGCGAGTACACGATGCTCTACGTCGCCACCCACAACGTCCCCAACCTCGACCCGGACCTGCATCTCGATGCGGTGCGCAACGACCCCAACGCGTTCGCCGCGAGAGAGGTTCTCGAACACGTCATCACGCGCGAATCTGCCGAGCTGTCCGCCACCGAGACCATTCGAAACGCCCAGGAACACGCGGTGAACCTGAGCGTCCTGATCCCCAACTACCAGTACGCCCGCCAGGTCCTCGTCACTCAATCTGCACCCGCTGAGCAGATTAGTCAGGCGCGCGTCGGTCCCGAGCTCGCCCGTGCGAACCTGCCCGCTTGGCTCCCGCCCGTGCCCGCCGAGACCGTGCTCACCCGCGACGACCATGCCTACCTCACCGCGTCCGCGGAACTGATCAGCATGCGTGTCGAGGCGCTGGCCGAGCGAGCTATCGCCGACCGCCCTGCCTGGACACGCAAGCTCGGCAACGAGCCCGAGCACGTCGAAGAACGAGCCGCTTGGGCGACACGAATCGGCACGATCGCCGCATACCGTGAACAGCAGCAGATCGTCGACAACGATCCACACCACCCCGCCGGCCCGCACATCGAAACGAACCTCGCCGACTACATGCCCTACTCCCACGCCTTCCGTGCCGCCGCCGAGCTGCGCCAGGCGGCCCGCGGCCGTCCGTGGTCGGAGATCGATTCAGACGTTCCCGAGCGCCCCGACGCCCAGCGGCCTGACAGACAGCGCGCCCCGCGAGGAGACACCCAGACACAGGCCCGTGATCGCCGCCGTGAGTCCCTGACTCCCGCACAGCGTCAGCGAATCGCCGATGCTGCAGTCGAACGACGCGCGCGGCATGCGCGGGAGTACGAGCCGCCGATCCAGAGGCAGCCACAACCGGAGGTGCTCGAATATCGGCCGCACCTCATTCCGCCTCCGCCTCAGCCGGAGCACCATCGCGGCCCCACGATTGGCTGGTAAGGGTAGTTCCCATGCTTCAGCTGTGTTCTCGGCTTCCGCCGTTGTTGCGGGCTTGGCGTGTTCACACGGTGAGTCCGAGCTGTGCCTGTGTTGGGGTGCCATTCACCGACACGGATCCTTCCCCATCAGCGGATGTGGTAGGGGTGTGGAGACCGGAGGCGTCCCCTCTGGCGGTTGTGGCAGAACGCGCTGGTGCTTCCGCCGCCGCTTTGATCCCCGCTCTGTGAGCCTTCTCAATCTGCCTAGTGTGCGACGCATTTCAGCCAGCCAAAAACTGCTAAATATGGACATCGGTGTAGACTGTAGATGTTAATCCCTTAGGTAAGTTCTTAGGCAATCAGTAACACCAATTACACCTGCAACATCAGACCTCTGTTGATCTTTCGGATGACCCATCGTGATCGTCTTGTTACTTGACGACCAGTTCCTATTAGTTGTCTAATGACTGGTCAGCCGCCATGTGTGGCCCCCTGGTGGTGTGTCGAGGGGTTCGCAAAAATTGGCGTCGAACAAAATGGCGAGGATTGCAACCGTTCAATGTAATGCGAAGAGTCACGTGCTCAGCAATGCTGGTTGCAGCAAGTGGTCTGATCGCAGATCTAGGGGTGGGTCGTGAGCGTGGCAGAATCAGAAGGTCTGCCGGCTCTTGGCACCCAGGTCCGCATCGACGGCGACATGGTCACCGTTGTTGCTGCTCAGCCTACCGGCGATGGGGCTGATCTGGTTGTCCGGCACGGAGACGGCACCCTTACTGATGTTGCGCTGAATCTAGATGAGTTGCGCGTGGCTGCAGTGCCCGTCAATGATGCCGGGGGTGACCCCGGCCGTGCGCTTGCTGCGCTATGGGGTCGGTGGATGCAGTACGCCGTTCCCCGCATCCGATCCGCAGTGCTCGCTACGAGGCCACTGCGGCCGTATGCGCATCAGGATGAGGCAGTCTTTAGCCATATGCTGGCCCAGCCTCGCCTGCGGTTTCTCTTAGCCGATGAGCCAGGTACTGGCAAGACAATCATGACCGGAATGTACATAGGCGAAGGTACTAGGCGGGGGTTGCTGCCTGGCAAGACCGTGATCATCGTACCCGCGCACCTCGTGGAGAAGTGGAAGCGAGATTTGCGTCGCTATTTCGCGATCGAAGCAGCCACCGTCACCGCAGAGGTCGCCAGGGACCCCCGGGATCTCGATCCACGCGTGAGTGTGTGGGTCGTGAGCGTCGATCTTTACACCTACAACCTTGACGTGCGGCGCAAGATCTCCGGGGCCCGAGCATCGTGGTCGCTGACTGTCTTTGATGAGGCGCACCGGCTGACCCCCACGTCTCAATACCTTGGGGCCGCTCGGGACGCGTCGAACCGCACGCACCATCTCCTGTTGCTTACGGCTACGCCGCATCGGGGTAAGGAGCACTATTTCCGCGGTCTACTCAGCCTCCTGGACCCGACTCTATACCCGTGGGATCCGCGGCAGACCGAGTACGACAATGCGCTGAAACCCTCCACCTTGACCTTCCTCCGCAGGATGAAGGAGGAGCTAAAAGACTTCGATGGCGAGCCGCTCTTTCCGCCTCGATATGCCGAGACAGTCCCCATCGCGCTGAGCGGTCCTGAACTCGCGGCCTATACCGCAGTGATGGACTACGTCGATACCTTCTATGGCGAGAACGCGACCTTAGCTCGCTCGATCTACGGCAAACGGGCCGCTTCCTGCCTTGTGGCCGCGGCCGCCACGATCAAGCGGCGGCAAGAGGTCCTCAAGGGGCCAGCGTCCAGCCGGGTTGACGGCCCTGTGCCTGACGAATTCACTCGGGCCGACGGTTCGGTCAATCTTGCTGTGGAAGATGACGAGGCCTGGGAGCGCGCGGAGGGCGTCATCGTCAATGCGCGCACACGCAACAAGAGCGAAGAGCTAGCAGCGATCGACCAGGTTGCGGCAACTGTCCAGCGCGCTGCGGCTGCTAGCCCGTCCACGAAATGGCTGCAGATGGAGAGGCTCCTCGCCGTGCACGGCATCGCGCCGGGGCAGGGACAGTTGCTCGTCTTTACGGAGTTCGCCGATACCGCGCGGTGGCTCGCTGGACGCTTTGGCCGCGCTGGGTACAGCGTCGAGACCCTTGAGGGGGCGGTCAAGCATCAGGAGCGTGACCAGCTTCAACAGCGGTTTCTCGCTGGAGTATATCAGGTCCTTGTCTCCACTGACGCTGGAGGCGAAGGGATTGATCTGCAGTCCGCGCATGTCATGATCAACTGGGACATTCCGTGGTCCCTAGTGCGACTCGAACAGCGCATGGGCCGATTGCACCGCATCGGTCAGACCAAGCCGGTGCACATCTACCACCTTGTAGCGCCGGGTACCCGCGAGGGTCGGGTGCAGGAGGTTATGCTCGGCAACCTCGAGGCTGTCGGGCAAGCACTTGGCGGACGGATCTTCGACCTGCTCGATGCGACCGCCGACCGCGCCGGCTTCGACTACACCGACGCGCTCGTTAAGGCTCAGGCCGGGCAATCGGTCGCCATTCCCGAGACGGACGAACTGCTGTCGAAGGCCCGGGAACTAGTCCTTGACGAAGACCGACTCCACACACCTGCCAATACCGAGGCGGCACTCGACCGGTTCCGCGCCGACCGCCTCGAGGCGATCAACCCTGTCATTGTCGACGGATTCGTCGACCAGCTTGCCGCCGCCGAAACATGGCACCTGGGCCCGGGGCCGGCTAAGGGCATCCGCCGGGTCACTTCAACCCGGCTTCTGCCCCCGGCGCTCGGTGGTGAATATGATGCATTGGTCGCCGCCGATGGCGCATCCGTTCGGCAAGCTGTAAATGACGGCTCCCAGGGGCTGGGGGACGTTATCGTTCTTGGGCCCACCGAGGAGCCGTTTGGTGATCTGGTCGACCTCGCGTTGCGCACTGGCGAGATCGAACTGATCCGGGGCACAGTCCTCTCCGACCCCGCCTCCCTGACGAACTACACGCTCCTGGTCTACGACGCCGAAGTCGAGATACACGATGGTCTGCGCAGGCGGCGGCTCAAGTCCCCGGTCCTCGTGCGGTACTCGGGAGCCGGAGCGTTCGAGAGTGCCTGGGAGTCCCTCATGCTCCTAAGTCCCACGGGTGCGGACCGCAGCGCACCGCCCCTTTCACCGGCCCTGCGCCACGACAGTGAACAAGAAGCCCGCGTGGCGTTGATGCGTGAGGTTGCGCGTGCCCGCGCAGAGCGGGAGTCCTGGGTTGAGAAGGCGCGCCATCAGCTTGACCAGGTCGAATATCGCTATATGGACGAACTCGAGGATTTGCCGGCTGCTGAGAGGCGTGAGCGGATGTCACGCTTCGAGGAGCTAAAGCGCAATCGACTCATCCAGCTCGACGACATCAGCAAGGTCGGGCATGGTGTTCCCCGATTGATCGGCTGGGCACACGTCACCGGTGAGGCCCGCCTTGACCAGCTCGGCTACGACCCTGACAGCGAAGCCGTCGCGGTGGCCACAGTTCTAGCCGAGCTGGAGCGGCTCGGTTTCGATGTGGATGATCGCCAGACCGCGGGTGTTGGCTACGACCTTCTCGCCCGCCAGCGCACGACAAGAGAGCAACGCCTAGTCGAAGTCAAGGGTTTACATGCTGGCTTGGCGCCGGTGTGGCTTGAGCAGCATGAGTGGGCACAGGCGCAGCAGCGGGGCCAAGATTTTTGGCTCTATGTCGTGACCGATTGCGCCACCTCCCCGACAGTTCTCGTACGCGCGCAAGATCCAGCCAAGTTGTTGACCACCGGGCCACGGCGCATCGAGCGTTTTCAGCTTAAGGTTGCCGACCTGCGTCGGCTGATGGGAGAGCGCCGGTGACCACCGCCGAACAGGTGCCATCTAGAAACACGTTGACCGTTGCAAAAACGGTGAGCGACGTGCACAGTCGCCTGGTTGATCACTGGTTTCCGTGCTCCTCGGTCGACGCAGCAGTGGGCACGCCCGCGGGATCCGGGCGTAGCGAAAAGGCACTCTTCACCTGGTTCGCTTCTCGACCCATCGCCCAAGCGCGTGCCGCCGTGCTGGCGGCGCTTCTGCCGGACCAGGCAGGCTACTACGGCGATGTGCGTCTTGCGATCGAGTGTGGGGACGAAGGCGCGCAACAGCGCCTGCGTCAGGCCATCATCGCTCAATATCCAGCGGGTCGCCCCGTCGTGCTCGATGTTTTCAGCGGTCGCGGCATCATTCCGCTCGAAGCCGCGCGCCTCGGCATCACCGCCGTGGGCACGGACCTCAGTCCGGTTGCGACCTTGGCCGGACGATTGCTGGCCGATTACCCGCTGCGCGACTGGTCCGCAGAACCCGATCTCCCCTTCGAGCGGCCAGCGATGGAAGGGGCATTATTCGCCGATAACGAGCCTCGCCTACTTAAAGACGTACGTTCGGTCTTCGATGAGGTGCGGTCGCGAGTCGCGACGGCGGTATCTTCGCTTTACCCCCGAAGCGACAATGGCACCTTGCCGTGGGCCTATGTTTGGGCTGTCACGGTCCCCTGTGACAATTGCAAGCATCGCTTTCCCCTGATCGGATCCCTCGTCCTTCGGCACCCGTACAAGCGCACGGACGACGATGGGCAATCGCTCCGGTTGGTTATGGGGCAAGATACTTGGCGCACTGAGATCATCGAAGGGCCGCCGATGCAGGAGCCGACGTATGTCGCAGCTTCCGGCAAGAGAGGCAAGAGCGCCCGATGTCCGTTCCCCTCCTGCGGTCATGCACATTCTGCCGAGTCCGTGAAAAGTATGGGCTTCGCAGGGCAGTATCGCGATGCCCTACTCGCGGTTGGTGAAGAGCTTGAGGGTTCACGCAAGATTTTCAGAGTACCGACCTCCCAGGAGGTGGCCGCTGCGACATCTGTGGACCTGTCCTCGTTGCCGCCATTGGTGGGCCTCCGCGCTGTGCCTGATGAGGTCATACCTGCAGGGAATCAGGATACTGTGAGGGCGAGCGGGTACGGCTACCGCACGTACGGGGACTTGATGAATGCGAGGCAGACGGCCAAGTTCGTTGCAACCGTTCGTGCCATTCAGGAGATCGCTGCCGACTGCGTCTCGGCTGGCATCAGCGCTGAATACGCCAGTGCGCTCGCCGGGTATGCAGCTGCGAACCTGCCTCGCCAGCTGCGTCGGGCCACTCGCGGTGCCAAGCTCCTCAGCCACGGCAAACCGGACGGTACCGAGCAGAATCGTGTGCAGGTTGCTGACGTATTCTCTGAAGAAAGTAAGGTTTCGTTCAACTTCGACTATGTAGAGGCAGGGCCAGGTGATGGACCGGGGACGTGGTCCAGCGTCAGCGGGAGCGGCCTAAACGCTCTGAAGAAGGTGCTTGCGGAGTCGCACGTCGCAGACCATCCTGGACGGTTCCGTCAGGCTTCCGCAGTTGCTCTTCCGTTCCGCGACAAATCCGTGGACGCAGTCATCACCGATCCGCCCTACTACAACATGATCGACTATTTGGACGCATCGGACCTCTTCTATGTGTGGCTTCGCCGCGCGCTTCGTCAGCTGATGCCTGACTTGTTCGAACATGCCGGACCCGACGGCCTACAGGACAAGACCGACGAGATTATCGTGAAGCGCGGCAATGCCCCAGGCGAGCATCGGACCCGCGAGTTCTACGAGCGGATGCTGGGCCGTGCGTTCGGCGAGGCCAGGCGCGTGTTGCGTGCAGACGGGCATCTCGTAGTCGTGTTCGGGCACTCAGACCCTGACGCGTGGCGACGGCTACTCGGAGCGCTGCACGATGCTGGTTTCATCGTCACCAGTTCCTGGCCGTCAAGAACCGAGACGTCGTCGACTGGCGTGGCAAGCATCAAGGTCACCATCGCGATTGGCTGTCGCGTTGCCGCAGGGAGTCGCCCAGTCGCCACCGCGGCTCAAGTTGACCGTGAAGTTGCCGAGCGGGTCAAGGCAGCTGCGCGTGAGTGGGACCGGGACGGTCTGGCCTTGCCCGATCAGCTCATGGCTGCCTACGGGCCGGCGATGGAGGTCTACGGCCACTACGCCTCGATCCTCAAGCCCGACGGCGGCCAGGCCGAGCTTGACCGTTACCTCACGCTCGCGCGCACCGCTGTGCGCGATGCCACAGCGCTCAAGCTCGACGAATTGCCGCTTGAGACGTTCGACGCACCTACGCGCTTCGCTGTCTTCTGGCAGCGGCTCTTCGCGCGCTCAGACGTTCCCAAAGGAGAGGCTCGCTTCCAGGCGCAGGCGGACAATCTGCGTCTCGAGGAACTACGCGGCGCACTACTGACAGAGAGCAAAAGCGGCTACCGATTGCGCATAGATGCGCCAGCCTCAGTTAGCGCTAAGTCCTCGACGTTCGAAGTAGTCCGGGCCATGGCTGCCGCCTGGGACCAGGGGGCCACTGAAGGCGTCGCCGCTGTCATCGCATATTGCGACCGGCAGCCCACTGACGCTCATCTGTGGGCCGTCGTTGGGGAGATCGTCGCGCAGCTACCCGCGAGCGATGCGGTGGCGAAAGCTCTCACAGCCATCCAACGCAATGCTGGCACAGTCGCCAATCTCGCGCAGCGCTTTGCCGCGAGTGACCGCGACAAACAGCTGACCCTGCTGCCAACAGCCGAGGAGTCCTGAGCATGCCGACCGGCACCGCTTTGCATTGGGCCGACCTCCTCACGCTTCGGCCTGAGGTCACCGTCGCTGATGGCTCGGTAGGCGATCTGCAGATGAGCCTGCACAAGGCCGTCTACCAAACCATTGATGTGCCCTACCGTAAGGTCGCTTACTACGGCGAGATCACTCAGCCCACGCCTAACCTCGTAGGCTTCTTCAGCCGCGTTGCGCGTCGGCTGGGCACCGACGCCGAGACCACGGCCCTGTTTCACTTGGACCAAGGCATGGGTGGAGGTAAGAGCCACGCCCTCGTCGGGCTTTACCACATGGTCAATGCGCCGCAAGAGTTCTTCGCCACAGAGCTTGGCCGCAGGGTCCGCGCTGAAGCGGAGCAAGGTGGTCTCGACATGGACCTCGCCAATACTCAGGCCGTCGTTCTCACGGCAGACTACTTCAGCCCGGGTAAGACGACCGAGACATTCGGTCCTGCTACGAGCCTGTTCGAGCGATTCCTTTGGTCGCTAACCGGTGGCGACATGGACCGTTATCGGCGCTACGTTGAGCGCGGTCCGAACAAAGGGACGCTCCAGCAGGCGCTCGGCGATGCGGGACGCCCGGTGCTCATTCTGCTCGACGAGCTCATGGACTACGTGTTGCAGCTCGCCGACGTGAGCAATGTGGATCGCATGCCCAATGAGAAGGCATTTCTCAACGCCCTCTTGGACGCCTGTGACGACGTTCCCCGCGTCGTGTGCGTCGTAGTCATGATACGTAGCGAACTCGACGAACGCGGTTATCCTCCGCACGCCGACGACTTCCGCAGCTACGTCTCCGAGCGGCTGGTACGCAACGGCCTGAATGGGAGGGTTGCGGTGACCGAGTCTCATGACTTCGCCTCGATCATCCAGCGCCGCCTGTTCGAGCCAGCCGAGGTGGGCGCCGTGGCAGCGCGCTTGTCGAAGCAGTACGACGTAGCGAGCGTAGGCGGCTGGCGGGAGAAGGTGTTCGAAAAGCTCGGCCCGGGCCGCGGACTAGCTGGATTCGCAGAGAGAGTCGAGGCAAGCTACCCCTTCCACCCAGAGTTGATGCGCCTGGTGCGTGAGGAGTGGTCGCAGGTCCAGAACTTTCAGCGAGTCCGTTCGACGGTTGCAATCTTCGCCCGGACCGCGTTGCACTGGGTTACCGAGCATCAGGCCGGGCGCTGGGCGCCAAGCCTTATCGGTGTCGGTGATGTCCCCTTGACTACTGCACTCGAGCAACTGCTGTCCTCTGGTCTCTTCATGGGAAACGACCGCGCCATACAGGGCTATCGCTCCGTCGCTACCACCGATATCACTAGCAGCGATGGATCCGCAGGGCGCGCCGTCGAGATTGACAAACGGCTGCGCAAAAATGGGGTAGCCGCTAGCCAGGACCACGCGGCTATACGCATGGCCACCGCTCTGTTCTGCTACTCGATGGTTCCTCGCCCGCGCGCTGGCCGAGGAGCTACTAAGGGCGAGTTGCTCGCCGCCATCCTCGAACCAGTTCCGAAGCCCGGCACCCCATACACTGACGCCGAAGAAGTCTTCAACGCTCTGACCAGTGAAGATGGCCTGGGCGCGTTGGAAGTCACCCAGCCGGCAAACGCGCCCGGTCGTTACTACTTGTCGATCAAACAGACGCTCCGGATGTACTTTACTGCTTCGCTGGCGTTTGTGGACACGACCGCTTGCGAAAAGCTTGTTTGGGAGCATACGCAGCAGATTGCACGTCACCGAATCTTCGATGAGATCCGGTTCATTGATGCGCCTTCCGCTGCCGAGAACATCGACCTCGTACGTACTTTCGATGGGGTAGACTCGGCCGTCACCCGCCTTGTGGTGCTCGATCCATCCCGGTGGACCCTCCTTAATGGCAAGGATACACAGAGCCGCGCCGAGATTACGGCCCTCCTGGGACTGGGCCCCAATGCGCTGCGCGTGGACAATGCTGCCAGTTGCATCGTGGTCTGTGTGAACACGCAGCGGCGGGATGTGGCACGAAAGCGTGCCAGGGAAGTCCTCGCGTGGCGTAGCGTCCTTACGCAGATAAACAAAGAGGATGTAGACGAGATTCGCGACGTCACTGTGAAGGTGACTGAGGCTGAGGGCAAGCTCAAGAAGGACATTGAGAAGGCGTACCAGCACTACGCCTACCTCGTGCGCGCCGCGGATGGACTGCACGTAGAGTTCAAGCGGTTCGACGACGACAGCAAGTCGTGCCTGCGCGGGGACGACGTCTGGACAGCGCTCGTCGACGCTGGTCGCGCCACAAATACCGCCGCGCTCTCGGCCGACTATCTCGCCACCTTGTTGGATGCCTTTGAGCGCACTCTTACCCCTCGCGAAGTTGTCCAGTCTTTCTATAAGAACCCCTTGTTCCCGCTGGTCCCTGCAACCGACGAGATTCGCCGAGCGATTTTCGAGCTGCTCCACAATGGCTGGGAACTGGTTGACTCCGACGGGGACAAGCTTGCTGTAGCGTCCCCAGGGCACATCTCGATCGGATCCATAAGCCAGAGCCTTCGTCGCGCTGTAAAGGCAGCCGACTCCGTCCTCTTGACGGGTGGTGCTCTCAGAGGCGCTAGGACGGTCTCGGTTGTTCAACAACCAGGCGAGCTACAGGGCCGTGGAGCCCAAGGCGGCTCGCTCGATGTCGACGAGCTGGAATACCGGTCTGGGGCGGAAGAGCATGGCGAGGCTGACACCAGAGTGGCCACCCGGACAGAGCATGCCTCTTTCAAGCGTTACATGATCGATCTGGCTAATCGCAGCATTACCGCTCCTGAGGTACGTGAGCAGGTCTGGCAGCTTCTTAAGGAACTGAGCAAGGTGCTCGATGCACCCAATGCAGACCATCAGCTGATCAGCCTTAGCGTCACGCTCACGACTGCGGAGGGCGCACAAGGAGCCGTTGAACAGAAGGCGCATCAGGCGGGGGCACGCTTCCGCGTCGAGGACGACGATTTCTAAAGTCTGGAACCTCGCCATAAATCAATATGCTGATTTTGTTGGCTGACTTGACCGGAGTTGACCCGCAAGGTTAATGAGGTGGATTATTCCGCTTTGCTCAACTAGCTAGTATTTGTGAGTGGCACTGGTCCATCCATGTTTCGTGATGGGAACAGGCATAGGCTGATATCACAATTTCTGCGCGACTTCAGTCGCGCCAGCCGCTTTCGTAGTTCGACTTCTCCGGACCATGCGGACTCCACCTGCCTAGGAACGGCTTTAGGCCCTCTGGAGATGGTTCCGGGATATCTGGCTTCCCCGGAATCGGCGTAAGCGGATCGATGGCCGCCGTGTATTCGGTGTCCGCGAGCTTTGCAATGAGCTCTGCAGCCTGGCTGGTGCGGAGCTTCGTCGTCTCGACTGTTGCGCCAGGGACTCTGCACTTGCCCTCGCTCGCAGTTGGCACAGCGGACGGCGTTGTCTCTCGCCGTAGACGGGTGCGTTCCGCTCCTGCGAGTTCAGCCCGGAATACTCCACCGCGCTTCGACACCGTGATCAGTTCGCGGTTGCCCAGTGCGTAGGCGGACTACCTCTCGCGTGCGCTCTCCTATCCACTGAGATCATCGCCCTCCGCGATGCGCTTGAGTAGGGCGAGTTGGCGGTCGTTTAGCTTCTCGCGCTCGATCATCTTTCGAGATTCGCCCGAATGATGTCAGCTAGCAACAACTGGCCTGGCGTGTCCACGTTCCACAGTAGGTGCTGCCAGCGGGGGGCTCCGCTCCGCCAGCTGGATTTATTGCATCCATGATAGTATCATCTATGCAAGTCTCCTAAGCAATGGTCTCCTGGGAGTGAGTATGGCTGAGGGCTTCGTGGGTCGCCAGAGGGAACTGGCGCTGCTCGATGAGTTGATGGAGCCCGTCCGGACCGGTGGGCGCACGGGCCGGCCGGGGCGGGCGGTGCTGATCCGCGGGCGGCGGCGCGTGGGCAAGTCTCGCCTGGTCGAGGAGTTCGCGCGCCGCTCTGGGCTGCCACATGTGTTCTTCACTGCCTCGGGGATGCCGAGGAGCGAAGAACTCGTGAGCTTCGCGGAGCAGGTCGCCGTGTCCGACCTGCCGGAGGCGGACCGCTTCGCCGAGTTCGCTACTCCGCAGACCTGGGACGCCGCGTTGACGCTGCTGGCCGGGCTGCTGCCGACTGACCAGCCGAGCATGCTTGTGCTCGATGAGATGCCGTACCTCGTGCGCGAGGATCCGGGATTCGAAGGCACCCTGCAGAAGCTTTTCGACCGCACGCTCTCCAAGCTGCCGGTCCTGCTCGTGCTGATCGGCTCCGACCTGTCGATGATGGAGAGCCTGAACACCTACGGCCGTCCGTTCTACCAGCGCGGGACGGAGATGGTCGTGCCGCCGCTCAATCCGGCCGAGGTCGCTGCGATGCTCGGCACCGGGCCAGCCGATGCCTTTGACGCCTTTCTCGTCTCTGGTGGGCTGCCCTTGATCTTGGATGAGTGGCCCCGCGGCGCGAACTTGTGGGACTACCTGGAGCGCGCCGTCAGCCGCCCAACCTCAGCCATGCTGATCTCCGGAGAGCGGGCCCTCGCTGCCGAGTTTCCCACGGAGGCCCAGGCTCGCCTCGTCCTCGGAGCGATCGGCCACGGTGAACGCACCTTTTCGCTCATCGGCCGTGCTGCAGGCGGGCTGAACTCCGGATCTCTCAAGCGCTCGTTGGATCTGCTGATCGAGAAGCGCATCGTCGAGGCCGACGTGCCGCTATCTACGAAGCCGTCGAAGGAAACGCGGTATCGGGTGGCCGATCCTCACCTGCGGTTCTGGCTGTCCTTCCTGGGTCCCGGCATGCCTGCGATCGAGCGGGGTCGCGGTGATCAGGTCCTTGCGGCGATCCGCAGGAGTTGGCCGTCGTGGCGTGGACGTGCCATTGAGCCGGTCATCCGTGAGGCGCTGATCCGCCTGCCCGCAGGTGTGCTGCCTGATGGGACGGATGCCGTCGGTGGCTATTGGACCCGCACCAACGATCCCGAGATCGATCTCGTTGGTGCTGATCGTGCACCTGTCGCTCAGCGCGTGACCATGGTCGGCTCGGTCAAGTGGCTGGAGAACAAGCCTTTCGACGCTCGTGATCACGCTCGATTGATCGTGCACCGCTCGCAGTTGCCCGGCGCGGATGAAAACACGCCGCTCATCGCCGTCGCACGTGCCGGGTGCAGTGTCGCGGATCTCACTGCTCTCAGCCCTGAGGATCTGCTTCAGGCCTGGCGGTGATCAGCCGATTGGAGCTGATTTGCGGGCAGGGTGCTTGAAGACTTCATGCTGATGCCAGGTGATGTACTCGGGCTTCGGGTGCGAGTAGAGCGCCTGGGGCGGGGTGGCTGGTTGGCCGCCGAGTGACAGCACGTGGGCGCGGGCAGTGGCCGAGCGGCCGACGAAGTTCCCGGAGACCGAGATCCGCCAGTCCTCGGTGACGCCGAGCACGCCCATGTCGAAGAGCTTGTGGTGGAGCGAGCAGAGGCAGACGCCGTTGTCGATGGTGTCGGGGCCGTGCATGGCCCACCACTTCACGTGCGCGGCGTCGAGGCCCGCCGAGACGCGTCCGAGGGCGCCGTCGTAGCCGCAGAAGGCGCACTGGTACTCGTACGCCATCAGCACCTCGCGGCGGAAGGTGGGGGAGCGGCGTCTCTGCTCGGGCCCGACCACGGGGGCTGCAGTCTCGGCCGCCTCGAGGTCCAGGCCGGCCAACGCGCAGATGTCCGCGTGGAGTGATGGCTCGAAGTTGGAGTCGAGCAGCACGCGTGCGAGCTGGGCGAGGAGGTGGGAGTCGCTGTTTAGGGCGTCGATCAATTCGGGGGAGAGGCTGCCCTCGGCTCCACTTCCGCGCAGGTCACCGAGGTTCGGGCCGGGGCTGGACCCGCCCTCGGACGTGCGCACGACCCACAGGCCGTCGCTGGCCAGGTGGTGGAACGGGTAGCCGGGGCTCGACTTGCGTGGCGGGCCGAACTCAGCGAGGAGGTCATTCAGCTGTCCCTCGGCCTCGGAGAAGCGGACTGGGGCGCCGCCGTCGGCCTGGTAGCGGCCGAGAGCGAAGAGCAGCAGGAGGGGCTTGTGCGGGGCTCGTTCGCCGTTGCGAGTCCAGCGGCGAAGCTGTTCGATCCGTCCGATCCAGTCCACAATGAGAAGGGTAGGGGGATGGGTGGGGCCGACGGGGGCGTGTTAGCTGGTTGGCGTAGTGAAGCAGAGCTCTTTGTTCCGTCACAGTTCCGTGAGAGATCCGAAAACCGCCAAAAGGATCACAAGGGGATGACAAGTAAAAGTCCAGGTGGAACCGCCTGGAGCGCGTAGATCACGCTCCAGACGGTCCCGCATGGACAGAACAAGCTCTTCTTCCCCGACCTGGCCTAATCCGTCCGGGCGGCTGCTCCAGGCGTGGTAATCCGAGTGAATCAATCAGCGGATTATCGGCGCGGCGTCGCGCTGGGGCGGCCGTACGTGGACGAACGTACCCGGCGTGCATGGAAATCGACGAAGGATCTGCTCGCCGGCGGTGGTGGCGGTAGCGGCGGCGGTGGCGTCCGCGCTTGCTCTTGCGCCCGGGTGCGCGTGGGCTGCTGCGCAGCCTGCGGTTCCGAGTCCGGTGGCGATCGGGCATGCTCCGAAGCTGCCTGAGGGCGCGGTGCCGACGGCGCCTCCGTCCGGGCAGCTGAAGCTCAGCCTGGACGTGCAGCTCAATACGGGGCGTGCCGCGGACCTGGCCGCGTACGCGGCGGGTGTGGGCGATCGGAACTCGCCGTACTATCACCGCTATCTGACGCCGGGTCAGGTCGACGCGGACTTCGGTGCGCCGTCGGGTGAGGTCACTGCCGTCGACGGCGCGCTGCGGTCGGCGGGTCTGACGCCGGGGGCGACGTCGGCCGACGGGATGTTCGTGCAGGTCAGCGGAACAGTGGCGCAGGTCGAGCGCGCGTTCGGGGTGAAGATCCGGGGTTATCGCGTGGGCGGGCGCTCCTTCTTCGCGAACTCGGCCGCGCCGAGCCTGGCGTCTGCGGTGGCCGGGGACGTCGGCGGCATCATCGGGCTGGACAGCGTGGACGAGGAGATGCCCGAGTACGTGCGGGGCGGGGGGAGTGTTCCGGTTCCGGCAGGTCAGACAGGTCAGGCAGGTCGGGCGGATGAGGCGCTGCCGGAGTATGCGAACAACTCTTGCCCCTCGATCGCGGCGGCTTTCGGTCCCGGCGGCAAGTCGAATGGCACGGACTACTACACGTACGACGCGCTTTCGAGCATCTACGGCCTCGACAAGCTGCTCGCGAACGGGAACGACGGCGCCGGGGTGACCGTGGCCGTGCCCGAGTTCGAGAACTACGATCCGAACGGCGTCGCGCAGATCGACTCCTGCTACGGGCACTCGACGTCGGTGTCCGAGGTCAAGGTGGACGGCGGGCCGACGCGACCGGCGAACTCGGCGAAGAACATCGGCGTCGAGTCGGCGCTCGACATCGAGATCATCGCGAACATGGCGCCCGGCGTGAAGATCGTCGACTACGCGGGGCCGGATTCCGCGACGGCCGCGCAGACCATCGACGTCTACAAGGCCATCGTCAACGCGGACTCGGCGCAGGTCATCTCGACGAGTTGGGGGCTGTGCGAACCCGCGGCGCAGGGCGGCGGATCCGCGTTGCAGACCTCTGAGAACGCGCTGTTCGAGCAGGCGGCGGTGCAGGGCCAGACGGTCCTCGCGGCTTCGGGCGACCGCGGCTCGACGGACTGCTACGGGCAGCTCGGCGCGGACAACGAGCTCGCGGTGGACGATCCGGCGAGCCAGCCGTACGTCACGGCGGTCGGCGGAACCGGCATGCACGGCCTGACGAATCCGACGCCGTACGTCTGGAACTCGAGCCAGCAGTCCGGTGGGAAGACGAGCTACGGCGCGGGCGGAGGCGGGCTGTCGAACACGTGGCCGCGGCCGTCCTGGCAGTCCGGCGTGACCGGTTCCGGTTACGCAGCGAACTGCACGAAGACCGTTTCCCAGGGCGGGATCGGCTGCCGCGAGGTGCCGGACGTCTCAGCGCTCGCCGATTCGAACAGCGGCTACGTGATCCAGACGTACTACGACGATGGCACTCACTCCGGCGAGTACTACGACATCATCGGCGGCACGAGCGGTGCCACGCCGGTGTGGGCCGCCGTGATCGCGCTCGTGGACGCGACCACGCAGTGCCGCCTGAACGGTGAAGCAGGGTTCATCAATCCGTCGCTCTACGCAGCGGGCGCGGGAGGGTCGTCGAGCTCGACGTATACGGACGTGACCTCGGGCAACAACGGGATCTCCGCCTACCATCCGCCCTACAGCTACGCCGCGACCACCGGCTACGACCTCGCGACCGGTTGGGGCACGCCGCTCGCCTCGGGTGTCGCGGCGAACGTGTGTCAGACCCCGATCACGAGTTCGGCGAGCTACTACCAGGCGGACGGTCCGGTGCGGCTGCTGGATACGCGCGCGAAGACGCAGGTGGGCACGGTCACCGGCCCGATCGCGGTCGACGGCACGGTGAAGGTGCAGATCACCGGCGCGCACAACGTGCCGAGCGGCGCGACGGCGGCCGTGCTGAACGTGACGGCGACCGGTTCGGCGGGCAGCGGCAACGCGACCGTCTACCCGGACGGCGGGTCCATGCCGCTGGCCTCGAACCTGAACTGGGTCAAGGGGCAGACGACGCCGAACCTGGTCGTGGTTCCGCTCAAGTCGGACGGTGCGGCGGACATCACGAACCTCTCCACCGGTACCGTGCAGTTCATCGCGGACCTCGAGGGCTACTTCACCACCGCTTCGTCCGTCGGCGGCGTGACGAGTTCCGGTTACACGCCGATCAGCCCGATTCGCGCGCTGGACACGCGTTCCGGCGGCAACGGCGTGGCCAAGGGCAAGCTGGTCGAGCAGAAGAGTCTCTCGCTTCAGGTCGGCGGCGCCACGATCACGTCCGGCTCCAGTTCGCAGGCGATTCCGCCCGGGATCACCGGCGTCGCGATGAACGTGACCGTGACGAACGCGACCGGCGGCGGCTATCTCGCGGTGTATCCGAACCAGACCGCGGCGGGCGGGACCGTCGGCACGCCCAATGTGTCGAACCTGAACTTCTCGGTCGGGCAGACCGTGCCGAACATGGTCATGGTTCCGGTCGGCAAGGACGGCAAGGTCGATTTCTTCAACGGAGCGGTCTCCGGATCGACCGATGTCATCGCGGACATCGCGGGCTACTACACCGCCGGGACCAACGGCGACGCGTATCACCCGCTCGGCCCAGTGCGCGTCGTGGACACCCGGAGCGGCGTGGGCACGACGAGCGTGGCGCCGATCGCCGCGAAGGGGACGCTGGACCTGGCGCTGCCGTCCTCGTACGCGGCGGTGATCGCCAACGTGACGGTGACTCAGCCGCAGGCCGGGGGTTTTCTGAACGTCTATCCGCTGGGCACCGCCCTGCCGAACGTGTCGAACCTCAACTTCGGCGCGGGGCAGACGATCCCGAACCTGGCGATCGTGCAGAGCGACAGCGGCGTGACCTTCTACAACAACGCCTCGGGCACCGTGCACCTCGTGGCGGACGTCTCGGGATACTTCAGCGCGCACTGAGCCGGGATTTCCCCAGCCTGGCCTAAGCCGTCCTGCGCCGCGCTCGTGCGTGGCGCAGGATCGGAGCGTGACGACGAAGGAGCTTCCCGGCCCGATCGCGTTCGTCCTCGGGGGCGGCGGGATCCGCGCCGACTACCGACACCAGGCACGGATGGTGGGCGCGCTGCTGGAGCGCGGGATCCGGCCCGACTTCATCGTGGGCACGTCCGGCGGCGCGGTTCAGGGCGCGCTGCTGGCGGCCGATCCGACGCCCGACGCGGCGGCGCGGATGGCAGAGTTCTGGCACGCAGCGGCGCGTCGGCGGCGGTTGCAGCAGGTGCTGACCGAATTCCTGGGCGACGTCGGCCAGTTCGAGGAGCTGAAGATCCCGCTGCACACGTGCGCGGCGTCGATCGAGCGGGCCACGGCGCGGTACTTCGAGTACGGGCCGCTGATTCCGGCGCTCATGGCCTCGTGCGCGACTCCGGGGGTGCTGCCGCCGTACCGGATCGGTGACGAGCACTACGTGGACGGCAGCGTGGTGGAGAGCGCGCCGATCTCGCGGGCGGTGGGCTCGGGGGCGCAGACAGTCCTCGTCCTGCGGGCGGATGACCAGCGGGAACGTGCGCTGAACGTGCCGCGTTGGCCGTGGCGGACCGGCCGCGTCAGCCTCGAGATCGCGCGGCGGCACCATCTGGCGGCCGAGCTGGAGCGGCGGCCGGAGGGGGTCGGCGTGCACATCGTCGATGCGGACTACCTGAATGGGCTAACGGTCTGCGAGGCGGTGACGGCGCCGGTCGAGGTGTCGGCGTTCGTCGGCGGCAAACTGGACCGCTTCTTCGACCTCTGCGACCAGAACCGGGACGACGAGGTCGCCGAGACCGATCTGCTCGCGCTGGGCGGACGGATCGCGGAGGCGTTCGGGGCGCGGACCGGATCCCTTGTGCACCAACGGCTTGAGCACGCGTTCGCGGACTTCTGGACGAGGATCCGTACCGCGGCGGGGCTCGAAGCCGGCGACGCGAAGTCGGTGCGACGCGAGGACTTCCGCGGCGCGCTGGCTCGGCTGACAATGGACCGCGCCGCGTACGACGAGCACGTCTTCCCGCTGATCAGCAGCTTGCTGGCCGTCGCGGACGACAACGGCGACCACGTGCTGAACCCGGCCGAGGTCGGTTCGCTGCTGCGCGCGCTCGGCGTCGCGGAGGGCGATGTGCACATGTTCACGCTGCGACTGGACACCGACGACGACGGCGTCGTCCCGCTCGACGAGCTGGGCGACGCCTTCCGGGACTTCTTCACCGCCGAGGATCCCGGCGCGGTCGGCAACGCGATCCTCGGCGGCGTGCAGCTCGGCTCGTAGCTCAGTACCCCTGCGGGATCTGCTTCGCGTGCGAGCGCAGCTGCAGGGCGGTGGCGATCTCGGCGACGCCGGTGATGATCAGCCAGATGCCGCCGAAGAGGGTGAGCACCCAGATCGAGCTGACCGGCGAGGCGAGCACGACGATTCCGGCCAGGATGCCGATGATGCCGGAGAAGATCTGCCAGCCGCGCGCGGGCATCAGCGGGTCGGAGGACGCGGCGGCCAGCTGCGAGACGCCGCGGAAGATCCAGCCGATGCCGATCCAGATGGCCAGCAGCAGGATCGACTCGAGGGCGCCGCGGAAGCAGAACAGGCCCAGCATGATGGAGATCGCGCCGCTGATGAACGCGAGCACGCGCAGCGAGGTCTCGGTGTGCGTGCCGAACGCCGCCGCCAGCTGCATGATGCCGCTGACCAGCAGGTAGATGCCGAAGAGGATGCCGAGTGCGCGCAGCGTGGCGTGCGGCCAGACCAGCGCCATCACGCCGAAGACGATCGCCGCGACGCCGATCAGCAGGACGGCCTGCCAGGCGTTGCGGGCCAGTTGCTGCAGCGGGCCGGGCAGCCCCGGGACGCCGGTGCCGGCGCCGTTACCGGTACGAGGCGGAGTGCCGGATCCTGTTTCGCTCATGCCTCCAGCGTCCGTCCGCCGTCCGGGCCCCGCCAGTCGGCGGGGTCCGGACAGGGGAAGCGGAGTCGGCTAGCTGAGCGACTCGCTCTTGAGCCAGTTGTTCGCCACGGTCAGCGGGTCCTGCTTCTGCACCTGCATCTCGACGTCCAGCTTGAGCAGCGTGGCGCTGTCCAGCTTGGCGTCCACCGCGTTCAGCGCGTCCACGCCGGCCGAGCTCAGGCTGTTCTTGTTGATCAGCGGGAGCACGTTCTGCACGCCGAAGATGCCCTTGTCGTCGACGAGCGTGAGCAGGCCGCCCGAGGAGATCGTCGGGTCGGTGGTGAACAGGTCGCCCGCGTCCACCTCGCCCGAGGTCAGCGCCTTCTCGGTGAGCGGGCCGCCGGCGTCCAGCGACTTGAAGGTGATCTGCGAGGACTTCAGGCCGTACGTGTTCTCCAGGCCGACGATGCCCTCGGTCCTGGTCTGGAACTCGGGCGCGCCGCCGATGGTGACGGGCTTGGTGCCCAGCTTGCCGACGAAGTCGGTGATCGTCGCGCCCTGCGTGAGGCCGAGCGTGGACGCCTCGTTCTTGGTCAGCGTCAGGGTGTCGTTGTCCTGCGCCGAGGCGGGGTTGAGGATCTCCAGGTTCGACGGGAGCTTGGCGGTGATCGCGGCGTCCACCTCGGCGACCGAGGTCTGCGGCGCGGTCTTGTTCAGGTACGCCAGCAGCGCGCCGTTGTACTCCGGCTTGAGCGTCAGCGCACCGCTCTTGACCAGGTTGTACGTGACCTCGCGGCTGCCGATGTTGAGGTTGTAGCTGACCTTGATGCCCTTGGCGGCCAGCGCCTGGCCGTAGATGTCGGCCAGCAGGATCGATTCGGGGAAGTTGTCGGAGCCGACGACCACAGAGCCGGAGGAGGACTTGGGCGCCAGCGGGCTGCCGCCGCTCGATGACGTACTGCTGCTGCAGCCCGCCAGTGCGCTCGCGGCGAGGATCGCTACCGCCGGAACGGCGAAACGGGTGAGGTGCTTCGGTGACACGGGATTGCTCCTTTGCGGGTGGACGGAGGCCTTCCGGGACAGGGGTGCTCCTCGGCCTAGCGGGTGCGCAGGCCCGGGGAGACGAGCAGACGGTCCAGCAGCCAGAACACGAACAGGGTGACCAGGCTGAGCGCGGCCACCAGCACCGCGCCGCCGACCACCTGCGCGTAGTCGTACTGGTAGAGGCCGTCGATGATGTACCGGCCGAAGCCGCCGAAGGAGACGACCGCGGCCAGTGTCGCGGTGGCCACGATCTGCACGGCCGCGGCGCGCAGCCCGGCCAGGATCAGCCGCAGCGCGGCCGGGATCTCCACCTGCCGGACCACCTGCCAGGGCGTCATGCCGAGTCCGCGGGCCGCGTCCACCGCCGCCGGGTCCACGGCCCGGATCCCGGCGTGCGTGTAGAGCAGGATCGGCGGGATGCCCAGCAGCACGAGCGGGATCATCGTCACCGACAGGCTCAGGCCCCACTCGGCGGCGAGCAGCACCAGCAGGCCGAGGCTCGGCATCGCGCGCCCGACGACGGCGATCACCGAGATCGCGCCGTCGCCGCGGCCGGTGTGCCCGGAGAGCACGGCCAGCGGGAAGGCGATGACGACGGCGATCAGCAGCGCCACGGCGGAGTACTGGCAGTGCTCGACGAGCCGGGTCCAGATCGAGTCGTAGCCCGAGTGGTAGGACGGGTTCTCGAAGAACTGGCGCAGGTAGTTGAACAGGCTCACGAGGCACCCCGCAGGGACCGGGCCCACGGCGTGAGCAGCCGTTGCGCGCCGCGCAGCAGCAGGTCGCAGAGGACCGAGAGCACCAGCAGGCTGATGAGCCCGACCCAGATCAGCCGGTTGTCGAAGAAGCGCAGGCCGAGCAGGAACAGGTCGCCGAAGCCGCCGTAGTTGCCGATGGTGGCGCCGATGCTCATCAGGCTGAGCGAGGAGACGGCGGCGACCCGGACCGCGGCCATCAGCGTGGGCAGCGCGATCGGCAGTTCCACGGTGAGGTAGCGGCGGATCCGGCCGTAGCCCATGCCGTCCGCGGCGTCCAGGACGTCGCGCGGCACGGAGCGGATTCCGTCCACGACGCCGGGCACCAGGATCGCGAGCGTGTAGAGGGTCAGCGGGATGAAGACGGTGGTCTCGGACTCGCCGGTGTAGTCGATCAGCAGCACGAACAGCGCGATCGACGGGATCGAGTAGATCAGCGTGACGATGCCGAGGGTCGCCGGGTACAGCTTCGGCAGCCGCGAGCAGAGCTGGCCGATCGGGAGCGAGATGACCAGGCCGGCCAGCGTGGCGCCGAGCGAGACCTCGAGCTGCAGCCAGACCAGCCCGAGGTAGCTGGACTGGACGTAGCTCGGCATGTCGAAGATTCCGGTGGCGGCCATCAGACGGCCTCCAGCGACGCGCGGTGCGCCTCCCGGATGGCGACGGCGATCTCCTCCTGGCTGACCACGCCGACCGCGTGGCCCTGCTCGTCCACGCCCACGGCCCAGCCGGTCGGGCAGAGCACGGCGGCGTCCAGCGCGGCGCGCAGCGAGTCGCCCCCGGCGATGAACGGGTGGCCGATCGGGATGGGGGCCGCGTTCGGACTGCGCGGATCGATCCAGCCGATCGGCGTGCCCGCGTCGTCCACCAGCAGCAGCCAGGGCTGTTCCAGCTGCCCGGCCGTCGGCTCGACCCCCTGCTTGACCAGCGCGTCCGTGTGCAGGCTCAGGCCGCTCGCGGAGATGAAGGTCAGTCGGCGCACGCCGCGGTCGAGGCCCAGGAACTCCTCGACGAACGCGTCCGCGGGCTTCTCCAGCAGGTCGCGCGGCGCCGCGAACTGGGCCAGGTGCCCGCCCTTGCGCAGCACGGCGATCTTGTCGCCGATCCGGATCGCCTCGTCGATGTCGTGCGTGACGAACAGGATCGTCTTGCCGACCTCGGCCTGGATCTGCAGGAACTGCTCCTGCAGGCTCTTGCGCACGATCGGGTCCACGGCCGAGAAGGGCTCGTCCATCAGCAGGATCGCCGGGTCCGCGGCCAGCGCCCTGGCCACCCCGACGCGCTGCTGCTGGCCGCCGGAGAGCTGGTGCGGGTAGCGGTCCGCGAAGGCGAGGTCGAGGCCGACCAGCTCCATCAGCTCCATCGAGCGCTTGCGGGCGGCCCGGCGGTCCTTGCCGAGCAGCCGGGGCACGGTGGCGACGTTGTCCGCGACCGTGCGGTGCGGGAACAGGCCCGCGTGCTGGATCACGTAGCCGATGCCGCGGCGCAGTTGCGCGACCGGGCGCGAACGGATGTCCTCGCCGTCGATCAGGATCCGGCCGCCGCTCGGCTCGACCAGCCGGTTCGTCATCCGCAGCGTGGTGGTCTTGCCGCAGCCGGAGGGTCCGACGAGCACGGTGATCGCCGCGTCGGGCGCCTCGAGACTCAGCTCGGCGACGGCCTCGGTGCCGTCGGGGTAGCGCTTCGAGACGTTCTCGAAGGTGATCAAGGATTCTCCTCGTTCGGTGGCCTCGTCACCGGCAGCCCGGCCGCGGCCCAGGCCTGGAAGCCGCCGATCACGTCGGTGGCCCTGCGCAGCCCCAGGTCGTGCAGGCTGAGCGCGGCCAGGGAGGAGGCATACCCCTCGTTGCAGAGAACAAGCACGTCCACGTCGTGGTGTTCGGCCTGCGGTAGCCGATGGTCGCAGAGCGGGTCGAGCCGCCACTCCAGTTCGTTGCGCTCGACGATCAGCGCGCCGGGGATGGTCCCGTCCCGCCTACGCAACAATTCATACCGGATGTCGACCAGCAGCGCGCCCGCACGGTGCCGGTCATACGCCTCTTCGGGGCTCACCCGGTCCAGTCTGCCGCGAGCCTCCGACAGGATCTCGTCGATGCCGCGCACGGCCGCCTCCCCCTCGCCCACGTTCCGGTCGGTCCCCATCGCGCTCACCACTGCCCCGGCAGCTCGACGGTTTCCAGCCTCAGTACCCGTCCGCGCCGACTGTATCTGCGCATCAGCGGCAAGGGCGGGTAATAAACGTGTACCGATACCGCGTGGTCGTCCTGGCCGGGGTTCACCACCTGGTGCACGTGGTGCGGGCCGAAGCCGCGGCCGGCGCCGGCCGGCAGATCGCGCTCCCGGTCCACGTCGGGCAGCAGTTCCAGGGTGCGCCAGCCGGCCGTGGGCAGCGGGATCGCGAGCGAGGACTCGTGCAGCGTGCCGGCCGCGGTGGCGAAGGCGCCGCGCGAGCCGCCGTGGTCGTGCCAGCCGGTCTCCGCGCCGGGCGGCCAGCCGATCAGCCAGGCCTCGCTGCCGCTCGGGCCGTCGAGCGAGATCCAGGTGCGCTCGTCCGGGAGCGTGTCGAGCCGGGAGAGGAGGGACGCGTCGGCCGCGGCTGCCTGGGCGAAATCCAGCAGCTCACCGAGCGAGGGACCGTTCTTGGTGGACACCTGTGTTGACATGGGACCCGTCCTGGGGATGCGAAATGCGCTGCCTCCGGTGCGAGAGACCGGGGAAGGGGCGCGGGGAAAGGGGTTCAGCAGGAGGACGGGCAGCAACACAGGCAGCCGACATAACGCACCGTGTCCAGGTGCGTGCGGCGTACGAGCCTGATGCCTGCCGGGGTCATGCCGGGGAGTATAACCACCTCGTCTCAGTCGGTGTCCTCTGTTTCACTGGATGGTATGGGGATGACGAAGGCCAAGCGGGAGAGCGAGCTCTACTTCGCGCGGCTGCGCGAGCACCTGGAGCACGAGTTCCGGCTGCTGCGCGCGGCGATCACGGTGGCGGAGCCGGGGGAGCGGGTTCCGTCCTGCCCGGAGTGGACCGCGGACCAGCTGGCGCACCACGTGGCGCACACGTACGTGCACAAGGTCCGGGCGATCCGGGAGGGCGCGATGCCCGAGGAGTGGCCGCCGGGCGAACTGGACCCGAACCCGCTCGCCGCGCTGGACGAGGCGTACGCGCAGCTGTTCACCTGCTTCGAGGAGTTCGAGCCGGAGGACGCCGCGGCCACCTGGTACGGCCCGGACCAGACGGTGGGCTTCTGGATCCGCCGGATGTGCCACGAGACCGTCGTGCACCGGGTGGACGCGGAGTACGTCGCAGGGCTCGAACTCGCGCCGATCCCGGCGGACATCGCGCAGGACGGGATCGACGAGTTCCTCGGGATGTTCCTGGCGTTCCTGAGCCGGGCCTGGCCGGACCACTTCGCCGAGGCCCTCGCGGACGCCGACGAGCGCCCGGTGGTCGTCGCCGCGGGCGAGCGCGAGTGGGCCGTGACCGCCAAGCCGGGGGAGCTGGCGGTCGGCGACGTCCTGCCGCCGGACGAGTCGGCGTACGAGCGCAACGAGGCCGCCCGGATCAGCGGCGAGCCGGAGAACGTGCTGCTGTGGCTGTGGGGCCGCAAGGACGACCGCGTCGTGCGCTCGGTCGGCGATCCGGCGCTCGTGGACTGGTTCCGCGCGCTGCGCAGGCGCGGGACTCAGTAGAGGAACAGCTCCCGCAGCGTCTCGACGGTCTCGTCGCGCAGTCCGTGCGCGGCGAGGTAGCCGCGCGGGCCGCCGTGCCGTTCGTCGAGTCCGGCGAGGGTCCATTCGAGCACCTCGGCCTGCACGGCGGTGTGCGCGATCGTGCCGAGGCCCGCGTTGCTCGCGACGTAGTCGGCCACGATCGCGTCGCGCGGCACGCCGAGCAGTTCCAGCAGCAGGGCGACGGTCAGTCCGGTGCGGTCCTTGCCGACGAGGCAGTGCACGAGCGCGGGCAGCGCGTCCGGCCGCGCGAGGTGTTCGAGCACGGCGACGATGCCCGGGCCGCAGGTGTCGACGAGGTACCGGTACAGCTCACGCGCCGAGCCCTCCGGGAGCTCGTCCAGTTCGGCCAGCGTCTTGAGCAGCGCGACGTGCAGCTGGTTCACGTCGACGAGTTCGGCGACGAGGTTCGGGTGGTACTCGAGCTCCAGCGGTGTGCGCAGGTCGATGACCGTCCGCAGCCCCAGGCCGGTCAGGGTCGCGACGCCCTCCGCGTTCAGGTTCTCCAGGCAGGCCGAGCGCACGAGCAGCCCCGTGCGCACCGTGCCGTGCTCGCCGGCGAGCCCGCCCACGTCGCGCGCGTTCAGCACGCCGCCGATGCGCAGCGCGCGCACCGGGCCGACCAGCTCGCGGTAGACCTGCTCGGGATCGCCCTCCGGGCTCGGTATGACTTCGACGCCGATGCTCATGGGAGAGAGGCTATCCGGAGGCCGCGCTCCGTGATCCGATCGGAATGTGGACCAGGCTCACGTAAGGACTGAGCACCGGTATCATTCCATACCGTGTCTTCCGCCATATCCACCGAGCCCGAAGCGGAAGAACGCCGTCGCGGCCGCCTGCGCAGCCTCGCCGTCGACACCCGCCCGCTGCGCAACGCGCCGTACCGCCGGCTGTGGACCTCCAGTGTCGTGACGTCCATGGGCAGCCAGATGACGGCCGTGGCGGTCCCGTACCAGATCTACCAGCTCACGCACTCGTCCGGCTGGGTCGGCATAGCCAGCTTCTGCGGACTGCTGCCGCTGATCGTGTTCGGGCTCTGGGGCGGCGCGGTCGCCGACACCATGGACCGGCGCACGCTGCTGATGCTGACGAACACCGGCGTCGCCGTCTCCTCGCTCGCGCTGTGGGTGCAGGCCGCGCTGCACGTCGACTCCGTGGCGCTGCTCATCGTGCTGCTGATGGTCCAGCAGGGCATGTTCGGCATGAACTCCCCGGTCCGGCAGGCGACCATCCCGCGCATCGTGCCGCCGGAGGAACTGCCCGCCGCCAACGCGCTCAGCGGCACGGTCATGTCCGTCGGCGCCCTGCTCGGGCCGATGATCGGCGGTGCGCTGATCCCGGTCACCGGCCTGTCCGCGCTCTACCTCATCGACGCGTGCGGGCTCATCGTCGTGCTCTGGGCCGTCATCCGGCTGCCCTCGCTGCCGCCGCTGGAGCACGCGCCGACCCGCGCCGGGGTCGCGCACATCCTCGAAGGCTTCCGCGCCGGACTCGGGAACCTGCTGCTGGCCTGGTCCTTCGGCGTGGATCTGATAGCCATGATCTTCGGCCTGCCGCGTGCGCTGATCCCGCAGCTGGCCGACACCACCTTCGCGCACCAGCACTTCGCGCTCGGCTGGCTCTACGCAGCGTTGCCGCTCGGCTCCGTCGTCGGCGGACTGCTGTCCGGCTCCTTCTCCCGGCTGCGGCGGCACGGCCTGATGACCATCATCGCCGTCGGCTGCTGGGGAATCTCGATCATCGGCTTCGGCCTGTCCGGGAACCTCGCGCTCGCCGTCTTCTTCCTCGCGCTCGGCGGCGCGGCGGACCTCATGTCGATGGTCTTCCGGCAGTCCATCCTGCAGACCGTCGTGGACGACGAACTGAAGGGCCGGATGCAGGGGGTCTTCATCGTCGTCGTCGCGGGCGGACCGCGCCTTGCCGACCTGGTGCACGGCGTCGCGGGCGCGGCGCTCGGCACCCGCGTGGCCATCACCTGCGGCGGAGTGCTCGTCGTGGTCGGCGTCACGCTGCTCGCCGTGCTCGTCCCGACCTACCGGGACTACGTCGCCGAGGGCTGACAACCGTAACCCTTCCGGGCGAACGATCGTTTCTTCCGACACGCCAGGCGGGAACCACCCCAACCGTCACGGAACACGGCCGCGCTTACGGTTAGGATCGGCGGGAAGGCTCACTCGGCGTCAGCAACCCTTCGCCCGGAGTGATTGCGCCGCGCCGCCGCGGCAGGCCAGTCGCGCTCTCGCGGAAGGTAAGCAGCAATATGGGCATGTCGGTCGTCGGCCGGGACATCGCGGTGGACCTCGGTACCGCCAACACCCTGGTGTACGTCCGCGGGCGGGGGATCGTGCTGAACGAACCCTCCGTGGTCGCGGTGAACACCCACAACGGATCGGTGCTCGCGGTGGGCGCCGAGGCGAAGAAGATGATGGGGCGCACGCCCGGCAACATCGTCGCGATCCGTCCGCTCAAGGACGGGGTCATCGCCGACTTCGAGATCGCCGAGCGGATGCTGCGCTACTTCATCCGCAAGGTGCACCCGCGCCGGATGTTCGCCCAGCCGCGCGTGGTCATCTGCGTGCCGAGCGGGATCACCGGCGTGGAGCGGCGCGCCGTGGAGGACGCGGCGGACGCGGCCGGGGCCCGGCAGGTGCACCTGATCGAGGAGCCGATGGCCGCGGCGATCGGCGTCGGCCTGCCGATCCAGGAGGCCACCGGCAACATGGTCGTCGACATCGGCGGCGGCACCACCGAGGTCGCGGTGATCTCCTACGCGGGCATCGTCACCGCCAACTCGGTGCGCGTCGCGGGCGACGAACTGGACAACGCGATCATCCAGTACGCCAAGAAGGAGTACTCGATCCTGCTCGGCGACCGCACCGCCGAGGAGATCAAGCTGGCCATCGGCTCGGCCGACGAGACGGACAGCGAGCTGCACGCCGAGGTGCGCGGCCGCGACCTGGTCTCCGGCCTGCCCAAGATCATCGTGCTGACCTCCACCGAGATCCGCCGCGCGATGGAGGAGCCGGTCACCCAGATCATCGACGCGGTGCGCGACACCCTGGACAAGTGCCCGCCCGAGCTGTCCGGCGACATCATGGACCGCGGCATCGTGCTGACCGGCGGCGGAGCCCTGCTGCGCGGCCTGGACCAGCGGCTGCGCAAGGAGACCGGGATGCCGGTGCTGGTCGCCGAGAACCCGCTCGACTCGGTGGTGCTCGGCTCCGGCCGCTGCGTCGAGGACTTCGACGCGCTGCAGCCGGTACTCGGCGCGGGGTCGCGTCGTTAGGCGTCGCAGCGGAGCACCACCCCTACGACGAGGACCTGGACTTATGCGAGACACCCGCCGGACCCGACTCGTGCTCGGCCTGCTGCTGCTGACCGGCTTCGTGCTGATCACCGTGGACGCGCACGGCGCGAAGCCGGGCTCCGAGGGCCCGCTGAACAAGGCGCGCTCGGTCGCGGCGAGCGTGTTCGGGCCGGTCGAGCGGGGTGCGTCCACGGCGACCCACTCGGTCGGGTCGCTGTTCGACGGCTGGGGGCACTCGGCGGCCGACGCGGCCACGATCCGCAGCCTGCAGACGCAGGTGGACACGCTCAAGGGCCAGGTCGAGACCAGCGGCCAGACCAAGGCCGAGCTCGCGCAGCTCTCGGCGCTGCAGAAGGCGACCGCGGTCGGCGGGCTGAGCACGGTCTCGGCGCAGCTGGTCGCGCTCTCCCCGACGCAGGACGGCAGCTGGACGGCCACGCTCGACGCCGGCAGCCGGCAGGGCGTGGCCGTGGACCAGACCGTGCTCACCGGCGCCGGCCTGGTCGGGCGGATCGCGAGCGTCGGACCGACCACGTCCACCGTGCTGCTGGCCATCGACCCCGACTCCGTCCTCGGCGTACGGCTCGCCGGTTCCGGGCCGATCGGCACCGCGGTCGGGCAGGACGCGAACACGCTGCGCGTCGAGTTCTTCGATCCGCAGCTGAAGCTGACGGTCGGTCAGCCGGTCCTGACGCTCGGCACCGCGGACGCCTCGACCAGCGTGCCCGGCATCCCGGTCGGCAAGATCTCGAAGGTGCTGGCCACGCCCGGCCAGCTGACCCGGACCGTGCTGGTCACCACGTACGTGGACGAGACCTCCGTGGACACCGTCGGGATCGTGGTCAAGCCGGTCGGCGCGGACCCGGGCGACGCGATGCTGCAGGCGGAGGCCTCCCACTGATGCGCGCCGTGCTCCGCTTCCTGCTCGCCGCGGCCGCCGTCACCGCCGCGCTGGCGATCCAGCTCAGCGTGCTGCCGGAACTGCGCCTGCCGTACGCCGAGCCGGACCTCGTGCTGCTCGTCGTGCTCTCGCTCGGCGTGGCCTGGGGACCGAACCTCGGCGCGCTCGCCGGATTCGGCGCCGGACTGGCCGTGGACCTCGCGCCGCCGTCCGTGACCGCGACCGGCCGGCACGCCATCGTGCTCACGCTCGTCGGCGCGATCGCCGGGCGCACCGCGTCCGACCTGAACCGCTCCGCGCTGCGCACCAGCGGGATCGTCGGCGCGTACGCCGCGGCCGCCACCCTCGGCAACGCCGTGCTCGGCACGCTGCTCGGCGAGGGCGGCACGCTCAGCAGCGCCGACCTGGTCCAGGGCGCCGCGGCCTGCGCGCTGTACACGGCCGTCGCCACCCCGATCGTGCTGCCCGGCCTGTCCGCGCTGGCCCGCCGCGCCGACGGCCGCCGCACCCTGCTGCTCGCCCCGGTCGGCAACGCGATAGGCGAATCCGTCGCCGTCCGCACCGCCAGCCAGTAGCAGCCCCGACCAGGGAGATCCCTCATGTACCGCCCGCAACGTCTCGAGGGCGCCCGCGCCCGGCTCGGCGTGGTCCAGGTGCTCGTGCTCGCGCTGCTGGCCACGCTCGGCGGCCGGCTCTGGTACCTGCAGGTGCGCTCCGGACCCGAGTTCCAGGCCGCGGCCGCCGCCAACGACCTGCGCTCGGTGGCCACCCCCGCCGTCCGCGGCGACATCCTGGACGACCAGGGGCACCCGCTGGTCGAGAACAAGGCGACCCTGGAGGTCACCGCCGATCTCAGCACCCTGCAACAGCAGCCGCACGGCGGGGCCGCGGTGCTGGACCGGCTGGCCACGCTGCTCGGGCTGCCGGAGAAGCAGATCGCGCAGCAGATCCGGCTGTGCTCCTCGACCGTGAGCCAGCCGTGCTGGGCCGGATCGCCGTACCAGCCGGTGCCCGTGGCCACCAACGTGCCGCAGGCGATCGGCCTGGAGATCCTGGAGGACCACGACAAGTTCCCCGGGATCACCGCGCAGGCCGCGGCCGTGCGCAGCTACCCGGAGCCGTTCGGCGCCAACGCCGCGCAGATGCTCGGCTACCTCTCGCCGGTCTCCTCGAGCGAGCTCGCCAAGCCGGGCAACGACTTCCAGCCCACCGACATGGTCGGCCGGGCCGGGCTCGAGTCCGAGTACGACTCGATCCTGCGCGGCCGCTCCGGCGTCGCCGAGGTCGCGGTGGACAACCTCGGCCGCGCGGTGCGCACCGTCTCGCAGACCGCGCCCGTGCCCGGCGACGACATCGTGACCACGATCGACTCGCACGTGCAGGCGGTCGCGGAGCAGCAGTTGGCGGCCGCGATCCAGTCCACGCACGGCGTCTGGGACGCGGAGACGCACAGCTACGGCAAGGCCGACTCGGGCGCCGTCGTCGTGCTCAACGTCAACACCGGCGGCGTCGTCGCGATGGCCAGCTACCCGACGTACGACCCGAACGTGTGGACCGGCGGCATCAAGCCCGAGACGTACGCGCAGCTGACCAGCGCCGCCGCGGGCACGCCGCTGCTGGACCGCGGCTACCAGGGCGAGTTCCCGCCCGGCTCCACCTTCAAGGCCGTGACCACCTCGGCGATGCTCGGGGACGGCTTCCCCGCGGACGGCACGTACGACTGCTCCACCGACTTCGCGATCGGCAGCCAGGACTTCCACAACTTCGAGGGCGAGGCGTACGGCCCGATCACCCTCAAGCAGGCCATCGAGGTGTCCTGCGACACGGTGTTCTACCGCGTCGCCTACGACATGTGGGTCAAGGACGGCGGCAACAAGCCGGTCGCGCACCCGGCCGACCCGGTGCAGACGATGTCGCTGGACTTCGGGCTCGGCCGCGACACCGGGATCGACTTGCCCGGCGAGGCGCCCGGCCTGATCCAGACCCGGCAGGAGAAGCTCGCGTCCTGGCAGGCCAACAAGGCGGACTGGTGCGCGCACGGCAAGGACGGCTACCCGGACGTCGCGGCCACCGACCCGGCCCGCGCCGCGTACCTCAAGGAGATCGCGTACGAGAACTGCCTGGACGGCTGGCAGTTCCGCGGCGGCGACGCGGTGCTCGAGGCGATCGGCCAGGGCGGCGTCGAGGTGACCCCGCTCCAGCTGGCCCGGGTGTACGCGACCATCGCGAACGGCGGCACCCTCTACCAGCCGCACCTGCTGCAGGCGGTGATGACCCCCGGCGGCAAGGTCGTCTCGACCTACCAGCCGAAGGTGGTCAACCACGTGCCGATCTCCTCGGCCACCCGCGACTTCCTGATCAACGCGCTGGAGGGCGTGGCCAGGCAGGGCACCGCCTCCGGGGTCTACGGCGCCTGGCCGCAGAACTCGATCCCGGTCGGCGCGAAGACCGGCACCGCGGACGTCTACGGCCAGAACCCGACCTCCGTCTTCGCGTCCGTCGTCCCGGCCGACCACCCGCAGTACGCCGTCGTGATGATGGTTCCGCAGGGCGGCCAGGGCGCGCAGGTCTCCGGACCCGCCGTCGAGAAGATCGAGGAGGCGATGTTCGGTGTTCAAGGCGGCGCCCAGTTGGCGAACGCCGCCCTGCTCCCGACGCCCCCGCCGAACCTCCCGGTGATCTCCGCGGACGGCCTGCTCCCAGTCAGCTTCCCGTACCCGCAGCAGTGGCCCCCGGCCGCGCCCCCGCCCCCCGGCCCCCGCTCGGCCCCGGAGCCCTCCGGCAGGAGCAAGCGATGATCATCGGAGAGACGGCCGGTCTGCCCCCGGTCGGTCCGGCGGAGACGCGGCGGCAGGCGGCGCTGCGCGAGGGCGGGGTGCTGCGGCGCTTCGACTGGCCGCTGTTCGGCGCGGCGGTGGCGCTGGCCGTGGTCGGCGCGGTCATGGTCTGGTCGGCCACCCGCGACCGCACCGCGCTGACCGGCGGCGACCCGCAGTACTTCCTGCAGCGGCACGCCCTGAACGCGCTCGTCGGCGTGGGCCTGGCGGTCGGCGTCACGGCCCTCGACTTCAAGAAGATCCGGGCGCTGACCCCGATCGTCTACGTGCTCTCCTTCATCGGCCTGCTCGCCGTGCTCTCCCCGCTCGGCACGGTCGTCAACGGCGCCCGCTCCTGGATCGAGCTCGGCGGCGGCTTCTCCATCCAGCCCGCCGAGTTCGCCAAGCTCGGCGTGGTCATGGCGCTCGCGATGATCCTCGCGTACCGCCCGGCCGTGCGCCGCAGCAAGGGCCTGCTCGCCCAGATCGAGGACCGCCGCATCGACGAGGCCAGGCCCGGCGGCCGCACGCTGGCGGCCGCGCTGCTCGCCGCGGCCATCCCGATGGGCGTCATCAGCCTGCTGCCGGACCTCGGCAGCACCATGGTCATCGTGGCGACCACGGCGGGCATGATCGTGATCTCCGGCGTGCGGCTGCGCAAGCTCGCGCTGCTCACCGTCGTCGGCGGCGCGGGCGCGTTCGCCGCCGTGAAGCTGCACCTGCTCGCCCAGCACCAGCTCAACCGCTTCGCCGCCTTCGCCGACCCGAACCTCGACCCGCAGGGCGTCGGCTACAACACCCACCAGGCCAGGCTCGCGATCGGCGCCGGCGGCGTGTTCGGCCAGGGCCTGTTCCAGGGCACCCAGACCAACGGCCAGTTCGTCCCCGAGCAGCAGACCGACTTCGTCTTCACCGTCATCGGCGAGGAACTCGGCCTCGTCGGCGGCCTCGCCGTCCTCGCCCTGTTCGCCGTGGTCCTCTGGCGCGGCTGCGTCATCGCCAGGCAGGCCACCGAGACCTTCCCGATGCTCCTCGCCGGCGGCGTCGTCTGCTGGTTCGCCTTCCAGATGTTCGAGAACGTCGGCATGACCATGGGCATCATGCCCGTCGCCGGCATCCCGCTGCCCTTCGTCTCCTACGGCGGCTCGTCGATGTTCGCCAACTTCATCGCCATCGGCCTGCTGGAGAACGTCCGGCTCAGATCGACCGCGCGCTGACCTGGGACTTGTCAGCGGTGCGCGCGGGGACGGCTACCCTGGAGGAATGAGCGCACCGACCTTCGACCGGATCTCCGGCCGGTCCGTCTGGCCCGACCTGGAACCGCTGCTGCCCGCGGTGAAGAAGCCGATCCAGTACGTGGGGGGCGAGCTCAACTCCACCGTCAAGGAGTGGGACGCCTGCGACGTGCGGTGGGCGCTGATGTACCCGGACGCGTACGAGGTCGGGCTGCCCAACCAGGGTGTCATGATCCTGTACGAGGTGCTGAACGAGCGCGAGGGCGTGCTGGCGGAGCGGACGTACTCGGTCTGGCCGGACATGGAGGAGAAGCTGCGGGAGCACGGCGTGCCGCAGTTCACCGTGGACGGGCACCGGCCGGTCGGGGACTTCGACCTGTTCGGGGTCTCGTTCTCCACGGAGCTCGGGTACACGAACCTGCTGACGGCGCTGGACCTCGCGGGGATTCCGCTGGAGGCCGCCGAGCGCGACGTGACGCATCCGGTGGTGATCGCGGGCGGGCACGCGGCGTTCAACCCGGAGCCGATCGCGGACTTCATCGACGCCGCGGTGATCGGCGACGGCGAGCAGGCGGTGCTCGCGATCACGGACATCACCCGGGCGTGGAAGGCCGAGGGGCGTCCCGGCGGCCGCGACGAGCTGCTGCTGCGGCTCGCGAAGACCGGCGGCGTGTACGTGCCGCGCTTCTACGACGTCGAATACCTCGCCGACGGCCGGATCCAGCGGGTCGCGCCGAACCGCTCCGGGGTGCCGTGGCAGGTCGCCAAGCACACCGTGATGGACCTCGACGAGTGGCCGTACCCGAAGAAGCCGCTCGTCCCGCTCGCCGAGACCGTGCACGAGCGGATGAGCGTGGAGATCTTCCGCGGCTGCACCCGCGGCTGCCGCTTCTGCCAGGCCGGGATGATCACCCGGCCGGTGCGCGAGCGCTCGATCACCGGCATCGGCGACATGGTCAAGGCCGGGCTCGAGGCCACCGGCTACGAGGAGGTCGGGCTGCTCTCGCTGTCCTCCGCCGACCACTCCGAGATCGCCGAGATCTCCAAGGGCCTGGCCGACCGGTACGAGGGGACGCAGACCTCGCTCTCGCTGCCGTCCACCCGCGTCGACGCGTTCAACATCGATCTGGCGAACGAGCTGTCCCGCAACGGGCGTCGCAGTGGTCTGACGTTCGCGCCGGAGGGCGGCTCGGAGCGGATCCGCAAGGTCATCAACAAGATGGTGTCCGAGGAGGACCTCATCCGCACGGTCACGGCCGCCTACTCGGCCGGGTGGCGGCAGGTGAAGCTGTACTTCATGTGCGGGCTGCCCACCGAGACCGACGAGGACGTGCTGCAGATCGCCGAGATGGCGCGCAACGTCATCAAGGCGGGGCGCGAGGCGACCGGTTCGCGGGACATCCGCTGCACGGTCTCCATCGGCGGTTTCGTGCCGAAGCCGCACACGCCGTTCCAGTGGTGCGGCCAGCTCGGCGCCGCGGAGACCGACGAGCGGCTGCGCAAGCTGCGCGACGTGATCCGGGCCGACAAGAACTACGCGCGGGCCATCGGCTTCCGCTACCACGACGGCAAGCCGGGCATCGTCGAGGGCCTGCTGTCCCGCGGCGACCGGCGCGTCGGCAAGGTGATCCGGGCGGTGTGGGAGGACGGCGGCCGCTTCGACGGCTGGTCCGAGTACTTCTCCTACGACCGCTGGATGGCCGCCGCCGAGCGCGGCCTCGCGGACGAGCCGGTGGACGTGGCCTGGTACACCACCCGCGAGCGCGACCAGATCGAGACGCTGCCGTGGGACCACCTGGACTCGGGCCTGGACCGGGACTGGCTCTGGGAGGACTGGCAGGACGCGCTGCGCGAGACCGAGGTGGACGACTGCCGCTGGACCCCGTGCTTCGACTGCGGCGTGTGCCCGCAGATGGGCACCGAGATCCAGATCGGGCCGACGGGGCAGAAGCTACTTCCGCTGTTGTGATCCAGATCGGGGCAGTGAAGTCCGGCGGGGCAGAAGCTGCTCCCGCTCAGCGTGGTGTGATCCGGGCGCGGGACGGGGCGCTTCGACCGGTCTTTGACCTGAGTTTTGCGCCCCGTCCCAGCGCCGCCGCACGTGGCGTGGTTTCGCCGCCCGCACCTGCCGCCTAGTCTTTGCGTTATGACCGCAGGCGAGACGACCAACACCTCCGTGACCGAGTCGGAGCCCCCCGCAGCGCAGGCCCCCGGGCAGGCGGAGCGGCTCGACTCCATCCGACCCTTCCTGCCCCGCGAGTTCGCGGCCCGGCTGGTGGACCAGCTGACCGTGGGCTCGAACCCGCAGTCGGTGGAGGTGGTCGCGCCGCTCACCGGCGAGACGATCGTGGACCTGCCGCAGTCCGGCCCCGGCGACGTGCGGCACGCCTTCGAGAAGGCCCGCGCCGCGCAGGGCGCCTGGGCGGCCCGGCCGGTGGGGGAGCGCGCCGCGGTGCTGCGCCGACTGCACGACCTGCTGCTCGACAACACCGAGCACCTGCTGAGCCTGCTGCAGGTGGAGACCGGCAAGACCCGGCTGCACGCGTACGAGGAGATCGCGGTCTCGGCGATGACCGCGCGGCACTACGCGCACGCCGCGCGCGGCTATCTGCGGCCGAAGCACAAGATCGGCGTGTTCCCGGTGCTCACCAAGGTCACCGAGTACCGGCAGCCGAAGGGCGTGGTCGGCGTGATCACCCCGTGGAACTATCCGCTGGCGCTGGCCGCGATGGACATCCTGCCGGCGCTCGCCGCGGGCAACGGCGTCGTGCACAAGCCGGACAACCAGACCGTGCTCAGCGGCGTCTACCTGCGCGAGCTCGCGGTGCGCGCCGGACTGCCCGCCGAGCTGTGGCAGGTCGTCACCGGCGACGGACCGGTCACCGGCCCGGCCGTCGTGGACCACGCCGACTACGTGGCGTTCACCGGCTCGACCCGGACCGGGCGGCAGGTGGCGCAGCAGGCGGCCGGTCGCCTGATCGGCTGCTCCCTGGAGCTCGGCGGCAAGAACGCGATGATCGTGTTCGACGACGCCGACCTGGACAAGACCGTCGCGGGCGCCATCCGGGCCTGCTACACCTCGGCCGGCCAGCTGTGCATTTCGATCGAGCGGATGTACGTGCACCACGCCGTGTACGACCAGTTCGTGGACCGCTTCGTCACCGAGGTCAAGGCGCTCAAGCTCGGCTCCAAGCTGGACTTCGCCGCGGACGTCGGCTCGCTGACCAACACCAAGCAGTTGGAGACCGTCACCCAGCAGGTCGAGGACGCCCGGATAAAGGGCGCGCACGTGCTCGCGGGCGGGCGCCGTCGCCCCGACATCGGCCCGCTGTTCTACGAGCCGACCGTGCTCACCGACGTGGCCCCGGGCATGACGCTGTACGCCGAGGAGACCTTCGGCCCGGTCGTCTCGCTGTACCGCTTCGACAACGAGGCCGAGGTGCTCAAGGCGGCGAACGACACCCGCTTCGGCCTGAGCGCCTCGATCTGGACCCGCGACGCGAAGCGGGCCAAGGAGGCGGCGCTGCGGCTGCACTCCGGCATGGTCAACGTGAACGAGGCGTACGCGGCGGCCTTCGGCTCGGTCGCGGCGGCCACCGGCGGCATGGGCGACTCAGGGCTCGGACGCCGCAGCGGCGCCGACGGCATCTGGCGCTACACCGAGGTGCAGACCGTGGCGCGGCAGACGATCGCGCCGATCGCCCCCTCGTTCGGGCTCACCCCCGCGCGCTACACCAAGTACCTCAACTCGGCGTTGCGGCTGCTCAAGGCCCTGCGAGTGCGCTAGCAGAACCCGTATGCGCTGCGTGTCCGGGCGGGCCGCCGGGGTGACCCCGGCGGCGCCCGAATCGTAAAGCCCGGGTAATATCGACGCCTCGACTACCGTTCCCGACTGCTCGCCAAGTAGCTTGGGTGCTGCGGGAGAAACCGCGGTCGGCACCTCTGGGCACACACAGACTGCGCAGTAGGGGGGCGTCGGGCGGGGCGGGACTCGCAGTCCACCGCCTGGCCGAGGAGTTGCCCGGGCCGGCGGTGATCACGGAGACAAGGTCCATTCCTAAGAACGGGGAAGGTGGCGACTGATGGCAGGGAAGTTTTCAGCTACTGCGGCTGACATGGCCAAGGCCTCGCAGGCCGTCCAGCAGTGCGTGCAGGAGATCCAGGGCGAGATGCGCTCGCTGCAGAGCAGCGTCGAGCCGCTCGGAGCCTCGTGGCAGGGTGCCGCGTACTCGGCCTTCCAGCAGCTGATGCAGCGGTTCGACGACGACGGCAAGAAGCTGACCCAGGCGCTCGACGCCATCGGTCAGGCCATCAACGCGAACAACAACAACTACCAGGCGACGGAGGAGCAGAACACCTCCACGATCTCCAAGCTGCTCAGCGGCCTGCAGTAGTCCGCCGTAGGGCTCGTCATGGCCCGCGGTCCCGTCGAGGCCGCGCGGCAGCGAAGAATTCTTGAGGGGAGAAAACCATGAGCGACCAGCGTATGTTGGTGACGTTCGCCGAGCTGGCGAACGCGGCCCAGACCATCCAGCAGACCTCGAACAACCTGAACTCGAAGCTGGACGAGCTGAAGCAGCAGCTTCGTCCGATCGTCGAGAGCTGGACGGGTGAGGCGGCCACGAACTACCAGGTTCAGCAGCAGAAGTGGGACCAGTCGCAGGGCGACCTGAACCAGGTCCTGCTCGCGATCGGCAAGGCCGTGGACGCCGCGCACGACGCGTACTCCTCGACGGAGAAGGCGAACGCGCAGGCCTGGCAGTCCAGCTGAGCCACGCTGCTGTTCCCAGTGGGCCCGCCCCGTCCGTGCGCTCTCCGCACGGGTCGGCGGGCTCTCTGCTAGGGTGGCGCGCATGAGCAGCAGCGCCCGTCGATTTAGCTATGGCCACCGGATCGTTCCGGCCGGCCATGTCGTCGAGCGCTGAGAGACTCAGCCGAGACCATACGGCGAGCCCCGGACCGATCCCCGGTCCGGGGCTTCGTCGTTCGCGCGCGGCTTGCGGGGCAGGGGACGGTGCGCGGCTTCCGTCCACCGACAGCAGACCCCGCGAGGAGAGCCCCGTGAACACCGCAGCCGCAGAACCAGCGGAGACCACCGTCACCACTCCGACGAACCCCGCCGCCGAGGCGCCCGGCGGGGTGCCCGGCGGGCGGGAGCGGATCGACGCCATAGACGCCGAGATCATCGCGCTGATCCAGCGGCGGACGGCCGTGTCCGCCGAGATCCAGGCGGCCCGGATGACCGACGGCGGCCGCCGGCTCGACCTGCGCCGGGAGACCGAGGTCATCGGCCGCTACACCCGTCCGCTCGGCCGCCCCGGCACCAGCGTGGCGATGGCGCTGCTGGAACTCGGCCGCGGCCGGGTCTGAACCGTTCCATACGCGGCCGCCCGCGTAACCGGAAGTCCGCTCAGTCGTTGTCCCCGCTGAATGGATCCCGGGCGATCGGCTCGGATCCGGCGCGTCCGGTCGCCGGGTCCGGCTGTGGGACCTCGCCCGGAATGCCCGACGGCCACGCCCATTCGCCAGGACCTGCGCCCCGCCCGCCCTGCGTGCGGGGCGCAGGCAGGCGAGGGCCTCCCACCGGGGCCGGTAGAATCAACCCCATCATGGATGACGCCTCCACCTCCCCCCTCGTCCTGGTCGTCGACTTCGGTGCGCAGTACGCCCAGCTCATCGCCCGCCGCGTGCGCGAGGCGCGGGTCTACAGCGAGATCGTGCCGCACACCTGGAGCGCCGAGCAGATCCTGGAGCGCAAGCCGGCCGCGGTGATCCTCAGCGGCGGCCCCTCCTCGGTGTACGCCGAGGGCGCGCCCGCCGTCGGTGCCGAACTGTTCCGCGCCGGCGTGCCGACCTTCGGCATCTGCTACGGCTTCCAGGCCATGGCGCGCGCGCTCGACGGCGTCGTGGACCACACCGGGACCCGGGAGTACGGGCGCACCGCGCTGAACGTGGCGGACACCGGGTCCACGCTGTTCGACGGCAGCACCGCCGAGCAGACCGTGTGGATGTCGCACGGCGACTCGGTCGTCGCGGCGCCGGAGGGGTTCAAGGTCACCGCGTCCACGTCCGGCACCCCGGTCGCCGCGTTCGAGGACGACGCGCGGCGGCTGTACGGCGTCCAGCACCACCCCGAGGTGCTGCACTCCGAGTTCGGCCAGCGGGTGCTGGAGAACTTCCTGTACCACGGCGCCGGGATCAAGCCCGAGTGGACCACCGAGAACGTCGTGGACGAGCAGGTGGCCGCGATCCGCGAGCAGGTCGGCGGCAGGCAGGTCATCTGCGGGCTGTCCGGCGGAGTGGACTCGGCGGTGGCGGCGGCCCTCGTGCAGCGCGCCGTCGGCGACCAGCTGACCTGCGTCTTCGTCGACCACGGGCTGCTGCGCAAGGGCGAGGTCGAGCAGGTGGAGCGGGACTTCGTCGCGGCCACCGGCGTCTCGCTGAAGACCGTGGACGCGCGCCGCCGCTTCCTGGACGCGCTCGCCGGGGTCAGCGACCCCGAGGAGAAGCGCAAGATCATCGGCCGCGAGTTCATCCGCGTCTTCGAGCAGGCCGAGCGGGAGATCCTGGCGGACGCCGCGGCGAGCGGCGAGGCGGTCGAGTTCCTGGTGCAGGGCACGCTCTACCCGGACGTCGTCGAGTCCGGCGGCGGCGCGGGCACCGCGAACATCAAGTCGCACCACAACGTCGGCGGCCTGCCCGAGGACCTGCAGTTCAAGCTGATCGAGCCGCTGCGCAAGCTGTTCAAGGACGAGGTGCGCAAGGTCGGCGCGGAACTCGGCCTGCCGCGTGAGATCGTGCAGCGCCAGCCGTTCCCGGGCCCCGGCCTCGGCATCCGGATCGTCGGCGAGGTCACCGAGGAGCGGCTCGACCTGCTGCGCGAGGCGGACGCGATCGCCCGCGAGGAGCTGACCGCGGCCGGTCTCGACGACGAGATCTGGCAGTGCCCGGTGGTGCTGCTCGCCGACGTGCGCTCGGTGGGCGTGCAGGGCGACGGCCGCACCTACGGCCACCCGATCGTGCTGCGGCCGGTCTCCTCCGAGGACGCGATGACCGCGGACTGGACCCGGCTGCCCTACGAGGTGCTCGCCACGATCTCCACCCGGATCACCAACGAGGTGCCGGGCGTGAACCGCGTCGTGCTGGACGCCACCTCGAAGCCCCCGGCAACCATCGAGTGGGAATAGGTGTAGCATCTCAGCGCCCTCACGGGCTGTCCCAGTTTCGCCGGTGGAGGGGGATTTCGCGGTGGTGCAAGGCCCGGAGAGCCACACCGGCGCTCGTCTGGAGTACGAACGGGAGCTGGCCGAGTTCGCCGAGCGCTGCCGCGAGTTCGCGCAGAACGAGGGCGTGCCCGCCGCGCTCTCGCACTCCGAGAGCGGCGCGCGGCAGTGGATCTCCGACGAGCTGACCCGCCGCGCGCAGCGCCTCGCGGTCGCCGCGCGCGCCGAGAACTCCGCGTGGCTCTCGCTGGTCGGCCAGTGGACGATGCGCGGCAGCTGGATCCTCGGCGGCCTGGTCCTGGTGGCCGACCTCGCGACGCTGCCGCTCTCGGGATCCTGGACGCTGCCGCACACCGCGGTGCTGTTCGCCTTCGTGGCGCTGGCCGCGCTGGTGACCGGGCTCAGCCTCGTGCACAGCGAGGTCGGCGGCGTGCTGTGCTTCATGGTCGGCGCGGACGGACGGCTCTCCCCGGCGAAGGCTCTCGGGCTGCTGTGGGGAGCGGCCCTGAGCACCGCGCTGGTGTACTTCGCCGTCGAGGACTTCGCGGCCGGCACGTCGTCTGAGCGTTCTGATATCAGTGCCGCGATCTCGCATCCGCGCTGGGAGTACCTGGTGCTGCTCGCGGCGCCGATAGTGGTGTCGATCCTCACGAACTCGGTCGCCGCGATGCGGATGCGCCGCCGCGCGATGCCCTACCTGCCGGGCCAGCGCGCCCAGGTGCGGGACCTCGTGCTCGACGAGACCGGCTTCGGTTCGCTCGCCGCGGCCGTCTGGCTGCCCTCGTACCTCGCCGCGGTGCTCTTCCTGATCGCCGGGCTGGCGAAGAACCCCTACGAACTCCCGCAGCTGCCCGCGACGGTCGTGTGGATCTCGCTGGCCGCCGCGCTGCTCTACGCCGCCGTCCGCCTGGTCGAGTCGCGGCAGCCGGTGCTCGTCTCGGTGGTGCGGGTGCGCCCGGCCGGGGGCCTGGACGGCCCGATCCGGCAGGGCGACGAGATCGAGATCAGGGGCCTTGGCTTCGTGCCCCCGGCCGCCGCCGCGCCGGAGCAGCTGTCCCGGATCGTGGTGAAGCTCGGGCCGATCCACATCCACGTGCCGCTGGTCCCCGGCACCGAGGGCGGCTTCACCAACCCGACGGACAGCTCCGTCACCGTGCCCATCCCCTACGACGTGGACCCGGGACCGTGGACGGTGCGCGTGGTGACCGCCGCGGGCCTGGAGACGGACGACTACGCGCTCGACATCGCCGCCGCGGAGGATTGACGGGACTGATCCCGGCGCTCGTCTAGCGCCGCCGGCGGGTGACCGCGCCGACCACCCAGGCCAGGCCGAGGCCCAGCACCAGCACGGAGCCGGTCCACTGGGCCGCCGCGTGCAGATGGCCGCCGGAGGACAGCAGGTACACGAGCCCGATCCCGATGAACACCAGGCCCGCCGTGATCGACGCGGCGTCCGGCCGGATCCGCGCCCGGTTCTTGCTCTCGGTCTCCATCATCAGTCCCCTGTTCCGATGTTCACGTCGCCGATGCCGACCTTCAGGTCCAGCACGAGCGTGCCCTGCGCCTTGCCCTGCGCCGGGATGGTGAAGTTCTTGTCCACGCTGAAGCCGTTGTCGCGGCTGGTGCCGTAGCGGTTCACCTGCGGCACGCCGTCGTCGGTCACCTGGCCGACGTCCATGTGCGAGTGGATCACCACGTTCACGTCCGTGGGCAGCACCACCTGCAGGTCGCCGATGCCCACCTGCGCGCTCGTCGTCACCGTCTTCCCGGCCCCCGGCTGCACGCTGGAGAGGTCCAGCGTCCCGTCGCCGACCGCGAGCTGGTACGAGGGCTGCACGGCGGCCGCGGAGGCCGGCGTCCAGTTCTCGTCGCCGACGGTGCCGTGCAGCGGGACCCCGACCGCGGCCAGCGTGATCAGCGGCACCGCCACGACCAGGCCGACCGGCACCAGCGCGGTCGTCTTGCCGAACACGCCGCCGATCACCATGCCCGCGCCGAGCAGCACCAGCACCAGCGCGCCGCCGGAGAGCCAGCCGAGATTGATCAGCCCCGCCGCGTCCAGCACACCGAGCACGCCGGTCGCCGCGAGCAGGCTGGCCAGCACCAGGCCGCCGTAACCCCGTCGCCGCGGCCGCTCGATCACGGCCGTGACCGGCGCCGCGACCCCGAACGAGGGCGGCGGCGCGTCCTGCGGCTCGCCCGACTCGCCGACGTACCCGGCGGATCCGGACTCCGGCGACGGCTCCCCGCCGCCCGTCGCCGCGCCCTGCGATCCCGGCACCGGCTGCTGCCACCAGGTCGGCGGCTGCTCCGGCGTGCGCCCGCCCGGGCCGCGGCCCAGCTTGATGTCGCCGCGCCAGATCAGCACGCCGGCCACCGCCGCCGCGATCATCCACAGCGGCCACATGTTCGTCACGCCCTGGGTCAGCGCGGAGATCGCGGCCAGCGTGCCCAGGCCCAGGCCGATCGCCACCACGACCGCCAGCAGCGGGTTGCTGCCGGTCAGCATGCGGTGCGCCTCGGAGCGGTCCGCGCCCTCCTGCGGCACGAACAGCCAGGCGGCGGCGTAGGCCAGCAGCCCGATGCCGCCCACGAAGGAGAGCACCGCGAACAGGATGCGGAAAACAACGGGATCGATGTCCAGGTGCCGGCCGAGCCCCCCGCACACGCCCGCGATGACCTTCGAGCGCCGGTCCCGGCGCAACGGGCCACGCACGGCGTGGCCTCTCGTCGTCTCTTCGCTCATGGTGACCAGGATTCCGGTAGCGGGGGTGCGGCCACCACCGGGAACAGCCCGGAACGGACCCTGGAATCGTCCGGCCGCGGTCTCAGGGTACGGCTCGGGGTCAATCCCCGATGCCCGGCCCGGCGCGGACGTGTGACGATGTGGGGGTGATGTCGCCGCCGCTGCCCGAGGACACCCGCCGCCTGCTGCGTTCCCGCAAGGGCAGGCTCGCGGGCGGGATCTGCCGCGGCCTGTCCATCCACCTCGGCGTGAACGTGTGGCTGCTGCGGGCGCTGTTCCTGCTCTTCATGTTCGCTGGCGGGCTCAGCGTGCTCGCGTACGCCGCCTTCTGGATCTTCGTCCCGCTCGGCGACGTGCCCGAGGAGGAGCGGTCCGCGCCCCGTCCGCAGGTGCGGCTCGCGCTGCTGGCACTGGCCGCGCTCGGCGTGCTGCTGATGTTCGGCCTGCCGATGCCGCACCCCGCCAACTGGCGCACGATCCTGCCGCTGGCGGCCGTCGCGCTCGGTCTCGCCGTGCTCTGGCGGCAGGCCGACGACGTGCAGCGCGCGGGCGACGGCGAGCGCGCCCGGACCCGCAACACGACGCACCTGGCCCGCGCGGGCCTCGGCGCCGCGGTCGCGATCGGCGGCATGGTCGTGCTCGCCGACGGGAACAACAGCTGGTCCCAGACCGGCCGCACCCTGCTCGCCGCGCTGGCCCTGCTGGTCGGCGCCGGGCTGATCGGCCTGCCGTTCTTCCTCAGGATCCTGCGGGACCTGGCGCACGAGCGCACCGAGCGGGCCCGCGAGCAGGAGCGCGCCGAGGTCGCGGCGATGATGCACGACTCCGTGCTGCACACCCTCACCCTGATCCAGCGCTACCACGACGACCCGGCGCAGGTCGCCAGGCTGGCCCGGGCCCAGGAGCGTGACCTGCGCGAATGGCTCTACGGTGAGCGCAAGTCCGCCGCCGAGAGCTTCGCCGAGGCGATCCGCGCCGCCGCCGCCGAGGTCGAGGACCGGCACGGCGCCCGCCTCGACGTGGTGTCGGTCGGCGACGCGCCCCTGGACCCGCAGTTGGAGGCGTGCGTCGCGGCGGCCCGGGAGGCTATGGTCAATGCGGCGAAGTACGCGTCCGAGGCGCCGATCTCGGTCTACGCCGAACTCGCGGACGACCGCGTCGAGGTCTTCGTCAAGGACCGCGGCCCCGGCTTCGACCCGGACGCCGTGGCCCCGGACCGGATGGGCGTGCGCGAGTCCATCAGGGGACGGATGCGCAGGCACGGCGGCCAGGCCGAGATCCGCACCGCCCCCGGCGAGGGCACCGAGGTCCGCCTGACCGCGAAGCGCGCACCCCAGCCGCCGGCGAACAACGGCAGTACGAGCAACACGAGCAGTCACGAAGAGAGGTCGACCCCCGGTGCAGAACCAACCGTCGTCGAGTCCTGAGACAGTGGCCGCGGCCGACCGTCCCATCCGGGTGGTCCTCGTCGACGACCACAAGCTCTTCCGCACCGGTGTGCGCGCCGAACTCGACGAGGCCGCCCGCGGCACCGTGCAGATCGTCGGCGAGGCCCAGGACGCCCCCGGCGCGGTGTCCGTCATCGTCGAGCAGAAGCCCGACGTCGTGCTGCTCGACGTGCACCTCCCCGGCGGCGGCGGCGTCGAGGTGCTGCGCCAATGCCTGCTCACCGGCGGCGGCCCCGGCAAGGCCGCCGACACCAGATTCCTCGCCCTCTCCGTCTCCGACGCCGCCGAAGACGTCATCGGCGTCATCCGAGCAGGCGCGAGGGGCTACGTCACCAAGTCCATCTCCGGCACCGACCTGGTGGACGCCCTCAAGCGAGTCGCCGAGAACGACGCCGTCTTCAGCCCCAAACTGGCCGGCTTCGTCCTGGACGCCTTCTCCGGCGCCGCCCCGTCCGCCTCCGCCCCCGCCACCTCCGTGGACGAGGAACTGGACCGCCTCACCGCCCGCGAACGCGAAGTCCTCCGCCTCATCGCCCGCGGCTACGCCTACAAGGAGATCGCCCGCGAACTGGTGATCTCCGTCAAGACCGTGGAGACTCACGTCTCCTCGGTCCTGCGCAAACTCCAGCTCTCCAACCGCTACGAACTCTCCCGCTGGGCGAACGACCGCAGGCTGTAGGCGTCGGGCAGCGGTAGGTTGTGGCGGGTGCCCACCAACGAGGAGATCACCCGCCACCACGATCAGAACCCGGACGAGGATCCGTGGGTCCTGGGCCCGCCCAAGCCCGCCCGAGTCGAGGTAGTGCCGTACAACGACGAATGGCCCGCGCGCTTCGAAGCCCTCGCCGCCGACATCCGTACAGCACTCGGCCCGGCAGCACTCGATATCGAGCACGTCGGGTCCACCTCAGTACCCGGACTGGCCGCGAAAGACATCATCGACATCGATCTGACGGTGCCAGATCCGGCCGACGAGACCCGATACGTGCCACGCCTCGAAGAAGCAGGCTACGTACTGACGATCCGTGAGCCGTCGTTCCACCAACACCGCTGCCTGACATTCCCGGAGCCGCGGGTAAATCTGCACGTCTTCGGCCCGGACTGCCCCGAGACGATCAGACATCGCATGTTCCGCGACTGGCTGCGCGCCCACCCGGATGACCGCGACCTGTACGAGCAGGCGAAGAAGCAGGCGATTCCAGGCGGCGGCCACGTCATGGACTACAACCTGCGCAAACAGGACGTGGTGCGAGAGATCTACGACCGGATGTTCCGCGCCGCCGGTATGAAGTAACGGCGGCGCTAGAGCCTGGCGAAGCGTGACTCGGTCTCGCGCAGCATCTGTTCGCGGCGCGCGGGGGTCTGCTGCGTCCCTAGCCTCGGCCCCAGAACGGCGGGGTGGTGAACATGGCTCTGCGGTATCTGAGGGTGAGGTGCATGCGGCGGTTGTATTCGACTGCTCCTACCGCGATGCCCATGGGGAGGGGGGCGGGTGGGGCGTACCAGATGGCGCCGGTGCGGACGGCGCCGAACCAGAGCTGTTCCAGCTCGCCCAGGTTGGCGAGCATGGCGCTGGGGACGCGGGAGGCGGTGCGGCGGTCTACGGGGCGTTTGAGGGTCTTGCGGATGCCGAAGGGGGCCCAGGGTTCGGCGAAGGTTCGGGCCATGGCGTCGAGCTCCACGGCGTTGCGGCGGAGCCACTTTGTCTGGGCGGAGACGGCGGAGAGGGGATTGGCGGCGATGTCGGCCAGGTCTAGGGCGACGGTGCCGTAGGCGGAGTGGTTGCCCATCTTCAGGTTCTCGTCCATCACGGACCTGCGGTCGATGGGCATCACGACCCTGATCTGGCCCCAGCCCTTGCCCTTGGAGGCGTTCCACTCGTAGACGGCTCTAGCTACTTCGGCCAGGAGGGCGTCCTCGACGGTGGCGTCGGCGTAGTAGGAGATGGCGTTGGACAGGTCGCGCATGTCCATGGCCACGTGGCGGAAGTGGTAGCCGTTGGTGGGGCTCAGGCGGTCCTGCGCGGTTCTTCCCGGCTCGACGCGGAGCGGGGGGCCTTGGATGCGCGGCGGGCGGGAGTTTCCGCGGAGCAGGGGGGCCTGGTCGTGGGCGGGGGCTAGGGCTTTGCCGCCGGTGTACGCGGAGGCTATGGCGCGTAGCAGGCCCAGCGCCGAGTACGGGTCGAAGCGGGCGGCGTGGGCGGCTAGGACCAGGTTCGTGACCCTTGGCTGGCGGAGCACGTGCAGGCGGAAGAGCGGGCCGGTGCGGACCGGAAGGGGGGTCGCGAAAATCTCTTCGCGCGCCTCCGCGAGCTCCCCTCTGGTGGCCACCATGCGGTCCTGTACCGGGTCGGTCTCCGCGATGCCGGGTATGGCCCATTGCGTCCACAGTCGCATGGGGGAGGTGGTGGCGATCCGCGCGCGGGCCGCGGGTTGGGCCTCGAGCACCGCGATGACCGCGTCGCGCAGTCTCGGCAGCTCCAGTCTGCCGGTCAGCGCGGCCTCGACGTAGTGCAGGTTGGGCTCCTCGGGGCGTTCCGAGAGCAGGTTGACTTCGTCGACCGCGGAGCATGCTTCGGTGTGCACGACGTCCCATCTCGCATAGCGCTTTTCGACCGCCAAGCTGAGACCAGATTGTATCCGTCGCGCCAAACGAGTGGCGTTGATGAGGTAATCTCACTTATCCTGTGCCTGCATGAAACCAACCTGAAGGGGGGCAGCGTGGCCGCGAAGGAATCCAGCGGGGACGCCTGGTTGAGGCGGTTGACCGGCTACATCTGGCGCTACAAGAAGATCGTGCTGATCGCCTCGGCCAGCTCGATCGCCATCGCCGGGATCGGCGTCGTCGTGCCGTTGGTGCAGCGCACCATCATCGACGACGTGATCCTCACCGGCAGCCGCCCCGTGCTGCCCTGGGCCATCACGCTCATCGGGATCGCGCTGCTCAACTTCGTCGTCTCGCGCGCCCGGCGCTACCTCGGCGGCTCGATCGGCATCGAGGTGCAGAACGACCTGCGCACGGAGGTCTTCGACTCGCTCTCCCGGCTCGACGGCCGCGGCCAGGACAACCTGGAGACCGGGCAGATCGTGGCCCGCTCCTCCTCCGACATCAACATGGTCTCCCAGCTCATCGGCATGGCCCCGATGCTCGCGGGCACGATCCTGATGTTCTTCAGCGCGATCACCGCGATGCTCTTCCTCTCCCCGCTGCTCACGCTGGTCGGCCTGGCGGTCGGTCCGGGGCTGCTGGCGGTCAACGTCGTGGCCCGCAAGCGGCTGTTCCCGGCGACCTGGGACGCGCAGCAGAAGACCGGCGCGCTGGCCGGGGTGGTCGAGTCGGCGGTGACCGGCGTGCGCGTGGTGAAGGGCTTCGGCCAGGAGCAGCAGGAGATCGGCAAGCTGGACCGCGCCGCGACCACGCTGTTCGCCGCGCGGCTGCGCCAAGTGCGGCTGACCGCGCGCTACAACCCGACGCTCGGCGCGATCCCGACGATCGGCCAGATCGGCATCCTCGCGCTCGGCGGCTGGATGGCGCTGCGCGGCGAGATCACCATCGGCACGTTCTTCGCGTTCTCCAGCTACCTGGCCTCGTTCGTCGGGCCGGTCCGGATGCTGGCCACGCTGATCACGTTCGGCCAGCAGGTGCGGGCCAGCGCGATCCGCGTCTTCGAGGTCATCGATTCGAAGCCGGACATCCAGGACAAGGACGACGCCGGAACGATCCCGCACGAGGCGCTGGACATCGAGTTCGAGGACGTGACCTTCGGGTATCTGGCCTCTGAGCCGGTGCTGCGCGGCCTGGACCTGAGCGTGCGGCACGGCGAGACCCTCGCGGTGATCGGCACGTCCGGCTCCGGCAAGTCCACGCTCGCCATGCTGCTGCCGCGCTTCTACGACCCGCAGGGCGGCGCGGTACGGATCGGCGGCCAGGACGTGCGCGACGTGACGACGGAGTCCGTGCGCGGCTCGATCGGGCTGGTGATGGAGGAGGCGTTCCTCTTCTCCGACAGCGTGCGCGCGAACATCGCCTACGGCCTGCCGGACGCGACCGACGAGCAGGTCCGCGCGGCCGCCCGGGCCGCCGAGGCCGACCGCTTCATCGAGGAACTTCCGGAGGGTTACGACACGGTCGTCGGCGAGCAGGGACTGACCCTGTCCGGCGGCCAGCGGCAGCGCGTCGCCCTCGCCCGCGCGCTGATCACCGACCCGCAGATCCTGCTGCTGGACGACGCGACCTCGGCCGTGGACGCCGCCACCGAGGCCGAGATCCACGCCACGCTGCACCGCGTGATGGAGAATCGCACGACCCTGCTGATCGCGCACCGCCGCTCCACGCTGGGCCTCGCGGACCGGATCGCCGTGCTGGACAAGGGCCGTCTCGTCGCGGTCGGCACCGCGGACGAGCTGGAACGCGACTGCGCGCTCTACCGGCTGCTGCTCTCCGGCCCCGGCGACGACGCCGAGGGCGTGGACGCGGGCGAACTGCCGGTGGACAACGAGATGGTGCAGGTGGACGGCGTCACCCCGGCGCTCTGGGACCGTTCGGGGCTGCCCGGCTTCGGCGGGTCCGCGCACGCCGCGGTCACCGCGGCCAACCGCGTGCCCGGCGGTGGCGGCGGGGGAGGGGCCGGCGCGGGCGGCGGCCGCGGCATGATCTCCTCGATGCCCGCCACGCCCGAACTGCTGGAGAAGGTCGCCGCGCTGCCCCCGGCGAACGACAAGCCGCACCTGGACACGGCCGAGATCACCAAGGCCGACTACTCGTTCTCGCTCAAGCGGCTGCTGCGGCCGTTCCTCGTCATGCTGGTCTTCGGCCTGCTGCTGGAGACCGCCGACGCGCTCGCCTCGCTGGCCATCCCGGCGCTGATCCGCACCGGCGTCGACCAGGGCATCCAGGGCGCCGCGTACCACGTCATCGCGACGATGGCGCTGATCGGCCTCGGCCTGGTCGTCGCGGACTGGATCGTGGAGTCGATCCAGACGATGGTCACCGGGCGGATGGGTGAGCGGCTGCTGTACACGCTGCGGCTCAAGACCTTCGGGCACATGCAGCGCCTCGGCCTGGACTACTACGAGAAGGAGATGGCCGGGCGGCTGATGACCCGCATGACCTCGGACATCGACGCGCTCTCCAGCTTCCTGCAGAACGGCGTGTCCACCGCGGTCGTCTCGGTGCTGACGTTCTTCGGCATCGCGGGCGCGCTGGTCGTCGTGAACTGGCGGATGTCGCTGGTGGTCTTCGCGGTGATGCCGGTGATGATCGTGGCCACGATCATCTTCAAGCGGCTGTCGTCGAGGGCATATACGGAGGCGCGCGAGCGGATCAGCGCGGTGAACGCTGACCTGCAGGAGAACGTCGCGGGCATGCGCGTGACGCAGGCCTTCCGGCGCGAGGGCGTCAACCGCAGCCGCTACGCCGGGAAGACCGACGCCTACCGCGTCTCCCGGCTGACCGCGCAGCGCTACATCGCCACGTACTTCCCGTTCGTGCAGCTGCTGGCCGACCTGACCGCGGCCTTCGCGATCGTCTACGGCGCGCACATGATCCATCAGGGTTCGATGTCGGCCGGCGCGCTGATCGCGTACCTGCTGTACGTGGACATGTTCTTCTCGCCGGTGCAGAACCTCTCGCAGGTTTTCGACAGCTACCAGCAGGCGGCCGTCGGTCTGCGCCGGATCACCGAGCTGCTGCGCACGCACACGAACACCCCGGAGCCGGAGCAGCCGACGCAGGTGTCCGGGCTGACCGGTCTGATCGAGTTCAAGGATCTGCGCTTCGGCTACACGGCCAGCGCGAACCCGGCGCTCGGCGGCAAGGACGGGGACGGCGCCGGGGTGAACGTCGTGATCGATCCGGGCACGACCGTGGCCCTGGTCGGCGAGACCGGCGCGGGCAAGTCCACGATGGTCAAGATGGTCGCGCGCTTCTACGACCCGACCGCGGGCGCGGTGCTCGTGGACGGCGTGGATCTGCGGGAATACGATCTCGCCGAGTATCGCGGACGGCTCGGCGTGGTGCCGCAGGAGGCGTATCTGTTCCCTGGCACGGTCGCCGAGGCCATCGCCTACGGACGTCCCACTGCCTCCGACGCCGAGGTCGAGGCGGCAGCCCGGGCGGTCGGCGCGCACGAGATGGTCGCTCGGCTGTCCGATGGCTATCTGCACCAGGTCGGCGAGCGCGGCCGGAGTCTGTCGGCGGGCCAGCGCCAGCTGCTCGCCCTCGCCCGGGCCTACCTCGTGGATCCGGACATCCTGCTGCTCGACGAGGCCACGGCGGCGCTCGACCTGGCCAGCGAGGCGGCCGTGACCCGCGCCATGGACGAGGTCGCCCGCGCCCGCACGACCCTCGTCGTCGCGCACCGCCTGACCACGGCGGCCCGCGCGGACCGGATCCTGGTGCTGGACGGCGGTCTCGTGGTCGAGGACGGCACGCACGACGAACTGCTGGCCGCCGAGGGCTCGTACGCGCGCCTCTGGAGCAGCTTCATGAACGCCAGCTCGGAGGGCGCGGAGCGGTCCGCGGATGCAGAGGTCTAATCTCTCTAACCACGAATGTGAGTTAGGGGCGGACATGCAGTTTTCCTTGTTGGGGCCGGTGCGCGTGCAGGGCGCCGACGGTGTCGTGGACGTCCGCGGCGTCCTGCGGCGCACCCTGCTCGCGGTCCTGCTGCTGGACGCCGACGCGGTCGTCTCCAACGACCGGCTCGGCGTCCACCTCTGGGGCGACGACGCACCGGGCTCGGCGGGCGCCCCGCTCTACAACCAGGTCACGCGGCTGCGTCAGGCGCTCGGCGAGGCGGGCGACCGGATCAAGGCCGCTCCGCCCGGATACCTGATCCACGTCGAGCCCGGCGAGCTGGACCTGCACGTGTTCGCCGAGCGACGTGAAGCCGGCGGACGTTCGCTGGCCGCGGGCGATTGGGCTGCGGCCGAAGCGGAGTACGCGGCGGCGCTGGCGCTGTGGCGCGGCGAGCCCTTGGCGGATCTCCCGGCGTTGGCCGACCATCCGATGGTCCAGCGGCTCGCGGAGGACCGGCTCCAGGTGACGGGCGGTCTGATCGAGGCGCGGCTCAACCTCGGGCGGCACGACGAGGTGATCGACGAGCTCGTGAAGCTGACTGCGCGTCATCCGCTGCATCAGTCGTTCCACGGGCAGCTCATGCTGGCGCACTACCGCGCCGGGCAGCGGACGGCCGCTCTCGACGCGTACAGCGCGATGGAGCAGACGCTCGTGGACGAGTTGGGGATCGAGCCGTCGGCCGACCTCCGAGAGCTGTACGAGCGAATTCTGAACTCCGACGAGTCCCTTCTGCGCATTCCGAGCCCGGCCGTCGCCCCGGCGAGCCCTCGGCGCCAGCTTCCCGCGGACACCCGGCTCTTCACCGGCCGGGCGAGCGAGCTGGACGAACTGCTCGACCTCGCCGAGTCCGCGTCCGCCGGTACGAGTGCGGGCGCGGCCGTGCTGTCCGCGCTCAACGGCATGGGCGGCGTCGGCAAGACCGCCCTCGCGATCCACGTCGCGCACCGCGTCAGCGAGTCGTTCCCGGACGGGCAGCTCTTCCTCGACCTGCACGGGCACACGGCCGGCCTGGAGCCGCTGCGGCCGCTCGACGCGCTGCACCAGATGCTGCGCTCGCTGGACGTGCCGCCGCAGGCGATCCCCGAGGAGCTCGCCGAATGCGCCGCGCTCTACCGGTCCACGCTCGCGGGCAGCAAGACCCTGATCGTGCTCGACGACGCGGCCGGAGCCGACCAGGTCCGTCCGCTGCTGCCCGCCGAGCCCGGCTGTTTCGTGCTGATCACCAGCCGCGCGATCCTGACCGGCCTGGACGACGCGCGGACGATCGGCCTCGACCTGCTCTCGGTGGCCGACTCCGTGGCGCTGCTGCGGAAGGTCGCCGGTCCGAACCGCGTCCCCGAGGACGATCCGGCGCTCACCGAACTCGTGGATCTCTGTGGTCGAATACCCCTCGGGATCAGAATCGCCGGGGCCAGGCTGCGGCACAACCGGAACCTGCGCGTCGAGGACCTCGTCGCCCGACTGCGCAGCGACGGCGACCGGCTGGAGAACCTCCGCGACGAGGACCGCAACCTCACAGCCCTTTTCGACGCGTCGTACGCGGATCTCGACGAGGCCGAGCGGCGCCTGTTCCGCCTCCTCGGCCACATGCCCGGCCCGGACGCCGACGTCTACGCTGCGGCGAACCTCATCGGCACTGACCTGCGCACGGCCGAAAGCCTGCTCGAATCGCTGCTGGAGCACAACCTCGTCCTGCGGCCCGAGGACGGCCGATACCGACTCCATGACCTGCTGCGGGTCTACGCACGAGCCCGCGCCGACAACGCCCCCGAGGACACGGACGCCGCGCTGACCCGGCTGCTCGACTACTACCGGCACACCTCGCTCGCGGCTGATCGACTGCTGACGAGCCGCGTCAGAGCGCACCTCACCGACGAGATCGTCGGCGCGGCCCCGGAGTCCGCACCCGAATTCCCGGACGAGGATGACGCCCTGGCCTGGTGCGCGACGGAGCTCTCCAACCTCCTCGCCGTGCTCGCCGTCGAGGGGATCTCCCCGGCCCGCCGGATCGCGCTGACCACGGCGCTGGCCACGTTCCTGTTCCGCCGCGGACCGTGGCCCCTCGCGGCGGAACTGCATCAGAAGGCTGCGTCGGTGGCCCACGAGGCGGGCGACGCGCTCAGCGAGGGCGAGGCGCTCATCCAGCTGTGCCAGGTCCAGCAGGCCTCCGGGCAGGTCCGCGCGGCCATCGAGACCTGCGACCGCGCGCTGGCCGTGTTCCGCTCCGTCGGAAACCTGCGCGGTACGGCCGTCGCCCTGGACTACGCGGCGGACGTCCGCATCTCCGCCGGCGAGTTCGACGTCGCCATGGACCTGGGCGAGCAGGCGTACACGGCGTACCGGGAACTCGGCGACAAGCGTGGAATGGCCGACGCGCAGTGGAGTCTCGGGCGCGTCAAGCAGCGACTCGTGAGCGCGGCCGTCGGAGCCGAGTACCTGAAGCGGGCTCTCGGACTCTACGAGGAGATCGGGATAACCGCCGGAGTGGCCGTCATCAACTTCGAGCTCGCGCGCATGGCGTTCAACGTCGGCCGCTACGCCGAGGCGGCCGAGCGCGCGTCCGGCTCCGTCCACATCTTCCGCGAGAAGGGCTACCGGCAGAACGAGTGCATCGGCACGCTGGACCTGGCCCACATCCTGTCCGCGCTCGGCCGGTTCGCGGAGGCGACCGAACTGCTCGACGCGGGCGTGCTGATCGCCCGGGAGATCGGGTTCCGCGTCGGCGAGACGATCGCGCTGTCGAACCGCGGCAAGATCCACATGGCGATGGGCGACTTCCAGGCGGCGGCGGACGCGTCGTCGGCCGCGCTGGAGATCTACCGGGAGGTCGGGGACCAGTACGGGCAGGTCCTGATGTGCCACGATCTGGGTTCGTACAAGCACGCGCTCGGCGACTACGCGGGCGCGAGGGAACTGCTCGACGAGGCGCTGACCCTGCTCGGGGAGATGAGCGACGCCGAGATGCGCGCCTCCACGCTCATCCGGCTCGGCGCCCTCGAAGCGGACACGATCGGCCCGGACGCGGGGATCGCGAGGCACCGTGCGGCGATCGAATTGCTGAGCGACGGCAGCTATCCGCCGGTGATGGCGGACGCGCTCGCGGGCCTCGCGCTGCTGCTCGCGCCGACCGACCCGGCCGCCGCCCGGACCGAGCTGCGCAAGGCCGTCGCCATGTACGAGGAGATGGGCGCCTGGCAGAAGGACCGTGCCGCCGCGTACCTCGCCGAGCTGGAGGCGGGCGCGTAGCCGACGGGGTCGGCGAAGCCGGGTCCGGGCGCGCGGGGAAAAAGATTAGCGCCCGGACCGCCGGTGGGTCGGGCTCCGTGCACCGCGCAAGGGGGAGAGGTCGCGGCTCACGGGGCCCCGGCGGTCCGGGCGCTGGATGGCAGCGCCCTCACGAGGGGGAGGGGGGTAGAGAACGCCGCCAGGTCGGTTGGCCTGTGGTGGTTCTCGGTACTCGGTTCTCGGTACGCGCGCAGGGACTAGGCGTACGGGTCGCTGTAGCCCGCGACGGTCATGCCCATGTTGGCGAGCGAGATCTCGCGCACCGTCGCACCGGTGTGCGGGGCGTCGATCAGCATGCCGTCGCCGATCCACATGCCCACGTGGCCGATCGTGCTGCCGTCGTAGAAGTAGATCAGGTCGCCGGGCTGCAGCTGCGAGTAGCTGATGTGCGTCGTGGAGTCGTACTGCGCGGCCGCGTTGTGCGGCACCGAGATCCCGGCCGCCGCCAGCGCCGCCATCGTCAGGCCGGAGCAGTCGAACTGGTTCGGGCCGGAGGCGGCGTAGACGTACTCGTCGCCGAGCTTGGACTTCACGTACGCCACAGCTATCTCGGCGCGCGAACCGTTCGCGGGCACGTTGACCGTGTTCGTCGAGCTGCCGCCGCCGGAGGTGATCGTGGCCTGCTGGGCCTCGCTCAGGCTGCTGATGACGGACTTGGCCTGGCTGGCCGCGTCCAGCGCGGCGGTCTTCTGCTTCTTCGCCGTGGCCACGGCCGCCTGCTGCTGCGCCAGTTCGGTCTGCGCGAGCTTCTGGTCGGCGGCGATCTGCGCCTTGTCGGTCGCGAGCTGCTTGAGCAGCTGGGCTTCCTTCTGCGAGACCTCGTTGCTGGCGAGCGCCTTGTTCAGGTACGTCTCGGGGCTCGACTCGAGCGCGAGCTCCAGGGTCGAGGACATCCCGCCGCTCTCGTACTGCTGCGCGGCCTGCAGGCCCATCGTGCGCTGCAGCGAGCTCATCTCGGCGGTGGCACTGGAGATCTGCGCCTGCAGGGCGTTGACCTTCGTCTGCAGCGCGGCGGCCTGCGAGGTGGCCGTGTTGTAGGCCTCGGTCGCGACCTCGGACTGCTGCATCTTCTGGTTGTAATCGGCCTTGGCCTGCGCCAGGGTCTCGGCGTGCGCGCTGCCCTGCATCAGCAGGGTCGATCCGGCGGCGACGCCCACCAGGGCTACGGCCGACGCCTTGCGCGGCGAGAGTTTCGGGGCGCGGTGAGACGGCATGCGTTCCTCTTCCGGCTGCGCCTACCGAGTTAGCTGACGGGTTCGGGCGGGAAAAGTCGCCCTACACCTCGCCTTCGCGGTCCGCGGCTGCGAACCGGTCCGGCGCGGCGATTCACCCCGGTGCTGCGGGTGGGTCCCCGGCTCCGTGGCGGTCCCTGCTCCCGGTTTCGCCCCGCGTAGGCCGCGGTGCGTGGGTCCGGGTCGGGCCCGCCGATTGGACTCGGCGCGGATATCCGCCGGGGGTCTGGCGACCCCGCGTGGGGCGGTTATCTGGTTGTGGACTCTAGCCATTCGGCTGCCGCGCATCGATTTCTCGGCACGGCTCTTTAGCTTCTCTTTGCCCGCGTCGTGATCGAAACGTGGCCGTACGGGGGGCCCCGGAGCCTGGTGTTTGATACGACAAAGCGGTGCTCTGCCCGTTTTGCCGGGCGGGCGAAACGGACGAAACGGCGCGCGCGTCGAACCGTTTCGTGATGCCGTGCGGGAGATAAGGGTTGCCGACAGAGTGTCGGTAAAAGCTGACGCCTTCTATATTCATGAGGCCCGCATAGTGTGCACGCTCCGATACCCGCCGGTCAACAGTCCGTCGCTGATTCGAGGCGCAGATCAGGGCGAACCGGTTGCCGTCGCGCCCTGCCCCTGCGGCGAGCTCGACGCCGTGGCCGCCGACGAGGCGGACGCCGAGGCGCTCGGCGACGCGGAGGGGCTGGTCGAGGACGTGCCGGAGCTCGACGACGAGGCCGAGGACGACGCCGTGGCCCCGGAACCGTTCGATGCGCTCGACTGTGCCGATTCCGACGCACCGTCACCTGCCCCGTGCGTCGTCTCGGTCACCGTGGTCGTCGTGGTGGTGGACGGCGTGGTCGACGAGCCCACGTTGCGCACCGGCGCCCCGACGAGCATCCCGACGACGATCGACACGCTGAACACGGCGACGATCGCGGCCGCGATGCCCATCGGCTTGCGGTACTTGAGAATCCGGGCCACGCGGGACGGCTTCTCTTCCGCCTCGTCCTCCGCCGCCGGCTCCGGCTCCACTATCAGCCGCGTCTCCGCGGTCGCGTCCTTGGGCGTCCACAGATCGGCCCGGTTCGCGCCGTAGAACCGTCCGGCGGGCACCCTCCGCGATTCCGGCGCCTCCTCCTCCACCTCGACGAGCTCGCCGTTGATCAGCAGCGTCTGCTTGATCTTCTCGCCGCCGCGGTGGAACAGGTGCCCCCAGATCGCCGCGCCGGTGGTGGCCACGACGGAGCCGACCGCCGCGCCGATGACCGTGCCCGCCACGCCGAGGTACGAGGCCACGACGGAGGCGCAGCAGGCCGCCAAGGCGGAAGCCGCGACCTGACTGGTGGTCAGATTCAGTCGCGGCTTCGTCGTCGCCCTGCTCCCCTGCTCGTCTTCGCGCTCGCTCATACATCCCCAGTGGTCAGACGGTCTCGTTATTCAACCGTAACTTAAATCACGTTCCCGGACCGTCCGCGCCCGCACGGCCTGTGACCGAACTCACGGGGGCGGCCGTTGTCGGCGGACGGTTCTACACTCGGGTTCGATGAGCGGCTACGAGACCCCCCTGTTCGATCTGCCCAAGCCCCCGGCCCCCGCGCGGCAGAAGGCGGGATCCGTGCTGCCTGGCCTCGGCCGCCCGGCCCGGCGCGAGGCGGGGGAGGGGGACGGGCAGGGAGAACGCGGGGACCAGCCGTCGCCGACCGCGCCGCCGTCCCGCTCCGGCTCCGGGCACACCTCGCACGCGCCGCATCCGCCGCGCGACCTCGAAGCCATGCTGGACGGCCTCAACCCCGCCCAGCGCGAGGCCGTCGTGCACTCCGGCACGCCGCTGCTGATCGTCGCGGGCGCGGGCTCCGGCAAGACCCGGGTGCTCACCAACCGGATCGCGTACCTGCTCGGCGAGCGCGACGTGCACCCCGGCGAGATCCTGGCCATCACCTTCACCAACAAGGCCGCCGCCGAGATGCGCGAGCGGGTCGAGGCGCTGATCGGCCCGCGCGCCCGGCTGATGTGGGTGTCCACCTTCCACTCCGCCTGCGTGCGCATCCTGCGACGCGAGCACGAGCACCTCGGCCTGCCGTCCTCCTTCACCATCTACGACGCGGACGACTCGCGGCGGCTGATGGCGCAGGTCGCCCGGGACCTCGACCTCGACGTGAAGCGGCACCCCCCGCGCGGCCTGCTCGCCGCCGTCTCCTCGCTGAAGAACGAGCTCGTCGACCACGAATCGGCCCGCGACGCCGCGCAGTCGGACCGCGAGGCGCTGATCGCCGAGGTCTACGGCGTCTACCAGAACCGGCTGATCGCGGCCCGGGCGCTGGACTTCGACGACCTGATCATGACGACGGTCAACCTCTTCCAGGCCTTCCCGGCCGTCGCCGAGAGCTACCACCGCCGCTTCCGGCACGTGCTGGTCGACGAGTACCAGGACACCAACCACGCGCAGTACGTGCTGGTGCGCGAACTGGTCGGTCCGGCCGACGGCGAGGTGCCGCCCGCCGAACTGTGCGTGGTCGGCGACGCGGACCAGTCCATCTACGCCTTCCGCGGCGCCACGATCCGCAACATCCTCGAGTTCGAGGCCGACTACCCGAACGCGAAGACCATCCTGCTGGAGCAGAACTACCGCTCCACCCAGACCATCCTGACCGCCGCCAACGCGGTCATCGAGAAGAACCGCGGCCGCAAGCCGAAGAACCTGTGGACCGACTCGGGCGCGGGTGAGCAGATCATCGGCTACGTCGCCGACTCCGAGCACGACGAGGCCGCCTTCGTCGCCAACGAGGTGGACCGCCTCACCGACGAGGGCCTCGCCAAGCCCGGCGACGTGGCCGTGTTCTACCGCACCAACGCGCAGTCCCGTGCGTTCGAGGAGTGCTTCATCCGCGTCGGCCTGCCCTACCGCGTGGTCGGCGGCGTGCGCTTCTACGAGCGCAAGGAGGTCAAGGACGTCCTCGCCTACCTCAGGTCCCTGGCGAACCCGGACGACTCGGTCTCGGTCAAGCGGATCATCAACGTGCCCAAGCGCGGCATCGGCGACCGTGCCGAGGCGATGCTCGACGCCCTCGCCGACCGCGAACGGATCTCCTTCGGCGCCGCAGTGGACCGCGCCGACGAGGCGTACGGTCTCGCGGCCCGCTCCCTCAACGCCGTCAAGGGCTTCGCGGCACTCATGGCCGGCCTCCGCGAAAAGGTCGCCGACGGCGCCGGCCCCGCCGAGGTCCTCGAAGCGATCCTCGAACGCACCGGCTACCTCGCCGAACTGCAGGAGTCCACCGACCCCCAGGACGAGAGCCGCGCCGAGAACCTGCAGGAACTCGTCGCCGTCGCGCACGAGTACGAGAGCACCGAGGGCAGCGAGGGGATAGACGGATTCCTCGAGCGCGTGGCCCTCGTCGCCGACGCCGACCAGATCCCCGGCGAGCACGAGGACGGCCTCATCACCCTGATGACCCTGCACACGGCGAAGGGCCTGGAGTTCCCCGTCGTGTTCCTCACCGGCCTGGAGGAGGGCGTCTTCCCGCACACCCGCGCCCTGGGCAACGTGCAGGAACTGGAGGAGGAACGCCGCCTCGCCTACGTGGGCATCACCCGCGCCCGCCAACGCCTCTACTTCAGCCGCGCCGTACTCCGCTCCGCCTGGGGCGCCCCCGCCTACAACCCGGAGTCCCGCTTCGTCGCCGAGGTGCCCAAGGAACTCATCGAGTGGGAGCGCGAGGCCCCCGCCCCCAGCTCCACCGCCTTCGGCACCCAGACCCCGCAACTCACCGCCTCCGCCAACAAGCAGCGCAAGACCGGCTTCAAGTCCCTGGGCTCCTCCGGCCGCGAGCCCATCTCCGTAGCCCCCGGCGACCGCGTCATCCACGACACCTACGGCCTCGGCACCGTCGTCTCCGTGGAGGGCCGCACCGGCGAGCACGCCACCGTCGACTTCGGCAGCGAGGGAGTCAGAAAGCTGGTCCTCGCCTTCGCCCCGCTGCAGAAGTTGTGAGGCGGCATGCCCGTCTACCTCGTCCAGCACGCCGAGAAGCTGCGGGAGCCGGGTGACCCCGGGATCACCGAGCTCGGGCGTGTCCAGGCCGCGCTCGTCGGGGTGTGGGCGAGGGGCGTCGGCGTACGTCGGGTGTATTGCAGTTCGCTGCGACGCTCACGGGAGACGGCGCGGCTGATCGCGGATGCCCTCGCGGTTGAGCCGGTGCAGGACGAGCGGGCCGTTGAGCGTATGAACTGGGACGGCACCGTGTCCTTCGCGGAGTTCAGTGCCGAGTGGGCCAGGACGGTCGCGGATCGTGCGTATGTGCCGTCCAGCGGGGATTCGTCTTACGCTGCGGCGGCACGACTGCTTGAGCTGGTCCACGAGGCCGACACCGGTGATGGTCCTGCTGCCATCGTCACTCACGGCGGCGTCACCGTGGACCTGCTGCGTACTCTGCTCGGGGATGCGGCGGTCGGCGAGAACCTGCTGACGAACGGGATACCGTCCTGTGCGATCACCACGTTCAGCGGGACGACGGTCGAATCCGTGGCGTCAGTCGCGCACCTTGATATGGCGCTCTAGACCCCCAGATATCTGAGCACGGCCAGTACCCTGCGGTGGTCCGTGCCGGAGACGGGGAGGTCCAGCTTGGTGAAGATGCTGGCCACGTGCTTCTCGACGGCGCGTTCGGTGACGAAGAGGGCGGCGGCGATGGCGCCGTTGGAGCGGCCCTCGGCCATCAGGCCCAGTACCTCGCGCTCGCGGGGGGTGAGGGCGTCGAGGGTGCGGCGGGTGTTGCTGGCGCCGACGAGTTGGGAGACGACCTCGGGGTCGAGGGCGGTGCCGCCGGCCGCGACGCGTTCGAGGGCGTCGATGAAGTCCTTCGTGTCCATCACGCGCTCCTTGAGCAGATAGCCGACGCCCGCCGAGTTCCCGGCCAGCAGGCGGCTCGCGTACTGGGTCTCCACGTACTGCGAGAAGATCAGGATCCTGAGGTTCGGGTCCGCGGCGCGCAGCTCGATCGCCGCGCGCAGGCCCTCGTCCGTGTGCGTCGGGGGCATCCGGATGTCCGAGACGACGATCTCCGGCCGGTGCTCGGCGACCACCTCGTGCAGCCGGGTCGCGTCCGGCACCGCGGCCACCACCTCGTGCCCCTCGTCCTCGAGCAGGCCCACCAGCCCGGCCCGCAGGATCGGCGAGTCCTCCGCCACCACGATGCGCATCCCCGTCACGTCCCCTCGCTGTTGACCGGTAGTCGAACGGCGACGGTCGTGGGACCGCCGACCGGGCTGTCGAGTGCGAGCTGCCCGTCCATCGTGCGCAGCCGCTCGGCCAGCCCGCGCAGGCCGGAACCCGCGCCGTCCAGCCGTGCGCCGCCGCGGCCGTCGTCGGTGACGTACAGCCGCACGTCCTGCGCGTCCGCGTCGCTGACCACCGTCACGGCCACGGCCTGCGCGCCGCTGTGCTTCGCGGCGTTCGTCAGCAGCTCGGCCGCGGTGAAGTACAGGATCGTCTCGGCGGCCGCGGGCAGCCGCGTCTGCAGACTCACCCGCACGGTCGTCGGGATCGGCGTCTTCGCGGCGAGGGTGGCGAGTGCCGGTTCGAGCCCGCTGTCCAGCGCGGGCGGATGGATGCCGCGGACCAGGTCGCGCAGCTCCTGCACGATCGCCTTCGCCTCGGCCTGGGTCTCCCGCACCATCGCGAGCCCCGATTCGGTGTTCCCGCGCTCCAGCTGCCGTTCCGCCCGGCCCAGCTGCATGCCCAGCGCCACGAGCCGGGCCTGCGCGCCGTCGTGCAGGTCGCGCTCGATCCGGCGCAGCGTGGCCGCCGCCTCGTTGATCGCGTTCGAACGGGTCTGCTCCAGCTCGCGGATTCGCAGCGAGTCCTCGGACGGCCCGAGCAGCCGCCGCATCAGCCACACGTCCAGCTGCAGGGTCAGCTCCGTCAGCCACGGCGAGGCGAAGAACAGGCCGATCCAGATCAGCAGCAGCGTCACCGAGTTGATCCCGCGCTCGCTGACCACGCCGACCAGCGTCAGCGGCAGCCCGAGCCGGAACGCCGCGCCGACCACGAACTCGAAGCTCAGCAGCAGCTTGACCAGCACGTAGCCGATCGCGCGCCAGCCGATCGCGTCGCCGTAGTGGTACCCGATGAAGCCGAGCACGCCGGGCCGCCGCGGCGCGCGCACCGGCTCGGGGATGTCCACCTCGAGCAGTTGGCGCGCCATGCCGCGGTGCAGCATGCCGAGCCCGCGCCCGAAGGTCACCATCGGCGGCAGCAGCACCGGCGCGAGCACGCCCGCCGTCACCACCGACACCGTGACCAGCAGCGCGATCACGATCACGCCGAACAGGTCGAGGAAGGGCTGGAAGAAACAGAACACGAACGTGCGCCAGGCGCGTGCGGTGAAGGGTTCACGCAGCACGCGCCGGACACCGGCCATGACCTGGTTGCTCGCCATCGTCACAGCATTCTCGCTCATCGGGATCTCTTCGTCTCGTCTACACGTCGCGGCGCTTGACCGCGGCCAGCGCCACGCCGCCGAGCACGACCACCCAGCCCAGCAGGATCAGCCCGGCCTGCGCCGGCGAGTACACGTTGCTCAGGTTGTGCCCGCTGCTGACGATCACGCTCGCGCCCTGCGGCAGCGCGTTCGACAGGTGCTCGCCGGCGCTGCCCGGGATCAGGCTCAGCACGCCCGGCAGTACGAACTGCAGCGCCAGCACGATCGTGACGGCCGCGGCCGTGTGCCGCACCAGCGCGCCGATGGACAGCGCGATCAGGCCCATCGCCGCCATGAACACGCCGAACAGCAGGATCGCCCGGATGGTCGTCGGGTCCGTGATCGACACCGAGGCGTGCGACCGGGTGATCGCCGAGCCGATGAAGAAGGCCGGGATCGCGACCATTTCCGACACGACGTACATGAACAGCGCGAACGTCCCGGCCTTGGCGAGCAGCGCGCGGGTGCGGCGCGGCTCGGCCAGCATCGTCGCCCGGATCATCCCGGTGGAGTACTCGCCCGCGATCAGCATCGCCCCGAGCACGCACACGGCCAGGCTGGCGAACTGCACGCCCGGCTGCAGGATCAGCCCGATCGTGTCCTGCCGGAACTCCGTCTGCGTCGAGGCGTCCAGGTGCTGGAACTTGCTCGTGTACACCGCGCACGCGGCGATCGTGAAGCCGAGGCTGAGCACGATCATCGTGGCCAGCGACCACCACGTCGAGCGCAGCGACTTGAGCTTGGTCCACTCGCCGCGCATCAGGTCGGTCATGCCGGGCCGATGCGTCGGGCGGACGGCCGCGTGCGAGGTGCGCACGGCGGCGGAGGTGGAGGTGGAAGGTGCGAAGGTCATGGTGGGTCCCCAGTTCGTCGTTGTCTTCGGTGGTCGTTCGTCGTCTTCGGCGGTCGTCAGCGGGCCGAGTACTCGACCGCGCCCGCCGTGAGCCGCATGAACGCCTCCTCGAGCAGCGCGGGCCGGGCGACCGCCGGGGTCGCCGCGTAGACCGCGGGGTCGGTGTGCCGCTCGATGAACTCGGCGGTGGTGCAGTCGGCCAGCAGCCGGCCGCGCCCGATCACCAGCAGGTGGTCCGCGGTCACCGCCATCTCGTTCATCAGGTGCGAGGACACCAGCACCGCGCGCCCCTCGGCCGCCAGCCGCTTCATCAGGTTCCTGATCCAGAACACGCCCTCCGGGTCGAGCCCGTTGACCGGCTCGTCCAGCAGCACGATCCGCGGGTCCCCGAGCAGCGCCGCCGCGATGCCGAGCCGCTGCGCCATGCCGAGCGAGTAGCCGCCCGCCCGGTTCTTGGCCACGTCGTGCAGCCCGACCACGTCGAGCACCTCGTCGACCCGGCTCACCGGCAGCGCCTGCGACTGGGCGAGCGCCAGCAGGTGGTTGCGCGCGCTGCGGCCCTTGTGGAAGGCCTTCGCCTCCAGCAGCGCGCCCACGTGGGACAGCGGCGCGGTCAGCGCGGCGTACGGCTTCCCGTTGATCAGCGCCGTCCCCGAGTCGGACCGCTCCAGCCCGAGCAGCAGCCGCATCGTCGTCGACTTCCCGGCCCCGTTCGGCCCCAGGAAACCGGTCACGCGGCCGGCGTGAACCTGAAAGGTGAGCCCGTCGACCACCGTCTTGCGGCCGTAGGACTTCGTCAGCCCGTGCGCCTCGATCGCCGGCGCCGGTTCGGTGTGGTGGTGAGTGAGATTCGCAGCGTTCTCCGTCATGCATCCAGGCTCGCGCCCGGAGGCACCCCGGCACGAGGGCACCACCCCCCGAGTCGGGGGTGGTGCTAGCCCCACCCCCCGGAGACGGATATCACAGCCGCGCCGAGAAGCCGCGCGCCGGACCCTCGGTTACGCTGCGACTGGCCGAAAGTGTCGAGTACGCGGGTACTCCATCGGCCCCACAAAGGAGTGAGCCATGAGCGAGACCGAGACCCAGGCGACCCAGCACGCCCCCGCCTCCGGCGCCCCCATCCGCGTCGTGATCGCCAAGCCCGGCCTCGACGGCCACGACCGCGGCGCCAAGGTCGTCGCCCGAGCCCTGCGCGACGCCGGCGTCGAGGTCGTCTACACGGGCCTGCACCAGATGCCCGAGCAGATCGTCGCCACCGCCATCCAGGAGGACGCCGACGGCATCGGCATGTCCATCCTCTCCGGCGCCCACATGACCCTCTGCCCCAAGGTCGTCGAACTGCTCAAGCAGAAGGACGCCGCGGACATCAAGGTCTTCGTCGGCGGCATCATCCCCGAGGCCGACATCCAGTCCCTCCGCGACGCCGGCATCGCCGCCGTCTTCACCCCGGGCACCCCCACCCAGGAGATCGTCGACTGGGCGTACGCGAACCTGGGCTGAGGCCGCCTCACCTGCCCCGAGAACCCTTGCGCCGCAACGATTCCGTTCACCCGCGCATGTCCACGGGCGATGCGGGCACTCGGGCGTATGGCTGGTGTATTGCAAAGGCGACAGAGCGGCGTGGGCGCGATCATCATGCTGGTGGTCGGCGTCATCGCGCTCATCTTGGTGCTGCACATCGTCTTCGTCCTGTTCGGGGCGAATTCGGGCAACGCGATCGTGTCCACGGACGCGGACTGGGCGCGACATCTGGCGGCGTGGTTCGACGGGTTGTTCACCACGTCGAACGCGAAGTGGAACACGGTACTCAACTACGGCATCGCGACGGTCGTGTATCTGATCGTCGGGCGGCTGCTGGCCGGGTTGGTGGAGCGGGTCTGACGGTCCACCTCTCGACGGTGACCCGTGGTGCGCGCCGGGGTCCGCGGACGATGCGGCGACCCGGTCCGCGTCCGATTCCGATAAACGGACGTATCGTGCGTACTGCGGGTCACGTCGCGCCGGACGATCTTCGGGGCGGCGGCGGAGGGCGGGGATCGGGCGGTGAGCGGCGTAGCTCACACCTCGCCGATTCCTTTCCCGTAACGCGGACGGGATAACCTCGGACAAGCATCTAGTCCAGGACGGGGACCGAAGTGCCCCGAGCCGCAGCACGTCATTGAGGACGGACGAGCGTGGATCTTTTCGAATACCAGGCGAGGGACCTGTTCGCCAAGCACGGCGTACCCGTACTCTCCGCCAAGATCGCTGACACTCCCGAGGAAGCCGAGGCCGTGGCCGCCGAGCTCGGCGGCAAGGTGGTCGTCAAGGCGCAGGTCAAGACCGGCGGCCGCGGCAAGGCCGGCGGCGTGAAGCTGGCCGAGTCCCCGGCGGACGCGCGGGCCAAGGCCGAGGGCATCCTCGGTCTGGACATCAAGGGCCACGTGGTGCGCCGGCTGATGCTGGCGCAGACCGCCGCCATCGAGACCGAGTACTACGTCTCCTTCCTGCTCGACCGCTCCAACCGCACCTTCCTGGCGATGGCCTCCGTCGAGGGCGGTATGGAGATCGAGGAGATCGCCGTCACCAAGCCCGAGGCGCTCGCCAAGGTGCCGGTGGACGCGACGATCGGCGTGACCCCGGCGAAGGCCGCGGAGATCGTGGCCGCCGCGAACTTCCCGGCGGACGTGGCCGACCAGGTCGCCGACGTGCTGGTGAAGCTGTGGCAGGTCTTCGTCGAGGAGGACGCCCTCCTGGTCGAGGTGAACCCGCTGGTCAAGACCCCCGAGGGCACCATCCTGGCGCTCGACGGCAAGGTCTCGCTGGACGAGAACGCGGGCTTCCGCCAGGCGGAGCACGCCGCGCTCGAGGACAAGGCCGCGGCCAACCCGCTCGAGGCGGCGGCCAAGGAGAAGCACCTCAACTACGTGAAGCTGGACGGCGAGGTCGGCATCATCGGCAACGGCGCCGGCCTGGTCATGTCCACGCTGGACGTGGTCGCGTACGCCGGCGAGGCGCACGGGAACGTCAAGCCCGCGAACTTCCTGGACATCGGCGGCGGCGCGTCGGCCGAGGTCATGGCGAACGGCCTGGAGATCATCCTCGGCGACACCGACGTGAAGTCCGTGTTCGTCAACGTCTTCGGCGGCATCACCGCGTGCGACGCGGTCGCCAACGGCATCGTGCAGGCCTTCGCGCTGCTCGAGTCGCGCGGCGAGGCCGTGACCAAGCCGCTGGTCGTCCGGCTCGACGGCAACAACGCCGAGCTCGGCCGCAAGATCCTGACCGAGGCCGGCCTGCCGGGTCTCGAGCAGGTGGACACCATGGACGGCGCCGCCGCGCGGGCCGCCGAGCTGGCCGCGAAGTAAGGAAGAGGAGGAATACACCATGGCTATCTTCCTCAACGAGGACTCGAAGATCATCGTCCAGGGCATGACCGGCTCCGAGGGCATGAAGCACACCAAGCGGATGCTGGCCTCGGGCTCGAAGATCGTCGGCGGCGTGAACCCGCGCAAGGCCGGCGAGAAGGTCGAGATCGACGGCGTGTCCATCCCGGTGTTCGGCACCGTGGCCGACGCGATCGCCGAGACCGGCGCCGACGTCTCCGTCATCTTCGTGCCGCCGGCCTTCGCCAAGAGCGCGGTCATCGAGGCGATCGACGCCGAGATCCCGCTGGCGGTCGTCATCACCGAGGGCATCCCGGTGCACGACTCGACCGTGTTCTGGGCGCACGCGCAGGGCAAGAACACCCGGATCATCGGCCCGAACTGCCCCGGCCTGATCAGCCCCGGGAAGTCCAACGCGGGCATCATCCCGTCGGACATCACCAAGCCGGGCAAGATCGGCCTGGTCTCGAAGTCCGGCACGCTCACGTACCAGATGATGTACGAGCTGCGCGACATCGGCTTCTCCAGCGCCGTCGGCATCGGCGGCGACCCGGTCATCGGCACCACGCACATCGACGCGCTGCAGGCCTTCCAGGACGACCCGGAGACCGCGGCGATCGTGATGATCGGCGAGATCGGCGGCGACGCCGAGGAGCGCGCGGCGGCCTACATCAAGGAGCACATCACCAAGCCGGTGGTGGGCTACGTGGCCGGCTTCACCGCGCCCGAGGGCAAGACCATGGGCCACGCGGGCGCCATCGTCTCCGGCTCCTCCGGCACTGCGCAGGCGAAGAAGGAGGCCCTCGAGGCCGTCGGCGTGAAGGTCGGCAAGACGCCGTCCGAGACCGCCAAGCTGATGCGCGAGATCGTCGAGGCACTGTGATTTAGCTTTCGCAGGCCCGCTGCGCGACCGGCTGCGGCGGGCCGGGGTCGGCCTCCGAGGCAGTAGTACGGTCGGCTCTCGCATTCCCCGTGCCCCGGCATCGTCTCTTCGATGCCGGGGCACGTTTTTCTCTTTAGGGTGATCGCCGGGCGAGCCTGGCGCCGCGTGCGCGGGCCCGGGCGCCAGCATGGGGGAATGGCCGACACCGAACAAACGGCCGGGGTCGAGGCGGAGCCGGGGGAGCTCAGCCCGAATCGGCCGTGGCTGCCCCTTCCGCGCCTGATCGCCGATCAGCTGGCCCAGCTTCCGCCGCTGCCGGAGGCGGCGCGCGAGCTGCCGTCCCGGGTGCGGCGCGACTTCACCGAGCACGGCGCCGCGTACCTGTACGGGGTGCGGGCAGCGGTGCTGGTGGCGCTGAGCGGATGGCTGGTGGCCGTGTCGCTCACGCTGCTGCTGTGGGCCACGGCGGCGCCCGCGGGTGCGGACCCGGCGATTCCGCTGCGGGTCAGCGGGCAGCTCTGGCTCGCGGCGCACCACGTGCTGCTGCACGCGCCGGACGGGCCGTTCGGTCTCAGTCCTCTGGGATTCACGCTGCTGCCGGTCATGGGCCTGGTCGCGGCCGGGCATCGGACCGCGCGGCGGGCGCCCGAGTACGCGGTCCGCGCGTCGTTCGGCGCGGCCGTGGGCTACGCGGTGTGCGCGTGCGGCATCGCGGCGGTGAGCGCGGGCAACGGCCTGTCGCCTGAGTACGCGCAGGTGGTGCTGTATCCGATGCTGATCGCGCTCGCGGGGCACGCGGTCGGCGCGGCCGGTGCGATCAGGGAGCTGATGCCGCGGCTGGAGGCGCCCTGGCTTCCGGCGGCCGTGCGCGGAACCGTCGTGGCGCTGTGCGTCTTCCTCGGCGCGGCCGCGCTGCTCGCCGCGGGCCTGGTCGTCGCGCATGCCGACGACGCGCTCGGGACGCAGCAGCAGATCGGCGGCGGGACGGCGGGGGAGACCGGGCTGTTCCTGGTGGACGTCGCGCTCGTGCCGAACGCGGCGCTGTGGGTGATCGCCGTGCTCGCCGGGCCCGGATTCGCGCTCGGCACCGGCACGAGCGTGTCGCTGTTCTCGGTCGTGCGCGGGCCGCTGCCCGGACTGCCGCTGCTCGACGCTACGCCCGGACCGCAGCAGCCGTCGGCCGGCTGGCTGGCGCTGTTCCTGGTGCCGGCGGCGGCCGGGGCGTTGGCGGCGGTGGTGATCGGGCGCGGGGCACGCTCGTGGTCGGACCGGATCACCGCGACCGCGGCGATGGCGGCGGCGGGCGGACTGACGCTGGCCGTCGCCGAGATGTACGCGGGCGGGCCGGTCGCGTTCGGGCCGATGTCGGTGGTCGGGTCCACGGCGTGGCTGGTCGGCGCGCTCGTGTCCGCGGAACTGCTGCTGGCGGCCACCGCCACGTTCGGGCTCTGGTACGCCGCGCCCGCGCTAACCGAACGGCTGCGCGGGCGCGGGGAGTACGAGGACGGAGTCGTCTACGAGGGACTTCCCGAATCAGGCCTGGACGACGACGGTGTTGCAGATCTTGTCGGCGAAGGTCTGGTTCTTGGCGTCCCAGAGCGGGGCGAAGTACCCGATGTAGCAGGGCAGGGCGTCGAGGATGTGGGCGAGCGCGCGGACGAAGGAGCCGCCGAAGCCGGTGAACTGGCCGTCCTGCTCCCGGATCAGCTTGATGTGCAGGACGCCCTTGCCGACGGACTGCCCGGTGGTGCCCTGCCGGTTGAGGTTCCAGAGGCCGATGCCGAGGGCGCAGAGGGCGCCGATGAGCAGGAAGAGGAAGTTGCCGGAACTGCCGGGGGTGATGGTCCCGGTGTTGGGGTCGATGGTGGCGGCCTTGGCCGTGGAGAAGTAGACCGCGTAGCAGATGTAGGTGGGGATCATCAGGGCGACGTAGTCGATGAGGCCGGCCCCGACCCGCTGCCCCCAGCCGGCGAGGGCGCCTGAGCCCGCGCCGACGCCGGGCACGCCCGCGTAGGCGCCCTGCATGCCGTAACCCTGCTGCGGGGCGCCGGGGTACTGCCCGGGCGCGCCGTACGGCTGCTGCCCGAACTGCTGGCCCTGCTGCGGACCGCCGTACTGCGGCTGCTGGCCGTACTGCCCGGGCTGCTGGCCGAACTGCGGCTGGCCCGGCGCCTGGTCCTGCGGTCCGGCGGGGGCGCCCCACGGGTTCTGCGCGGCGGGCGAGCCGCCGGGCGGGGTGTTCGAGGGCTGCGCGCCGAACTGCTGGGTCGGCTGCTGCTGGCCGTACGGGCTCTGCTGTCCGGGCGCGCCGAACTGCGGCTGCTGTCCGGGCTGCGCGGGCTGGCCGAACTGGCCGGGCTGCTGCGGCTGGCCGTACGGCTGCTGCGGGGCGCCGAACTGCGGGTTCTGACCCGGCTGCTGGCCGAACTGGGGCTGGCCCTGCGGCGCGCCGGGGTACTGCCCGGGCTGGCCGTACGGCTGCTGGCCCTGCTGCGGGGCGCCGAACTGCGGCGCCTGGCCGGGCTGCCCGAACTGTCCCTGCTGCGGCTGGCCCTGCGGCTGGCCGAACTGCGGCTGCTGCCCGGGCTGCTGGCCGAACTGCGGGTTCTGGCCCTGCTGCGGCGCGCCGAACTGCGGCGCCTGGCCCGGCTGTCCGAACTGCCCCTGCGGCGGCTGGCCCTGCGGCGCCCCGAACTGCTGCTGCCCGCCGGCCTCGCCGCCGGGACCCCAGGTGAGCTGGGGCTGGTCGGCGCCCGGCTGCGGTCCGCGCGGCGCGCCCGGCTGGCCGCCGAGCGTCGGGATGGCCCACTGGGTCGGCTCGGCCTGCGAGGGCTGCCCGGCCGCGGGCGGCTCGGGCGCCGACTCGGGGCTCTGGTTCTGGCCGCCCAGCGCGGGAATCGCCCACTGGGTCGGCTCGGGCTGCGGCGCGGGCCGGGGGGACTGCTCGTCGGGCTGGCCGGGACTGGACTCGGAAGAGGGGTCGGACATGGTTCCGCACGTTATCCGACGAATCGACGTCAGGTAACCCCGCCCCCGGACTTGTCACCGGATTGTGGTCTTGGATACCCCCGCGTTCACCTGGCCCGGACCACCACGGACGACGCGATCTTGTCGCTCCAGGTCTGCGACTTCTGATCCCACAGCGGCCACAGGTAGTTGAGGATCCCGGGAATCACGCAGATCGCCCAGAACACCGCGTTCATGAACAACCGGAGGATTCCGTACCCGGCGCCGACCGGCTGGCCGTCCGCGTATCGCGCGAGCCTGATGCCGGACATCCGCTTGCCGGTGGACTGCCCGGTCTTCCCGGCCAGGTACGCGTTGTAGACCGCCCAGACGAGCCCGGCGACCGCGATGACCCAGCCGATCACCCGCGGCCCGGTGCCCCAGTTGTAGTACGCGGCGTCGGTGATCCAGCCGCCGATCACCGCGGGCAGGTTGTCGATCAGCCACGCCCCGGCGCGCTGCCCCCAGGTCGCGAACGGCGGCATCCCGCTCGGCATCCCGGTCTCGCCGTACGGGGCGCCGCCGTACTGCTGGTATCCCGGCGGGGGCGGGTAGCCGTACCCGGGCGGCTGGTCCTGCGGCGGCTGCTGGCCGTAGCCGGGCTGCGCGGGCTGGCCGAACTGCCCGGGCTGCTGGCCGTACGGCTGCTGGGGCTGGCCGCCGTAGCCCGGCTGCTGCGCGTACGAGGGCTGCTGCGGCTGCTGTCCGTAGCCCGGAAGCGGCTGCTGCTGCCCCTGCCCCTGTGCCTGCTGCCCGTACTCGCCCGGCGGCTGCCACGCCTGCTGCTGCCCCTGCTGCGCCGGATCCTGCCGGCCCAGCGGCGGCGGCACGGCGGTGAACGCGGTCGGGTTGCCCTGCTCGTCCACCCGCGGCTGCTGGTGCAGTTCGCGCAGCGCGTCCTCGGGCGTGACATCGCCCTGGCCCTGCTCGCCCGACGCCTCGGGCTGCTGCTGCTCCCGGTGCTGGGGGTCCTGCGGGCTCGGGTTCTCCGGCGTGCTCACCGTGGCCTCCAAGATCTGTCCGTCCGTCGAACAGATCATGTGACGAGCCCGCGCGTGTCGCCTCCCGGGCTACTCCAACCGCGTGCCGCCGAACACGAACCCGAACCGGTGCAGCTGCCAGACCCAGGAGACCGCCAGCACGACTCCGAGCACGATGTTGCGCCGCCGGGCCGGGAGTTCGGCCCAGGACGCCACCGGGTCCACGAGCGCGATCGGCGCGGCGAGGAAGACGGCGAACGCGAGCACGGTGAGCGGATTGGCCGTCAGGGCGGCGGTCCAGTGCCCGGCCCCGGCCTCCATGAACACGGTCGTCGAGCCGCACAGCGGGCACGGCACGCCGGTCAGCCGCCGCAGCGGGCACAGCGCGCCCGGGTCGTGGTTCTGGTGGATCCACGCGGCGCCGACCGAGCAGACCGCGGCGAGCCCGAGCCGTCCGCCGGAGCCGCGCAGCCGCTCGGGCACGCTGCGGGGTGCGAGCCGGACCAGCCGGCTCCGGGCCGGAACCCCGGCCGCGGTCATCAGCCGCGCGTTCCGAAGTCGTTCTGGAAGTTCGTCTCGCACTGGTTCTGCGCCGAGATCGTGGTCGCGGAACGCAGGCAGGTCGAGAGCTGCGAGAGCTGCGTGTAGAAGATCAGCGAGAACGCCAGGATCATCAGCGAGAGCAGCGCGGCGATCGAGCTCCACACGATCGCGCCGACCGCCTCGGGCGCGCGCCGGCCCTTCGCCAGCGCCGCACGCTGCGCGAACACGCCCAGCCACAGCCCGACCAGGCCGAGCACCAGACCGGCCCCGGCGCCGACCATCCAGGTCGGGAAGTTCGAGATGCTGTACCAGATCGACAGCAGCGTGCACGCGATCGCGCCGAGGGCCAGGCCGCGCGACCAGCGCGTGCGCAGGTCCAGCGGCGGCCGCTCCTGCTGCTCGGCGGGCTGCCGCGGCTGGCGCTGACGCTGCCACGGATCGTCCTGCCGCTGGCCCGGAGGCTGCTGCCGGGTCGGCGGGCCGTACCGGTTCGGGTCCTGCCACGGCGGCATCGGCGGGGGCGGCGGACCGTAAGGGCTCTGCGGCGGAGGCGGCGGCGCGATCGGCGGCTCCTGCTTCGGCGCCTCAGGGGACTGACCCTGGCCCTCCGGTGCCGCGGACTGCCCGGAGTCGGCGCCCTCGCCCTCGCCGTTCGCGTTCTTCGTCTCGCCCTGGTCCGCGGGCCCGCGCGGCGGCGCCGTCTGCTGCGGCGGCATCGCGAGCCCCCAGCCGGCCCCCGGTGCGGGCGCGGCGCCGGGGCGGCCGACGAACCAGGGGGCGGGCGCCGGCTGGCTGTCCGACCAGCGCGGGGACTGCGGCGAGCCGTCGTGCGCGGCGTCGCCGGAACCGTCGCCCGAATCCGCGGCCGCGGCGCTGGCCGGCTCGGCGGGCTCGGTCTGGCTGGGCGAGGCGTCGGTCACGTTCTCCTCAGGCTCTGTCGTCATATCGTCGTCAGTCGCTGAATTGGCCCTCTCACGGTATCCATAGATATCGTTGGCCGCGAATCACGGTCGGCCCGCATGGGTCCAGCCGTACCTGCAGCCAGAATCTCACAGAAAGGGAGCCGCGGTCGTGGCCTCCACTCTGGATCTCTTACCCCGGCATGCCCCCGCACGCCTCGTCGTGCTGGTCTCCGGCGCCGGAACCAACCTCCAAGCCCTGCTCGACGCCTGCCGGGACCCGGCCTACGGGGCGGCCGTCGTCGCCGTCGGGGCCGACCGCGCGGACATCGCGGGCCTCGAACGGGCCGAAGCGGCCCAGATCCCCACCTTCACGCACCGGGTCAAGGACTTCCCGGACCGCCGGGCCTGGGACCTGGCGATCCGCGACACCGTCGCCGCGCACGAGCCCGACCTCGTGGTCAGCGCCGGGTTCATGAAGCTGCTCGGCCCCGACTTCCTGGCCGCCTTCCCGGGCCGCGTCGTCAACACCCACCCGGCCCTGCTGCCGTCCTTCCCCGGGATGCACGCCGTGCGCGACGCCCTCGGGTACGGCGTCAAGGTCACCGGCTGCACGCTGTTCGCGGTGACCGAGGGCGTGGACGACGGTCCGGTGATCGCGCAGACGGCGGTGCCCGTCGAACCGGACGACGACGAGAACTCCCTGCACGAGCGCATCAAGGTGGCGGAACGCGCACTGCTCGTGGACTACGTGGGCCGGATGGCCCGAGGCGGCTGGACCATCGACGCGGAGCGAAAGGTGACCGTGAAATGAGCGAGGACAAGAACGTGAAGATCCGCCGGGCGCTGGTCAGCGTCTACGACAAGACGGGCCTCGAGGAACTGGCCGCCGGGCTGCACGCGGCCGGGGTGGCCCTCGTCTCCACCGGCAGCACCGCGGCGCGCATCCGCGAGGCGGGCGTGCCGGTCACCGAGGTGGCCGAGCTCACCGGATTCCCCGAGTGCCTGGACGGCCGGGTCAAGACCCTGCACCCCAAGGTGCACGCGGGCATCCTCGCCGACCGCCGGCTGCCCGAGCACGTCGCCCAGCTCGACGAACTCGGCATCGAGGCCTTCGACCTGGTCGTGGTGAACCTCTACCCGTTCACCCAGACGGTCGCCTCCGGTGCCGCGCCGGACGAGTGCGTGGAGCAGATCGACATCGGCGGCCCGTCCATGGTGCGCGCCGCCGCGAAGAACCACCCGAGCGTCGCCGTCGTGGTCAACCCCGAGCGGTACGCCGACGTGCTGGCCGCCGCGCAGTCCGAGGAGGGCGGCTTCACCCTCGCGCAGCGCAAGCGTCTCGCCGCCGAGGCCTTCGCGCACACCGCCGCGTACGACGCCGCCGTGGCCTCCTGGTTCGCCCGCGACTACGCGCCCGCCGACGACTCGCCGTTCCCCGAGTTCCTGGCCATGCCGTACACCCGCTCCTCGGTGCTGCGCTACGGCGAGAACCCGCACCAGGGCGCCGCGCTCTACCTCGCGCAGCACAGCGAGGGCACGCTCGCCGAGGCCGAGCAGCTGCACGGCAAGGAGATGTCCTTCAACAACTACGTGGACTCCGACGCCGCGCTGCGGGCCGCGTACGACTTCGACGAGCCCTGCGTCGCCATCATGAAGCACGCCAACCCGTGCGGCATCGCGGTCTCCTCGGTCGACATCGCCGACGCCCACGCCAAGGCGCACGCCTGCGACCCGGTCTCCGCGTTCGGCGGGGTCATCGCCGTGAACCGGCCGGTCAGCGTGGAGATGGCGCGGCAGGTCGCCGAGGTGTTCACCGAGGTGCTGATCGCCCCCGAGTACGAGGACGGCGCGGTCGAGATCCTGGCGGCCCGCAAGAACATCCGCCTGCTGCGCACCCCGGCGAAGGCCCGGCGCCACGTCGAGTTCCGGCAGATCTGCGGCGGCCTGCTCGTCCAGGAAGGCGACCTCTACCAGGCCCCCGGCGACGCGGTCGACGCCTGGCAGCTCGCCGCGGGTCCGGCCGCGTCCGACGAGGTGCTGGCCGACCTGGCCTTCGCCTGGCGGGCCGTGCGCGCGGTCAAGTCCAACGCGATCCTGCTGGCCAGCGGCCTGGCTTCGGTCGGCGTCGGCATGGGCCAGGTCAACCGCGTCGACTCGGCCCGGCTCGCGGTCGCGCGGGCTGGCGAGCGCGCGGCGGGCTCCGTCGTCGCCTCCGACGCGTACTTCCCCTTCGCCGACGGCCTGCAGGTGCTGATCGACGCGGGCGTGCGCGCGGTCGTCCAGCCCGGCGGCTCCGTCCGCGACGCCGACTCGATCGCGGCGGCCGAGGCGGCGGGCGTGACCATGTACCTCACCGGCACGAGGCACTTCGCACACTGACGCGGTACGCACAACGTGCGCGGCGGCCCCCGGTGTGAATGCCGGGGACCGCCGCGCAGTCTTCTGCTACATCTTCTACAGCTTGAGGTTGTTCTTGATGCAGTCGTTGTAGGCCGTCTTGTCGTTCTGGTCGATCGACTTGCAGGCGTTCCGCGCGTGCACCGCCGCGACGGTCACCAGGCCGCCGCCGACCATCCCGAGCACGCACAGCACGATGCCCGCGATGCCGATCCCGCGCTTGAGGTTCTTCCGGGACGCGCCCGCGATGCCGACGATGCCGAGGACCAGCCCGACCAGCCCGACGATCGAGCCGAGGAAGGCGGTGATGATCAGCGGGAGCGAGACGATGCCGAGGATCAGCGAGGCGATCGCGAGCTTGCTGGTGCGCGGCGGCCCGTAGGGCTGCTGGCCCGGCACGCCGTACCCGCCGCCCGCGCCACCGCCGAATCCGCCCTCCAGCGGCGGCGCCGCCGGGAACTGCTGCTGCGGATACTGCGGAAAGGTCGGCGCAGCCGGCTCCCGGTCCGGCTGCTCCTGCGGCTGTTGCCCCCACTGCTCGGACACCCTGATCCTCACCCTTCCGATTACGGCTGATTGTGGCTGATTGTGAAGTATTTGATCAGATCACTGGATTTCGGCTGATCAAGCCGAACACCGAAAGAGCGTAGAGCAAATGCGCGGCTGGCACCATGACGGCGACCGCGCTGGACGGCCGGGCACTGCTGCTGACCAACGTCGTCGAGGCGGCGGTTCTCTAGCTGCGGTTGCGTGGTCGGCCCTACCTTCGGCGTGGTGCTGCGCTCGTTCCTCGCTGCGCACCACGCCTACGTCCGGGCCGATTACTTACCCCGCCCACCCGCCCTACTCAACCAGCCTGCGGCCCGCTACCTACGCTCCCTCGTACCTCGGTCGCTACGTCCGCAGGCCTACGGCGCTCGCGCACGGGCGATTCTGATAACGGCTTGCTTCGCCGTGGGCGAAGATCGGCGCGAGGAGTTCGAGCGTGCGGTCACGGAGTTCACGGCGCGGGCCGATGCCGAGCCGGGGACGCTGGTGTTCCGGTTCTTTCGGGGCGCACCGGGGCAGTACGCCGTGGTCGAGGAGTACGTGAATGCGGATCTGCACGGTCCCGTCGGGGAGGGCATTCGGAAGTGGGCGCTGCGCGTCCGGGACGTATCACTGTACGAAGATCCGGTTGCCGTTGACGCCTTCCGGCTGGCGCCGACGGTGAGTCAGTGCGCTGAAAGCCACGCGTAACGCCGCAGGTCCGCGGACGTAGCGACCGAGGTACGAGGAAGCGAAGGTAGCGGGCCGAAGGCATGTAGCCCGGAGGGCGTTACCCGAAGGAGCGCAGCGACTGTAGGGCCGGTTGAGTAGGGCGGGTGGGCGGGGTAAGTAATCGGCCCGGACGTAGTCACCGGCACGGAGCGAGGAACGAGCGCAGTGCCGGTGACGCAGGTAGGGCCGACAACTAGCCGCAAGCCGCCGTCAGCCCTACCCGAAGCCCTTACTCCGCCTTCGTCGAACCCTCCGGCTCCAGCCACAGCACGCCCAGCGGGGGCAGCCGGAGCACGGCGTGGGCGGGCTGGCCCCACATGGGTTCCTCGCTGGCGTGGACGGTGCCCATGTTGCCCACGCCGCTGCCGCCGTACTGTTCGGCGTCGGTGTTGAGGACTTCGGTCCAGCGGGGGGCGCGGTCGGCGGGGAGGGGGAGGGGGAGGCGGAAGTCCTCCCAGGGGACGCCGGCGAAGTTGGCCACGCAGACCAGGGGGGTGCCGTCCGCGGACCACCGGGCGAAGGCGAAGACGTTGTGGTCGGCGTCGTCGGAGGAGAGCCAGGTGAAGCCGGCGGGGCTGAAGTCCTGCTGCCACAGTGCCGGGCGCTGCTTGTAGGCGGCGTTGAGGTCCTGGACGGTGCGGAAGACGCCGCGGTGTTCGGCGTGGTCGAGCAGCCACCAGTCGAGGCCGTGTTGTTCGGACCATTCGTCGCTTTGGGCGAACTCGCCGCCGGAGAAGAGCAGCTGCTTGCCCGGGTGGGCCCACATGTAGGCGAACAGGGCCCGCAGGTTGGCGAACTGCTGCCACCTGTCGCCGGGCATCTTGCCGATCAGGGAGTGTTTGCCGTGCACGACCTCGTCGTGGCTGAGCGGCAGGATGAAGTTCTCGGTGAACGCGTAGACCAGCGAGAAGGTCATCCGGTGGTGGTGGTAGCGCCGGTTGATCGGCTCCTCGGAGACGTAGCCGAGGGTGTCGTGCATCCAGCCCATGTTCCACTTGAAGCCGAAGCCGAGCCCGTCCTGGCTGGTCGGCTGGGTCACGCCGGGCCACGCGGTGGACTCCTCGGCGAACATCAGCACGCCGGGGACGCGCTTGAACACCGTCGCCGTCAGCTCCTGCAGGAAGGAGACGGCCTCCAGGTTCTCCCGGCCGCCGTACGCGTTCGGGTGCCAGGCGCCGGCCGGCCGCGAGTAGTCGAGGTAGAGCATCGAGGCCACGGCGTCCACGCGCAGGCCGTCGATGTGCATGACCTCGCACCAGTACAGCGCGGAGGCGAGCAGGAAGTTGCGCACCTCGCGTCGTCCGAAGTCGAACACGAGCGTGCCCCAGTCCGGGTGCTCGCCGCGCCACGGGTCCGGGTGCTCGTACAGGTTGGTGCCGTCGAACTGGGCCAGCGCCCACGCGTCCTTGGGGAAGTGCGCGGGGACCCAGTCCACGATCACGCCGATCCCGGCCGCGTGCAGGGCGTCGATCAGGGCCTTGAAGTCGTCCGGGCCGCCGAGCCGCGCGGTGGGCGCGAAGTACGAGGAGACCTGGTAGCCCCACGATCCGCCGAAGGGGTGCTCGGTCGGCGGCAGGAACTCGACGTGGGTGAAGCCGAGTTCGTTGAGGTACGCGGGAAGTTCCTCGGCGAGTCCGCGGTACGTCAGTCCGGGCCGCCACGAGGCGAGGTGCAGTTCGTACACGGACTGCGGTTCGCGGTACGGGTCGGACTCGGCACGCCGCTTGAGCCATTCCTCGTCGGCCCACTCGTAGTGCGACTCGTCGATCACCGACGCGGTGTCCGGCGGGCACTCGGTGCGCTGCGCGAGCGGGTCGGCCTTCTGCCGCCAGACGCCGTCGCGGCCGAGGATCTCGTACTTGTACCGCTGCCCGGCGCCGATGCCCGGCACGAACAGCTCCCAGACGCCGCTGGAGCCGAGCGAGCGCATCGGGTAGCCGGTGCCGTCCCAGTAGTTGAAGTCGCCGATCACCCGCACGCCCTGGGCGTTCGGTGCCCAGACCGCGAATCCGGTGCCCGCGACCGCGCCGCCGTCCGGGGCCTCGGCCGTGCGCACGTGCGCGCCGAGCACCTCCCAGAGCTGCTCGTGTCTGCCCTCGCCGATCAGGTGCAGGTCGATGTCGCCGGGCATCGGCAGGAAGCGGTACGCGTCGTCCTGCTCGACGACCGACTCGCCGTAGTCCACCTTCAGCCGGTACGCGTCCGCGGCCTGCCCGGGCACGACCCCGGCGAACAGGCCCTCGCCCTGGTCCTGCAGCGCGTACTCGCCGTCCGCCTGGAGCACCGACACGCCCTCCGCGAACGGCCGCAGCACCCTGACGACGCGGGCGCCGTCCCCGGCCGGGTGGGCGCCGAGCAGCGCGTGCGGATCGTGCACGGCGCCGCCGAGCAGGCCGTCCAGACCGGCCGGATCCGGACGCTCCGCGGGGGCGGCCGTCGCGGCGGGGGCTTCGAGGGCCGCCGAGCTGTTCTTCTGTTCTCCCGTCACCTGTCCCAGGTTGCCACGTTCAGGGAAGCTACGGGAGGCGGGGGCGTTACCTGTATCACACGGCGTGGCGGACGGACGGCCCCGGCCGATGCCCGCCCCGACGCGTCGTCAGGAGTGGCCGCCGGGGCGGACGGCGCGCTGGATCAGGTCGTCCAGCAGGCCCGACTTGGCGTCCGTGACCAGCTGCTCGAGCTGCTCCACGGACATCCGCACGTGCTGGCCGAAGTCGTCGGCGAGCACGATCCGGCGCGGCAGGTCGGCGGCCGGGTCGAGGAAGAGCTCGGGACAGCCGCAGCTGCAGTCGCCGCAGAAGACGCGGATCGAGCAGAGCTCGGGATGGTCGACGGGCTTGAGCTGTACGGGTGAACGATGCGCGGACGAACGATCGGGGACCACGGAAGCACCTCGCCGGATGTCGGGACTGTGGGTGGTGGTACCGAGCCTGCCCGCCGGTCCCCTCCACCGTAGATCTCCGGACGCCGCGCGGCCACGGAGCATACGGCGCCCTCCGGCCGCCGACCCGGGAGCGCGCACCCCGCCGCGCACGTCGCGCGCCCCTGGCGCGATCCGCCACGGTAGGGGGAAGCCGGAGGCCGGGCAGGAGCCCGCGAAGAGGCCGGACCCGCTACTTCCGCTTGGCGCGGCGGCGGCGCCCGCCGAGGAAGCCGACCAGGGCGCCGGCCAGGAAGACGAGCAGCAGCACGAGCCACAGCCGCGCGCTGATCCAGACCACCCACAGGTGGATCCGGACCCGGGAGTTGTTCGCGATGATGAACCACAGCGCCGCCACCGTGACGAGGCCGCCGATGATCACCTTGGGCGTGGCCAGCCTCTCGACCAGCCTGGACTCGCGCTTCCGCTCCGGCTCGGCCGAGCCGACGGGCGGGATGTTCGCACTCATGTGTGCCTCCTCGTCGGTGACAGGATAAGGGCACGACGACGCGTTCGCCTGTCGGGCGCGGTCCGCACGAGCGCACGAAGCGTGGTTCCATGGAGGTATGGACGTACGGCGGGAGTGGCCCTTCGCCACCGTTATCGCGGTGGCCCTCGGCGCGGTGGCGCTGATCGCGCTCGGCAATCTGGACCACGGCGTGCTGATCCTGGGCTGCGCGCTGCTGATCGGCTCCGGCCTGCGCTTCGCCCTGCCCACCCCGCGCGCCGGGCTGCTGGCCATCCGCGGCCGCGGCGCCGACGTGGTCACCATGGGCCTGCTCGGCCTGGTGATGCTGATCCTCTCGCTCTTCCCGCTGACCAACTAGCCCGAGGACTCTCGCAGGCGAACGGCCCTCGGCCCCGGGTCCGCACACCCGGGGCCGAGGGCCGTTCTGGAAAGCGCCTCGTGCTTACGCCGCGATCCGGAGCCCGCCTACCGGCGGGCGCCGCTCACTTCGCGAACTGCTCGAGCGCCTGGTTGAAGGTGGCCGACGGGCGCATGGTCGCGCTCGCCTTGGCCGGGTCGGGCTGGTAGTAGCCGCCGAGCTCGACCGGCGAGCCCTGGACCGCGATCAGCTCGTCCACGATGGCCTTCTCCTGCCCGGCCAGCGTCTCGGCCAGCGGGGCGAAGGCCGCGGCGAGCTCGGCGTCCGCGGTCTGCGCGGCGAGCTCCTGGGCCCAGTACAGCGCCAGGTAGAAGTGCGAGCCGCGGTTGTCGATGCCGCCGAGCCTGCGGCTGGGGGACTTGTCCTCGTTCAGGAACGTCGCGGTGGCCCGGTCCAGGGTGTCCGCGAGCACCTGCGCGCGGGCGTTGCCGGTGGTCGTGGCGAACTGCTCGAAGCTGACCGCGAGGGCCAGGAACTCGCCGAGGCTGTCCCAGCGCAGGTAGTTCTCCTTGACCAGCTGCTGCACGTGCTTGGGCGCGGAGCCGCCGGCGCCGGTCTCGAACAGGCCGCCGCCGTTCATCAGCGGGACCACGGAGAGCATCTTGGCGCTGGTGCCGAGCTCCAGGATCGGGAACAGGTCGGTCAGGTAGTCGCGCAGCACGTTGCCGGTGACCGAGATGGTGTTCTCGCCCTTGCGGATCCGCTCGACGGACAGCTTGGTCGCCTCGACCGGGGAGAGCACCTTGATCGTCAGGCCCTCGGTGTCGTGCTCCGGCAGGTACGCCTCGATCTTCTTGATCAGCTGCGCGTCGTGCGCGCGGTCGGCGTCCAGCCAGAACACGGCCGGGTCGCCGGTGGCGCGGGCGCGGGTGACGGCGAGCTTGACCCAGTCGCGGATCGGCAGGTCCTTGGTCTGGCACATCCGGAAGATGTCCCCGGCCTCGACCGGCTGCTCCAGCACGACGGCGCCGGACTCGTCCACGACGCGCACGGTGCCCGCGGCGGCGAGCTCGAAGGTCTTGTCGTGGCTGCCGTACTCCTCGGCCTTCTGCGCCATCAGGCCGACGTTCGGCACCGAGCCCATGGTGGCCGGGTCGTACGCGCCGTGCGCCTTGCAGTCCTCGAGGACGGCCTGGTAGACGCCGGCGTAGCTGCTGTCCGGCAGGACGGCGATGGTGTCCGCCTCCTTGCCGTCCGGGCCCCACATGTGGCCGGAGGTGCGGATCATCGCGGGCATCGAGGCGTCCACGATCACGTCGCTCGGCACGTGCAGGTTGGTGATGCCGCGGTCCGAGTCGACCATCGCCAGCGCCGGGCCGTCCGCGATCTCCGCGTCGAACGAGGCCTTGATCGCTTCTCCGTTCGGCAGCGCGGCCAGGCCGTTCAGGATCCCGCCGAGGCCGTCGTTCGGGCTCAGACCGGCGGCGGCGAGGTCGGCGCCGTACGCGGCGAAGGTCTTCGGGAAGAAGGCGCGCACCACGTGGCCGAAGATGATCGGGTCGGAGACCTTCATCATGGTGGCCTTCAGGTGCACGGAGAACAGCACGCCCTCGGCCTTGGCGCGGGCGATCTGCGCGCCGAGGAAGGTCTCCAGCGCGGCGACGTGCAGCACGGAGGCGTCCACGACCTCGCCCTCGAGCACCGGCACGCTCGGCTTGAGCACGGTCACGGCGCCGTCGGCGGCCACGTGCTCGATGCGCAGGCTGCCCGCGGCGGCCACGGTGGCGGACTTCTCGGTGCTGCGGAAGTCGTTCGCGCCCATCGTCGCGACCTCGGTCTTCGAGTCGGCCGACCAGGCGCCCATGCGGTGCGGGTGGGTCTTCGCGTAGTTCTTCACCGACGCGGGGGCCCGGCGGTCCGAGTTGCCCTCGCGCAGCACCGGGTTCACGGCGCTGCCCTTGACCTTGTCGTACCGGGCGCGGACGTCGCGCTCCTCGTCGGTCTTCGGCTCGTCCGGGTAGTCCGGCAGCGCGTAGCCCTGGCCCTGGAGCTCGGCGACGGCGGCCTTGAGCTGCGGCACCGAGGCGGAGATGTTCGGCAGCTTGATGATGTTCGCGCCGGGGGTGGTGGCCAGCTCGCCGAGCTCGGTCAGCGCGTCGCCGATCCGCTGGTCCTCGGCGAGGTACTCCGGGAACACCGCGAGGATACGTCCGGCGAGCGAGATGTCGCGGGTCTCCACGGCGATCCCGGCGGTCGAGGCGTACGCCTGGATGATCGGCAGAAACGAGTACGTCGCCAGCGCGGGCGCCTCGTCGGTGTGCGTGTAGATGATGGTCGAATCGGTCACCGGGTGCTCCGCTCGGCTGAGGACTTCGCTATTTTCTCGACATCAAGATACCTCAGTCCCGGGCCCGCGGCGTACCGGGTCTCAGCCGTCCAGCGCCGTGAGGCGCCGCTCCGCGTCGGCCAGCTCGAAGGCGCCCATCCGGCGGTAGAGCTCGGCGGCTTCCCGCAGGCTCTCTCGCGCCCCATCGGGGTCCCCGAGCCGTTCCCGGCAGCGTGCCAGGCCGTCCAGTGCGTGAGCCTGGTCGATCGGCATACCCGCCACCCGGGTGAGTCGCAGGGCCTCCTCGAAGCGCTCGATCGCGATCTCGGTCTCGCTCTGGTCGAGGGCGACGGCGCCCAGGCGGTTCAGCGTCGCGCCCATGCCCTGATCGTCGTCCAGGGGCCCGCGGTACGTCTCCAAAGCCCGCTCCAGCAGCGGAACGCCCCGGGGATCGCCGGTCAGATAACGCGCGTAGCCGAGCTCGCGCATCAGCTCGACCTGCGTATAGAGGTGGGCGCCCTCCGCAGCGACGTCGGTGTCCGAGTAGCCGCGTTCGAGGTACCCGATCGCGGAGACCGGGTCGCCGGCGTTGGTCCGGGACGGCCCGAGGAAGGCCAGCACCATCGTCACGCCGGTCTCGTAGCCGAGCTCCTCGAAGATCCCGAGCGCGTTGCGGAATTCCGCATGGGCCTGCTCGTGCCGGCCGGTCATGCCGAGGATCCAGCCCAGGTTCGTCAGGAAGCTCGCCTCGACCTGGCGGTGGCCGTACTCGCGGCCGATGGCCAGGCCCCGTCGGCAGTTCTCGGCCGCGACCGCGAATTCGCCCTCGCTGATGAGCTTGCGGGTGGACGAGCTGAGCGCCAGCGCCTCCATGTGCGGAAGGCCGAGCTCGCGCAGGATCCGCACGGAGATGTCGTGGTGCATGCGGGATTCCTCGCGCTTGCCGAGCAGGTCGCAGCTCTGGCCCAAAGCGAGCCTGATCTGTGCCTCCGCGTAGCGGTCGCCGGTCTCCTGAGCGATCGGCAGTGCCAGCATGTGCGTCGCGACCGTGTCCTCGGGCCTGCCCTGGTTGTAGGAGATCTGCCCGATCCGGTAGAGCGCGTCGGTCTCGCCACGTCGGTGCCCGAGCTCGCGGCAGATCCGCAGCGCCCGCTCGGCCGATTCCACGGCCTCGCCGAACCTGCTGCGCCCGATCTGACGGAGGATCTGGCTCAGGTTGCACAGCGCGGCGGCCAGCGCGAGCGGCTCGTCCAGCTCCTCGGCGATCCGCGCGGCGGCCTCGTGCATCTGCGCGGTCTGCGACCACGGGCCGTCCTGCAACAGGTAGCCCGCGAGCGCCGAGGTCAGGTCGATGCGCCGCTCCGGCGGCGTGCCGGCGTCCGAGACGGTGGCGAGCAGGTTCGCCCGCTCCGCCCGGAACCAGGACAGCGAGCCCGATACGTCCGGCAGCTCGGGGACCGGGCCCGACGGCTCGGGGAAGGCAAGGGCGCGCCACCGGATCCCGGCCGGCTGCTGCAGGGCGCCGATCCACGCCGTGTGCTGGTAGAAGTCGAGCAGCCGCTCCCGCGCGGCGCGGGCCCGAACGCCGGTGCGGTCCATCAGGGTACGTGCATACGAGCGCACGAGATCGTGCAGCCCGTAGCGCTCCGCTTGCCGGATCAGCAGGTTGTGCTCGACCAGGGCGTCCAGCAGACGCCGGGCCGTCGCCAGGTCGAGGCCCGCCAGGCTCGCGGCGCCGTACACGTCGACGTCCGGGCCGGTGATCTGGCCGAGCAGGACCAGCAGGTCGCGCTCCGGCGCGGGCAGCGCGGCGAGCGAGGAGTCGAACACCGACCGCAGATCGCGCTCTCCGTCGGACAGGCCGCCTAGCCGTCGATCCTCGTCACCGAGCTCCGCGACCAGGCCTTCGACCGTCAGTGTGTCCTGATGACGCAGCCGTGCCGCGACGATGCGCAAGGCGAGCGGGAGGTGTCCGCACAACGCTGCCAGTTCGCGCGCGGCGGGAGAGTCGGTCAGCGCACGCCGCGGACCGGCGACGACGGCGAGCAGGGCCAGCGACTCAGGCTCGCTCAGCACGTCCACGGTCATCGCCTCGGCGTGCTCGAGGCCGGTCATCCGGTTGCGGCTGGTGATCAGCACGAGGCAGCCGGGGGCGGCCGGCAGCAGCGGACGGACCTGCTCCGGGTTCACCGCGTTGTCCAGCACGATCAGGGTCCTGCTGTCGGCGAGCTTGCTCCGGTAGAGCGCCGAGCGCTCCGGCACGTCGTCCGGCACAGCCCGCGGGGGCACGCCGAGCGAGCGCAGCAGGTAGGCCAGCGCGTCCCCCGGCGAGACGGGCTCGGTGCCCGCCGAACGCCCGCGCAGGTCGATGAACAGCTGGCCGTCCGGAAAGCGGTCGGCCAGGTGGTGCGCGGCGTGCACGGCGAGCGTGGTCTTGCCGATGCCGCCGAGGCCGTCGAGCGCGGAGATCACCAGCGTGCCCGGGGACTTCTCGGCCGCGGCGACGAGCTCGGCCGTCTCGGCGGCCCGGCCGGTGAACAGGCGGGTGTCGGCGGGCAGCTGACGCGGCGCGTCGGGGTTCAGGCGAAGTGCGAGCGAGGCATCGTCACGGACGACGGCCTCGCGCAGCTCCGCGAGCTCGGCGGACGGTTCGAGGCCGAGCTCGTCGAGCAGCGAGCTCTCATATGCGTCGTACGCGCCGACCGCTTCGTCGGATCGCCCAGCGCGGTGCAACGCGAGCATCAGCTGCCGGTGGAACGTCTCGTTGCGCGGGTTTTCCTGAACGAGCGCGCCCAGCTCGTCGGCGAGGTCGCGGTGCCGCCCGAGGTTCAGCTCGGCCTCGATCCGCCCCTGCAAGGCCAGGACGTACGTCTCCTCCAGTTCGCGCACCCGCACGTCGTGCGCGAGCGCGGGTATACCGGCCAGCGGGCGACCCCGCCAGAGTTCCAGCGCCGCGCGGAACCGCTTCGCCGCGTCCGCCCACGCCTGCTCGCCCAGCTTCCGCCGGCCCGCCGCGTACTCCTCGGCGAACACGTGCAGATCGAGCTCGCCCGGAGCCAGCTGGATCAGATAGCCGGGAGGCACCGCGCGCACCCGCTCCTGATCCTGGTCGCCGAGCGCGTGACGCAGCCGCATCACCTGAACGTGCAACGCCGCCGGCGCCGACGAGCCGGCCGCCTCTGCTCCCCACAACAGCGCGGCGAGCCGGTCGGTCGACACCGGCGTGCCCGCGTCCAGGAGCAGCGCCGCGAGCAGGGTGCGCCGCAGCCGTCCGGCCACGGATATCTCGCCGGACTGGTCGTGGACCGAGAGCGGGCCGAGCAGCGCGAAGCGCACGCTACCTCCAGTGTGGGATTCCCGAAGTCTTGCGGAGGCCTGATGCTATCCGCACGCGCGGGCTCACGCGCAGCTAGCGTCTGTCGTCAGTCTCACAGCTGTCCGGGGCCGTGCCGGGGGTCGCGGCAGAGTAACGTTACCGGCGGGAAACCCCGCCAAAGCCCCTGGACTTCGAAGCAGAAGAAGGCGTCACGACATGACTCGCACCCCCGTCAACGTCACGGTGACCGGCGCGGCCGGCCAGATCGGTTACTCGCTGCTGTTCCGGATCGCATCCGGCCACCTGCTCGGCCCGGACGTCCCGGTCAGCCTGCGCCTGCTCGAGATCACCCCGGCGCTCAAGGCCGCCGAGGGCACCGCGATGGAGCTCGACGACTGCGCGTTCCCGCTGCTGCGCGGGATCGAGATCACCGACGACCTGAAGACCGCCTTCGACGGCGCCAACGTGGCGCTGCTGGTCGGCGCGATGCCGCGGAAGGCCGGCATGGAGCGCGGCGACCTGCTCTCGGCCAACGGCGGTATCTTCAAGCCGCAGGGCCGCGCCATCAACGACCACGCCGCGGACGACATCCGGGTGCTGGTCGTCGGCAACCCGGCGAACACCAACGCGCTGATCGCCGCGAACAACGCCCCCGACGTGCCGAAGACCCGCTTCACCGCGATGACCAGGCTCGACCACAACCGCGCCGTCGCCCAGGTCGCCAAGAAGGCCGGCGTCGCGGTGACCGAGATCAGCAACCTGACGATCTGGGGCAACCACTCCGCGACCCAGTACCCGGACCTGTTCAACGCCAAGATCAACGGCAAGAGCGCGGCCGCGGTCATCGACGACCAGGCGTGGCTGGAGGGCGAATTCATCCCGACCGTCGCCAAGCGCGGCGCCGCGATCATCGAGGCCCGCGGCCTGTCCTCCGCGGCCAGCGCCGCCTCCGCCGCGCTGAACCACGTGAACACCTGGTTCAACGGCACCGCGCCCGGCGACTGGACCTCGATGGGCATCGTGTCCGACGGCTCCTACGGTGTGCCGGAGGGCCTGGTCTCCTCCTTCCCGGTCACCACCAAGGACGGCGAGTACGAGATCGTCCAGGGCCTGGAGATCGACGAGTTCTCCCGCGGCCGGATCGACGCCTCCGTCGCCGAGCTCGCCTCGGAGCGCGACGAGGTCGTCAAGCTCGGCCTGATCTGACGATCCCCCCGGTCCGACCTGACGTTGCGTGAGCGCGGCCCGCCTCTCCGGATTCCCCCGGACCGAGGCGGGCCGCGCTCTCTCTCGGTTCGGTAACTCCGCTTGCGGTAGCGCGTACGGATGCGTTTGTCTAGCCCGGTCCGTTCGAAGACATCGAACTCAAACCGGGGGAGCAGGACTCTCATGTCAAGCCCGTACGATCAGAACCCAGGGCAGCAGCAGTACGGCCAGCCGCCGCAGTTCGGCGCGCCGGTCCCGCAGCAGGGCCTGCCGCCGCAGCCGGCCCAGCCGGTCGCGCCGCAGCAGCCCGCGCAGTACGCGCAGCAGCCGCAGGGCGCGCCCGCCTGGGGCCAGCCCGCCCCCCAGCCGACCGCCGCCTACCCGGACCCGAACGCGAACCCGTACGCCGCGGGCAACCCCTACCAGCAGCAGCCGTACGCCGGCGGCGTGCCGATGCAGCCGGTCAAGCAGCGCGGCCGCGGCGGCCTGGTCGCGGCGGCGTTCCTGCGCAGCGCGATCGGCCGGCTGGTGATCTTCCTGGTGATCGCCGGCGGCATCGCGATCTACCACTTCGCCACCTCCGACAACGCGACGCGCAACTCCAACGGGCAGGTCACCCAGTCCGGGTCGCTCGCCGCGACCGACCTGGCCGTCGGCGACTGCTTCGACTCGCCCACCGGCACCTCGGGCATCTCCTCGGTCAAGGCCATCCCGTGCACCCAGGCGCACGACTCGCAGGTCTACGCGGAGCCGAAGATCAGCGAGAGCACCTTCCCGGGCGTCAGCACCCTGCAGACCGAGGCGAAGGCCGACTGCGAGGCGGACTCCGCGACCTCCGCGATCTCCTCGGACGCCCCGTCCTCGATCGGCACCGAGTACTTCTTCCCGCAGGACTCGGACACGTTCGACAGCCAGGACTTCTTCATCTGCGCCCTCGCCGCGGACAGCGCCACCCTCACCACGTCGTACGTCGGCTGACGGGTCACCCGACACGCCGCGCCGACCAGGGGGTGAACCCGGTGCTCGGGCCGCCGGGCGGCGGGCCCGGGCACCGTAGACTGGTGCCATGGCCCCATCGCCTCCGTCGGAGTGCAACAGACCCGGCGGCTCGCTCCAGAATGCTGAGGAGCCGAGCCGGTGAACCAGACACTGACCTCCTGCCTCGTCGTACTCGCCCTGATCCTGGTCGAGGCGCTGTTCGTCGCCTCTGAGATCGCGCTGGTCTCGCTGCGCGAATCCCAGGTGCAGGAACTCGCCGAGTCCGGCCGCCGCGGCGCCGTCGTCGCGCGGCTGGTCCGCGACCCGAACCGCTTCCTGGCCACGGTGCAGATCGGCGTGACGCTGACCGCCCTGCTCTCCTCGGCCTACGGCGCGACCACGCTCTCCGAGGACGCCAAGCGCGCGCTGGAGACCACCGGGCTAAGCTCCGGCCTGGCCGGATTCATCGGCCTGGTCGGCGTCACCATGGTGATCTCCTTCGTCACGCTGGTGATCGGCGAGCTCGCGCCCAAGCGGCTGGCCATGCAGCGCATCGAGGCCACCGCGCGGGCCGTCGGCCCGTTCGTGAACGGCATGTCGACGATCTGCCGCCCGGTCATCTGGCTGCTCTCGGTGTGCACCGACGTGGTCGTGCGGATGTTCGGCGGCGACCCGTCCGCCGCGCGCGAGCAGGTCAGCGAGTCCGAGCTGCGCCGCATGGTCGCCGACAACACCTCGCTCAGCACGGACGAGCGCCGGCTGATCGACGAGGTCTTCGGCGCCGGCGACCGGCAGTTGCGCGAGGTGCTCGTGCCGCGCACCGAGGTCGTCTTCCTGGACGCGGCCACGCCGGTCCCCGAGGCCGCCGCCAAGATAGGCCGCCACCCGCACTCGCGCTACCCGGTGATCGACGAGAGCGCGGACAACGTCGTCGGCTTCGTGCACGTGCGCGACCTGCTGAGCCCCGACGCCGCGGAGAACGCCGGGAGGGTCTCCGAGCTGGCCAGGCCCGCCCTGTTCCTGCCGGGCACCAAGCACGTGCTCGACGCGCTGTCCGAGATGCGCCGCGACTCCTTCCACCTGGCGATCGTCGTCGACGAGTACGGCGGCACCGCCGGCATCGTCACCCTGGAGGACCTGGTCGAGGAGGTCATCGGCGACATCCGCGACGAGTACGACAGCGCCCGCTCCGACGTGATCCGGCTGCGCGGCGGCGGCCTGGACCTGTCCGGCCTGATCAACCTGGAGGACGCGGCCGAGGTGGTGGGCGTGCCGTTGCCGGAGGGCCCGTACGAGACGCTGGCCGGCTTCCTGATAGCGCAGCTCGGCCGGCTGCCCGCGCTGGGCGACGAGGTCGGCTACGACGGCCTGCGCTTCACCGTGCAGTCGATGGACGGCCGACGCATCTCCCGGGTGCGGATCGAGAAGGCCGAGCCGGCCGCCGAGCAGCCGAGCCAGCCCGCTCCTGCGGCCCCCGTGATAGCCGACCGCTAGAAATCGCGGCCCCGGCGCCGGCCGCCTGTAGGCCGCAGGAGCCGACCGCCGAGCAGCCGAGCCAGCCCGCTCCTGCGGCCCCCGTGATAGCCGACCGCTAGAAATCGCGGCCCCGGTGCCGGCCGCCTGTAGGCCGCAGGAGCCGACCGCCGAGCAGCCGAGCCAGCCCGCTCCTGCGGCCCCCGTGATAGCCGACCGCTAGCAACCGCGGCCCCGGTGCCGGCCGCCCGTAGGCCGCCAGGCCGCCTCCCCGCCGCCCGGCCCCAAGCCGCCCCCCACCTGCGAAAGCTTCCCCTGTCACCGTCTCGGAGCCCGCCCACCGCCCCCCGCGGCCATTCGCGCGAGCGGGCCTGCGAAAGCTAAAGTACCTTCATGTCCACGGACCATCTCACCACCACAGGGGCGGCGCGCCCGCGCGTGCTCAGCGGGATCCAGCCCACCGCCGACTCCTTCACGCTCGGGAACTACCTCGGGGCGGTCCGGAACTGGGTGGCCATGCAGGACGACTACGACGCCTTCTACATGGTCGTCGACCTGCACGCGATCACCGTCGAGCAGGACCCGGCGACGCTGCGCCGACGCACCCGGGTGGCCGCGGCCCAGCTGCTCGCCGCCGGCCTCGACCCGCAGCGCTGCGCCCTGTTCGTGCAGAGCCACGTGCCCGAGCACGCGCAGCTCGGCTGGGTGATGAGCTGCCTCACCGGCTTCGGCGAGGCCTCCCGGATGACGCAGTTCAAGGACAAGTCGGCCAAGCAGGGCTCCGGCGCGGCCAGCGTGGGCCTGTTCACCTACCCGATCCTGCAGGTCGCCGACATCCTGCTCTACCAGGCGAACTACGTCCCGGTCGGCGAGGACCAGCGCCAGCACCTCGAGCTCAGCCGCGACCTCGCGCAGCGCTTCAACGGCCGCTACGGCAAGACCTTCACCGTGCCAGAGCCGTACATCGTCAAGGACACCGCGAAGATCATGGATCTGCAGGACCCGGGCGCGAAGATGTCCAAGTCCGCCGAGTCCCCGGCCGGCCTGATCGAGCTGCTGGCCGACCCGAAGGTCAATGCCAAGAAGATCCGCTCCGCGGTGACCGACACGGAGCGGGAGATCCGCTTCGACGAGGTGAACAAGCCCGGCGTCTCCAACCTGCTGCGCATCTACGCGGCGCTCGGCGAGCGCAGCATCGCCGACCTCGAGCAGGAGTACGTCGGCAAGGGCTACGGCGACCTGAAGAAGGACCTCGCCGAGCTCGTCACCGAGACGTTCACGCCCTTCAAGGAGCGCACCGAGCAGTTCCTCGCCGACGAGGGCAAGCTGGACGCGATCCTCGCCGAGGGCGGCGACAAGGCGCGCGCCGTGGCCGCGAGGACCTTGGCCGAGGTCTACGAGCGGATCGGCTTCGTGCCGCGGTGACCACCATCGGGATATCGCTGGAGATTCCGGAGCCGTACGGCACCGGTCTGCGGGACCGGCGGGCCTCCTACGGCGATCCCCAGGCGGAGTTCGTGCCCACCCATGTGACGCTGCTGCCGCCGACGGAGGTGGACGCGGAGGTGCTTCCCGAGGTGGAGGAGCACCTCGCGAAGGTGGCCGGGGCGACCGCCCCGTTCCGGATGCTGCTGGCCGGCACCGGCACCTTCCTCCCGGTCTCTCCGGTGGTGTTCGTGCAGATCTCCCGGGGCCTCGCCGAGTGCGAGGCGCTGGAGGCGAAGGTCCGCGACGGCGTGCTGGAGCGCGATTTGAAGTTCCCGTACCACCCGCACGTGACCGTGGCGCACGACCTCGACGAGCCGCACCTCGAGTTCGCGATGGCCGACCTGGCGGACTATCAGGCGGAGTTCGAGCTGGACCGGCTGAAGCTGTACGAGCAGTGCCCGGACGGCAATTGGCAGGTGCTGCGCGAATTCTCGTTCGAGGACGCGGAGGCCTGAGGACACCCCGGATTCACCTCGCGCGCCGCCGCGGTCTATAAGCTCGAAGGGTGCAGCCGAGGATCCCGCGCGTGCTCGTCGAGCGTTTTCGAAAGATCTCCGAACACGCCGAACGAACCCGCGTCTACCGCGCGTATCACCGCTACGGCGTACAGCGCGGCGCCCGGCTCGCGGCCGCCATGACGTACACGGCGTTCCTGTCGATCTTCCCCGCACTGGTCCTCGCGATCGCGATCGCCACGGTGTTCCTGGGCGACAGCGGCGTCAAGCGCGTCAACGACTACATCGACAAGCAGTTGCCCGGCCTCGCGGAGAAGTTCTCCCTCAACGGCGTCGTCGCCAACGCCGCCACCGTCGGCGCGATCAGCGGTGTCATCCTGCTCTGGTCGGCGCTGAGCTGGGTCAACACCGCGCGCGGCAGCATGCGGATGATCTGGGGCGTGGACGACATGCCCGGCAGCTACTGGGGCAGGAAGGCCCTGGACCTGGTCTCGCTGGTCGGCCTCGGCACCCTGTTCGCCATCGTGATCGCCGCCTCCAGCCTGACGACCGGCTTCGCCGAGACCGTGCTGCGCTGGATGAACACCGAGGACTCCACGCCCGCGAAGCTGGGTCTGCGGGCCCTGGGCGTGGTCATCGGCATCGTCGCCCAGACGGCGATGTTCGCCTACCTGCTCTCCGGCATCCCGCGCCTGTACATGCCCCGCTGGATCCTGCTGCGCACGGCATTCGTCGCGGCCCTGGTCTTCGAAGTCACGAAGGGCCTGGTCACGTCGTATGTGACCCGCGTCGCCGGCAAGTCCCTCTACGGCGCCTTCGGCGTGCCGATCGCGATCCTGATCTGGTTCAACCTGACCTTCCAGATGCTGCTCGCCCTCTCCGCCTGGACCGCGACCAGGACCGAGGAGGAGCTGGCCAAGCGCAGCGGCGCCGAGCGTCCGTTGACCACCGTGCGAACCTCTGACTAGAGTCAGAGATATGGAGAAAGCGCTCGTCGACGGCGTGCGCAGGTTCAACCGCACCGTCACCCAACGCGTCGGCGCCCTCAACGACGCCTACCTCAGCCGCAGTCGCCCGCTGGGCCAGGCCCGCGCGCTGTGGGAGATCGGCGGGGGAGGGGGCGGCGGAGCGGCCGGCTGCGAGGTGCGCGCGCTCCGGAGCCTCCTTGACGGACGCCGGGCGTGCCGAGGTCGCCTACTTGAACCAGGCCTCTGACGACCTGGCCACCGAGATCCTCGCCCCGCTCAACACCAGGCAACGCGAGCGCCTGGTAGCCGCGATGGCAGACGTAGAGCGCCTACTGACGGCGTCCCAAGTCGAGATCGCCGTCACCGACCCTCGCCTGCCGGCAGCCCGCCACTGTCTCACGACGTACTTCGAGGAACTGGCCGACCGCTTCGACGACGGCTTCGACCCCGCCCTGGGCATCTCCGCAAGCGACGCCGAACTGACGATGCCGGCGGGCCTGCTCCTGGTGGCCACGCTGCACGGAGACCCAGTCGGCTGCGGCGCCCTCAAGTTCAGCCCGGTGGACCGCCGTGCAGCACACATCAAGCGCATGTGGGTAGACCAGAACGTCCGCGGCCTGGGTCTGGGCCGCAGGCTGCTCGCCGAACTGGAGGCCCAGGCGGCGTCCCACGGCGCGACCGTAGTCCGCCTCGACACGAACAGGGTCCTGTCGGAGGCGATCAGTATGTACCGCGCTGCGGGCTACCGCGAGGTCGACGCCTTCAACGAGGAGAAGTACGCACACCACTGGTTCGAGAAGGTGCTGTAGGCGGCCATGCGGCGAGTGCCGGGACCGCTGCTCGTGATAAGGACATGGGGTATGGCGAGAGAAGTGGCGGGCTGAAGTGCGGCGGCCCGACCGACGCGGTGTGCTGAGATTAGCCAGTGGATGACCGGAGCGTGACGCGCCAGAGGCGGCGGGGCAGTTCGCCTTCTTCGAAGGCGTGGACTTCGAGCAGGTCCCAGCCTTGGGCGAGGTCGTCGACCAGGGCGCGGGGAAAGAAGTGGACGGCGAAGCCGCCGTGCTCGTAGATGTCGTCGCCGTGGCTCGTCCCGGTGCCATAGTGAGCGTCGCCGGTGTGGCGGACCGTGTAGACGAACGTGCCGCCTGGGCGCAGGACGCGACGGACTTCGGCCACTGCGGCGTGGATCTGCTCGGTGGAGAGGGCCATGCAGAGCAGCATGTGGGCGAAGGCGGCGTCGATGCTCGCGTCGGGGAGCGGGAGGGGGTCGCGTACGTCGTGCTCGAGGGTGTGTACGTGGCCTGCGACGCCTTGGTCGACGGCTGACGCGGTCAGTTGGGCCGAGGCGGCTGGGCTGAAATCGGCTGCGGTGACTTCGAAGCCTCGGCGTGCGAAGAAGAGCGCGTCGCGGCCGTGGCCGGCGCCCAGTTCCAGCACGCTGCGTACGCCGCCCGCGGTGAATCGGTCGGCGGCGAAGCGGGCGGGGTCGGAGGGGGCCTCGCCGTACATGCCGGGGTTTGCCGTGTGGACGCGGCTCCAGTGGGCTCGCTGCTCCGCGCCGAGCCCCGGGCCGGCCCCAGACCCAGACCCAGACCCAGACCCAGACCCAGACCCTGTCACATGCGCGAGTCTAGTCGCCGCAGATCATGCCGCGATCAGCTCGGCGATCAGGGCACGCACCCTGCGCTCGATCTCGTCGCGGATCGGGCGGACGGCTTCGATGCCCTGGCCCGCGGGGTCCTCGAGCTTCCAGTCGAGGTACCGCTTGCCGGGGAAGACCGGGCACGCGTCGCCGCAGCCCATGGTCACGCACACGTCCGACTTCCGCACCGCGTCCGCCGTCAGCATCTTCGGCTGCTCGCCCGAGATGTCGATGCCGGCCTCGCGCATCGCCTCGACCGCGACCGGATTGACCCGCTCGCCCGGCGCCGAACCCGCCGAGCGCACCTCGATGCGTCCTCCGCCGAGGTGCGCGAGGAACCCCGCGGCCATTTGGGAGCGGCCGGCGTTGTGCACGCAGACGAAGAGCACGCTGGGCTTGCCGGTCACGACGAACTCCTTGCGGGGAAGAGGGCGAGGACGATCAGGGCGCCGATTCCGGCGCCGATGACCTGGGCGACCACGAAGCCGGGGACCGACGAGGGCTCGATTCCGGCGAATGTGTCGGTGAACGCGCGGCCGATGGTCACGGCCGGATTGGCGAAGCTGGTCGACGAGGTGAACCAGTAGGCGGCGCCGACGTACGCGCCGACGGCCGCCGGGACGTAGGCGCCGCGGCCGCCGCGTGGCAGCGCGAAGATCACCATGATGAGGCCGGCGGTTGCGACGATCTCGCCGAGCCGGAGTGCTGTTCCGGTGCGGGCGTGCGTCGACGCGGTGGCGGCGGGCAGCGCGAACATCAGGTTCGCCAGTACGGCGCCGCCGATCCCGCCGGCGATCTGCGCGGGGACGTACACGAGCACCGCGCTCAGACTTGTGGCGCCAGGGCTGTCGCGGGGACCGAGTACGTGGCCCGCGAGCGTCACGACCGGGTTGAAGTGCGCGCCGGAGACCGGAGCGAAGATCAGGATGAGCACGGTCAGGCCGAGGGCCGTCGCGATCGAGTTCTCCAGCAGGTCGAGCCCGATCCGGCCGGGCGAGAGCCGCGCGGCCATGATTCCGGAGCCGACCACGATCGTCACCAGCAGCCCGGTGCCGAGGGCTTCGGCCAGCGCGCGGCGGGCCAGGTTCCGGGGCGTCAGGTTGCGGGTCACGGCGTCGGGGGCCGGGTCCGCGGACACCGGTCGCTGGGCCAGGTCTCCGGTCACGGCGCGGCCGCGGTCACGCCGTCTGCGGCCGACACGTCGACGGCGGTTGCCGCACCGGCGGAGGTCGTCGCAACGCCGGCGGACGTCACGCCGTCGGTCGCCAGGAGCGCGCCGAGGTTCTTCAGCGCGCCCGGGAGCACCCAGTAGTAGACCCACGTGCCGCGCCGCTCGCTGTCGATCAGCCCGGCCTCGCGCAGGACGCGCAGGTGGTGGCTGATCGTCGGCTGGGAGACGTTGAAGGCGCTGGTCACGTCGCAGACGCACGCCTCGCCGCCCTCGAACGAGGCGATCAGCGACAGCAGCCGCAGGCGTACCGGGTCGGAGAGCGCCTTGAAGACGCCGGCGAGCGACCTCGCTTCGTCCTCGCTCAACGGCCGGCGGACCATCGGCGTGCAGCAGTCCGGGGACTGCAGGACGGGGAGCTCCTTATTCGACACACGTCTATGTTGACAGTCATCGATACAGGAGGCAAGCTCGGCTGTATCGATGACCGTCTATCCAATGAAAGGGTGTCCGCCATGTCCCGTGTGCAACTCGCGCTGCGCGTCGCCGACCTCGAGGGCTCGATCGCGTTCTACAGCAAGCTCTTCGGCACCGAGCCGGCCAAGCGCCGTCCCGGATACGCCAACTTCGCCATCGCCGAGCCGCCGCTCAAGCTCGTGCTGCTCGAAGGCGATGCCGCGGAGGACGGTCAGGACGCGCCCACGCGGCTCGACCACCTCGGCGTCGAGGTGGAGGAGCCTGCGCAGGTCGCCGCGGCCGCTGCGCGGCTCTCCGGCGCCGGGTTGGCCACCGCCGAGGAGGAGAACGTCAGCTGCTGCTACGCGGTGCAGGACAAGGTCTGGGTGACCGGCCCGGGGCGCGATCGCTGGGAGGTCTACGCGGTACTCGGCGACGTGCTTCCGGAGCTCGAGGGTCAGTCCGCGGGTGCGATGGCGTGCGACGCGCAGACGGCCTGCTGCGGAGCCTGACCGCGGAAACTTCTACCGGCTGTAGGAGTTCCCGGGGTGCGAGGTAGCCTTGGTGCCATGCGACTCTCCCGACGTGCCTCCTGGCTCCTGATCGCGTTCGCCGTCTGGTCGTGGATCATCTGGGTCACCTTGGTTAAGAACATCAACGCGGACCCACGTTCGTGGCACGGTTCCAGCCCAACAGGCTTTCTAATGGTGCACGTCGTGCTGGCGATCATCTCGCTCGTGATGGGCACGGCGATCGGGTGGCTCGGCTGGAAGGGCCTCAAAGCGCACCGCAGCGACGCGGCGCAGGTCAGTGCGCCTGAGGCAGCCCCTACGCCTGATCGTGAAAAAGTCTGACCTCCCAGCCTGCGCTCCTGGCACGGCAACGATCCCACCGGCTTTCTCATGGTCCACGTCGTCCTCGCGATCATCTCGCTCGTGATGGGTACGGCCATCGGCTGGCTCGGCTGGAAGGGGCTCAAGGCGTCCAAGGCCGCCGCTCAGGCTCCCGCCGAGGTTCCGGCTCCCGCTGCGGAGGCGGGTTCGGACGCGGTGGAGGAGAATGCGGACAAGCAGCCGCAGCAAGCGTGACCTGCCGAGCCCGGGTGCAGGCGTCGAGCGGCGGTCGACGAGGAGGTCGGCTATGCGCGTCACGTTCGATGCCGAGGACAACGTCGGCTACATCCACCTCGTCGAGGAGCCGATGCCCGACCGGTCCGCCCGGCGGATCGTCGCGGAGGACGACCGCGGTTCGGCCGTGGTCCTTGACTTCGACGGCGAGGGCCGGCTGCTCGGCGTCGAGCTGCTCAGCGCCCGCCGCCAACTGCATCCCGACCTGCTCGGCACCGCCGACCGTGTCGGCTGAGGCGTGAAGACGGAAAGTAGCCCCGGGGCCCGGCCGCTGCTGCGGTCGGGCCCCGGGGCTTCTTCGGGCTTGTTGCCCGGGCGGTGCTGCTACCGCGTCAGACGCGGCGGGTGATGAGCGCGCGCTTGACCTCGGCGATCGCCTGGGTGATCTGGATGCCGCGGGGGCACGCCTCGGTGCAGTTGAAGGTGGTGCGGCAGCGCCACACGCCCTCGCGCTCGTTGAGGATCTCCAGACGCTCCTCGGCCGCGTCGTCGCGCGAGTCGAAGATGAAGCGGTGCGCGTTGACGATCGCGGCGGGGCCGAAGTACTGGCCGTCGGTCCAGAAGACCGGGCAGGACGTCGTGCACGCCGCGCACAGGATGCACTTGGTGGTGTCGTCGAAGCGCTCGCGGTCCTTCTGCGACTGCAGGCGCTCCTTCGTCGGCTCGTTGCCGTGCGCGATGAGGAAGGGCTTGACGTCTCGGTAGGCCTGCAGGAACGGGTCCATGTCCACGACCAGGTCCTTGATCACCGGCAGGCCCTGGATCGGCTCGACCGTGATCGGCTTCTCCGGGTTCAGGTCCTTGACCAGGCTCTTGCACGCCAGCCGGTTGCGGCCGTTGATGCGCATCGCGTCGGAGCCGCACACGCCGTGCGCGCAGGAGCGGCGGAAGGTCAGCGAGCCGTCCATCTCCCATTTGATCTGGTGCAGCGCGTCCAGGATGCGCCAGGTCGGCAGCGCCTGGACCTGCCACTCGTCCCAGCGGGTCTCCTCGGTCTCGGGGATGTACCGCTTGACCTGGACCGTGATGGTCATGAACTGCGGGTCGGAAGTCGCCGCGGGCATATCAGTACTTCCTCACCATTTGACGGCTCTGCCTGGTAGCGGATTCCATGTCGGTGAGTGCCATGTCAGTGCTTCCTCACCATTTGACGGCTCTGCCTGGTAGCGGGTCCCATGTCGGTGAGTGCCATGTCAGTGCTTCCTCACCATTTGACGGCTCTGCCTGGTAGCGGGTCCCATGTCGGTGAGTGCCATGTCAGTACTTCCTCACCATCGGCTGGTATCGGGTGACCACGACGGGCTTCCAGTCCAGACGGATGTCGTAGGACCCGTCCGTACCGGCCTCGCGGTAGGCCATCGTGTGCTTCATGTAGTTCTCGTCGTCGCGGTCCTGGAAGTCCTCGCGGGCGTGGCCGCCGCGCGACTCCTTCCGGTTGAGCGCGCCGACGACCAGGACCTCGGCGAGGTCGAGCAGGAAGCCCAGCTCGACGGCCTCGAGCAGGTCGGTGTTGAACCGCTTGCCCTTGTCCTGCACCGAGACGTTCCGGTAGCGCGCCTGCAGCGCCTTGACGTCGTCGTAGGCCTGCTTGAGCGTCTGCTCGTTGCGGTAGACGCCCGCGTTGTCGTCCATGGTCCGCTGCAGCTCGGTGCGGATCGCCGAGACCTTCTCGGTGCCCTGCGAGGAGCGCAGGCCCTCGATCAGCGCGACGACGTCCGTGGCGGCCGACTCCTCGGCGATCGGGACCAGCGGGGCGTCCTTGACGAACTCGGCGGCGGCGAGGCCGGCCCGGCGGCCGAAGACGTTGATGTCCAGCAGCGAGTTGGTGCCGAGCCGGTTCGAGCCGTGCACGGACACGCAGGCGACCTCGCCGGCCGCGTACAGGCCGGGGACGACCGTCTTGTTGTCGCTGAGCACCTCGGCCTGCACGTTGGTCGGCACGCCGCCCATCGCGTAGTGCGCGGTCGGGTAGACCGGGACCAGTTCCGTGGTCGGCTCGACGCCGAGGTAGGTGCGCGCGAACTCGGTGATGTCCGGGAGCTTCTCCTCGATCTGCTCGGCCGGAAGGTGCGTCAGGTCCAGGTACACGTAGTCCTTGTGCGGGCCGGCGCCGCGGCCCTCGCGCACCTCGAGCACCATCGAGCGGGCGACGATGTCGCGCGGCGCGAGGTCCTTGATGGTGGGCGCGTAGCGCTCCATGAACCGCTCGCCCTCGGCGTTGCGCAGGATGC
>Ga0310811_10000052_pt1 | contig 193539 bp, 185 predicted proteins | sample YCmetagenome_FD_207642 | JGI IMG/M metagenome (GOLD analysis project Ga0310811, IMG submission 207642) | Soil microbial communities from experimental microcosm in Duke University, North Carolina, United States - YC | ecosystem: Engineered > Artificial ecosystem > Soil microcosm > Unclassified... | reverse complement strand
GTCGCGACCAGCTTCTTGTAGTCGTCCGAGGCGATGACCGGGATTCCGGCCGCCTCGAACTGGGGCGTGTTGCCCGAGTGGTCGTTGTGCACGTGGGTGACGAACACGTACTTGATCGGCTTGTCGCCGACGCTTTTCACCTTCTGCAGCAACTCCTGGTAGATCGCGTCGCCGGTCAGCTGGGTGTCGACCAGGATCGCCCCGTCGTCGGCCACGCGGACGACGGCGTTGCCGCCATTGCCGACCAGCATGTAGAGGCCCGGCTTGACCTGGTGGACGACGAGAGGCGCGAAGGGGCGTCCGACGGGACGGGCGGCCGGATCCGACAGCGGCGCCGGCGTGGCGCCCTGGGCCAGGACCATGGTTCCCGCGGCGCTGACGCCGGCGAGCGCAACCGCTCCGAGCACGAATTTGAACATGATGATGTCCCCCCACGCCGCCCGGTTCGTTTCCCGTGCTTGGCTATTGGCAAGCCTATTAAGCGGGGGTTGGAGAATGTCCACCCCTGAATGACCGGCCGTCCCCGCCCCTCCTGCCGCGGAGGGGCCTGGGGTGAAAAGCCGGCGTCAGCGGACGTAAACGCGGTGGCCGGCGCTGTTGTAGTAATAGGCCTGGTGCTGGCGCGTGTAGTGAAGCTTCCGGGCCGGCGCCCGATAGGCGGTGGTGGCGCGGGCGCAATCGCCGCCGCCCTTGCCGATCTCATGGCCCACCACCGCTCCGCCCAGGCCGCCGACCACGGCCCCGCCGCCGCCGTGGGATATCGAATTGCCCAAAAGGGCGCCGCCGACGCCGCCCAGGATGGTTCCTGTGGTCTTGCGACCGCTGCAGGAGGCGTCCGCCGCGGTCGGCATGGCCAGCATCGGCACGGCGAGCGCGGTCATCAGGCTGCCGAGGAGAATGAGATTGCGCATGTGATTCCCAGTGAGCCTTGTTCGAGCGTTCCCGACCTCGGGACGCCCTTAAACGCATGAAACGGCGTTTGGGATGCGCGTCGCCGTCGATCCGGCTCCAGAACACGATCGCGCCAGGACGGACGTCGGCTATTGGCAGGCCGGGTTTTCGCCGCCACGATCCGGCCGGGCCTGCCCGAGAGGCCAGTTTTGAGCGTGAGCGTACATGTCGCGTAAAACCACCGGCGCAAGTTGGCGCCTTCAGGCGGTCACCCACGATGGGGCCGCCGAGCTGCCGGAACCCTCCCAGCGAGGATTCCACGACGCCGGCGAACTACTCCAGCAGCCTGGGGCCTTCGACACCTCGGCCATAGTGGTGGACGCCCAGGGTTTCTCCGATCTGACCGGTTTCCATCCCCAGGCGGGCGAGCTGATCACCGTCACCGCCGTCCGCCGCGCCGCCGAAGCGGCTACCGCGGGACGGGCCAAGGCCCTGGCCAACTGTCGCGGCGGGACCGGGGCCGACTACGCTTCCCTCGGCGTGTTCCTTCGCGTCTGCGCGGCCCATGGCCTGGCCTTGCGGGCGGAGGCGCATCTGGGGCGTCGATCGCGCTAGCCCATAAATTGATTTATTCCAGGTGGTTAGGGCGGGATGTGGATTCCGCTCTGGCTCCTACCAGGTGACGATCAGCGCGCCCCAGGCGGCCAGGGCCATCAACAACAGCACCCAAATGGCGAAACGCGCCTTGGTCCAGGGGACAGGCGGGGCCTTGCGTTCGGCGAAGCGCAATCCAGCGTTGGTCATGCTGGCCTCCCGTCGACGTGGGGAAACCGTGCCAGCATCAGGTCAATGAAATCCTAAGGGCCGGAAAGGCCATTCACCTTGTCGGCGACTTGAAGTGCGCGCCCCGCTGGGCGCCTGCGCTCACCGGCGTCCGTCAGCGGAACGACCTTGGCTCCTTGGGGGTTCTCCAGCATCCGCTTCGCAACGGAAAGGAGATCCGACAATGACCATCCTCAAGACCACTATGATCGGCGCCGCCTTCGCGACCGTCGTGGCTGCCGGCACGCTGGCGGTCAGCACTCCGGCCTCCGCCGACGTCGCCTGCAACCGCTGGGGCGACTGCTGGCATGTGACCACCCACTACAAGAACTACCCGCGGGCCGCCGGGGTCGTATTCCACAATGACGCCTGGCGCCGGGCGCACGAGAAGGTCGCCCGCTATCAATGGCGCGAAGACCACGCCGGGCGGGGCTACTGGCGCAACGGCGTCTGGATCACGTTCTAGATTCGGGCGGCGTGGAAGCTGCGTCCGATCGGGCGCGGCTTCCCGCCACCGGCGACGGAAAACCCGCCGATCCCCGTTAGTGACTTAGGCTCGACGCCGCCCGTTGGAGGGTAAAAGTTCGGGCGGGAGTCGAGGGGAGTCGGTCATTTTCCAGCCTATCGCGTTTGCGCCGCGCCGCGCCGGCGGCGCCCTGTCCAAGTCCCTGCTTTGCAGCATCGGCTTCGCCGCCTTCATCGGTCTCGGTGCAACGTCCGCCGCCCTGGCGGCCCCGGCTGCGGCGCCCGCCCAGGGCCACGACACCCAGGTGTCCGAGGTGGTGGTGTCGGCCGCGCGCGCCGAGGTCGGAGCCGTCATCAGCGACATCGCCCCGGAATTGCAGCTCAGCCCTGAAGACGTCGAGGCTTACGGCGTCTCGACTGTATCCCAGCTGCTCAACGAGCTGGCCCCCCAGACCCAGAGCGATCGGGGTCGTGGCGGCGAGGCCCCGGTGGTTCTCCTGAACGGCAAGCCGATTTCGGGGATGAACGAAGTCCGCGACATTCCCACCGAGGCGATCCTGCGCGTCGACGTCCTGCCCGAGGAGGTGTCGCTCAAATACGGCTATTCGGCCAACCAGCGGGTGGTGAACATCGTCCTGCGTCCGGCCTTCCGCGCAGTCACCGCCGAGTTGGAGGCGAGCGCGCCGTCCGAAGGCGGGCAGGCGACGGGCAACCTGGAGGCGAACCAGTTCAAGGTGCTGGGCGACAATCGCCTGAACCTGAACCTCAAGTACGAGGCGAACTCGGCCCTGACCGAGAACGAGCGCGACCTGACGCCGCTGACCGCCGGCCAGCCCTTCGACCTAGCCGGCAACGTCACCGCACCGGGAGGCGGAACGATTCCGGCGCTCAGCACCCTGGTCGGCCGGCCGGTGACCATCGCAGGCGTGCCCGGCGTAGCCTCGGCCCGGGCCCCGAACCTGGCCGATTTCGCCCCCACGGCGGGGGTGCAGAACCCAGGAGACAGCGGACGCTATCGCACCTTGGCGCCCGCGACCCAGTCGGTCTCCGCCAACGGGGTGCTGAGCCGGGTGATCCTCGGCGGCGTCTCCGCCACGGTGAACGCCACCTTGAGCGCCAACACCAGCGAAAGCCTGCAGGGCCTGCCGGGGGTGAGCCTGCTGGTCCCCGCCGCCGACCCGTTCTCGCCCTTCGGCTCGAGCGTGCTGGTCGACCGTTCGCTCGACGCCTACGGGCCCCTGCGGCAGCGAACCGACGGCTGGACCGGCCACCTGGGCGTGGGCTTCAACCGGACCTTCGGCCTGTGGCGGGTGAACCTGACCGGCAACTACGACCACGTCGAATCCAGGGTCTCCAGCGACACGGGACTCGATGTGACCGGGGTCCAGGCCCTGCTCGACGCCGGCTCCCCCAGCCTCAACCCGTTCGGTCCCCTCCCCGGCGCCCTGATCACGCCCCAGGCGCCCAACAAGACGCGGTCCAAGCAGGACACCGCCAACTTCCGTCTCCTGGTCAACGGGTCGCTGTTCAGGCTGCCCGCCGGCCAAGTGACCACCAGCTTCCGCGGCAGCGGCTCCCTCGGCGCCTTCGACACGCGCTCGCAGCGGTTCGGCGCGATCCAGGACATCGCCCTGACGCGCGACACCCTGAACGGCCAGGTCAGCATCGACGCGCCCATCGCCAGCCGCCGCAACAAGGTGCTGCCGTTCCTGGGCGAACTGTCGGCCAATGCCAACGCCGCCCTCGACCATGTGTCGGGGTTCGGCACGCTCCAGGCCTTGGGCTACGGCCTGAACTGGAGCCCGATGACCGGCGTCAGCCTGATCTTCTCCCACACCCGCGACCAGACCGCCCCGACGGTCCAGCAACTGGGCAATCCGGTGCTGATCACGCCCGGGGTGCGTCTGTTCGACTACGTCACCGGCCAAACGGTCGAGGTCGACAAGATCACCGGGGGGGCCGCGGGCCTGCGGGCGGACCATCGCGATGTCCTCAAGCTCGGCCTGACGCTCAAGCCGTTCCCGGCCAAGGACCTGACCTTCACCGCCAACTATATCTCGTCCCGGATCGAGAACCCGATCGCCACCTTCCCGGCGGCGACCGCCGACATCGAGGCGGCCTTCCCCGACCGGTTCCTTCGCGACGCCGCCGGCGACCTGATCCAGGTGGACTACCGGCCGGTCAATTTCGCCCGCCAGGACCACAAGGAACTGCGCTGGGGGGTCAACTTCATCCACCGGCTCGGCCCTGCGCCCCCGCCCGCCCCGCCACAGGCGAACCGGCGCGCCTTGCTGGCCGGCAACGCGCCCAGGCCCGGCCAGGGCCCTCCGGGCCCGCAAGGCGCCCCGGGCCAACCTCCTCCGCCCGGCCCGGACGGGGTGCAGGCGGCGCCTGCCGACGCCGGCCCCAATGGCCGTGGCGGGCCGGGCGGCGGCGGACCGCCCGGCGGCCAGCGAGCCTTCGGCGGCGGCGGCGGCGGCGGTGGAGGCGGTGGACGCGGAGGCGGCGGCGGTCGCGGCGGCGGTCAGGGCGACGCCCAGGCGGCCCAGATCCAGCTCGCCTTCTACCATACCGTGGTCTTCGAGGACCGGATCCTGGTTCGGCCAGGCGGGCCGCTGCTTGATCTCCTGAACGGCGCGGCCGCGGGCGGCGGCGGGGGCACGCCCCATCACCAGCTCCAGGCTCAGGCCGGCCTGACCCTGAAAGGCTTCGGCGCCAGGCTCACGGGCACCTGGCAGGCCGGCACCACGGTGAACGGCGGCGCGGCGCCCACGACAGGCCCCCTCGCCTTCTCTAGCCTGGCCGTGGTCAATTTCCGCCTGTTCGCCAACCTGGGGACCATGCCCTCGGTGGTCGCGGGCCGGCCCTGGCTGCGCGGTTCGCGGCTGACCCTGACCTTCAACAACCTGTTCAACACCCGCCAGCAGGTCCGCGACGCCACCGGCGCCACCCCGCTCAGCTATCAGCCCGCCTACCTCGACCCGGAGGGGCGCACCGTCCACCTGGAGTTCCGCAAGCTGTTCTCCTGAGAACGGGGGACATGGCGACGGCCAGGTCCGCCCGCGCCCTCGTCACCGCCGCTGCGGGGTAGGCCTCGCCGCGGCGGGCCGGGCGGTCGGAGCGGGCCGGAACCAGGTAGGCGAGGCCGGCGGCGCGCAGTTCATCTTCATGGCCATACCCTTGAGGAAGCCGCGCCGCGCGAAGCCGAACTGCACCGCCGTCGCCACGGTCTTCTCATAGGCCTGGGCGCCGGTGACCCGGCGGACCAGGCCCCGGTACGGCGTCACCGCCTCCACCCCCACGCGCAGGACGCTGGAAGCGGTGTTGCCGCGCTTTTCGTTGAGGGTGCGGGTGTCGACCAGGGGCGGCTCGTCCTTGTCCGGCCCGAGGGCGGCGTCCAGGCGCAGGACCTCGGCGGCGATGTTCGGGCACCGGTCCATGGTCCTGAGGTCGTAGGGATTGGCCACCGCCCGGTTGAGCACCTCAGGGATGGGGATCTTCTTCAGGTTCAGGTCTTCGATCGGAGTGCTGACCGCCGATTCGAGATTGTCCCGCCGCTCGGTGACCGGGACGTTGGAAGCCGCCAAGGCCGCAGTCGAAACGGTCAGCGTCAGGACCAGCGACCCCGCCGCCCGAATGCCCGCCGCAGACCTCATCTGGAATCTCCCTCGCCTTGCACGCTCATACTGCACCTCGGACGGCGCAGGAAGAAAGGCCGGGCATTCCGCTTGGTCCCAAAAGCAGCAGCGACACCTCCAGTCGAGACGAAGATTATTAAGGCATTCTTTATAGTCATAAACACTTAACCACGCCCATTCAGTCCGTTTTTATTGATTTGATCGAATATGTTTTTCGAGAAGTCGGAAATCGGCGGCTCAAGCACCATAGAAAACCCTACCAAAACGGCGGGGTCTCCCTAAGAAAAGGGCCTTGAACCATGGCGACAAACAGCATCAACACCAATGTCGGGGCGATGGTCGCCCTGCAGAACCTCAACGCCACCAACACCGACCTGACCACCACCCAGAACCGCATCTCCACCGGCCTGAAGGTGAGCAGCGCCAAGGACAACGGCGCCATCTGGGCGATCGCCCAGAACACCCGCGCCGACGTCAGCGCCCTGGATTCGGTGAAGGATTCGATCCAGCGCGGCCAGTCCACCGTCGACGTGGCCATGGCCGCCGGTCAGACCATCTCCGACCTTCTGAACCAGATGAAGACCAAGGCGCTGGCCGCCGCGGACACCTCGCTGGACACCAACAGCCGCACGGCCATGAACAACGACTTCGTGGCCCTGCGCAACCAGATCTCCAAGACCATCAGCAACGCCTCCTTCAACGGCACCAACATGTTGAAGACCGGCGCGACCAGCCTCTATTCGCTGGCCGACGCCACCGGCACCCAGAAGCTGACGGTCCAGGCCAAAGTCATGGGCCTGACCTCCGGCGCCGTCGGCGGCATCATCGTCTTCACCGTCGGCGCCAGTTTCGCCTCGTCGGGCGCGGCGTCGGCCCTGGCCCTTCAGATCAGCAGCTCGATCACCAACGTCAACGCCGCCGTGGCCCAGCTCGGCACCGGCTCCCAGGCGTTGCAGACCCACCTCGACTTCCTCGGCAAGCTGCAGGACACCATGACCGCCGGCGTCGGCAACCTGGTCGACGCGGACCTCGCCAAGGAAAGCGCCAACCTGCAGGCCCTGCAAAGCAAGCAGCAGCTCGGCATCCAGGCGCTGTCGATCGCCAACTCCTCGAAGAGCTCGCTGCTCGCGCTGTTCCGCTAACCCCGGACCACGCCCAAGCTTTGAGCGCGGGGCAGGACGCCAGTCGTCCTGCCCCTTTTTCATGACCGCCGGCCCGGGAACACCGCTAAAAGCCAGACGTTTGGCGCGCGGGACCACGGGCGATCATGACCGAGCAAGACGCACGGGCGCAGGCGCCCCTGAAGGACCGGCTGGCCGCCGATCTCGCCGCCCGCAGGGCGGCGGCCGCCGCCGACCCCTTCGCCAATCCGATCCTCGCTTTCGCCCGCGACCTGGCCGGACGGCTGAACCGCGGCGAGCTCGCCCTGCCTGACCTCGCCGGGGCGGTCCAGGCGCTGACCGTGGAGGGGTTCTCCGACCGGGCCGAACGGCTCGGCGCCTATCTGGGCGCGGGCGATCCGGACAGCGACCGCGCCGCCCTCGAGGTGCTGTTCGAGGGCCTGGCCGAGGGCGGTTTCGAGGCCTATCGCACCACCCTGGCCCGCCCCGCCTTCGGCGTGGTCTTCACCGGCCACCCCACCTTCTCCCTCACTCACGACCTGTCCCTGGCCCTGGTCGAACTGGGGCTGGCGCGCGACCTTGGCGGCCGTCCGCTGGACGAAGCCGGCCGGGCCGCCCGCCTGGACCTGGCCCGCCGGTCGCGGCATCGGCCGCCCGAGCCCCTGACCATCGATCTCGAGCACGCCTGGTCGGTGCAGGCGCTGGAGAACGCCGCCGACGCCCTGGACGTGGCCCGCCGGGCGGCGCTCACGGTCGGTCGGCGGCGCTGGCCCGATCGTTGGCGCGAATTGGTCCCGAAGCTGGCGACCCTGGCGACCTGGGTCGGCTTCGACACCGACGGGCGCACCGACGTCACCTGGCTGATCAGCCTGGAAAAGCGCCTCGACCTGAAGCGACGGGCCTTGCAGCGCTGCCGCCGGGCCCTGGCGGGGCTGGGCGGGGTCGGCGAGGCGACCGCCCTGCTCGACAACGCGTCAGGGGCGGTGGCCGACCAGCTCGCCCTGGCCGGAGCGGCCAAGGACGATCCGCGGGAGATTCCTCACCTGGCCCGCGTCCTGGTCGCCGGGAGCCGCGACGCCCTGGTCGATCCCGCCCCCCTGCTCGACCTGCTCCAGCGCGCCGCCGCCAAGGCCGACGACGAGACCTGCGAACGGCTGATGATCGCCCATGCGGCGGTGGCGACCCAGGGCCTCAGCCTCGCCCAGGTGCACGTGCGGCTGAACGCCGGCCAGCTGCACAGCGCCATCCGCGGCCAGATCGACCTGCCGACGGAGCCCGGCGACCCGGCCAACCGGCGCGCCTATTTCGCCGCCGCCGAAAAACTTCTGCGGGACGTGAAGCCACAGACCATCAATTTCGGAAGCCTCGTCGACGAGCCGGCTCCGGCCAAGCGGCTGATGATGACCATCGCCCAGACCGCCAAGCATGTGGACGCGACGAACCCGACCCGGTTCCTGATCGCCGAATGCGAATCCGGCTTCACCCTGCTGGCGGCGCTCTATTACGCCCGGCTGTTCGGGGTGGAGGACAAGGTCGAGATCTCCCCCCTGTTCGAGACCGAGGAGGGGTTCGAGCGCGGCGAACGGGTGTTCGAGGAGGCGATGAAGAGCCGCCACTACTGCGCCCACCTGAAGCGCCAGGGGCGCCTGGCGGTCGAGTTCGGCTTTTCCGATTCCGGGCGGTTCATCGGCCAGATGGCGGCCACCTTCCAGATCGAGCGGCTGCAGTTGCGCATCGCCGAGCTGGTCAAGCGCGAAGGCCTTGCCGAGCTCGAAGTCGTGCTTTTCGACACCCACGGGGAGTCGATCGGCCGCGGCGGCCACCCGGCCAGCCTGGGCGACCGGCTGCGCTATGTCGCCCCGCCCCGCGCCCGGGCCGAGTTCGCCGAGCGGGGAATCGCCCTGCGCGAGGAGACCAGTTTCCAGGGCGGCGAGGGTTATCTGCTCTTCTTCACCCCGTCCGCGGCCCTGGCGACCGTGCGCGGCGTGCTCGCCTTCGCCTATGGGCCCGAGCCGGAGGCGGTCGAAGGCGCCGACCCGATCTATGCCGCCCCGGAATTCGCTTCGGATTTCTTCGCGGCGATCGAGCAGGCCTTCACCGCCCTGGTCGACGACCGGGACTATGTCGCCCTGCTCGGCCTCTTCGGCACCCGGATGCTCCAGAGGACCGGTTCGCGGCCTGAGCAGCGCCAGAACGAGGGTCAGACCGGACCGCACGTCCTGCGCCACGTCGGCGAGTTGCGCGCCATCCCCAACAACGGAGTGCTGCATCAGCTCGGCTGGCTGGCCAATACCCTGGAGGGCGTGGGTCTGGCCGCCGCTCGCGACACCAAGGCCTACGCCGCCCTGTTCGCGGCCTCGCCGCGCTTCCGGCGGGCCCTGCAGATGGCTGAGGCGGCCTTCCACCTGTCGAGCCTCAACGCCCTCTTCGCCTATGCCGAGATCATGGACCCAGCCCTGTGGCTGGCCAGCGAAGCCGGGGCGCAGGAGGCCGATCGGCGCGCCTTCGAAAGCCTGGCCGCGGTCGCCGACAAAGCCGGGCTGCATGAGCCGCTGGAGCGGGTGCTGCGCCGCCTGCAGGGCGAACGCCTGCGGCTGACCACGGTGATGGGACCTTCCGCGAGCGCCCGCCGGGACCGGCTCCTGTTGCTGCACGCCATCCGCGCCGGCGTCCTCCAGCGCATCGCCCGGCTGGCGGCGGAAATTCCCGCCTTCAACCCCCAGCACGGCCTCGACCGGGCGGCGGTGCAGGAACGGCTGATGCGCCTCGACATCCCGGGCGCCGTCGCCACCCTATCGGAGCTGTTCCCCCTGACCGAGTCGGCGCCCCTGCGCGGCGCCGACTGGGGAGAACCGGCCAGCTATCGCGCAGACGTGGCCCACGGCCATGCGCGGGAGCACGAAACCTTGTTCCAGCCGCTGTTGCGACTGCATGAGCTGGCGCTGGACATCACCTCGGCCGTAAACCACGAGGTCGGCGCCTGCGGCTAGGCCCAGGTCGCTAGGACCAACGCTCCTTCCAGCCCTCGTGGGTCCTTAAAAGGGAGTGAATGTCGGGAACCCGACCAAGCCTCACCTGTTCATCCCCAGTTGTGGGGGAGCGTGCGTGAACCAGGAGCATTCGGGCCGGGTGAACGGCCGAATCCTCGTCGTCGACGACGACAAGGATGTATGCGGAGTGATCTGCGACCTTCTGGATGAGAGCGGGTTCGCGGTGGTCCGCGCCTACGACGACCGCACGGCCTATGAAACCCTCAAGGCCCAGGCGCGCACCTTCTCCGCCCTCGTCATCGACATAGACCTTGGCCGCGGGACCACCGGATTCGACGTCGCCCGGTACGCCCGCACCCTGGTGCGCGACCTTCCGGTGATCTTCCTCTCCGGCGACGACGACGGGGCGTCGGTGGAGAAGTTCGGCGTCTCGGCTTCCGGCTTCATCCGCAAGCCGTTCGAGCCCTCCGAACTGTTGGCATTGCTGCGGACGAAATTGGCCGCCGCCGATCAGCGTCCGCGGCGAGGCGGGCCGTAGCCCCCGCCCCCCGGCGTCTCGACCACGAAGGCGTCCCCCGCCGCCATCTCCACCACGGCGGTCGAGCCAAGCTCCTCCACCGACCCGTCCGCCCGCTCGACCGCGTTGCGACCGCCAAGGCCGGGGCTGCCCCCCGCCAGGCCGAAGGGCGCGACCCGCCGCCGGCTGGAGAGAATCGCCGCGGTCATCGGCTCGCGGAAGCTGATCCGGCGCACCGTCCCGTCGCCGCCCCGCCACTCGCCCTCGCCGCCTGAACCGCGGCGGATGGCGAATCGGTCGACCAGGATCGGGAAGCGCGCCTCCAGCACCTCCGGGTCGGTCAGGCGGCTGTTGGTCATGTGGGTCTGGACCGCGTCGGCGCCGTCGAAGCCGGGCCCCGCCCCCGCCCCGCCGGCTATGGTCTCGTAATACTGCCGGTCGCGGTCGCCGAAGGTCAGGTTGTTCATCGAGCCCTGGGACGCCGCCAGCACCCCCAGGGCGCCGTACAGCGCATCGACCACGGCCTGGCTGGTCTCGACATTGCCGGCGACCACGGCGGCCGGATAGAGCGGGTTCAGCATCGACCCCTCGGGCACGATCAGCCGCACGGGGCGCAGGCAACCGTCGTTCAGGGGGATCTCGTCCTCGACCAGGGTCCGCAGCACGTAAAGCAGCGCCGCCCGGGTGACCGACAGGGGTGCGTTGAAATTGTCCGCCTGCTGGGCGCTGGTCCCGGTGAAGTCCACCACGGCGGAACGGGCCGCCCGGTCCACCTCGATCCGCACGCGGATCATGGCGCCGGTATCGGTTTCGACGGTGAAGGCGCCGCCCTTGAGGCTGGACAGCACCCGGCGGACCGCCTCCTCCGCATTGTCCTGGACGTGGCCCATGTAGGCCTCGACCGCGGCGCGGCCATAGGCGTCGACCAGGGCGCGCAGGCCCGCCGCCCCTTTGGCGCAGGCGGCGACCTGGGCCTTCAGGTCGCCCAGGTTCTGGTCGGGATTGCGCGCGGGCCAGCGTCCCGAGGCCAGGAGCGCCCTCACCTCGGCTTCGCGCAGGCGGCCCGCCTCGACCAGCAGCACGTCGTCGATCAGGATCCCCTCCTCGGCCAGGCTGCGGCTCCGTGGCGGCATGGAGCCGGGGGTGACGCCGCCGATGTCGGCCTGGTGGCCGCGGGCGGCGACCCAGAACAGCGGGCCGCCCTCGTCCCCGGCGCCGCCGAACACCGGCGCGATCACGGTGACGTCGGGCAGGTGGGTGCCCCCGTTGTAGGGGTCGTTGAGCATGTAGACGTCGCCGGGCCGCACGCCGCGGCCGTCCTTGGCCCGGCCCCGCATCACCGCCTGGACGCTGGCGCCCATGGAGCCGAGGTGGACCGGGATGTGCGGGGCGTTGGCGACCAGGGCGCCGGCCCGGTCGAACAGGGCGCAGGAGAAGTCGAGCCGCTCCTTGATGTTGACCGAATAGGCCGTGCTCTGCAGAGCCGCGCCCATCTCTTCGGCCACGGCCATGAACAGGCTGTTGAACAGCTCGAGCCGGATCGGGTCGACCGCCGTCCCGGCCGCGGCCAGGCGTCGGCGGGGAACGACGCGGGCCAGGATCAGATTGCCGCGTCCGTCGATCCGCCCCCGCCATCCGGGCTCGACCGCCGTGGTCGCCGTGGCCTCGACCACGATGGCCGGGCCGTCGATCTCGGCGCCCGGGGCCAGGGTCGTCCGGTCGAACACCGGCGCGTCGAGGTCGGCGCCGTCCATCCGCACCCTGGCCCGGCCCAGCGGAACCGCCGGGCCCCTGCCGCCGGCCGGCGGGAGGGCGGCGTGGGCGCCGGCCTCGCCGACCGCCTCCACCGACAGGGCCTCGACCACGAGGGCCCGGCCCGGGGCGGTAAAGCCGAAGCGGCGCAGATGCAGCGCCTCGAAGGCCGCGCCCATGGCGGCGGGGTCGCCGAACGGGACCTGCAGGGCGGTGTCGGTCCCCTCGTACTTCAGCCGGGCGCGCCGATGGACCGTGCGGGCGCCGAAGGTCAAGGCCTGGGCGTCCAGGGCCGCGACCGCCGACGCCTGCAGCTCATCCATGGCGACATCCAAGGCTCGGCCATCCAGCCAGGCCTCCACGGTGACCTCGCGCACCACCCCGACGTCGGCGCAGCCCATGCCGTAGGCCGACAGCACCCCCGCCAGGGGGTGGATCATCACCGTGTCGATCCCCAGGGCGTCGGCGACCAGGCAGGCGTGCTGGCCGCCAGCGCCGCCGAACGAGGCCAGGGCGTAGCGGTCGAGATCATAGCCGCGCTCCACCGAGATCTGCTTGACCGCCTTGGCCATGGCTTCGACGGCGATGCGGACGAAGCCCTCCGCCAGGTCCGCCGGCGCCATGGGTCGTCCGGTGGCGGCGGCGACCGCCTCGGCCACGGCCTGCAGCCGCGCATGCGCCGCCCCCCGGTCCAGGAGCAGGTCGCCCTCGGGGCCGAAAACCGCGGGGAAGTGTTCGGGCAGGATCTTGCCCAGGACCAGGTTGCAGTCGGTCACGGTCAGGGGGCCGCCGTTGCGGTACGAGGCCGGGCCGGGCCTGGCCCCCGCCGAGGCGGGTCCGACACGCAGGCGGGCGCCGTCGAACCGGCAGATCGACCCCCCGCCGGCGGCGACGGTGTGGATCGCCAACATCGGCGCCCGAAGCCGCACCCCGGCCACCACCGAGTCCGTGGTCCGCTCGTATTCCCCGGCGAAGTGGGAGACGTCGGTGGAGGTTCCGCCCATGTCGAAGCCGACCACCTGGCCGAAGCCGGCCTCCATCGCCGTGCGGGCCATGCCGACGATGCCCCCGGCCGGCCCCGACAGCACCGCGTCTGCGCCGCGGAACCGGTGGGCGTCGGTCAACCCGCCGCTCGACTGCATGAACAACAGCCGCGCGCCGGGCGGCAGGGCGGCGGCGGCCCGGTCGACATAGCGGCGCAGGATGGGTGAGAGATAGGCGTCGGCCACGGTGGTGTCGCCGCGCCCGACCAGCTTGATCAGGCTGGACACCTCGTGGCTGACCGAGACCTGGCTGAAACCGATCTCGCGGGCCAGGACCGCGATCCTCCGCTCGTGTTCGGGATGGCGGTAGCCGTGCATCAGCACCACGGCGACGGCCCTGAGCCCCCGGTCATAGGCCGCCTGCAGCGCCCCCCGTGCGGCCGGCAGGTCCAGGGGGCGTAGCACCTCTCCGTCGGCGCTCATTCGTTCGTCGATCTCCACCACCGCGGCGTGCAGCGGCTGGGGCTTGACGATCCGGCGGTCGAACAGCCGCGGCCGGTTCTGATAGCCGATGGCCAGGGCGTCGCCGAATCCCCTGGTGATGGCCAAGACGGTCGCCTCGCCCTGGCGTTCGAGCAGGGCGTTGGTGGCCACCGTGGTGCCCATCTTCACCGCCTCGATCCGCGCCGAGGCCAGCGACTGCCCCGCCTCGTCCAAGACGGCGCGGATCGCGGCCACGGCGGCGTCGGCGTAGCGGCCGGGGTCCTCCGACAGCAGCTTGCGCACCACCATCCGCCCATCGGGGGCGCGGGCGACGACATCGGTGAAGGTGCCGCCCCGGTCGATCCAGAACGACCAGCCTTGGGTTTGGGCTGAGGCTTCCTTGGGCGGCATGATGATCGTATCAGGGCTCCATCTGGCCCTCCTAAAGGGTGTCGAAGCGAGCGTCGAGGCAAGCATGAACGGAGCGCGGATCACCAACCGGACCCAGGCGGCGACCCGGCTTCCGACCGTCCTCATCCTCATCGTCGCGGCCGCCGCGGCCGTGACCGCGGCCTGTGGCCCCTCGGGGGGCGGCGCGCCGGTGAAGACCGCCGCCCAACTGACGGCCGAGCTGCCCGCGCCCTACAACGGCGGCGACGTCGCGGCGGGCAAGCTGGTGTTCCTGCAATGCGCGGCCTGCCACACCGCCACGAAGGACGGGGCCAATATGGTCGGCCCCAACCTCTACGGCCTGTTCGGGAGCAAGGCGGGGACCCGCCGGGCCGATTTCGCCTACACCGACGAGTTGAAGGCCACGGGCTGGACGTGGGATGCGGCGACCCTGGATCGCTGGATAGAGGACCCCCGAGCCGTCCTGCCCAAGACCAAGATGGTGTTCGTCGGCCTGAAGAATCCCAAGGACCGGGTCAACCTGATCGCCTACCTGAAGGTCGCCGCCAGCGGCGGCCCGAGCTGAGCTAGCCGATCTTCAGCTCGGCCATTTCGCCCCAGGGGGTCTGCACCAGCACCTCGGGCTCCCCTCCGTCGGCCGCCGCCCGGGTGGACAGGCGGATCGCGGTCTCTTCCGCGTCGACCTTGTAGGCGAACCGGCCCCAACGCTTGCCGTCGGCGACAACCGTCCAGGCGTCGCCCTGTCTCACTACACTGAAGGTGGTCATCGCCGGCTCCGGTAAAGGGCCGGCTTCTTAGCAGCTCTGGACGCCGATCCGCGCTCACATTCGATAGGATCTGATCACAGAATCTCTATCGCCGGATCATGCCGCGGCCGAAGAAAGGGCGGCTTTCTGGGCCGCCCCGCCTTCGTCGAACACGCCTATTCGGCGGCCTCGGGGATTCCGTCCGGCGCGTGCGACGCCGGTTCGGCCTGCTTCTCCTGTTTTTCCCAGCTTTCGATCTGGCGGGCGTTGAACTCCGGCGACTCGGTGAAGCGGGCCAGCACCTCGTACATGACCGGAACCACGAACAGTGTGAGCAGCGTCGAGAACAGCGCCCCGGCGATGATCACCACCCCGATGGTGTAGCGGCTGTTCGACCCGGGTCCGTGCGCCAACACCAGCGGCAGGGAGCCCGCCGCCGCCGCAATGGAGGTCATCACGATCGGCCGCAGGCGCAGCTGGGCCGATTCGATCACCGCCTCGCGCACGGACAGCCCTTCGTCGCGTAGCTGGTTGGCGAACTCGACGATCAGGATGCCGTTCTTGGCCGCGATCCCAACCAGGATGATCAGGCCGATCTCGCTGTAGAGGTTGATCGTGGTGCCGCCCATCAGGATCCCGAACAGTCCTCCGGCGGCGGCCAGGGGCACGGTCAGCATGATGATCGCGGGGTGGACGAAGCTCTCGAACTGGGCGGCGAGCACCAGGAACACCACCACCAGGGCGAAGCCGAAGGCGTAGACCACCCCGTTGCCGGAATCCTTCAGGTCCTTGGCCGCGGCGCCCCACAGCACCGTGGCGCCGGTCGGCTGCTTGGCGACGACGTCCTCAAAGAATTTGACCGCGTCCACCACCGTATAGCCGGGGTTGAGGTTGGCGGTGATGGTGATGGCGCGTTGCTGGTCGACCCGCTGCCGGTTGGCCAGGTCGCCCTGCAGGCGGGTCTTCACCACCTGGGACAGGGGAACCAGCGCCCCGGACGCCGCCCGCACATAGACCTGGGCCAGGTCGTCCACCGCGCGGCGGTTGTCCCGGTTGGTCTGCAGCAGGACGTCGTATTCCTGGCCCTCGCGCACATAGGTGCCGAGTTTGCGCGGGCCGTACATGGCGTTGAGCGCCACACCCACCTGCTGGCTGGTCACGCCGAGCGCGCCGGCGCGGTCGCGGTCGAGGTCGATGTGCAGATAGGGCGTCACCGGCTCGTAATTGCTCTGGATGCGGGCGAGGCCGGGATTGTCCCGCGCCGCCGCCATGACCGGTTCGGTCCATTTGGCCAGGGGCCCGTATTCCGGGCCGACGGCGATGAGCTGGACGGCGCTGGCGTTGTTGCCGCCGCGGGTGAACGGGCCGCGCACGCTGGCCACGATCCGCACCCCGGTGATGCGGCCGGTCAGGCGGTTGATCTCGGCGGCGACATCCTGCGAGGTCCGCTTGCGGTGGTCGGCCTCGACCAGCTTCAGATTGGCGTTGCCGGCGTTGAAGTTGGTTCCGCCGAAGCCGGGCGCGAAGATCTGCCAGCGGTCGCCCTCGCCGCTTTTCAGATAGGTGTTGAACACCTGTTCCAGCTGCGTGAAGCGTGCGGTCATGTAGTCCCAGCCCGCGCCCTGCGGCCCGTTGATCTGCAGGTCGACGCGCCCCCGATCCTCGTCGGGCACCAATTCCTGCGGCAGGGTGGCGAACAGGGCGACCGCGGACGCGCCGACGATCACGATGGCGGCGATGGCGCCGAAGATGGCGGCGCGGCGACCGAGCAGCGATTCCAGTGAATGTTGGTAGGAGCGTCTCACCACGCCCACGGCGTGCTCCACCTGGCGCTCTAGCCATCCGTGGTTGGCGCGCTTGAGCAGCTTGGAGCACAGCACCGGAGACAGGCTGAGGGCGAAGAAGGCCGAGAAGGCCACCGCCCCGGCGATGGCCACGGCCAGTTCGATGAACAGGCGGCCGGTATAGCCGGGCAGGAACATCAACGGGGCGAACACCGAGATCAGCACGGCGGTCGTGGCCAGCACGGCGAAGAACACCTGCCGCGCTCCGCGTTCGGCCGCCACCAGCGGCGGCTCGCCCTCGTCGATCCGTCTTTGGATGTTCTCGGTCACGACGATGGCGTCGTCGACCACCAGGCCGACGGCGAGCACCAGCGCCAGCAGGGTCAGCAGGTTCAGCGAAAAGCCGAGCGGCGCCAGGATGCTGAAGGTCGACAGAATGCAGATCGGGGCGACGACGGTGGGGATCAGCGCCGCCTGCCAGCTGCCCAGGAACAGGAAATTGACCAGGGCGACCATGACGATGGAGATGGCCATGGTCATCCACACCTCCTTCACCGCGTCACGGGTGAAGTTGGAGTTGTCGTACCCCATCAGGATTTCGCTGCCCTTGGGCAGCTCCTTGTTGATCTGCGCGACCATCTTGGTGACGTTCTCGGAGATCTTCAGGTCGTTGGCGTCCGATTGGCGCAGGATGCCCATGCCGACCATGTCCTGGCCGTTCGAGCGGAACAGGCGCCGCCGGTCGTCGGGACCCTCCTCGATCTTGGCCACGTCCCCGAGCCGGACCACATAGCCGTTCTTGCCCGCGGTGATGGGCATGGCCGCGAAGTCCTTCGGCGTGGCGTAGGAACGCTCGACGGTGATGCTGTAGTCGGTTTGCGCCGATTCAAGGCTGCCGGCCGGGAGCTGGACGTTGTTGCGCTGCAGGGCCGTGGCGATGTCGTCCACCGCCAGGCTGTGCGCCGCCAGCGCCTCTGGATCGAGCCAGATCCGCATCGAATAGGCCTGCTGGCCGAAGACCTGCACCTGGGCCACGCCGTCGACGGTGGCCAGGCGCGGCTGCAGATAGCGGACGATGTAGTCGGTCGCCTGCAGCCGGTTCATGGTGCTCGAGTGAAGCATCAGGACCATCATGGCGTCGCCGTCGGCATTCGCCTTGGACACGGTCGGCTGTGTGGTCAGGTCGGTGGGCAGTTGGGAGATGGAGCGCGCGACCGCATCGCGGACGTCGTTGGCGGCGGCTTCCAGATCACGGGACAAGGTGAAGGTGATGTTGATGTTCGAGCGGCCGTCACGGCTGTTCGACTGCACCCGGTCGATGCCGGAAATGCCGGACACCTGGCGCTCGATCGGTTGGGTGATGCGCGTCTCGACCACGTCGGCGGAAGCGCCCAGATAGGTGGTGTTGACCGACACCTGCGGCGGGTCGACGTTGGGCAGCTCGCGCAAGGGCAGCCGCGTGTAGGACACCAGCCCGATGATGCAGAAGATCATCGCAGCGACCAGAGCGAACACCGGTCTCCGTACGGCAATGTCAGACAGTGTCATGTCGTCCGCCTTTAATAGCTTTCGCCCGCGTCCCTAGCCGTTCGGGCCGCCCTGCCGTCCCTGGTCGCCGCCCCCTGCCGCCCGCGACGCTGTGAAGGTCTGGACCTCTGCGCGGGTGATCCTGCCGTCGCCGTTGGCGTCCATGCGCCCGAAGAAGGCCTCCTGCCGCCCGGCCGCGGTCCATTCAGCCAGGGTCACGGCCCCGTCCTTGTTGGCGTCCGCCGCCGTGAAGGTCGCCATCAGGTCGCCGCCGCCCCGTGCGCCCGCGCCGGCCACGGCGCCCGGTTGCGTCTGGACCGCACGGCCGCCGGTCGCCGCCGGAGCGCCTTGCGCTGCGCCGCCGGCCCCGCGCTGTCCGCCTTGGCCGCCGCCTCCGACGATCTGCACCGGATCGTTGGGGCGCACGCGATTGCTGCCGTCGGCGACGATCTGCTGGCCCGGATTGAGCCCCGACGTCACCTCCACCCAGCCGTCCTTGCGCAGGCCGGTGCCGATCACGTGACGCACGGCGATCATGTTTCCGCCGCGTCCGCCTTGGCCGCCGCCCTGGGCGCCTCCGGCAGGCCGGGCCTGCCCCGCCTGAGCGCCGCCCGCGGGCCGGGCCGGGCCGCCGCCCTGTCCCCCCTCAGGGCGCTGGATCAGCAGCACATAGGCCTCGCCGTTCTCGAACACGACCGATTCCTCGGGAATCGCCGGGCTCTGGCGCACGGCCTGGTCGATGGTCACGTGCAGAAGCATGCCGGGCTTGAGCCGGCCGTCGGGATTGGGGAACACCGCCCGCGCGATGACCGCCCGCGTGGCCGGATCCAGACGCGTGTCGACCTTGGCGATGCGGCCGTGGAAGGTGGTCGCCGGATAGGCGTCGGCGGTGGCGTCGATCACCAGCCCGTCCTTCAGCACGGGGATGAAGCGCTCGGCCACCGGGAAGTCGACGTTCATCGCCGTCATGTCGTCGAGGGTGACGATGGCGCCGCCCGGGTTGACCAGCATGCCGGGCGCCGCGTCGGTCAGGCCGACCGTCCCCGAGAAGGGGGCCCGGATCACCCGGTCGCCGAGACGGGCCCGGTTGGCGCCCAGGGTGGCCACGGCCTGATCGTACTGGGCCTTGTATTGTTCGGCGGTGGCGGCCGGGGCGATGCCGCGGTCGGCGAGTTTCTGCCACCGGTCCCAGTTGCTCTTGGCCAGGTTGACCGCCGACTGGGCCTGGACCACGCCGGCGTCCTGTTCGGTCGCCACCAGCTCGACCAGCACCTGGCCCTGGCGGACGTGGTCGCCGCTCTTGAAATGGACCTTGGAGATCAACTGCTGCGCCGCCGCGGTGACGGTGATCGACTGGCGCGCCTTGGCCGCGCCCAGGACCTCGATCCTGTCGGTGAAGGTGCGGACCTGGGCGGCGGTGGCGGTGACCTGAGTGCCCCGTCGGGCGCCCTGCCCGCCCTGGCCCCCTTGCCCGGCCGCTCCGGCTCCCTGGCGCGGGGCGGCGGCGGGCGCCGCCGGCGCGCCTGCGCCGCCGGCCCCCTTGGAGCCGCCGAAGGCGAGCTTGAGCCCGCCGGCGACCACCATCAGGCCGACCACACACAAGGCCACGACCAGGAAAAGGTTCTTCTTCAACAAGATCGAATTGCTCCCAGTCGAATTACGGCGAGATCGGGTCCGCGGGCCGCATAGGTCGGTGTGATGCGCTCTGTCTAGTTCAGAAAAATGTCAAAGTTGAAACGTCTAGGCCGCAGTTTGAAATGCCTGCCCAGATTGAAATCGTCTCTGTTCAAGCCTGCCGCTTAAACGCCCGGATTGCTTTACCACGCAAGCGCGAAACGCCGCCCGACCGATCCTGACGGCCGAAGATGCGGCGCGGGTCTCAGCTTCGGGTGCGGCGGACGGCGGCGCGCCAGCGCCGGTAGCGCGCCTGCCGGTCCTGGCGGGTCCAGGCGGGGACCAGGACCTGGCCGGAGGCCGCCACGGCGGCGGCGGCCTCGGCTCCGTCGTAGAGGCCTGCCCCCAGCCCCGCGAACAGGGCCGCGCCCAGGGCCGTGGTCTCCGCATAGGCGGCGGGCGCCGCCGGCAGGCCGGTGAGATCGGCCAGCCTCTGGCCGAACCAGGCGCTGCGGGCCATGCCCCCGTCCACCCGCAGCCGGCCGCCGTCGGCGAAGGCGCGGGGCGCGTCCTTGAGCATGGCCTCGATCAGGTCGCGAGCCTGGAAGGCGCAGGCGTCGAACATGGCCTCGGCGATCTCGGGAAGGCCGGCGTCGCGGGTCAGGCCGAAGATCGCGCCGCGGGCGTCGGCGTCCCAATAGGGCGCGCCGAGGCCGGTGAAGGCCGGCACCGCGATCACCCCATGTCCGGGCCGGGCCGCCCGAGCCAGGGCCTCGGCCGCGGTTGGGCCGCCCGCGATCCCCAGCCCCTGATTCAGCCACTGGATCGCCGCGCCGGCCATGAAGATCGACCCCTCCAGCGCATAGGTCGCCCGGCCGCCCAGCCGCGCCGCGACCGTGGTCAGCAATCGGGCGCTGGAGCGGGGTGCGACCTCGCCCGTGTGCAGGAGCATGAAGCAACCGGTGCCGAAGGTGGCCTTGACCTCCCCGGCGCGGATGCATCCCTGGCCCATCAGCGCCGCCTGCTGGTCCCCCGCCACCCCGCGGATCGGCGCCGCCGCGCCGAGCAGGGAGGGGTCGGTCCGGCCGAAATCGCCGGCGCAGTCGCGGATGTCGGGCAACAGGCCGATCGGGACCCCGAACAGGGCGCAGAGGTCCTCCGACCAGGTCTGGCGCTCCAGGTCCATCAACAGGGTGCGCGAGGCGTTGGTGGCGTCGGTGGCGTGGACGGCCCCGCCGGTCAGCTTCCAGATCAGCCAGGTGTCGATGGTTCCCGCCAGCAGTTCGCCGCGGGCGGCGCGGGCGCGGGCGCCCTCCACCGCATCGAGGATCCAGGCGATCTTGGTGGCCGAGAAATAGGGGTCCAGCAGCAGGCCGGTCTCCTGCACGATCCGCGGCTCGAGCCCCTGCCCCCGCAACCGCTCGCAGGCCGCGGCGGTGCGGCGGTCCTGCCAGACGATGGCCGGATGGATCGGCCGGCCGGTGGCGCGGTCCCAGACCACGACGGTCTCCCGCTGGTTGGCGAGGCCTATGGCCGACACCTCGGCGATGGTCCGCCCGGCCTTGTCCACGGCCTCGCGCAGGACCGCCGCCGAATCGGCGAAGATCGCCTCGGGATCGTGCTCGACCCAGCCGTCGGCCGGATAGGCCTGGGCCAGAGTACGGCTGGCCTCCGCCAGCGCCCGTCCGCCTGGGTCGAACAGGATGGCGCGGGTGCTGGTCGTCCCCTGGTCGAGGGCCAGGATCAGCGGTTCGCCCATGCGCCCTCCGGGGGATTTAGGTTACTGTCGATCTTAAACATGTTTTCACGGGGCGCGGATCAGCATGCGCCCACTGAAATTCAAGGTTGGCTGTGGAACAACTCGCGGTGCGGACGGACGACATGGTGGCCCTGGCGCATTCGCGCGCGCCGGCCGACCGCGAACGGCTGCTGATGGGGATGGCCGATCTGTGCGCCGGTCCCGAGCCCCTGACCGGCGACATCAAGGGGCTGCTCCAGGACATCTTCATGGGCCTGGTGGTCCAGGCCGAGCGCGACATCCGCCAGCGGTTGGCGGAAAAGCTGGCGGGCGCCGCGTGGGCGCCGCCGGCCCTGATCAACATCCTGGCGCTGGACGACATCGAGATTGCCCGGCCGCTGATCGCCAAGAGTCCCATGCTCCAGGACGCCGACCTGATCCGGCTCCTGGTCGAGGCCACCCTGGAGCACCAGATGGAGGTGGCCCGCCGCCCGAACATCGGCGTCTCCGTGGTCAGCGCCATTCTCGACCAGAGCCAACCGGCGGTGCTGACCGCGTTGGCCGACAACGTCACCGCCCAGGCGAGTCCGATGCAGATGCAGCGGATGGTGATCGCCTCGCGCCGGGTCGCCGGCATGCGCGGCCCCCTGGCCCGCCACCCTCGCCTCGACGACAACCTGGCCCACGTCCTCTACGGCTGGGTCGGCGAGGCCCTGCGCGCCAACATCGCCGAGCGTTTCACCATCGATCCGGCCAGGCTGGGCGAGAGCCTGTCGGAGGCGGTTTCCGAGGCCATCGCCGGGTCGACCGAGGATTTGAGGCCCCATTCGACGGCCGACGAAGAACGGGAACAGGCGGAGATGGAGCGGCGGCTGGTCGCCAAGCTCGAGGCGGCCGGCCAGCTCCGCCCCGGTTATCTGCTGCGCGCCCTGCGCGAGGGCCGCCGGACCCTGTTCGAACAGGCTTTGGCCAAGCTCGGGGAATTCGAGCCGGATCAGATCGCCAGGAGCATCGCCGCCGATCGCCCGGACCTGCTGGCCCTCGCCTGCGCCGCGGTCGGGATCGACCGGAGCGTCTTTCCGACCGTCCTGACCCTGACCCAGTCGCTCAACCAGGGACGGCCGTCCACAGAGGCCGTGGGGGATGTGCGCATCGCCGTCGCCTTCACCCTTCCGCCCGAGGACGCGGTCGCGGCCTTCCGCGCCGAGGCCGCGGCCATTTGACAACCCAGGCCCTGGCTGCGCCTTGTCGATCGGGCTTTTGTCGAACAACGGACCTGGTCCCTTGACTGCTGAGTTCCTGGTGAACCGGCTCGCCTTCGTGGCGAGCGAGCGGCCCGAGGCGCAGAGCGCCCGCGAAGCCCTGGCCCGACGCTATGGCGACCATAGCCCGCAGGACGCCCAGGTGATCGTCGCCCTCGGCGGCGACGGCTTCATGCTCGAGACCCTGCACGACTCCCTGCATTGTTCGAAACCGATCTACGGGATGAACCGCGGCTCCCTGGGGTTCCTGCTCAACGACTACGCCGAAGACAACCTGCTGGAGCGGATCAATTCGGCCGAGCGGGCGGTCATCCACCCCTTGGCGATGACCGCCACCGACCAAAAGGGCGAGGTCTACGAGGGCCTGGCCATCAACGAAGTCTCGATGCTGCGCGAGACCCACCAGACCGCCAAGCTGAAGCTCTGCATCGACGGCAAGGTGCGGATGCCGGAGCTGGTCTGCGACGGGGTCCTGGTCGCCACGCCGGCGGGCTCTACGGCCTACAACCTCTCGGCCCACGGTCCCATCGTGCCCCTGGGCGGACGGGTGCTGGCCCTCACCCCCATCAGCGCCTTCCGCCCCCGCCGCTGGCGCGGCGCCCTGGTCCCGCACACCTGCGAGGTGGTGATCGAGGTGCTGGAGCCGGAAAAGCGTCCCGTCGCCGCGGTGGCCGACAGCTACGAAGTGCGCCATGTGACCAGGGTGCGCATCGTCGAGAACCGGGACATCAGCCTGGTCATGCTGTTCGACGCCGGTCGCAGCCTGGAGGAACGGGTGCTGACCGAACAGTTCTCGGTCTGATCCGGCCTGCACCACTTGTTAAGCGGAGTGGTCCATTCTCCAGGAAGGACCCGAAGCGCAGCTTGAGCGTCGAGTGGGCCCGCAGACGAGGGACAGAGCGTTGACCAACGATCCCAACCGCGCCGCTTCCGCGACTGACGCCGAGTCCGCCGTGGAGATGATCCAGGTTCCGAACACTCTGATGCGCAAGGTCGGGCCCCGTTTCGGGGGCATCGACCCTGGCGCGGTGGCGCGGGCCGAGGCGGCGCTGAAGAACCTGTCGGGCCAGTTCTCCCAGTGGCTCAACGACGAGGTCACCAAGCTTGAGGCCGCCCGGGCGGCGATCAAGACCGAGGGCATGAGCGCGGCCGCGGCCGACCGGCTCTATGTGCATTCGCACGACCTCAAGGGCCTCGGCACCACCTACGAATTTCCGTTGATCACCCGCCTGGCCGGCTCGCTGTGCAAGCTGATGGACGAGCCGGGCTCGCGCACCAGCGCGCCGATGTTCCTGATCGACGGCCACGTCGACACCATCCGGGCGGCGGTCCGCGACAACATCCGCGACACCGACCACCCGGTGGGCAAGATGCTGGCCGAAGAACTCGAAGGCCGGGTGAAGGCTTACCTGGCCGAACGCGCGGCGGCGTAAGGCCGCCCTTCGCCTCCGGATTTCCCCACCAGGGGAAAATCGCAAAACCCCTAAAGCTAAGCGGCGCCCCGAATCGGTTCGCGCCGGGCCGCCGCCCGGACCTTGCGGCCGAGCAGGTCCATGCGCTCGATCAGATAGTCGACGTCCTCGCGAGCGGCGGCGTTGGGCTGGGTCAGGAAGCGCTGGAGCATCCGCTCCTGGAAGCTGTGGGCGTCGCTGGAATCCCCCTCCATCTGGAGGGCGTGATAGGTGTCCACCGCGGCGCGGAAGGCCGACAGCAGCCGCGGCGGCAGCTGAGCCCGCTCGTAAATGGCCCGCAGGCCCAGGGCGCCCGCGTCGTGGACCATCAGCCAGGTGCGGTGATGGGGCACCCCGGCCAGCTCGGCCAGGGACCATTCGAAGAATCCCATGTGCCCATGCGCCACCGCCCGCAACAGCAGCGACGGGGTCAGCCGCTCCTGCCGGTGCAGGTGGGCGACGAAGGCGCGAAGGTCCGTGGCCCGGCCGGCCTGATCGACCAGATCCACCGTCGCCCGCTCGCGGGTTCCCAGCGCGATCTCCAGCGCCGTCTCGGCCGAAAGGGCGTGGCGGTCGACCAGATGCTGGCGGACCTGTTCGGACACCAGATGCACCAGCCGCTCGCCGATCGAGATCGGCAGCACCTTGCGGAAGGCGATGGCGGCGGTCACGCCCTCGGACGTGGCGAAGCGTTCGCAGGCGGAGCGCAGGGCGGCTTCGGAAAAGAGCGCGTTGTCGTTGGCGCAGGCAGCCTTCACCGCCTCCTCCGACCCGTGGGTCACCAAGGCCTCGGTCACCTGTTCGCTCAGGGCGGCCCTGCGGGCCACCGCCAGCTGCTTCACCGCCGGCGCGGCGCGCACGATCTCGGCCAGGTCCTCGTCGGTGAACACCGGCGAGTGGTGCAGCATGGGCAGGGACACGCTCTCCACGTCGTTGGCGAGGCGCAGGGCCACGTCGCGGGGCAGGACGGTGGAGTTCTTCAGGGTGACGGCCAGGGCCCGGCGGACCAGTTCGGCGGCGTCGGCGGCCATCAGCCGCAACACCTCGTAGGCGGCCTCGCGCTCCGCCTCGTCGATGCCCACCTCCATGCGCCGGCACAGCTTGTGCGCCGCGGCCGCGCGTTCGTCGTCGGTCGCTCCCCGGACCAGGGTCCGGATGTCGGCGCCGGTCAGCGCCGAACGGGTGATGGTCATGGCCGCCCCCAAGGCTTGGGCCCATGTTCGTGAGCCTCGGGGGATCATTGGCGAGTCGTGCTTAACGGAGCTTTACCTTAAGGCTCAGTAGAACCCCTTTGGCGTGCTGGGGTCGCTGTTCTCGGACAAGAGGCTCAGAAGGTCGGCGGAATACATCGCTCCGAACGGTCCAGCGGCCGAGGCTCCGTCTCCGCTGAGCAGCAGTCCGACCAGCATGGCCTCCTGCCGGTGCTTCTCGTCCTGGCGGGCCCCGGCATAGGCGGCGAAGGCCGCCTCGCCCAGGTCCGGCTGGGGAACCCCCGTGGCCGCCTCGCCCCCTCCGCCCGTGGCGTTGAGGTTGTTGTAGAGCTCGGCGCAGGTCACCGGCCGCCCGGCGCGATAGAACACGCCGCGGTTCGAGGCCGCCGCTTCGGGGAAATAGGAGGCGGCGGGCGCGTTGGGGCTGTATTGGGCCGCTTCGATCAGCCTGGCCGACCCTTGCGGCCCCAGGAAATGGGCGGCGTAGAGCTCGCCCCCCGTCGGCTCGCGCCCTGTCCGGCCGCGCAGATAGGCGGCGTGGTCGCTGGCCAGTTCGGCCGCCATCACCGAAGCGGCGTGGGGGTCGTAGCGCAGGTCCATCACCGCCTGTTTCGCCTCGGCCCCTTCCACGTGCAGACGGCCGTCGGACCCCGGCTGGATCAGTTCGGCGTAGCGGGCGTAGCCGTGGGCCGGCCCGTGGGTCTTCAGGACGGACAGCCAGGTCTGCTCCACGAACTGGAACAGTCCCGCCGCCGAGGAGGTCGACGCCTGGGCCCCCGCGTTCAGGCCGCTTTCGCGTTTGGCCGTGCGCAGCAGGAAGTTGAAGTCGACGCCGGTGGCCGAGGCCGCGCGACGGAGCGCGGTCTCCACCTGCCCGCCCAGACCCTTGACCGCATCGGTAGCCATGGCCGGACCCTCGCCTAGCATGGTTAACGCCGCGTTTACGAATGGCGCCACTGGCGGGCGGGCCCCTTGGCGTCTAGAAGGCCGGGACATTGACAAGAGAGGCGCCGCCATGGCTGACGAGACCCTGATCCTGACCCTGGACACCGGCCCGGTGACCATCAAGCTGCGCCCGGACCTGGCGCCAGGCCACGTCGCCCGCATCCAGGAGCTGGTGCGCGAAGGCTTCTACGACGGCGTGGTGTTCCACCGGGTGATTCCCGGCTTCATGGCCCAGGGCGGCGACCCCACCGGGACCGGCAGCGGCGGCTCCAGCAAGCCGAACCTGAAGGCCGAATTCTCCAAGCAGCCCCACGTGCGCGGCGCCTGCTCCATGGCCCGGACCAACGACCCCAATTCGGCCAACAGCCAGTTCTTCATCGTCTTCGACGATGCCCGCTTCCTCGACGGCCAGTACACGGTCTGGGGCGAGGTGACCGAGGGCATGGAGAACGTCGACGCCCTGCCCAAGGGCGAGCCCCCGCGCGCGCCCGGCAAGATCGTCAAGGCGGAACTGGCCTAGAGCCTTCGGACACGAAGCGACGGAGGGGACGGGGCCGCCCCCTCCTTAGGCTTTAGCCCTTCAGCGACCGGTAGATCAGCCGCTCGAAGTTGGCGCTGGCCATGTCGTTGGCCCCGGCCTTGGCCTGGAGGTCGGTGATGGGCTTTGCCGTCACCACCTCGTCTTCGGTCTTGCCTTCCTTGATCAGCTTGGCCACCCGGTCGCGGGCGTCGGCGAGCAGGGCCCGGTATTCCTTCAAACCGGCCCGATCCATCATCGCGCCGTGGCCGGGGACGATCTTGGTCTTGTCGTTGCTGCGTTTGATGTAGGCGTCGACGGCGGCGATGATGCCGTTGATGTTGCCGCCGGCGGCCACGTCGATGTTGGGATAGCGGGCGCCGGTGGAGACGATGTCTCCCGCCGCCAGCACATTGGCGTCGGGGAAATAGATCGCCGTGTCGCCATCGGTGTGGGCCTTGGGCATGTGGGTCAGCCGGGCCGTGCGGCCCTTCACGGCGACAGTCAAGGTCTCGGCGTAGGTCTTGTCCGCCTGGCCGCCCCGGCCGACCACCGGGGTCTTCACCCCGGTCAGGGCGTTGGTCACGCCTTCCGACAGCCGCTTGTTGACGTTCTGCTGGGCCACGATCGTGGCGCCTTCGCGCCAGAAGGGCAGGATCCCGCCGGTGTGGTCGCCGTGATAGTGGGTGATGACCACATACCGGACCGGCTGGTCGGTGACGCCCTTGATCGCGGCCTCGATCTTGTCGTGCAGGGGTGCGAACTCGGTGTCGACCAGGATCGCCCCGTCCTTGCCGGCCGCGACCACCATGTTGCCGCCCTGGCCTTCCAGCATCCAGGTGTTGTGGCCAAGGTCCGTGGTCTTGATCTGGACGGCGGCGAAGTTGGGCGCCTGTTGGGCCAGCGCTGCGCCCGCCACGATCACGCCGACGCCGGCCAGCGCCGCCAAAGCGATACGGTTCATCCTGAGCCTCCCTGAAATGTTGGGAGGATCATGCGCCAAAGCTTGGCGGCAGCCAACGGGAGGCTGCGCCGGCGGTCACATCACTTCGGGCGTGTCGATCCCAAGCAGGTCAAGAGCCTGCTCCATCTGCTTCAGCGTGGCCGCGGCCAGCCCGAGCCGCGAGGCGCGCAGGGCGGCGGTCTCGGCGGCCAGCACCGGACAGGCGGCGTAGAACTTGGAGAAGGTCTGGGCCAGGCGATAGGCGTGCTCGGCCAGGGCGTGGGGCGCGCGCTTTTCGTAGGCCTCCTCCACCGCCTGGGCGAAGGCGTCCAAAACCAGGGCCAGTTCGCGTTCGGCCGGGGCCTCGACCAGGATGGAGCCGGCCTTAGCCTGCGTCTCCAAGGCTTTGCGCAACAACGACTTTATCCGAACTGCTTGATATAAAAGATAGGGTCCGGTGCGGCCCTCGAAACTGGTGAAGCGGTCCAGGTCGAAGACGTAGGAGGTGCCACGGAAGTTGGACAGGTCGGCGAACTTCAGCGCCGCCACCGCCACCTTGTGCGCCGTCGCCTCGAAGGCCTCCGGCGACAGCTCGGTCCCCAGACCCGCCTCGTGCAGCCGCTCGCGGGCCTTGGCGCGGGTCATCTCGATCAGGTCGTGCAGCTTCAGCACCCCGCCCTCGCGGGTCTTGAAAGGCTTGCCGTCGGCCCCGTTCATGGTGCCGAAGCCGATATGCTCGAGACTGCCTTCAGGGGCGTAGCCGGCGATGGTCGCGGCGCGGAACACCTGCTCGAAATGGTCGGCCTGACGCTGGTCGACCACATAGAGCATCAGCTCCGGATCGAACCGGGTCCTGCGATCGAGCACGGTGGCCAGGTCGGTGGCGCCGTACATGGCCGACCCTTCCGAGCTGACCACGATCAGCGGCGGCAGCTCGCGCTTGTCGCCCTCGCGGGCCACCCGCACGATCAGCGCCCCCTGGTCCGGGACCGCCAGGCCGCGCGCGGTCAGGTCCTCGACCATGCCGGCCATCAAGGGATCGGCGTCGCTCTCGCCGTTCCACAGGTCGAAGTCGACGCCCAGGGCGTGGAACTCGCGCTCCAGGGCGGTGCGGCTGACGGTCACGAAATGCCGCCACAGGGCCCGGTAGCCGGGCCGCCCCGCCTGCAGTTCGGCGGTGGCGCGGCGGGCGCGCTCGCGGTAGGCGATGTCGGTCTTGGCCAGGCCGGCCGCCAGGGGATAGAGGCGTTCGAGGTCCTCCAGGGTCACCGGGCTGACGTCCGGGAACGGGCCGTCGCCCTCCGCGAGGAAGGGAAGATCCGGCTGCTCGTCGCCGACCGCGACGATCAGCAGGCCCATCTGGAAGCCCCAGTCGCCGAAGTGGGCGTCGCCCCACACCGTGTCGCCGCGGAAGCGGAACAGCCGCTTCAGCGCCTCGCCGATGATCGAGGAGCGCAGGTGGCCCACGTGCATCGGCTTGGCCACGTTCGGCCCCGCATAGTCGATCACCACCCGGCGCGGCGCCGGGACGGGGGCGGCGCCGCTGCGGCCGTCGCCGGCGATCCCGTTGGCCCGCTCGGCCAGGAAGGCGTCCGCGACCTTCAGGTTGACGAATCCGGGTCCCGCCACCTCGACCGCGGCCAGCCGGGGATCGCCATCGAGGCGCGCGGCGATGCGGCCCGCGATCTCCCGCGGGTTGGCGCGCGCGGCCTTGGCGGCGGCCAGGGCCCCGTTGCATTGGAAGTCGGCGAGGTCGGGCCGGTCGGACGCGGTGACGCGGCCGTACTCGGGCGCGAGGCCCTCGGCGGCGAAGGCAGAGGCGAGCGCCTGCGCCAACGCCCCTTTCAGGTCGCTCATCGGGCGGCGGGCGCTCCCGTCGTGGTCGACGCCACGGCGGTGGGCACGGCGTTGGCGCGGAAGCGCTTTCCGTCACGGTTGAAGTCGGCCATCTCCGGTGTCACGTCGAAGCCGACCAGGACCTCGAAATTGCTGCCGCTGGTGCCGGGGGTGGCGCGGGGGATGACGATGCCGTCGAGCTTGTCCTCGACCTGGACACGGTCCTGGCCGGGCTTGAACTCGCCGCGGACCACGAAGTCCTGCTTGGCGATGACCATGGCGTTCCGCTGGGTCACGGCCACCCAGTAGTGGTAGTCCTTGGACGAGGCGCCCGCCATCGGACCGCGGCCCAGGGCGAAGCCCACGGCCAGCCGCATGACGATCGGATCGCCGCCCTTATATTCGCAATTGGCGGCCAGGCCGGTGATCTCGCCGGTGAAGCCGACGGTGGACGGGGTGGGCGTCGCGGCCTTGAATTCCTCGTAGCGGGCCGCGTCGTAGAGCACCTTCACATAGGGGCAGGGCCCGACGTTCTTGACCACGGGCAGGTCCGCCTGGGGCGTGGACCACTGCTTTTCCTTCTCGGCCTTCTTCTTCTCGGCGTCGGCCTGGGCCCGGCGGCGGGCGTCGTCGTCCTTTTGGGCGTAGGCGTGGAACGCCGGCGCCGAGGCGGCCAGGGCGAGGCACGAGAGCAGGATGAGGTTGCGACGCATGGGAATAGGTCCGGCCCGAGGAAATCGGTTAGGGCGGATATCTCACGCACCGGATTCGGGCGCAAGCGAGGCCAGTTCCGGGGAGGCGTCCCGGCGGGACGAGGTCGAGGGCGCTGGCGTCTTGCCGTCCCGGCCCCTAAGTTCCCCTCATGAACGCGCCCGCGCCCATCCGTCGTGCCCTGACCGTGCGCCTGGCCAGCCCGCGCGGCTTCTGCGCCGGGGTGGACCGGGCGATCCAGATCGTCGAGCGGGCGCTGGAGCGCTACGGGGCGCCGGTCTACGTCCGCCACGAGATCGTCCACAACCGCCACGTGGTCGACCGCTTGCGCGACCTGGGCGCGGTGTTCGTCTCCTCCCTCGACCAGTGCCCGGGCGACCGCCCAGTGATCTTCTCGGCCCATGGGGTGCCCAAGTCGGCGCCGGCCGAGGCCGACCGGCGGGGGCTGTTCTACCTCGACGCCACCTGTCCCCTGGTCTCCAAGGTGCACCTCGACGCCGAGCGCCACCACGCCGCGGGGCGTGAGATCGTGCTGATCGGCCATGCCGGCCATCCGGAGGTCGAGGGGACCCTGGGCCAGCTTCCCGCCGGGGTCATAACCCTGATCGAGACGGTGGCGGACGCGCGGGTCTTCGTCCCCCGCGATCCCGGCAACCTCGCCTTCGTCACCCAGACCACCCTGTCGGTGGACGACACCGCCGAGATCGTCGGGGTGCTGAAGCAACGTTTCCCGGCCATGGCCGGGCCGCATCGCGAGGACATCTGCTACGCCACCACCAACCGCCAGGAAGCGGTCAAGGCCATGGCGGCGGGCTGCGACCTCATTCTGGTGGTCGGGTCGAAGAAGTCGTCCAACTCCCAGCGGCTGGTCGAGGTGGCGCTCAGGGCCGGCGCCCGCGACGCAAGGCTGGTGGACGACGCCGAGGCGATCGACCCCCTCTGGCTGGACGGGGCCAAGGTCCTTGGCCTCACCGCCGGCGCCTCGGCCCCGGAGGTGCTGGTGGACGGGGTGCTCGAGGCCCTGCGCCAGCGCTTCGACCTGACCGTCGAGGAGACCGGGGGCCCTCGCGAGACCATCACCTTCAAGCTGCCGCGGGTGCTGGAAGCCTCATAACCCCGCCCGCTCTTGACCGCGCCGCCAACGCAGTCGATCAACCGGCCGTGGCCGTCTACACCGACATCACCGACGCGGAGCTGGAGGCGCTTCTGGCCGAGTTCGACCTCGGTGCGGCGCTAGCGTTCAAGGGCATCGCCGAAGGGGTGTCCAACTCCAACTTCATGCTGGAGACCGAGGGCGGCCGGTTCATCCTCACCATCTACGAAGCCCGCGCCAAGGCCGAGGACCTGCCCTTCTTCCTCGACCTGATGCATTGGCTGGGGGACCACGGCTACCCCTCCCCCTCCCCCAAGGCCGACCGCCACGGCCGGGTCCTGCAGACCCTGCGCGGCAAGCCCGCCGCCCTGGTCAGCTTCCTGCCCGGCGTCTCGGTCCGCCGCCCCAGAGCCCAGCACTGCCGCGAGGCCGGCGCTGGCCTGGCCCGGCTGCATCGGGCGGCGGAAGGGTTTGGGGGCCGCCGGGTCAACGACCTGGGCCAATCGGCCTGGGCCCCGATGTTCGGCGGCCGGGAGGCCGCCGCCGAGGCCCTGCGCCCCGGCCTGGCCGCGGCGATCGAGGGCGACCTCGCCTTCCTGGCTGAAGCCTGGCCCAAGGGCCTGCCCGAGGGGGTGATCCACGCGGACTTCTTCCCCGACAACGTCTTCTTCCTGGGGGACCGCTTCGCCGCGGCCATCGACTTCTATTTCGCCGCCAACGACGCCCTGGCCTACGACGTCGCCGTGGCCCTGAACGCCTGGTGCTTCGAGCCGGACGGGGCCTTTAACTTCACCAACGCCAAGGCCTTGGTGGCGGGCTATGAGAGCGTGCGGGCCCTGTCCGCCGACGAGCGCGCGGCCCTGGGCGTGCTGGCCCACGGGGCGGCGATGCGGTTCTTCCTGACCCGGCTGATCGACTGGAACGCCGCGCCCTCCGGCGCCCTGGTCAAGCCGCACAACCCGCTGGACTACGAGGCGCGCCTGGCCTTCCACCGCGCCGCCGGGGGCAGGCTCGACCTGTTCGCGGACTGACCCCATGACCCCGACGGTGACGATCTATACGGACGGCGCCTGCAGCGGCAATCCGGGCCCCGGCGGCTGGGGCGCGGTGCTGATCATGGGCCCGCACGAGCGCGACCTGTGCGGCGGCGAGCCCGCGACCACCAACAACCGGATGGAGCTGATGGGGGCGATCCAGGCGCTGGAGACCCTGAAGCGCCCCTGCACGGTGGAGCTGCATACCGACAGCCAGTACGTCCGGCAGGGCATCACCCAGTGGATCAACAACTGGCGCGTCCACGGCTGGAAGACCGCCGACCGCAAACCGGTGAAGAATGAGGACCTGTGGCGCCGGCTCGACGCCGCCCGGGGTCGTCACGACGTCCACTGGCACTGGGTCAAGGGCCACAACGGCCACCCCCTGAACGAACGCGCCGACGCCCTGGCCCGGAAGGGTCTGGAGGAATCGCGCGCAGAACGAGTGACGGCGCGGCCAGGCTTGGACTAGGTTGTCCGCCTCATGGCCGTCCTCGACTGGATCAGCCCGGAAAGCGCGTTCGCCGTCGATGGCGAGGAGGTGCGGCTGCGCCCGCCGCGCAGCAGCGACTACGCCGACTGGGTCGAGCTTCGCCGGGTCAGCCAAGCCTTCCTTCAGCCGTGGGAGCCGACCTGGCCGGCCGACGACCTGACCCGCGCCTCCTACCGGCGGCGACTGTCGATCTACACCCGCGACCTCGACCTCGGGCAGGGCTACGCCTTCTTCGTGTTCCGCAAGCGCGACAACCGGTTGGTCGGGGGGATCAACCTGCGCGACGTGCGTCGGGGCGTCGCCCAGAACGGCGCCCTCGGCTATTGGATCGGCGCCCCCTACGCCCGGCGCGGCCACACCCTGGACGCGGTGAAGTCCGTCGCCGGCTTCGCCTTCGACCGGCTGGGGCTGCACCGGCTGGAGGCGGCCTGCCTGCCGGAGAACGAGGCCTCCCACCGCCTGCTGCTCAAGGCGGGGTTCGAAGCGGAAGGCCGGGCGCGGGCCTATCTGAAGATCAACGGCCGCTGGTGCGACCACCTGCTGTTCGGCCTCGTCAACGAGGGCTAGCCGACCTCTGCGCCTAGCCCCGCACCTTGATCCCCAGGTCGTTGATCTTCTTGCGCAGGGTGTTGCGGTTCAGGCCCAGGATCTCGGCGGCGCGGACCTGGTTCCCGCGGGTGGCGGCCAGGGTCATGTTGATCAGCGGACGCTCCACCTGTTCCAGCACCCGGTCGTACAGGCCGGCGCGCGGCAGGCCGTCGGGACCGCCGATGAACTCCCCCGACAGGCCGCGTTCGACCAGCATCTCGAAGGTCGGCGCCCCTTCGGAGGGGTTGGGGGCGGCGGCGTGTTCCTGGATCTCGCGGTCGACGATGCGGGCGGTGATCGGGTCCTCGGCGTAGAGGGCCGCGACCCGTCGCATCAGGTTCTCCAGCTCGCGCACATTGCCGGGCCAGCTATGCCGCTTCAGCCGCTCGATGGCTTGGCCGTCGATGGTCTTGGCCGGAAGGCCCTCGCGGTGGGCGCGCAGCAGGAAGGCGCGGGCCAGGTCGGGGATGTCGTCCAGGCGCTCGCGCAGGGGCGGCAGGCGCAGGGGCGCGACGTTGAGGCGGAAGAACAGGTCCTCGCGGAACAGCCCCTGGCGGATCAGGGCGCCGAGGTCCCGGTTGGTGGCGGCGATCAGCCGGGCGTCGGCCCGGCGACCGGTGCGCGGATTGGTGGCCCGCTCCGACCCGTCGATCACCCTCAGCAACCGGGTCTGGGCGTCCAGCGGCAGGTCGCCGATCTCGTCCAGGAACAGGGTGCCGCCGTCGGCCTCGACCAGTTTGCCGGTGGTGTCGGGGCCGGCGCCGAACAGCTCGGATTCGACCCGCTCCCGTGGGGTGGCGGCCAGGTGCACGACGACGAACTTGCCGTCGCGGCGGCGTCCGAGGTCGTGCAGGGCGCGGGCCGCCAGCTCCTTGCCGGTGCCGGATTCGCCGAGGATCAGCACCGTCAGCTCCGCCCCGACCAGGCGCGCCAGGGTGCGATAGACCTCCTGCATCGGGGCGGAGCGGCCGATCAGCGGCAGGCGCTCGTCCCGGGCGGCCAGGGCTTGGGCCTTGGCGGGTTCGGGCTGGGACGGCTTGGCCAGGGCCCGGCGGGCGGCGGCGACCATGTCGTCCAGGTCGAACGGCTTGGGCATGTACTCGAAGGCGCCGGTCTCGGCCGCATTGACCGCGGTCAGAAGCGTGTTCTGGGCGCTCATGACGATGATCGGCAGCTTGGGACGTAGCTTCCGCATCCGCGGCAGCACGTCGAACACGTTCTCGTCGGCCATGATGACGTCGGTGACCACCAGGTCGCCTTCGCCTTCGGACACCCATTTCAGCAGGGTGGCCGCCGCCCCCGTCGCCCGGACCTGGAACCCCGCCCGCGTGAAGGCCTGGCTGAGCACCAGCCGGATGGAGGCGTCGTCGTCGGCGATCAGCACCTTGTGGGGAGTGTTCATGGCGGAGCCTCAGGTCGTCGGGGTTCGGGAGGGTTCGACAGGCAGACGGACGCGGAACACGGTGCGGCCGGGCTCGGACTCGAAATCGATCATGCCGCCGTGGTCGGCCACCAGTTTGGCGACCAGGGTGAGGCCGAGGCCCGAGCCTTGCGGCTTGGTGGTGACGAAGGGGTCGAACAGATGGTCGCGCAGGTCGGCGGGCACCCCGGGGCCGTTGTCCTGGATCTTGACCTCCAGCGGCGCGCCGCGGGGGTCCTTGCCGGCGGGCGTGCGCATGCGGGCCCCGTGGCGATAGGCGGTGGAGATCGACACCTCGCCCCGGTCGTCCCCGCGGGAATGGGCGGCCTCGGCGGCGTTCTTGGCCAGGTTGAGGAAAATCTGGATCAGCTGGTCCTCGTCGCCCCACACCGGGGGCAGCGACGGGTCGAAGGCTTCGCGCAGGATCAGCCCCTCGCCCACGCCGCTGGCGATCAGGGCGCGCACCCGGTCCAGCACCACGTGGATATTGACCGCCTGGGGCAGGATCGGCCGCTCCTCCGAGAAGGCCTCCACCCGGTCGACCAGGCGCTTGATCCGGTCGGTCTCGTCGACGATCAGCTGGGCCAGGGCCATGTCGTCGGGGGTGGCGCCGGACTTGAGCAGCTGGGCCGCGCCACGGATGCCGGCGAGGGGGTTCTTGATCTCGTGGGCCAAGGTCCGGCCCATGCCGGCCACGGAGCGCAGGTCGGTGGTGCGGTCCAGGGCCCCGCCCTGGCTCTTGGCGATCAGGGACAACAGCACCGCGCCGTTCGGGAGCGGGGTGGCCGCGGCCTCGACCTCTATGATCGGATGGCCGGGCAAGGCGATCTCCAGCCGCCGTTCGCGCACCGCGACCTCGGCGTCCCGAGCCCGGGCGATCAGGGCGGCCAGGGGCGTGTCGGGGGTCCCCTGCACCAGCCGGCGCCGGGCCAGCAGCGACAGACCGTGGCCGAACAGGGCCTCGGCCGCCTCGTTGGCGGCGATCAGGTCGCCCATGGCCGAAAACATCATGGCCGGAGCCGGGCTCTGTTCGAACGCGGCAGCCCGGAGCGCCTGGACTTCGGTCTCGGACAAGCTGGTGGGCTCGAATGGCAAGCGGACATCCCCGAGGCGTCGCCTGGGCGCTGAAGGAACGCCCAAATAATAAGCAACGCCACCGCCACCTTTTTAGGCACAGCTTCGGCCCTTGTCTATGGACAAACGGCCGGGCGCATGCGGAAAAGACCCCGACCATGAAGTTCGCAGCCGTCATCGTCGCCGCCGGCTCCGGCGCGCGAGCCGGGGCCGAGGCCCCCAAACAGTGGCGCAGCCTGGCCGGCCGCGCCGTGGCGCGGTGGTCGCTGGAGGCCCTGCTGGCGGCGGGGGCGCAAACGGTGGTGGTGGTGATCCGTCCCGGCGACCAAGCCCTGGCGGAGAAAGCCTTTTCAGGTCTTTCGGGCTGGACCGCGGTCGCCGGCGGGGCTGAGCGGATTGAGTCGGTCCGGGCCGGGCTGGCGAGGCTCGGCGGCGATTTCGACGCGGTGCTGATCCACGACGCGGCCCGGCCGTTCGTGACCGCGGCCCATGTCGGGGCCCTGCTGGCCGCCCTGGAGGCGGCTGACGGCGCCGTGCCGGCCATTGCCGTCGCCGACACCCTGAAACGCAATGGCAATGATGGGGCCATCACCGCGCCACGCGACGGGTTGTTCGGGGCCCAGACGCCGCAGGCCTTCCGCCGCGCCGCGCTCACAGCCGCCTACGCCGCCTGGCCCAAGGGCGAGGTCCCCACCGACGACGCCGCCGTGGTGGAACGCGCCGGCGGCAGGGTCGTGCTTACCGCCGGCGATCCGATGCTGATGAAGCTGACCTATCCGGAGGATTTCGTGATGGCCGAGCGTTTGGCGGGTGCGGCGCGGATCACCCGCACCGGCTTCGGCTACGACGCCCACCGGTTCGGGCCGGGAGCGGCGGTGTGGCTGTGCGGGGTGGAGATCCCCCACGACAAGGCCCTGGTGGGCCATTCCGACGCCGACGCCGGCCTGCACGCCCTGACCGACGCCATCCTCGGGGCCATCGGCGAAGGCGACATCGGCGACCACTTCCCGCCGAGCGACCCGCAATGGCGCGGCGTCTCCTCCGACCGCTTCCTGCGCCATGCGGCGGGCCTGGCGGCGGCGCGGGGCGGACGGTTGGTCAATGTCGACGTGACCCTGGTGTGCGAGCGCCCCAAGATCAAACCCCACCGCGAGGCCATGCGGGCGCGGCTGGCCGAGATCCTGGACCTGCCCTTGGACCGGGTCAGCGTGAAGGCCACCACCACGGAAGGCATGGGCTTCGCCGGCCGCGAGGAGGGCCTGGCGGCGCAGGCGGTGGCGACGGTGGAGATGCCGGGCTGAGGGGCCTACCCCTCGCCCCTGAACCGCGCGATCATCGCTCCCCAGACGTTGGTGTAGTCGTCGGTCCAGGGCCGGGCGAGGCGGACATGCTCGGTCCATTGATGGTCGGCGCGATAGCGGTCGAGGCTGTGCGGGTCGGGGGCGACCAGCAGCACGATGCCGGAGGATTCCACGTAAGGCGAGGTCCCCTCCTCCACCCAGTGGACGCCTTTCAGGAACGACGCCCCCGCCGCCTTGGCCGCCGCCGCCGCAGGACCGACCAGCTCCAGGTTGCGGTTGGACAGGTGCAGCAGCAGCACGCCGTGCGGCCTCAAAAGGCGCAGATAGCCGTGCAGCGCCTCGACCGTCAGCAGATGGGTCGGCACGCTGTCGGAGGAGAAGGCGTCGATCAGCAGCAGGTCGTAGGAGGCCGCCGGCTCGCGGGCGAGGGACAGGCGCGCGTCCCCCAGCACCACGTCCACCGGGCCCCTGGCGCAGCCGTGGACGAAGGAGAAGTGCTTCGGGTCCAGGGTCAGGCGCTCGACCAAGGGATCGATCTCGAAGAAGCGCATGGAATCGCCCGGCCGCACGAAGGTCGCCACCGTGCCGGCGCCCAGGCCGACCACCCCCATCCGCAAGGGACCCCTGGCCCGCTCGCGGGCGAACACGCTGCCGATCACCGTGGGCGAGGCGTAGTAGGCGGTGGGCAGGCAGGCCTGGCCCCGGCCCTGCGCCTGGACCCCGTGCAGGGTGGTGCCGTGGACCATGATCCGGGCGGTCCCCAGGCCCTTGGGGTGGACCTCGGCGATGTGGATGACGCCGAAGAAGCTGCGGTGATGCTCGCGATAGCGCCCGATCCCCTGCACCTCGCCGGCCAGGGCCAGGGCGGCGAACAGGGCGACGACGGCGACGGTCCGGTCGCGCAGCATCACCGCGATCACCACGGGCGCCAGCATCAGGGCCTGACGAAGGATGTCGGGCAGGGCCAGGGCGGGAATGCAGAGCGGCGCGACCCAGACCAGGCCCGCCGCCAGCCAACCCAGGCCGCGCCGGTCGGGCTTGGCCGGAGCGGAGGGACGGGCCAGACAGGCCAGCACCAGCACCGCCGGATATTCCCAGACGTCGGGGAACAGCAGGGGCGCCAGGAAGGCGTTGAAGCCGCCGCCGATCACCCCGCCGACGGACAGGCACAGGTAGAACTCGGTCAGGCGTCCCGGCTCGGGGCGGCGGGCGGCCAGTCCCTGGTGGCAGACCAGGGCGGTGACGAAGAAGGCGGTCAGGTGGACGGCCAGCTGCTGCGGCCAGGGCGTGGTGGGTTCGAACAGCAGCGACAGGGAGGTCGGAACGGCCAGCACCTGGACCATCAGCAGGCCCGGCGACGGCCCCTTGGCCCTGCCGGCGAAGGCGATCACGAAGGTGGCCAGATAGAGTTCGAGCGGGACCACCCACAGGAAGGGCGCGGAGGCGACGTCGGCGGCGAGGTGGGCGGTGACCCCGGCGAGCAGGCTGGACGGGGCGGCGGCCAGGGCGATCCACACCGTGCGCTCCCGCCAGCCGGTGGCGGCGACCCGAGCCAGGACCGGGGCGGCCACGGCCGGGAGGCGCCAGGCCATCGTCGTCATCCCGGCCAGCAGCAGGGCGAATCCGGCGTAGGCGAAGCTCCACAGCCGGGCCTGGGCGGACAGGCCGACCAGCGGCTCGACCAGCATGGGATAGGCGGCCAGCGCCAGCAGGCTGCCGAGGTTGGAGGCGGCATAGAGGCTGTAGGGATTGGCCGCCTCGTTCCCGTTCCCGTTCAGCCGGGCGTACCAGGTCTGCAGCAGGGGCGCGGTGGCCGACAGCACCGCGAAGGGCGGCCCCAGGGAGACGGCCAGGGTCGCGGCCAGCCACAGGGCCGGCGCCTGGACCCACGGGGGGCCCATCAGCCCGGACATCCTCAGCGGCAGCACCATCGCCGCCAGGGTCAGCATCGCCAGGTGAACCGCCATCTGGCGGCGCAGCGAGCCCAGCCGTTGCAGAGCGTGGGCGTAGCCGTAGCCGGCCAAGAGGGCGAGTTGGAAGAAGGCTAGGCTGGTGTTCCAGACCGCCGGCGACCCGCCCAGCAGCGGCAACAGCAGCTTGCCGACCAGGGGTTCGACCAGGAACACCAGGGCGGCGCTGGCGAAAACGACGGCGACGAACAGCCACGGCGCCAAGGCCGGGCGCGCTTTGGCCGGATGTTCTAAGTAGGCGACGGAGGTCATCCTGTCGCGCGTCCTCCCCAGGAACTGATTCGAGTGTGGGGCCGCACGGGCGGGTTTGACAATCGGGCATGATCGAAGCCGGAGGACGAGGGATGTTCCCCACCGAAACCCAGCGCCTGGCCGAAGCCATCCTCCACCGGGCGCGGGGCAAGCATCTGACCCTCGCCACGGCCGAAAGCTGCACCGGGGGCCTCGCGGCGGCCGCGCTCACCGGCATCGCCGGGTCGTCGGACGTGGTCGACCGCGGCTTCGTCACCTATTCCAACGCCGCCAAGACCGAGCTTTTAGGGGTTCCGGGCGAGCTCATCGAGCGGGAGGGCGCGGTGTCGGAGGCCGTCGTCCGGGCCATGGCCGAGGGGGCGCTGAAGGCGTCGGCCGCCGGGCTGGCCGTGGCGATCACCGGCATCGCCGGTCCCGGCGGCGGTTCGGACGACAAGCCGGTCGGCCTGGTCTGGCTGGCGACGGCGCTGCGCGACAGCCCGACCACGGTCCGGCAGATGCGCTACGGCGACCTTGGCCGGGAGGGCGTGCGCATGGCCGCGGTGTTCACGGCCCTGGAGATGATGTTCGAGCGGTTGGAATGACGGCGGACGCCCCCTCCGTCTCGCCCCATATCCGCGTCGATCCACCTCCCCGCAGCGCGGGGGAGCTGGCAGGGCGTCAGCCCTGACTGAGGGGGTCCTGCGCGGCCGTCGCCTCCGCAGACGGGGAGACGGAGAGTTTGGGATACAGGCTTTCCGCCCGGGCTTCGAAACAGGCCATCAGCTTGTCCACGGCCCGGTCGAAATTGGCGGCGAGCAGCATCTCCAGGACCCGCGACTTGAACGCGAAGTCGATCTCGAAAACCACTTTGCAGCCAACCGGATCGGGCTCGAACCTCCAGTGATTTAACAGCCGCTTGAACGGCCCCCACAGCAGGGTCACGATGATGTCGCGCTGATCTGCGTCGCGCCGGACCCGGGTGGCGAAACGCTCGTTCAGGAAGGAAAAGCCGACCGCCGCCTCGGCGTCGACCAGCGTGACCCCCTCCCCCTCGCTGCGCAGGTTGCGCAGGCGCATGGCGGTGATCCAGGGCACGAACTCCGGATAGCGCTCCACATCGCCCACCAGGTCGAACAGCTGCTCCGGCCTGAACGGCAGGACCCGGACGACGCGATGGCGGTGCACGGGCCTTACGCCGCCGCGCGGGCCGCCTTCAGCCGGGCGAAGTCCTCGCCGGCGTGGTGCGACGAGCGGGTGAAGGGGCTGGCCGACACCATCAGGAACCCCTTGGCCCAGGCGATGCTTTCCAGCGCCTTGAACTCGTCCGGCTCCCAGTAGCGGTCGATGGGGGCGTGCTTGCGCGTCGGCTGCAGGTACTGGCCGATGGTGATGAAGTCGACGCCGGCGGAGCGCATGTCGTCCATCACCTGCATGACCTCCTCCTTGGTCTCGCCCAGCCCGACCATCAGGCCGGACTTGGTGAACTGCAGCGGGTCGCGCTCCTTGACCCGCTCGAGCAGTCGCAGCGAGTGGTAGTAGCGCGCGCCCGGGCGGATCTTCAGGTACAGGCGCGGCACGGTTTCCAGGTTGTGGTTGAACACGTCGGGGCGCGCGTCGATGATCGCTTCGGCGGCGGCGACGGGCTTCCTCAGGAAGTCGGGGGTCAGGATCTCGATGGTGGCGGACGGCGCGTCGCGGCGGATCGCCCGCACCACGGCGGCGAAGTGGGCCGCGCCTCCGTCGGCCAGGTCGTCGCGGTCGACCGAGGTGATGACCACGTGAGCCAGGCCCATCTGGGCCACCGCGTCGCCGACGCGGTCAGGCTCGGAGGGATCGAGCGGCTCGGGCATCCCGGTGCGCACGTTGCAAAAGGCGCAGGCCCTGGTGCAGGTGTCGCCCATGATCATCATGGTGGCGTGCTTCTGGGACCAGCATTCGCCGATATTGGGGCAGGCCGCTTCCTCGCAGACCGTGGTCAGGCCGTGAGACTTCACGATCGCGCGGGTCTCGAGGTAGCCGGGCGAACCCGGCGCACGCACGCGCAGCCACGCCGGCTTGGCCATGGCGGGCGAATCGGGGCGGGCCTGTTTCTCCGGATGCCGGGGAGACAGCTTCAGCGCCGTGGTGTCGATGACCGTGACCATATGGACTGCCTAGCTCCGCCCTTGCCCCTAGATCGGGCCAAAGGGCGCTTCGATCAAGCCGCGCGGGCCGTGAGCGCCGCCGCGGGGGCGCTTCTGCTGCTTTGCGGCTGCGAAGGCAAGCCGTTCCAGCCGGGAGAGATACGCATCCCGCCTTCCCTGGCCGAGCGCTTCTATCCGCCGCAGGGCTGGGCCTGGGGCCGGTTGACGGTCGAAGGCGCCCCGCCCCTGCGCTACGGGGTGGCGGCGCCGGGCCGCGCCGTCAGGGCCGAGGTGCTGATCCTGCCCGGCGCCGGCGAGCCGGTGGAAGCCTGGTTCGAGACCGCCGACGCCCTGGTCGCCCGCGGCTATGGGGTTTGGGCGCTGGACTGGGCGGGACAGGGCGGATCGGCGCGCTGGTGGGGCGCGGGCGACCGGCTGTACGCCCTCAGTCTCGACCCCGACGTGGCGGCGCTGAGACAGATGATCGCCCGGGTGGTGCGCCCGGGATCGCGGGCGCCGCTGATCCTGGTCGGCGACGGCCTGGGCGCGCAGTTGGCCTTGAGAGCCTTGGCGGGCGGTTTGCCCGACGTGGAGGGGGCGGTGCTGGGGGCCCCGGCCCTGTCCGCCCGATCCACGCGGCTGGTGCAGCCCTTCGGCGACTGGGGCGCCGACATCGCCGGCCGGGTCGGCTTCGGCCGCCCCTTCGTGGCGGGGGAGCACAGTTGGCGCCCACCCGAACACCGGGCCCCAGGAGAGCGCGCCGACGGGCGCGGCGGGGTGGCCGACAGCTGGATGCAGACCAATCCGGACCTGAGGAGCGGCGGCGCCAGCCTGGCCTGGACCGCAGCCTACAACCGTTCGGCCGCGGCGGCGCGGGACCCGGCGGCGCTCGGGCGGACCAAGGCCCCGGTGCTGATGCTGTCCGAGACCCGCGACGGCGCGGCCCGGAACGCCTGCTACGCCCTGAAGAGCTGCCGCTTCGTCGCCCTGGGCGACGGGGGGCCGCCCCACCTCGCCGCCGACCCGGTGCGCGGCCGGTGGCTCTCCGAAACGGCCCGCTTCATCGAGGTGCGCGCCCGCGGCCACGTGGTGGCGGCGGCGCCCTTGAGAGCGCCCTGAGCCCCTCAGAACGGCCAGAGCGCCTTCAGGATGTGGGTGCGCTTGTGACGCTTGTCCTTGCGGGCGGCGGCGGCCTCGTCGACCAACCAGAACAACTGCACCACCCGGCGCTCCCCGGCGAACGGCTTGTGGCCGTGCCACGAGGTGTCGGAGCGGGCGAAGGCGGTGAAGGCGCCGTAGCGGGCCGGGATCGGGGCGCTGCCCGGCCCGTCCAAGTCCTGGGTTTCGAGATAGCGGAGCGCCCCGCCCTCCTCCGGTTTCCAGTCGTCGTTGAGGTAGACGAGGGCGGTGGCGACCTTGTCCAGGCCGTCGGTATGGGGACGGCCGTCCTTCAGAGCCGACCACTTGCGGACCACGATCATCTGCGGCCGCGACACCAGGTCCTTGCCCAGTTTCTCGCCGACGATGCGGGAGAACTCCGGGGCGCGCAGGTCCTCCAGCAGGGCCGCGAAGCTGGGTCCGTAAGCCAGCTCCTCGACAGGGAAAAACCCGGTCTTCTTCGGGTCCGGAAAATCCCGCGCCAGGGCGTCGCGATCGCTCTGGGCCAGCAGGCCCTCCACCTCGATATGGATGAAGGGCGCCGGCGTCGGAGGCGTGGCGGCAAGGGTGGCGAGATTCAGCATGGGGCAAGTCTACAGGCGCCGCCGCCTGCGGGGGAAGCGCCCAGGATCACATGTGGATCGCTTGCCCATAGGCGGCCAGGGTGGCCTCGTGCATGGCCTCGGACATGGTCGGGTGCGGGAACACCGTCTGCATCAGCTCGGCCTCGGTGGCCTCCAGGGTCATGGCGATGACGAAGCCCTGGATCATCTCGGTGACCTCGGCCCCGATCATGTGCGCGCCCAGAAGCTGGCCGGTCTTGGCGTCGAACACGGTCTTGACGAAGCCCTCGGTGTCGCCCGAGGCGATGGCCTTGCCGTGGTTCTTGAACGGATAGCGGCCGACCTTGACGTCCAGCTTCTTGTCCTTGGCCTGGGCTTCGGTCAGGCCGACCGAGGCGATCTGGGGCTCCGAATAGGTGCAGCCCGGGATCGGCGAGTGGACCACGGGCCCCGCCCTGCCGGCGATGTGTTCGACGCAGTGGATGCCCTCGTGGCTGGCCTTGTGGGCGAGCCAGGGCGGGCCGGCGACGTCGCCGATGGCGTAGAGGCCGGGGACGTTGGTGCCGCCGTGGTCGTCGGTGACCACGTGGCCGCGGTCGATCTTCAGCCCCAGGGCTTCCAGCCCCATGTTCTCGACATTGCCCTCGATGCCGACCGCGACGATGGCGACCTCGGCCTTGAGGGTTTCGGCCTTGCCGCCGGCTTCGAGGTCGATGGAGACGCCGGCCTTGTCCTTGACGAGCTTGGTCACCTTGGCGGCGACGCGGAATTTCAGGCCGCGCTTCTCGAAGGCCTTCTGGGCGGCGGCGGAGACGTCGGCGTCCTCCACCGGCAGGATCCGGTCCAGGGCCTCGATCACCGTGACCTCGGCGCCAAGGGCCTGGTAGAAGCTGGCGAATTCGATGCCGATGGCGCCCGATCCGACCACGATCAGCGACTTGGGCGCGGCCTTGGGGACCATGGCCTCGCGATAGGTCCACACCTTTTCGCCGTCGGGAACCAGGCCCACGGCCGGAATCACCCGGGCGCGGGCGCCGGTGGCCAGGACCACGGCCTTGGCGGTGAGGCTGCGCGAGCCGCCGGCCTTGAGCGCGACCATGACCTTGGGCGCGGGAGTCGCCTTCTCGAGCGAAGCCGTGCCCTCGATGACCTCGATCTTGTTCTTCTTCATCAGGAAGGCGATGCCGCCGGACAGGGTCTTGGCCACCCCGCGCGAGCGCTGCACCACCTTGTCGAAATCGAAGCTCGCCCCGGTGGCCGACAGGCCGTAGTCGCCCAGGTGCGAGAGTTTTTCGAACACCTCGCCGGTCTTCAGCAGCGCCTTGGTGGGAATACAGCCCCAGTTGAGGCAGATGCCGCCCAGGTTCTCCCGCTCGACGATGGCGGTCTTCATGCCGAGTTGGGCGGCGCGGATGGCGGCCACGTAACCGCCGGGGCCGGAGCCGATGACGATCAGGTCGAAGGTGTCAGCCATGTTTTCTCGCAAGGGCTAGATCTGGTGACGCCCGGTCCTTCGCCAAGCTCAGGATCAGGACGGATAGGAGGCCGGCAGACCTCACGCCAACATGGTGATCGGGTCTTCGACATAGGTCTTGAACGCCTGGATCCACTTGGCGCCGGTGGCCCCGTCGACCACCCGGTGGTCGCAGGTGAGCGTCACGCTCATCACCGTGGCCACGGCCAGCTGGCCCTTACGGACCACAGGCCGTTCTTCGCCGGCTCCCACCGAGAGGATCATCCCCTGCGGCTCGTTGATGATCGAGGCGAAGTTCTTGATCCCGAACATGCCGAGGTTGGACAGGGAGAAGGTGCCGCCCTGGAACTCCTCGGGCTTCAGCTTGCGGTCGCGGGCCCGCGCCGCCAGGTCCTTCATCGCCTTGGAGATGTCGGCCAGCGAGCGGTTCTCGGCCTCGCGGATGATCGGGGTGATCAGGCCGCCGTCGATGGCCACCGCCACCGCCACGTCCGCGTGGTGGTGCTTGGCGATGCCTTCGGCGGTGAAGGAGGCGTTGGCGTCCGGGACCGCCTTCAGGGCCATGGCCGAGGCCTTGATCAGGAGGTCGTTGACCGAGACCTTGACCCCGGACTTCTCCAGCGCCGCGTTGATCTTGCCGCGGGCCTCCAGCAGCCGGTCGATCTCGAGGTCGATGCTCAGAGGGAAGTGTGGGATGTCGCGGAAGCTCTCGGTCAGGCGCCGCGCGATGGTTTTGCGCATGCCGTCGAGGGGGACGAGATCGTAGCTGCCGGGCGGAATCCCGAGCTGCTCCAGCGACTTGACCTGGGAAACTGCGGCGGGACCGGCAGCCGTCGCCGCGGCCGGACGGGGCGCGCCGGGCTTGGCGCCCTCGACGTCGGCCTTGACGATGCGGCCGTGCGGGCCAGAGCCCTTCACCGCCGAAAGGTCCACGCCCTTCTGGGCGGCGATGCGCCGGGCCAGGGGCGAGGCGAAGACGCGGGCCGAGCCGTTGGTTTTCGGGGGCGCTGGCGCAGAAGAAGCGGGCGGAGCTGCGGGCTTCTGCTCCACGGCCTGCGGGGGGGGAGCCGTCGGCGTAGTCGACTGAAGGGGCGCCGGCGCTGAGCTTGCCGCTTCTCCCTCGCCCTTGAGCCGGGCGATGGGGGTGTTGACCTTCACCCCGTCCGTCCCCTCGGGCACCAAGATGGCGTCGACCACGCCTTCATCGACGGCCTCGACCTCCATGGTCGCCTTGTCGGTCTCGATCTCGGCGATCACCTGGCCGGCCTCGACGGTGTCGCCGGGCTTGATGTTCCACTTGGAGAGCTTGCCCTCCTCCATGGTCGGGGAGAGGGCGGGCATCAGGATGTCGGTCATCGCGGGCCTCGCCCTCAAGCGCGGTAAGTGACGGCCTTGGCCGCCTTGATGATCTTTTCCACCGACGGCACCGTCAGGGCTTCGAGGTTGGCCGCATAAGGCATGGGCACATCCTCCTGGCAGACCCGCAGCGGCGGGGCGTCGAGGTAGTCGAAGGCGTGCTCCACCACCCGTGCCGCGACCTCGGCGCCGACGCCCATCGGGCCCCAGCCTTCCTCGACCGTGACCAGGCGGCTGGTCTTCTTGACGCTCTCGACGATGGTCTCGTGGTCCAGGGGACGCAGGGTGCGCAGGTCGATCACCTCCGCGTCGATCCCCTCCTCCGCCAGTTTCTCGGCCGCGGCCAGGGCCAGGCCGACCATGCGGGAGTGGGCGGTGATGGTCAGGTCCTTGCCCGGACGGCGGATCTTGCACTTGCCGATCGGCAGGACCCAGTCCTCCACGTCAGGCACGTCGAATTCCTGGCCGTAGACCATCTCGTGCTCGAGGAAAATGACCGGGTTCGGGTCGCGGATGGCGGCCTTGAGCAGCCCCTTGGCGTCGGCGGCGTCATAGGGCGCCACCACCTTCAGGCCGGGGACGTTGGCGTACCAGGCCGAATAGTCCTGGCTGTGCTGGGCGCCGACGCGGGAGGCCGCGCCGTTGGGTCCGCGGAACACGATCGAGCAGCGGATCTGCCCCCCCGACATGTACAGGGTCTTGGCCGCCGAATTGATCAGCTGGTCCATCGCCTGCATGGCGAAGTTGAAGGTCATGAACTCGATGATGGGCTTCAGGCCCGCCATGGCCGCGCCGACGCCGATGCCGGCGAAGCCGTGCTCGGTGATCGGGCTGTCGACCACCCGGTTGTCGCCGAACTCCTGCAGCAGGTCGCGGGAGACCTTGTAGGCGCCCTGGTACTGGGCGACTTCCTCGCCGAGCAGGAACACCTTGTCGTCCCGGCGCATCTCCTCGGCCATGGCGTCGCGCAGGGCGTCGCGCACGGTCAGCCGGATCATCTTGGTTCCGGCCGGGACCTCCGGGTCGGCGAGCTCGACGGCGGGCCGCACCGCGGCGGCGCCTTCGCCCTCGGGCCGCGGCTTGGCGTCGGCTTCCGGCGGCTTCTTCTCAGGATCGCCCGAGGCGCTGGGCGGGGCGGCGGCAGGCGCGGGGGCCGGCGCAGCTCCGTCGCCTTCGCCTTTGAGCCGGGCGATCGGGGTGTTGACCTTGACGCCTTCGGAGCCGGCCGGGACCAGGATGGACTCGACCACCCCTTCGTCCACCGCCTCGACCTCCATGGTCGCCTTGTCGGTCTCGATTTCGGCGATCACCTGGCCGGCCGAGACCTGGTCGCCTTCCTTGATGTTCCACTTGGCCAGCGTCCCCTCCTCCATGGTCGGAGACAGGGCGGGCATCAGCACGTCGATGCTCATAAGGGATCAGGCCTCGAGATAAACGTCGGTGTAGAGTTCGCGCGGATCGGGTTCCGGCGAGGTGCGGGCGAATTCGGCGGCGTCGGCGACGATCTTCTTCACCTCGGCGTCGATCGCTTTGAGAGCGGCCTCGTCGGCATAGCCCATGGCCTCGAGCTTCTCGCGCAGGTGATCGATCGGGTCGCGGGTCTTCTTGACCTCGTCGACCTCTTCCCGGGTCCTGTACTTGGCCGGATCGGACATGGAGTGGCCGCGGTAGCGGTAGGTCTTCATCTCCAGGATGAAGGGCCCCTTGCCGGAGCGGGCGTGTTCGGCGGCGCGGGCGCCGGCCTCGCGCACGGCCAGGACGTCCATGCCGTCCACGGCCTCGCCGGGGATGTCGAAGGACAGGCCGCGCTTATAGAGGTGCACCTCCGCCGAGGAGCGCTCCACCGAAGTGCCCATGGCGTACTGGTTGTTCTCGATGACGTAGACCACGGGCAGCTTCCACAGCGAGGCCATGTTGAAGCTTTCGTAGACCTGGCCCTGGTTGGAGGCGCCGTCGCCGAAATAGGTGAAGCTGACCAGGCCGTTCTTGCGGTACCGGTCGGCGAAGGCCAGGCCCGTGCCCAGGCTGACCTGGGCGCCGACGATGCCGTGGCCGCCGTAGAATCCGGCGGCGGTGGAGAACATGTGCATCGACCCGCCCTTGCCGTGGGACGAGCCGGAGGCGCGCCCGGTCAGCTCGGCCATGACCTCCTTGGGGTCCATGCCGCAGGCCAGCATGTGGCCATGGTCGCGGTAGCCGGTGATCACTTGGTCGCCCTGGACCTGGATCGACTGCATGCCGACGGCGATGGCTTCCTGGCCGATGTAGAGGTGGCAGAAGCCGCCGATCAGCCCCATCCCGTAAAGCTGGCCCGCGCGCTCCTCGAACCGACGGATCAGGAGCATGCTGCGGTAGTAGGTCAGCAATTCGTCCTTGCCGGGACCGGCGCCCTTGGCCGGGCTCTTTCCCGTCTTCTCCGCCGTCTTTCGCGCCGCCGCCATGCAAAGCCTCCCTTTACGGGACCGCTTCTAGAGCCCCCGCTTCGCCAACGGAAGAGGAAGATGTTTCTAAACCTGAGCCGAATGGTGAAGCGGTCAGGAGGCGGGCGGCGCGTCCAGACGGATAACATAGTCACGAGGGTCGGCGAAACCGAGCAGGATCCGCGCCCGTTCCTCCAGGAGATCGCGCGACAGGCTGCGGTCGCTCAGCAGCCGCACCCGGGCCTCCAGGTCCGCCCGTTCGGCGGTCAGCCGTTTCAATTCCTCGGCCCTGGCGGTCAGGGTCTCCTCGCGGCGCTCCCCGGTCAGCAGTCCGCGGTCGCCGGTGAGGGCGTGGACGCCGAAATAGAAGATGAAGGCCGCGAACAGGGCCGTCGGCACATAGGGACGAAAGCCCGCCAGGGATGGAAGCTGGGGCCGAAAGGCCGTGATCACGTTCACGCTCCACGCGGACTCAAAAGGGAAATTCGACCCCAATGTGATCCATCGTGCTTAACGGGGCGTTGCCGGCGTCCTGCCCTTTTGTCGCCGGTTCAACGGCTGCGTCGGCTCGCCGCGTCGTAGGGCGTCCCGTCCCGGTGGGTGTAGACGGCGGCGCCGGGAGCGATCTCCAGGTCGATGTCGGGATAGCTCGCCCCGTCCACCCCAGGACGCCGTGACCCCACTTCCAGCACCACGGCCTCGGCGTCGGACCGGTTCTGCAGGTGGTGGCCGTTCGGGACCCCGGCGGGAAATCCGGCGCAGTCGCCGGCGCGAAGCATCTGCTCGCCCTCGTCGGTGACCAGCACCACCTCCCCGGCGACGACAAAGACGAACTCGTCCTCGGCGGTATGCCAGTGGCGCTGGCTGCTCCACTGGCCGGGCGGCAGGCGCAGGAGGTTGGCCCCGAACTGGGTCAGGCCGGCCGCGTCGCCCAGCTTCCACCGCCGCCGGCCCTGGCACGGCCCGTCATAGGGCGGCGGATAGCCGGTCCCGAATCGGGTGGGGGCGGCGTCGATGTCGATCTTGGGCATGGGGCGCTCTCCCGTCGGGCGCCGCTCACATCTGGGCGTGCAGCCTGACCCCGACCACGGACACCGGTCCGCGATCACGATTGTAGGCCGGATGCTCGACGAACTGGTAGTCGAGGCTGACGTGGGCCTGTTTGACGGCGGCGAGGTCGTAATAGGCTTCGAGGATCTGCTCCGTCCCGGGGTTCGGCAACTTGCCGTCCCCGACCAGTATGCCCAGGCCCCCGGCCGCCAGATAGCGCTGGTGGGCGGCCGATATGCCGTTGAACACGGCGGCTAGGCCTAGGGTGTCGCCGTCCCGGCCCCATCCCTCGCCCTTCAGCGACAGGCCGGCGGCCAGGGTGCGGTCGATGTCGGCGAACTCATAGGGCTCGACCGCCCCGTCCGCCGCCCCGGCGCGGACGAAACCGCCGAGCGCCGGCGAGAATTGCTGTTGGATATCAAGGCTGAGCCCGGTTCGGCTGCGATAGCGGCGGACGAGAGCCGCGTCGGCGGGCCGGCCCGTCCGCTGCGCCAGGGCGACCGCGTCGTCGAAGGCGCCCATCCGGCCGCGGGTGAGGAAGCCGGTCAGCTTGATCGCGCCGGGTCGGCCTCCGATCCGGTAGCGGCGCTCCACCTCCAGGTCGGTCTGGAACTGGCGGGCGTGAGGATCGAGCCGGGTGCTGTTGGGCACGTCCGACAGGTCGAACAGGCCGGCGCGCCAGGTCCAGTCGCCGGCGTACCACTCGGCCGCCGCCCCGACCGTATAGCCCCAGGCGTCGGCGGCGTAGTCGAAGGTCCCGGTGTCGAGCAGGGCCCAGTTGAGGAAATCGCGGCGTGGGTCGTGGGCGTAGTCGTTGGTGTCGAAGACGTCGGGGACCCCCATCTTGCCGACGGTGAGCACCAGCCGGTCGGCGGCGCGCGTACCGCCGAACTGGTTGGCGTCCGGCTCGACCGCCTCGGACTCTCCGCCCAAGTCCATGGTCTGACGGAAGAAAAGCCGTTGCAGCCGGAAGTATGGGCTGGCCTTGCCGACCTTGTAGGCCTCGCCGCTGGGGTAGCCGGCCACGCCCAGGGTGTTGGACAGGCCGAACCCCTGATCGATCTCGGGATTGATCCAGAGCTCGCCGCCGCGCCAGGGCGATACGCCGGCGTAGGCGGTGGCGTCCCAAGTCTCGCGGCCCTGGCTGACGCCCTTGAGGCTATTGGCGCCGCCGTAGGGCGAACGGAAACCGCCGTCGGCCAGGCCGACCACGGTGGTCTGGGCGTGGAGGGCGAAGAGCCGGTCGGCTTCTTCGGCGCGGGCCATGAGGGGCGCGGCGGCGAGCAAGGCGGCCGCCAGAGCCACGGAATTGAGTGCTCGCCCGGTCATGTCGCCCCCCGTCCTCGCCCAGGCCTAAACCGCCGGACGGCGAACCGGTTGCTCAGCTACGTCGCTCCCGTGACGCAGGCGTTGCGGTTCGCTTCGCCCCTGAGGAAAAGGGTCTAGGCGCGCAACACGGCCTTGCCGGCGTAGATCGCCTGGTCGCCCAGTTCCTCCTCGATGCGCAGGAGCTGGTTGTATTTGGCCAGCCGGTCGGAGCGGGCGAGGCTGCCGGTCTTGATCTGACCGCAGTTGGCGGCCACCGCCAGGTCGGCGATGGTGGCGTCTTCGGTCTCGCCCGAACGATGGCTCATCACCGCGGTGTAGGCGGCGCGATGGGCCATATCGACCGCGTCCAGGGTCTCGGACAGGGTGCCGATCTGGTTGACCTTGACCAGGATGGAGTTGGCCAGGCCGCGCTTGATCCCGTCCTTCAGCCGCGCCGGGTTGGTGACGAAGAGATCGTCGCCGACCAACTGCACCCGGTCGCCCAGGCGTTCGGTGACCAGCTTCCAGCCGTCGAAGTCGTCCTCGGCGAAGCCATCCTCGATCGAGACGATGGGGAAGCGCACCGTCAGATTGGCGAGGTAGTCGGTCATGCCGCCGGCGTCGAGGACCTTGCCCTCGCCCTCCAGGTGGTAGCGACCGTCCTTGAAGAACTCGGTGGCGGCGGCGTCGAGGGCCAGCCAGAAGTCCTCGCCGGCGCGGTAGCCCGCCGCCTCGCCAGCCTTGACGATGAAGGAAAGCGCCTCCTCGGCCGAGGCCAGATTGGGGGCGAAGCCGCCCTCGTCGCCGACGTTGGTGTTGTGGCCGGCGTCCTTCAGGGCCTTCTTGAGGCTGTGGAAGATCTCCGCGCCCATGCGCAGGGCGTCCGAGAAGGTGTCGGCGCCCGCCGGCACAATCATGAATTCCTGGATGTCGATCGGATTGTCGGCGTGGGCGCCGCCGTTGATGATGTTCATCAGCGGGACCGGCAGGGTGCGGGCCCCCACGCCGCCGACGTACTTGTAGAGCGGCAGGCCGGCCGACTGGGCGGCGGCCTTGGCCGCGGCCAGGCTGACCCCGAGGATGGCGTTGGCGCCCAGGCGGCTCTTGTTGGGCGTGCCGTCGAGGTCGATCATCACCCGGTCGAGACGGCGCTGGTCCTCGGCGTCGAAGCCGGACAGGGCGTCGTAGATCTCGCCGTTGACCGCGGCCACGGCCTTGAGCACGCCCTTGCCGCCGTAGCGTTTCTTGTCGCCGTCGCGCAGCTCGACCGCCTCGTGGGCGCCGGTGGAGGCGCCCGAGGGCACCCCCGCCCGGCCCATGGCCCCGTCTTCGAGGGTGACGTCGACCTCGACCGTCGGATTGCCGCGGCTGTCCAGGATTTCGCGGGCGACGATGTCGACGATCTCGGTCATGGGATTTTCGTCCAGATGTGAAAACGGCGCGGGAGCCTTAGCCCACGCGCCGCCGTGTTCGCAATCTTGAGGTGGAGGAATACTTGCCCCTCCCCTGCCCCTTCGGGACCGTCCCCTCCGCTCGAAAGGAAGGGCGCCCGCGGCGGCCGGGTGGGGAATTACTCGCCCTTGGGCTCGATGACCTGGCGGCCCTTGTACATGCCGGTCTTCAGGTCGACGTGGTGGGGACGGCGCAGTTCGCCGGTCTCCTTGTCTTCGATGAAGCTGTTGGCGCCCAACGCATGGTGCGAACGGCGCATGTTCCGCCGCGAGGGCGATACTTTCCGCTTAGGAACGGCCATGGAAAACTCTCTTCAGTCCGGGCGTGGAAATGGAAGCGGCGGCCGCACGGCCGCCGACTGAGCGGGGGTGTATGCCGCAAGCCGGGCTCTCGATCAAGCGCGGCGATGGGTGTAGACTTTTTCATGTCGCGTTCAACAGTCCCAAACACAGGGGATAAGCGTCATGTCCAGACTCGCCGGCCTGATAACCCTTCCCGTCCTGGCCCTGGGCCTCATGGCGGCGTCGCCGCCGACGTTCGCGCAAAGGGGCATGGCGTCGGTCTGGGGCAACGCCCAGGCCAAGGCCTGCGCTGAACACGCGACCCTGGTGTCTGACGGCAAGATGTCCCCCGCCTTCGCCGTCGAGACCTGCACCGAGGCGCTGAACGTCGAGAACCTCAACAACCACGACCTCGCCGCCACCCGCAACAATCGCGGCGTGCTCTATTTGACCATGGCCGATGACGCGGAAGCCCGCGACGACTTCACGGCCGCCGCCAAGATCGAGCCCCGGCTGGGCGAGGTCTGGCTGAACCAGGGCGTGGCCGACATCCACATGGGACAAAACACTGAGGCGGTGGCCGCCATCGAGCAAGGCCTGACCCTGGGCCTGGACGAGCCCTGGAAAGCCTATCTGAACCGGGGGATCGCGCGCGAGAACCTTGGCGACGTCAAGGGCGCCTACGCCGACTACAAGAAGGCCCAGGAGCTCAAGCCGGACTGGGAGCCGCCGAAGGCCGAACTCGCCCGCTTCACGGTCAAGAAGTAGCTGCCCGGACCGAAGGCTCGGTCTAGACCAGCCGGCTCTGCTCCACCGCCGCGGCGATGAAGCTGGCGAACAGGGGATGGGGGGCGAACGGGCGGCTCTTCAGTTCGGGGTGGAACTGGACGCCGACGAACCACGGATGGTCCTCGCGCTCGACGATCTCGGGCAGCACCCCGTCCGGGGACAGGCCGGAGAACTTCAGCCCCGCCTGCTCGATCGCCTCGCGATAGCCGATGTTGACTTCATAACGGTGGCGGTGGCGCTCGGAGATGGACGCGGCGCCATAGATGTCGGCGACCTTGGACCCTGGAACCAGGACGGCCTCATAGGCGCCCAGGCGCATGGAGCCGCCGAGGTCGTCGTTGGCCCCGCGGGTTTCCAGCCGGTTGCCCCTGATCCATTCGGTCATCAGCCCGACCACGGGCTCGGCCGTCGGCCCGAACTCGCTGGAGGACGCGGCCCGGATGCCGGCCACGTTCCTCGCCGCTTCGATCACCGCCATCTGCATGCCGAAGCAGATGCCGAAATAGGGGACGTTGCGCTCCCGGGCGAACTGCACAGCGCGGATCTTGCCCTCCGCCCCGCGCTCGCCGAAGCCGCCGGGGACCAGGATGCCGTGCACCCCTTCCAGCCGCGCGGCGGCCGCGCCGTTGTCCCCCTCGAACAGCTCCGATTCCACCCAGTCGATGGCGACCCGGACGTTGTTGGCCACGCCCCCGTGGATCAGGGCCTCGATCAGGGATTTGTAGGCGTCCTTCAGCACCGTGTACTTGCCGACCACGGCGATGCACACGTCCCCGTCCGGATTGGTCAGGCGTTCGGCGATGCCGTGCCAGCGGGAGAGGTCGGGCTCGGGGGCGTCGTCGATGCCGAAACAGGCCAGCACCTCGGCGTCCAGGCCCTCGCGGTGGTAGTCCAGCGGCACCCCGTAGATCGAGCTGGAATCCATCGCCTGGATCACCCCGCTGGGGCGCACGTTGCAGAACAGGGCGATCTTGCGCTTCTCGTCGGGCGGGATGGGGAATTCGCAGCGGCACAGCAGGATGTCCGGCTGGATGCCGATGGAGCGCAGCTCCTTGACCGAGTGCTGGGTCGGCTTGGTCTTCATCTCCCCGGCCGTCTTGATGAACGGCAGGAGGGTCAGGTGCATGAACACGGCGTGGCCGCGGGGCAGCTCCTGGCCGAGCTGGCGGATGGCCTCGAAGAAGGGCAGGCCCTCGATGTCGCCGACGGTGCCGCCGATCTCCACGAGCACGAAGTCGGCGTCGAAGCCGTCCTCGTCCTTGGCTTCGGACAGGACGAACTGTTTGATCTGGTCGGTGACGTGGGGGATCACCTGGACGGTGGCGCCGAGGTAGTCCCCTCGCCGCTCCTTCTCCAGGATGGTCTGGTAGATCCGCCCGGTGGTGATGTTGTCGCCCTGGGTGGCCGAGACCCCGGTGAAACGCTCGTAGTGGCCGAGGTCGAGGTCGGTCTCCGCCCCGTCGTCGGTCACGAACACTTCCCCGTGCTGGTACGGGCTCATCGTACCGGGGTCGACGTTCAGATAGGGGTCGAGTTTCCTCAGGCGCACGCGGTAGCCGCGGGCTTGCAACAGCGCGCCGAGCGCCGCGGAGGCCAGGCCTTTTCCGAGTGAGGAGACCACGCCCCCGGTGATGAAGATGTACCGGGCCATGGGGGTTCAGCTTAGCCCTGATTCGCGCCGCCGGGGCGGCCGAATCACTTGGCCGGCGCCGGCTTGGACGGAGCGGACGCGGCCGGGGCGGCCGGGGCGGAGAACACCGACCCGGACGCGGGCGCCGCCGGCGCCGTGTTGACCTGGGGCGCGGGCGCCTGGAACACGCTGGGCGCGGCCGGGCCGCCGTCCGCGGGGGGCGCGGGCTGGGCCGGAACGGGCGCGGGCTGGGGCCTGGTCAGGGCGTCGGGATTCAGCGCGTCCACTTTCAGCCGGTCGACCACCGATCCGCCGCCCTTCTGGTGGCCGGCGACGATGGTCAGGGTGATCGACAGGACGAAGAAGATCGTCGCCAGGATGGCCGTGGTCCGCGTCAACAGGTCGCCGGCGCCGCGGGCGGTCATGAAGCCGGTGGGCCCGCCGCCCATGCCCAGCGCGCCCCCTTCGGAGCGCTGCAGCAGGATCACGCCGACGAGAGCGACGCAGACCACGATCTGGAAGACGAGCAGGATGGCGAGAAGCATGGGCCGCCGTGGCTTTTGGTTGGAACGTCGTTGATGTGGGCGCGGGACGCGCTCCGGGCAAGCGCGCCCTCTAACACCATCGCGGGGCGGAAGTCGATGGGCGAAGCTCTCCCCCACTCCGAAGGCGGATGGTGGGAAGGCTCGCCGCCGCCGCCGCCTTACGCCCCTTCGATGATGGCCAGGAAGTCCTTGGCCAGCAGGGACGCGCCTCCGACCAGGGCCCCGCCGACCTCGGCCGCGTGCAGGATCTCCCGCGCATTGGCCGGCTTGACCGAGCCGCCATAGAGGATGGGCGAGGCGCCGCTGTGGGCGAAGCGGTGCGACAGCACGCCCCGGATCTCGGTGTGGATCGCCTCGATCTCGGGGATCGAGGGCGTCAGCCCGGTGCCGATGGCCCAGATCGGCTCATAGGCCACCGCGAAGGGCCGACCTTCCAGCTCCGGGGGGAGCGAAGCCTCCACCTGGGCGCGGACGATGGTGGCGGCCAGTCCGGACTGGCGCTGCTCCAGGCTTTCGCCGACGCAGATGATCGGCTCCAGGCCCGCGGCCAGGGCCGCGAGCGCCTTGGCGGCGACCTGGGCGTCGGTCTCGCCGTGCCCGGCGCGCCGCTCGGAATGACCGAGGATGACCAGCCGCGCCCCGGCGTCGTGCAGCATGGCGGCGCAGACGTCCCCGGTGAAGGCCCCGCCCGCCTCGGGGCGGCAGTCCTGCGCCCCCACCTCCACCGCCGTCCCGGCCACGCGCCGGGTCAGGCGCTCGATCAGGGTGGCCGGCGGACAGATGGCGACGCGGGGATGGGCCGGCCGTGACGCGAGCGCCTTCGCCACCTCGGCGGCCTCGTCCAGCCCGGCGGTCAGGCCGTTCATCTTCCAGTTGCCGACGATGAACTTGCGGGTGGTCATGGCGCGGTCTGGTCCCCAATCACGAAAGATGGCCGTCGTTAGGACAGGCGGAGGCCCCTGTCACGCCTTGCTCCCGCCTCGCCCGCTCCACTATACCGGCCCAGCCTGTGCGTCCCCCGCATACGCCAACCAAAAGGATTCGCCGCCGCGATGCTCGCCCAGATCCGCTCTTTCGCGAAATCGCCCGTCGCCACCATCCTGCTCGGACTGCTGGTGGTCAGCTTCGCGGTCTTCGGCATCGCCGACGTCTTCCGCAACCATTCGGTCAAGGACGCCGTGGTCGAGGCCGGGGCCCGCACCATCGGCTCGGCCCAGTACAAGCAGATGTTCGACCGCTACAAAAAGGACGTCGAACAGCAGAACGGCGGCCAGCCGGTCAGCACCGAACAGGCGGTGGCCGCCGGAGCGGACCGCGGCCTGGCCGACAGCCTAGCCCAGTCCGAGGCCTTCGCCGCCCTGGTGACCAAGCTCGGGGTCAATCCGTCGGACAAGCTGGTGGTCGGCGAACTGCGCAAGCAGTCGGCCTTCTTCGACCCGGTTTCCGGCAAGTTCGACAAACAGACCTATGAGACCCGGCTGCAGGAAAACGGCCTGACCGGAGCGGCCTACGAACAGCTGTTGCGCGACCAGATCGCCCAGGGCCAGCTCCTGAGCGGCCTCGCCGCCGGGCTGACCACGCCGCGCACCTATATGGCGGCGATCGCCGCCTATAATCGCGAAGGCCGCGACGTCACCTGGTTCGCCCTGGCGCCAAGCCTGGCCGGCCCCCTGGCCAAGCCCACAGACGCCGACCTCGCCGCCTACATCAAGAAGAACGCGCCGCGCTTCACCAAGCCCGAGCTGCGCCAGCTGAGCTTCGTCCGCTTCAGCCCGGCCGAGTTCGCCCAGGCCGTGCCGGTCCCTGAGGCCGAGGTGCTGAAGCGGTTCAACTTCGAGAAGGACGCCCTGTCCATCCCGGAGACCCGCTCCTTCGTGCAGGTGCCGGTCAAGACGGCCGCCGCCGGGGCCAACGCCGCCGATCTGCTGCGCAAGGGCGCCGATCCCGAACAGGTGGCCAAGTCGCTGGGCGTGAACACCGTCTCCTATGCCGACGCCCCCAAGACCGCCGTTTCCGACCGCAAGATCGCCGACACGGTGTTCGGCCCGGTCAAGGCCGGCGACGTGATCGGCCCCACCCAGGGCGCCCTCGGCCTTGCGGTCGTCAAGGTGACCAAGGTCGGCGCCGGCCACCAGGCCACCCTGGACGAGGCCCGGGCCAAGATCACCGGCGAGATCCAGAAGGAAGGGGCGACCGAAAAGGTCTACCAGATCGTCCAGAAGTACGAGGACGCCCGTTCCGGCGGCGCCAACATGGCCGAGGCCGCCCAGAAGTCCGGCGCCAAGGTCATGCCCTATCCCGTGCCGCTCACCGCCCAGGGGACGAACCTGCAGGGTCAGCCGATGCCCATCCCGCCCAAGCTCGTGCAGGCCGCCTTCGCCCTGCCCCAGAGCGGGGATTCCGAGGTCATCGACCTCGGCCAGGGGGAATACGCCGCGGTGCGCGTGGACAAGGTCATGAAGTCCGCCCTGGCCGGCGTCGACGAGGTCCGCCCCGCCGCGAGCCAGATGCTGATGTTCGAGACCCAGCAGAAGGCGCTCGCCGCCAAGGCCGACGCCCTGACTGCGGCGATCAAGAAAGGCCAGACCATGGCCCAGGCCGCCGCCTCGGTCGGGGCCACGGTGCAGACCGCCGCCGACGTCCAGCGCAGCGCCGCGGGCAAGACCTTCTCCAACGACTTCATGCAGAAGCTGTTCGGGGCCAAGCCCGGCGAGGTCTTCGTCGGCCAGGACCAGAAGCTCGGCCTGGTCCTCGGGCGGCTGGACAAGATCGCGACCGGCCCGCCGGCCGAACTCGCCGCCCAGGTCGAGGTCCAGCGTGACGATTTCCGCAACGTGCTGTTCAACGACTTCACCGCCGCCGCCAGGATCGCCGCCCGCCAGGAGATCAAGCCGACGGTGGACTACGCCAAGGCCCGCACCGCCCTCGGCCTGGAAGCCCTGCCGGCGGGGCCGGCTGGGGCGAAGAAGTGATCCCCAGTCCCGATTTCGACGCCTTTTCGGCGCTGTACCGGGCAGGCCGGGCCCAGGTCGTCTGGACCCGTCTGGTCGACGACATCGAGACGCCGGTCTCGGCCTATCTGAAGATCGGCCAGGGACGGCCCTTCGCCTTTCTGTACGAGTCGGTCGAGGGCGGGACCTGGCGCGGGCGCTATTCCATCGTCGCCCTCAAGCCCGACCTGGTGTGGCGCTGTTTCGGCGCGTCCGCCGAAGTGGCGCGGGGGCCCGAGGCGATCGCCGCCGGCCGCTATGCGCCCGAGCCGCTGCCGGCCCTCGACTCTCTGAGGGCCTTGGTGGCCGACACCCGCTTCGACCTGCCGCCGGAGCTACCGCCCATGGCGGCGGGCCTGTTCGGGGTGCTGGGCTACGACATGATCCGGCAGTTCGAGCCGGTGGGCCCGGCCAAGCCGGACGTCCTCGGCCTGCCCGACGCGGTGATGACGCGGCCGTCGGTGGTGGCGGTGTTCGATTCCATCGGCCAGGAGATCGTGCTCTGCACCACGGCCCGCCCTGAGGCCGGGATTTCCGACTGTCAGGCCTACGAGGCCGCGATGGCGCGGCTGGTCGAGACCGAGGCCGACCTCGCCAAGCCTCTGGGGGCGCGCGTCGGCGGCGCCCCGCACGTGCAGGAACCGCCGGACTCGCCGGTCAGCCGGGCCGACTACCATCGCATCGTGGCCAAGGCGAAGGACTACATCGCCGCCGGCGACATCTTCCAGGTGGTGCCGAGCCACCGCTTCCGCGCCCGCTTCGACCTCGACCCGTTCGCCTTCTACCGGTCCCTGCGACGGCTCAACCCGTCGCCGTTCCTGTTCTATCTGAACTTCGGCGACTTCCAGCTGGCGGGGTCCAGCCCGGAGATCCTGGTGCGCCTGCGCGACGGCAAGGTGACCATCCGCCCCATCGCCGGCACCCGTCCCCGCGGGGCAACCCCGGAAGAGGACGCCCAGAACGAACGCGACCTCCTGGACGACCCCAAGGAACGGGCCGAGCACCTGATGCTGCTCGACCTCGGCCGCAACGACGTCGGCCGGGCGGTGATGCTGAACGACGCCGGGCGCAACGACGTCGGGACCGCGCCGCGGGTGACGGTCACCGAAAGCTTCAAGATCGAGCGCTATTCGACGGTCATGCACATCGTCTCCAACGTGGAGGGCGCGGCTCCGGAAGGGCTGGATCCGGTCGACGTGATCCTGACCGCCCTTCCCGCCGGCACCCTGTCGGGGGCGCCCAAGGTGCGGGCCATGCAGATCATCGACGAGCTGGAGAGCGAAAAGCGCGGCCTCGCCTATGCGGGGGCGGCCGGCTACATCTCGGCCAACGGCTCGGTCGACACCTGCATCGTCCTGCGCACGGCCCTGCTCAAGGACGGGATGATGTACGTCCAGGGCGGCGGCGGGGTGGTGGCCGACAGCGACCCCGACGCGGAATACGAGGAGACGCGCCACAAGACCCGCTCCCTGCGCCGGGCGGCGGAAGAGGCGTGGCGGTTCAAGTAGGTTCAGGAACCGAACATCCGGCTGCCCGTTTCGGCTAGATGAACGCTGGACAACGACAGGCGCGGCCTGCGTTCAGCCCCTCTCCTTATTGTTGGCCGTGGTGTTTCGTCGCCCCGCACCGGGGCCGATTTCTCCGATGAACCTGTGCTCACCTGAGACGGGAAACCGAAAGATAATTCAATGCGTACATTCATCCTGATCGGCGCCCTGATCGGCGCTTCCACCGTTCCCGCCTTGGCCTCGGCCCAGACCCCGCCGCCCGGCTGCGTCCGCCAGGACAACCGCGCCGCGGGCACGGTGCTCGGCGCCGTGGGCGGGGCCGTCCTCGGCAGCGCGATCGCCGGCCGCGGCGACAAGACCACGGGCGCCGTGATCGGCGGGGTGGGCGGCGCTATCGTCGGCAACCAGATCGCGGGCTCTTCGGTCCGTTGCCCCGAAGGCTACTATCGTCAGGACCAGGTCCAGCAACCGGTTCAGAACTATGACCGCCGGGATGACCGGGGTGATCGGTACGACCGGGGCGGCTATGGCTACGGCGCTGGCCCCGACGGCTTCTGGCGCGGCGCGCCCCAGGGCATCCGCGAGCGGGAGGACTGGCTGGAGCAGCGCATTCAGCGCGGCGTCGAGCAAGGCACGCTGGACCGCAGAGAGGCGCGGCGCGCCACCGACATGCTTCGCGACCTTCGCAATACCGAGCAGCGGCTGCGTCGCCGCGACGGCGGGCGTTTGAGCCGCCAAGACGCCGACTACATGCAGGTGCGCCTGGACAACCTCGGCCAGCAAATCACCTGGCTGAAGCAGACCGGTCCGCGCCGCTACTGATCAGAACCGGCGTGGGTGTTCGGGCCGCCTGCATCAGGCGGCCCGACGCTTGCGGCGCTCCCGTGGATATCCTCCCTGTTGGGAGGTCCATCCGCGGCCGAGCCCGGAACGTTAGAACTTCGGCAGGCCGATGATCACCGCGGTCGCCAACAACAAGGCGGTGAAGGCGGCGAAAGCCGCGGCGGCCAGGAGCGGCCACAGCGGCGCGATCCGGGGCGGGGCGTTGAGCTTGGCGCGGGCGGCGCGGATGGCCACGGCGGCGCGGGGCGCGGCGACGGCGGGCGGGTCGTCGAGCAGGTGGTCGATCGGCATGGCGAGAGTCTAAGCCCGAGTCGGCCCGGATCGCGTCACCCTTGGCGCGGCGTCGGTCTCGGCCTAAACAGCGCCGATGATCCTGGTGGTCGATAACTACGACAGCTTCACCTACAACCTCGTCCACTACCTGGCCGAGCTTGGGGCGGCCACGCGCGTGGTCCGGAACGACGCGCTCAGCGTCGAGGAGGCCCTGGCCCTGAAGCCCGAGGCGGTGCTGTTGTCCCCGGGGCCCTGCACCCCCAACGAAGCCGGCATCTGCCTCGATCTGTTGGCGGCCGCGCCGCAGGACCTGCCCATCTTCGGCGTCTGCCTGGGCCACCAGGCTATCGGCCAGGCTTTCGGCGGCCAGGTGATCCGGGCCAAGACCCTGATGCATGGCAAGACCAGTCCGATCCACCATCGCGGCGAGGGCGTGTTCGCGGGCCTGCGCGACGGCTTCACCGCGGCGCGCTACCACAGCCTGGCCGTCCTGGCCGACCCCCTGCCGGAAGTTCTGGAGGTCGCCGCCTGGACCGACGACGGCGAGATCATGGGGCTGAAGCACAAGACCCGTCCGATCTACGGCGTGCAGTTCCACCCCGAATCCATCGCCACCGAGGGCGGCCACCAGCTTTTGGGCAATTTCCTCGACCTGGCGGGCGTCAAGCGCACGGCCCAGGTCTAGTCCGCGCCATGTCCGACGCCTTCAAGCCGCTGCTGGCCCGGCTCGCGGACGGAGCCACCCTGACGGAAGGCGACGCCGAAGCCTTCTTCACCGCCTGCCTGAAGGGCGAGCCGACCCCGGCGCAGGTGGCCGCGGCGCTGACCGCCATGCGCCTGCGCGGGGAGACCACCGGCGAGCTGGCGGCCGGAGCCCGGGCCATGCGCCGGGCCGCGACCCCCTTGCGCTACGATCATCCGACCATCGACGTCTGCGGCACCGGCGGGGACGGGTTGCACACGCTCAACATCTCGACGGCGGTGGGGTTCGTGGCCGCGGGGGGCGGGTTGAAGGTGGCCAAGCACGGCAACCGGGCCCTGTCGTCCAAGTCCGGCGCCGCCGACGTGCTGAAGGCCCTGGGCGTCAATCTCGACGCCACGGCGGACCAGCAGCGGCGGGCCCTCGACGACGCCGGCATCGCCTTCCTGTTCGCGCCGGCCCACCATGGCGCGATGCGCCACGTGGCCGCGGTCAGGGCGGAGTTGGGGTTCAGGACCATCTTCAACCTCCTGGGACCCATCACCAACCCGGCCGGGGCGCAGCGCCAGGTGCTGGGCGTCTACTCCAGCCGCTGGATCGAGCCCCTGGCGCGGGTGCTGGGCGCCCTGGGCTCGGAGCGGGCCTGGGTCGTGCACGGCCAGGGGATGGACGAGATGACCACCACGGGCGAGACCGAGATCGCGGAGTGGAAAGACGGTGCGGTGCGCCTGTTCACCGTGACCCCCGAGGCGGTAGGCCTGCCCCGCGCCAGGATCGACGATCTCAGGGGCGGCGATCCGGCGCACAACGCGGCGGCGCTGAATCGCCTGCTGGCCGGCGAGCGCGGGGCCTATCGCGACATGGTGTTGCTGAACGCCGCCGCCGCCTTCCTGGTCGGCGAGACGGTGGAGACCCTCAGCGAGGGAATCGTCCTCGCGGGCCAGGTGATCGACGACGGCCGCGCCGCGGCGGCGCTGGACGGTCTTGTCGCCGCGACCAACGGATAGGCCATGACCGACATCCTCAGCCGCATCGCCGACTACAAGCGGGCCGAAGTCGCCGAACGGCGGGCCAAGCTCCCCCGGGAGCGGCTGGAGGCCGCCGCCGCGGCCGCCTCGCCCCCCCGCGGGTTCGCCGCGGCCCTGGCCCGCGCCGTCCCCGGCCGGCTGGCCCTGATCGCCGAGATCAAGAAGGCCAGCCCGTCCAAGGGCCTGATCCGCGCCGACTTCGACCCTCCCGCCCTCGCGCTGGCCTATCAGGCCGGCGGGGCGTCCTGCCTGTCGGTGCTGACCGACGGGCCGAGCTTCCAGGGGGACGACGCCTATCTGACCGCCGCGCGGGACGCGGCCGCCCTGCCCTGCCTGCGCAAGGAATTCCTGGTCGATCCCTGGCAGGTGGCCGAATCGCGGGCCCTCGGCGCCGACGCGATCCTGGTGATCATGGCCATGGTCGACGACAAGGTGGCGGAGGCGCTGATGCAAGAGGCGCAGCGCCTCGGCATGGACGCCCTGGTCGAGGTCCACGACGCGGCCGAACTGGCCCGCGCGGCGGCCCTGGGCGCCCGGCTGATCGGGGTCAACAACCGCGACCTGCGCAGCTTCGTCACCGACCTAGCGGTGACCGAGCGTCTGGCCCCCCTGGTTCCGGCGGGCGCCTTGCTAGTGACCGAAAGCGGCGTCGCCACCGCCGAGGACGCGGCCCGCATGGTCCGCGCCGGCGCCCGGGCCATGCTGGTTGGCGAAAGCCTCATGCGCCATGCCGACGTGACCGCGGCGACGCGGGCGCTGCTGGGATAGCGGACACCCGCGGGGTCCCTTTTTTCCGGTAACTTGACATTAACTAGGAACACTTACAGAACATCCTGTGTGTTAGCGGTTTGTTCCGCCAACGGATTCGATCTGGAAGGGCGCCACCCATGCTCACGCGCAAGCAGCACGAGCTCTTGATGTTCATCCACGAGCGGATCAAGGAGAGCGGGGTCTCCCCCTCCTTCGACGAGATGAAGGACGCCCTGGATCTCGCCTCCAAGTCGGGCATCCACCGGCTGATCACGGCGCTGGAGGAACGCGGCTTCCTGCGCCGCCTGGCCCACCGGGCCCGCGCGCTGGAGGTGGTCAAGCTGCCGGAGCAGGCCACCCCGGGCGGATCGCGGGGAAGCGCGCCGTTCCGGCCCCAGGTGGTTGCGGGCGGGGGCCGCAAGTCCCGGCCGGAGGTCGCCAACGACGTGCGCGAACTGCCGCTCCTGGGCAAGATCGCCGCCGGCACGCCGATCGAGGCCATCCAGCACGAACGCGACCGCATCAGCGTGCCCGAAAGCATGCTTGGCCAGGGCGAGCATTTCATCCTGGAGGTCCAGGGCGATTCGATGATCGAGGCGGGCATCCTCGACGGCGACCTGGTGGTGATCCGCAAGGGCGACACCGCCAACAACGGCGAGATCGTCGTCGCCCTGGTCATGGGCGAGGAGGCCACCTTGAAGCGCCTGCGCAAGCGCGGCGCCTCGATCGCCCTCGAACCCGCCAACCGCAATTACGAGACCCGCATCCTCGGCCCCGACCAGGTGCAGGTGCAGGGCAAGCTGGTCGGCCTGATCCGCCGTTATCACTAGGCGTCGAGCGCGCGAATTATTCTGCGACCGTCCACGGAACGATATGGCCCGCTTGTCGTTAACGGCGTGCAGGCGCATTAGGATCTGAGCGCGCGTGCGGCCGGACTTGGCCTGTGTGCTCGAGTCGTGAAGTGAGGGGCGCCTGTGTCGGTCGAACGCGTGTCGTCGAAAGACGTGGGCAGGCCCGAAGCACGGGTCACCGTGCTGAAGCGCGCCCTGGCCGATTTCCAGGCGCGCGAACTGCGGTATCGCGAGCTGCTCGACGCCCTTCCGGCGGCGATCTACACGACCGACGCCGCCGGCCGCATCACCTTCTACAACGAGGCCTGTGTCGAGTTCTCGGGCCGCCGCCCGACGCTCGGCGTCGACGCCTGGTGCGTCAGCTGGAAGCTGCTGCGCGCCGACGGCACGCCGCTCCCGCACGACGAATGCCCAATGGCGGTGACGCTGAGGGAAAACCGGGCGGTGCGGGGCGAGGAGGCGATCGCCGAACGCCCCGACGGCACGCGCATCCCCTTCATCCCCTATCCCACCCCCCTGCAGGATGAGACCGGGGCCCTGATCGGCGCGGTCAATATGCTGGTCGACATCTCCCACCGCAAAGAGGCGGAGGAGCGGCTCAAGCTGCTCAGCCACGAGGTCAACCATAGGGCCAACAACCTGCTGGCGGTGGTGCAGGCGACCGTGCGCCTGACCCGGGCCGAGACCGTCGCCGAGTTCAAGACGATCCTGGAGGGCCGACTTCACGCCATCGGCCGCGCGCACAACCTGATCGCCCAGTCCCGATGGGAAGGCGCCGATCTGCATCGGCTGGTGACCGAGGAGCTGGCCCCCTATGTCGGCGCCCGGACTCCCCGGGCCTGGGTGAGCGGCCCCAACGTGCCCCTCAACCCCGACTGCGCCCAGTCGATGGCCCTGGCCATCCACGAACTGGCCACCAACGCCGCCAAGCACGGCGCCCTGTCGATCCCCGAGGGGCTGGTCCACGTCCACTGGCGGCGGGATGCGGACGGCGGCCTGCATTTCCGCTGGACGGAGAGCGGCGGCCCGCCGACAGCCCCGCCGACCCGCCGCGGCGTCGGCGCCCTGGTGATCGAGCGTGCGGTCCGGCAACTGGGCGGCGAGGTCACCCTCGACTGGCGGCCCGAAGGTCTGGTCTGCGACATCTCCAAGGCCTAGAGGGGTCAGCCAGGGGTGAAGCAACGTTGCTCCGCGTGGCGATCTAGAAGTCCGCCGTTGTAGACAAAGCCCTCGGCGCTACAGTTGTCCGCACGGAAAGACCAATCGCCGGCGCAAGGACACGGCGGCGGCGGACCCCCCTCGCGCTGAAATGTCCTGCCGAATTGCTTGAATCGACTGTCGAGGTCGGCAAGAACTGACGGATAGGGCTCGTCGGGAGGATTCCCATGTCTGCGCAAAGTCGTCCGATGAGGGCCGTGGGGACCTCTTCGGCCACCATTTTGCTTTGCTGTGTCGTGGCGATCTTCGAGGGTTTCGACCTGCAGTCGGCCGGGGTGGCGGCGCCGCGGCTGGGGCCTCTCTTCCACATGACTCCCGGCCAGCTGGCCTGGTTCTTCAGCGCCTCGACCTTCGGCCTGATGGTCGGCGCCGCCTTCGGCGGCCGGCTGTCGGACCGGTTCGGCCGCAAGAAGGTGTTGATCGGCTCCATCGCCGCCTTCGGACTGATGTCCGTGGCCAACGGTCTGGCCCCCAATGTCGAGATGCTGCTGCTCGCCCGGTTCATGACCGGCGCCGGGCTCGGCGGCGCCCTGCCCAACCTCCTGGCCCTGGTGGCCGAAAACACCGCCCCGGGTCGGCGCAGCACCGCCCTGGCCGCGCTCTATGGGGCGATGCCGTTCGGCGGCGCCGTCGCCAGCCTGGTCAGCCTGATGGGCGGGGCGGCGGATTGGCGCATCGTCTTCCTGGCCGGCGGGGTCGGGCCGCTGGTGATGGCTCCCATCCTGATCTTCGCCCTGCCCGAATCGCGCGAGCTGCAACAGGTGCAGGCCGAGGCGAGCGACGGCGCCCTGCACCCGAAAAGCATCCGGCACGCCCTGATGGGAGACGGGCGGGGATTTCGCACCCTGCTCCTGTGCGCGGGCTTTTTCCTCGGGCTGATGATCCTCTACGTGCTGCTGAACTGGCTGCCGACCCTGCTGGTGGGCCGGGGCCTCAGCCGGCCCGACGCGTCCTGGGTGCAAGTGTCGTTCAACCTGTGCGGGGCCCTGGCTAGCGTCCTGACCGGCATGGCCATGGACCGGCGTCCCCTGTCCCACGTGGTGGTGGGCTGCTTCGCCCTCGCCGCGGCGGCGCTCGTGCTCCTGTGGCTGGCGCCGGTGTCCCTCGCCGTCTCCTTCATGGTCGGCGGCCTGGTCGGCATGGCCATCCTCTCGACCCAGACCGTGCTCTACGCCACGGCCCCTTCGGTCTATCCCACCGAGGTGCGCGGAACCGGCGTCGGCGCGGCGGTGGTGTTCGGCCGGTTGGGCTCGGCCGTGGGCCCGCTGGTGGCCGGGAGCCTGCTGACATCCGGGGTGCCGCCGCAACAGGTGCTGATGGTGTTGATCCCCATCGTGGTGGCGGCGGGCGTGGCCACCTTCGTGCTGGCCTTGCTGATCGGCGCCCAGGCCCGCTTCGTCCTGGCCGGGGCGACGGTTCACTGAAAAACCGGGACCGTCCCCTCGCCCTCGACGCAGCGCGGCTCTAAAGAGGGCGCTTGGACGGGGAGTGTCCCCGCGATTGCAGACGAAAGATTCGGCCATGGACGGCGGCGACAGCCTTCCCTTCGAATACCGCCCCCACGCCGCGCCGGTCGCGGCCGACGCCCGGGCGGCGCTCCTGACCAGTCCGGGCTTCGGCCGGGTGTTCACCGATCACATGGTGGTCGTCCAGTACGCCGAGGGCCGCGGCTGGCATGACGCGAGGGTGGAGGCGCGCGCGCCCCTGCGGATGGACCCCTCCGCGGCGGTGCTGCACTACGCCCAGGAGATTTTTGAGGGCCTTAAGGCCTATCCCACCGACGGCGGCGGGGCGACCCTGTTCCGCCCCGACGCCAACGCCCGGCGCTTCCGCCGCTCGGCCGAGCGGCTGGCCATGGCGCAACTGCCCGAGACCATGTTCCTGGAGGCGGTCAAGCAACTGGTCCGCATCGACCGGGAGTGGATTCCCACCGTTCCCGGCGGCAGCCTCTATCTGCGGCCGTTCATGATCGCCAGCGAGGTGTACCTCGGGGTCAAGCCGGCGTCGGAATATCTGTTCATGGTCATCGCCTCCTCGGTCGAGGCCTATTTCAAGGGCGCGCGCGAGGCGGTCTCGGTCTGGGTTTCCCAGGAATACACCCGCGCCGCCCCCGGCGGGACCGGCGAGGCCAAGTGCGGCGGCAACTACGCCGCCAGCCTTTTGGCCCAGTCGGAGGCGATCCGGCACGGCTGCCAGCAGGTGGTGTTCCTCGACGCGGCGGAGCGCCGCTGGATCGAGGAGCTGGGCGGCATGAACATCTTCTTCGTGTTCGACGACGGCTCGATGAGCACCCCGCCCTTGGGCGGCACCATCCTGGCCGGCGTCACCCGCGATTCGCTGATCACCCTGGGCCGGGATCGCGGCATGGTCGTGCGCGAGGAGCCCTATTCGCTGGACCAGTGGCGCGCTGACGTCGCCTCCGGGCGGCTGACGGAGGCTTTCGCCTGCGGCACCGCGGCGGTGATCACCCCCATCGGCCAAGTGCGCACGCCGCAAGGCGACTTCACCATCGGCGACGGCGAGAGCGCCGGCCCCGTGACCGCCAAGATGCGCGCCGCCCTGGTCGACATCCAGCGCGGCGCGGCGCCCGATCCGTACGGGTGGGTGCACAAGGTCTTCTGAGGTTCAGAGCGGGATGCGAAAAAGCGGGGACGGGCTTTTCGCTTAAATCCCGCTCTAAACGCTTAGAATCGATCACGTTTTATGGTTTCGGATTGATTCAATCCGAAACCATCGTGATCTAGGCGAACCGCGCCAAGTCCTCCGTCCCCGCTTGGACCGCCGCCGTCAGGGCGGGCGCGCCGGCCAGGACATGTTCGCCGTAGAGCCGCGCCAGGCCTGCGCGATCGGGATCGGCCAGGGCGCCCTTGGCCAGCATCCAGCCCCCCGTGACGTCGCCGAACAGCTTGAGGAACGGGCTGGCGCCGGCCAGACCGTCGGGCGAGCCCTTGCCCGCCAGCATCCAGGCGGTCGCCGCCTCCACGGCGTCCGCGCCGGCGCCGAGCCGGGCGCCGAATCCGGCCAGGCTCCCGTCCAGCCGCGGCAGGTCCGCGCGGATGTCGGCCAGCAGCTCCCGCACCGAGGCGCCTCCGTCCGCGGCCAGCTTGCGTCCGGCCAGGTCCAGGGCCTGGATGGCGTTGGTGCCCTCGTAGATCGGGGCGATGCGGGCGTCGCGGTAGTGCTGGGCCGCCCCGGTCTCCTCGATGAAGCCCATGCCGCCGTGGACCTGCACCCCTTCGGAGGCCGCATCGACGCCGAGGTCGGTCGCCCAGGCCTTGGCCACCGGGGTCAGGAGCTCCTCCCGCCGCCGGGCGGCGTCCCGCGCCGCCGGGTCCTTGGCCACGACGGCGAGGTCGGCGCAGAGCCCGGCGGTCAGGCAGATTCCCCGCGCCGCCTCGATCCGGGCGCGGGTCAGCATCAGGCGGCGGCGGATGTCCGGGTGGTCGAAGATGGGGGCCGGCGCCTCCGTCGACCAAGGCGAGCGGCCCTGCCGGCGTTCGCGGGCGTAGGCCTGGGCCTGCTGCAGCGCCCGCTCGGCGATGCCGACCCCCTGGGCGCCGACGTTCAGCCGGGCGGCGTTCATCATGGTGAACATGTGGGCCAGGCCCTGGTTGGGCTCGCCCACCAGTTCGGCCGAGGCCCCCTCGAACAGCATGGTGCAGGTGGGCGAGCCGTGGATGCCGAGCTTGTGCTCGATGCCGCCGACCTTCAGGGCGTTGGCCTCCAGCAGGTTCCCCTGGCCGTCGATCCGCCGCTTGCAGGCCAGGAACAACGAGATGCCCTTCACCCCGGCTGGGGCGTCCGGCAGGCGGGCGAGCACCAGATGGGCGATGTTGTCGGCGCAGTCATGGTCGCCCCAGGTGATGAAGATCTTCTCGCCGTAGAGCTTCCAACCGCCCTGGCCGTCCGGCTCGGCCCGGGTGCGCACCAGGCCGAGGTCGGAGCCCGCCTGCGGTTCGGTCAGATTCATGGTCCCCGACCATTCGCCGGAGATCAGCCTGGGCAGCACCACGGTCTTCTGCGCCGCCGTTCCGTGGGCGCTCAGGGCCTCGATGGCGCCGGCGGTCAGGGTGGGGGCGAGGGCCAGGGCCATGTTGGCGGCGTGGACCATCTCGAACACCGCCAGGTGCAGGGCCCGCGGCAGGCCCTGGCCGCCGTATTCGGGGTCGGCGGCGAGGCCGTTCCACCCTCCCTCGGCGAAGGCCTTGAAGGCGTCGCGGAAGCCCGGCGGGGCGATCACCTGGCCGTTCTCCAGCCGCGCCCCGACCGTGTCCCCCACCCGGTTCAGCGGGGCCAGCACGTCTTCGGAAAGCTGCCCCGCGGCCTCCAGCACCGCCTGCGTCAGCTCGGCGTCCAGGTCGGGGAAACCGCCCTCCCCCGTCAGGCGGCCCAGGCCCGCGACTTGGACCAGGGAAAAGGCGATGTCGCTCACGGGGGCGCGGAAGGTCATGACGGCTCCTGTTCGGCGGCGGATTGGGCTAACACCAACCTATGCCGAGGGGACCCACTCCATCCCAAGCCGCCGCCGCGCTCAAGGCCGGGTCGCTGGTGATTTTGCCGACCGAGACCGTCTATGGCCTCGGCGCGGACGCCGGCGACGCGTCCGCGGTGGCCAGACTGTTCGAGGCCAAGGGCCGGCCGCGGTTCAATCCCCTGATCGCCCACGTCGCCGACGCCGCCGCGGCGACGCGGATCGGCGCCTTCGACGACCGCGCCCAGGCGCTGGCGGCGGCGTTCTGGCCGGGGCCCCTGACCCTGGTGCTCCCCTATCGCGACGGCGGCGGGGTGTGCGACCTGGCCCGGGCCGGCCTGGAGACGGTGGCGCTGCGGGTCCCGGCCCACGCGACCGCGCAGGCGGTCCTGCGCGCCTTCGGCGGCCCCGTGGTCGCCCCGTCCGCCAACCGGTCCGGCCGGCCCAGCCCCACCACCTTCCACGACGCCGTGGAGGAGACCGGTTTCGCCGCCGCCGCCGCCGTCGACGGGGGGGCCTGCACGGTCGGGCTGGAATCCACCGTGGTCGCCTGCATCGGCCCGGACCTGCAGCTGCTGCGGCCGGGCGGCCTGGACCGGGCCGCCATCGAGGCCGTGGTCGGGCCGCTGGCCGAGGCCGCCGCCGACGCGAAACGCTCCCCCGGACGCCTGGCGCGCCATTACGCCCCGTCCGCGCCCCTGCGGCTGGAGGCGGTCGAACCGCGGGCGGGCGAGGCCTATCTGGGCTTCGGGCCCGGAACGGCGCGCTGGAACCTCAGCCCCGCCGGGGACCTGCGCGAGGCGGCGGCCAATCTGTTCGCCTTCCTGCGCGCCGCCGACCGGACCCGGCCGGCCGGCATCGCCGTCGCCCCGATCCCGCGCGAGGGCCTGGGCGAAGCGATCAACGACCGGCTGAAGCGGGCGGCCGGATTCGTGGGGTGACTATCCCCTGCCCCCGGCCGCGCCGGGCGCTTCCTCGGCGACGTGGTCCGCCTCCGCGAACAGCCGCTCGTAGAGCATCCTCAGCATCCCCGCCGTCGCGCCCCAGATCTCCCGATCCCCATGGGGAATGGCGAAGAACTTGCGGACGTGGCCGTCGCCGAACTCACGGGTCCTGTGCTCGTAGTTGGCGGGGTCCATCAGGAAGGCGAAGGGCACCTCGAACACCTCGGCCACCTCGACCGCCTGCAGGGTCAGGGTGAAGCCGGGCCTGACCAGTCCCACCACGGGGGTGATCGCATAGCCGGTGACGGTGTCGAAGGGATCGCCCAGGCCCATCACCCGGACGAAGCTGCGGTCGAGCCCGACTTCCTCCTCCGCCTCGCGCAGGGCGGTGTCCCAGGGCGTTTCCCCCGGATCGGCGCGGCCGCCGGGGAAGGCGATCTGGCCGGAATGGCGACGCAGGCCGTCGGCGCGGCGGGTCAGAAGCACGGTAAGACCCTCCTCCCGCTCCACCAGGGGCGCCAGCACCGCGGCCGGATGCAGGGGCCCGGACGGCGTCAGCCAGTCGGAATAGGTCCGGTCGGAATGGACCCGCCGCTCCACCGGGTCATAGGCCGAGAGCGGCAGCAGCCGCCGGCGCAGCAGGCCTTCGAGCTCGTCCGTGGAGGAAAATGGCGTCGCCGTGTCGCTCACGCGCCGACCTCCGTCGAACCGAGGTCGAACCAGGCGCCGTTGGAGGCGACGCCCAGGTGCTCCCCGTCCGGTCCCGCGCGAGGCTGCGCCAGCTCGACCAGGGCGTAGAAGACCGGGCGCGACAACCGCGCCTCCAGCCCCCGGCGGACGTGGACGTAGGGTGTCGGCCCCCCGGTGGCGGCGTCGGTCTCGATCCGCAGCGGATTGTCCGGCCCGGCCTCGGCGATGTCGCCGACGTTGGTGACGAAGGACAGGGCCTCGCCCACGCGGTCCACGCTGACGGCGACGAAGGGAACGTCCTCCACCACGATCTTCAGCTTCTCCACCGGGGTGACCAGGTAATAGCCGTCCGGATCCCGGCGCAGGACGGTGGAGAACAACCGCACCAGGGCCGGCCGGCCGATGGGCGAGCCTTCATGCCACCAACTGCCGTCCCGGCGGATGCGGATATCGATCTCGCCGCAATGGGGCGGGTTCCACAGGTGCACCGGCGGCAGGGCGCGGCCGGCGCCTTCGCTCCCGCTGCGGGCGGCCGAGGCCAGGCTGATCAAGGGATCGCCGGCGACCGCCATCGGCTCAGCCTCCCCTGGGGATGCGGACGGGCCCCGAAACGTCGCCGAAGGCCTCCGCCCCCGTCGCCCGCCACAGCAGGCGGTGCGGATCGACGGGGCCGGGCAGGACGATCCGGCCCGCCGGGACCTTCTCGAACCCGAAGGGGGCGAAATAGGACGCCGGCCCGACAAGGACGGTGAGCCGCTCGCCCGCCGCATCGCTGAGGGCCAGGGTCCGTCCGATCAGGGCCGCGCCCAAGCGCCGATGACGCCAGGCCGAATCCACCGCGAAGGGGCCCAGGAACATCGCCCGGGTCTGGCCGATCAGCACTGGCCACTGGCGCACCGCCCCGACCATCCGCGCCCCATCCCAGGCGCAGACGGAGAGGTCGGAGCGCAGGCGGTTGCCCTCGCGCAGCCGCTCGGCGGTCTTGGCGAAGCGGCCGGGGCCGAAGGCGTGGTCGATCAGGGAGTCGGCCGCCGCCCGGTCCCGCGGCCGCTCGAGGGCGAAGGTCAGCCCCCCGTGAGCAGGCAGGGCGGCGAGGGGTTGGTCGGAAGCTAGCAGGAGGTCGGTCATCAGCGCGTCGGGCCTCGCCGGTCCGGGCCGGGAGCGCGCGCATAATCCCCTCGTGACCACGACGTCAAGGCAATCGGCAATTGCATAGGTCTCCCGCGATGGCCAAGCTGACGTCGATCATGAGTCTCGCTCCCGCCCTGCCATCGACCAACGTCCTCCGTCATCGTGACTTTTCCCTGTTCTGGGTTTGCCGATTCCTGATGAATCTCGGCGTCCAGGTGGAGAGTGTGGCGATCGGGTGGCAGGTCTATGAGGTGGCGCGCCGGACCCGCGGGGTCGACCAGAGCGCCTTCCTGGTCGGCATGGTGGGCCTGGCCCAGTTCGTGCCCCTCTTCGTCCTGACCCTGGTGGCCGGGGCCATGGCCGACCGGCTGGACCGGGGCCGCCTGGTGATGGCCAGCCTTGCGGTCGAACTGGTCTGCGTGGTCGCCCTGGCGATGCTGGCCCTGCATCCCCAGCCCTCGTTCACGCCCATCTTCGTCATCGCCGCCACCTTCGGCGCCGCCCGGGCCTTCATGAACCCGGCCGCCGGCGCCATGGCCCCGATGCTGGTCCCCAGGGACGAGCTGCCTCGCGCCATCGCCTGGAGCTCCATGGCCTGGCAGAGCGCCTCGATCATGGGGCCGTTCATCGGCGGGGTGCTGGTCGCCCTGGCCACCCCGGCCGCCTATGCGGGGGCCGGGGCGATGTACGCCGGGGCTATCCTCTGTCTGGTGCTGATGCGCACGAACACCCGGCCGACCAGCACGCCCCAGTCCCGGATCGCGGCGATCCGCGAGGGCATAGCTTACGTCTGGCGCACCAAGGAGATCCTGGGCGCGGTCTCGCTGGACCTGTTCGCGGTGCTGCTGGGCGGGGCGACGGCGCTGTTGCCGGTCTTCGCCAAGGACGTGCTGCACGTGGGCGCCAGCGGCTTCGGCCTTTTGAGGGCCGCGCCGGCGATCGGGGCGGTGATGATCGGGTTCGGCCTCAGCCGCTGGCCCCTGCGCCGCCGGGCGGGCCTGTGGATGTTCGGCGGCGTGGCGGTGTTCGGGATCGGCACCCTCATCTTCGCCCTGTCGCGGGACGTGTGGCTGTCGGTCTTCGGCCTGGTGGTCCTGGGGGCCGGAGACATGCTGTCGGTCAACGTCCGCCTGACCCTGGTTCAGATCGTCACCCCGGACCACATGCGCGGCCGGGTCTCGGCCGTCTCGACCCTGTTCGTGGGCGCCTCCAACGAGCTGGGGGAATTCGAGAGCGGGGTGGCGGCGCGGCTCCTGGGCCCCATCGGCGCGGCCCTGTTCGGAGGGATCGGCGCCCTGGCCGTCACCCTGATGTGGGCGGGGATGTTCCCGTCCCTGCGCAAGGCGGACAAGCTGCTGGAGATGTAAGGTCCCTTCCCCGACCGTTCAGGCCGGGGAGGACTTCAGGCCCGTCCTATGGCCAGGAACCGTTCCTCGCGCTGGCGGCGGAGCTGCTCGGCGGACATGTTCTCCATCCCCTTCAGCTCGGCCTCCACCGCGTCGCCGACCGCCTGGATCGTGGCGGCGGGGTCGGCGTGGGCGCCGCCGGGGGGCTCAGGGACGATGCGGTCGACGATCTTCAGCCCGATCAGGTCCTGGGCGGTGATCTTCATCGCCGCGCCGGCGTCCCGGGCCCGGGCGCCGTCGCGCCACAGGATGGAAGCTGCGCCTTCCGGCGAGATCACCGAATAGATCGAGTGCTCCAGGATCAGCACCTTGTTGGCGGCCGCCAGGGCGATGGCCCCGCCGGACCCGCCCTCGCCGGTGATGGTCGTCACCATGGGCGAACCCAGGGTCAGGCAGCGTTCGGTGGAGCGGGCGATGGCTTCGGCCTGGCCGCGCTGCTCGGCATCGACGCCCGGATAGGCGCCGGCGGTGTCGACGAAGGTGATGACCGGCAGGCCGAATTGCTCGGCCATGTCCATCAGCCGGACGGCCTTGCGGTAACCCTCGGGCCGGGCCGAGCCGAAGTTGTGCTTCACCCGGGTCGGGGTGTCGTGGCCCTTCTCATGGCCCAGCACCATCACCGCCATGCCGCGGAAACGGCCGGGGCCGCCGACGATGGCCTGGTCGTCGGCGAACTTGCGGTCGCCGCGCAGCTCGACGAAGTCGTCGATCAGGCCGGCGATGTAGTCGCTGAGGTGCGGCCGCTGCGGGTGGCGCGCGACCAGGGTCTTCTGCCACGGGTCGAGCCGGGCGTAGGCCTCCCGCTTCAGGTCCGCGATCCGGGCCCGCAGGGCCGCGACCTCCGCGTCAATGGCGCCGGCGCCCGCGGTTTCGGAAACGCTGGAGAGTTCCTCCAGCTTGGCCTCGAGTTCGGCGATCGGGCGTTCGAAGTCGAGATAGTGGCGCAATGGGGCGGCCATGAGCGGGTACGACGGGGCTCCCTGCGGAAAGGGGGCGGAAGGTAGGCGGGAAGCGCAGCCCCGACAAGCGGGCGGTTCACGCGACGTTGCCAGCCCCGCCGAACTCGGGCTTTTTGCCACCGATCAGATGGACGCGCGACAGCCCCGCCTTTCGCCGACGGAGACGACTCGATGAAGGATTTCGCCGACCCCGGCGCCCGCTCGGTCCTGATGGAGGGCATGGTGGTCGCCGCCCTCGAGGCGGGGGCGGCGATCTGGAAGATCTTCCAGGAAGACTTCGAGGTGCTGCAGAAATCCGACACCTCGCCGGTCACCGCCGCAGACACCGCCGCCGAGGCGATCATCCTGCGGGCCCTGGCCCATCTGGCCCCTTCCACCCCGGTGGTGGCCGAGGAGGAATTCGCCGCCGGCCGCATTCCGGACGTGGACCATCGCTTCTTCCTGGTCGATCCGCTCGACGGCACCAAGGAGTTCGTCAGGCGCGGGACCGACTTCACCGTCAACATCGCCCTGGTCGAGGCGCGCAGCCCGACGATGGGGGTGGTCTACGCCCCCGCCCGAGCGCGCCTGTACGCGGGCGACGCGGCCCTTGGGTCGGCCTGGACCGCCGACGCCGAGCCCGGAGCCCGCCCGCCGGTCTCGCGCCGTCCGCTGGCCGTGCGTCCCCTGGGCAAGGTGCTGACGGCGGTGGCCTCCAAGTCCCACGACACTCCCGAGACCGAGGCCTATCTGAAGGCCTGCAAGGTGGCCGAGCGGGTGTCGATCGGCTCGTCGCTGAAGTTCTGCCTGCTCGCCGACGGCGAGGCCGACCTCTATCCCCGCCCCGCGCCCACCTGCGAATGGGACACCGCCGCCGGCCACGCGGTGCTGGCGGCGGCCGGCGGGCGGGTGTTCGGTCCCGACGGCCTGCCCCTGGCCTATGGCAAGCCGCGCTTCTTCAATCCCGGTTTCGTCGCCACCGCCGTCTTCGACCCGCCGCCGCTGGCCCCCTTCATGCCGGCGGGGGCGAGGTGAGTTTTCCTGATGCCGTCTGCAGAGGAACTGGCGTGAAATCCGCCGCGCCACGGCGCACAAGGGCGTCGTCCAAGCCCCCCGTGCGCCAGCGCGGCGGGCTGCTTTGCGTCAGGAGTCGCGTGTCATGTGGGATGCAGGGGGCCTGCCGGTGAGCGCGCCGACGCTGACGCACCTTCAGCGGCTGGAGGCCGAGAGCATCCACATCATGCGCGAGGTGGTCGCCGAGTGCGAACGCCCGGTGATGCTCTACTCGGTCGGCAAGGATTCGGCGGTGATGCTGCATCTGGCCGCCAAGGCCTTCTATCCGTCCAAGCCGCCCTTCCCCCTGCTCCACGTCGACACGACCTGGAAGTTCCGGGCCATGTACGAGATGCGCGAGCGGATGGCGCGGGAGCTCGGCTTCGAGCTTCTGGTCTATCGAAACCCCGAGGCCCTGGCCAAAGGCATCAACCCGTTCGACCACGGCTCGGCCCTGCACACCGACATGTGGAAGACCGAGGGCCTCAAGCAGGCGCTGGACAAGTACGGCTTCGACGCGGCCTTCGGCGGCGCCCGCCGCGACGAGGAGAAGAGCCGGGCCAAGGAGCGGATCTTCTCGTTCCGCTCGGCCCAGCACCGCTGGGACCCGAAGAACCAGCGTCCCGAACTCTGGCGGCTCTACAACACCAGGAAGAAGCCGGGGGAATCCATCCGGGTGTTCCCGATCTCCAACTGGACCGAGCTGGACATCTGGCAATACATCCACTTGGAGAACATCCCGATCGTGCCGCTCTACTTCTCGGCCCCGCGGCCGGTGGTGGAGCGCGACGGGGCGCTGATCATGGTCGACGACGAGCGCATGCCGCTGCGTCCCGGCGAGACCCCGCAGATCAAGAACGTCCGCTTCCGGACCCTGGGCTGCTATCCCCTGACCGGGGCGGTGGAGAGCGACGCCGCCACCTTGCCGCAGATCATCCAGGAGATGCTGCTGACCACCTCCTCCGAGCGCCAGGGCCGCATGATCGACCACGACCAGGCCGCCTCGATGGAGAAGAAGAAGCAGGAGGGGTACTTCTGATGGCCCACGTCTCCGACCTCATCGCCGAGGACATCGACGCCTACCTCACCCAGCACCAGCACAAGAGCCTGCTGCGCTTCATCACCTGCGGTTCGGTGGACGACGGCAAGTCGACCCTGATCGGGCGGCTGCTCTACGATTCGAAGATGATCTTCGAGGACCAGCTGGCGGCGCTGGAAAGCGACTCCAAGAAGGTGGGCACGCAAGGGGGGGAGATCGACTTCGCCCTGCTGGTCGACGGCCTCGCGGCCGAGCGGGAACAGGGCATCACCATCGACGTGGCCTACCGGTACTTCTCCACCGACCGGCGCAAGTTCATCGTCGCCGACACCCCGGGACACGAACAGTACACCCGCAACATGGTCACCGGCGCCTCGACCGCCGACCTGGCCATCATCCTGATCGACGCCCGCAAGGGGGTGCTGACCCAGACCCGCCGCCACAGCTACCTGGTCTCCCTGCTGGGCATCAAGCGCGTGGTCCTGGCCATCAACAAGATGGACCTCGTCGGCTTCGACCAGGCCCGCTACGACGAGATCCTGGCCGAGTACCGGGATTTTGCGGACAGGATCGGCATCACCGAGTTCCTGGCCATCCCGATCTCGGGACTGAAGGGCGACAACATCACCGCCAAGACCGCGGCGACCCCCTGGTACAAGGGCCCGTCGCTGATGGAGCACCTGGAGACCGTCCAGGTGGACGACGCCCTGGCCGCGGGACCGCTGCGCATGCCGGTGCAGTGGGTGAACCGGCCCAACCTGGACTTCCGCGGCTTCTCCGGCCTGATCGCCTCGGGCCAGGTCCGCCCCGGCGACACGGTCAGGGTGCTGCCCTCGGGCCAGACCTCCAAGGTCGAGCGGATCGTCACCAAGGACGGGGACCTGGACCTGGCCGTCGCCGGCCAGTCGATCACCCTGACCCTGGCCGACGAGATCGACTGTTCCCGCGGCGACGTGCTGGCCGCGGCCGACTCTCCCCCGGAAGTGGCCGACCAGTTCGAGGCCACCCTGATCTGGATGGGCGAGGAGCCCATGCTGCCGGGACGCCAGTACTGGCTGAAGATCGGGACCAAGCTGGTTTCGGCCCAGGCGGCCGAGCCCAAGTACAAGGTCAACGTCAACACCCTTGAGCACCTGGCCGCCAAGCAGCTGGAGCTGAACGAGATCGGGGTGATCAACCTCAGCCTCGACCGGCCGATCGCCTTCGACGCCTACGACCAGAACCGCGACATGGGCGGCTTCATCCTCATCGACCGGCTGACCAACGCCACCGTCGGGGCCGGGCTGATCCACTTCGCCCTGCGCCGCAGCCACAACATCCATTGGCAGGCGCTGGACGTCGGCAAGGCCTCCAGGGCCGCCGCCAAGGGCCAGAAGCCGGCGGTGCTGTGGTTCACCGGCCTGTCGGGCGCCGGCAAGTCGACCATCGCCAACCTGGTGGAGAAGCAGCTCGCCGCCCGCAACCGTCACACCTATCTGCTGGACGGCGACAACGTCCGCCACGGCCTGAACCGCGACCTCGGCTTCACCGACGCCGACCGGGTGGAGAACATCCGCCGGGTGGCGGAAGTGTCCAGGCTGATGGCCGACGCCGGCCTGATCGTGCTGGTCTCGTTCATCTCGCCCTTCCGGGCCGAACGCCGCATGGCCCGCGACCTGATGCCCAAAGGCGAGTTCCTGGAGGTGTTCGTGGACACGCCCCTGGCCGAGGCCGAGCGTCGCGACGTCAAGGGCCTCTACAGGAAGGCCCGGGCGGGCGAGCTGAAGAACTTCACCGGCATCGACAGCCCCTACGAACCGCCGGAGCACGCCGAAATCCACATCGACACCACCGCCCTCACGCCGGAGGCGGCGGCCGGACTTGTCGTGGCCGAGCTGGAGGCGCGCGGCCTGCTGACCGGGGCCGACCTGCAGGGGGGGCTGGGGGTCTAGGGTTCGTCGACGACCCTATGGCCAAGGCGGTCGCATGGCCGCACAATCGGCCCATGTCTCCGACGACCCACATCGCCCTCAACCTCGCCGCCGCCTGGCTGGCGGGAAGCCTGGTCGGGCTGGAGCGAAGCTACAACGGCCGGGTGGCGGGCTTCCGCACCCACGGCCTGGTGGCGCTGGCCTCCGCCGTGATCATGTCGATCGCCTTCGCCCCCCGATTGATGCCCGGCGCCTGGCCGGCCGGACAGGACTGGCTGGAGCCCACGCGCCTGGCCCAGGGGGTCATGGCCGGCGTCGGTTTCCTGGGCGCGGGTGTGATCTTCAAGGAAGGGGTCAATGTCCAGGGCCTGACCACGGCCGCTTCGATCTGGGCCACCGCCGCCATCGGCCTCGCCCTGGGGCTGGGCCTGTTCTGGCCGGGCGCCCTGGCGACCGGCGCGGTGCTGTTCGGCCTGACCCTGCTCCGCATGATCGAGGCCATGCTGCCGTCCCGGATCTACGCCCTGGCCACCTTCCGTTTCCTGATCGAGGCGGCGCCCAGCGAATCCGGTCTGCACCAGATCCTGGGCGGCCATGACGTCACGCTCCAGGAGATCAGTTTTCGACGCACCCGGGACGGCCGGGTGTTCGAATTCGAGGGCGCCCTGGCCACCAACCGGAAGACCGGTTTCGCCTCCCTGGCCGAGCGGTTGAAGACCACGCCGGGATTGGTGGAATTCAACATAGAGCGGATCAGCAAATAGCCTCCGCCGTCAGCCGAACACCACGTAATCGGGGCTGAAGGTCCCCACCCCAACCAGGCCGATGGTGCTGCCGCCGCCCAGATCCAGGATCACCTGGCCCTGGAAGGTGAGCACCGTATAGGCCGTGCCCGGCGCCAGCATGATCCGGTCGCCTTCGGCGGTGTTGAAATCGGCGACCCAATCCTGGCCGCCGCCCTGCTTGAAGGCGAACTTGTCCGCCCCTGCGCCGCCGAACAGGATGTCGGCGCCGAGGTCGCCCGAGAGCCGGTCGTCGCCGGCGTCGCCGTAGACGCTGTCGTCGCCCTGGCCGCCGTAGACGGTGTCGTCCCCGTCGCCGCCGTGAACCGTGTCGGAACCGAGGTTGCCGTTGACGTGGCCGTCGTCGCCCGCCCCGCCGTCGACACTGTCGTCGCCTTGGCCGCCGTAGACCGTGTCGTTCCCGTCGCCGCCGTCGACGGTGTCGGCTCCCACGTTGCCGTTGACGGTGTCGGAGCCTGCCCCGCCGTTGATGCTGTCGTTGTCGGCCAGGCCGCGCAGGAAGTCCCCGCCCTCGCCGCCGGCGACGGTGTCGGCGCCGGTGTCGCCGTCCAGGCTGTCGGAGCCGGCGCCCCCGGCCATGCTGTCATTGCCTCCCCCGCCGGCGAGGCTGTCGTCGCCAGAACCGCCGCCCAGGCTGTCGGCCCCGCCGGTGGGCGTGCCGCCGAGGGGTGGATCGACCGGCGTCGGTCCGGGCGGCGCGTCGGGCGCCACGATCTGCACGGACAAGCCGGTCGAGGTCGTCAAGTTGCCCGCCGTATCCAGGGCTCCCACCGTCAAGGTGTGGGTCCCGAGCGTCAGGGCCGAGCTGGTGATGCTCCAGGTCCCGCCGGTGGCCGTGGCCGACCCGAGGACGGTGGTCCCGTCGGTGTCGTGGAGGGTGATCGTGGCCCCCGCCTCGGCCGTGCCGGTGAAGGTCGGCGTGGTGGCGCTGGTGATGTTGTCGGCGCCGGATGCGCCGTCGTCGGACGCCGTGGCCAGGTCTGGCGCGGAGACGGCCGGCGCCGTGGTGTCGATGGTGACGGAGAGGCCGCTGGAGGCGCCGCCGACGTTGCCGGCGACGTCGGCGGCCTTGACGCTGAGGGTGTGGCTCCCTGCGCTGAGGGTGGCGCTGACGATGCTCCAATTTCCGCCGGTCGCCGTGGCCGTGCCGAGCACGGTGGTCCCGTCGGTATCGTAGAGGCTGACCGTGGCCCCCGCCTCGGCCGTGCCGGTGAAGGTGGGCGTGGTCGCGTGGGTGATGTTGTCGGTGCTCGACGTCCCGCTGTCCGAACCGGCGGCCATGTCCGGCGTGGACGGCGCCGAAGGCGCCGTGGTGTCGATGGTGACGGAGAGGCCGCTGGAGGCCCCGCCGACGTTGCCGGCGGTGTCGAGGGCCTTGGCGGTGAGCGTATGGCTCCCCGCGCTCAGGGTGGAGCTGGTGATGCTCCAGGTCCCGCCGGTCGCCGTGGCCGTCCCGAGCACGGTCGTGCCGTCGGTGTCGTAGAGGGTGACCGTGGCCCCCGCCTCGGCCGTGCCGGTGAAGGTCGGCGCGATCGTCCGGGTGATGTTGTCGGTGCTTGAGGATCCGGTGTCCGAGCCGGCGGCCATGTCCGGAGCGGACGGGGCCGAGGGCGCAGCGGTGTCGATGGTCACCGACAGGGTGTTGCTCGAGTAGCCGTAGTCCGAGTCGAAGGCGCTGAAGGTGTGGGATCCGTCCGATAGGGCGGTGGTGGTTAGGGTGGCGATCCCGGCGCCGTTTGAGAAGGCGTTGCCCAGCCAGACGCCGCCCGTGTCGTAGAAGTTGACGTTGCCGAAGGGGTCCGACTGGCTGGTGAAGGTGATCGTGTTGTCGCTGGTGATGCCGTCGGAGTTCGACGAACCGGTGTCGGTGGCGAATGTCAAAATCACGGAAGAGGGCATGCTCGATCCTGTTCGTCGGCGCGGGAGCGTTTCGCCCTGTGCGTTTGCAGCGCCAGTCCGACGACCTCAGGTTGAGTCTTCAAACCATAATATTGGGATAAAGGACGATTGGGCCCCGGCCCGCTTCCCCCTGCGTCCCCATCTCGCACCTGCGAATGGCTGGCGCGGAGGCTTCATGTCGCGTACAAGCCCGCCGACCCTCCCGTTCGCCGACGCCGTCTTCTTCGGACGCCCTCGCCCGAGACCCTGATCCTATGTCGCTGTCGCTTCGAAATATCGCCATCATCGCCCACGTCGACCACGGCAAGACCACCCTGGTGGACCAGTTACTGGCCCAGTCCGGCTCCTTCCGCGCCAACGAGGCCCACGCCGAGCGCGCCATGGACTCCAACGACCAGGAGCGCGAGCGCGGCATCACCATCCTGGCCAAATGCACCTCGGTGCTGTGGCACGGCGAGGCGGGCGACACCCGGATCAACATCATCGACACCCCCGGCCACGCCGACTTCGGCGGCGAGGTGGAGCGGATCCTCGGCATGGTCGACGGCTGCCTGCTGCTGGTAGACGCCGAAGAGGGCGTCATGCCCCAGACCAAGTTCGTGCTCGGCAAGGCGCTGAAGCTGGGCCTCAAGCCGATCCTGGTGCTCAACAAGGTCGACCGCACCCACGCCGACCCGGACCGGGTGCTGAACGACGCCTTCGACCTGTTCGCCGCCATCGGCGCCACCGACGAGCAGCTCGACTTCCCGCACATCTACGCGTCCGGCAAGAACGGCTGGGCCTCCATGACCCTGGATGGCCCGCGCGACAGCCTGGCCCCGCTCTACGAGCTGATCGTGCGGCACGTGCCCGAGCCCAAGGCAGTCGTGCGCGCCGAGGAGCCGGCCCAGATCCTCGCCGTGCTGATCGAAAGCGATCCCTTCCTGGGCCGCCTGCTCACCGGGCGGGTCGAGGCCGGCCGCTTCACCCCCGGCCAGGCGATCCACGCCCTCAACCGCGAAGGCGTCGAGATCGAGCGCGGCCGTGTCACCAAGATCCTCGCCTTCCGCGGCCTGAAGCGCCAGCCGATCGAGATGGCCGAGGCGGGCGACATCGTCGCCATCGCCGGCCTGTCCAAGGCCACCGTGGCCGACACCCTGTGCGCCCTGGAGGTCACCGAGGCCCTGCCCGCCCAGCCGATCGACCCGCCGACCCTGTCGATGCTGGTGTCCGTCAATGACAGCCCGCTGGCCGGGCGCGAGGGCGACAAGGTGCAGAGCCGGGTCATCCGCGAGCGCCTGCTGCGCGAGGCCGAATCCAACGTGGCCATCCGCATCACCGAGAGCGCCGAAAAGGACGCCTTCGACGTCGCCGGGCGCGGCGAACTGCAGCTCGGCGTGCTGATCGAGAACATGCGCCGCGAAGGCTTCGAGGTCTCGATCTCGCGGCCGCGGGTGCTGTACCGAACCGACGAGGAGACCGGCAAGCGGCTGGAGCCGATCGAGGAAGTGGTCATCGACGTCGACGACGAATACTCCGGGGTGGTCATCGAGAAGCTGTCGGCCCGCAAGGCCGAGCTGAAGGACATGCGCCCCTCCGGCGCGGGCAAGACCCGCATCACCCTGGAGGCGCCTTCGCGCTCCCTGATCGGCTACCAGGGCGAGTTCCTGACCGACACCCGCGGTTCGGGCGTCATGAACCGGGTCTATTCCCATTACGAGCCCTACAAGGGCGCGATCCAGGGCCGCCGCAACGGGGTGCTGGTCTCCAACTCCGAGGGCGAGACCGCGGCCTACGCCCTGTGGAACCTGGAGGACCGGGGCGTCATGTTCGTCGGCGCCAACGAGAAGATCTACGAAGGCATGATCATCGGCGAGAACGCCAAGTCGGACGACCTCGACGTCAATCCGATGAAGGCCAAGCAGCTCACCAACGTCCGCGCCTCCGGCAAGGACGAGGCGATCCGCCTGACCCCGCCGCGCCGTCCCACCCTGGAACAGGCCATCGCCTACATCGAGGACGACGAGCTGGTCGAGGTGACCCCCAAGTCGATCCGCCTGCGCAAGCAGGTTCTGAACCCTTCCTTCCGCAAGAAGCGGGTCAAGGAAGACTAGGCCAAAGGCCCTTCTCCCCTTGTGTTAGAAGGGAGCCCAACAGCCATTCGCCTGGATCGCGAACTCGGCACGGCCTTTGCCCGCGTCAGGTGCAGTCGTCCCGTGATGGGACGCCCTCACCAGATGGGAAGGACGCCGCCATGGCGAACGACATCGACCTTCATCTCGGCAGGCGGCTTCGCCGCCGCCGCCGCCTGCTCGGCCTGACCCAGCAGCAACTCGCGACCGCCGTGGGGATCCGCTTCCAGCAGATCCAGAAATACGAGTGCGGCGCCAACCGCATCTCCGCCGCCAGGTTGTGGCAACTGGCCGAGGCCCTGGAGGTCGCGGTGGCCTATTTCTATGACGGCGTGGCCGAGTCCCATGGCCGGGGGGAATCCGCCGCCGCCGCCGAGGCCCGCACCGGTGACGGCATGCTGGCCCGCAAGGAGACCATGGACCTGATCAAGGCCTATTATCAGCTCGAGGAACGCCCCCGCCGGCGCCTGCTCGACCTGGCCAAGTCCCTGCACAACGACGCCACGCTCTGATCCGCCTCATCCTCGGGCGTCCGCCCCAAGGATGACGCAGGAAGTGGGTTCGGCTAATGCTCGGGCCATGACGTCCGACCTGTCCGCCTCTCGCCTCGGCGACCTGGAAGCCTTCGCCTACGACCTGGCCCGGGCGGCCGGGGCGGCGATCCTGCCCCTGTTCCGGGCGGATCACGAGCTGGAGGACAAGGGCGGCCCCGGGGCGTTCGATCCGGTCACCGCCGCCGACAAGGGGGCCGAGGCGGCCATCCGCGACGCCATCGCCGCCCGCTTCCCCGACCACGGGGTGCTGGGCGAGGAATATGGCGCGGACCGCGCCGACGCCGAGTTCGTCTGGGTGCTCGACCCCATCGACGGCACCCGCGCCTTCGTCGCCGGCCTGCCGGTCTGGACCACCCTGATCGGGCTGCGCCACCAGGGCCGGGCCGTGGTCGGCGTCATCGCCCAGCCCTATCTCGACGAGGTCTATATCGGCACCGCCCTCGGCTCGCGGCTGATCCGTTCGGGCGAGGTCCGGACGCTGGCGGTGCGCCCCTGCCCCCGCCTGACCGAGGCGGTCATCGCCACCACCGACCCGGCCCTGTTCTCCGGCGCCGAACTGGGCGCCTGGACCCAGGTGCGCGCCGCCGCCCGGCTGGCCCGGCTGGGCTGCGACGCCTACGCCTACGCCATGGTCGCCGCCGGAACCATGGATCTGGTCCTGGAGGCCGGGCTGAAGCCCTGGGACATCGAGGCCGCCATCCCGCTGATCGAGGGCGCGGGCGGCCTGGTCACCGACTGGCGCGGGGAGCCGGTGGGCCGTGACGGCGGCCAGGTCGCCATCGCCGGCGACCGGGCCTGCCTCGACCACGCCCTGGTGTCGCTGAGGCGGGCGGCGGCCTAGGTCTTCGAGCCCTTCGAAACCACCCGTCCGGCCAACCCGTCGAACGCGGCCCAGAACAGGTCGCGGCGGCCGTCGGTCTCCATCAGGATCTCGTGGAACGAGCCGGCGATCTCCAGCCGTTCCGAACCCTCCACCTTGGCGGCGAAGGCGCGGGCGGCGGCGTTGTCTACCAGCCGCTCCTCCTCCGCCAGGGCGACCAGCAGGGGCAGGCTGAGGGCGCCGGCAGCCATCGCCGCCATCCGTTCCGAGGCGCTGATGGCGAAGTCGAGCCATCCCCAGGTGACGTGGCCGAGCTGCAGCTCCGGATGGGCGACCAGCAGGGCGTGGGTGCGCTCCCACCGGGCGCGGTCGTGGGTCAGCTGGTTCTGTTCGAACCGGCCGCCGAGGGGGTCGCCCGGTCCCGCGGCGTAGTCCGCCGCCCGACCGAGCCGCAGCATCCACCAGGTGACGATCCGGGCCAGCCACACCCGCCCGATCTGGACGCCGAGCATGGGCGAGGTCAGGGCGGCGGCGGCGAAGCGAGCCTCCCCTTCCGCCAGGGCCAGGGCGGTGAGGCCGCCCCCCATCGAATGGCCGAGGGCGATCCAGGGGCGCGGCAGGCGGGTCTCGAAGGCGTCGAGCAGGCGCCGGAAGTCGGCCAGATAGGCGCGCCAGGAGCCGCCGTGGCCGCGCAGCGGGTCCGAAACCAGGCGTTGCGACAGGCCCTGGCCGCGCCAGTCGTGGACCAGGACGGTGAAGCCGCGGACCCGAAGGTCCTCGACAACCTCATAGTATTTCTCGATCGCCTCGGTCCGGCCCGGGCTCAACACCACCGACCCGCGAGGGCGGTCGGCCGCGAACAAGGCGGCGCGAAGGCGCACGCCGTCCTCGCCCAGCACCCATTCGGCCGCGCCGCCGGCCGGAGGGGCGGCGCCCGGAACGGCCAGCAGCCGGGGCGGGCTGTTCAGCGCGATTGGGAGAACAGCGCCTGCAGCTTGGGCTGAAGCTGCATCGCCACCCCCATGTCGGACAGCTTCAGCCGTCCGCTCATCACCGCGCTCATCGGATCGAGGCGCCCCGCGCCCAGTTCCTCCAGGTCCGCCTTGGACAGGGTCATGACCAGGTCGGCCGGCTTGTCCTCGTTGGAGACATCGCCGCCGTCGATATGGATGAAACCTTCCCCCTTGAGGTCGAACTTCAACGAGCGGCCCAGTCCGGAATCGGCGCCGACGGCGCTTTTGAACCGCTGGGTGATCTCTTCCAAGGTGGCCATCTAGACGACTCCTCGCCCGCGGCTGCGCGAGCCTGACTTGGGATAACGCCGAGGCCGCACCGGCTCAACCCGGCTTTACGAAGCGCAGGGTCATGCGGTCGGATTCCCCGATCGCGTCATAGCGCCGGTGGTCGAACTTCGGGTCGGGCGCGGCGCCCGCCGGGGCCGAGCGGCGGTCCGGCGGCAGGGTCTCCACCCCGAACGGATAGTCCTTGGTGTCGGCCGGATTGGCGTTGATCTCGCTCTTCTTGTCGAAGCGGAACCCGGCCTCCTCGGCCATCTTGCGGACGTAGGCCTCCTGGACATAACCGCTGACCGCCAGCGGGTCCTGCGGCCTGCCCGGTTCGGCCCGGTGGGCCTCGACCCCCAGGACGCCGCCGGGCTTGAGCGCGGCGAAGGCGTCGCGGAAGGCCTTCTCGGCCAAGCCCGCGGCCATCCAGCTGTGCAGGGTCAGCATGAACAGCACCAGGTCCGCGGACCCCGCCGGGGCCAAGGGACCGCTCTTGGGCCCGAAGGCGGTGTAGGCGATCTGGCCATAGAGGTCGGGCTTGGCCGAGAACATCTTCTTGTAGGTGTCGACGATCTGGGCCGAGGCGGTGTCGCCCGGCGCCGTTTCGAAGGTCGCCGCGTACAGCTTGCCGCCGTTGGCCTTCTGATAGGGGGCGAGGATCTCGGTGTACCAGCCGACGCCGGGCCACATCTCCACCACGGTCTGCCCAGGCCTGAGGCCGAAGAACTCGAGGGTCTGAACCGGATGGCGCCAACGGTCGCGGCGGGCGTCGCCCTGGCGCCAGTCGCCGGCCACGGCCCAGGCCAGCGACCCGACGGGAGGCGCGGCGTTCGCCGGGGGCGCAGCGGCCGGAGCGGCGGCGGTCGGCGGCGCCTTGTCGCGCCGACCGCATCCGGCCAGGGCCAGGGCCGCGGCTGAGCCTGCGATCAGGTGGCGGCGGGACCAGGCGACATTCACATCCATACCGAAACCAGCACCCGATTCTGTCCCCGCCCACCGATGTCGAGGCCGCTGGTCTAGCCTGGGGGACGAGTGGGGTCAAAGAACGGCGGGCGGCTCCTTTCGGACAGACCTCCCAGGCCGGGTGACGATATCGAACGATTTCAACGGGCGCCGACGCCTTGATCCCGGCGCCGGGCTCCCCACATCCCCTGACGAGGCGCTGGATGTCCGGGCCTCCCGGTCCGTCGGGTCTCCTCAGGCTCGTCCGGCCGGTTCGGCCGTTCCCCGACGCAGAGGAGCGGACCTGCAACCTTGCTTAATTGGAGGATGCCTCATGCGTACCTATGATTTCGCCCCCCTCTACCGGTCCGTCGTCGGCTTCGACCGGCTGGCCAAGCTGCTCGAGACCGCGGCCAGCGCCGAAGGCGCCGGCGGCTATCCGCCGTACAACATCGAGACCGTGGGCGAGAACGCCTATCGGATCGAGCTGGCGGTGGCCGGGTTCAAGCCCGACGAACTGTCGGTCGACGTGAAGGAGAACGTGCTCACCGTCGCCGGTCGCAAGACCGCCAACGACGAGGCCAAGCGCTACCTCCATCACGGCCTTGCCGCGCGCGACTTCGAGCGCCGGTTCCAGCTCGCCGACTATGTGGTGGTGACCGAGGCCAATCTCGCCGACGGCCTGCTCTCGATCGCGCTTCGCCGCGAACTGCCCGAGAGCCTGAAGCCGCGCCGGGTGGAGATCAACACCGCGGCGCCGGCCCAGCCGGCCATTGAAGGCCAGGCGGCCTAAGCTCTCCGCCGGAGGGTGTTCAGGACGAGGGGCGGCGCTTCACGGCGTCGCCCTTTTTCATGCCGCCTGGGTGAAATCCAGGCCGTGGGCCGAGGCCATCTTGGCGCCGCGCCAGCTGGCGTGCTCGATCTTGGCGCCGGTGAAGTCGGCGCCGCGCAGGTCGGCGTCGTCGAACACCGCCGAGGTCAAGTCGCCCATCTGGGCGGCCAGATAACGCAACCGGGCCCCGCTCATGCTCACCGGGGCCACGCGCCCGCCGCCCAGGGGCAGAGGACTCATGACCGCCTTGCGCAGGTCGACCTTGGTCAGATTGGCGCCGACGAAGCGGGCGCCGCGCAGGTCGGCGCCGATCAGGCACGCCCCGCGCAGGTCCGCGCCCTCGAAATTGGCCCCCTGCAGCGCCGCCCCGGAGAGGTCCAACCCCACCAGGCAGGCGTTCTTGAACGAGGCGGCGGTGAGCTTGCCGCCCTTCAACAGGGTGCGGATCGGACGCAGGTCCAGGTTGTCGAAATTGGCCGGGGAGCCCGACCTGGCCCCGCTCTCGCACCATGCCTGGTTGGCCTTGGCCCGCTCCAGCAGGTCGGCGGCCAGGGCGACGGCCGCCGAGTCCGGATCGCCCAGCACGCCGGAAAGGTTGGCGCGGCTCATCTTGGCGCTGGAGGTGTCGACGCCGGTCATGACCGCGCCGCCCAGATTGGCGCCCTCGAGGTTGGTGCCCGCGATCTCTGCCCCGTCCATGATGGCGCCCGACAGGTTGGCGTCCTTCAGGTTGGCCCCGGACAGCTTGGTCCCGCGCATGGAGCAGTCGCTGAAATCGACGGCGCAGGCTGAGGAGCCGTTGAAATGCGATCCGTCGAGGGTCGCCCCCGAGAAGTCGGCGTTGTCGAGGTCGCCGGTGCGTGTCTCGTGCTTGAGCAGGTCGAGCCCCTTGCGGGGGTGGGGTATGGCGATCTGGCCCTCGCGGAAATCGGCCTGGGTCAGGTCGGCCAGGGACAGGTTCGCGCCGCGCAGGCAGACGCCGCGCAGGTCGGCGCGGCGAAGGTTGGCATAGCGCAGGTCGGCGCCGCGCAGGTCGCAGCCGAACAGGGCCGCCCGCTCCGCCTGCACCTTCATCAGCCGGGCGCCGGCGAGCACCGAGCCGGACAGGTCCACGTCGGTCAGGTTGCGGCCAACCAGGTCGAGGCCGGTCAGGTCGACGAATCGGAGCGACAGGCGCTTGCCCCCCGGCTTGCCGGTGACGAACCGCTCGTGGGCCGACAGCACGACATCGAGCTCGCCCTGGGACAGGCGGCGTTGACTGGACGCGGCTGCAGCGCTGGTGGACACGAACACCCCCTCTGTTGGCCTGGCGACTTTAGCCCGGCCTTATGGCCGAGCCCTTAACGACCGGAAAGTTTGTCGGTTAATGATCGGGAGGCGGAGCGTCGGTCTCCGGGTCGGGCAGGCCCTTCGCCCCCGCGAGGCATGCGCCGGTGAGGTCGATCTGGCGCAGGGCGGCCCCGACGAAGCTCACCCGCTCCAGATCGGCCCCCACGAACACGGCCCGCCTCAGGTCGGCGCGGGAAAGGTCCGCCCCTTTCAGCACCGCCCCGGACAGGTCGGCCGGCAACAGCCGGTCCCCCGCCATCAGCAGCGGGCCGAGGTGGGCCTGGCGCAGGTCCGCGCCCGACAGCTTGGCGTTGACCAGCCGCGCCCCCCGCAGGTCGGCCCCGCGCAGATTGCAGGCGCGCAGGTCCGCCCCCTCCAGATGCGCGCCTTGCAACTGCACACCTTCCATGTCGAGGCCGTAGAACACTGCGCTCCGGGCCGAAAGCGCCGTCAGATTCAGGCCGCGGATCGATTTCAGGACCCTGAGGTCGGCCTCGTCGAAAGCCGACGGCGCGCCCTCGGCGCCGCCGGTTTCGCACCACAGGGCATGGGCGTCGAGCATCTCGCCGTAGGGAAGCTCGGCGACGTCGCGGCCGTGGGGCTTGTCGGTGAGCGCGCCCTCCAGATCGGCTCCGCTGACGTTCCAGGCGATGGTCTTGGTCCCCACCAGCACCGCGTCGCGCAGGTCCGCCCCGGCCAGATCGGCGCCCGAGAGGTCCGCGCCGGCCAAATCCGCCCCGTGCAGCGAGCAATGCTTCAGATTGGCCCGGACCAGCTTGGCCTCCCGCATCACCGCGTCGGTGAAGTCGGCGCAGACGGCCATGACCCCCGACAGCTTCGAGCGCTGCAGATTGGCTCCGCGAAGGCTGGCGCCGGAAAATTCGCCGGGACGGCGAGGATGCTCGTATGGGCGCAAGCCCAGCTTGGCGTCGGCGGTGGCGATGGAGCCCTCGCGCAGATCCGCCTCGAACAGGTCGGCCCCGGCCAGATTGGCCCCGCGCAAGCTGGCGCCCCGCAGATCGACCCGGCGCATGGACGCCTCGATGAAGGTCGCACTCTGCAGGTCGGCGCAGAACATGTTGGCGTTGTCGAGTCGGGCGCCGGTGAAGTCGCAGTCGGCGGCGACCGCCCCCGTGAAATCGGCGTCGCAAAGGTTGCGGCCGCGCAAGGACAGACCGGACAGGTCGGCGAAGGAAAACACCGCCCGCGCCCCGCCGGGCTTGGCGTGCCACAGCCGGTCGTGCCGCGCGCAGATGGCGTCGACCTCCAATTGGGTCAGCCGCCGAAAATTGACTGCGGTTTGCTGGGCTCGCATGGCCGCAAGCTTAAGGCCGCGTGGATTAAGGAAGCTCTGACAAAAGGTTAACCACGTTCCCTCTCACTTGCCGGGAAAATGGCGGCTTCAGAGCGGCAATGGCTGCGCCCGCGATTCGTCCAGGTAACGCGCGCTGAGCGGGCGCAGGTTGGCGTCCAGCTCGATCACCAACGGGTTGCCCGTGGGAATCTCGACCCCGACGATCTCGTTCTCGCCGACCTCGAACAGGTGCTTGACGATCGCCCGCAGCGAATTGCCGTGGGCGGCGATCAGCACGGTCTCGCCGCGGCGCAGGTTGGGGGCGATCGCCTCCTCCCAATAGGGCAATACCCGCGTCAGGGTGGTCTTGAGGCTTTCGGTATCGGGGATGCCGGCGCCGGCGTAGCGGCGGTCGCGGGTGAAATCATAGGGGCCGCCGGGAGCAAGCGGCGGCGGCGGGACGTCGTAGGAACGGCGCCAGATCTTGACCTGCTCTTCTCCGTGGAGGGCGGCGGTCTCGGCCTTGTCGAGCCCGGTCAGAGCCCCGTAGTGGCGCTCGTTCAGGCGCCAGTCCTTGGTCATCGGGATCCACAGCTGGCCGGCCGCCTGCAGGGCGAGGTCCGCGGTGCGGATGGCGCGGGTCAGCACCGAGGCGTAGGCGCGGTCGAAAGCCAGGCCCGCGCCGGCGACCAGCTCGCCCCCGCGGCGCGCTTCGGCCTCGCCCTGGGCGGTCAGATCGACGTCCACCCAACCGGTGAAGCGATTCTCCAGGTTCCACTGGCTCTGGCCGTGGCGTAGGAGGGCGAGGACGGGCATCGGCGGTGGTTCCCTTTCAAGGACTGTGGGCTCGGCTAGAGCGCGAGGAGCGCGACGTCAAGCGGGCGCCGATTTCGCCGCACCTCATCCCAAGGGTTTGTCCTGCAAGGCTTTGCGCTGCTATGGGAGGCAGGATGTCCGACGCCGTCTTCTTCGTCATGGCCGGCCTGCTCGCCGCGGGAGCGATCGCGTTGGCCCTGGTCTGGCCCCAGGGCCTGGGGACCCCCTCCCCGGCACCCTTCGGCCATCCGCTTGCGGTGGAGGCGGCCGCCCCGCCCGTCCCGGCGCCCGCCGCGGTTCCGCCCTCCTCGCCGCCGACGGCCGCCGCCGTCCAGCTGAAAGGCGCCTTGTGAGCCAGCCGTTCGACGCCATCGCCGTGGGACGCCGGGTGCTGCGCGCCGAGGCCGAGGCGCTCGGCCGTATGGCCCTCGAGCTCGACGGCGGGTTCAGCCGGGCCATGGACTGCATCGCCGCCCTGAAGGGCCGGGTGGTGTGCACCGGGGTCGGCAAGTCCGGGCATGTGGCGCGCAAGATCGCGGCGACGCTCGCCTCCACCGGGACGCCGGCCCTGTTCGTCCACGCCGGCGAGGCCAGCCACGGCGATCTGGGCATGATCACCGGGGAGGACGCGGTCCTGGCTTTGTCGAAATCCGGCGGCGCCAGCGAACTGGACGAGATCGCCGCCTACGCCAAGCGCTTCGGCATCCCGCTGATCGCCATCACCGCGGTCTGCGACAGCCCGCTGGGCCGGGCCGCCGACATCGTGCTCCCCATCCCCTCGGCGCCCGAGGCGGCCGAGGCGCTGGACGCGCCGACCACATCGACCACCCTGCAGATCGCCCTCGGCGACGCCCTGGCGGTGGCCCTCCTGGAGCGGCGGGGATTCACCGCCGCCGACTTCCGCACCCTGCATCCCGGCGGCAAGCTGGGCGCGGCGCTCAGGGCGGTGAAGGACCTGATGCACGTCGGCGAGGAGCTGCCGCTGATCGCCCGCCATGCGCCGATGCACGAGGCCCTGCTGGTGATGACCGAACGCCGGTTCGGCTGCGTCGGCGTCGTCGGACCGGACGGGCGGCTGGAGGGGATCGTCACCGACGGCGACCTGCGCCGCCACATGACCGGCCTTCTGGATCACACCGCCGGCGAGGTGATGACGCCCGCGCCCAAGACGGTGACCCCCGAGACCCTGGCCGCCGAGGCGTTGAAGCTGATGAACGAGCCGCCGCCCCTGGTGACGGTGCTGTTCGTGGTCAAGGACGCCCGGCCGGTGGGCATATTGCACATCCACGATTTGTTACGCGCCGGAGTCATATGATCAGGACCCGGGCGCGTTGCCCGGCCTGACGACCCCGTCTAAACCTCTCATGTCCTCAATCCGGAGCCGTTCATGCCGCTGATCCCGCGTGCCGACCTCGTCGCCAACACCCTGGCCTACGAGACCACCGCCCTGGTCAAGGCCACGGGGTTCCGCGAGTACGACGCCCGCTGGATCTTGGGCAAGGAGATCAACCTTCTGGGCGTGCAGGCCCTGGGGCTGGGCCTTGGGACCTATATCCATGAGATCGGGGTCGCGCCGAGGGTGGTGGTCGGCCACGACTACCGCTCCTATTCGGCTTCGGTGAAACAGGCCCTCACCCTGGGCCTGATCGCCGCCGGCTGCGAGGTGGTCGACATCGGCCTGGCCCTGTCGCCCACCGCCTATTTCGCCCAGTTCGAACTGGACGTCGCCTGCGTGGCCATGGTCACCGCCAGCCACAACGAGAACGGCTGGACGGGGGTGAAGATGGGCGCCGCGAGGCCCCTGACCTTCGGCCCGGACGAGATCGGCCGCCTGAAGGAGATCGTGCTTTCCGGAACGGGCGTGGAGCGTTCCGGCGGAAAACTCACCCGCATCGACGGCTTCATGGAGCGCTATATCGCCGACGTCTCGTCGCGGGTGAAGCTGAAGCGCAAGCTGCGCGTGGTGGCGGCCTGCGGCAACGGCACCGCCGGCGCCTTTGCGCCTGAGGCCCTGACTCGGATGGGGGCCGAGGTGATCCCCATGGACATCGGGCTCGACTACACCTTCCCCAAATACAACCCGAACCCCGAAGACCACGAGATGCTGCACGCCATGGCGCAGGTGGTGAAGGCCGAAGGGGCGGACCTGGCGCTCGGCTTCGACGGCGACGGCGACCGGTGCGGAGTGGTGGACGACGAGGGCGAGGAGATCTTCGCCGACAAGATCGGCCTGATGCTGGCCCGCGACCTGTCGGCCATACATCCCAATGCGACCTTCATCGCCGACGTGAAGTCGACCGGCCTCTACGCCACCGACCCGATCCTGAAGGCCAACGGGGCCACGACCGTCTACTGGAAGACCGGCCACAGCTACATCAAGCGCAAGACCGCCGAACTGGGCGCCCTGGCCGGGTTCGAGAAGTCCGGCCACTTCTTCTTCAACGCCCCCTTCGGCCGTGGCTACGACGACGGCATCGTGGCGGCCTCGGCCGTGCTGGCGATGATGGACCGCAATCCGGGCAAGAAACTATCCGACCTGAAAAAGGCCCTGCCGCTGGCCTACACCTCGCTGACCATGTCGCCACACTGCGCCGACGAGACCAAATACGGGGTGGTCGAGGACGTGGTGCGCGACTACCAGGCCCTGGCGAACGGCGGCGGCGCGATCCTGGGCCGGAAGATCCGCGACGTCATCACCGTCAACGGCGTGCGCGTCACCCTGGAGGACGGGTCCTGGGTGCTGGTGCGCGCGTCCTCGAACAAGCCCGAACTGGTGGTGGTGGTCGAGAGCATGGACTCGGCCGACGACATGCGGGCCCTGTTCCACCAGGAGGTGAAGCCCCGCCTGGCCAAGCGGTCCGAGGTCGGGGCCTACAACCAGGAGATCTGAGCCTTCTCCCGCAAGGGGAGAAGGAAGCCGGAGCGTCCAGTCTTCTGCGGTCTCAAGCCGCGGCTTCGCGCACCTTGCCGGCGATGTCCTTGACCAGTTGGGCGATCAGCTTCTCGTCGTCGCCCTCGGCCATGATCCGGATCAGGGGTTCGGTGCCCGAGGCGCGGACCAGCACCCGGCCCGAACCGTTCAGCCGCGCCTCGGCCTCGGCGATGGCGGCCTTGACCCCGGCGTTGGCCAGGGGCTGGCCGCCCTTGAAGCGGACGTTCTCCATCTTCTGGGGCGCGGGCTCGAATTGGCGGGCCAGGGCGCTCATCGGCTTGCCCGACTGCACCATCACCGCCAGCACCTGCAGGGCCGCGATCAGGCCGTCGCCGGTGGTGGAGACGTCCGACAGGATGACATGGCCGCTCGGCTCGCCGCCGAGGTTGAAGCCGCCGGAGCGCATGCGCTCCATCACATAGCGGTCGCCGACCTGGGTGCGCTCCAGCTTCAGGCCCTTCTCGCCGAGGAAGCGCTCGAAGCCGAGGTTCGACATTACCGTGGCGACGACCCCGCCGCCCCTCAGCTGGCCGTTGGCGGCCCAATGGCCGGCGATGATGGCCATGATCTGGTCGCCGTCGACGATCTGGCCGTGCTCGTCGCAGATCACCAGCCGGTCCGCGTCGCCGTCCAGGGCGATGCCGATGTCGGCTCGGTATTCCTTCACCGCCGCGGCCATGGCCTTGGGGTGGGTCGAGCCGCATTCGCTGTTGATGTTGACCCCGTCAGGGGCGACGCCGATCGCCTTGACCTCGGCCCCCAGTTCGTAGAGCGCCGTGGGGGCGACCTTGTAGGCGGCGCCGTTGGCGCAATCGATGACCACCCGCAGGCCGCCCAGGGTCAGGTTGCGCGGGAAGGTCGCCTTGGCGATCTCGATGTAGCGGGCCTGGGCCTCGTCCATCCGCTGCACCCGGCCCAACTCGCGCGGCTCGGCCAGGCTCTCCTGCAGGCCCTCGTCCATCAGGGCCTCGATTTCGGATTCGCGGGCGTCGGACAGCTTGTAGCCGTCGGGGCCGAACAGCTTGATGCCGTTGTCGGCGAAGTCGTTGTGGGACGCCGAGATCATCACCCCGAGGTCGGCGCGCATCGAGCGGGTCATCATCGCCACCGCCGGGGTCGGCAGCGGCCCGAACAGGCGCACGTCCATGCCGACGGAGGCGAAGCCGGCGACCAGGGCCGGCTCGATCATATAGCCTGACAGGCGGGTGTCCTTGCCGATCACCACCAGGTGGCGCCGGTCGGGATCGCGGCGGAACAGCTTTCCGGCGGCCAGGCCGACGCGCAGGGCGACCTCGGCGTTCATCGGCGGGGTGTTGGCGCGGCCGCGGATGCCGTCGGTGCCGAAATAGCTGCGCCTCGCCGGCTCGATCTTGCCCATGGTGTCCTCGCCGCCGTCCCTGGCCATCTCTACGCTCACTCCAACCCAGCAGGAAACGAATCGAAACCATCATTTACGATGCGGATCGTTCGAGAATGCTAAAGCCAGCCTCAATTCCGTGTCGGGGGAAAGACCAATAGCATGTGCGGCATCATCGGCATCGTGGGCGTGCAGCCCGTCGCCGGGCGACTGGTGGAGAGCCTCCGGCGACTGGAGTATCGCGGCTACGATTCGGCCGGGGTGGCGACGTTCGAGAACGGTCGGCTGGACCGCCGCCGGGCCGCGGGCAAGTTGCGCAACCTTGAGGACCTTTTGGTGCGCGATCCGATCGGCGGCGAGGTCGGCATCGGGCACACCCGGTGGGCCACCCACGGCCGTCCGACCGAGCGCAACGCCCATCCTCACATCGCCGGTCGGGTGGCGGTCGTGCACAATGGCATCATCGAGAACTTCGCCGAACTGAAGGCCGAGCTGCAAGCCAAGGGGCGCGAGTTCCAGAGCGACACGGACACCGAGGTGATCGCGCAGTTGATTGACCAGACCCTGATCGAGGGCTTCGACCCGCTGGACGCCTTCAAGACCAGCCTTGGCCGCTTGGTGGGGGCTTATGCCCTGGCGGTGATGATCAAGGGCGAGGACGCCCTGATTTTCGGCGCACGCCGGGGACCGCCGCTGGTCGTGGGCTATGGCGACGGCGAGATGTATATCGGCTCGGATCCCCTCGCCGTGGGGCCGTTCACCAACCGTATCGCCTTTCTGGAGGACGACGACTTCGTGGTCGTCGGCCACGCCTCTGCGCGGATTTTCGACGCGTCGGGCGCTCCCGTAGACCGGCCGGTGAAAGTGGTCACGGCCTCGGCGGCGATGATGGAGAAGGGCAACTACCGCCACTTCATGGAGAAGGAGATCCACGAACAGCCCGACGCGGTGCAGCACACCCTGTCGGCCTATCTGGACCCGGTGGCGGGACGGGCGAGCACCCCGGACGGCTTCGACTTTGCGTCGATTCCCCGCCTGCAGATCGTCGCCTGCGGCACGGCGTATCTCTCAGGTTTCGTCGCCAAGTACCTGTTCGAAAAGCTCGCCGGCCTTCCGGTCGACGTGGAGATCGCCTCCGAGTTCCGCTATCGCGACCCGGCCATGACCCCGGGGACCCTGGCCCTGGCCATCTCCCAGTCGGGGGAGACCGCCGACACCCTGGCGGCGCTCCGCTGGTGCAAGGGGCAAGGCTTTCCCACCGCCTGTCTGGTCAACGCCCATCAGTCGTCCATGGCCCGCGAGGCCGACCGGATGTGGCCCACCCACGCGGGTCCCGAAATCGGGGTGGCCTCGACCAAGGCCTTCACCGCCCAGATCGCCGCCCTGACCGCGCTGGCCATCGCCGCCGCCTCGGCCCGCGGCCGGATCGACGCGGCGGAAGAGGCGCGATTGGTGCATGTGCTGCTGGAGGCGCCGCGCCTGATCGCCGCCGCCCTGCAGCTCGAGGAGGCGGTCGCCGCCCTCGCCGGCGACCTCAGCCGCCATCGCGACGTGCTCTACCTGGGCCGCGGGCCCTTCTATCCCATCGCCCTGGAAGGAGCGCTGAAGCTCAAGGAACTCAGCTACATCCACGCAGAAGGTTATGCGGCGGGAGAGCTGAAGCACGGGCCCATCGCCCTGGTGGACGAGAACATGCCGGTGGTGGTCGCCGCGCCCTCTGGGGAGCTTTTGGAAAAGACCCTGTCCAACCTGCAGGAGGTGGCCGCCCGCGGCGGCTCGCCGATCATCCTGATCACCGACGACGCCGGCGCGTCCCACGGCCATGCGGCGACCAAGCTGGTGCTGGCGCCCAAATGCGACCCCCTGATCGCGCCGATGATCTACGCTATTCCGATACAGTTGCTCGCCTATCATACGGCGGTGCAAAAAGGGACGGACGTGGACCAGCCGCGCAACTTGGCCAAGTCCGTCACTGTCGAATGATCTGGCCGTCCAACCAAGCCTCCGGAGTTCCATGAAGCGCGTCCGCAAAGCTGTCCTGCCCGTCGCCGGCTTGGGCACCCGCATGCTTCCCGCCGCCAAGACCGTGGCCAAGGAGATGCTCACCGTGGTCGACCGGCCGCTGATCCATTGGGTCCTGGCCGAGGCCCGGGCCGCGGGGATCGAGCACTTCGTCCTGGTCACCGGCCGCGGCAAGAGCGCCATGGAGGATTATTTCGACCACCATGTGGAGCTGGAGGCCACCCTGCGGGCCAAGGGCAAGACCGAGCTGCTCGATCAGCTCCTGGCCGACCTGCCCAAGGAGGGCGAGATCTCCTACGTGCGCCAGATGAACCCCCACGGCCTGGGGCACGCGGTCTGGTGCGCCCGCGACATCATCGGCGACGAGCCCTTCGCGGTGCTGCTGCCCGACATGATCATGGACGCCGAGCCGGGGGCCACCGCCCAGGCCTTGACCGCCTACGAGAAGACCGGCGGCGACAACATCGTGGTGGTGGAGCCCTGCCCCCCCGGCACGGCCCACCAGTACGGCATCGTGGCGATGGAGGGCCCGGAGGGCCGCCTGCGCCGGATGACCGGCATGGTCGAGAAGCCCGCCCCCGGGACCGAACCCTCGAACCTGTTCATCTCCGGCCGCTACGTGCTCAACCCGGAGATCTTCGAGGCCCTGGCGGCCAAGGAACGCGGCGCCGGCGGCGAGATCCAGCTCACCGACGCCATGGCCCGGCTGATGAAGACCCAGGGGTTCCAGGCCCTCGAATACGAGGGGACCACCTACGACTGCGGCGACAAGATCGGCTGGCTGCGGGCCAATGTGGCCCTGGCGCTGAAGCGGCCCGACCTGGCCGCGGCGGCGCGGGCGGCGTTGGAGCCGCTGCTGCGCTAGAGCTCGACGTCCTGGAAATGGCGGCTGAGGTTTGAGCGACAACCGGCTGTTCATATTCGGTTTTGGCTTCTCCGGCTCAGTCCTGGCGAGGCGGTCGATGGTGCGCGGCTGGACCGTCGCCGGAACCGGCCGCTCCCCCGAAGCGCGGGCGGCCATGGCCGCCCTTGGGGTGGAGCCGGTGGACCCGGCCGAGGCGGACCCCGTGGCCCAGGCCGCGGCGCGGGCCGACGCCATCCTGATCGCCGCGCCCCCGTCCTCCGAGGGGTGTCCGGGCCTGGCCGCCCTGGCCCCGACCCTGGCGCGCCGGCGCCCCGCCTGGCTGGGCTATCTGTCGACGACCGGCGTCTACGGCGACCGGGGCGGCGGCTGGGTGTTCGAGGACAGTCCCCTGCACGCCCGCTCCCTGGAGGGCGCGCGGCGGGCGCGGGCGGAGGCCGACTGGCTGGACCATGGCGCGACCCTGTTCCGCCTGCCGGGCATCTATGGGCCGGGGCGGTCCGCCTTCGACCGGCTGAGGGCCGGGACCGCCAAGCGCCTGGTCAAGCCCGGCCAGGTGTTCTCGCGCATCCATGTGGACGACCTGGCCGGCGGGCTGGAAGCGTCCATGGCCCGGCCCCGGGCGGGGGGGGTCTACAACCTGTGCGACGACGAGCCGGCGCCCGCCGACGCGGTCACCGCCTTCGCGGCGGGCCTGCTGGGGATGGAGCCGCCGCCGGAGGAGCCGTTCGACGCGGCCAGGCTGTCGCCGGCGGCGATGCGGTTCTGGGGCGAGAACAAGCGCGTCTCCAACGCCCGCGCCAAGGCCGAACTGGGCTGGCGGCCCGCCTATCCGACCTATCGCGAGGGGCTGAAAGCGGTGCTGGAGGCCGAAGGCAGCGGCTAGAGCCCCTCGACCGTCTCGATCAGCCGCTCCAGGTCCTGCGGCCGCGACAGGCGGTGGTCGCCGTCCTTGACCAGGGTGAAGACCACGTCCCGGCTCTGAAGCGCCTCGGCCAGGGCCAGGGCGTGGCGCCAGGGCACGGCCTCGTCCTCGCCGCCCTGCAGGATGCGAACGGGGGCGGCGATGGCGACCGGCCCCGGCAGGACCGACCAGCGGCGGCCGTCCTCCAGCATGGCGGCGGTGATCGGATAGCCGGCCTCGCCGCCCTGCGACGGCTGCATCCACACCCCTTCGCGGGCGAGGGCGGCCTTGGCCTGCGGCGGCAGGGCCGGCTCCATCAGCTTGTCGGTGAAATCCGGGGCGGGGGCGATCAGGACCAAGGCCTGGACCCGCTCGGGCCGGGCCAAGGCGGCGAGGCAGGCGATCCAGCCGCCCATGGAGGAGCCGACCAGGATCAGCGGCCCCTCGGTGAGGGTGTCGATCACCGCCAGGGCGTCCTCGCGCCAGCGCCCGATGGTCGCGTCCGTGAAGTCGCCGCTGGAGGCGCCGTGGGCGAAATAGTCGAAACGCAGAAAGGCCCGCCCCTGCCCCGCCGCCCAGTCGGCCAGGACCTGCGCCTTGGTCCCGGTCATGTCCGAACGGAAGCCGCCAAGCCAGACTACGGTCGGGCCGCGCCCCTCCATCCGGCGCCAGGCAAGGCGTTCACCGCCCCGGTCGAGGACTCCGGCGGTCTCGGCGGTCTGGACGGTCATCCGCGCAGCTTGGCGCCCAGTTTCCCGGCCGCCTCGACGATCCGCGCCGACAGGGCCTCGATCTCCGGTTCGGTCAGGGTCTTGTCGCGGGGCTGGATCACCACCTCGATGGCCACCGACTTGGCGCCCTCGGGCACCCCCGGCCCCTCATAGACGTCGAACACCCGGCTCGACGCGATCAGGGCCTTGTCGGCGCCGAGGGCCGCGCGGACCAGGTCGCCGGCCGCGCGGGTGCGCTCGACCACGAAGGCGAAGTCGCGGGACAGGGGCATCAGCGGCGAGAGCGCCAGGGCGGGTTTCGACTTGACGTTCCGCTTCTTCGGGTCGGGGATCGCCTCCAGCCACAGTTCGAAGCCATAGACGGGACCGGCCACGTCCAGGGCCTTGAGCACCGCCGGATGGATGGCGCCGAACTCGGCCAGCACCGCCTTGGGCCCGAGTTGGAGCCGCGCCGACTGGCCCGGATGCCACCAGGGTCCGGCCTGGCCTTGGGCGATCTGCAGCGAGGCGACCGGCGCGCCCAGCTCCTCCAGCAGGGCCATCAGGTCGGCCTTGACCGTGAACACGTCCTCGCCCTTGCCCGCGTCCCAGCGGCGGGGCCCGTGTGGGGCGAGGATGGCGGCGACGGCGGTGCGTTGGTCCTGGGGACGGTCGCCGGAGAACACCGGGCCGATCTCGAACAGGGCCGCGTCGGGGAAACCGCGGGCGGCGTTGCGACCGGCCGCCTCGATCAGCCCCGGCAGGGCCGACGGGCGCATGCAGTCGAGCTCGGCGGCGATGGGGTTGGCCAGCACCAGCCTTTCGTCGCCGCCGCCGAACAGGCTCGCCGCCGCGCGGGAGACGAAGGACCAGCCCACCGTCTCGTCGTAGCCCAGGGCGGCGAGCGCCCGGCGACCGGCTCGGGCGCGGGCCTGACGCGGGGTGAGCACGCCGCCCGGCTTGGGCTCGACGGCGGGCAGCGGCGTGGCCGGAAGGGCGGAAAAGCCGATCAGGCGCGCCACCTCCTCGACCAGGTCGGCAGGGCCGTCGACGTCGCGGCGCCAGGACGGCGGCTCGACGGTCCAGGCCGAGCCGTCCGGCGTCGCCTTGAACCCGAGATCGGTCAGGATGGTCTCGATCCGGGCGGGGTCGGGGCCGATTCCGGACAGGCGCTCGACATAGGCCGGGTCGAAGCGGACGGACGGACGACGCGCCGGCGCGCGGCCGACGAAGGAGACCTCCGACGGCTCGCCGCCGCACAGCTCCAGGATCATCCGCGTGGCCAGCTCCAGGCCGGGGACCAGGGACTCCGGGTCGACGCCGCGGGCGAAGCGGTACTGGGCGTCGGAGAACAGGCTCAGCCGCCGCCCGGTCTCAGCGGTGCGGATCGGATCGAAATAGGCCGACTCGACGAACACCTCGGTGGTGTCGTCGCTGCTGCCTGAGGATTCGCCGCCCATCACCCCGCCCATGCCGAGCACGCCCTCGGCGTCGGCGATGACGCAGATATCCGGGGTCATGGCGTAGGTCTTGCCGTCGAGGGCCGGGAGGGTCTCGCCCTCATGGCCCAGGCGCGCCTCGATGAGGCCGCCCCTGACCTTCGTCGCGTCATAGACGTGCAGCGGCCGCGCGCGGTCGTAGTTCAGGAAGTTGGTGACGTCGACCAGCCGGTTGATGGGCCGAAGGCCCACCGCCTTCAGCCTGTCCTGCAGCCAGGCCGGCGACGGGCCGTTCTTCACGCCGCGGATCAGTCGTCCGGCGAAGGCGGGACAGGCCTCGGGAGCGGCCAGGCGGATCTCGATCGGGCAGGGATAAAGGCCGGCCACGGGCTCGATCGGCCCGGTCTTCAGCTTGCCCAGCCCGGCGGCGGCCAGGTCGCGGGCGATGCCGGCCACGCCCAGCCAGTCGGGGCGGTTGGGGGTGACCTCGAAGTCGATCACCGCCTCGGCCCCGAACACCTCGGCGGCCGGAACCCCCACGGCGAACTGGTCGGACAGTTCCAGGATGCCGTCGGCCTCCTCGGCCACCTCCAGCTCCTTGGCCGAGCAGAGCATGCCGTTGGAGACCACCCCGCGCACCGGCTTCTCCACCAGGGTCACGCCCAGGCCCGGCACATAGGCGCCGATGGGGGCGTAGATGGTGGTCAGGCCGGCCCGGGCGTTGGGGGCGCCGCAGACGATTTCCTTGACGCCGTCGCGGGTCTCAACTTGGCAGACCCGCAGGCGGTCGGCGTTGGGGTGCTGCACGGCGGCGACGATCTTGGCCACCGAGAACGGCGCCAGCTTGACCCCCGGATCGTCGATGTCCTCGACCTCCAGGCCCGCCATGGTCATGGCCTCGGCGACCTCCGCGACAGAGGCGCCGGTTTCAAGGTGGTCCTTCAACCAGGACAGGGTGAACTTCATGCTTGGCTCCATCTCGCCCGGCTCAGCCTTCTCCCCTTGCGGGAGAAGGCGGCTGCGGAGCAGCCGGATGAGGGGTCGCGCTGCGATTGAAGGGAAGGATTGGAAGCGACGGCCGTCATCAGCTCAATCCGCTCGCCGGATTGGGGGCGGCGAAGGGGGAGAAGCCGTAGTGGCTCAGCCAGCGGACGTCGCCGGCGAACATGTCGCGCAGGTCCGGCATGCCGTACTTCAGCATCCCCAGCCGGTCGATGCCGAAGCCGAAGGCGAAGCCCTGCCACTGGTCCGGGTCGATGCCGCAGGCCTTCAGCACATTGGGGTGGACCATGCCGCAGCCGGCCACCTCCAGCCAGTCGGTCCCCTGGCCGATGCGCACCTCGCCGCCGGAGCGGTCGCACCGCACGTCCACCTCGGCCGAGGGCTCGGTGAAGGGGAAGTGGTGCGGGCGCAGGCGGGTCTCGACCACGTCGGTTTCGAAGAACCGGGCCATGAAGGTGTCGAGGGTCCACTTCAGGTGGCCCATCTGGATGTTCCGGTCGATCACCAGCCCCTCCATCTGATGGAACATCGGGGTGTGGGTCTGGTCGGAGTCGCAGCGATAGGTGCGGCCCGGGGCGATGATGCGGATCGGCGCCCCTTGCGCCATCATGGCGCGGATCTGCACCGGGCTGGTGTGGGTGCGCAGTAGCTTGCGCTCCCCGGTCTCGTCCGGATGGAAGAAGAAGGTGTCGTGCATCTCCCGCGCCGGATGCTTGGGCGGGAAGTTGAGCGCGGTGAAGTTGTGGAAGTCGTCCTCGATGTCCGGGCCTTCGGCGACCGAGAAGCCCATCTCGGCGAAGACGGCGACCATCTCGTCCATCACCTGCATGGTCGGATGCACCGAGCCCCGTCGCCGCGGCGGCGCCGGCAGGGTCAGGTCCAGCCGCTCGGCCGCCAGGCGCGCATCGAGGGCCGCGGCCTCGAGGGCGGCCTTGCGCGTGGCCAGGGCGGCGGCGATCCGGTCGCGCACGCCATTGATCTCGGGGCCGCGCTCCCGGCGTTCATCGGGGCTCATCGACCCCAGCGACTTGAGCAGGGCCGATACCCAGCCCTGTTTGCCCAGGGCCTCGATCCGAAGCGTCTCCAGGGCGGCCAGGTCCGGCGCCGCCGCAACCGCCTGGAGAGTCGCGGTTTCTTGCGATTGTGAATCTGTCATCTTGACCAGAAGTAAGGTGCGGGTTCAGGAACGGTTAATCGGCAAGTCGGCAAGCTGTCAGTCTCCAACCTTCGGAGCCGCCGGGGCTGAGAAAATTCAGGAGCATCAGGACCGTGTTGAAGGTTCTTTTCAACGTCTTCAGTCGCCACCGCCAAGAGGCCGTCGTCGACGGCAACCAGGAGCGGTCGCTTCCGCAGCGGTGGCGCGACCCCGCCCCCAAACCCGTTCTCAGGCTGCCGTTCGGCCTGCGCGCGGACTGACCACTTCTAAGCATTTAGAGCGGGGTTTGCGCAAAAAACCGACGAGCACTTTCGCATCCCGCCCCAGCCGAAATGAAAACGCCCTCCCCGATCGTCGGAGAGGGCGTTTCCGATTCGAGAGCGGCCCTCAGCCTCACGCCAGAGCGGCGCGCACCTTGTCGGCGATGGCCTTGAAGCCCACCGGATCGGCGCCGGCGATGTCGGCCAGGACCTTGCGGTCGATGTCGACCCCGGCCAGATCCAGGCCGTGGACGAACTGCGAATAGGTGAAGCCCTCCAGCCGGGCCGCCGCGTTGATGCGCTGGATCCACAGGGAGCGGAACACCCGCTTGCGGACCTTGCGGTCGCGGTAGGCATATTGGCCGGCCTTGTCCACCGCGGCCTTGGCCGTACGGATGGTGTTCTTGCGGCGGCCATAGAAACCCTTGGCCTGCTCGAGAACCTTCTTGTGCTTGGCGTGGGACGTAACGCCCCGTTTGACACGCGCCATTTCAGATCACCTTTTGAATTTATGTGAGCAGGTTCAGATCAGCCGTAGGGCATGTGGTGCTTGATGATCTTCGCATCAGCATCCGACATGACCTTCGTGCCCCGCTGTTGGCGGATGTACTTGGCGTTGTGGCTGATCAAACGGTGGCGCTTGCCGGCGACGCCGGCCTTTACCCTGCCCGTAGCGGTGAGCTTGAAGCGTTTCTTGACGCCTGACTTGGTCTTCAATTTCGGCATTTTGCTGCGGACTTTTTAGGGCCCGTCCTTCTTACAAAGCATGACGAACCGCCATGGCATGCCAATGGCCAGGCGGCTCCCGATAGAGCCGGGCTAGGTACGGGAAAACAATCGGGGAAGCAAGGCGTGTCGGGTGGGCGAGACTCCTGCGCCCCTATCGAGGGGCGAGGATCATGATCATCTGCTTGCCTTCCATCCGGGGCTCGTACTCGACCTTGGCCACCGGTTCGAAGTCGGCCTTGACCTGCTGCAGCAGCTTCATGCCCAATTCCGGGTGCGCCAGCTCGCGGCCGCGGAAGCGCAGGGTCACCTTGACCTTGTCGCCCTCCTCGAAGAAGCGGTGCATCGCCTTGGCCTTCACATCATAGTCGTGGACGTCGATGTTGGGCCGAAGCTTGATTTCCTTGATCTCGACGACTTTCTGCCGCTTGCGCGCTTCGTTCTTCTTCTTCTGCTCCTGGAACTTGAACTTGCCGAAATCCAGGATCTTGCAGACCGGGGGATCGGAGTTCGGGGAGACTTCGACCAGATCCAGGCCGACTTCTTCGGCGGCCTCAATAGCGGCGGAGGTGGGCATGACGCCCTGCTTCTCGCCGTTGTGATCGATCAGAAGCACCTTGGGGGAGCGGATTTCATCGTTGATCCGCGGGCCATCTTTGGTCGGCGGCGCTTGCATGGGGCGGCGAATAGGGGTCGTCTCCGGGGCTGTTGATCCAGGATTGATCGGCCCGCGCGCGGAATCGCACGAACCGAACCCGCCTTATATAGGAAGCGCCCCCGCTTCGCCACCGAGGCGAGCCGGGCGCCCGGAAAAAACCCACGGCCGATGAAGCGGATCCTGTTCGTAACCTCCACCCGCATCGGCGACTGCATCCTCTCCACCGGTCTTTACCGGCGCCTGGCCGAGTCCGAGCCCTCGGCGCGCATCACCGTGGCCTGCGGTCCCCTCGGCGCGCCGGTGTTCCGCGCCGCCCCGAACCGCGAGCGGACCCTGGTGGTGGCCAAGTCGCCCACCGGCCACCGCGGGCACTGGCTGACCCTGTGGCGGCAGGTAGCGCCGATCCGATGGGATCTGGTGGTGGACCTGCGCGGCTCGGCCATCGCCTATGTCCTGTGGACCAAGACGCGGCGGGTGTTCCGGGGCGAAACCCCCGAGCCGGTGCACAAGGTGGTCGAGCTGGCGCGGGTGCTGGGATTCGACCCTCCCCCCGACCCGGTGTTCTGGCTGGACGACCAGGCCCGCGGCGACGCCGACGCCCTGTTGGGGGCCGATCCTCGCCCGATCCTCGCCGTGGCCCCCGCCGCGGCTGTCCCGCGCAAGGCCTGGTCCCCGGACCGATTCGCTGAGGTCGCCGACCGGCTGACCGCGCCCGGCGGGCCCATGGAAGGCGCGCGGGTGCTGGTGCTGGGCGGACCGGGAGACGCGGGCGCGGCCGCGCCGGTGCTGGCGCGCCTGGGTCCTTCGCGCAGCGTCAGCGGCGTCGGCCGGCTGGACATGCCGGCGGCGGCGGCGGCAGTGTCGCGGGCCGGCCTTTATATCGGGGCGGATTCGGGGCTCGGCCACGCGGCGGCGGCGGTGGGCGCACGGACATTGTCGCTGTTCGGTCCCACCGACGAGCGGCGCTACGCCCCCTGGGGGCGCGAGGTGGCGGTGGTGCGGGCCGGGACCGACATGGCGGCCCTGGAGGTCGGGGCGGTCTATTCCGCCGCCGAGGCCCTGCTGGCCAAAAGCCGGACATAGGCCTCCAGGGTGGCGCGGGTCATGGCCTCGACCGAGAACAGGGCGCGGACCCGGACCCGGCCTTCGTCCCCCATCCGCCTCCAGGCCCCGGGGCCGGCGGCCAGCGCCCGGTCCAGGGCTCCCGCCCAGGCGGCGGCGTCGCCGGGGGGAACCAGCCAGCCGGTCCGGCCGTCCACCATCGTCTCGCGCGTGGCCCCGTGGTCGGCGGCCAGGACCGGGCGGCCCATGGCCTGGGGTTCGACGGCCGTGCGCCCGAAGGCCTCGGGCTGCAGGGAGGGGGCGGCTGCCAGGTCGGCGGCGAGATAGGCCGCCGGCATGTCGGCGCAATGGCCGACCAGCCGCACCCGGTCCGAAAGGCCCAAGCGCAGAACCTGCGCCTCCAGTTCGGCGCGATAGCCGGTCCGGCCCTGGTCGTCCCCGGCGAACACCACGGTCACGTCGCCGCCGCCCGCCGCTCTCGACCGGGACAGCGCTTCGAGCAGCAGGCCGTGCCCCTTCCAGCGCGTCAGGCGAGCGGCCAGCAGCAGGACCGGGCGAGCGTCCAGTCCCCAATCCCGACGCAGCGCCGCCACCCGTTCCGGCGCCACCGCGGCCGGATCGAAGGCGTCGAGGTCGATCCCCCTCGGAATGGCGACGACCTTGTCCGGGGCGACCCTGTGCTCCGCGATGAGGTGGTCGCGGGTGAAGTTCGAATTTGCGATGACCAGGTCCCCGCGGGTCATCACCCCGTTGTACCAGCGCTTCAGCCCCGAGCCCGCACTGTAGGCCCCGGCATAGGTGGCCACGAACGGAATCCCCGCGGCCCGCGCCGCCCACTGGGCGGAGAAGGCCGGGGCGCGGGAGCGGGCGTGGATCAGGCTGACGCCCTCGCGCCGGATCAGGGCCTTGAGCCTGAGCGCGTTGGCGGCGACGACCAGAGGGTTCTTGGATTGGACCGGCATGCGGACCGCCTCGCCGCCGAGGTCGACCAGGGCCCGCTCCAGCCGCCCTCCGGACGAGGCCACCAGCGCCCGTCCGCCGCTCGCGAACACCGCCGCGGCCACGTCGAGAGCGGTCTGCTCCACGCCCCCAGTCTCGAGGGCGGGCGCCACCTGCAGCAGGGTGAAGTTCGGCGGGAGGATCATCGGGGCCTTTGATGTCCCTTCCCGTCATCCAGGGGAAGCGCCCTGCCCTGACGGGTCTTGACCTAAAGCGGGATCCAGTTCCGCTGCCGGCTGTAGGACAGGTAGCCGACGTTGGCGCCCAGGCGCAGGCCGACGCCGGCGCGGATGGGGGCCAGGACGATCTCCTCCGCCCGCTGGTAGTTCACCCCCATGCCGCCGATCACATAGGCCGAGCCTTCGACGCCGGGATAGCGCCGGTAGATCGCCTCCGGGTACTGCAGGTTGTAGCAGAGGGTGAAGTTGCGCGAGGCGTTGCCGCCGAAGTCCCAACCCACCGACGGCCCTTGCCAGTAGGTCGGCTGGGGCTGGCGATTCTTCATGTAGAGCAGGCCCTTGCCGTAGCGCACGCCGAAGCCGAAGGAGCCCGAACCCTCCTCCCCGGCGATGTAGCCGGTGGGGCGGCCGTGCTCACGGAAGACCTTCTCCACCACCGCGCCGGCCGCCTCGGCGGTGACGCCGAAGAAGTCGGACACGGTCCCGACCAGTTCCTCGCGGGAGTAGGTGTCGGCGCGGGGGGTGGCGTAGCTTGGCTGGCCCGAGGTCGGCGGCATGGCCCCGGCGCCGGTTTCCTGCGCCAGCACCGGCGTCGCCGCGCCGAGGGCGGCGGTGCCGCCGATGATAAGTTCGCGTCTGTGCAAAGCCATGTCGGCGCTCCCGGAATGGACCCGTCCCCAGCGTGTCCTTACTGGTGCGCCATCGTGCTTAATGCCGGGTGAACGAACCTAGGTCGCCTGCATCCGAGCCGAAGCGGCGCGGCTATTGCGCCCGCTTCGGCAAGGCACCTCCTTCAATGCAACTCGTCCTTGAGGCTGTCGACGCCGGCCTGGGCGCACGCCTGGTCCTTGTCGGACTGATCGGCCCCGCCGACGCCGACGGCGGCGATGACCGTGTCGCCCCGCCGGATCGGAACCCCGCCGGCCAGGACCAGGACCTCTGGATCGATGGTCTGGGGCGCCGTGGCCCCCGTGTTCGCCGCCATGCGCGCGGCCAGGTCGCTGGTCCGCACGCCCAGGGCCGCCGCGGTATAGGCCTTGCGTCGGCTGGTGGAGACGCTGATCGGGCCGGCTCCGTCGCCCACCACCAGGACGCGGGCGACGCCCTCTCGATCGACGATGCTCACGCTGACGTGCAGCCCCGCCGCGCTACAGGTCGAAAGGGCCGCCTCCGCCGCCTTCAGCGCCTGTTTCGCCGACAAAGGCAACACGACGGGAGTGTCCGCATGGACCGTGGCCGGCGCCGCGGCAAGCAGGACCGTCCCCGCCATTGCCGCCAGGCATGACCATGTCATGGCGTTTCGCATCCTGCTCCCCTCCCTGTCTTGGCGTTCGACACCTTCGCCGCCGCAACCGGAAGACTACCCTGGCGCGTCGGGGTTTCGCGGGGAATCCGGCCGTGTTTCGCCTTGCGAAACCGGAAGGATTCGAGCGAGCCCGGGATCGGGTCGCCAGGCCGCCGCCCTATTCGCAGTAGTCGGGGTTCAGCGAATCCATCCAGCGCCTCATCGCCGCCCACAGCATGGCGTTTTCGTCCCCCTTGCGGGCGGCGTTGTCGAATTGCTGACCGGCGCGGCGGGTGATGGCGATGTCGGGGATGATCAGAGGGGCGCCGCTGCTCTGGGCGAGAACCTGCACCTCGCAGGCGCGCTGCAACTGGTACATCTCCGAAAAGGCGTCGGCGATGGTCGGGCCGCAGGTCAGCAGGCCGTGGTTGCGCAGGATCATGACGGACTTCTCCCCGAGGTCGGCGGAGAGTCGGGCGCATTCGTCGCGGTCGAGGGTGATCCCCTCGAAGTCGTGGTAGGCCACCCGATCGGTGAAGAAGGCGGAGGGGAAGGACATCGCCAGCAGGCCGTCCCTCTGGCAGGCGACGGCGAGTCCGGCGGTGGAGTGGGTGTGCATCACGCAGCCAACGTCCGGTCTGGCGCCATGCACGGCCGAATGCACGATGTAGCCGGCCGGGTTGATGCCGTAGGGCGACGGGGAAAGGAGGTTGCCCTCGAGGTCCACCTTGACCAGGTTGGAGGCCTTGACCTCGCGATAGGTCAGGCCGAACGGGTTGATCAGGAAGGTCTCCGTTCCCGGCACCCGCACGGTGATGTGGTTGTAGATCAGCTCGTGCCAGCCGAATTCGGCGAACAGGCGATAGGCGCAGGCCAGGTCGATGCGCGCCTGCTGCTCGACCAGGTCGCCGGAGGCTTTGCGCTGTTGGGAATCGCCGTCCATGTTCGAATCCTCTCCTGAGCCGGCGAAGACCGGCCATTAGGCAGCGACGGGACAAGGCCCGTTGCGACCTGGATTTTCAAGCGCCGACGACCTCAAGGCCATCAGCCATCTGGGTTTTATTTCGCAAGGTGAAACGGCGTGCTGCGCGCCGATACATTTCGGATTCATGGCTCCTAGACTGCGGCTCCTCGCAACCAGTCGCAGGGTGACGGCGTGAAGCTAGCGCATTTCCGTTTGAACGACCGCTTGAGGCTCGGGATCGTGGTCGAGGGCGCTGGCTTGGCCGAGCTGCCGCCGACCTTGACGGGCCCGTCGGGGCCGGCCACGGTCGACGCGCTCATTCAGGCCGGTCCCGAGGCCTGGGCGCGCGTCGCGGAGGCGGCGGACCGCGTCGGCGACGACGGCGTGGAGGTCCATCCGTTCGAGACGGTCGACTGGAGCGCACCGCTGCTGCAGCCCTCGAAGATCTGCTGCGTCGCCTTCAACAACAGCGCCAACAGCGGCCGCATCCTGCGCGGACCCGATCATCCGGCCCTGTTCATCAAGCCGGCCAGCGCCCTGCTCGGCCACATGGGCGCCATCGAGTGCCGGCCCGAATACGGACACATCCATCCCGAGCCGGAACTGGCGGTGGTGATCGGCAAGACCGCCAGGAACGTGCGGCCTGAGGACGCCTATGACTACGTCTTCGGCTACACGATCCACAACGACATCACCTCGCCGACGATGCGCGATGAGGACACGTTCCATTACCGGGCCATCCACCCCAAGGGCGACGGTCACGAGGAGATCAAGCACGTCGACAGCTGGACGAGCTATACCGGCCGCTACAAGTGCGCCGACACCTTCGCCTGCCTGGGGCCCTGGATCGTCACCAAGGATGAGATCCCGGACCCCCACGTGCTCACCGTCACCTGCAGCCACAAGGGCGAACTCGTGACCGAAGACAACACCGGCAACGTCTCCTACCGGGTCCCGGAGTTGCTGGCCTTCATCTCCCACTACATGACCCTGGTTCCGGGCGACGTGATCTCCATGGGCACGGCGCTGAAGAAGTCCGCGAAAGGCGGTGCGGTGCAGGCCATCAATCTGAACCGGCATGGCGGCCCGATCTCGATCGCGATCGAAGGCATCGGCGTCCTGACCAACGACGTCGTCCATCTCAAGGACTGAGGCGATGGATCGACAGGAGCAACGGTCGGCCCGCCTGGAGATCGAGGCCCTCAACGCCGAGTTCGCCTATCTGATCGACCGCGGCCGGTCGGAGGACGTGGCCGACCTCTTCACCGAGGACGGCAGCTACGGCCGCTCCACGGGCGAGCGCAGCGCCGGCCGCCTCGCGATCCGCGCCGCCTATCAGCAGCGCAAGGCCCGGGGCCAACGCACAACCCGGCACATCTTCACCAACCTGAGACTGACGTTCGAGAGCGACCGCAAGGCCGTCGGCCAGTCGATCCTGACCCTGTTCGCCGCGAACGGCCCGCCGCCATATGTGGCCGAGCCGTTCCTGGTGGCTGATTATGACGACGTCTATGTCCGCGAGGACGATGGGTGCTGGCGCTATCAATCGCGAACGGTCACCTGGCTTTTCCTGCAAAAGGACGGCGAGGTGTCCCCCCTGCCGCTCGGCGCGGCCGCCGTCGGAACGCGCGAGCGGGACTAACCGGTCCGGTTGGAGAGGATCGCCATGGCCTTTCAATTGACCTGCCTGTCCCACGGACCCGCCCTGGCCGCGCCCGACCCCCCGCCGAAGGCGCATCAACAGGTGCTGGCCGCCTACCAGGCCCGGGCGCAGGCCCTGCAGGACTTCGACCCGCAGCTCATCGTCATGTTCGCTCCGGACCACTACACCAACGTCCACCTGAATCTGGTGCCGCCGTTCTGTGTCGGCCTCGCCTGCGAGGCCGTTGCGGACTTCGGCGGCTATGAGGGTCGGTTCGACGTGCCCATCGACATCGCCGGGGCCTGCATCGAAACCCTGCGCGACGGCGGCGTCGATGTGGCGGCCTCTCACGCCATGATCGTCGACCACGGCTTTTCCCAGCCGCTGCACACCCTGGCCGGCGAGCTCGACCGCTACCCGGTGCTGCCGGTGTTCATCAACACCACCTGCGGGCCGCATTCGCCGTTCCATCGCGTGCGCGCCCTGGGCGAGGCCGTAGGCCGCTTCGCGGCGGGCCTGGGACTGGACCGGGTCGCCTTCGTGGCCAGCGGAGGCCTGTCCCACCATCCGGCCAACATCTTCCCCCAGGACCTGGCCGGCGCCCCGCCCGAATTGAGCGAATACCTCACCTTCGGCGGTTCGCGCGGCGGCATGACCCAGGCCGGCTGGATCGACGCCTTGGCGGAGGCGACCAAGCTGGGTTCCCGGCGGGTGCAGGAGGGCCGGATGACCATCTCCGACTTCCGCATCAATCCCGCCTGGGACCAGGCCTTCCTGTCCCTGTTCAAGGCAGGCGACCTCACGGTTTTCGACCGCTGGCGCCCCAGCGACGTGATCGCCGAGGCCGGGGTCGCGGCCATGGAGGTCCAGCAATGGATCGCCGCCGCCGCCGCCGCCCGCACCGCCGGCGTGGGCGAGACGGTGATCGACCTTCAGGTCGCCGCGGTCGAATACCGGATCGGCGTCGGCGTCGCCCACGCCGACCCGCTGGCCTCGTGATGCAAGCCCGAATCCCCCTGCCCCAGCCTGAGGAGCTGAGCGCCGACCAGCGCGCGGTCTACGAGTCCATCCTGGCCAGCCGGGGCGCTCTGGACGGGCCGTTCCTGGCCTGGCTCCACAGCCCCGATTTCGCCGCGCCGGCGGAGAAGCTGGGGGCGTTCTGCCGTTATGGCGTCCGTCTTGGGCGCAGCGAGATCGAACTCCTGATCCTCGTCGTGGCCGCGCATTTCCGCTGCAACGGCGAATGGACCATCCACGCGCCCATAGCCGTCGAGGCGGGCATTCCGGAGGCGGTCGCAGAATCTATCCGCACGAACGGCCATCCGCGGATCGAGGACGCGCGGTTGGCCGCCCTGCACCGGTTCGCCACGGCCCTGTTGCGCTCGAACCGGATCGACCAGGCGACGTTCGCCCAAGCTTCGGCGCTGTTCGATACGCCGACGCTCGTGGAGGCGGTCGGGCTGATCGGCTACTATTCCCTGGTCGCCATGACGCTGAACGCCTTCGACATGGTCGCGGACAGCAAGCAGCCGCCTGCGTTCGGATAATAGAAGCCTCGGGGAGAGCCCAACCTGGCCGCATCGAGCCAAAGTTCAGGCGGGTCCATTCGCGCCGTCTCCCGCGCGCTCAACCTGTTGCGGCTGATCAACCAACGGCAAGGCATCGGACTGAACGAGCTGCACCGCCTGAGCGGCCTGCCCAAGCCGACGGTGTTCCGCATCCTGCTCACCCTGCAGCAGGAGGGCTATGTCGAGCCCGACGGCATTCCCGGCGTCTATCACCTGACGTCCAAGGTCCAGGAGCTCAGCGCCGGCTACAGCGAGACTTCGCTCATCGTGAAGATCGGCGCGCCGATCGTCGCCGCCACGACCAAGGCCATCAAGTGGCCCCTGGCCATCGGCACCCTCGACGGCGATGCGATGGTCGTGCGCTGCAGCACCATGCCGCGCAGCCCCCTCGCCATCCAGACCACCACCCTGGGCCATCGGCTCAACCTGCTGGAGAGCGCCATGGGACGCGCCTACATCAGCGGCTGCACGCCGGCGACGCGGGCGACCCTCGCCGACCTGGCCTGCGAACGGTCCCCGGTCGACGCGGAGCGCGTGATCCGCCAGGCCGTGGCGTTGGGCTACGGCCTGCGCCTGCCCACGCACACGGGCGACAGCGCCTCCCTGGCGGTTCCGGTCCGGGGCGAAGAGGACCCTCTGGCCGTGGTGAGCCTGACCACCTTCGGCAACACCATGAACAACGACTTCATCGCCCGCCTGCTTCCGAGCCTGAGGAGCACCGCCGAAGACATCAGGCTGGCTTATCTGGCGCACACGGCCGGCCAAGCCTGAGCGGTTTGCCTGCTGCGCCAGCCGGTCGAGGCCGCGGCTCATTTGCGCGATCCCTTAAGCCCTCTCCGGCGCGGGGAGGTGCGGATCACGCCGAATGTGCTAGAGCCTGCCCCCGATGAGCACGCCCCTGAACCGAATCCGCAACTTCTCCATCGTGGCCCATATCGACCACGGCAAATCGACCCTGTCCGACCGGCTGATCCAGGTCACCGGCGCCCTGACCCAGCGGGAGATGAAGGAGCAGATCCTCGACTCCATGGACATCGAGCGCGAGCGCGGGATCACCATCAAGGCTCAGACCGTGCGCCTTGAGTACAAGGCCAAGGACGGGGAGGACTATGTCCTCAACCTGATCGACACCCCCGGCCACGTCGATTTCGCCTACGAGGTCTCCCGCTCCCTGGCCGCCTGCGAGGGCAGCCTGCTGGTGGTGGACGCCAGCCAGGGGGTGGAGGCTCAGACCCTGGCCAATGTCTACCAGGCCCTGGACAACAACCACGAGATCGTCCCGGTCCTGAACAAGATCGACCTGCCCGCCGCCGACGTGGACCGGGTCAAGGCCCAGATCGAGGACGTCATCGGCCTCGACGCCTCCGACGCCGTCCTGTGCTCGGCCAAGTCCGGCATCGGCATTCCCGACGTGCTGGAGGCCATCGTCACCCGCCTGCCCCCGCCCGCCGGCGAGGAGGACGCGCCGCTGAAGGCGCTGCTGGTCGACGCCTGGTACGACGCCTACCTCGGCGTGGTGGTGCTGGTGCGGGTGTTCGAGGGCCGGCTCAGGGCCGGCCAGCGCATCAAGATGATGCAGTTCGGCTCCACCCACCTCGTGGACAAGATCGGGGTGTTCCGCCCCCACCGGGTGGACACCGATTCCCTGGGCCCCGGCGAGATCGGCTTCATCACCGCCCAGATCAAGGAGGTGGCCCACGCCGCCGTCGGCGACACCATCACCGACGAGCGCAAGCCGACCTCAAGCCCGCTGGCGGGCTTCAAGGAGGTGCAGCCGGTGGTGTTCTGCGGCCTGTTCCCGGTGGACGCCGCCGACTTCGAGGACCTGCGCGCCGCCGTCGGGCGCCTGCGCCTGAACGACAGCTCGTTCAGCTATGAGATGGAGACCAGCGCCGCGCTCGGTTTCGGCTTCCGATGCGGGTTCCTGGGGCTGCTGCACCTTGAGATCGTCCAGGAGCGCCTGTCCCGCGAGTTCAACCTCGACCTGATCGCGACGGCGCCCAGCGTAGTCTACAGGATCGGCCTGACCAACGGCGAGACCATCGAGCTGCACAACCCGGCCGACCTGCCCGATCCGGTCAAGATCGACACCATCGCCGAGCCCTGGATCAAGGCCACCATCTTCACCCCCGACGAATACCTGGGCGCGGTGATCAAGCTGTGCCAGGACCGGCGGGGGGCGCAGCGCGAGCTCTCCTACGTCGGCAGCCGGGCCATGGTGGTCTACGACCTGCCGTTGAACGAGGTGGTGTTCGACTTCTACGACCGGCTGAAGTCGATCTCCAAGGGCTACGCTTCCTTCGACTACGCGATCGAGGACTACCGGGTCGGCGACCTGGTGAAGATGTCGATCCTGGTCAATTCGGAGCCGGTGGACGCCCTGTCGATGCTGGTCCACCGCGACCGGGCCGAGGCGCGGGGCCGGGGCATGGTCGAGAAGATGAAGGACCTGATCCAGCCGCACATGTTCGTCATCCCGATCCAGGCGGCCATCGGCGGCAAGATCATCGCCCGCGAAACGGTGCGGGCCCTGCGCAAGGACGTCACCGCCAAGTGCTACGGCGGCGACGCCAGCCGCAAGCGCAAGCTGCTGGACAAGCAGAAGGCCGGCAAGAAGCGCATGCGCCAGTACGGCAAGGTCGAGATCCCGCAGGAAGCCTTCATCGCGGCGCTGAAGATGGACGCTGACTAGACGCCCAGGCCCCGAGGCGTTCGCGCTGACGGACGACGCTCCCGGTCGGGACATGCCCGCGTGGCGAACGTCGCCCGGACAGCGCCCGTTTCGAGAGGGAGGCGCTGCCCGGGCGGCCCGGCACTGGGGCTGATGTCAGATCAACAACAATCGGGTAAACGAAACCTGACCCGGCCCTTGAATCCTGCGGACGCCTAGACGCGCCGGCGGACGATGAGGTGGTAGATCAGCAGCACCACCACCGCGCCGATGACGGCGACGAACATGCTGTACAGATTGAGGCCGGTGACCCCGGTGTGGCCGAGCTCGTTGAAGAGGAACCCGCCCACAAAGGCGCCGACGATGCCCAGGACGATGTCCATGACCAGGCCCTCGCCGGTCTTGTTGACCAGCTTGCTGCCGATGAAGCCGGCGATCAGACCCAAGATCAGCCAGGAAATGATGCCCATGTGCTTGCTCCCTCTTGCTCGCGACCCAAACGTCGGAGCGGAGCCGGAACGAGTCGGATCGACCGAGGTTCCGCCGGGCGGGACCTCAGACCTTGAGGTCGAGCAGGGTCTTCATCGTCCGGTCGGCAGTCTCGAAGGTCGCGACATTGGCCTTGAAGGCGGTCAGCGCGCTGGCCTGGTCGACGACCGCGGAGGCGAGATCGCCGCCGCCTGCGGTCAGGCTGACCTGGGCGCGCAGGGCCGGGACGTCGCCGGTCATGTCCGTCTCAGGCAGGGCGCGGACGATCCTGGACGCGGCGGCGTCCAGCCGCGTCGCGGCCGCCATCATCCCCCTGCCCGCCGTCTCGATCGTCGTCATGCCCCAGCCTTGCCGGTCCCTGGGTTAAGGCCGCGGCAAAAGACAGGGTTAAGCCGCGGCCGCCGCGCGCTATAGGCCCTGCATGGGCAAGCCCGAACGACAGATCGAACCTGCTCCCGCCGCCCCGGCCGGCTGGATGATCGCGGTCATGGTCCAGGTGGAGGAAGAGCCGGCGCCCCTGCTGCGCTATTTCGCGGTGGCCAGGCCCGACCAGCAGCGGGCGGAATGGGCCGCGGTGGACGCCGCCGTGGCCCTCGGGGTCATGGCCGCCAGTCCGATACGCGGCCAGGAGCCGGTGAAGGCGGTCGCGCCCCTGTCGGCCGCGGTCGTCCGCGCCAACGGCCTCGCTCCCGGCCAGGTCCGCGCCCTGGGTCCGCGCTGGCCGCGCCGGTGGATCGGGAACGTCTAGACGCCGCGCTACCTCAGTCGGCTTTGGATCTTGTCGAGGGCGGGCTTGACGCAGGCCTCGTCCTTGTCGCCGCCGGGAGCGCCGGAGACCGACATGGCCCCGATCATCTCGCCCCCGACCAGGATCGGGAAGGCGCCGGGGCGGGCGACGCCGATCTTGGGGTCGGCCTTGACCGCCGCATCCATGGCGGCGTCGGTCTTGACCTTGTTGGCCACGTCGCCGCTGGACATTTTGTACTTCAGGGCCGCCGCGGTCTTGGTCAGACCGACCGCCTGGGTCCGCTCGGGCGCGCCGTCATCGGTCAGCACCACCACCGGCACCCCGGCGGAGTCGACCACGGTGGCGGTGACCTTGTAGCCGCTAGCCCTGCAGGTCGCCAGCGCGGTCTGGGCGGCTTCCACCGCCAGGGCGGCGGACGGACCGCGGGCGCGAGGCGGAGCCGGCGGAGGCGGCCCTCCGGCGGGAGCGGGCGCCTGGGCCTGGGCGGCGCCGGCGACGGACAGGGCGACGAGAGCGAGCAGCAGCGGCTTGGTCATGGGCGGATCCTTGCGCGGACGCGGCGGCCGCGCGGGTTCGACGAAGGCGCTGATGTGAGCCGGAAAGCCCAAGCCTGGCAAGGCCCCGTCGGACGCGCTTTTCGTCGGCCGCGGCTCACGCCGCCTCGGTCTTGCCCGCCTTGTTGGTGTTGGCCGCCTTGGCCGCGATGGGCCTCAGGGCCGCCTCGGCCTCGCCGATGTAGTCGCGGGTGAGCGGCACGGCGTCGACGCTCTTGGTGATCTGGATCTGGAAGTTCATGTGCCCAAGCCAGCGGAATGAGATCTCGCTCGAGGCCAGGTAATAGTCCCACATCCGGCAGAAACGGTCGTCGTACAGGGCCTTGATCTCGTCGTACTGCGCCAGGAAGCGCTGGCGCCAGGCCTTCAGCGTCTCGGCATAGTGCAGGCGCAGGATCTCCACGTCGGTGACCCAGAGCCCTGCCCGCTCGATGCAGGGGATCACCTCCGACAGGGCCGGCACATAGCCGCCCGGGAAGATGTACTTGTTGATGAAGGGGTTGGTGACGCTGGGCCCGTCCTTGCGGCCGATCGAATGCAGCACCATCACCCCGTCGTCGGCAAGCAGGCGGGCGATGTGGTCGAAGAACTCCTGGAACCGGGGCTGGCCGACGTGCTCGAACATGCCGACCGAGACGATCCGGTCGTAGGGTCCCTTGACGTCGCGGTAGTCCTGCAGCCGGAAGTCCACCCGGTCGGCCAGCTTGCGGTCCGCCGCCCGGCGCTGGGCGATGGCGAGCTGTTCCTTGGACAGGGTGACGCCGGTGATCTGCGCTTCCGGGGCGGCTTCGGCCAGGGACAGGCCCAAGCCTCCCCAGCCACAGCCGATGTCGAGCACCTTCTGGCCCGGCGCGAGCAGCAGCTTGGCCGCAAGGTGCGCCTTCTTGAGCACCTGCGCCTCCTCCAGGCTGGTCTCGGGCGTGGGGAAATAGGCGCAGGAGTACTGCATGTCGGGGTCGAGGAAGCGCCGGTACAGGTCGTAGGACAGGTCGTAATGGTGGGCGACGTTGCGCTGGGCGTTGCGCCGGTCGTTGGCCTGCTGAATCCGGCGCTTGATGGCGAGCTGGGCCTGCCACAGCAGGGTCCGCGGGTGCGGGCGGTCGCCGATGTTGCGTCCCACCAGGTCCATCAGGTCGTAGATGTCGCCGGCTTCCAGGGCCAGGGAGCCGTCCATGTAGCATTCGCCGACCGCCAGCTCGGGACTGCGGGCGAGCCTCAGCGCCGCCCCCGGCCCCAGCCGCACGCGCACCTCGGTCCCCGTCCCGTCGCCGTAGGTCGTCGCCTTGCCGCCTTGGATGACGGTGAGATCGCCGACCGAGATCAGCTTGTTAAGATAGGCTTCCAGCACCTCAACCTCCCAGCTGCGCCCTCACCGCAGGTCGACTCCGGTGGTTATGGCCCGAGCTTAGTCCTCAGAACCATAGGCGCAGTAACAAATGTCGGCATTTTGGCGGTAGCTGCACCGGGACCGCGCCGCGCTGTAGAATGACGGCGCCGGCCCGAGTCGGCCGCAGACGCCGGAGCGGGCCATGCAACAGCTCTACCTCGTGGCCGCCCGCCCCTTCGACCTGGGCGCCCTGGCCCTGTTCTTGGTGGCGTGGGTCGCCTACGAGCCGATCCTGCGGGCCCTGGCGCGCGGGCAACAGCTGATCAACGCCGACATGGTGACGGTGCGTCGCAGCTGGATGGGCCAGATGATGCAACGTCCCAGCTTCCGGTTGCTGGACAGCCAACTGGTCAGCCACACCCTGAGCACGGCCTCGTTCTTCGCCTCCTCCAACCTGATCCTGATCGCCGCCGCGGCGGGCGCCCTGTTCGGCGGAGAGAACGCCTATCGCAAGCTGGAGACCTCGCCCCTCCTGGTCCACGCCCCGCCGCAGCTGTTCGGGTTGAAGCTGGCGCTGGTGGCGGTCTGCCTGGCCCGCGGGTTGCTGGCGTTCATCTGGTCGATCCGCCAGCTCAACTACGGTGTGGCGGTGATCGGGGCGGCGCCCCTGGAGGGGCCGCCGCCGTTGATGAAGGCCTATGCCGAGGCCGCCTCAGCGGTGCTGAACCCGGCGCTGCACGCTTTCAACGCCGGGGTGCGCAGCTATTATTTCGCCCTGGCCGCCACCGCCTGGCTGGCAGGGCCCGTTCCCTTCGCCGCCACGACCGTGGGCGCGGTGCTGCTCCTGGCCTGGCGCCAGACCTTTTCGCCCGCGGCCAAGGCCGTGCGACGGGTGCGGCTGCTGCTGGAGACCCCGGGCTGGACGGGTGAAGAAGGCTAGGCGCCGACCCCCAGGCCCACCGGGCAGACCACCCCCGTCCCCTGCAGCCCGCAGTAGCCGCCCGGGTTCTTGGCCAGGTACTGCTGGTGATAGCCCTCGGCGAAATAGAACGGACCGGCGGGGGCGATCTCGGTGGTCACCGGACCATAGCCCCTGGCCTTCAGCGCCGCGGCATAGGTCGCGGCGGAAGCGGCGGCGGCGACGGCTTGGGCCGGCGTGGTGGTGTAGATCCCCGAGCGGTACTGGCTGCCGACGTCATTGCCCTGGCGCATGCCCTGGGTGGGATCGTGCTCCTCCCAGAAGACCTTCAACAGCTGGTCGTAGGAGACCACGGCGGGGTCATAGACCACCAGCACCGCCTCGGTATGGCCGGTGCGGCCCGTGCAGGTCTCTTCGTAGGTCGGATTGGGCGTCGATCCGCCCACATAGCCCGCCGCGGTGACCCAGACGCCGGGGATTTGCCAGAACAGCCGCTCCACGCCCCAGAAACAGCCCATGGCGAAGATCGCGGACTCGAAACCCTCGGGATAAGGTCCCTTCAGCGAACGGCCGTTCACGAAATGGGTCTGGGCGGTGGGAATCGGGTCGGGACGCCCCTTCAGGGCCTGGTCGGCGGTGGGAATCTCTGAGGATTTCAGGCCGAACAGCATGATTTTCAACTCCTTTTGCCAAGAGGCCGTTCCGCGCTTGTAGCAAACGGATCGGTCGCTATATTCCCCCGCTTCCGCGAGCCCGCCTAGCGTGCTCATGGATATGGTGAGGTGGCCGAGTGGTTGAAGGCGCACGCTTGGAAAGCGTGTTTACGGGAAACCGTAACGTGGGTTCGAATCCCACTCTCACCGCCAACGATTTTAGGCTGCCGGGCTCTCTCCGGCGGCGCTTCGCAACCCCCGACATTCCCCCGCTATTTCCCGGCGCAACCGGTGTAGGCCACCCGTTTTCCGCTGGGTTTCAGGCCATTTTCGGGGCTATTTGGGGCCTTGTCTCTGATGCGGAATGGCCACTCCGGTTTCCCTGCTAACAGGGAAAACAGCAGGGAATCTTTCGCGAAACGCCGCCGGCCGCACTACGGCCGTTGAAGTTTCCCAGGGGAAAACCGCCACTTAAGATCGAAGGTGCGGATTTAGGCCGAAAAATATCAGGGAATTTACGCCGGCCGTAACAGGGAAATGGCGCGGCCTAACTGGGAAATCCAAACGCGATGCGCTGGTCGGCCCAAGCCAGGGGCACGCCCCGGTCCATGAGCTGCTGAGCGGTCAGCCCGGGGGGCTGGCGGCCCTCGACGATGGCCCACTGGATGTCGGGCGCCAGGAATGCCAGTTCGTTGAGCTTGCGGTCGTAGGAATTGGCCGGGCTGGTGGCGTTACGCAGCACCGCCCGATCGGCGGACGGGATGGCGTTGTGGGCGGCAAGCCCGGCGTGGGCCTTTCTCAGTGCGGCTACCAAGCTCGCATCGACCCGCGCCTTGGCGGCTAGGGAAGCGCCGTTCGGATTGACCAGCCAAGTCCGGCCGCCGCGGAACATCGGCCGCATGCCGATGGTCAGACGCAGGGTCCCGTCGCGCTCCATGCGCAGCCGGTCGTTATCACGGCGCAGGCGAGCGTTTTCTGCGGCTAGATCAGACGGCGACGGGGCCGACGAGGAAAAATGGAGACCAAACGGGGCTAAAGGGGGGAACCGGTGCGAATGAGAACCGTTCGACGCCTGCCAAGCACGGAGAGCTTGATGTCCCTCTATTTTTTCCACATCGACGACGGCCAAGCTCACAGGGACGAAGACGGCCGTGAGTTGCCCAATCTCACTGAAGCGCGCCGGCAGGCCGCGGATTTGGCCGGGCACATGCTCGCGGACGGAACAGGCGGGTTTTGGGACGGCCGGCCCTGGTCGGTCCGGGTTGCCGACGGAGCGGGCCTGGCGCTCTTTGAGCTACATCTGACCGCGATAAACGCCCCTGCCACGATGGGGAGCAAAGCTGAAATCTATCAGAAGCCCTTGGGATGACTGGGGAGCACGGTGGGCCCCTGCCTTCTGCACGATGCGTTCGGGCGTTATGCGCCCTACATTGCCCGCGCAGGAAACCCGAGGAACACATGAACTCCCGCGGAAACTGACCGTAGCAAACCACAAGTAATTGGAGGGATCCCACCATGAAGAACGAAGCTGGCGCAGAGGTCGAAGCCGACGCGCCCGATAAGGGAGTCACCCAACCAAACCATGGCGGGCCTCCGCAGATATCAAGCGACGACCCAGTCGCGCCGGCGACCCACGTTGTGGGCGGCGCCTATGCCACGGCGGATTACGCCCCCGCCGCCCGCCGCTCGGCCTTGCGGACGGACCTGGAATTCGATCAGGGACGCCATAACGAAATTGGCCTGAAAGCGACGTTCGAAGATGCCGAAGGCCAGCAAGGACCGTCGGGGCCCTAGGTCACGTCGCGATCGATGTACGAACCCTCTAACGACGGTCCATGTCGCTGGAGCTCCTTTTGCCAGGGGAGCTTGCGATGAAACCGAACAGCTCGATCAATCCAGCCGCCGTGGGATCGAGAAGCCATGATGCGGGTGTGCAGGTTCTGACCATTCTGAAGGCGCTGGACTACCGCTTTGTAACGCCCACCCCCGCAACACATGGGAAGGTGTTGCAACATCCAGGAAGAACACGCGCTGCGGACATCCGGGATATTTTCGGTTGGAGCCTTCCGTTCTCGGCGGGTGTACTTCCGCTAGACCTATTTAACGCGCTCCGAGCCTCCGATGGCCTATTAGAGGACGAAGCAGGCTATTGGTCGCGTTATCGGGTCGCGTCGCTCGGGGAGGATCTTTTCCTCCACGCCGCCTTCCCCCCTTCTTCTGACGACGCTGTGTTTTTTGGGCCGGATACGTACCGTTTTGCCCGCTTTCTTCGCCAGGTGATCGGTTCGACCACGGTTGAGCGCGTCATCGATATCGGAGCCGGATCGGGTGCTGGCGCTGTGGTCGCAGCGAGGGCGGGTCGAGCCAAGTCTTTGATCCTCACCGATGTGAATTCGGTGGCGCTCGCGACCGCACAGATGAACCTGGAAGCCGGGGGTTTGACCGGAGACTACCGACTTGGGAGCGGTCTCGCCACCGTACCCGAGGAGGCCGATCTGATCATCGCCAACCCCCCGTTCATTGCCGGGGACAGCGGGCGCACCTACCGGGACGGCGGCGACATGAAGGGCGCCAGACTGTCCCTGAATTGGGCCCTCGCCGCCGCAAAACAGCTCGCGCCAGAGGGGCGTTTCATTCTCTACACTGGCTCAGCGATCGTGAACGGAGTGGACGGCCTTCGCGAGGCATTGACCAGTCGGTTGAACGGCGAACTGTTCGAGTTGAAATACGAAGAGCTGGATCCGGACATCTTTGGCGACCAACTGTCGGCGCCGGGCTACGAGAACGTCGAACGCATCGCCGCCATAGGCGCGGTCATTTCGAGGCGGTAAACTCAGTCGTCGCTCTCGCGAGGTCTGTTGGGTAAGAGCCTGGGTCCTCTCAGTCCGCGATCGAACGTTCGATAGCTTTGCGCGCGAAGACCTCATCGGCGAATTCGACAATCGCGCCATTGTAGGCTTCGGATCGCTCCATGAAGCCCATGTGACCGGCGCCTTGAACCTTGAAGATTCGAGCTTGCGGCGCGGCGTCAGCAATCAGTTCACTCGCGCTGGGAAGGGTCACGATATCCTTGGTTCCGGTCAGGACAAGCATCGGCAAATCGACGGCCGGCAGGAGTTCCGTCACGCTCCACCGGAACATGGCGAGGTTGCCCTTAGCCTGAACACCGGGAGATCCCTTGCAAGCCAGGCGGGCCGTGAAGTCCACTTGGCCGCGCGTTGCGAACCGACCGAAACCAGTCAGGCGCATGGCTAGCTGGTTCGAGCCGCTAAGGTAGCCCTGCCAACTGGCAAGCCAGACCAGCGGCGAGAGCGCGATCGTCAGCCAGAACAAGGGTTCGATGACGGGCCAGCGCAACGCTCGCCACAGTGGACTGAGCCACATGGTCCTTATGGGGTTTTCGTACGTGGTATCGACAAGCACCATGCCCGCGATCTGAGCTCTCAGGGATTGTGGGCACGCCCGCCAGAAGGTTTGGGTCGCCATTCCACCAATGCTGTGCCCGACCAAGATCACCCGTCCTGGCCCAGATGCCTGGACGACCGCTCCCAGCGCTTCGGCGAAGCGATCGATGGTGATTTTTCCATCCTCGGGCATTTTTGAGCGGCCCAGGCCAGGCAGGTCCCAGAGCACGAGACGAAAGCGAGCCGCCAAGGCGTGCTTGGCATACCACCAGGCGTTCGCATTCAGACCCCAGCCGTGCGTCAGCACGAGCGTTGGCGCTCCGACGGCGCCTAGGGTTTCAACGTGGATAAGCGACCCATCCGGAGCTGCGACAGTCGTTGCGGCAGCCCGTTCTTCGCGAGGCTCGTCCTTACCCGCGGGGATGACCCTCAGAACGACGAACCGCCCCAAGAATGACCACGCCAGTAGACCTAACCCTGAATAGAGCCGCCATCGATCGCCCTCCACACGCCGCACGGCCCCGTCCGCAAGCCGGAGGTCGTGTCCTTGGTGCCAGCTCCACAACAGATAGATTGCGCCGGCGAGCAGAGCCCATGACAGAAGCGACAGCAGGATACGTGGAATTGTGATGACCGGCATGACGTGGATATCTCCGACGCCAGCGCGGCGCTGGGAGTATTAACCTGGGGCCGCCTCGGCCGTTCCCAAGAGGAGCACCGACATAGAACAGGTCGCTGGTTTGACTCCTCGCCGGAGGTGATCCGTCTGTGGTGATGATGTACGTGAAGTACCCGCTGTCGCTACGCTACGTGGAGGACCTCTTGCACGAGCGGGGGATCGACATCTGCCATGAGACGGTGCGCCTATGGTGGAACCGGTTCGGACCGATGTTCGCCTCCAAGATAAGGCGCAAGCGGGTCATGAAGCGGCATGGGCGCTCCAAGGCCGTGACCACCGACGGCCTGCGGTCTTATAAGGCAGCCCTGAAGGAGATCGGCAACGCCGACCGTCAAGAAGTGGGCCGCTGGACCAATAACCGAGCCGAGAACAGCCACCAGCCTTTCCGACGACGAGAGCGGGCGATGCTAGATTCCGCAGGATGAAGACCCTTCAGAAATTCACGTCAGTCCACGGCTCCGTCCACAACCACTTCAACCAGGAGCGCCATCTCGTCAGCCGAGATGAGTACACTCAGCCGCCCTGGCCGAGTGTAGGTCCCCCGCAACCTAACCCCCTCCCCGCCTAGCGACAGCCGCGTGCAGTGGAGACAAGTTGGCGTTGGACTGACAGCACCGCCACCCGGCCGTGGTTAGTCGGCTCTCTCTGAGGCCGGCATTGTAAGCGCCGGAACCGACCGGCGAATTCTCCGCCAAACCGGTGTTGCTCTTCCTGAACCAAGCTCAAAGGGCCCGCCTTTTGGCGGACTTTGGCCGCGCGTCTCTGCGCCGACGCGATCCACTCCGGTTTCCCGTAAACTGGGAAATAACTGGGAATTTACCGCACGAGCAGCTCAGGCGCGGCGATCCGCTCGCGCGGAAGCCCCGCAAATTAGGGCGCTTAGCCCCGCCAAGCTGCGGTTTTCGGGAAAATAAACTGGGAATTTCCCCAGCCGAAACTGGGTAATCGCCGCCCCTAACTGGGAAACCCGAACTTCTGACGTTGATCGGGCCAGGCGAGCGGGACGCCACGAGCCAGCATTTCCGCCATGGTCAATCCGGGCGGCTGACGACCTTCGATAATGGCCTTCTGAATGTCCGGCGCCAGGAACGCGAGCTGCACGATCCGGCGGGCATAGCTCCCGTCTGGGCAGCTGGCGTCCCGGAGGACCTCCGGCTTGGCGCCCGGCGAAGCGCTGTGTTGAGCAAGCCAAGCGTGGGCGTTACGCAGTCCGGCCGCGAGCTGAGGATCGGTGCGGGGCTTCTTGACCACGCCGGCGCCGCTCGGATTGACCAGCCATGTGCGGCCGCCCCGGAAGACCGGACGCATGGCGATGACCAGCCTGAGCATCTGCTTTGGCTCGATCCTTAGCTGGTCGTCCGGCTCCAGGCGTCTGATCAGAGCCTCCACGGCTGCACTGTTCGACCCATGCGCGCCCAACAAGCTCTCGCCTTTGATCGAGAGGTGCAGCGAATGGGACAGCAGCTCCACCCGCGTCAGCAGCGGGCGCATGTCGGTCCAATCCCCTACAGAGAATAGTCGGTGCATCCGCTCGGCGATGAGCGCCTCGAGCTGTGGCGCTGAGACCCGGCGGACCGCATCGTGCCGGGCCTGCGCTTTTGCCCCTGCTGCAGGGACGTCGACACATAATATCGGAACGCCTTGCCAGACTGACCGTAGGAAACGGTCGGGCTCATGGGATCGCCGTCCTGATCGAACACCAGACCCTTCAGCGGCGCGGTGGCGGGCGGCGTGACGCCTCGGCTGCGTCCACCTGGGGCAGTCACAACGAACCGTTGGTGGAGTTTGAGCCGGCTCCGTCTGGGAGGAGTGACGCCTAGACTGCGTCCACTTGGCGCAGTCACAAAAAACCCTTGGTGGAGTTTGGGCCGGCTCCGGTTGGAGACGAGTGATCCCTCAGCGGGAGCAGCCAAGGCTAGAAGGCGCCACTAATCGACTTCGAAGCGGTTCGACTTGCGGCCAGGGGGACGATTTTATCGCGAATGAATTCCACCCGCCCCATAAGCATATCGGCATGCTCTTTTGTCGGGTCGACAGGGATGGGGTAGCTATCGGTCAAACTTCTTCCCTTCAGAATATTCTCTGCCCAGTCCTCGCAGATTGCGCAGTACAGACGGAGGGCCACGTCAGGCGTGGGAGCGTTTTCCGTCTCGAAATTCATCCAGGGAAGATCGCCAACCACAATCCAACGTTCGGTTTCGCCGTTTATGTCATGGGCAAATCGAACGAGGAAAAGCCCGAGGATTCCCCCAACACCGAATGCTAGCAACAGCTCGGCCACGGGAGGAGCCCACGGGCGGGATTCGACATAGGCACGGGCGTCGCCTCGCAGGTCCTCAAGCAGAGTGATTTCTTCTTCGAAATCCTCGGGATTTTGATCGGGGTCGGCTTCGAGCTGGAATGTCGAGATGTCTATAGGGGCGCTCATCGCGCCATTTTGGACACGCCGCTGGTCAAGGCAAGCCGGGGCGAATGAGGCCTAAATCATCAGGCCTCGAGCGGCTCAACCGGATCATCGCTGCTGGGCACGCCAGCGATGTCGTTCAGGAAGTGCTCCGTAGTGTCTGTGCGGATACGGCCAGACATGACACCCGTGATGATCGGAACTATAGCCAAAAAATCCAGACTTCTGGCCACAGTACCGCCGAACGCCCTGGCGATGCCGGGACGAAGCGCCCATCTGGAATAGTCGCCATTCGCCATGTGCTCAGCGACGTGCGCGTCAGGGTGCATGGGATGAATGTTGTCGACAGTGTTTGTACCACCGTCAGCAAGCGCTTTCTTGTGAGCTACGTCGTAGTTGCGTCCCGTGTTCGGATCGCGCGGCCATGGGCGACCGTTCTGGCGTTCCCATTCCCTCCGAAGGCGCGGATTGGCCGGATTGCCGAGCGGAGTCAGTTCTAAGGGAGTGTTCGGCGTCCAGGGATTGCGATCGAGATTAGCTCCCAACCAAGGCTGCGCGGGATCGAAAGCGCCTGAAGAGCCATCCGGGCTTCGCGCGGCTAGGGGAAGATAACCCAGCCCTCCCTGGATCAGGTCAGCGCCATTGTTGTCAACGCCCGATTGCCAATCACTTCCGTCTAACGGCGAATTGTTCGGAGAAGAGGTCGATAGATTTGAGCTATCGGGTTGGAAATTTTGCCAATTCTGGCCAGCGAGTCCGATAAGTTGATTGTAATATGGCCAATTTACCGAAGGATCTGCTCCGCCCAGCGGTCCCGGATCGGCGTTATCGTCCCACTCAGCGCGCGCGTATTCGTCCCAAGGCATAGCCATAGGTGCTTCCTCGATTAGATTGGATGTGTGAATTTCGGCAGTCACGAGCGAAAGCTCAGAATCTGCCTCTACAAGGCTGGCGGAGACATGGTCGCCGCTCGGGACAGGATCGCTAAAGGAACCCGCTAGGTTTTATAGGCGATAGCCCAAATGCTTCGGATGTTCGGCGGAAACGTCAACATCAGCCGTGAAGCACCATGAGGGCGTGCCGGGCATGTCGGGAGAAAGGCCGCAGCTCGACTGCGTCCACCGCCACCCGGCCGTGGTTAGTCGGCTCTCTCTGAGCCGATTTCGCAAGCGCCGGAAAGGGCCGGCGAATTCCCCAGGGCTTTGCGTGACTAACGGACTTAGCCGAACACCCTACATGGCCGGGCATTGGCGAAGAAATGTATAGGAGATCGTAATGCCCCCGGGCGACACGGTCACTAAGCTTAGCGCATTGTCGATGCGCCACCGCGATCCAGCGTCTCATTCAACGCATCGCGACGCAAAAATGTTCGTGCATGCTATGGCTGCGTCATGCCCCTGCCCGTCCATTTGGAGGACGCCGAGCAGCTACTCAACCAAGCTACCGGTGATTTTGAGTATTCAGAACTCGTAATTTCTTTTTTTCCTCCAGAGGAGAAAGAAGGGAATCCGGGGGACTGGTGGGCCTGTGCGAACCTGGATTGCAAGTATTTTGTTAAACAGCTTGAAGTCGGTGGGGGGGGGATGGCGTTCACGCCTTGATTATATTGTTGGACGTGGTTCACGCATTTCTTCAAGGCCGGGAAACTCGCCAGGGCTATTCGATCTATTGGGTCGCGCCCGGGGACCTGGATGATCTGCGTCTTTGGCGTGCAATCCCATCTTGCCTTGGTCGATAATGGGCATTTATTCCGTACGAGATACGCCTGCTGGGCAGAGAGGCGTTGCCTAGCGCCACCTTGGAGGTGAGTTCTTACCCGACTGCCGACACCGCCACCCGGCCGGCGCCGGGCTCGGGAATCCCTGAAACAGACTGAACGCCAGAACCGCCTGTGAAATTCAGGAGCAAGCCGCTGTGCGCGTTCCAGATCCCTTGGCGCAAACAGTCATTACCGCCACAAAGTGGGCCACGCCCACGCGCGCTCCGGTCCTTACCGGGCGACGTGCTCCATCCAGATCCGCCTCATGGCCGCCAGTTCGCCAGAGCTGGCGCCGTCAAGTTTGTGTGACGCCATGAACTCCAGGCCGAGTTCCGGTGGGCGTGTCCACGCCACTCTGGCCTGGAACGCCACGCCGTGCCGGAACTCGATCAAGTAGAAGCGTTCCGGCAAGAGCTCCGGACCAGCCAGACGAACCTTTGCGCCGGTTTCCGACAGATCACGAATGGTGCAGTCGAGCGATCGGGCGCCATGGTCGAACACGATCTTGCCCGCGAGCAGCGCGCGGCGGCGGCTCGCGGTTTGGTCGCTCGACCGACGATCAGCTTCAATCGACATGGCCGTGGCCTTTTCCCAGGGGCGTCCCTCGATCATATCCGTTTCACATGCTGCGCCGAAGGCGCTCTACCAGCCGCACGATAACTCCAAATTACAGTCTATCGCCCCGCACGGTTAAGAATCTGGCGGCCGCCGACAGGACCGTCCGTTGATCGGCTCGTCCGTCAGCCTTAACCAGAGGCGCTTCCGTGGCCTTTTCCACCTGCAACTCCGCTGCGGGCGCGCACCTCCGCGCACCCACGCGGGAGCCGTCGATATGGTGGATGCACGGGTAAGCGTCCTTCTTATCCAGAGATTTATCCTGCATGGCGAAACTCAGCTTATGGGGCGCCTCCGATTGTCACATTGGCTGCGCGCAAACAGGGGCAACGTCGCCATCATGTTTGCGCTCGTCCTGCCGGTGATCATCGGCGGGGCGGGTTTCGGCGTCGAGACCAGCTATTGGGAGTACAAACGCCTGCAGATGCAGTCTGCAGTCGACGCCGCTGCCTATGCTGGTGCGATCGTGAAGCGTTCGGGAGCAGACCTCGCCGCGATCACCGCGGCGGCGACCGCCGGAGCGACCCAGAACGGTTTCGACACCAGCAGCGGCGCGATCGCGGTGCAGGCGCCGCCGACCTCGGGGGCCTATACAGGGGGGAATGCGGTCGAGGTCGTGCTCCAGGCCGACGCACAGCGTTTCTTCACCGCCTATTTCTCCAATACGCCGGTGCATATGACCGCCCGCTCGGTGGCGGCCTACCAGACCGCTGGGTCAGCTTGCGTGCTGGCCCTGGCGCCGTCGGCGTCGCGCGCCCTGAACGTCTCGGGCTCAGCGTCCATGACCCTGCAGGGCTGTGATGTCATGGCCAATTCGATCGCCTCGGACGCGATCAATGTGCAGGGCTCCAGCACCATGAGGGCCGATTGCGCCGTCAGCGGCGGCGGGGTGTCAGCCACCTCCGGCATGACCCTGACCGCCTGCGCCGCGCCGATGCTCCAAGCTCCCCCGGTCGCCGATCCCTACGCCGGACTGCCGGCGCCCACCGGCTCGGGCTGCAACAACGACAACGGCTCGGTATTGGACCCTGGGGTCTATTGCAACGGAATGACCCTGAACTCGACGGTCGCCCTGAACCCCGGCGTCTATATCGTCAGCGGTGGCGATCTGAAGATCAACGCCAACGCCAACGTGACCGGCAGCGGGGTGGTCTTCTACCTCAAGGGCGGCGCCCACGTGACCATGAACGGCAACGCCGTGGTGCAGCTCAGCGCGCCGACCACGGGGCCCTATTCGGGAATCCTGCTGTTCGGCGACCGGTCCGCCAGCGGCTCGAATACCCTGAACGGCACGGCCGGATCACACATGACCGGGGTGATCTATTTCCCAAGCCAGGACCTCAGCTACCTGGGAAATTTTTCGGGCCAGAACGGCTGCACCCAGATCGTGGCCTCTACCGTGCAATGGTCGGGCAACACCTCCATCAGCGTGAACTGTACGGCCATGGGTTTCAACAGCCTCCCGATTCCGGGCGGCGTGAAGCTGGTGGAATAGCGTGATGAAGCGCCTGAGCGGCCTTCTGCGCGACTCCATGGGCGTAGCGGCCGTGGAGATGGCGCTCGTCGCCCCGGTCCTCGCCGCCTTGGCCTTGGTCGCCTTCAGCGTCTGGCAGACGGCGTCCCGCATCGAGGACATGCGCCTCGCCCTCAAGGCCGGTTCGACCTACTACATGAACGGCGGGACCGATGATCCGACGGCCCAGAGCCTGATGCTTCAGTCCTGGCCCACCCCTCCCGCCAATGCCGCGGTGTCGGTGCAGCGGATCTGCCAGTGCGCCGGGGTGGCTGCGGCCTGCGGAACGCTGTGTTCGGGCTCGACGCCGCCGGCCGTCTACGTGACGTTGAGCGCCACGGCCACGGCCTCGAACGGAGTCAACAGCATCCCGCTTTCAGAACAGAAGGTGGTCCGTGTCCGCTGACCGCATCGGGCGCGCCCCCACCCGACTGTTTCGCCACCGCGGCGGCGCTACGGCGGTCGAGTTCGCGATGGTCCTGCCCGTCTTCGTCGCCATGGTGTTCTGCGTGGTCCAGTTCGGCTGGGCCCAGCACTGCAATTCCAGCCTGCGCTTCGCCCTGGAAAAGGCTTCGCGCGCCCTGCTTCTGGACCCCACGCTTACCCAGCCGGCGTTGCAGACCATGGTCCAGAATACGCTCCAGGGCATGGCCGACCCCAACGTCACCGTCAATCTGCAGATCAACACCACCGGCGGGAGCAAGGTGGCCAACCTCACCGGAGTCTACAGCACCACCCTGGGCGTCCCGTCCCTGGCCAGCTTCCCGATCAGCTACTCAACCACCGTATCCACGCCGCTGCCCTAGATCCGGCATCCGTTGGAGACCATGCCATGTCGATCACGATCCACGTCCTCAGCATCATCAGCACCGTCGGCGCCCTGGCCGGCTTCGGCTGTTACATCTATGGCAACGTCATCAAGAGCCGAGGCGACCGTCGGTGGCACGCGGCCGGGTTGCTGTTCTCGACCCTCGCCCTGGCGATCCTGCCGACCATTCTGAGCGGCGCGGCGGCGGCCAAGAGCCCGTTCAACGCCATCCTTCTGACGGTCTTCCTTCTCTTGTCAGTGATCTGCCATGCGGTGACGAGCCTGCGCGGCCGACGGGTCGACCGGCGCGCGCCGCGGGCGGCGGCCGGCGAGGAGGGCCTGGCCCGCTCCGATCTTCGCCCCTCGGCCTGAGATCGCGCGCTGCGGTAGCCGGAGAATCTCAGCGCCGGCCGTCCAAAGGTGCAGGCGAGCTGGGCCTGACGGCGCCCTCCGGAGGCTCAGAAGCCCAAGCCGACGGCTATTGCGCCCCCGGCTATCCCGAACAGGACGACCGCCGCCACGACCACGGCCAGGATTCGCGGCGGGAAAGACCGGGCCAGCATCGCCAAGGACGGCAGGCTGATCGGCGGCAGCGTCATGAGCAAGGCACCGGCCGGGCCGACGCCCAGGCCTAGCGACAGCATCGCCTGAATGATCGGCACCTCGCCTGCGGTGGGAATCACGAAGAGCATACCCGCGACGGCGAAGGCTACGATCCATCCGATATGGTTGCCGATCTCCGGCCCGATCACCGGAAACAGCCAGGCCCGCGTCGCGCCCAGCAGCAGGACCAGGACCAGATATTCCGGGATCAGCCGCAGCGTCATGCGCCCCAGGATGATCAGCCAACGCCGGAACGGCGCCTTCTGCGGTTCTTCGACCAGACCCGCCAGCGCTGTTTCGGCCTGGTCTGCCTCCTGCGCAGATGTCATCCGGTTCGCCAGATGCCCCAGGCCAAACACCATGGTCGCGCCCAAGACCAGCCGCAGCGCCGACCAGCGCCATCCCAGCACGAAACCCATGAACACCAGGGTCGCCGGATTCAGCACGGAATTGCCGAGCCAGAAGGCGATGGCGGCGCCCGGAGCGGCCCGGCGCTGGCGCAGCCCGATAACCACCGGCGCGGCGCAGCAGGTGCACATCATGCCGGGAAGCGAGAGCATGCCGCCCGCCAAGGCGCTGGCGAACCGGCTGTGGCCGAGCAGCCGCGTCACCCACTGGGCGGGCAACAGCGCCTGGATGGCGGACCCCAGGAGCAGCCCCAGCACCATCGCCTGCCAGATCGCCTTGCCATAGGCCAGTGCGTAAGCCAGCGCCGCATCAAGCGAAGGCGCCGGCGCCGCGGCCGCCTTGCCCATCAGGATGGACTGGCCGATCGAGTGGTGGGCGGCCGCGACGAAGGCTCGGTTGTAGTACGGGAGCCATTTCACATACAGCAGGCCCGCCACCGCGAGGACGATGAAGGTCGCGACCTGGGGGACGGCGCCGGTCTTGCGAGCTGCGATCATGCAACCGTCTTAAACGGAAGCGGCCATTCCCGCCACCGTCCTCGCCGCCTGCTCGAACGCCTCCGCGTCCAGGCGGGTCAACAGGGCCTCCCCTATCACGGCGCCGTCCGCCTTGCGGCCGGACCGGCGGTAGGCCGGATCGTAGTGGGCCTCGATCAGCGCCGCCGCCAGAGCCTGCAGGTCGCCAGCCCGCGCCATGGCGGTCCAGGCCTCCAATCGCTTGCGCCCGACCGGGTCGGGCAGGCGCGACAACAGGGCGATCAGGTTCTCGGGGTCATCGCCCAAGTCGGCGTAAGTCCGCGCCAGGTAGCGGGCGCGCGCCTCCACCGGCGCCGTCAACACGACACGCGGCGCGGCTTCCATGGCGCGCCACAGGACGGGCGGCGTGATCAGCTGGCCGATCTTGCTGGACTCCGCCTCCACCACCACTGGGCGCGACCAGTCCAGCCCCTCCACGGCGGCCAGGAGGCGGCTCTCGAACAGCTTCTGGCTGGGTTGCGCCCGCCCCGGCAAGGCGCCGAACAGGGAACCGCGGTGCGCGGCCAGGTCCTCGAGGTCCAGGGTCTGCACGCCGTGCGCCGGGAGCCGCCCCAGGACCTCGGTCTTGCCGCTGCCGGTATGACCGTCAAGCAGCACGACCTTGGGAAGCGGCTCGTCGTCGTAGAGCCGCTGCACCACCCGGCGGCGATAGGTGCGATAGCCGCCGGCCATCACGCTGGTCCGCCAGCCGACGGAAGCCAGGATCACGGCCATGGAATTGGAGCGCATCCCGCCGCGCCAGCAATAGACCAGCGGCTGAAGCGAGGCCGGCCAGTCGGCCATCACCGCCTCTATGTGCCGCGCGACATTGCGCGCCACATAGGCCCCGCCGACGCGGCGGGCCTTGAAAGGCGACTCCTGGACGTAGATCGTTCCCACCTCGGCCCGCTCGGCGTCGGCCAGCACGGGCAGGTTCACCGCGCCGGGGATGTGGTCGATGGCGAACTCGCCGGGACTACGCGCGTCGATGATCACATCGAAGCCCGCGAGCGTCGCCGGCTCGGCGTCCCGGGCCACGCCAACCTCAGCCATGTTCGGATCGGACTCGTCTCATGCGGTTGCTATATATCCACGCCGCGCGATCCACGAACCTCAAGGCGTCCCATGGATGATGCAAGCCCGAACCTCCAGCCCGTCCGGCTGACCAGCCTGGCCCACGGCGGTGGATGCGGCTGCAAGATCGCGCCTGCGGTGCTGCAGCAGATCCTGGCCAAGACGCCGGCAGCCGCGGCCTTTCCGGGCCTGCTGGTCGGCACGGAGACGTCAGACGACGCGGCCGTGTGGAAGCTCGACGACGGCCAGGCCATCGTCGCCACCACCGACTTCTTCATGCCCGTGGTCGACGATCCCTTCGCCTTCGGCCGCATCGCCGCGACCAACGCCCTGTCCGACATCTACGCCATGGGCGCGCGGCCGTTGTTCGCCCTGGCCATCGTCGGGATGCCCGTGAACGTTCTGCCGCTGGAGACCATCGGCGCCATCCTCGCCGGCGGCGCCTCGGTGTGCGCCGAGGCCGGCATCCCCGTGGCCGGCGGTCATTCCATCGACAGCGTCGAGCCGATCTACGGCCTCGTGGCCATAGGCCTGGCCCGGCCGGACCGGATCCTCACCAACCGCGCCGGGCGCCCCGGCGATGTGCTGGTGCTGACCAAGGCGCTTGGCGTGGGCATCCTCAGCGCGGCCTTCAAGCAGGAGCGGCTGGACCGCGCCGGCTACGACGCGCTGATCGCATCCACCACCCAGCTCAACGCCGTCGGCCCGGACCTCGCGGCCCTAGGCGGGGTGCATGCGATGACCGACATCACGGGTTTCGGACTGCTCGGCCATGCGCTCGAGATGGCGAGAGGCGCGAACCTGACCGCCGTCCTCTTCGCCGACGGACCGGCCGTGCTGCCCGGCGTGGAAGACTTGGCGCGGGCCGGGGTGCGTACGGGCGCCAGCGGCCGCAATTGGGCCAGCTATGGCGATGCCGTTCATGGCGCCGACGCCCTTGCCGACTGGAAGCGGGACATCCTGTGCGATCCGCAGACAAGCGGGGGGTTGCTGGTCGCGGTCGATCCCGCGCAGGTCGCGGGCGCCCTGGAGCTTCTCGCCGCCCGGGGTTTCACCCATTCTGCGGTGGTGGGCCGTTTCGAGCCGGGACCCGCGCAGATCCAACTAACAAGACGCGCCTGATCCTTCGGCAAGTATCCGTAAGGCTTAAACGAGCGGGTCATCAGGGCCGCTTTCGACCCTCGACCCTCTCTTCGCACCCGCTGATGGCGCTGACGCGGCGATGAAAATCCTGCGCGGGGTCCAAGCGGCGACGCGGCGCTCCCATAACAACAAAAGCCTCCGGCGGATGACGACGCAAAAAAACCGTCGCCCTCGTTTCCGGGACACGCGGGCAGGACGTCTATGTCCAGTTACCGTCCCACGAGGAACGGTCAGAACGGGGGGAAACATGACTCGCCTTGGGATGCTATTGGGCATGACGGCCATCGGCGCTCTGCTGCAGGCGGAGCCGGCCTTGGCGGCTCCAGCCGCGGCGGCGGCCCAGGCCCCGCAGCCGGCTCAACTTGACGCCGTGGTCGTCACCGGTTCGCGGATCGTGCGCAATGGCTACGCCGCTCCCACGCCGATGACCGTGGCGCCGATCGAGCAGCTTCAGCAAACCACGCCGTCGAGCATTCCCGACGGCTTGAACAAGCTGCCCCAGTTCTCGTTCTCCACCTTCACCGCCGCCAACGGCAGCGTCGGCGGCGCGCCCAGCGTGTTCGGGGGCAACTTCCTGAACCTGCGCGCCTTCGGCCTGCCGCGCACCCTGATCCTGATGGACAGCCGCCGCGTGCCCTCGACCTCCGTCAACGGCCTGGTCGACGTCAATACGCTGCCGCAGATGCTGGTCCAGCGGGTGGACGTGGTCACCGGCGGCGCCTCGGCCGTCTACGGCTCCGACGCCGTCACCGGCGTGGTCAATTTCGTCCTCGACAAGCACTTCAACGGCCTGAAGGCGGTGGCGCAGTACGGCACGTCCACTTATGGCGACGCCAATTCCTATCGTCTCGGCGTGGCCGGGGGCGGCGACATCACGGATCGGGGCCATCTGATCTGGAGCGCCGAGCGCTACCAGAACAACGGCATACGCGCGCACGAAGACCGTCCGTGGGCCGCCTCCATTCCGGTTTATGTCGGGGCCACCGGCGTCGGCCCGGTGGGCAGCCAGACCAATCCGTACACCCTGGTGCAAAACGCTCGCACCTCGAACACCTCCTTTGGCGGTCTTGCCCTCACCGGGCCGTTCAGGGGGCAGCAGTTCCTTCCCGACGGATCCTTGGGGGCGTTCAATCCGGGGACGGCCACGACCGTGGCCAACCTCGCTATCGGCGGCGACGGCGGCTACTTCACCGACGTCAACATGACGTCGCCGACGCGCACCAACCAAGCGTTCGGGCGGTTCGAATACCAGCTCGCCAGCGCTCTGACCGGCTATGTGCAACTCGGCTTGGCCGAAACGCAGGTCCTCGGCCAGCACGCCTCCAACGCGACGGCGTCGACCTTCACCATCACCAACGACAACCCGTACCTGACGGCGACGGAAAAGGCCCTGCTCGGGGCCAACAGCTTTACCCTGAGCCGCCTGGCGCGCGACCTGGCCAAGGACTCCACCTTGGACCAGATGACCGACGCGCTGAACTTCACCGCCGGGCTGACCGGTTCGGTGTTCAGCAAGTTCAACTGGGACGCCTATTACACCCACGGCGAAGCGCGCGTGCGCTCGCGCACCAACAACAACATCAACTATCCGAACCTCTACGCGGCGGTCGACGCGGTCAGGGACTCCAGCGGCAATATCGTCTGCCGGGTCAGCACCACCGCCAATGCGGGCCTGTATCCCGGATGCGCCCCGGTCGACCTGTTCGGCGTCGGCAATGTCAGCGCCGCGGCCAAGGCCTTCATCTACAAGAACACCCGGTGGCAGGCCGTCAACAAGCTCGACGATTTCGAGGCCAACGTCTCCGGTCCCGTTTTCAATAACTGGGCCGGGCCGGTCTCGGTGGCCCTCAACGCCGAATACCGCAGCCAAAGCCTGGCCCAGGTCAGCAGCGTCGATCCGTTGGCGGTTCCGAGCTACAGCGCCCTGCAGAACAAGCCGCCCGCGGGCGCGCTGGGGCTGAACTCGGTCTGGGCCTACAATGTCCAGGGCGCCAGCCAGGGCCGGAACCACGTCTTCGAAACCAGCGCCGAGACGGTCTTCCCGCTGCTGGCCAATGCGCCGCTGATCAAGTCCCTCGAAGCCAACGGCGCCGTCCGTTACACCAATTACAGCACCAGCGGCGAAGCCTGGACCTGGAAGTACGGCCTGAACTACCAGCCGACCGACGACCTGCGCATCCGCTGGACGGAATCCCGGGACATCCGCGCCCCCACCCTGAACGATCTGTTCGCGCCGCCCGCCATCTTGAACGTCACGGTCAGCGACCCGTTCATCAACCAGTCCTATGCGACGCTGTCGCGGAACGGCGGCAACCCCAACCTGGTCCCCGAGGTGGCGCGGACCACCACGGCGGGCTTCGTCTATTCGCCGTCCTTCGTCCCGCGCCTGCGGATGTCGGTGGACTACTACAACATCGACATCGCCAACGCCCTGTCCGCCGTGAACGGAAGCCAGGCCGCCGTCCTGCAGGAATGCTTCAATTCCAACGGGACGTCTCCGGTCTGTTCGGTGATGGGCCCCCGTGACCCGGTGACCAACCGTCTGACCTATGTCACCAACTATACGATCAACGCCGCCCAGACCTACACCCACGGCGTGGACGTCGAGGCCAGCTATAATTTCGACGTAGCCGATGTACTCAAGAGCGTGCCGGGTCGTGTCGATATGCGGCTGCTGTACGCCTATCAGCCGTCGATGAAGACCCGGGCCTATCCGACCGCGGTTCTCGTCCAATCCGCGGGCGTGGCGGGAAATGGCGGCACGGTGAGCTTCTCGGTCAATCGCGTGACCACCGACATAAGCTACAAACTGGGGGCGGTGACGCTCAACTGGCAGATGCGCTACTATAGCGGACTGGCCCTAAGCGGAAACCCGACCCAGTTCTATGCCGACCCGCCTCTGCCCTCGATCTTCTACCACGACATTGGCCTGAATTATGATTTCAAGGCCGCGGGCCATTCGATCCAGGCGTTCGTGACTGTGGACAATCTCCTGAACCAGACCCCGCGGATCTGGCCAGGGACCTCGACCGCCTCTCCGGGGACAAGCAATCCCGCGGTCGCAAGCGACGACATGGTCGGCCGCTACTATACCTTCGGCCTGCGGATGAAATATTGAGCCGGAATTGGGAGTCGACCTCATGTTCAAATTCCTGATCGGCGCTGTCGCGCTCACCACCTTCAGCGCCGCGGCCCCCATGGTCCTGGCCCAGGACGCTCCGCCGCCGGGCCCTGGCGCCCCTGCGCCTGCGGCGCGCGCAGCTCGGCCCTTCGTCCCGGTCGCCGTGCACCAGGTCAAGCCGGGCCTCTACAGGGTGTTCGGCAACGGCGGGACGGTCACCGTGCGCGTGGCGGACGACGGGTTGATCGTGGTCGACACCAAGCTGGGGGGCGACAACTACTACCAGGACCTGATGGAGAAGATCCGCAGCGTCAGCGACAAGCCGATCAAGTACGTGTTCATCACCCACGTCCACAACGACCATTCGGGCAACGCCGCCCGCTTCCAGGCGGCCGGGGCCAAGACCATCGCCTCGGACGACTATAAAAAGCTGGTCGCGACCTACAAGCTCCATGTCGGCGATCCGCGTTCGCCCGCGCCGGACATCAGCTTCGCCAAGACCTATACGGTGAAGCTGAAGGGAGCCACGGCCACGGCCTATGCTCTCCACCCGGCTCACACCGCCTCGGATTCGGTCGTCTATTTCCCCGACGAGAAGGTCGTGGCCGCAGGCGACAACATGTTCCCCAGCGCGCCCAACGTCGACTGGGAGAACGGCGGCAGCCTCATGGGCATGAAACAGAACTGGGCCGAATTGGCCAAGCTAGACTTCGACACCCTGATCCCCGGCCACGGCGACGCGATCGTGAGCCGGGCCGAGTTCGAGGCCGACCGCACCAAGCTGGACACCTTGATCGAGCGGCTCCGCGCGGCGGTCAAGGCGGGCGTGCCCAAGAGCGAACTGCTGGCCACGCTCAAGGTCGACGACCTGGGCGCGGGTTGGGACCTCAGGAAATTCCACGACTGGACCGACCCGGGACGGCTCGACGGCCTCTACGTGGAATTTGCCAAATAGGCGGACGGACCAAGCGGCGCCTCCCGGGCGATGCTCGCGGCGTCCGCCACCCGTCCCGTCAGTGATGCGTCTGCGAGTGCTGGCCGCCGGGCCGGGCAATGTCGCAGAGCGCTTGGCCGCTGCGCGCCGCCTCGCCGCTGGTCGCCACGTCGGCCAGAGACAGTATGCCCACCAGCCGCTTGTCGCGGTTGAGCACGGGCATCCGGCGGACCTGCAGTTCGCTCATGTTGCGCAGGACGTCTTTGACCGGCTGATCGTCGAAACAGTATTTGATCTCCGCGCTCATGACGTCGCGGACCTTGGCGTCGGGCCCCTTGCCCTCGGCCACGGCGCGCACGGCGATGTCCCGATCCGTGATCATGCCGACGAGCCGATCGTTCTCCTGGACCGGCAGGATTCCTGCGTCGCACTCGGCCATCGCCAGGGCGGCCTGGCGTATGGTCTGCTCGGGATTGGCGAGACGAACCTCGCGCGTCATGCATTCGCTCACCTTCATGGCGACCTCCGCTTGTCTGGTGGGTTCGCTGGGGACACCCGTCCCGCGCCAGGAGAACCCGATCCGCGGGCCGGGGGTTCCTCTCCGGTCGGCAGGTGATGGATCAGCCGCCAAGGACCCATTGGCCGGGCCCGGCGCTTGGGACGGCGGCCGCGCCGAGCGACAGCCCATCGAGTCATTTCGGCGGCGCCTCCGCATCGGCGCGCTTCTGGATGCCGTTGGCGTCGATGTATTCCCTGTTGTGGTCGCAAACGTACTCGACCATCCTGGTCTCCGGCAGGCGCTTGTATGACGTGACGTAGGTCCAGGGCTTCTGGAGCACCTCCGGATCGATCACGGTGAGCTCGTCCTGAATGAAATCAGGAGCCACGAACTTTATCTTTTCGACGATACGCATGTCGTTGCTGTGGGGAACGTCGCGACCGGCCATGGCGATGGTCCTGACGGTGTCCTTGATCCCGAGGGTGTCGACGACCAGGGTCTGGCCCTCCCAATGCCCGACAGAATTGCCGTAGTATCCAAGCTCCAGCTCATCCAGCGGCTTTTGCTTCTCGTTCATGTAGATCCGCCGCGTCTGGGTATAGAGTTCCTGGGTGATGTTGATCTGCTTGGGGGTCTGCAGGATCTCGATCGGCCAGACGTCGCGCATCAGGGTCGGCATGCCGGTGGGCAGGCACTCGACCGCCTTGCTGGCGATGGCCTCGCCCCGTTCGTCCGCGGCGCGCAGTTCCTTCAGCCTGGCGTCCCAGATCGCCTGATACTTCGGCTTCAGCGGCGGCGCCGGCTGCCGGGGCGTCGCAAACCGCGGATCGGCCGGAGGGGCGTTCTTGACGTAGTTGGAGATGAGCGGATCGGGATACCGGCTCCAGACACCGGTGAAATCCGGCGGCCCCGCCGCCGCCCGGGCCTGCGAGGCCAGAGGCTGGAACATCGCCGCGGAAACCGTCATGGCGGCGATCAGGGCGGCGCTCGTCCAGCGCAGGCGGGGGCGGCTCATTCCTGGGCGCTCTTGCATCGGGGTTTCTCCAATATCGCTGTGTCGCGGGGCCCGCTTCGGGAGCTTTTGTCAGTCCGGTCGCGCGAAGGAGCCGGGGTTGGGAACCCCGGTCGGGATCGTCCGGCCGTCGGCAGTGATCACTTCCATCAAGAGACCGGCGGGCGTCCCGTTTCTCATCGGCGAGAAGACCGCGGTGAGCTTGTCGCCGATCCGCACCGTCTTCGACGTCCAGCCGAGCCGCTGCATCATCGGGATTCCCGTGGTCTCAAGCGAATAGCGCTTCGCATCGCCGCCCTCGGCGGTCGCCAGCTCGATGTATCCGTGAGGATTGCTCCATTCGAACTGCGCCACCGTGCCCTGGAGCTTCAAAGTTCTTGCGTGATCGTACATGGAGAACGAGTGGTGGGCGGCCGCCGACTGGGCTCCGGCGAGTACAAGGGCGGCCCCGCCCAGCAGACTTGCCGCGCGCCGGACAGATTTTCCTGGTGAACTGCAACGCATGGTCGATCCTCGTTATGATTTCTGGCGGACGGGCCGGTTTTCGCCCTCAGGTTTCCGCTCGGCACGGCTTGATAAATCGGCAGGGGCGCCTCCAGCCAACGGAAGGGGGTCGCCGTCGTTCACGGCCCGATAAAACGCCCGCGCGCCTTTCAACCCCAGTCCAAAGGCTGGGAAGGGCGATCGGTTTTTGTTAAGATCGGGGGGTGAACACCCCCGCCGCCGATCCCCTCTACAGCTTTCGGCGTCTCCAGGTGGCCGCCGCGGTCGCCAGGGCGGGCGGGGTCCGCCGGGCCTCGGCGCAGCTCAACCTGTCGCAGCCGGCGATCAGCCAGGCGATCGCCAAGCTGGAGGCGGCGCTGGGCGAGCCGCTGTTCGAGCGGACGTCGGGCGGCATGTTCCCCACGCCGGGCGGCGGCCTGTTCCTCAACCGCATCGAGCGCCTCACCGGCTATCTGAAGGCGGGGGAGCGCGAATTCGCTGGGACGCGGGGGGCCGAGGGCCCTCCCCTGCACCGGCTGGTCGCATGGGTGGAGTGGCGCGCCCTCCTGGCGTTGATCGAGCACGGGAGCTACGCGGCCACGGCCCGCGCGCTGGGTGTCTCCCCGCCGAGCGTCCACCGAGCCGTCGGGGACCTGCAACGCCGGTGCGGCCGGCCCCTGTTCCGCGTCACGCCCTCCGGGACCGAACCCACCGCCGAAGCTCTCGCCCTGGCCCGCTGGGTTAGACTGGCTTTGCGCGAGATCGAGCAGGGGTTGGACGAACTCCGCGAGCGCCGGGGCCTGGACGGGGCGGTGGTGATCGGCTCGCTGGCCCTGGCCGAGACCAGCATCGTGCCGACCGCGGTGACCCGGCTCCTGGCCGAACGCCCCGACGCGCGGGTGCGGATCATCGACGGGGCCTACGCCGAATTGCTGCAGGGGTTAAGGCACGGTGAGATCGACCTGATCCTGGGGGCCCTGCGCCTGGCGCCCGCCGGCCCGGGGTTCCGCGAGGAGGCCCTGTTCAGCGAACCCCTGTCGATCGTGGTCAGGGCAGGTCATCCGATCCTGGCCAATCCGCCCAAGGACGTGGCCGCCCTGTCGGCGCTGGAGTGGATCGCCCCCACCCAACGCAAACTGTTCACCGCGCTGTTCCGCGAACACGGGGCCGAGCCGCCGGCCCGGGTGATCGAATGCAGTTCCTTCGTCGCGATCCGCGGACTGCTTCTGCAGAGCGACCGCGCGGCCTTCCTCTCGGCCAGCCAGGCGCCGTCCGACTCTCCCGGATCCGGACTCGCGGTCGTGCCGATCCCCCTCTCCAGCACAGCGCGTTCGATCGGCATCTGCACCCGCGACGATTGGGCGCCGACCGCGACCCAGGCGCGGCTGGTGGCCCTGGTGAGGGAGGCGTCGGCGCGCTGAACGCCGGCGGCCGGAGCCGAAGGATCGTCTCGACTCCATCCATCCACGCCGCTCCGTCGATGCAAATTGATCGAAATTGCCTCAACCTTCGGCTGCAAAAACACGCATATTGAGCACGGCGAGATGTATGCGCGCCTGACCGGGCGAGGCGTCCGCCCATATCGATAACAGTGCACTGAATCGTGGCCGAGCAAACCGTATGAACATTCTAGTATATCGGGCGGGATCAAACAATAATGTTACGACACAGATGTCTGTTTGCCTGGCGCAGGCGCTCGCACAACTTGGCGTACGGACGACGCTCGTCACCCTCGGAGGGGCCGATTGGCTCGATGGGGTCGTGCAGGCCATACGCGACGCCCAGATCGACTACGTTCTCGCCTTCGGTTCCTTCAGCGCGGACCTGCGGACGCCAGATGGTCGATCGATCTACGACTCCTTGGGATGCGGGTTGATAGGCTGGGACGTCGATCACCCCGCTTACCAGTTCAAGCGATTCACGACGCCGATCCGCAAGCGCGTCCAGATTTGCGCCTCCGAATCGCATTTCCGCTTCGCGCAGACGATGGGTTGTCGAACGGCCGAGGCCCTGATGGTTCCGGGCGTGGAGGCGGTCGCGGAAGATCCGCTTCCGATCGAGGACCGACCGATCCTCGCCACCGTGGCCATGAGCTGGCTCGGGGAGCCGCAAGTCTGGTGGAACGGCGCGAAGGGGACCCCTGCCTACAGCCTCATCGAAGGCGTCGTCGGGAGGCTGTTGGCGGATCGGGAAGTCGACATGTTCGCCGCCTACCAGGCCACCCTGGCCGACACCGGCCTTGAGGTGAATTTCGACGAAAATGTCTGTAACCTTCTATCCAATATCGGCCTTTTCGTGCGCCAATATGACCGGTTTCTGCTCGGCAAAACGCTCGCCGAAACCGATCTTCCCTGCGTCATCTGCGGGACCGGCTGGCGCGAGCGTCTCGGCGAGCGTCCGCACCTGACCTATGCCGAGAGCCTGGACTTCGCGGATCTGGGCGAGCTCTACGGACGGTCCCGGATCGTCCTCAACCTCAATGCCGCAAATGGGGCGAGCGAACGCGCCGTCTTGGCCATGGCGAATGGCGCGGCCGTCGTTTCCGACTACAGTCCGCTCCTGCAATCACAGTTCGGAAACGAGAACGCCATTCGCTTTTTTGATCGGCGCAACCCCATCTCCGTCGCCGAAGCCGTGACCACGCTCCTGACCTCGGGCGAAGCGCAGGCCGTCGCAGACCAAGGGCGGGCGCTCGTTTCGCAGGCTCATTTGTGGCCGCACAAGGCCGCCTGTCTCATGGAGACATTGGAGACCATCGGCGCCTAGACGGTGGACGTCGGCGCCAGGCACCGCGTCCGTGGATGACCCCTGACGTCCCTGCCTGTAGAGTCGTCATGGCGAGGGACGCGAAATGGCCGAGACGAAGACATTCGAGATAGCCGACGACATCTATCGCTTCTCGACCGCCGTGAGCGGGATCGGACCCGAGCCGTTCACCTTCAACCAGTTCCTGATCATGGGCGACGCGCCGCTGCTGTTCCACCTGGGGCATCGGCACATGCATGCTTCCATCGCCGCCGCCGTGGCCCGCGTGGTCCCGCTGGCCCGGATTCGATACCTGGGTTTCGGCCATGTCGAGGCCGACGAGTGCGGCGCGCTGAACCAATGGCTGGCGGCCGCCCCGAACGCCGAGGTCGTCCACGGCCGGACAGCGTGCATGGTCTCGCTGAACGACCTGGCGGATCGCGCGCCCAAGCCGCTGGCGGACGGCGAGACGATCGACCTTGGCGCAAAGCGCGTGCGCTGGATAGACACGCCCCACGTTCCCCACGGCTGGGAGGCCGGCGTCTTCTACGAAGAGACCGGCGCCACCCTGTTCTGCGGCGACCTGCTGACCCATGGTGGCGACGGGCCGCCGATCACCGAAAGCGACATCGCCGCCCCGGCGATCGCGATGGAGGACGTGTTCCACGCCATGTCCATGTCGCCGAACACCGGCGCTGTGCTGCATGGGCTTGCGGACCTGACGCCCGCGACCCTTGCCCTGATGCATGGTTCGTCGTTCCGCGGAGACGGCGCGGGCGCCCTGCGCGCGCTGGCGTCGCATTGCGCCCTCCCCTGACGGCGGCTCTCGCTGCGCCGAAGAAACCAAAGGCCCCTACGTGGAGTTTCGGTGGAATTCCGCAGGGACGACGAACATGGAACCCAACCCCAGGAGTACGGCGAAAATCGCCGGCCACCCCATCCACCCGATGCTTGTTCCTTTCCCTATCGCTTTCTTTGTGGGGACCTTCGCATCCGATCTCGCTCATTTGAAAACCGGTTCCGACTTTTGGGTCACCGCGTCGCTGTGGCTGCTCGGCGCCGGCCTGGCGATGGCGGCGTTGGCGGCCCTGGCCGGGCTGACCGACGTGCTCGGGAGCGCGGCGATCCGCCAGATCAAGGACGCCTGGCTGCACGCGATCGGCAACGTCACCGCCGTCGTGTTTGCGCTGGTGAACTTCATCCTGCGCTATCGTGGAGGCGTCCCCACGGTGAGCACCCTTGAACTGGTGTTGTCCGGCCTCGTGGTCCTGATCCTGCTGTTCACGGGCTGGAAGGGCTGGGAGCTGGTCTATCGTCACCGGGTCGGGGTCGCCGACGACCTTTCCGGCCAGGGCTAGCCACGCAGGTCCAGGCCGCGTCAGCCGCCCATCACCTCGGCGACGGTCTCCCTGACCCTCGACAGGCCGAACCTCCACACCTTGTCCAGGTCGATGTGGGGCAAGGTCGGCAGCTCCGTCGGATCGACGAACACGTCCAGCACCGCCGGCCCCGGCGCGGCCAGGAGCTCGCCCAGGGCCTCCGCAAGTTCGCCCGGCCTCCTGGCCGTGAACCCGGTCGCCCCGCAGGCGCGCGCGAAGGCGGCGAAATCCATGTTGGGGAACCTGGAGCCCTTGAACGCCGGCAACCCGGCCGTCTCCATCTCCAGGTGCACCAGCCCCCAGCTCGAATTGTTGAACACCACCACCTTCACCGGCAGCTCGTGTTCGACGCTGGTCATGAACTCGCCGGCCAGCATGGTGAAGCCGCCGTCGCCGCAGGCGACAATCACCTGGCGCGCCCGATCCAGAGCCTGGACGCCATTGGCCTGGCCGAGCGCCGTGCCGACCGCGGCGTTGTTGAACGAGGCGAGGATCCGCTGGCGTCCGGTCTGGCGGATCCAGTTGGCCGACCACAGGGTCACCTCGCCGGTGTCGACCACGAAGGTCGCGTCCGGCGCGGCGAGGTCGCCGATCAGCCGGCCCACGGCCTGCGGGTGGATCTTGTCCGGGCTGCGCGCAAGATCCGCCTTGCCGTCGAGCATGGCGTTCCAGCGCCCGCGGGCCCTGGCGGCCTTGGCGAAGAAGCTGTCGTCGGTCTTGATCGCCACGCACGCCGCGATCTGGGCCAGCGCCGGCCCCACTGAGCCTACGATCCCAAGCTGGATCGGCGCGCGGCGGCCGAGCGCCAGGGCCCGTTCGTCGACCTGGATGATCTTGCCCGCCTTCGGCAGGAATTCCGAATAGGGATAGTCCGAGCCCAGCATCAGCACGACCTCGGCGTCGTGCAGGGCGTCCACCCCGGGGGCGCCGCCGATCAGGCCGACGCCGCCGATCCAGCGCGGATCGTCGAAGGCGACCATGTCCTTGGCGCGGAAGGTGTGGGCGATCGGCGCCTTCAAAAGGTCCGACAGCGCCAACAGGCCCGCCTCGGCCCCGCGGCAGCCGGCGCCGGCGAAGATGGCCACCGACTTGGCCTGGTCGATCAGCCGCACGGCGGCGGCGATATCCTCCGGGGCGGGCGCGACCTCGGGGCGGGGGCGCAAGGTGGCCAGGCTCGCCACCTTGCCGTGGACCGGCTGGCCGATCACGTCGGCGGGGATGTTCAGGTGCGCCACCCCGCGCTGGCCGTAGGCGGCGGCGATCGCCTGGTGGAACACATGCGCCGCCTGGTCGGGGGCGGAGACGACCTGGGTGTAGGTCGCGACGTCGCGGAACAACAGGTCCGGGGAATCCTCCTGCAGATAGTCGACGCCCCGCAGCGCCGCCGGCACGCCGCCGGAAATGGCCAGCACCGGCGCATGGTCCTTCTTCGCCTCGTAGAGGCCGGCGACCAGGTGATTGCCGCCGGGCCCCGTGGTGCCGCAGCAGACGCCGAGCCGGCCGGTCAGCTTCGCCTGGCCGGCGGCGGCCTGGGCCGCCCCCTCTTCGTGGCGGACCCCGATCCATTCGATCTTCCTGTTGCGCCGGATGGCGTCGGTGAAGGGATTGAGCGCGTCCCCCACCACCCCGAACACCTGGCCCACCCCGATGTCCACCAGGGTCTCCACCAGCATGTCTGCGACCGTCTGAGCCATGACCACGTTCCCTGCTGAGGCTGCTTCCTAAGCGTCGGCGCGGCGGGACGGTTCCTGGTTGCGACTGGAGCAGGACCCCACGGGGTCGCCCGGCGGAAAACTGCAGTCTACCGGAAACGCCGCCGGCGCATTCCGGCCTCGCGTCGTCAGCGTTATGGTGGCGAAGGAAACAGGACGGAGATTGTGGGATGGCCAAGGTCAAGACGTGTCTGTGGTTCAAGGGCGACCCGGAGCCTGCTGTCCGGTTCTACGTCTCCCTCCTGCCCGGTTCGCAGATCGACCATGTCCTGCGCTCCCCCGGGCCCTGGCCGGGCGGCCAGACCGGCGAGGTGCTCGTCGTCGACTTCACCCTGGGCGGCACGGCCTTCCAGGCGTTGAACGGAGGCGCGCCGGCCGACTATGGAACCGCCGCATCCATCTCGGTCGCGTGCGCCGACCAGTCGGAGATCGATCGGCTTTGGGCCGCGCTGACGGCCGACGGCGGAAGCGAGATCATGTGCGGGTGGCTGCGCGACCGGTGGGGCGTGCCTTGGCAGATCTTCCCCGAGGTGCTGCCGCGCCTGCTGGCCGACCGTGACCGCTCGGTCGCCCTCAGGGTGTTCGAGGCGATGCAGTCGATGGTGAAGCTGGATGTCGCCGCGATCGAGCGGGCGGCCGAAGGCTGAAGACCTCCCGCGGCCGATGGGGCCGACGCGCTTATCAGAACGTCGCCGTCACGGTGATCTGGCCCGACAGCGGCTCCAGCGGGTGGACCTGGAAATCGTCGACCCCTTCGGCCGGCTCGCCCGGCAGCCGGGAGATGTAGTAGTAGGCCGCCGCATTGGCCTTGGTGTCGAACAGGTTGAAGACCGTCGCCTGGACCTTCAGGTGTGGCGAGACCTTGTAGCCGACGTCGAGGTTGATCTCGCTGTAGCCCTTGTCCTGGGGGAACTCGTCGCCGTCCGAGATCGGATAGGCCCCGAGGATCCGCCACTGCAGGCCGCCGTACCAGGGCCCCAGGTTGTCCGCCAGGGCGCCGACCGAGCCGATGAAGCTCGGCGCATTGGCGATGAACGGCCCGTCCAGACCGAAGACCGCCAGACTGTCCCGCTTGTAGCGGGCCCTGGAAAAGGCGAGGTCGGTGTTCAGCTCGATCCAGGGAAACGGCCGCCATTCGCCGGAAAGCTCGATCCCCTGGCGGCGGCTGGGCGCGCTGGCGCTGTCCTGGCCGGCGTCGCCGTCATAGGTCAGTTCCGAGTTGAAATCCTCCTGGAACACCGCGACCTGGATCTGCACCTTGGGAATGACGTTGGTGCGCAGCCCGACCTCATAGCCGGTGGCCGCCGCCATCAACGGCGTCGGGCCGGCCGCGACCGGCGACCCCTCCAGCGGCACGGTGCCGAACACCCCGCGCACGTCGTCGGAGTGGAAGCCGCGGCCGGCGCTGAAATAGAGCTCGGTCGCGTTCCACGGCCTCAGGATCAGGCTGCCCTTGGGCTGGAACAGGCTCTGGTGCGCCGCCCCCTGGAAACCGGTGGTCAGGCTATGGTCGTCGGCCCAGTAGTACTCCTCGCGGGCGCCGACCACCGTGCGCAGCCAGGGCGTCCAGTGGGTGGTGTTCTCGATGTAGCCCCCGGTGTCGGACAGGTGGACCTTGTCGGCGGTGCAGACCCCGTTGGGAGCCGCGACCTGCAACACGGTTCCGTCCCCCTGGTCGACCGAGCAGGTCGGCAGCACGTGTCGGCTCTGAGTGTGGCGTCGGTCGATATAGGCCGCGTTGTAGCGCTCCTGCAGCCCGACCACCCAGTCGCTCTCGACCTTGCCCACGGTGAAGGCCTTCTTGAACGCGAGGTCGCCGCCGGCCGAGGTGCGGTCCTCGGTCTGCTGCTCCTGGTCGCCGTTGACCGGGTCGTCGAGGAAATGGGTGAAGTCGTTCCACAGGGTCATGCGGCTGTGGATCAGGTAGGCGCTGGAGGTGAACTGCCAGTCGTCGCCGCGCGTGGCGTAGTGGGCCGACAGACTCATCCGCTCCGACCTGTTTCCGTCGGTCGGGTCGAGGGCGCCGAAGCGGTCGATCAGCCCTGACGTGATCGCGCGCAGCGGCTGGTCGGTCGTGAAGTTACCGTCGCCCTTGTAGTACATCGCCGTCAGGCTGTAGCCGTCGTCGTCCCGTCCGTGGCTGTAGCGGACCGTCGCGGTGGCCTTGTGGAAATTGTCCGGGTGGTCGAACGGCCCGTCGAGGTGGCCGTAATAGAGGCCCGCCACGATCCGGTCATTGTCGGTCAGGTGATAGGTCCCGCCGGCGAAGACGTTCCCTATCCCCAGGGTCCCGCCGGTCACCGCGATCTGGTCGGACAGTTCGTTGACCAGTTTGACGTGGGTCGAGGCCACCGCGCCAAAATCGCCGACGGCGGCGTAATAGGGACCCTTGGTGTAATCGAGCCCGGCCGCCATCTGGGGCGTCAGGAAGTTGACGTCGGAATAGCCCTGGCCGTGGGCGTTGCTCGGCCGGTTGACCGGCATGCCGTCGACGAAATTGGCGATGTCGGTGCCGTGGTCGAGGTTGAAGCCCCGGATCAGGTACTGGTTGGCCTTGCCCTCGCCCGAGTGGGCGGTGACGACCAGGCCCGGCGTGCTCTCCAGCAACTGGCCAGGGCGATAGATCGGGCGGAGTTCGACCTCCTTCTGCGTCACCGAACCCTGGCTCGCGGTCTCGGCGACGCCCAGCAGGTTCAGCCGCGAGGCGGTCACCACGACCTGGCTGACGTCGTTGGCGGCGGTCGCGGCGGGCGGAGCCGTCTGGGCCGCAGCCAAGGCCGGAGCCGCCAGGGCCGCACCGCCCAACAGCGCCAAGCGCAACCCGACACGCAACCGGCTCGTCATGGATAGTTTCCGATCATGGCGGCGGAGACTGATCCAACAACGCTCCCCGCCACCCCTTATACGGACGAAAGCGGGAACTCCCTCATATTTCCCTTTTATTTCAATACGATGTCGTATTTTCCGATGGACTTTCCAAACCTTCCCACGAAAACATCTGTCATAAAAGGCGTGCATATGGGGTCCGCCCTCTCCAATGGGACTACATGCGCCCCTCCCTCGCCCTCCTCCCTACCCTGGCCCTGATCGTCGCCATCGCCGTCGCGGCCTGGATCTGGCGCCCCCAACCCGCGCACAATGTGGTCATTTTCGTCGCCGACGGCCTGCGTTATTCGGCGGTGAACGCGCAAGACGCACCGGCCCTGTTCGCCGTGCAGCGCGAGGGCGTCGACTTCCGGAACAGCCACTCGCTCTTCCCGACCCTCACCACCCCCAACGCCTCGGCCATCGCCACCGGCCATCGGCTGGGCGACACCGGGGATTTCGGCAACCAGGTCTACCTGGGCCAACCAGGCCTGGCGGCGGCCTTCGGCTCCCTGATCGCTGCGTATGAAGACGACAGCGTGCTGGGCGAGGCCAACCGGCGGTTCGCCGGCGACTATCTCAACGAGGAGAGCCTGCTGGCGACGGCCAGGGCGCACGGCTACGCCACCGCCGCGATCGGCAAGCTGGGGCCGACCGCGATCCAGGATGTCGGCGCCCGCGACGGCATGACTACCATCGTGGTGGACGACGCGACCGGCTCTCCGGATGGGATACCCCTGTCGGCGGACCTCAAGACGGCGCTGAAGCGGGCCAGACTGCCGACCACGGCGCTGGACCGCGGCCTGAACGGCGATCCGGGCAGCTCGATCATGCCCGGCGTGCACGTCCCCAACAGTTATCAGCAGGACTGGTTCACGGCGGTGGCGACCAAGGTGGTGCTGCCGCGCTTCAAGGCCGCGAAGAAGCCCTTCGTCATGGTGTTCTGGTCGCGCGACCCCGACGGCACCCAGCACAATCAGGGCGACAGCCTGAACCGGCTGACCCCCGGCATCAACGGCCCCACCTCGAAGGCGGCGATCCGCAATGCGTCGAACGACCTGCAGCGGCTGCGCGACACGTTGAAGGCGCTCGGCCTCGACAAGACCACCGACATCCTGGTCACGGCCGACCACGGCTTTTCGACCATCTCGAAACAGAGCGACACCAGCCCCTCGGCCCGGATGCCCTATGCCGACGTGCCGGCCGGCTTCCTGCCGCCGGGGTTCCTGGCCATCGATCTGAGCCAGGCCCTCGGCCTGCCGCTGTTCGAGCCCAACGGCCTGGACGTCCTCCTGAAGGAGGGTTTCCACCCCAAGCGGGGCGGCGCCGTCCTCGGCAAGGACGCGAAGCGTCCCGACGTGGTGGTCGCGGCCAACGGCGGCGCCGATCTGATCTGGCTGCCCACGGCGGACGAGCCCGCCCTGGCCAAGCGGATCATCGCGTTCCTGCTGAGCCAGGACTACACCGGCGCGCTGTTCGTGAACGACAGGCTGGGCCCGGTTCCGGGCGCCTTGCCGCTCAGCGCCATCGGCTTCAAGGGATCGGCCCTGACGCCGCCGCCCTCGATCATCGTGGGTTTCCGCAGCTTCTCCACCGGCTGTTCCAAGGCCGAGCTCTGCGGCGTGGATGTGGCCGACACCGAACTCCAGCAGGGTCAGGGGATCCACGGGTCGTTCGGCCGGGCCGACACCCGCAATTTCATGGCCGCGGTGGGGCCCGACTTCAAGGCCGGCTTCGCCGATCCCGCGCCGGTCAGCAACGCCGACCTGGCCTGGACGGCCGCCAAGATCCTGCGCCTGCCGTTGACGGCCAAGGGGATCGAGGTGGGCCGGCCCCTGACCGAGGCCCTGCTCGGGGGCGTGGTTCCGGCCTCCGGCAAGGACACCCTGCGCTCCGCCGCCGCCGCCAACGGCTTCGTCACCGTCCTGAAGCGCCAGCAGGTGGGCCAGACCCCCTATTTCGACGTGGCCGGACACCCCGGCCGGGTCCTCGGCCTCCAGCCCTGAGTAGTGGGCGGGTCGAAGACGCGGACCGGAGCCCGGTCTGGAGGCGGACCGCCGTCGCCGCCGTCAGGGCGCCTTGTCGAACTTACGCTCCGCCTCGGGGACGCTGTCCAGGCAGACATACTCCCGGATCTCGTCCTCGGGAGCGGCCCGGACCAGCTTGATGGTGAAGCTGGCCGGCATGGTGAAGGCGACCGGGTCGTCCAGGGTCACCTCCCACTTCAGCTCGTTCGGCCCCACCATGGTGATCCGCTCGGCGACCCGCAGCTTGTCGCTGTGGGGGGCCATGGTCCCGTTGATCAGGGTGTCGGGACGCAGGCCGATGGTGTCCGCCACCAAGGTCTTGCCTTCCCAATGTCCGATCGAATGGCCGCGGAAGGTGGGTTCGATCTCGTCCTCCGGCGGATGCTTGCGGCCGTCGGTGAAGATCCGGCGCACCTCGTTGGCGTATTCGGTGAGCACGGTGACCTGGCCCGGCGTCATCAACAGCTCGACCGGGTACGGGAAGATCAGCGCCCTGGGCATCCCGGGCGGAAGGCAGCGGGCGGTCGGATCGCCCTCGGTGTTGCCCACCGCCAGCCGGGCCCGGACCTCGGCGTAGCGTTTCGCCCAATCGGGTTTGTAGGCCGGCCGCAACTGGCGCAGGCCGTTCTGGCCCTCGACTTTCCAGATGCCGCTGAAATCGGCCGGGTGGGTCATCTTTGCGCCCGGAGCGTGGACGGCGCTTTGGGCTGCGGCCGGCGATCCCGCCGCCCCGGCCATCATCGCCCCGGCCGCGGCGACCGCCGCGAGCACGCAGCGACGTCCGCGGCTTCTGCTTGAGGCGGCCATCAGCGGACGTCGTCGAAGCTGTGGCCGTCAGGGCCGGTCAGGGTCACGATCTGGCCGCCCGCACGCCCGTCCCGCATCGGGTGGATCCTCACCGTCACCTTGTCGCCGGGCTTGAAGGTGTTGCGCTTCATGCCGACGCGGGAAAGTTTGCCCGGCGGCCCCATCTCCAGCTGCCAGTTGACGCTCGCGCCGCCGGGCTCGCCGACGTGGACGACCAGCCAGGAGTGCGGATTGGTCCATTGCAGTTCCTGGACCGCACCCTCGATGGTGAGGTCCTTGCTCTGGTCGAACATGGCCTGCGAATGGTGAGCGTGCGCCGGAAACGCCATCAACGCCGTCCCGACCACGGCAAGGATCGCCGCCCCGTACGGTTTCTGGCTGTCCTTCATTCCAACCTCCCCAGGTTTGGTTTCGGCTCCGGATTGCCCAAGGACGCTTCCGACGCCGGCCGCCGCCTCTGCTCAGGGCGGGCAGACGCAGGATTGGACCATTGCCAACGGATTGCAAGGGGCGCCAGCAGACGTCGCTCTCGAGCCTATTGGTCGAGCCGCCGCAGGACCGTGTTTATGGCGAAGCGCGAGTTCCCCGCTGCGCACGGCCCGGGGCGACGATAAAGGCAGACGCGGCCGCCTCCCTCCCCTTCACAACCCGCCTCCGCGAACGCGGGGGGCAACTCCGAGGCGTGCTGCGGCGCCGTCAGCACGGTGTTCACCGCCCCCGCGGCCTGGGCGAGGTCGAGCGAGGGCTGGGGGGTGTCCTCGGTCGTGAAATACATCATCGGCACGGCCCGGTGGAGATAGGCGTACCCGCCGGTGACCGAGTAGTCGTGGCGATAGACCGCCAGGCCGCAAAGAGCCGGATCGCCCCGCAACTTCGCGTAGGCGTCCATTTCCGGATGGAATTTCATCCATTGGGACCGGAAGCCGCCGAAACCGCAGCTCAGCGACGCCAGCAACCAGACGATGCAGAGGAAGCCCAGCTTGCGCCGCCCGACGTCCTCGCCATCGCGGCGCCCCACCGCCAGGGCCCAATCGACGGTTCCGATCGCCGCCAGCAGCACGGCGATCAGCACGCTCAGCAGGATGAAGCGATATTCCTTGTGACCGACGAGCGAATGCTCGACCAGGTTCACCACCGCCGCCGCGGCGAGGGCGGGGTAGCGGCGTGCGCCCACCCCTGCGAGCAGGACCAGCGGGATCGACCAGAGCGCCAGGCGCGGCCAGACCTCGAAAAAATAGCCGAACGCGCCGCTCGAGCCGAAGTCGGCCGAGCGGTTCTGGACGACGTTGAGCCTCAGGTTCTCGACGGCCCAGGCGAACGGGACCCCGCCCATCGCGACGTCGCACGCGACCGACGGCAGGAGCCCGACCAGACCGCCCAGCAACAGCGGCCGCCAGCATTCCCTTAGCCTGAGCCCACAACAGACCACGACCAGGGTGGCGATCCCGGGCAGATACTGGAACCTGAGCGCGGCGGCGTTGGCCAGGAGCGCCGCGGCTCCCGCGAGGCGCAGCGGCGTCCAGCGATCGCGGTCGGTGAGAAGAACGGCGGCCGGCAATATGAGGGCGATCGCCGCCGTCTCGCTCATCACGTGTGGCGCGAAATAGATGAATTCGTACCAGACCGCGGCGACCAGGCCCGCGACCTGCGCATGCAGCCGGGAGATGCGATCGCCCAGCTTCCAGGCGGCCACGACCGTGACCATCGAGGCGGCGACCATCGCCAGGTTCGGCGCCGTCAGGTAGAGGCCGCTGTCGGGGGCGAGCCAGGCTCCCAGCTTCATCGGAACGGCGGCAAGCAGCGGCAGCAACCAGCCGCGCATTCCGTAGCGCCACTCCCAGGTGACGACACCCTGGCCGAAGATCAGACGATGAGCGGTTTCGAGATACTGGAAAACCTCGTCGGGGTGGACCGGGGTCGAGACCGCCATCGCCACAAGCCGAAGAAAAACGGCGATCAGCAATAGATGGGGCAGCCTGGTCGCCTGCAACACGGCGGCCGCCCGCTGCTCCAGCCCGCTTCCTAAGGCTTCACCCGCCGGCCGAGGCGCCGTTTTGACCGCACGATCGTCTGACGCGCTCACGCGGCGCTCCCTGCATTCCATCGTCGCGCAATGTCCGGCCGCGGCAGATTAGATTGCGAGTGCTGACAAAGGCTCAACGGAGCCTCCGCCTTGGGCTCCGCAAGGAAGGAACCCCCTTCCGGAGCGGGGGTTTTTTAGAGGCGGCGGCTCCTTCGGCCCCGCCTTCCGGATCGCGACGGGACGCCATGCTGATTCTCTACGCCTCCCCCGGGGCCTGTTCCCTCGCCGTCCACATCGCGCTCCTGGAGACGGGCCTCGATTTCGAACTGGAGAAGGTGGACCTGAAGACCAGGCGCACCAAGACCGGCGCGGACTATCTGGCGGTCAATCCCAAGGGCAAGGTCCCGGCGCTGAGGCTCGAGTCGGGAGAGCTGCTGACCGAAAACGCGGTGGTCCTGCAATATGTCGCCGACGAGGCTCCGCAGGCCGAGCTGATCCCGCCCCCGGGGAGCTTCCGGCGCTACCGTGCGATGGAAGGCCTGAACTTCATCGCCACCGAAATCCACAAGGGATTCGGGCCGCTGTTCCAACCGGACACGCCGGAGGACTACAAGCCCCTCGTGCTGAAGACCCTGTCCGAGCGGTTCGGCTATCTCGATCGCCTGCTGGACGATCGCCCCTTCCTCCTGGGCCAGGCGGTCAGCGTCCTCGATTTCTACAGCTTCGTCACCGGTCGCTGGGCCCGGAACATGAAGGTCGATCTGACCGGCTGCGCGCGCCTGCCGGCCTATTGGGACCGGATCGCGGCCCGGCCCGCGGCGCAAAGGGCGCTACGCGCCGAAGGCCTGGATTGACCGCCGGCGCCGCAAGCCAGCCGGTACGGATCCCCGGGGCTCCGCCCCTCCCCCAAGCCCGATCCGGCGCTCGGTCGAAGCGTGTCGTTGCGAGCTCAAGGGCTGCTTGACGGCCAGCTTAATAAGCGTAACAAATAATGGCCTAGCCTGTGGCCTCCCCGGTGTTTTGAAGCCGGTCAGCGCTCCAGTGTGAGCCGGAGCTGAAGCTATAAACAGAGCGGGTCGCCGCAGGTCTCTGCAACGGTCCACTAAATTCTACGAGGACAGGGATGAAACGACTTTCAAAGTGGGCCAGCGCATGTTTGACGGCGGCCGCGTTGACGACGGCTGCGACGGCGGCCTTCGCCGCTCCCGCCCCTAAGGCGGCGACGGCCGCTCATCCCGACTTCGACGGTATCTGGCAGGTCAACCGCCAATTCAGCGTGCAGTCGGGGACCAAGCCGTCCGATGGTTCGCCGATCCCCTTCCTCCCCTGGACCAAAGCCGTCTATGACGCCTATCAGAAGTCGGCCGCCGACGGCGACCCCTGGCCGGCCAACCACCAGTTTTGCCTGGACGCGGGTCTGATCCGCACGATGAAGGGCAACTTCCCCTTCCAGGTCATTGTCACCGACAAGCAGATCATCCTCCGCCATGAGGAAGACAACATAGTCCACCAGATCCCGATCGTGCCCAAGGACAAGGCCAAGCACCCGAAGAACCCGGTCCCGACCTGGAACGGCGATGCGGTGGCCTACTGGGAGGGCGACACCTTGGTGGTCGACACCATCGGCTACAACGAGAAGGTCCCCTTCATCCCGGCCACCTTCCACACCCCGGCCTTGCACACGGTCATCCGCTTCCGCCTGATCAACGATGGCAAACAGTTCGAAGCCCGGATGCTGATCGACGATCCGGGCGCCTATACAAAACCCTGGGAGACCCGGGTGGTCTCCGACCGCGTAAAGCCTGGCTACAAGATCCGGGATTACCGCTGCGCCGAAAACAACCGCGACCTGCCGACCGTAGGCAACTGGGGCCCCTGGTAAGCGACTGGGCCCGCGTCGGCCCGGCGCCCCTTGGGAACGCCGGGCCAGAGCGCGCGAGAACCCACGCCCAGAATTCATAGAAGAGGTTATGTCAATGCTCAGGAAGCTTACCGTCTGCGGCGCGGCGTTGGTTCTCGCCGCCGCGGGCGCCACTGGTCCCGCCGGCGCCCACCATTCCTACGCGATGTTCGACCAGACCCAGACCCTCACCCTGTCGGGCGCCGTGGTGAAATGGGACTGGACCAACCCGCACGCCTTCCTCGAACTCATGGCGGACGGCAAGCACTGGGAGCTGGAATCGGCGAGCCCCTCGATCCTGACGCGGGCTGGCATGAGCCGCAACATCATGAAGGCGGGCGACAAGGTCACCCTCACCATGCACCCGCGTCGGGACAAGGCCCCGGGCGGTTATTTGCTCAGCGTCGCGATCGGCGATGGCAAGATGGTCAATCTGGACGCCGCGCGTCAGCAACAGCCCTGACAAAGATATATCGGAGAGAACAGCTTGGCGCACAAAATGAAAACGGGTCATCGGCTGCTGGTTGCGGCCGCCATCTTGGGCGGGCTCGGCCTGGCTCACGGACAAGCCCGGGCGGCTTCGGTCCCCGATCTGGCGGGTGTCTACTTCAACCCCCATCCGCCCAAGACGCTGCAGATCGTCGGGGGCGGCGCTCCGCCGCTGACCGCGGCGGGAAAGGCGGCGCTCGCCGCCAACGCCCCAGAGGTCGCGAAGTCCAAGGTCCCGCCCGCCGGACAGCACATGGAGGCCTGCCTGCCGGACGGCCCCACGCGCATCCTCCAGGAACCCTATCCCATGGAGATCGTGCAGAAGGGCGACACGGTGCTGCTGATCTGGGAGCACAACCACGTCAACGAACAAATCTACATGAACGAGAAGCCCGATCCCCAGGCGGACTGGGCCTACATGGGCAATTCGGTCGGTCACTGGGAAGGTTCGACCCTGGTGGCGGACACCATCCAGTTCAACGACATGACCTTCCTCGACGACAACGGCTTGCCGCATAGCGAGAACCTGAAGGTTCAGCGTCGCTTCCGCTTGCTGCCGGGGGGCAAGGCGCTGGAGATCCTGGCCACCGTCACCGACCCGGAAATGTACACCAAGCCGTGGACGGTGCGGGCGGTGCTGCCGCGCAGGACCGACGTCCACATCGAAGAATTCATCTGCGGCATCAGGAACTGGGAAACCCGCTACACCCGCGCGCGGTGACCGGCGGGGCTGCGTGCAGCCCGGTTTTTCGCAGAGCTAAAGGCATAACCCGGCGGCGGGGCCACCATCCCGCCGCCGGGATCAGCGTCAGAAAGCACGACCTTATGAGTGATCCAAACAAGGGCGCGCCGGCCTCCTCGAATTCCGAGATGTGGCCGCAGCACGAAGACCTCCGCGATCTGCTGGCGGCCTTCGAGCGCATGGGCGAACTGGCCCACGTCGAGGGCGCCGACAGCCACCTGGAGCTGAGCGCCCTGGCCGAGACGGTGACCGCTCGCTATCCGGGCGTCGAGCCTGCCCTGCTGTTCGACAACATCCCGGGCTATCAGAAGGGCTTCCGGATCCTCTCGGGCGGCGCCAACTCCTACAAGCGCTTCGCCCAGGTCCTGGGGCTTCCCGAACCCCGCAACGCCATGGACAACGTCCGCGCCTACAAGGCCCGGATGAAGCGCAGCTTCGAGATGACGCCGCCGCGCGTGGTCGAGACCGGCCCGGTGCTCCAGAACGTCTGGCGCGACGACGAGATCGACCTGACCAGGTTCCCGGCCCCCTTCGTCCACGAACTCGACGGCGGCCGCTACATCGGCACCGAGGACCTCGGCGTCACCCGCCACCCGGATTCGGGCTGGGTCAACATCGGCACCTACCGCATCGCCGTGCATTCGAAGAACACGGTCGGCATCTGGACCTCGCCCGGCAAGCACGGGCGGATGATCCGGGAGACGTATTTTGCCCGCGGGGAGCCGTGCCCCATCGTCATCTCGTGCGGCCAGGACCCGCTGTTGTTCCTGTGCGCCAACGCCGAGCTGCCCGAAGGGATGTCCGAATACGACTACGCCGGAGGCCAGCGCGGCCGCCCCTTCGACGTGATCAAGAGCGAGCTCTACGGCCTGCCCTTCCCCGCGGGATCGGAGATCGTGCTCGAAGGGTTGATGTATCCGGGCGACAACCAGCTCGAAGGCCCGTTCGGCGAGTTCATGGGCTACTACGCCAGCGAGGCCAGCCTTCAGCCCGTGGTCCACATCAAGCGGGTCTACTTCCGCAACGACCCCATCATCACCATGGCCATCCCGTCGCGGCCGCCCTCCAACTTCACGGTGGCGCGGTCCACGGTGAAGTCGGCGATGATCTGGGACGAGTGCGAGAAGGCCGGCTTGGCCGGCATCCGCGGGGTCTGGTGCCACGAAGCCGGCGCCGGCCGGCTGTTCAACGTCATCTCGATCGAACAGAAGTATCCGGGCCACGCCAAGCAGGCCGGCATGCTGGCCGCCAACTGCCAGTCGGGCGCCTACGCCGGCCGATGGGTGGTGGTGGTCGACCACGACATCGATCCGTCGAACATCCACGACGTGATCTGGGCGATGTCGACCCGTTGCGACCCGCCCAACGACATAGACTACATCCGCCGCGCCTGGAGCACCCCGCTCGACCCGATGCTGTTCGAGCCGCCGTGGGAGAACAACCGGGCCGTGGTGGACGCCTGCCGGCCCTGGGGCCGCCAGTTCCCGCCCGTGGCCGAAGCCAGCCCCGAGCTGAAGGAACAGGTGATGAGCAAATGGCCCCATCTGTTTCCGTGAACGGCCTGACCTAGGCCCGATTTCCCGCTCGCCTACATCCACATCGCAGAGACCAATCCCATGAAATTCCAGCTGGCCACCATCGACTCGGGCTCCGGTCCGTCCGCCGCCCTCATCGTCGGGGACAAGGTCGTGGAGGTCGCCGCCGCGACCGGACGCGAAGCCGATCGCAGCATGCTCGCCCTGATCTCCGGTTGGGACGCCAACCTGCCGCGGCTGGAAGCCGTCGCCGCCAAGGCCGACAGCCTGGGCGCGCCCCTCGCCTCGGCCAAGCTCCTGGCGCCGATCACCGATCCCGGCGGCATCTTCTGCGTCGGCGCCAACTATTCCGACCACGTGGCCGAGATGGCGGCCCAGGCAGGGCGGCCGATCGCAGACCCCAAGGCGATCGGCGTGCGCTCCTGGCAGTTCCTGAAGACCAGGCATTGCCTCACCGGAACCAATTCGATCGTGGCCATGCACCCGCGCGCCAAGAAGATCGACTGGGAGGCCGAACTCGCCGTGGTGATCGGCAAGAAGGCGTTCCAGGTCTCCGAGGAGGACGCTCTCGACTATGTCCTGGGCTACACCATCGCCAACGACCTGTCGGCCCGGGACCTGAACAAGCGCGACCAGCTGCCTGACGTGAATCCCTTCAAGTTCGATTGGGTGGCGCACAAGAACTGGGACGGCTCCTGCCCGCTCGGGCCCGCCATAACCCTGGCCCGCGACGTCGCCGACCCGCAAGACCTCGACATCACGCTCGAAGTGAACGGGGTGGTGAAGCAGCAGTCGAACTCCTCCAGGATGATCTTCAATATCCGGGAGCAGATCGCTGATCTGTCTCGCAATTTCACCCTCTGGCCCGGCGACGTCATCCTCACCGGCACGCCGGCCGGGGTCGGCGCCGGCAGGGGCGAGTTCCTGAACAAGGGCGACGTGATTCGCATCCGGATCGAGGGTCTGGGCGAACTTGTGAACACGATGGGCTGACCCCACATAACTTCTCACGGCGAGGCCCGCCCTCGGCCTCCCAGGCCCCGGAGTCGCCCCGGGGTCCTGGGCAGGACCGGAGGCGCCAAGAGATTCGTTGCCTTCCCAGGCGTTTTGGGCAAAATAATAGTTGGCGCCCTTGCCCATTCGCCAACGATTGGCGCGGGTCAATGGCTCAAGGACAAAGGCCGCCTTTACGGGTCGCCGAGCCGACAGTGAAGATCTCGGAGGACTAGATGATCCAGGTAAAGCGACTGGCCCACGCCACGTTCAGCACGCCCGATCTCGACCAGCAGATTGACTACTGGACCAATGTCATCGGCTTCAAGGCCGTCGACAGGAGCGAAAACCACTGCCTCATGACGACCCAGTTCGGCGAGGAAGTGGTCGCCCTCGAGCGCGGGAACGAGCGCGGCGCCCTGCTCAAGACCGCCTTCCAGGTGGCGCCCGACAGCGACCTCGACGAGCTCGCCGCCAAGCTCAACGAGGAAGGCGTCCAGGTCGAGCGGCGCTCGGACATCACCCCGGGCGTCCGGAACGCCATCGCCTTCACCGATCCGGCCGGCACCTTCGTGGAAATTTATTCCGATTATGAGTGGCCGTCCGTCAAACCCACGACGGCTGGCCATACGCCGGTGAAGTTCGGCCACGTGGCCACCCGGGTGAACGATGCCAAGAAGATGTCGAAGTTCTATTGCGACGTTCTCGGCTTCCGTGAATCCGACTGGATCGCCGAACGCTTCTCGTTCCTGCGCTGCGGCTCAGACCACCACACGATCAACTTCGCCCGCCACCCGAAGGAAGGGCTGCTGCACATCGCCTTCGAACTTCGCGACCGCGGCGCGGTGTTCGACGCCTGCCAGTACCTCACCGAGAACAAGATCCCGCTGGTGTTCGGTCCGACCCGCCACGTGGTCGGCCACAACATCGCCGCCTACCACCGCAACCCCGACAACATCCGGGTCGAGTTCTTCGCCGAACTGGACAAGATGCGGGACGAGGAGCTCGGCTACTTCGAGCCGCGGCCCTGGCACGAGGAATTCCCCATTCGACCGAAGGTCTGGCCCGAAGGCACCGATCGGGTCCAGTGGGGCTTCGGCAACACCGGGGACTTCCCCGGCTACATGGAGCCCGTGCCGCTGGCCAGCGAACGCGCCGCCTAGGCCGGCGCGCCATCCAGGCCGTCGAAGGCGCGCGAGGGAGACGCGGTTTTTCGCGGTTGAACGGACTGGAGACCAGCCACGAGCGGGTTGGACCTTCGCTTGCCGCGGCCGGCCTATCAGGCTGCGGCAAGCTCGCGACGGCCCCGCGCCAGGCGGGGACGACACCCGATAAGACGTGACGCTGGCCGCGCGAATCCGGCCAGAGCCGGATTAAAAACGCATTATAGGCAACAAGTTAGGGGTGAGACCTGCCGCGACCTTCGCGTCGTCAGGGGCCCAGGGGAGACTAGCTCAGGTGGTTACGAAGACTGTCGACGGAACCGTGGCCGACGCCTATCTGGCGATCATGGCCGATCGCGGGGTGGATTACCTATTCGCCAACGCGGGCACCGATTTCGCCCCGCTGATCGAGGCTTACGCCAAGGCGGAGGCCAACGGGACCAAGACGCCCAAGCCGGTCACGGTGCCGCATGAGAACGTGGCCATCTCGATGGCGATGGGCTACTACCTGAAGTCCGGCAAGCCGCAGCTGGTCATGGTCCACGTCGACGTGGGCACGGCCAACGCGGTGTGCGGCGTGATGAACGCCTGGCGCGGCAACATCCCCGTCCTGTTCACCGCCGGCCGCACCCCCTTCACCGAAAACGGCGGCCTGCGCGGCGAGCGTTCCGGCGAAATCCACTGGCCCCAGGAACTGCGCGACCAGGGCGCCCTGGTCCGCGAGATGACCAAGTGGGACTACCAGCTTCCCAACGGCGAGGTGCTGGAAGGCGCCATCGACCGGGCCATCAACATGGCCTGCGCCGAACCCAAGGGGCCGATCTACCTCACCCTGCCCCGCGAGGTCCTGGCCGCGCCCTATACGCGCAGCTACCAGTCGCCGAGCCGGCATCGCACCGCCTCCGCGCCCTACCCCGACCTCAACGCCATCGACGAAGCCGCGGACATGATCGCCCGGGCGGAGAACCCGCTGATCATCACCGCCAGCGCCGGCCGCGAAGAGAGCGACGTGGCCAAGCTCGGCGCCTTCGCCGACGCCTTCGCCCTGCCGGTGACCCAGCGCAAGCCGCGCTACATGTGCCTCGAGACCGATCACCCGATGAACCTCGGCTATGATCCGGACTCCATGCTGAAGGCCGCCGACCTGATCATCGTCGTCGATTGCGACGTGCCGTGGATCCCCAACAAGGTCGCCCCCAACTCCGACGCCAAGATCATCCACCTCGGCGTCGATCCGCTGTTCGCCGGTTATCCGATGCGCACCTTCGAGTGCGACCTGGCCATCACCGGCCTGCTCGGCCCGACCCTGACCACCCTCACCGAGGCCCTGGCCACCCGCCACGGCGCCGCGGCCCAGCGCGTGGAGGCCCGTCGCCAGCGCCTGACCGCCCAGCGCGCCGAACAGCGCGCCCAGTGGAAGGCCCAGTTGGCCAAGGTGCGCGACTCCAGCCCGATGTCGAACGCCTGGATCTCCCACTGCATCGACCAGGTGAAGGGCGAGGACGCGATCGTCATCAAGGAATCGCCCCTGATGGTCGAGCACATGCGCTTCAACAAGCCCGGCACCCTGTTCTACGTCGGCGCCGCCGGCGGCCTGGGCTGGGGCCTGGGCGTGGCCCTGGGCGCCAAGGCGGCCGCGCCGGACAAGCTGGTCATCACCACCTTGGGCGACGGCTCCTACATGTTCGGCAATCCCCTGCCCGCCCACTACGTCTCGGCGGCGGAAAGGCTGCCGACCCTGACCGTCATCTTCAACAACAAGATGTGGGGCGCGGTGAAGCGCAGCACGCTCGACGTCTACGCCGACGGCTACGCCGCCAAGAGCGGCAAGGAGCCGCTGACCTACTTCAATCCGGAGATGGATTTCGAGAAGACGGTCGAGGTGGCGGGCGGATACGGCGAGCGGGTCGAGGACCCGGCCCAGATGCTGCCGGCCCTCGAGCGTTCGCTGAAGGTGATCCAGGACGAAAAGCGGCAAGTGGTCCTCAACGTCATCTGCCGCGGGCCCTAGGCTTTTTGGAAGGGCGCGCGCACATGAATGCCTTCGACATAAACCGGGACGACGGCCCCCAGCCGGGCCTGCGCTTTCTCGGCCTTAGCGGCAGCCTCCGCCGCGCCGCCTATTCGACTGCGATCCTGCGGGAGTTGGGGAAGCAATTGCCCCCGAGCATGAGCCTCGACCTGCTCCTGCCGGACCTTCCCCTCTACAACGAGGACGAGGACGAGGAGGAGGCCCTGGAGGCCGTGCGCGCGTTCCGGGAGAAGATCGCCGCCGCTGACGGGCTGATCATCTGCACCCCCGAATACAGCCACGGGATTCCGGGGGTGCTGAAGAACGTCCTCGACTGGGCGTCTCGCCCTAGCCAGAAATCGTGCCTCAAGGGCAAGCCGGCGCTGATCATCTCCAACTCCCCCGCCTTCACCGGCGGGGTGCGGGCGCAGGCCCAGATGCACGAGACCTTGATCGCCTGTTCCGCCTTCGTCGTTCCGGGCAAGCAGGTGGTCATCGGCGGCGTCCGGGAAAAGATCAAGGACGGCGTTTTCGTAGATAAATCAAATCTCTCGTTCGCCTTGGCGGAGGTCGACCGGCTTGCCGACTACTGTCGGCTGCTCCGCGCCGTCCCGGGCTGACGAACGTCAAAAACAGAGTAGGTGGGTCCATGCAGGATACGACGCTAACCCGGGCTCCGGTGCTCGAAGCCGGCATGCTGATCGGCGGCCAGAAGGTCATGGCCGGTCGTCGGATCGAGGTGCGCAACCCCGCCCACGCGGCGGAGATCGTCGGCACCATCGTGCAATGCACCCCTGACGACGTGAACCGCGCCGTCGCGGCGGCCAAGGCCGCGCAGCCGGCCTGGGCGGCCAAGACCTTCCAGCAGCGCGCCGAGATCATGGCGCGGGGCGTCGACCGGATCGAACAGGGCATCGAGGCGCGCGCCACGCTCTACAGCCGTGAGAACGGCAAGACCTTCGCCGACGCCAAGGGCGAGCTTTCGGCCATCCCGCCGGTGGCCCGGCTGACCCTGGAGCTGGCCGCGGAAGTCGATGCTGAACAGCAGCTGCCGGCGCCCAACGGGCGCACCATCGTCCACTATGTCCCTTATGGCGTGGTGGTCGGCATCGTGCCGTGGAACAGCCCGGTCACCCTCGCCGCCCTGCAGATCATACCGGCCCTGCTGGCCGGCAACGGCGTGGTGCTCAAGGTCCCCGAATCCTGCCCCCTGGCCCTGATCGAGACGGCGGAGCTGCTGGCCGAAGCGCTGCCCCCGGGCCTGCTCAACATCATCTCCGGCCTGCCCCTCGACATCGGCGACACCCTGACCATGCACCCGGACGTGGGCAAGATCGCCTTCACCGGCAGCGTTCCCTCGGCGCGCAAGATCATCGCCAACGCCGCCCAGAGCATCAAAAGCATCACCGCCGAACTCGGCGGCAACGACGCGGCCCTCGTGCTTGAAGACGTGGATCTCGGCGACGAGACCATGAGCCGGATGGCCGACATCGTCTTCCGCATGGCCGGCCAGATCTGCATGGCGATCAAGCGCATCTACGTCCCGGAATCGATCCACGAAGATTTCATCGCCGCCTTCACCAAGGCGGTCGACCGGATCGTCGTCGGCGACGGCCTGAAGCCGGGGGTCACCATGGGACCCCTGCACACCCGTGAATCGCAGCAGCGCGCCTTCAATCTGATCGCCGACGCCAAGAGCCGCGGCGCGACGGTGCGGGAGTTCGGCCGGATCGACGACCCGGCGACCTTTGCCGAGGGCTATTTCATGCGCCCGACCGTGGTGACCGACGTTCCCGACGACGCGCCCCTGGTGACCGAGGAACAGTTCTGCGCGGCCCTGCCGATCCTGAAATACCGCGACCTCGACGACGCCGTCGCCCGCGTGAACGCCAGCATCTACGGCCTGGGCGGCTCGGTCTGGAGCCGGGACACCGACAAGGCCCTGGCCCTGGCCCGGAGGATCCAGTCTGGGACGGTGTTCGTGAACACCCACGGGACCCGGAGCGTCAACCGCCGCGCGCCCTATGGCGGGTTCAAGCAGAGCGGCGTGGGCCGGCGGTCCGGCATCGAAGGCCTGCGCGAATACATGCAAAGCCAGACCATGACCACGTTCGAAGGCTAGGACGGTGAACCAGGGCCGCCCGCGATGAAACGTCTGGTCGTTGGAATCTCGGGCGCGTCGGGGGTCGTCTACGGCATCCGGGCCCTGGAGCTTTTGCGCGACGCGGGCGTCGAGACCCACCTGGTCATGAGCCGCGCGGCCCAGGTCACCCTGGCGCACGAGACGGACATGAAGATCGCCGAGGTCGAACGCCTGGCGACCGTGACCTATCGGATCGAGGACATCGCCGCGGCGATCTCCAGCGGGTCGTTCAAGACCATGGGCATGCTGGTGGCGCCCTGCTCCATCCGCAGCCTGTCGGAGATCGCCAGCGGCGTGACCTCCAGCCTGTTGTCCCGCGCCGCGGACGTGACCCTGAAGGAGAAGCGCCGCCTGGTGCTTCTGGTCAGGGAAACGCCCCTGCACGCCGGCCATCTGCGCAGCATGGCGCAGGTCACCGAGATGGGCGGCGTCATCGCCCCGCCGGTTCCCGCCTTCTATTCCAGGCCGAAAACCCTCGATGATCTGATCAATCATACGATTGGCCGCGCTTTGGACTTATTCGACCTCAACGTTGCGATAAAACGGTGGAAGGATTCGGCCGCCGCACCAGAGGACCAGGCTTGATGAGCGCGGGCTCAGGCGGCGCTTTACGTATTGGAAATGGCGGGCCAGAGTGGCCGAAGAGGCGCTTACCGTGCCCCGGCTTCGACCCCGCCAAGCACGATCGATGACGATTTCAGTCAAAAAATAGAATGTGTAGGGAACGGGCGCGATGAGCGAAGGCAAGACCGTCGATATCTCCAAACTAATCGATGAACAGCCCATACGGCGCTTCCACGTCGTATTGGTCATCCTGCTGTTCTGCCTGATGCTCGCCGACGGCTACGATCTGCAGGCCATCGGCTTCGGCGCGCCCGGCATCGTCAAGGAACTGCACATCAATAAGACGGCCCTCGGGCCGGTGTTCAGCGCCAGCCTGGTGGGCATGCTGTTCGGCGCCCCGCTGTTCGGCTGGATCGGGGACCGGTTCGGACGACGGCCGGCCCTGTTCTTCGGCCTCGCCCTGGTCGGCGTGGTCTCGCTGTTCACCGCCGGGGCGGACAATCTGACCGAACTGCTGGTCCTGCGGTTCCTGATCGGCATCGGCCTGGGCGGGGTGCCTGCCAATTCCGTGGCCCTGATGGCCGAATACGCTCCCCAGCGGGTCCGCGCGACCATGATCGTGCTGGCCCAGACCGGGCTCACCTTCGGCTCCATGTTGCCGGCCGTGGCCAGCGGCGTCCTGGAAGGGGCTCACGGTTGGCGGCCTCTGTTCCTCATCGGCGGGATAGCCCCGCTGGTGCTGGGCGCGCTCGGCGTGGTGATGTTGCCGGAATCGCTGAAATTCATGGTCGTCAACAACAAGCCGAAGGAGAAGATCTGGAAGATCGCCGGCCGTCTCGATCCCCGGCTGCTGGCGACTCCCGACGTCACCTTCGTCGTGCCGGGCCCGCGGATCCAGAAGGCTCAGAGCGGCAACGTCACGCGGCTGTTCACCGACGGTCTGGCGGGCATCACCCCGCTGATCTGGGTGCTCTACCTCACCTTCCTGTCGGCCAACTATTTCCTGCATAGCTGGATGCCGATCCTGTTCCGTGGCGAGGGCCTGTCGATCAGAGAGACGGCCTTCGCGGCGGCGATGTTCGATGTCGGCGGCGTGTTCGGCGCCCTGATCTCCGGACGTCTGATCGACAAGTACGGCGTGCGGACGATCGTCGCCCTTTACCTGGTCTCCTGCCCGACCGTGGCGGCCATCGGCTATATCAGCCACTCGGTTCCCCTGCTCAGCGCCGCGATCTTCGTCGCCGGCTACTGCCTGGTCGGCATCACCTTGTGCATGAACGCGACGGCGGGGTCGATCTACCCGACCGAAATCCGCGCAAAGGGCATCGGCTGGGCCTATGGCCTGGGACGCTTCGGCTCCATCCTCAGTCCTATGGTCGGCGCCTGGCTGATCGCCCTGATGCTGCCGATCGGCCAGCTATTCCTGGCTCCGGTGGTGCCGCTGGTGATCGGAACGGGGGCGTCCTACTGGCTGATGAAGCTGTGCGTTCGCCGGTTCAGGGGAACCACCTTGCACGAAGACCAGAGGGCCCCGGCCCCCGGCGCGGAGCCCGTGGTCGTGGAGCCCGCCGCCGCGCTCAAGACCCCGACCTGACGGCCGGGCCGCGACGGGCGAAGGGAGCCGAACGTGCATCGACGCGCATTCGGGATCGGGGCGGCCGCGACGCTCTTCGGCGGTTCGCTCGCGTGGGCGGCGGCCGGTCCGCAGCGGCTGGATGGCCCGAGGCGACCTCCGACGCGGTCGCCGGCCAGGTTCCTGGTGGTGCTGCTGCACGGCTTCGGCAGCGACGGCGCGGACATGGCGGGACTGGCGCCGGCCTTCCAGGCTTATGCGCCGACGGCCGCCTTCGCCGCCCCCAACGGCCCGTTCGCGGTGGGCGGCGGCTACAGCTGGTCCGCCCCCCAGCCCCAGACCGGGAACCGCGACGCCGATCGCGCCCGCCGGGCCGCGGCCGGGGGCGGTCCGGCCCTGGATGCGTTCATCGAGGCCGAGCTCGCCCGGTATGGGCTTGGCCCCGAGCGCCTGATCCTGCTGGGCTTCAGCCAGGGCACCAGCGTGGCCCTCAACACCGGCCTGCGGCGGGCGACCCCGCCGGCGGCCGTGATCGCCTTCTCCGGCGCGAACCTGGCGGCCGAGGGCCTGCCGCGGACGGGGCGCCGTCCGCCGGTGCTGCTCATCCAGGGCGACCAGGACCCGATGGTGGCCGCGGGCGCCCAGCAGAAGGCCATGGACCTGCTCAGGCAGATCGGCGCGCCGGTCCAGGCCCATATGCTGCCCGGCCTTGGCCACGGCATAGACGAGCGCGGCGTCCGGCTGGCCGGGGACCTGCTCCGGTCCGTCACCCGGGAATAGGCCGGGCTAGTGTGCTGAATTTGAAGTTCGCCAGCGGATGGATCGTGCGGGTTGCGAACTTCAAATTCAAAGAAGCACACTAGAGTCAAAGGCTTCTAGTGTGGCTGGAGATTCAGAAATTCGCACAACGCCTGCCATCGACGGGGGCGAATTTCTGAATCGCCACACTAGGTCCTTGCGAACAGGTGCGGCCACTTGCTCATGACCTGCGCCTTCAGTTCCGGGCTGGCCTCGGCCACGGGCGGGAACTGGCGGCCCCAGGGGCGGCAGGCGTCCACCACGGCCCGGTTGTTCTCCCACGGCGGCCCGGTCAGCATGGGGTCGAGCGGGGTGCTCCAGGCCCGGCGGATATAGTCGATGTCGTTGGGCGGGTCGCAGCGCGTGGACATCGCCCAGATCACGTCGTGGATGTTCGACGGATCGATGTCGTGGTCGACCACCACGGTCCAGCGCCCGGCGTAGTTGCCGGCTTGGCAGTTGGCGGCCAACATGCCGGCCTGCTTGGCGTGGCCCGGATACTTCTGTTCGATCGAGATGACGTTGAACAGCCGCCCGGCCGCCGCCTCGTGGCACCAGACCCCCCGGATGCCCGACAGCCCCGCCTTCTCGCACTCGTCCCAGATCATCGAGGCCTTGGTCGCGGCCCGCACCACCGTGAAGTTCGCCGGCGGCCGCGCCGGAATGGCCAGGGTCATGATCGGGTCGTTGCGGAAGTAGACCCGCTTGATCCGGATGAGCGGCTCCTCGCTCGCCTCGCTGGCGTAGTAGCCCATGAACTCGCCGAACGGGCCTTCGAGGGCCGTTTCGTCCGGAAGCATCTCCCCTTCCAGCACGATCTCGGCCGAGGCGGGAATCGGCAGGCCGTGGACCTCGCTCTTGACCACGTCGAAGGGGCGCCCGCGCTGGCCGCCGGCGTGATCGTATTCGGAGACCCCCTCGGCGATCTCGGAATTGGCCGACAGGTAGAGCAGCGGGTCCTGGCCGCAGGAGATCGCGATCGGACAGGGCAGCCCCCGCGAGAAGTACTTGTCGCGGATCAGCCGGCCGTGCTTGCCGGGGGAGATCCAGATGCCGACGGTGTTCTTGGTGTGCACGGCGATGCGGTAGGTCCCGAGGTTGACCCATCCCGTATCGGGATCGCGCATGATGACGAGGTCCTCGGTGCCGATGTAGCGCTCCCGGTCCAGCTCGTGGACGAAGGGGGCGGGAAATTTGGTCAGGTCGACCTCGTCGTCGCGCATGACGTTCTGCAGCACCGGCCCGGTCTCGACCACGCGGGGCGGGATCATCTCGAACTTGTGCTTCATCCGGGCCTTGTAGGCGCGGACGAAATCCATGCGGCCCTGGGGCTCGGGCAGGCCCAGCACATGGGCCAGGCGCTTGTAGGAATTGGCGGCGCCGGCGAGCACCCGGAACCCCTTCGGGTAGCCCTTGATCTCGTCGAACAGCAGGGTCGGCTCGACGCCGGGATAGCGCGAGGTCACCGTCTCGGCCAGTGCGCTCAGCTCCAGGTGGCTGTCCGCGCCGTCGATCTTGACCAGCTCGCCCATCCGCTCGAAATCGACCAGCAGGTCACGCAGGTCTTCGTGCTGCGGTCGGGTGTCGGCAAAAGCGGGCTCTGGCGTTTTCCGATTCGTCATGAGGCTGACTTCCTGGCGTTGATCCTTGGCGGTTATGGTCCGCCGTGCTGTCCCTGGTTGACCGGTTAAAGCAAAATTTCCCCGAGGCAAACGGGGATGATGAAGATCGTCATCGACTGGGGGCTATCTAGCGGCTCGGCGGCGGCGCCGGGACCGGGTCGGCGGCGGCCTGGACCTCGCGCATGACCCTCAAGGCGTTGCCGCCCCAGACCTTGGCGACCTCGTCCTTGCCGTAGCCGGCCTTCAACAGGGCGGCGGTGATCTTCGGATAGTCGGCGACGTCGTCCAACCCCGCCACGCCGCCGCCTCCGTCGAAGTCGCCGCTGACGCCCACGTGGTCGATCCCCACCAGTTGGATGGCGTGCAGCATGTGCTTCATGAAGTCGTCGAAGCTGGCCCGGGGGACCGGCCACCGTCGGTCGATCTCCTTGCGGGCGGCGACCAGGGCGATGGCCTGCGCCTCCGTCCGCTTGCCGGGTTGGGCGAACTGCCGGACCAGGGCGGCCATGGCCGCGTCCCGCTCGGGGATCTTGGGCCGGTCGATCATATAGTCGGAGAAGGCGTTGATCTGGATCACCCCGCCCTTGGCGGCGATGGCCTTCATGTGCGCGTCGTCGATATTGCGCGGATGGTTGTAGATCGCCCGCGACCCCGAATGCGACAGGATGATCGGCGCCTTCGACAGGGCCAGCATGTCGTCCACCACCCCATCGGAGGCGTGCGAGGCGTCGAGGACGATCCCCATCCGGTTGGCTTCGGCCACGAACTGCTTGCCCAGCGGCGAAAGCCCGCCCCACTCGGGCCCGCGCGGGTCGGTGGCGCTGTCCCCCAGTTCGTTGTTCTGGAAGTGGACCGGGCCGATCATCCGCACGCCCATCTGGTAGAAGGTCCGCATAAGCGACAGGTCGCGGCCGAACGGATTGCCGTTCTCCATGCTGATGAAGACGAAGCGCTTGCCGCGGCGGGCGATGTCGTAGGCCTGGTCGGGCGTGAGGGCGATCTCGAACGCCTGGGGATGGGCCGCGACCATCTCGCGGATCTCGACCCCGCGCAGGAGGGCGGCGTCGCGGGCTTTCAGATCCCCATCCGGACCGCGCTGGCCCTGGGGCGTGAAGATGGCGAAGAAGCCGCCGTCGACCCCGCCTTCCACCAGGCGCGGATAGTCCACCTGGCTGCCGTCGACCAGGACGTCATGGCGATCCATCACGTTCCATCCCGGCCGGCCCAGATTGGCCGGGGTGTCGAAATGGGTGTCGAGGACCACGAGGCTCTCGTGCAGGACCCGGTCGGCCTTGCTGACGGCGGCGGTCTGGGCGGCGCCGGCCAGGGGCGCGCCGGCCAGGGCGGCGGCGACCACGAGAGTGCGGAAAATCACGGGCGGGGCTCTCCTGGCAGGTCGGATGACCTCCAGATATTCCATGTCCGGGGATTAATCGAACAGCTCGTGGACCGGACCAGCGCGAACTCCAGCGAGCGCCTGGCGGATTGACGAACCCCCGGCCCAAAACCACACTCGAAAAGGTCGGCGCCGCCGGTTCTCAAATTGTCGCCCCGACGGCGGTCGATGCGGCGCCCCAACAAGAAAAGGCTGCCTCATGGGGACGGCGAGGAAGCTTCTGGAGCCCGCTCCTCCGGGGCGGATGTGGCAGCTGTTCCTGGGGATGGCGGCCATGATGGCCATCTCCAGCCCGCAATACGTCTGGACCCTGTTCGTGATCCCGATGAAGTCGGACCTGAAGGTGTCGCTGGCGGCCCTGCAGACGACCATCGCCATCTTCGGGTTCTGCCAGGCGGGCCTGGGACCCATCCACGGCTATTTCGCCACCCGCATCCGCCCGAACCGGCTGGTCGCCGTCGGCGGGGTCCTGATCGGGTTGAGCTGGATCAGTTCGTCCTTCATCACCGACCTTGCCCTTATGTACCTCACCTATGGGGTGGCGAGCGGCGTGGGGGTCGGCCTGGTCTTCGTCGCCGTGGTCGACCTGATGGCCAAGTGGTTTCCTGACCGGCGCGGCTTCGCCGTCGGCATGGCGGCGGGCAGCTACGGCTTCGGCGCCATCCTCACCACCTTTCCCATCGACGCCGCGATCAAGGCCCACGGTTTCCGCTACGCCCTGATGGTCTACGGCGCGGTGATCGGCGCCGTCTGCATCGCCGCGGCCGTGGGCATGAAGAAGCCCCCGGGGGAGATCCTGCTCGCACCGGCCGCGGACGGCTCGGCAGGCGGGCGTCACTACACCCCGACCCAGATGCTGAAGACCCCCAGCTTCTGGCTGCTGTTCGCGATGATGACCATGGTCGGCGTCGGCGGACTGATGGTGATCTCGCAGATGGCGGTGTTCGGCAAAAGCTTCGGCATAGGCCCGACCACCCTGGTGCTGGGCATGGGCGCCCTGCCTCTGGCTCTGACCCTCGACCGCATCGCCAACGGCGCCACCCGTCCCCTGTTCGGCTGGCTCTCGGACAGGATCGGCCGCGAGAACGCCATGGCCATAGCCTTCACCCTGGAAGCGGCCTCGATCCTGCTGCTGCTGGCGTTCGGGTCCAACCCGGTGCTGTTCGTCGTCCTCTCCGGGGTGGTCTTCTTCGGTTGGGGGGAGATCTTCTCCCTGTTCCCCGCGGCGCTGACGGACATGTTCGGCGCCCGCCATTCGGCCGACAACTTCGGCTTCCTGTTCGCCTCCATCGCCGTCTCCTCGATCCTGGGCGGTCCCCTGGCCGCCTTCGCCTACGAGCAGGCCGGCTCCTGGCCTCCGGTTTTCGTCATCGTCGCCCTGCTCGACCTGACCGCCGCGGCCCTAGCGCTATGGGTGCTCAAGTCCCTGCGCCGACGCCAATCGGAGGGGGATGCGCTGCTAGCCGCCGTCCCCTCCCCCGCCCCAGGCTGAGCGGCGCCGGAACCCGACTACGCGGGCGGCTTGGACCCGCCGGTCAGCACCGCCTCCAGCGAAAACAGGGCCTGCTTCAGCACGTCGAGCTGGTCTTCGCCCAGAAGGGCCCGGATTTCGGCATTGGCGCGGGCGGCGTCGGGTGCGGTCTCGGCAATCAGGGCGAACCCCGCCTCGGTGATGAACAGCAGGCTGCGGCGCAGGGTGGGGCCGGTGGGGCGGCGCCCGACCAGGCCTCGCGCCTGCAGGTCGCGCACGATCCGCGTCAGGCTCGGGCGCAAAAGGAAGACCCGGCGGGCCAGTTGGGTCGCCTCCAGGCCCTCGCTGTCGGCCAGGGTCCGCAGGACCCGCCACTGCTGCTCGCTGACCCCATGGGCCCGCAGCGCCGGCCGCACCCGCGCCATCACCGCCTCGCGCGCCCGCAGGAGCGCCATCGGCAAGGACCGCGTGAAGTCCGCCGTCGGGCGTTCCCCAGAATCGCCGTCTGTCCCGACCTGTCGTTTCACCGGTTCGTCCATCAGCTCAGGGTGAGGGGGCGGCGGGGCGATTGCAACGTCCGCCACCTCAGCGCTTGTCCACGACCACCTTGCCGTCCTTCAGCACCAGCCGGGTCTTCAGCATGGCGTGGAAGTCCTCCAGCGGATTGCCGTCGAGCAGGACGATGTCCGCCCGCTTGCCCGGCTCCAGGGTGCCGATCTGGTCGGACATGTTGAGATAGGCGGCCGTGTTGGGGCCGATGATCCGGAAGATGTCCTGCATGGAGAACATGACCGCCAGCGACTTCAGCTCGTGTTCCAGCACCGCCCTGACGGGGTAGTTCTGGTCGCTGCCGTAGCCGAGGGCGGTCCCCTTCGAGGCGTCCCAGATCCGGCGGGCGTTGATCAGGGTGTAGGCGGCCTCGGTGCCGGTCGCGCGGCCCCTCTCGTCCCTGTTGGCGCCGGCGATGGAGTCCGGCCAGGGCATGCCGGTGCGGAAGCGCGGCGTGTCGTCCTTGGCGAAGACGTCGATGATCGGGGCGCCGAAGCTGATCAGGTCGAGGACGATGACGCCGCTCTTCACGATCCTGTCGGCGTCGTCGTAGCCCATGAAGTCCTTGTTGGGCAGGTGGACCTGCCGTCGGATGCCCACCTCGGTCGCCGCCAGCATCGCCGGGGTCGACACGGCGTGGACGTTGACCTGCACGCCGACCTTGGCGCCCTCGTCGACGGCGGCTTTCAGCACCTCGATCTCGGCGGCGGTCGGACCCGGCTCGGGGGTGACCGAGATCTCGCCGGTGTTGCGGATGCCCTTGGCGGCCATGGCCCGGACCGCGGCGCGGGCCTCGTCCGGCGTGCCCCGCAGATTGACCCGTTCGGACGCCAGCACCCGCGGACCGTTGATCAGCCCGGATTCGATGTGCTGGATCAGGGTCTGGTTGCCGTCGCCCGGACCGCCCCCCGACAGGACGGTGGTGAAGCCGTTCTCGATCAGGTCCTGCATCTGGGCCTTTTCGTCCGGCCCGGTGTTGATGTGCTTGTGGGCGTCGATATAGCCGGGCATGGCGGTCATGCCCCTGGCGTCGATGGTCTTGCCGCCGGCGCCGGCCGGAGCCGCACCGGTCGTGACCGAAGCGATCCTGCCGCCCCGGACGACGATCGAGCCTCGTTCGATCACCGTCCCGTTGGAGACGATGATCCGGGCGTTGGCGATGGTGACGTCCTGCGCCGCGGCGGCGGTCGCCGACGCCAGGGCCAGGCCGGCGAGCGTCGGCGCTAGGTATCGCTTCACGTGTTTTCTTCCCTATCGGTATTGGTCTTGGAGCGACGCAGGCGAGCCGAACCATAACCCCGCCAGGGCCTCAGCGTATTTCATCAGTCGCTGACATGGAAGACGCAGCAGCGCCGCCCGCCGTCGCCCGGACCTTTCGGGCCTGACGCGTCCTAGTCGCCGACGGTCGGCGACTCCGCCGCGGAGGGATTGGGAACGCGCAGCGTCGCGTGGCTGAAGCCCATGGCCATGGCCTCCATCAGCAGCTCCCGGGCCGGCAGGCTGGTCACGGTCAGGGCCGGCGCCGCGCCCTCCGCCATTTTCATGAACCGGCGCAGACCGAGGGCGATGGACCGGTTGTCCTCGCCGAACGCCCCTGCCCTCACCGTCAGGCCGGTGGCCCTGGCCTCCTTGCACGCCCCGATGAGCGCACGATTGGGCTCCACCTGGACCCAGACGGCGCGGAAAAAAGGGCGGACCAGGGCGGTCATTTCCGCCAACCGTCCGGCCGGTATGCCTTCTTCGATATCGACCAGTTCGCAGACCACCGCCCGCTTGAGCACATGCTCCACGGCCCGGGCGTGCTCGAAGATGGCGGTGCTGGCGCGCCGGTTGCTCAGGCCGACGAACGACAACTGCATCACCAGGCTGGGGCGGCCGGCGTCCCGCTCGGTGAGCTGCGACATGCCGCGGGCCAGGGCGGCCAGGTCGATCCGCGCGAAGTCGGGCGGCAGCAGCGCGCGCCGTTCGGCCGGGCCCAGCTCGGAGCCGCGTTCGAGGTCCAGGATACGGGACTCCACCCGATGGCCGGCGACGTTTCCGCTGCGCAGATCGATCACCGGGTCGACGGCGAAGGAGACCCTCAACTGCCGCCCGTCGGCGCTTTTGAGCGGCCACGCCTTCAGGCTGTTGAGGGCGGAGGCTTCGCCGTTCCCGCCCGGGACGGGCGGCGGGGCGAAGACGGCTTCGGCGTCGGCCTTTTCCAACTCGGCGGCGCTGACGGGTCGGACCGCGATGTGGTCTCCGGTCAGTTCGGTGACCAGGTTGACCCGCAGGTTCGCCGGATCCACCGCCCCCAGGAAATGGGTCAGCACCTCCTTCAGCGCCCGGTAGCAGACCGCCTGGGCCACCATGGCCGACTTTTCCGGCGTCCCCACCAGGATGTGGGTTTCGCTGGCCTGCAACAGGATGTCGCTGTCGGACAGGTGTTTGCGGAAATGCCGCTCGACCACCTCATGGATGTGTTCGCGCCGGGCGTCCCAGCGGATGCCGAGCGCGGTCTTGATCGGATCGATCGACACCAGCAGGGCCTTGCCTTCGGCGACCAGCGGCGAATTGCCGATCAGCTCGAACAGGGCGCTCGCGCCAAGGTCGAGCGGGTGCGGCTCGTCTTTGACCGCGATGACTTTGAGGGCCGGGGAAGCAGCCGACATAAGGGATTCCTACCCTGAGCGGTTTGATCGTGATCGCGCCGAGACAATTTATCAATTGAAAGGTTTCGAGAGTGCGAAGGTATCGGGGTAGCGACAATTCGCCCACCCGCAAAAGTCATCGACGCCCATCGGAGCCCCATCCACCGGAAAACAGGGCCCGATTATACTATATGCGTGCTAACCATTCTGGAAAAATTCCGTTGCGATCTCATAGATTGCTCCCGTACCCATCTATCCGTCGAGACCCCCGCAGATCGCCGGGCGCGCGGCCTCAGTATCCATAACGGACGTTGAATTTGCCGCCGTTCGGTCGCCGTGCCTTTCGACCAGGACCGAACCCTTGCCGATCACCACCTCTGGGTTGAGATGGAACCAGGAGCGGTCGCCGCGCCCGCGATTAATTCAACAGCGGTTGACGAACGTCGCGTTTGGCTTCTAGGCTGAAAAGAAAAGCGGGTGGAAACGACCAGTCGCGGCGGCGCCCCGTCACCGGAGCGAACGCAGTTGGTCTCCTGCCCCGATAGCCAGTCGCGGGAAGCGGGAGCGTCATGTTCGAGTGGATGGTGTCCACGGGGTTGGCGCACTGGGTGGACGAGTCCCCCTGGGCCTATCCCTTCCTGCTCACCGTCCATGGCCTGGGCATGGCGGTGGTGGTGGGCCTGACCGCCATGACCGGGCTGAGGATCCTCGGCTTTCCGGCCAAGATCCCTCTCGGGGCCTATCGTGGGACTCTGCCCTGGCTGGTCTGGGCCTTCATCGGCAACTTCCTGTCCGGCCTGGTGCTGTTCGTCCACGACGCCGTGGCCCTCGCGGGCAACGTCTCCTTTCAGGTCAAGGTCGCCTCGCTGGTCGTCGGGGTGGCGGTGCTGTGGCGGATGTACAGCCATGTGGTCATCCCCGCCTGGAGGGCCGAGACGGCCACGGGCGCGGTGGAAACCGAAGCCCGGCCGGGCGTGGTGATCGACGGGTCGGGGGTCGTGGCCTGGGTCATACCCCGCTCCGGCAAGGCCCTCGCCGTCGTCGCCATCCTGATCTGGTGGCTCAGCGTCATCGTCTCCGGCCGCCTCGTCGCCTACCTCGCCGCCGCCGCCTGATCCGGAACCCGCCCCTTGCCCAAGTCCCCGCTCTCCCTCTGGATCGAATCGACCTGGCTGCACCGGTTCATGCAGCAGAACCCCCTTGCCTTCACCGCCTCGGAGACCCTGCACTTCATGGGCCTCACCATCCTGATCGGGGCCCTGATGGTCGTCGACCTGAGGGGACTTGGCCTGTTCAAGCGCATGCCGTTCCTGGAGGTGCACAAGCTGACGCCCATCGCCATCGGCGCCTTCGCCGTCCAGTTGGCCACCGGCGTCTGTTTCGTCTTCCAGGGCCCCCAGAACTACTTCGACGACCTGTCGTTCAGGATCAAGATGCTGCTGGTGGTGCTGGCCGGGGTCAACGCCCTGGCCTTCGAGTTCTTCGTCTTCCGACCCTACAAGGCCGGGAACGTCGCCATCGAACACGCGCCCATCACCAAGATCACCTGTGCGGCCTCGCTGCTGATCTGGGCCGGCGTGCTGATCTGCGGGCGGCTCATTCCTTACGTGTGAGACCCAAAGCAGGCGGGCGGCCGCGCCCGCCCGAGACAAGAACAGGGAGGACGACCAAGTGGGCTTGAGAGATCCGATAGCCAGGGCCTCATGGCTCGTCGCCCTGGCGGCGACGGCGACGGCGCTCGTTCCGGCGGCGGCGCGCGCCACGGTCGACCTCGGCGGCTACTACGCGCCGGTCTTCCACGAGGACGGACCCGAACGGGGACAGGGTCCCGACGCCGGCGAATACATGGGGCTGTCCATCAACGAGGCCATGCGCCTGCGCGGAGAGACCTGGAACGGCTCGCTGCTGACGCTGCCGGAACGCCAGTGCGTCCCCCATCCGTCGACCTACGGCATGCGCGGCGTCGGCAACCTGCACATCTGGGAAGTCCGCGACCCGGGCACCCAGGCGGTGGTCAAGCTCGAGCAGCAGATCGTCTGGGAGTCCCAGCACCGCGAGATCTGGATGGACGGCCGGCCCTTCCCGCCGGAGTGGGCGCTGCACACCTGGCAGGGCTTCTCCAAGGGCCACTGGGAAGGCGACACCCTGGTGGTGGAGACCCGCAACCTGAAGCCGGGCTGGATCCGCCGCAACGGCCTGGCGCTCAGCGACAGGGCCCACATGACCGAATACTACATCCGTCACGGCGACGTGCTGCACCACACCATGTTCATCGAGGACCCGGTCTATCTGACCGAGCCGATGATCAAGACCAACATCTTCCGGATCATGGCCCAGCCGAACATGGGGGCCTACCCCTGCCGTCCGGCGGTGGAGATCCCCCGGCCCAAGGGCGAGGTGCCCCACCAGCCCTTCAAGGACCGCTCGGCCATCGAGGAGTTCGCCCAGCGCTACGACATCCCGCCGGAGGCGGCCGCGGGCGGCATCGACACCGCCATGCCCGAATTCATGGACGTGATCGCCGCCTATCGGGCGGCCCATCCCGTCGCCCCGCCGAAGGCGGCCAAGAAATGAGCAGGAACCCGACCCCGATGAAATCGTCCCTGCTCGGCGGCGTCGCGGCGCTGGCGGCGCTCACGACCCTGGCGGGGTCCGCCGCGGCCCAGCCGTCCCGCCAGCCCGCCCTCGACGACCAACTGGCCTACGCCGCCCGCGCGCCCAAGGCCGGGACCTTCCAGCTCATTCCCCTGCGCGAAATCATGGAGGTGCGCGGGCAGGAAGGCCCCATCGCCACCCTCCAGAACGGCGTCTATGTGCTGCAGGGACCCGACGGCAACGTCACGGTCCAGATCGGCCCCGAAGGGTCGGTGGTCGTCGACAGCGCCCGCAAGGAACACGCCGACGAGTTGCTGGCCCAGCTGAAGCAACTCGTCGGCCCGCACACCATGCGCTACTATCTCAACACCAACGGCGATCCGGAGCGGGTCGAATCCAGCGAAGCGGTGCGCAAGGCCGGCCAGGCGATCTTCGGCGGCAACATGGTCGCCCAGGTCGCCGACCTCGCCGGCGAGTCGGTGCACCTCAGCCACCAGAACGTGCTGGACCGCCTCTCCGGCGTCGGCGCCAGCAAGGACCCGGCCGTGGCGCAGGGCCAGTGGCCCAAGGAGACCTACGCCGAGGACGAATACGATTTCCACTTCAACGGCGAAGGCATCCAGCTCTTCCACGAACCGGCGGCCCACACGGACGGGGACTCCATCGTCTTCTTCCGCCGGTCCGACGTGGTGGTGGCCGGCGACCTCTGGGACACCAACACCTATCCGCGCATCGACATCGCCCACGGCGGTTCGATCCAGGGCGAGCTCGACGGCCTGAACCACATCATCGACATCACCATCCCCAGCTACAAGCAGGAGGGCGGCACCCTGGTGGTCCCCGGCCGCGGCCGTCCCGGGGACGAGGCCGAGGTGGTGGAGTACCGCGACATGATCACCATCATCCGCGACCGCATCCGGGACATGGCCGCCAAGGGCATGACCCTCGAGCAGGTCAAGGCGGCCAGGCCGACCCTCGACTACGACGGCCGTTACGGCGCGACCACCGGCCCCTGGACCACGGACATGTTCATCTCGGCCGTCTACGCGGGCGTGAAGCCCCAGAAGAAGACGGGGAAGGCTGCGAAATGAAAAACCACCCCATGATCAGGCGGACGCTCATAGCGCTTGCCGCCGCAGCCCTGCTGTCGCCGACCCTGGCCGCCGCCCAAGGCCCCGCGGCGCCGGCGGCCCAGCCCCCGCGGACGCCCAAGGCCGCCGCGCCCATCGACCTGACCGGCAATTGGGTCTCGATCGTCAACGAGGACTGGCTCTACCGGATGGTCACCCCGAAAAAGGGAGACTTCCCCGGCCTGCCCCTGACCAAGGCGGCCCAGGACGCCGCCAACGCCTGGGACCCGGCCACGGACGGCTCGTGCAAGGCCTACGGCGTGGGCGGGATCATGCGCATGCCCGGTCGGTTGCGGATCGGCTGGGCCGCGGACGACGCGCTGAAGATCGAGACCGACGCCGGCGTGCAGACGCGCCTTCTGGTGTTCGGCAAACGGCCGGATGCGAACACCCCTGCGACGCTGCAGGGCTTTTCCGTCGCGCGCTGGGAATTCCCCAATCCCGTGCTGGGCCAGGCGGCCGTGCCGGGTGCGGCGGGCGGAGGACTGGGCGGCGGCCCCGGCGCCCGCGCGCCAGGGGGCGACCTGATGGTGGTCACCACCAACACCACCGGCGGCTGGGTGCGCAGGAACGGCGTCCCCTACAGCCCCAACACCAAGGTCACCGAGTATTTCGACCGCTTCAAGGGACCGGACGGGGCCGAGTGGCTGACGGTGCTCACCGCGGTCGACGACCCCGCCAACTTCAACGGCCCCTACCTCACCAGCACCCATTTCAAGAAGGAGCCGGACGGATCGAAGTGGCGGCCCCGTCCCTGCACCCCCTGACTCTCGCCAAAGACCCGAACGGAGGCGCAGCGCCTTCGGCTGTACGAAAGGAGACCTCGATGAAGATCAAAGCCCTAGCGGCCGCCGCGGTCCTGCTGACCGCCAGCGTCGGCGCCCCGGCCTCGGCCCACCATTCGTTCCCGGCGACCTACCACGTCGACCAGACGGTGGAGATCAAGGGTACGGTGGTGCAGTTCCTGTTCCGCAACCCGCACTCCTTCGTGCATGTCATGGCCCCCGACAAGGCCGGCAAGATGCAGCGCTGGGCCGTGGAATGGGGCGGCGGCGCGGCCCTGGGCAAGGACCGGATCGACTCCACCAGCCTGAAGGCCGGCGACAAGGTGATCATCGTCGGCAACCCGGCGCGGGTCGAGGCCGACCACCGCCTGCGCATGCAGAAGATCCAGCGTCCCTCTGACGGCTGGACCTGGGGGGGCACCTTCGACTGACCGAAAACGTCCGCGACACCCTCAGCCTCGGTCGCCGGCTTCAAGGGCCGCGCCAAATAGCGGAGGATGACGCCGAAGCCGGCGAGACCGGGCGGGCAGCGGAGGAAGACGAGATGGCGGACGTGGACGGGGTCTGGGACACGGTGACCAAGACGCCGATGGGCGACCAGCCCGCGGCCCTGACCATCAAGCGCGACGGCGACAGCTTCATCGGGGTCAGCGCCGCCCCGCTGGGGGACATGCAGCTGCTCGACGGCAAGATCGACGGCGACCGGCTGACCTGGAGGATGGAGATGAAGCTCCCCTTCCCCATGGTCCTGGAGGCCGACGTCGTCATCACCGGCGACACCCTCTCGGGGGGAATCAAGGCCGGGGCGTTCGGAACCTCCCCGATCACCGGCAAGCGCAGGGCCTGACGCCGGGCCCCCGCCTACTGCATGGTCGGGATGACGTAGGCCGAGCCCTGATGCTCCGCCGACTCCTCGGGCCAGCGCGCGGTCACGGTCTTGACCTTGGTGAAGAAGCGCACCCCGTCCATGCCGTACTGGTTGGCGTCGCCGAACCCGGAACGCTTCCAGCCGCCGAAGCTGTGGTAGCCGACCGGCACCGGAATCGGCACGTTGATCCCGACCATGCCCACCTGCACCCGATCGGCGAATTCCCGCGCCAGCCGGCCGTTGCGGGTGAAGATGGCGACCCCGTTGCCGTACTGGTGCGCCGACGGCAGGGCCAGGGCCTCCTCGAAGCTTTCGGCGCGGACCATCTGCAGCACCGGGCCGAAGATCTCGTCCTGGTAGGACTTCATGTCCGGACGCACCCGGTCGAACAGGGTCGGGCCGATGAAGAAGCCCTTCTCATAGCCCTGCAACCTGAAGCCGCGGCCGTCGACAACGAGCTCCGCGCCCTCGTCCACCCCCATCTGGATGTAGTCCATCACCCGGCGCCGGTGGACGTCGGTGACCACCGGCCCGTAGTCGGCGGCCTTGTCGCCGGAAATCCCCACCTTCAGGCTCTCGATCCCATCGACGAGGCGGCGGCGTAGTTCGTCGGCGGTGCGCTCGCCCACCGGGACCACCACCGGCAGGGCCATGCAGCGCTCCCCGGCCGAACCGTAGGCCGCGCCCAGGATGTCCCGCACCGTCTGGTCGAGGTCGGCGTCAGGCATGACCAGCCCGTGGTTCTTGGCCCCGCCCATGGCCTGGACCCGTTTGCCGTTGGCCGCGCCCGTGGCGTAGACGTATTGGGCGATGTCGCTCGACCCGACGAAGCTGATCGCCCGCACCAGGGGATGGACCAGCAGGGCGTCGACCACGGCCTTGTCCCCGTGCACCACGTTCAGCACCCCGGCGGGCGCCCCGGCCTCCATCATCAGTTCGGCCAGGCGCACCGGGACGGACGGGTCCTTCTCCGACGGCTTGAGCACGAAGGTGTTGCCGCAGGCGACGGCGACCCCGAACATCCACATCGGGATCATGGCCGGGAAGTTGAACGGGGTGATCCCGCACACCACCCCGAGGGGCTGGCGCATCGAATAGACGTCGATGCCGGGTCCGGCGCCCTGGGTGTATTCGCCCTTCATCAGGTGGGGAGCGCCCAGGCCGAACTCCACCACCTCCAGGCCGCGCTGGATGTCGCCCCGGGAGTCGGCGAGGACCTTGCCGTGCTCGGCCGAAAGCATCTCGGCCAATTCGCCCATATTCGCTTCCACCAGGCGCTTGAACTCGAACATCACCCTGGCGCGGCGCTGGGGATTGACCGCGGCCCAGCCAGGAAAGGCCTGCTCGGCCGAACGGACGGCGGCGTCCACGTCGGCGGCCCCGCCCATGGCCACCCGCGCCTGCACCTCGCCGGTCGTGGGGTTCAGCACATCGCCGAAGCGGCCGCCGGTCCCGGCGGAGGCGGCTCCGCCGATGAAATGAGTGATCTCACGCATGGCTTCGGCCGCCTCCCTTTATGTTTGTTCCTATATTCACTACCAGGCCCGCCGCCGCAATGCGCGCGGGCGGCGGACCTCAGGGAGCTAGCCACACCGCCGCCCCGACCAGCAGCGCCAGGCTGACGCCGGTCAGGATCAGGCTGGTCTTGAGCCGGAACCTCAGGGTGAAGAACAGCACATAGCCGATCAACGACAGGGCCAGCAGAAGATAGGCGCTGATGTCGATCACCCAGCGCCACGGGGCGCCGCTGTTCTTGCCGCGATGCAGGTCCTGGATCACCGAGGTCAGGTCGGCGGTGACGATCTTCGCCTCCCCCCGCCCGGTCGCCAAGTCGAGGTCGATGTCGCTGGAGCCCTTGGGACCGGTCAGGCGGATCAGCGCCATGCCGTCCTGGATGTCGCTGCTGGAGAAGGCCCCCTTGAGCGGGACCCTGGCGGCGACCGCCGCCGCCAGGGCGCGGCCCGGGTCCTTGGCCGCCTTCGCCGCCGCCAGCTCCGCCGGGGTCAGGGTCACGGCGGCGGTCCGTTCGGCGGGATGATAGGCCTCGAACCATTCCGGATGGTTCAGCAGCACTCCGGTGACGCAGAAGAAGATCAGGGCCAGGAAGGCGAAGGCCGACAGATAGGCGTGCAGCATCCGGCACAGGCGATAGAAGCCGCCCCGGCCGGAGGCGGGTCCCAGGGGCTTGCGGCGCTCGACGGCGACGGGAATTCTCATAGGGCGGCGTCCGCCCCCGCCACGGCGAAGGCCGGCAGGGCGTCCCGGGCATGGCTGTCGGCGTGGGCGGGCTCCATCGGAGCCGCCGGTGCGGTCGCCGGGCTGGCCGACAGCCGCCAAAGTCCCGAATGCATTCGCGAAAAGCCCTCTCGTCTAAAGTCCGTTCAACACGACAACGCCCCGGGCGCCAGCAGGATTTTCCACCTCGGCGACGTCTCACGCGAGAATGGCCTTTAACGGGCCGGCCGGGGCGATCCCGTCGGAATCGCCCCAGTCGGGCGTCGCCCGGCGCGACGTCTTCCGGAAAAGACGGATGGGTGCGATGAATTGGCCGGCGGCGAGGGGTTTTCCATTGCCGCGCGTAAAGGATAGAGCCCAGACATAGCTGGGCTGTGGAAGGCCGGTCGCGCCTTCGCAGAACCCTCGCATCGGGGCCGAAGGAACAAGGCTTGAGCCACGAAGAACCTAGGCCGGAAACCGGCGCCGGGAGGGACAGGACCCGCAAACGGCGCCGGATGATCTTCGGCGCGATCCTGGCGGCGCTTGTCCTGGGCGGCGGCCTGTTCCTGAGCCTGCGCACCGCCAACCTCTATAGCCGGTTGCTGCGGGGCGATCCGGACGCCATCGCCGAGAAGCCCGAGCTCGCACGCTTCGCCGCCTCGGTCGCCAAGCCCGTCTACGACCGCCGCTGCGCCAGCTGCCACGGCGCGGACATGAAGGGCGATCGGTCGCGCGGCGTCCCCAACCTGATCGACCAGGACTGGCTCTATGGTTCGGGACGGCCCGTCGAGGTCGAGCGGACCATCCTCTACGGCATCCGCGCCAGCCTGCCGCGCACCTGGAACCTGGCCGACATGCCCGCCTTCGGCCAGGCCAACCCCTATCGACGCTACAAGGTCGCTCCGCTCTCGCCGGGACAGATCAAGGACGTGGTCGAATTCGTCCGCGTCCTGGAGCGCAAGCCGGCCGATCCGCTGATGGCCTCCCGGGGCGGGAAGATCTTCGCCGACACCGGCCAGTGTTTCGATTGCCACTCCACCGACGGCGCCGGCGACAGCGCCATCGGCGCGCCCAATCTGGTCGACGACATCTGGCTCTACGGCGACGGTTCGCGCCAAAGCGTGTTCAACTCCATCGCCCATGGCCACGCCGGCGTCTGTCCGGCTTGGTCGACGGTGCTGAAACCCGGGCAGGTGCGCGCCCTGGCCATCTACATCTCCAACCTGGCGAAGCCGGGTCGGTCGGGGACCGCCCGGGCGACCGCCGCCAGTCAACAGCAAGGAAGGCCATCGTGAACGTCGTGGACCGTCCCGCCGGCGCCAGCGTCGCCGAAGCCCCCGAGGCCGGAGCGGCCCGGGTCGGCTCCCGGTGGTCGCAGGTCAACCCCACCCGCTCCTTGCTGATGATGGCGGCGGGCGCGGTCCTGGGCCTGACCATTGCCGGGTTCGGCCTGTTCTCCGCCCGGGGCACCGTCACCAACACCATCCCGCCCGAGGACGTGGCCCTGGTCAACAACAAGCCGGTGCTGGTCAGCGACTTCATCGCCCAGATCGAGGCCGAGACCGGCCTGCCCTACAGCCAGACCACCCCCGCCCAGCGCCGCAAGGTGGTGAACGACATGATCCGCGAGGAGCTGTTCGTCCAGCGCGGACTCGAGCTCGATTTCCCCGCCTCGGACCCGGACACCCGCTCGGCCCTGGTGGCGGCGGTCGAACAGCAGGTCGCGGCCGACGTCACCTCCCAGCAACCCACCGAGAAGGCCCTGCGGGACTATTTCAACCAGCACCGGTCCGAATACGCCTCCGACGGCGACATCAACCTGCACGAACTGGTCCTGGCCGGGCCCGTCGACGCCGCGGCCATGGCCAAGGCCGGGGCGGCGGTGAAGGCGCTGCGCGCCGGCGCGCCGCTGGACAAGGTGATGGCGACCTACGGCCTCAAGGAATCGGGCCGCGTCAGCGACGGCGAGGAATTCTACTTCGCCGCCAAGATCCACCTGGGCGACAAGCTGTTCGCCGTCGCCAGGACCCTCCCGGCCGGCGCCGTGTCCGATCCCCAGCCGGCCGCCGACGGGGTGCACATCCTCAGCATCATCTCCAACCACATGCCGGTGATGCAGACCTACGAGGACGCCAAGGAAAAGGTGTTCTTCGACTACAAGAAGGTCGAACAGGCCAAGCTGGAGGCCGCCGACGAGAAATACCTGCGGTCCAAGGCCGACATCCGCCTCGCCAAGGGTTTCGAGTGATGCGCCGACTGCTTTCCCTAGCCCTGGCGCTCGTCGGGTTGACCCTGTTCGCGGCGGCCCCGGCCGGCGCCCACACGCGCAGCGAGACCCACTCGGCCTGGCAGGTGGCGGGGTCCACCGTGCACCTGCAGTTCACCATGCCGGACATCGAGGCCAAGCGCCTCGCCGACCCGGGCCAGGCCATGCCCTCCTCCGCCAAGATGGCGGCCTACCTGACCAAGAACCTCGGCGTTTCCGCCAAGGAAGGCGCCTGCAAGCTCACCGAACCGGCCAGGCAGGTGACCGCCGCGGCCGACTATACGCGCTTCGAGTTCACCTTCGCCTGCCCCAGCGACCAGGACATCGTCGTCTCCAGCCACGCCTTCTTCGACATCGTCCCGACCCACACCAATTTCGCCCAGATCCAGACCGCCGACGGCCGGTTCTTCGAACAGTTGATGACCATCGACAAGCAGTCGCTTCCCGTTTCGGGAGCGGCCGCGGAGAGCGACCTGGCCAAGGCCAATTTCCTGGACTACGTGCGCATGGGGATCATGCACATCTTCACCGGGGTCGATCACATGTCGTTCCTGGTCGGCCTGGTGCTGATCTCCAAGCGGCTCAAGGACCTGACCTTCGTCATCACCGGGTTCACGGTCGGCCACTCCATCACCTTGGGCCTGGCGGTCACCGGCGTCCTGCGGCCCCACGCCGAGTTCATCGACGCCCTGGTGGCCCTGACCATCGCCCTGATCGGAGCGGAGAACATATCGGTGTCCACCCACAAGCCGGCCATCGTGGCCCTGGCCACAGGGGGCATGCTGCTGGCCATGACCGTGCTGAGGCTCATGGGCATCGGCACCCTGCCGGTGCTGCTGCTGTTCGGGGCGGGCCTGTTCACCGCCAACTATCTGATGGTCTCCGGGCACCTGCGCGACGCCGCCAAGCTCAGGCTGGTGGTGACGGTGGTGTTCGGCCTGATCCACGGCTTTGGCTTCGCCGCGGGCCTGCTGGAGGAGAAGATACCCCAGTCGCGCCTGTTCCAGCTCCTGTTCGGCTTCAACATCGGGGTGGAGATCGGCCAGCTGACCCTGGTCGTGGGCCTGAGCCTTTTGGTCTATTGGTTGATGAAGCTGAAACTGACCCTGCCGCGGCCGATCGTGGTCGACGTCTGCGCCTCGGCCCTGGTCTGCGTCGGCATGTACTGGTTCATCCAGCGCAGCTTCTGAGGCTGCCGATCAGCCCTTTAGGGTCGCGAACATGCCGGCGGCGGCGACGGCCATGACCAGCGTCGCCAGCCACCCGATCACCTTGAGCGGGATCGGAAGCCTGAACTGGCCCATGGCGTCCCGATTGCTGGACAGCCGCATCATCATCACCATCACCGGCACGGCCACCACGCCGTTGATCACCGCGCTCCAGAACAGCGCCTTGATCGGGTCGATGCGGATGTAGTTCATCGCCCCGCCGACCAGGGTGGCCACGGCGATGACCGCATAGAAGCCCGGCGCCCGGTTGAGTTTGCGGGACAGCCCCACGTGCCAGCCGAAGGTCTCTCCCACGGCGTAGGCGGCCGATCCGGCCAGCACCGGCAGGGCCAGAAGGCCGGTGCCGACGATGCCCAGGGCGAAGACCAGGAAGGCGAACTTCCCGGCGATCGGCTCCAACGCCTTGGCCGCGTCCGACGATGTCTGGATATTGGTGACGCCGTGGGCGTGCAGGGTCGCGGCGGTGGTCAGCATGATGAACAGCGCCACCACGTTCGACAGGCCCATGCCGACATAGGTGTCCCAGCGGATGCGGCTGAATTCCACGGGCGCCTGTTCGGGGGCCCGCTCCAGCGGCTTGGCCCCGTCGCGTTCCTTGACCTCTTCGACCTCCTCCTCCGCCTGCCAGAAGAACAGGTAGGGGCTGATGGTGGTGCCCAGGATCGCCACCACCACGGTGAAATATCCCGCGCTGTAGCTGAAGTTGGGAGCGACCAGATGATAGCCCACCGTGGCCCACGGTATGTGGACCACGAACGCCACGCCGACATAGGCGAACAGCGACAGGGTCAGCCACTTCAGCACCGAGACGTAGCGCGAGTAGCGGACGAAGATCTCCAACGTCACCGAGACCACGGCGAACAGGGCGACGTAGACCAGTTCCGGCCCGCCGATCACCAGCTTCAGCGCCGCCCCCATGGCGCCGAGGTCGGCCCCGAGGTTGATGGTGTTGGCGACCACCAGCAGGGCCACCAGGCCGTAGACCACCCCGTTCGGATAATGTCGTTTCAGGTTGCCGGCGATGCCCCGGCCGGTGACCCGGCCGATCCGCGCGCTGATCTCTTGGATCGCGCACATCAGGGGCCAACTCACCACCAGGGTCCAGCCGAGGTCGTAACCGAACTGGGCGCCGGCCTGGGAATAGGTGGCGATGCCGCTGGGGTCGTCGTCCGAAGCGCCGGTGATCAGGCCCGGTCCGAGCACCTGCAGCAGCTTGGGACGCTCGGGCTGTTTGACCTTCTCGTGTGGATTGGGCTCGTCCGGCGTAGCTTGCGTCATCTGAACCCCCACTGGCCCCACTGGCGTGAACCCCCACTGGCCCCACTGGCGGCGTGCGAGCAGCAACGCTCCAGACGCCCGTTTCGATCCGCAGCGACGTTTAGCGGGCGGGACGGAACAAGCGGTCGGCCAGGAACGCCGCCAGGATGGCCCCGATGACGAAGGCTGAACCGGCGGCGATGGGATGGTCGGCGGCGGCCCGGACCAGGTCGGCGGACCGCCGCCGCGGCCGCCGGTGCTGCAGGATCAGGTCCTGCAGGCGCTCGGAGATTTCCCGCGCGCCCTCCACGACATAGGCCTCGGCTTCGCTAAGCGGCTTGTTGACCGTAGTGGCCATGGACGACCTCAGCCTGGGGCGCAGTGAACCCGCCTAAAGTCCGTGAGAGCGCGGCGATGGTCAAGCCGCGTCGCGCCGGGTTCAGATCTTGAATTCCTCCAGGGTCTCTGGCGCGAACAGGTCCTCCGGCGCCAGGCGGCGCGGCGAAAGTCCCTGTTCGTGGTGGTAGCGCAGGAAGGTCTCCAGCACCGCCCGGTTGGGCTCCAGGCCGTAGGGCCACCAGTCCGCCCCCATCCGGCGCATCGCGTCCTCCACCGCCGCGGTCTGCCACGGCAGCATGGTCTTCAGCGCCGCGGTCTCCTTGAGGTCGGCGTAGGTGATCGCCTGCGCCTCCACGAAGGCCTTGAACAGCGACCGAGCCGCCCAGCGGTGCTGCTCGTAGACCGAGCGTTTCAGCACCACCACATGCATGATCGGGAACAGGCCGGTCTTGGCGTAATAGGCCTGCTCGACCTCGGCGGGATTGTCGAACAGCCGGCGCACGTCGTTCGGCCGGCTGTGGAAGGTCGACGGGGCGCGGGCCGTGTGCAGGGCGTCGATCTCCCCGTCGGCCAGCATCTGCGACAAGGTCTTGTGCGCCGGGATCGGCCTGACCTTGAACTTGGCGGGCAGGTCCAGCTTCAGCTTCTCCACCCGGCCGGGCTCCTCCTCCCCGCCGGTGAAATAGGTCACGGAGGCCGGATCGACCCCGTATTCGTCCTGCAGGGTCCCGCGGATCCAGGTGGGGGCGGTCATCTGGTATTCCGGCACGCCGACCCGCTTGCCGGTCAGGTCCTTCGGTTCGCGGATGCCGCTCTTGGCCGAGACGTAGATGCAGCCGTGGCGGAAACTCCTCGACGGGAAGATCGGCAGGGCGATGAACGCGGGGTCGGGCCGGCCGAGCGACACGCAGTAGGACGACAGCGAAAGCTCCGACGCGTCGAACTCCCGATGGCGCACCATGCGGAAGAAGGTCTCCTCCACCGGCAGGGCAAGGTAGTTCAGGGCGATCCCGTCGGGACGCACCCGCCCGTCGGCCAGCGCCCGGGTGCGGTCGTAGTCCCAGCAGGCGAGGCTGATCTCAAGCTTGGCCATGGCGTCGTCCCCCCGAACCTTTGGGCCCCTTCATCCGGGGCCATCCGGTCCAGGTCAAGAGCGGCGCCCTGAGCGCCTTAGGCGAAAGTGTACGCGGTTTCGCCGCCCGAACGCGCTCTAAGCCCCTAAAAAGATAAAGCCTTTTAAACGGTCAGATGATTCGTCTGGCCCTAAAGGGCTCTAACGGGGCCGGCGGCCGCCGCCTCGCAGCTCCGCCGCAGCGTCAGCGCGCCCGGCCGGGGACGCGGCAGCTGTCCTGGGCCCGCGTCCTGCAGACGGGGTATTTGCCGGGGGTCGCCGGGGCCGGGGAGATGGAGGGGTTCACCGCCCCGCCGGCCGAGACGCTGCCCGTCGCCGAGGCGTCCGCGCTGCCGGCCGGAGCCCCTGTCGTGGCCTCGGGACCGATGGCGCCCTTCAACCCGGCGCTGGCGTTGGCGTTCGCGCCGGCGGCGGCGCCCGCGGGGTTCGGCAGGGGGTTGACCGTCGTCGGGGCGACGCCGCTGGTGGTGTCGGCCGGCGAGCCGGGCACGGGCGCCGAAGCGCCGGGGGCGGCGGTCTGGGCGAAGGCGGGGGCGAGCGCCAGGGCGACGACGGCCGCCGCGGCCGCGAATGGCTTGCGCATGGGGACATCTCCTGTGGTGGCGGGCGCGGGTCGTGCGCCGCATGGAGCCAAAACGACCGGATTGCGCCTGCGTTCTAGCCAAGCTCCAAATATGTCCTGCCGGACGGCCGGGGCGCGATGGAACGCCCGCGGGTCCAGGGCGATTGATGGTCACACGGGATCGCGACGGGGAGCGGTTTTGGCCAGCGGGACGGGAACGGTGGTGCTGGCGGCGATGGCCGGGAACCTGTCCATCGCGGTGGTCAAGTTCGCGGCCTTCCTGTTCACCCGTTCGACCGCCATGCTGACCGAGGCGATCCACTCCTGCGTCGACACCATCGACCAGTTGCTGTTGCTGATCGGCCAGGGCCGGGCGGTCAAGGCGCCCGACGAGCGCCATCCCTTCGGCTACGGCATGGAGACCTATTTCTGGGGCTTCGTGGTGGCGCTGATGATCTTCTTCGCCGGGGGAACGGTGTCGATCTGGCAGGGCCTGGACAAGCTGCGCCACCCGACCCCGATCGACCGGCCGTGGATAAACTATCTGGTGCTGGCCTTTTCGGCGGTGTTCGAGGGCTCGTCCTTCGCCGTCGCCTACCGCGAGTTCAGGCGCACCGTCGCCGGCCGCCGGGTCAGGCTGTGGAATTTCCTGCAGGCGAGCAAGGACCCGAGCCTGTTCTCCACCCTGATGGAGGATGGGGCGGCCCTCACCGGCCTCGCCCTGGCCGCCCTGGGGGTCACGGGATCGGGCTATCTGGGCCTGCCCTGGGCCGACGGAGCGGCCTCGATCGCCATCGGCGCCCTGCTGCTCGGCGTGGCCCTGTTCCTGGCCAACGAGACCCGCAGCCTGATCGCGGGCGAGGCGGCCCATCCCTTCGTGCTGGAAAGGATCCGGGCAGTGCTGGCCCGGGATGAACAGGTCGTCGGGGTCCGCAGGCTCGACACCCTGCACCTGGGGCCGGAGTGCATCCTGGTCGCGGTCGAGGTGCGCTTCGTCGCCGGGCTGGACGGCCAGGCCCTGCTCGCCGCCGTCAAAGACCTGGAGGCGCGCATCGGCGAGGCCGACCGGAGGATCACCCCGGTCTATGTCAGCCCTTGCACCGGGGAGGAGCCGCCCGGCGGCCCCGCCCCGGCCACGCCGCCTATTTCTTGAACACCGCGTCTATGCCCGCCTGGGCGCAGACTTCGTCCACCGCCACGCCGTTCACCGGCCGCGCGCCGCCCGCGCCGACAGCGCCGATCAGTTGGCCGTCGTGGATCAGCGGAAGGCCGCCGGCGACCGGGAACATGCCCAGGGCCTGGGTTGCGATGATGTTCGCGGGGGTGGTCAGGGCGGCCGCCCGCGCGCCGCTGGGCGCGCGGGTCGAAAGCGAGGTCTCAGCCTTCCAGCGCGAGGTCTTGTTTCCGGTCGGCGTGGCGCCCTTGGTCGCGGCGAAGGCGACCGGCTCGCCCGACGGGCTCAGCACCCAGATCGAGATCGTCCAGTTGTTGGCCTTGGCCATGGCCGCGCAGGTGTCGACGATCTTCTGCGCGCCCTCGTAGCTGATGCTCTCGTGGGTTTCGATCGCCTGGGCCCGGACGCCCGATCCAACCAAAGCCAGAGCCGCAGCCGCCAAGGCCGCCATCCGCATCGTCATCGTCTTCCTCCCGGTGTTTTTTGGGTCCCGGGGGAAGCTACACAGCGCCGCGGCGGGAAAGCTAGTCCTTGGCGCGTTCCACATACGAGCCGTCCTCGGTCAGGACGACGATGCGGGCGCCGACGGTGATGTAGGTCGGCGCCATGGTGCGCAGGCCGCTCTTCATCAGCGGGTTCAGTCCTT